>Ga0207886_10048_pt1 | contig 393076 bp, 377 predicted proteins | sample LinPmetageLP35_FD_184048 | JGI IMG/M metagenome (GOLD analysis project Ga0207886, IMG submission 184048) | Marine viral communities from the Pacific Ocean - LP-35 (SPAdes) | ecosystem: Environmental > Aquatic > Marine > Oceanic | place: Pacific Ocean | collected 2009-08-31
AGGGTTCAGGTGGGGTCGCCCATAAAATTGGGCTGCTTGCGCTAGGGCTAAACTTGTAGGTTTGTAGCACATGATCACTACCGAGACCCCTCCCAGACTATGCTCGCCAAAAAATAGGGTTGTTGTGTTTGACTAGCACATTCATCTAAGCTCCTGTGGTGGAGTGAATAAACGGGAATAAATATTCGGGCTCGTTACTTCTGACATACAGGATTTTATCCAGTCTTCAGGACGAGAAAAAATTCCAGTACACTTGTCGCCGATCTACTCATTAAACTCGATTAAGCTTCCGTTCTCTCTGGATGGGAAATCGGCGCAGTGGCTGCTAAGCGAAGACTCGTTGACGCTATTCAGAGCACAGGCTGTATCATGCAGTAGAAGACGAACTTACGGAAACGCTGTCCTGCTCCGATCCGTTCCTATAATCCTCAGGATAGGCTGCATAGGTCCGAAAACTTCATATACTGTAGTGGGCAGCTCGAACAGACGTCACCATGTCTGGATAAGACGTCTTTGCCCCCTTCTCAAGACAAGGCATCTCTGATGATTCAGACTATCCGACCTTCAATGCCTGTTCTGGTTGAGGCGGACTTTTTGTTATACAAAAGAGGAAGGTTGGTGGGGGCTGAGCGATGACTGTCTGAAGCATTACAAAGCTCGCTTCGTATGCAGATTATTTTCTGTCAATCAAATACTATAACCTAGAAAGAAGGTGCTACTCTGTAATTCCAGATTAGGCCTATCACTGATCCATATCGACGTACATTCCAGGTTTCGAGCAGGTCCGCTCGTCAAATGTGTTGACGTTCTGCCTCCGAAAGCCGACTCGTTAAAGTAGACGAGCTTTGGAGATTATGTGCCACACTCGAGGGAATAACGGACACTCACGCTTAGGAAATGCCGTCGAAATTAATTTGTTTGGAGAAGTCCTACAAGCAGAGCATTTTTTTTCTTAGGTTGAGATAGACCCAGTATCACATTCCGTGTATTTCCTTCTCCCCGACGCAAGTCAGTTTGCCTCCAATTAGCCATATGCAGGGGTTCTTGTGTACAGTAAGAGCTCTGCATGAGAATCCACGATACGCAGTTCGTCAGCAACCATATTCAGTTAGCATGTTGAGACTTCCCTCGAGATTGCTGCAACTTCTTCCTCGTCGATTCCAGATTCCACAGATTTGAAGCTCTAAACAGACAGAATTGTCGGACACGTCGACAACATCAATATATTATGGACGAGATTGAGGTCTGTCCGGCGGTTGCGGTGCACTCTACTGTCCACTAATTCGGGAATTGGAAGGCGCTACGTAGATCGACCCCACCTTCAACATGGACAATTCCCTTCTGGATCAGGCCGTGTGGACGCGACTGCGACAACTTTCCGGATACACATGGAATGATTCTAGAGAGCCATTTAATTCCAGCTACGGAGCATGGTAAGTCCCCGCCGACTTTTGGAACATTTTGATTCTGTTAGCGATACTGATAAAGGAGTAACAGGCATGTTTTCGGCACGAAGCATGTTCGGCGGAGCATTTCTTCGTCCACTGCCACCACCCCAGCATCTCCAATTATTACGCAGTCGGGTCATGAACCCAGTGGCCTGAATTCCAAGCAGTCAGACGACTTCTTCGCCTATCCCGAGCCTCAAGATGTTGAGAGCGTTCAACTGGCAGTTGTGGCTCGAGTTTCTCGCAATGTGCTCCGTGAGGAGAGGGCGTACCATACCTGGCAGAGACTGGCGAAGGCAGATCCCGATTCTGAGCATACTGGAATACCGCTTGAGAGAATGAGATTTCCCAGTCAGGATGGCCAGGGATCCATATCTGTTTGCATCTTCGAATCTCCAGGCTTGAATTACCTCTCGAAATTTATTGACTATGGTCCCGGCAGACTCGGCCTGCGAGGAAGCGACCTTTCCGCGTATCGGGATACTTCATTCGTGCCAGAACCAATGCCACTGCAGGCGTTCTTGGACTTTGCGATTGGAGCAGCAGAGTGTATCGAGCTTCTGCACAGTCTCCAGATCGTTCATGGAGAAATCAGGGCGGATGCCTTCCATATGAATGTTCAGACTGGGAAAGTGACCTTGATCAATCTTGGGACAGGTCGCCTGAAGAGCTTCGAACATGGCTTTAGTAGTAGCGGATGGGAAAGAATGTCGAACGAAGTCGGTGCTATGGCGAAGCTCTCCTTTATGAGCCCTGAGCAGACTGGCCGAATGCCGTTTGAGCCAGACAGCAGGACAGACATATTCTCACTTGGAGTGGTTCTGTGGACAATTCTGTCGAGAAAGCCAGCATTCGAAGGCGATACTCCAATGGAAGTGATCCAGGCAGTCTTGGGGAGACGTCTGCCATCGGTATCTGATGTTAGATTCGATATTCCAGATGTCGTTGGGCGCATCATCAACAAAGCAACGGCTAAGAGGATTTCAGAGCGATATCATTCTGTCAGTGGACTTAGGTATGATCTCATGGAAGTTCGAAGATTAGTTAGTAGTGGCGACTCTTTGGAATATTGCTCGTTGGATCTCGGCACCAAGGATATTTCCCAGTCATTTATTTTGGCCCAGTAAGTTCCGCGGAAACCCGCCGTGCTCTCCTCATAAACTCAACATAGTCCAATCAATGGATACATACATGATCCTGATTCTCTATTTAATTGTAGCTAACAGTTTCGCTACTTCAGGATCATGGTTGGCAGATCTAAAGAGCATGACGATGTTGTACATGTCATTGAGCGGGCATCTAAGTCACACCAAAGCCATAACAGCCGGAAACATGGCACGAGCCACCTATCGCGCCTATCCGAGGATCAAGTGTCCAACGTGGAAGCTGAACTCGAACGTGACAAAGTCTTCGTGGAGAATCAAAGTCATAGTTCTATTGATGGAAGGAGCAGCCGTCGGTCGGATTCGGACTCCGGGACAAGGCATCTTGGAGTGAGAGTGTGCAAAGCCAAAAGTGCAATGTCGCAATCCAACTCGAGAACTCTTGAGAACGCGCCAAAGCCAAGCCCTCCGGTACTTGACTTTAGCTTGCTAGGGAGGAGGTTGTCACTGGCGGTAGACTTTCCAAGCTCTAGTTTGAGCGTGAACGGCGAGTCTGCGTCAGGATCTGAGAGTGTGGCTGGTACGGCTTTGCGAATGAAGAGTATCGGGACACCATTGAAAGGGAGAAGTGAGCTTATCACCATAGCCGGAGCCATAGGGCTAGGCAAGAGTCGCCTCATACAATCTGTGCAGGCTGAAGCAAGACAAAGAGGTTACTACGCAAGCGCAAAGTTTCACGACGGGCAAGGAGAAAGGAGACCATTCGACTCGGTCTTGAAGCTCGTATCGAATCTTTTTCGTAAGTGCGATAGCCGCAAACCACATTACACTTACTGCTCTACACCGAAGAAATCTAATTTTGCCTGATTATGCTAGAACAAGTTTTTTCAGAATCGAACATTGACCCTGTTTTTCACCAAGCACTCAAGAGACGGGTTGCGCCTATCTGGCCAGTCTTATACAAAAGTCTCAGACTTCCCGAATTCCTCTTTGGCAGTATTAAACTGCCTCTGCGAATGCCGAGTTATCCAAAAACTCAATATCGAAGTCCTGGAAGGCGTGATTCTTCTCCAAGGAGCGTTGGCTCGGGAAGTATGATATCCCAGCATAGCCTTGGCACTTCCAATGCACAGAGCGGCATTCGTCCAGGATTTTCTTCCCAATCCATGTCGACAATACGCACAGTACTAGATATTTTACGCATATTTGCCGAGCACAAATTCGTTTGTCTGGGACTCGATGACGTACATTTGGCTGACGATGAGTCGATTGATCTGATCAGTCACATAATATCGACCAGGATCAATCTGGTACTCATCGTAGCCTACAGGCCTGAAGGCATTGTGTCAGATAAGCTACAGAAGATTCTGCATACTCAAGAAACCCAAGGCCGGTCCTTTCGCATACTAAAGAAGGGCATTATCACTGACCAGAGACCAGGTACTCGCGCAAGTGAAAGATCCTTAGGAGTCACATATAAACCTCAAACCCTTCAATGAAGTGGAAACGATAGATTACGTGGCAGTAACACTTCGTCGGTCGAGAGTGGAGGTATCACCACTTGGCGCCATAATACACTCGAGAACCGGAGGAAACCCTTTCTATGTCAAAGAGAGTCTGAATAATTTTCACTGCAACAAGGCTATCTGGTATGACTTCCGAGAAGGCGGATGGATGTTCAACCTGAGTTCCATACTCGAACAAGTTACCGGAGACAAATCTACGGGTATTCCAGAGGAGGAGCTAGTGTTGACTCGAATCAACAATTTGCCTCACTCTTCAAAATCAATTCTTGCTTGGGCGTCCATGCTCGGATCGTCGTTCTCCTTTCAATTGCTAGAACGGCTTTCGAGCAGTGAGTTCGCCCCAACCCACTTATCTCTGTCGGAACATGAGGCTATCTTGGCTCTCCACGCAGCTCTTCAGACTTTCATAATTGTTCCAACGGATGACGATGACATATTCCGATTCTCGCACGATCGTTACATAAAGGCTGCTGCATCCTTGAGAAAGGAATACGAGGACCAAATGCACTTTGTTGTCGCTCATGTACTATGCAGTCACAGTCTCTATTCACTTGGAAACAAATACCGAAGCATTGCAGTCAGTTCTATATGTCAATCCGTCAATACTATTAAGAGTTCGATGGCCATACGGAAACCATTCAGGACCATGGCTTTGGAATACGCGCAGATTGCCTGTGAAAGCGGGGCTCGATCGGCGGCCGTGAGAGCATACGCAGCCTGCATAACACTCCTCCAAGATCTATCTTGGGACGAGGCAGCTGAGGATGTATCTCACGAGGAGACACTGCAGATTTATACCGATGCAGCTGAGTGCTACCTATATTGCCGGCAATACGCGGAGGCTAAACACTTGATAAACTTTGTGATATCAAACGCATGCACCGCCGTTGATAAAGTAAGCTGCTGGGTACTTGAATCGCGAACCTTTTCGCAAGAGGGAGACTCGGCGAGTGCGTTTCAGTCTCTGAAACAGTGCCTCATCGCTCTCAAGATTGAGGTTGATCCGGATCCCACTTTTCACAAATGCGATCTGGAGTTCATGCGACTGTGTGCAGTGGTACAGGCCTTAGAGTCTAAGGAAATTGTCTGGCACCCTATGGCTGAGGATGAAGCTAGTATCAATGCCATCGGTGCGGTCCTTCTCGTAAGTCATGTCTCAAAGCTGGATCTGCTTACTTTCGCTTAGACACTTCCCCTTCTCTATACTTGCCCGACGTGCTAATTTGCCATCTACACAGGAAGCTTGCAGTGCTGCATTCTGGTCGGATACTCTGATAATTTATCAGATGATTCTCATCATGGTGAATACATATCTTGTTTCGGGGAGCTTTCCACAATCTGGGATGGGCTTCTTGTTGCTAGGGGTAGTCGCAGTGACGAGACACAATATGGTGCAGTTCGCAAGCGATTGTGGGAATATCGCGCTCGAGCTTTTCGATCGCTGGAAAGATCCCTACACTGTCGGAAGGGGTGGAGCTATATACTCGATGTTTTTAGGCCACATTCAGGATCGCCTTCACACCTCGCTCATTCAACTCGAGGGGACTCTCGAGTATGCCATCCAAGCGGGGGACCGGAGAACAATCATTTTGAATTACGGGTTTGTGGCTAGTCTGAGGCTTTTCGCATCCGAAAACCTTGCTGAGCTCGATACTTTCTGCACATATGCTTGTCAAGACATACCTGACTGGCAGATAGACACACCTGGCGGCACCATTGTATTAGCGATTCGTCAAGTCTCACGAGCTTTGCAAGGAAAAACGCGCACTGAAGATCCAACCGAAGTGATGACAGACAGACAGCATTCCTCCTTAGGATACAAATCTTGGCTGAAGAGCAATGTCAAGAACTGGGATAGGCCTTTGATGCTCTACGAAAGCATCGAAATTGCACCACTGTTTCTCTACGGTCACTTTTCAAGCGCCGTCGCAATGGGCAATTCGGGTCTGAAGAAGATCGCAGCCATCTGGTCTGCAAGAAATACCCGTTTTCTCGTGTTCTTTCATGCGCTCTCCCTAGCTGGTGCCATATGGCCTAGGATAGACGAACAGCGGAAGCTTGAATACCGTAAACAGTCACCTAAATTGTACTCCGTCGTCAATGGCCGCTCACCAGAGTCAGTGCTTCAAGACGAAGTATCTGGGACCTTGACCATTATGAAGTATTTCAAACGGAGAATTGAGCAGTGGCAGGAAGTGACCAACGTAAATTATCTGGCCTGGTCCGAGATACTGGCTGCCCAGATCGCCGAAATTGAGGACGATTACCCCGCCATTTTGCAGCATTACGAGGCGGCGATTGATCATGCAGCCACCAATGGTTTCTATTTCGAGGAAGCACTTGCGAACACTCTTCTTGGCGAGCACCTAATTCGGATTGGGTCCAGAAGACTTGCTAGAATGGCGCTGCGAGAGGCTATATCTCTATACCTGCGAATCGACGCTACTGGGGTAGCAAACCATCTGGAAAGGAAACATCGTGATGTGCTTCAGGCATATCCCGTTTTTCACGCGACGGCTGAAGTCGGTATCCAAACGGAGTACGAGGGTTACCCTGATTTCCCAGGACCTGGTCCCGAAGAGTTCGTGGATGATGGCCCAACTCACCATGTGGCAGAGAAGCGGGATTTAGTTGTTGATAAGGTCGGCATGTGGCGCGAGGGCTCAGCACTCGTCGATATGGGTTCGGGTCCAGCTCTTCACATCCTAGATTTGACATCTATTCTTGAAAGCTCTCAAGTCATCTCAAGTGTCCTGCAGGTAGATCAGCTTCTGAAAACAATGTGCGAGATCGTTATGCAGAATTTCAAGGGTGTTGCCTCGCTTGCCGCCATCGTGATCGAGGACGGCTCAGCGGGATGGGGCGTAGCAGCGAGTGGGCTTCCCGAGGAAGGAGCTGAAGCTCACACCCCGATATTGCCTCTGAGGAACTCTTCCCTAGTTGTCGAAAGTGTCGTCAATTACTGCTCACGGTTCCGAGAAAGAGTTTTCCTGCCCGACTTAATGCAAGACCAGCAATTCAGCAACGTGAATAAACGTTGGGCTGCTAGAAACCCGGAGAGTAGGTCGGTGGTAGCTATTCCAATATGTCATGGCGATACAGAGAATCCGCTGCTCGGTGTTGTGTATCTCGAGGGACCTACGAACGCTTTCACAAATCGCAACCTGGAAGTCCTTCAGCTGCTCGTCAATCAAATCGGGATCAGCTACTTCAATTCGCTGACGCTGAAAGAGGTCGAACGTGTCTCTGCAATCAACAAATCCATGGTCGAAGTCCAGAAGAAGGCACTGGCAGAAGCGATTGCTGCCAAGGAGAGTGCTGAAACTGCTCGGAAGGAAGCATTTCGGAGCGCAAAAGCAGCAGAAGAGGCTGTTAAGCTTGCTGAAGAAGCTGCAAAAGTAAAGGCAACATTCCTCGCAAATATTTCTCATGAGCTTCGTACACCTCTCAATGGCGTGATCGGAAATTCCGAACTTCTTCTCATAGACAGTCAACTTCAAGAGCATCATGCTGAAATGGCCGATTCTATCCGAGTGTCCGCTAATTTGCTCCTAAGTCTCATCAACGATATCCTTGACTTTTCGAAGATCGAAGCCCACCAAATGCAGCTTCACCTCACATCTTTTTATGTCCTTGAAATGGTGCAGGAAATGGTGCGCTCGATCCCTGCTGCGAGAAAGCAGCTGAAATCTCCTGTCGTTAAGATCATCCAGGACTTCAACCTGCCAGGCTCTTTGGTCTACGGAGATCCAGTCCGATTACACCAAATCCTAGGAAATCTCGTGAGTAACAGCCTGAAGTTCACGAACAGGGGTTCCATAACGATTGGGGCGAAGGCCGAGTGGGAGACCGAATCAGCAACCCATCTTAGCTTCTGGATCGAAGATACGGGGATTGGAATACCAGCCGAACAAATCCACAAGCTGTTCAAACCGTTTAGTCAAGCTGATACGAGCACCTCGCGCAATTATGGGGGAAGCGGACTTGGCTTGAGTATTTGCAAATCCCTGGTCGAATCAATGGGAGGCAGCATCAAGCTGAAAAGCACTGAGAGTGTCGGCACACTTGTCGCCTTTTCACTTACGCTTCCCAAAGCAACGTCTGGACCAGGGTTTGACAGCCAAAAGAGTATGAGATTCAGCTCCATCTCTTCTGTCAAAGGCCCAGCTGGACATCTCAGCTTTTCAAATCTCTCACCAAGTGATGTCCATGTTTGTATCGCCGAGGACAATCTGGTGAACCAAAAAGTCGCATTACAGTTCCTGAAGAAGCTGAATTTCAAGGGTGTCGATACTTACCCAAATGGCCTTGAAGCAGTAGAAGGTATCAGAAAGATGGCAAAAGAGGGACGGCCATACCACATGATATTGATGGATGTTCAAATGCCAGTATTGGATGGGTACGAAGCTACAAAATTGCTTCGAAAGGACTCAGATAATAATGTGAGGGGTATTCTAGTTATTGCTTTGACTGCATCGGCTATTGAAGGGGATCGAGAGAAGTGCCTTGCTTCAGGGATGAACGATTATCTAGCTAAGCCGGTAAGGCTGGCTTTATTGAAGAAGAAACTTGGTGAATATATGCAGATAGAATAGATTCTCTGAATTTGATATGGGAGAGATAAATGAAAAAAGCAACGATCGCGCTGCATCTTGACATTTTATCGTGTATTTGTTGGATTTCAGCGCCAGAACTTCAGCGTAATTCTCGCTAAAATAACGGTTCCGTAGAGTTATCTAATTGCCTAACTGTGGAATTCAGCAAATTCGCAGAAAATCTCCAAGTATATTGCAGTCATAGTACCGTGTAATATTTCCGATGAGATACCCATGATTCTTTGGAAATTGGATGAACAGCATCATAGTGGTGGCGCTCAAGGTAAACGGTGCGAACTAGCATGTCGTCTGGCACCTGTTTGGGGGCCAGAAACGCGGGGTAAGTAAATAGCCCTCCTTGCTTTTAGTCTAAAACGAACCTCTTATAACTAAACGAAAAATAATTCGTCAATGATATAGGGAATACCTTGATGCCATTGACTGTTACAAAAGACATAGTGACTGCCATGATGCTAAGGCTACGAGAATACCAGTCATCCTCCAGCAAGCACAAAAGCCAGATCTCGCCTTTTCCCCTCCCCCATAGCAGTTGAACAATTGTCGAGGATAAATCTACGATCTCAGAAAATCCACATGTGTCACTGAAAACCGAAAGCAAGATATCTGAGCTTACTTGACAGGATCTCCTCTTCATAATTTTCGGATAAACCTTTGACATATCAGCATTCACTGTAATCATCACATGAGTGAGCAGTCGACAACTCACCTCCTTTATTCCAGATAGACATCAGATCATCATACAGGCATTGATGAGCATTGTACTCAGGATTGTTCCATCCAGAGTAAAACGGACACGTATCGTGTTTCCAGAGTGGATGGTGCCCTCCACACTTCGTTTCCAGAAGTCCACAGAGCTTGAGCGAGGCGTCTTCAAGTTCCTCGTCGTCGAAGGTTGTGACAAATTCTCTTTTGGGGGACAGGTCTCCAAACACGAGCCAGAGGAGACTAAGACTCGCTGCAATGATATGCCAATGATAGTATTCGAAATATTCTCTTCACAAGTCAAAATGACGTGCTTCAAGACATTTCCTAACAAATCGCCCTCACGCTGATCCCGTTCTTCTGGGTAAGGGCCATGGATGTCGTGATTATATCTGCTGACTTTGAAAGTAGTATTGTTGGCACCAGGTGCCACTATCGTGGGCTCAGCATAACCATGTGCCTCGAAATCGACAATACTCATCTGAATCTGGACTTCGGAGGCTTGATGCGACAAACCAAGAGCCCGTAGCGTATCGGAAATCAAGAGTTCCAAATGACTTAGATCTGCGTCCTTCGCCGCGGCTTTCTCGATAATCTGCCCTTGGAAGTTCGCACAATTCTTGATCAGCTCGTACGTTCTGTTGGCTTCGTAGTAGTCTTTCCAGCGAACTTTAGTGTGCTCAAACTGGAAAACAAATCAACATGTCCTTGTACCTCCTTTCGCGAAACAATTCCGTCCTCTGTTCTTCTTTCTTGTACGCATATGTACCAGTCATACTAAACTACTTCTGTGGATGATCATCAGCAGGCATATAAGCTTGCGAGACTTGTATCTGCTTCCTGGGTTTGAAGTCCCGGCTGCTGATGATGAGATCGGATGCTTCCATAATTGGAAGTATCTAGTCGGTGTATTCGCGAGAGAACTCAAATCCAGGCATTCTATTTTCGCCAATCAATATCAACTGCGACATGATACAGAATACGGGGTCTTACTGGGGATGCTACTTCTTAATTTAGAAGCAATAGGGTGGAAATATGACGTCGGCTACAAGTACTGTCTGAATTCTGCCCACTCCCATTCTTTCCTGTACTGGCACAAATTGTTGAACAAGTTGGGACTGAGGTCCGTCTCGGTAGCTTTATTGGTATCTTAAGTGTGAGATCGATAACGTCGGAGTTTTTGGTCGCCACTTCATTGATATCTGCGAGGGTGAGATCGATGATAGTAGGTTTTTCGGTCACCGCTTCGTCGGTATCAGCTTGACCTTTCGCTTCGTGTGAATGAGATTGACAAGGAAGCGAATTACCCAAGCTAGCAAAGTGCTACTACTTTCGGTGCCAAGAACTGCAGATTATGGCCAAAACATCATCAGTCTTACTCCAGTACACCCCACTAGTCATAACCATATAGCCAGGGACGCCAGGAAGCCTCGGAGAATTCATGCACACAAATGTCGTCCATATCAGCCAAACACCCACCGGTTCAGATTTGAACTTCGCATATCATCACTCTTTCAGATCGAGGTCAATTCCACTGCATCTTCCATCGTTACAAGATGATCATAAAGATTATATACTTTTTCCTTATGGTAGTTCCTCCGGTGGTGCTGCCAATTATATTACTCGCCAATTCTCGTACTGCTACATTGCCGGCGACTACCAATTGTCTGAGATTCCTCGCAGGTTTTGGCGGCGGCTTGATTTCCGCGGCTGTTTGAGGATGGTTGTACTGGCTTTTGGAGTACCGGCCGGCTCAGAAGGAAATAGTTGATTATGACGCTGGTTTATCTAAATTCCATGACCCTGCTGAGCTCTTGTCGTATTACGAGACGCTGCTGCTGCTGTGGGAGATGAATCCAAGCTCAGCAATGGACGATATAATTGCTGAAAACGACAATTTCTTGGATCTGAATAAGGCATACGATGAGAGGGTAGAATCACTGGAGAGGTATCTGTTATGGAAGAAGCGGAGAGCTGGCAAGTCAAAGAGACTGAAGGCTTCTGAGGACGGCACAGTGACGTGGCTAAAAGGAAGGGCGGATCTTCTCTGGAGCTCGTCTGGACAGTCCTAGAATGTAGGATTGGTATCATTTTCCTGATGGGGGACTATCCTCGATATGAGGAGGGCAGAAATCGATTCTTGCTCGTGAGAGCTTCTTGTTTGGAATTCTTGAGGGTTCAGAAATACTTACAAGACGTCCAATCAAATGGCTGGGCAGCTCACATTGGGAAGGAAGCCATATTTGAGACGGAGAAAGAGTCCATTCTTAATGGGTCCTCACGAGCTATACCTGAGGCAATGTCTCTTTTGGAAGAATTGGAGCGCGGTAGGGAAAAGACTAGGCGATCAGATTGGCGCAAGTGCTTGGAGAGTTGATTCTTAAAAGTGTGGAAGAAGTATTATTATCAATTCATTACAGAACAAAAGGCGTACTAAGATCTACCCGTTTCAAGAAGAATAAGAAAGTATGGAAACTCTGATAGTCGCGCAGTCAATATGTCCACATGATACAATTTTTGTCCTCTCCCCAATACAAGCGATCGAAGCTATTACGACACTCGATTTAGCGAGACACCAGATCGCAAGTTCCGATTCCCAGGCTGTGCTTGCCGTGCTTTCTTGCTTGCAGAGCCAACAAATGCAGAGTCAAGACTCTGAACTTGACGCTTCGCGGCAAATTTTCTTTCGTTCTCAAGTATCTGCATGCTGGGGGCAACAATCTGAGGGGGCTGAGTTAGAATTGGTTGGCTGTAGGCTCGCTTTCTGTTGAACCTCACTGTGAAGGGTTTCCAAGGATGCCACGTTTAACTTCTCAATATCGTCTGGCGAGTTGCGGATCGTGCTACCCTGTGCTATGGCACTGGCACAATTAACAGTTGAGGCAGGATATCCATACTGACGATCAACTCTGAGCGGCAGCTTGCCATGGGGATCTGGGAAATTCGAAATTCCGGAAAGTCTTTTGTCGTCGAGCGTTGTCACATTGGTGACATTTCTTACATGATCACCATCCACAGCATTCCTGATGATTGTCGCGACAGGATCGTGTCCATACGACACAGCAAGCTCTTCGGCAGTCATGCCTGAGTCGTCTTTGGTCTGGCGACCGAGCCCCACTTCAAGAAGTAATTCAACAGCTTCAATATTTCCTACGCAAGCTGCTAAGTGCAACAAAGTTTGGCCCTGATGCGCAGCTGTATAAGGATTTGCACCAGCTGACAGAAGCGTTTCAGTGGCCTGACGATTCTTGTGGCCCACTGCCAAAGCAAGTGGTGTAAAGCCGTCATTGTTTACATCATCGAAGGATCTGCCGGATGCAATCAGAAGTTGCATCTTCGCAATAGATACATCGTCTTCTGTTGATACTAGGTAGTGAAAGGGATCGTTCCCAAGACAATCCTCTATATGCGGCATTGTGTCGAGTAACGATTCAAAGACGGCAAAACCGACCTCAGGCATTGCAGCCATGTGGAGCGACAGCACCACAAAATCCATCATCCAAGGGAATTTTGAGCATTCTGCTAGAACCAAGGATACACCCTCGATATCCTGCTGACAGAGTGCAAAAAATATGAAAGAGGCGCAGTTTTGATGCTGACCATGTCCCATATCCTCCAAGATGAAGTCTAGCAAGGGGGCTTTGTGTCCCAATATGGCGTGGTATATGAGTCGGTTAATCGAATTACGATTCTCACATTCCGGCTCCAAAAAGCTTGTAGATCTCCAGAGTGTCTCGAAAAGGTCCAAATCTTCGAACTCGGCCGCAATATCAAGTGGTGATCTATCGGAGAGATCTGGGGTGATCACGGGGACTCCTCGTCCCGAGAGGCGCTCTGCTAAGTCTAGTGTATCGTAGCTTACCTCAGAAGGAGAAAGTGTAGTATCAACGGCCTTCAAGAGCATGTGTAAGAGTGTTTCTCCCGTTATCTCATCTTGGAGCTCGACATCGACCCCAGGACACAATGATAACAACGAGGAGCACGCTAGAATACATCGATTCCTCACTGTGAGCATCTGGGCCAATACACTCCACGATCCATGGCTAAATGCTTCAGTTGTCTTGCATGACATTTCAACCGTCTTCAAGATAGTTTGAGCCAATCGAGCTGGTCCATCCCCATTGTCACAATTGGGTAACAGCCCAGACTTTAGGTCGATGACGTCGCCATCGTGGAGGGTCTCCGCGATTGTCTTGCTGAGACGCTCGTACTGATGCGCAGTATGACTGAACCCGGGGGACAACGCAATGCTTAAGAAGTAAGCAAGGTGCTCAGCACTCCAGGGGTTCCACCTAGCACGCACACCGGCCTCTAATAATGCCCAGATGATTTCCTCCACGCCATAAAAGAAACCCTGAGCAAGAGGGCACATAGTCTCACCAGAACTGATGGACTGCAAGTTATCAGCTGATAGTTGCGCACCATTTCTCAGAAGCTCGATAAGAAAACGGAAGTGATGTGGTCCGTTGTCTCTCTGTTGGCACGCTATATCGATTGCGAGGTCTATCGGAACATTGGCTCCGTCAGGCGATGATGGAGTGCTCGGAACAGCACCTGCTTGAAGAAGCGCTTTAAATAAGGCAAGCTGCCCTTGTATTGCACTGGAGCTTCGAGTGCCATACAAGCAGATACTAACACTAGACCAGGCCGTTCTGCGCAGTGATGATGGCATCATGCTACAATAGAGTGGTGTTCCCAAAACACTTTGTTTGTTGGTATCAGCACCACTATCGATGAGCTTCTGGCAGACCTTGTCTAAGGAAAAACAGACAGCCCAGTGTAATGGTGAAGGCCATGTGACGTCGGTTTGAACATTGGTACAACGCAACGTTTTGACAGAAAATAGCATTGCTGTTCTTTCCCATCTTACTACTCGTCCATTTCCCAAGCAAGATAAGAAATCCCAAATCGTTGCCATCCTCTGGAAAATTTGACCGCAGGTTTGTGATGTAAAAAGGTCTAGTGTAGCATCGTATACTGTTTCAAGCGGGCTGTTGTGCACATAATGAGACCACGTCGTTGCAGCATGGAAAAACACGGGGTACTGATCACAAAATAGTGCTAACCGATGATTCATGTCATCAGATGTGGCAAGCACATCATCAATCGGCATTCCGTCAAAATTGTCGCACTTCAAGATTCTGAGACAAGTCTTTGCTAAGATTGAGCAGTCACCGGAGAGCCTGTATTGTACAAAGCAGGGGCTCCCAAGAGGGTCAATGGCATTCAAGAACTCCTCGACGGTAAAATGCGCGAGCTCGAGACTTCCGGAAGCAGGATTCTTTCGAACCAGGCTACTACACCAGTGCAGTAGTCTCTCTTCGGTCGTCATCCGGCTAGAATCGAAACTGTCGTCGTCTTTATGTACTGCCAAAGCTTGTAACATATCTTTTGTTTTGAAAGGGTGGGCAGAATCTCGGTCCTTGTACGCGTAAGAAATCCAATGCAGCGCTCTTTTGACCAGTGTCTGGTTTTCTTTATTCGTGCTTCGATTGACGCGCTCCAGGATCCGTTCGTAAGAACTTGGTAAGTCGGGTGGTAGCTTTGTGAGAGCCTCCCTGCGGTCCCTGTTGTTGGAACATTCGCAAAGATAGTCCATTTGGCAAGAAACCCATCGGAACCTGAAAAGGTTTAGGAATCAGCACATTTCATAATGAGGATTATACGTACATCCCATCGCATCGGCTGGCAAGTGTTGTCATGATATGTTCCTTGAGAGGCGGATCATTGATCTCGAGTCGCATATCAGCAGTTCTTCGCTCGATCTCAGAGGCGATGTAAAGTCGTATGTCTGAGCTTTGAGCGGCGATGGATATGGTCTGAAATTCGTTGAGGACATGTCCAATGTCCACCTCTGGCCGGCTGGAGAAGAGTGTTTTGATGGAGGAAGAGGTAGTGTGCAATGATGTAAGCAATCTCGAAACCTCAGCGCGGTCATGAGTAATTTCGTCCAGTCCATCAACTACAATCATGACTGCTGTGAAATGAGTTGAAAGTTGGGAAATAAGCTGACAAATCTCTTCCGGTGAAGGGGTACGGATAGATCGATCGGAGGATATGTGCTCTTGGTAGAATATTGACAAGTTATCGAAGCAATCCTCGTGACGCATGATCAGCTGCCTTGCGAGTGATCCTAGAATTGTTGAAGCATTGTGGGTAGAGCTGTCTTTGTAATCGCAGTAGAAGAACGCCAGAGCTTTCAGCCCGCCTGATCAGCACATTTAGCAGACGGATCGGACTGAGAGCAAGCCTACCTTCTGGTGACTTAAGTTCCGACTCGATCTTTTGTATAGTCGAGGACCTGTCTTGCCATCAGCTAAGAACTCATGAGGCGATCGATGATTGCTCACATCAGGACGGTCTTCCCTGCACCCGCTGAAGGTGTATTTTTAGCAAATAGATCGTCTTAGCTTGAACTGCAGACGTACGGATCCCATTTATCCAAAGTTTCGATCGACCCTGGGAAAGCCACTTTCCGAACTCCGCTCCCTCTGTGAACCAGATACCGGTTCCGGGTTGCCTGAGACGTATATTCGAGTCCTGCCATTTCCTTGCACTGATGTCCCCAAGAATACCTAACTGCTTGTGTCTTTCGTCGTCTGAGGGCTGTTAGTCTCGAGCATATTTACCTTTTCGCGGTAGGGTCGAATACGAACCAAGAATTACTTGATTTTGAACGGTCTTCTGTGAATCAATGGCAGCTCTCAGACTTTGTACCCCGTCCCGGATGTCGCACAGTGCGGACCTAGAATCACGTCAGGACAAGCACTGAAACAGTAAATATTCGGAGACGTGCAGTGTACTTACATTTCTTTAGCATTCACTGCTAATGTTATGTTCGATTTGTGTCTTTCGAGATCCTTTAACAGCTCCAGCGTAGCCGATTGTCTTAAGGGCCATTTCACCTTCTCCATTCTAGTCATAGAATCACCAGCCATTGCCATTTGCAAAAAGTCTTGTATATTGGAGAAAGTCCGATAGCAAGGCTCAATCCAATTAATTTGCATCGTGGGATCCAAAGCCTGGGCGTTCCCTTCGAGCCGCCTTGCAACATTCTGGAGACTGTGAAGCATTCCAAAGAGCCAGTTCACCTCGCTGATCACCTTTTCGACAGTCTCTCCGGCACCTTTTACGAGCTTGATGAATTCATATCCACGGCGCACCACGATGTCGGCGATTGTGATAAGACCCGCAATACTTGCGGCAACACCAAGAGCTTCGGCCATGTCGCTTGTGCTGCTGGTGATATTCAGTAGTTCTAGACTGGAAGCTCACGACAGAGAAGAGAAAAGACATCTAAGCAGAGGAGGTTTCAAACGAAGAGGGAATGAAGCCTTACCTTACAATATGGCGCGAGGCTCTGCCAGCGCGGTCGCACGGCAGCCCTCAGCCACCACGAGACTCATGTGTACCAATCTCCCTTGAGAGCATAACAAATCATAAGCGATCTTCCTGCAAAGCTGCATCAGAAGGCATTCTGCCAGGCTTTGACAGTTCTGAATTCTTCCCACACGAGACGCATATCTGAGAATGGGGAAACCATCCTCTCAAGAGCTGTCTCTTTGCGGCCGGACGAGAAACTGCATAGCTGAATATCCAATGGGAACGCATCCACAGATTTCTTGACAGCTTCCGCGCCCCCACGCGGGCCGTACTATCCAACATTGTGACAGCGTCGCTAATTGGACGTTGTGGATGTCTTTGCCCTGGTCGTATGCGGGTGGCGTCTCCACACCTACCTCGACACCAACATCTTGAATCTGCGTACCAAATGAACAGAGCAACATATGGAGCAGCTTCCAACTGAGGAATGCTTCCGCTGCAGGTAAAATCACCTACTTAGCCAACATCCAAGCTCTTATCATGGAAGTGCTTTCATAAAGACTCGCGTTCTGCCTTGTCCCACCACACGCCGAATTGCTGTCGCGAACTTCAGCCTTGTCGTATATCGTGTCAGGTTGCAGACTCGTGATAATTATGCCATCACCTCCTCGAAGCCCTGACGCTACAGGCCAAGTAGCAACTGATACAGCAGCAGCTTCATCGCCTGTCGCGGCACCGAACAATCCCGTTGAGGTCCTCGTCCGCCTTCAAGACGGCTGTGATTATGTGCTGATGCTCTCGTCAGGACCAGGATGGAGGCGATTCGGCCTTTGGAGACGATGATTATGGTAGTAATCTCAATTATGGATCGGTGTCGTCGAGCATCTATAATTTCCGGGTCGAGAATGGAAGGACGTATCATGCTGTTGGTTGATCAGATCCTTCCAATGGATGACTTCTAACAATGCGCTTGACTTAAGTACTCAGATGGATGTTCAACATTGATGCGGTGATATCTCTCTGCACCATGCTGACATCATCAGAATATTCTCTTCCGAATGACGAGGTCCGAGAATGATCTCCATGCCCAATTTTTTGAGATATGTGAGCTTACGGAAACCGAAACAATAGAAAGAACAAGATCGGTAAGCTCTTTGTCGCCCCGGTCGAGACTGTAGTTCCCCGCTAAGGATGGATAGCATGGATCTTGTATATCATGCCATCCTTCGCATGTTTGATGGAAAGCCATTCTTTGCACCAGTAGAGAATCTCCAGAGGGTGGTGGACATGGGAACAGGAACTGGCAAGGTCCTATGGAGTACTCTTTAAAGCCATGATACTGACTCATGAGCAAGGTATATGGGCATTGGATGTCGGCGACCAGTACCCAGAAGCGCATGGTAAGGGAGTTTCCACACCATAATCCGGGAGTTCGACATACTGATGACAGCCCGAAACAAGTTATCGGCATCGACTTGAGCCCCATGCAGCCCAAATGGTGAGTGAGTTTCTACCCGTGATGCAGTCCAGATATAATGAGTTGCTCAGGGTTGCTCCAAATATAGAGGTAAGAATCACTTCATACCCACTTTCTTTCAGAAGTTCTCTGAAGATTTTGGAAGTTTCGAATTGACGATCTGGAACACACGTGGGTCTTCGAAAAACCCCTCGATCTTGTCCATAGTCGGCTATGCTCCGGTAACGCCATCCGATCCTGGCCCAACTACCTCGCAGAAAGCTTCCGCTGTCTACGTCCAGGGGGCTGGGTCGAAGCCCAAGAATTCGACCTCGCTCCGCAAAGCGACAACGATTCCTTCCCAGAAGACAGCGCCATTATCAAATGGCACAAGCTCTTTCACGAAGGTATGCTGAAAGCCGGCTGCGAGATGCGCTGTGCATCTGAGAAGATGAAGTAGGAGATGGAGAAAGCGGGGTTTGTAAATGTCCAGAGTGTTGATTTGATGGTGCCGATGAGTCCTTGGAGTGAGGATCCGAAGTTGAAAGATGCGGGGTTGTTTGTAATGACTAGCATGATGGAAGATATTTCTGGTATGTCGTTGGCTGTGTTTACAAGACTGCTGGGATGGGAAAGGATTGAGCTGGAGCTGTTCCTAGCTGAGGTAAGGAAAGAGTGGAAGGATAAAAGTATTCATGGTTATTGGCCCTTGTAAGTCGTTTAAGGGTGAAGTGTTCGGCAAGCAACTCACAGTTATATAGGTTTGCTGTCTTCGGCCAAAAGCCGGCGGACTCTTGAGAGGACAAGGGGAAATTATCTGGGACCTCAAAGCACGACATGGGTGATGATAAATTGGTATTTCGGATGTCCATTCTAGACGGCCTTCTTGCCTTGCCGGGGCACTACAATGACATTCATATCGGACTGCTTCAATTGAGATGTATATTGAATCGAGCAGAGACTGGGTATAGCGGACGCCGTGAAGTAACAATGTCTTGTCTACCTATGGATTGTTGTGAGCAGGAGAAGAAAAGGAGAAGAGATGGTTTCGCGACGCGATTTAGCCTACGCTCAGCCAAGAGCTTAGCGTGACTTTTGAGAATCACGTGGAAAACACGCTTTCATTCATGACTTATATTGAAAAGTTGTGACGCGCCTTTCACGAGAACCGTGCTTTAATACTAGGTCATTCATACAAGCACGCCTAAATGCTGCACATAACCTGAAGGGTTTGAATTGCCGGAACTCGTATTTTGTTTTCAGCTCGCTTAGTGGAAGGGTTCCAGATCTCCGGACCTCAGCGCCATCACTTCACCGAATCAGGGGACGTCGCATTTCTGTAAATCGGTCCTTCAGGACCCATAGCTAAAGATTTCAGAGAATCCATTGTCCCCATTGTCTCCCTCTGTACAGGAGAGTGCCTTGCTAGCCATTTCACAGATGCAGCTAGATGTTGAACCAGCGGCGTGGCCTTGCTTTCATCCCGTACACACAGGACACCTTTGAATAACATCTAAAATGAATTCAGTGTAGCACTCAAAAAGGGCCACCTTGGCTGATGCAAGGAGACACCATAAGCAGTTAGTCTCTTGATATCTTCCAAGATATCCTTCAGCGGCGTCAAGATCCCACAACCATATTCATCCATCCCAATGAGCATTCCCACAACCTCCCCATTGGCATTCACGACCCATCCTCCGGCATCACCTTCCTGACAGAACCACTTTTTGCCCCAGTTAGGCAAGACCTCCAACTCCATCGACTCGCCAAATCCGTCGTCCCATCTCACCCGCCTGTACATCCTATTGATAATTCCATCACAGCTTCCACTGCGGGCCACCCCACATACCCATTGCCCAGCCATTCGTGAATCTGAGATCTTGAGAAGGCGATGCGATGGATTGTGAGTAGCTATGTATTCTCTGAAGTCACTATTACCATGATCGTAGCAGTAGGCTTCCGGGGTTTTGTTCCGAAGAGAGTTGGTGAGATTGGGAGACGCAATGAGTGCCCAATCAAGGCGAGAGCCGAAATCCGAGCGTCGACGATTTCCAGAGCCGTACTCAACATTCCCAACAACCGAGATCTTTTCTTCGAACTGTTCCATTGATTGTCTCGCAGGCCTTTGGAGGATGAATTTTCGAGTCTCGGCTTCATCTACTGGCGAGGGACAAACCACTTTAATGTGAGGGAGTGGCACCGTCCCATTCAGCCCGATCCCATGCTCGTCGTTCGCGTCTTTATTGTCCACATCACCAGTACTTACAACATGATGACAAGTCATCGCATACTCCATAATATCTCCACTCTCTCCATGCAAGCCCACCCATCCCCCCAGCGACCCCGACTGTGTCGACCCTTCTGATCCAATTGACGTCCCAGTCCACGGCTCATCCACCCCATCTTCATACAACCACCGCCACGCAAGTCCCGGATTGAAGTCCTTCCTCGACGGCGAAGCTAATCCCGTACTACCCGGCAAAATCTCAAGATGAAGCTGCACATCCAGATAATTATGCTCGTCCAGAACCCTCCCAATCTCTCTTTCCGCACTGAGAAAGTCCTCCACCGTCCCAGGCTTACAGTACACAACAACAGTCGGCACAGCCCTCCTCTCATCAAGTCGCGGCCCCGTCATATGATATGAAATCGCCTTCCACGAATCGCGCAGCACTCCCGTCCTCACAACCCCGTGGACCTTCGGCTCCACACTCCGCGTTGCCGCCAGTATCTTCCTATTGTCCGGAAGCGGGAACGAGTACAGCTCATGCACAAGCTTGCTATTCCAGATCTCGACTTGGATTTCATCTTCTTCAAAGCCAGCTGTAAGTAACAAGTCGTATATTTCTCGCGCGGCGATATGCCACGTGCTAGGATCATTTTCGCGACTTTCGATTATGAGCGCCGTTTTGCTGCGGAGGTCGTTGTCGGAAGGGAATCCGTCACAGAGTGGTCGGGAGCCTTGTCGCTCTATACGGCGCATGCCGCTGTTGGCGTGGGAGAGATTGTGGCGTGCGAGGATGGAGGCTAGGAATGGGGAGGAGCGGAGCGTGTCTTCGATGGTGGAGGCATGGTTGGAGCACATGGAACGCTGCCAGGGGAATATAGCTGGACTGGGATAGACGACGCGGAAGGGTTGTCTGGCTGAGTAGAAGTCTTCGATTGTGCAACGGTTGGTGGTTGGACAGAGGGAGGGGCAGAGGTGTGGGTGGAGTGGGCGGAGGATTGGAGATGCCATCGTTTTGATGGGACATGAAAAAAATATGAAGTTCCTAAAGGGGACAGTAACAAGATATAAGAGTTCTCTTTGTCAATGCATCTAGAAAGAATTCGCTCAGACCGAGTTGCAACATTGTCATTGCGACAGGCTCGTGCCGAACATTTGCGATATTTGGTACCGAGTGATGTCTTGACCTACTAAAATCTTAGTGTAACTTCTGTGACTCAAGTTCTCCAATCACGAGGTACTATGTTTCCAAATTCGGTCTGCTGTGCATACAATTTGCATTAGCTGCATTGGGTGACTTAGAATTGAGTCGTCTGTCCCATAGATTCGCGACCATCGTCTGCGCCGATGCCCCTGAAAAACTTGCCGTTTGTTGTTTTCGCTTACTAGACAGACCCATGCACTCCACACTTCCTTTTCAAACCAGAATGAGAGAAAGTAGTGGGTTTCGAGGAGAGGTTTGTAAAGATATAATTATTAAATTTCAAGGGAAGGAGAGGGGCCTTACTTGCTTCCAAAAGGCTCCCTGTTTTGACTCATACCGGCTTTTTCGCACCCACGTGATTACAGGACGTGTAGGTAGTTTCTCTTCTATTATACCGGTCATCACATCCCAGTTCAAGATTACAATCTACAAAGCTGAACTAGTCTCAGGGGCATTCGAACTCCGTCTCTAGCCCACCAGATTCAATGACTGTACCCAAATTTTCAAACAATCCCTCACGACTACGAGACTCTGCGCCAATCTCCAAAGCACACACTTCCCCTCTCTCTTCACAAGACCTCTCGACCAGAACTTCCAAAACCCCATCCACCACGTGACAAATTCCCTCATCCAGTTATTTGTCCACATTCCCCATCATCTAAGCGAGCCCGATCTCACTTCCCCAAAATCCCATCTCTCCCGCCCCATCTGCCCTTACCATCAACATCATCATCCTTTCACTCTCAGGTCAGATAAGCTCACCAAGAACACCCACACAAATTCTTCATCTGATCTACTGATCATTAGTCTCACTCTTAATTCTTAAATGTTCGCAGAACAGATTTCCATTCCAGCCTCACCGTTGTCGCTGACCGACCGACACCATCCGAAAATGCCGAGCGAATCAGCGCCGCCCATGTCACGGCAGATGATGCAACAGTAAGACAACACATCCGCATCCGCGACCAGCTTACTCCATGGGGATCTGACAGCGCCAGTTCCAAACAATAAGACGGTTGCAACCCATCGGGAATTACCCTATTCATCGTGAAACTGATTTAATCATTCGCTAAAAGGACTGGTTGGTATCTTATCTCTTCTTCCTAGGGCCACATCTTATCTTCCCATCCATACCCATGCTTCCCCAGCAAATCCGAGAACTCATCCCTCAGCGCCGTGCCCAACACCTTGCTCTTCCACCACCCCTTCGGAAACCCACACGTCCCTGCCTCAGTCTCCTTCCTCCTATTCACCGCGATCGTCCACGCGAATGAACTGTCTGCCATACCCATGAAAAAGCCGCTGCGAGATAGAATAAGGTAGTCGACTAGAGCCTGCTGATCCCATGTCAGGGCCGCGAGCTCGGCTGCGTCGGACCCGGAGAGGAGGTCGTGCTTCGTTATGACGTGTTTGGGTTGCACGAGGGCGTCTTCCTGCTCGGCCGTGAAGGAGGTGACGGATGTGGCGTTGCCGCTGGCAATGTACATTATTGGGATGGAAGACAGGTGTTGCGAGGCCTTGATTCGCTGGATGTAGTAAGATGCTTGGTCGTCGTAGCCGAGCCAGTATGACAGGATATCGTTGGCGGTGCGCAGGTGGATGCCGATGAATGTGTTTGCGAAGGGGTGTGTTGTCGGTGTTGATGGGTCGACAGGTACGTCATATTGTGAGTATAATGAGTAGAGTGCTGTTGCTGCGAGGCGGTGGACGTCCTCGCGTAGGGGTATCAGATTGCCGAATGTGTCGGCGAAACCCACGGGGTCGTGGCATATCGGGCTGTCAGGCGAACGTTAATTGATGTCTTACGTGAGATGAGATAGATATGAAGCTTGGCAACGTACAAATGTCTCCAGAGGTTCTCGAGGGGGATCAAACTGATCTGTCCTAGTGGTGCTCTGATTTCCTTGATGTGCTCTCGGCACGAATATGCAATGCGCGAAGTCATCGCATGAGGAAGCTTTTTCGGATCAATAAGCTCGGTCTTAGTGACGGTGCCTATCGTCTTGAGCTCCTCGACATCCTGGTACACTCTCATCTGAGGACAGGACTTCTCCATTCTGGAGAGAAAACGTTGCTTGTCGAACAGGTAATCCATCGACGTCGTTCCACTTTCCAGATTGCTCAAGTCGCTGGTCTCTCTGAGATGGATCACGGGAAGCACTAGTCCGGCTCCTGCGTCAATAGCATATCGTATGCAATGTAGTATCTCCTGCCTCAGATTTCCTGTTCAAAGTTAGCATTTGATCATCCTATATGCTGGATACAGTCATACCAACGCCCCCGATCAGATTCTGACACTCGAAGACGACCGAGTCATCCCATTCCTGCTCATCACACATCTCGGCGATGTATCCAAAATCGAAATCATCTTCCACTGCTGCACTCATTGCTTCCGTGATGAAGTCCTCCTTTGACCACTTCTCTATCCTCGTGTCGTAGTTCCATGTCGCCTGCTCATCCAGATCCAGCTCCAGACTTTGCATCCTCAACAATCCCATAAACACCCACAGCGACACCAGAACAACACCAACAGCCAGGATTCTTGGTTTTGAAATCATCGCAATAAGGGGTATCAATTGGGTATCAATGCACAAAACAAAACAAAAAAAAGTAGAAGCAAAGTTGAACGTGGTAAGTAAGCAAAAGTAGACAACGTAAAAAGGAAAACCAGAAAGTATCGTATCGTATCGTATCGGACGAGTGGAGTTGGGGTATATTTACGTATCCATCGTAACTTCCTTCAAGAGGAATAGAAAGATGAATAAAAGTGTACCGCGGAGTCGTTAAGTATGGAGAAGTGTCGTTGGAGAGAAAGGCGCAGGGCCACGCCAGCCTAGCCAGGCGCGAGGCAGGACAGGGCAGGGCAGGGCAAAGCAAGCAAGCAACCGCCATAGGTATGTTTATCCCTATGTAAAATGACGTTGAACGTCTCGCGCGAGTGCGGGAACTAACCAGAGAAGGCCTGAAACCAGCCAGGGAGGGCCACGAAACGAGAAACACGATTCGTCGAGGCCAGGAATAAGGGTAATGAGGATTCCCCATTGTTAGTGTCCCATTATGACGTTAGTGTTGGTCTGGCGCTGTGTTTCGCGAACAATGTCATACCAAGATCTCCCCCAAGCCAGGATTGTACGTAGGATCCCTCTCCAAGACAAGTCAAGTGCAAGGACACAAGGCAAGGCTCAAGCACCAACCGTACCACATCAGTGAACCACTAAGAATCTGATTCAGAAGCATAAATCGAGATTCGACACTCAAGCCCAGACACCACCAGACCACCAGACCACCAACACAATATCGCTTCTTGGCGCCCCCTCGCCCCGGACAGCGCCTCCGTCCTGTCGAGTGGCTGCATGCAGTGCAGAAGTGGAGAGTGGATTCTATTCTCGATGTGGACTGCCGTGTCTGTCGCGTGCCCTCTACCCGATCCATCCCAGCAACCGCAGCACGCCTGCACGCCCAGCCAAGCCCAGCATCCACCACTCCCGCTAATCCAGGCAGCCGCAGATCACCACTCGTAACTTGCCCAAGGCAAAGTGGCACACAAATGTCGGTCGCCAGCAGATCACTACCGGAACCTAGCGTAGCACGGTTAATATCCCGTATGTTGCCCAACGCGGCAAATGATGGGTGCGGGTGTTACAGTAGTTGAAGTAGGTATGGTCCAGTCCAGTGCTCTGGTGCGCCGCAGGAAAAAGGAGATTTGCGTGAAACTGCAACTTTGCGACCAGCGGGTAGGTACTGTAGGATTCGTGATCATGGCTGTGCACGAACGGCACCACACTTACATTGCTTCATGCTTGCAACCGAAGGTCAATTATCTTAGGTAAGTAGGTAATACAAGGTACACAAAGCTGTTGCCTGACAGAGGCATGTTTGACACGTTTCCAGGGAGAGCGGGAAAGTGAAATTGTAAGTGATGTTGTAAATCAAGGGGTTTAAAATCAGTCTCACAGGTACGAGCACCAGAAGCAAGCCTGGCCAATACCAGATTTGAGGCTTTGTTGGAGTACCACGATACTACTCCAGACTCGAGGGTTCCGTAGTGTATGTTTATCAACATCTTGGCAGATAGAAAGTATCTAACTAGATAGTACCCAGTCGCAGCGCCGTGACATAAATAAGCGAAGGATCTGTAGATCTCTTGAGCCGAGCCACGGTTTTGGGATCCACGATCCAAGCCTCCGTGACCTCGACGAGGCTTGTCCCAGTCACCAAATCTCTTGTTCATTCGTCATAATTGCCCGGCATTTCTTGGCCTGCTTGCTGAAGAACTCACCACTTCTCAGTTCGCGATGCGGGGAGTTATCGATGAGAAGATCAGCATCTTTTACGTTCGTTCTCGAATTGTTCCGTCGGTGTTGAATCTGTTGTGGTCCACTTGACTTGGTTGCTGTGCCGCCCCCTAAATTAGGCGAGCTTCTGCTAGGAATGGGGCACAGTGTTGGTGTTTGATTCCAGAATTGGAATCGGAGTTGGAGTTGGTGTTTGAAAACATCTCAATGATAGTGGCCAACATGTCCTTTGTTGGAGTTGGAGTATGCACAGAGTTCCATAATAATACAAAGCAACAGGTTGAGGAGTCCCATAAGAGACCGGCCAGAAAGGTGGCCAATAGGATGTGCATCGATCTGATTCCTCACACGGCGACACCTGAGCGGTGTGGGAGAACATGGTGAGGCCACTGTATGGTCTGTTGGTAAAACACAGGCTTGGAAAACCATCACTGTGCATCTAACTCCGACATACAATACAAGAACAACATTCACTACTAACCAAAGGACAGCTAGCTGCTGGTCCCAACTGGACGAGCCCATCGGGCCATCGTGAACACATCACCATATCAGTCTGTCTTCAATTCTCGTCGTACGATCAATCTCAGCATTTCATAATCTAGGCAGCAGTTTAACAGAGTTAAAGCGTCCGCCTTGGCAATCCTTCCCAAAGAAAACCTTGGAAACACCATGTGTACCCACAATCCCCATAGCTGAGCTCTGGACACTGAGCTTAGAAATCGCTTAAGATCGTGAAGCACGTAAAGCTACATCACTTCCTAAAACGGAAGTTTACGGTTGTGCTGTCGAGCCAATTTCGGGGAATGACATGAGTCTGGTCGAGTCGAGACTGTAGAACATGCCAGCAGCCAGCAAGGTTGCCTGCATGAGGAATCCGGATCGGCGAGGTGGCCAATCTTTTCACGAAGTCCCCATCGTCAAGACTTAACAGCTATCCAGTGGTAGGATCCATTGGATTAGATCGGATAAGTAGGACTTGGAAGAGGAACTTGGGTTTGTAAGTCTGGGATCTGGTCGCGAAGTGGCGAGATTAGGTTACGTCCGCGCGGGGAGGGAAAGTTCAGGCAGGAAATAGAGGCAAGAGATCGGGGAAGGAGTGTTCTTGGATTGCAAACGCCCTCGATGAAGGTTCAGGTCACTGGGAGGTAGAATCGTGGAATAGCAAAGACAGAACCTTTGAGTGGGCAGGGATCTGACTCGTCGTACGGAGTTGATAAGTCAACATCGATATTCCCGATGGTCAATCAGAAATTCGAGCGAGACGCTGTGGATTCGAGAAATTGTCACGCGAATGAGCAATGCTTTGATGTTCATAGAAGCATCTTGTTCGACACTTGTCGTTTTAGAAGTCTATTGCTTCCTGGAATGTTCATATTTTGGAGATATCTTTCATCTTCATATCAGGAAATCGAGCGCTGTTTTTTGCGACATGCCTAGAGAACAGGACCAGAGCAAGACAGCTGCCGGTGTGGCGATTCAGCAGTCCGTCGTAAAAGTTCGATCGAGTAACTCAAATTTCTGCGCAGCAGTAGTAGTAGTAGTAGTAGTAGTAGTAGTACACTGCACGCTTAGAATTTCATCATTCGGCATCAAGGAGGCTATTTCAAGTATCCATTCAAGGACAGATAGATATCGTGAATGGGTTTTTAATTCAGAGCTTTGTACTGCCTGCGGATGTGAAGATAAATGAGCCCCTCTGGTCTAGTTATGACTGCAGACGTCCTACTCAGAGGAGCGCTGGAACTAGTGCTTCGAGGGTTTCATTTGAATTGTTGATGAACAGTTGACATAAAATATGAACTGAAGGTCGGTAAAACCAGACCTGGACCTTCCTCTGGATGCTCCATTGCACTTCAATTCTCAGAAAATAGGCAACGTCAAACACAGGTCTACCTGAATGAAATTACGTGCTTTCTGGCTGATGAAGTGAAGAATATGTTGATCATGTGACCATACTCTAAGTTCTTGCCCTACAGGAGAAGGCAGGCTTGCGGAAATTGTGAGAGGCGTACTTTCCTAGATTTACAGTCTTGTAACAATAGGAAGTTAGTAGTGGTTGTCGAGTGATTGTTCACCAGTGCTTCTCTGACCGCTCATTAATTCAAGTGCCCTTTAAAGCGATCCCTAATTGGAACCCAGCTTTCCCTACAGGAGGTCCACACTGTGTCTACGGGTATAAATTGCTATAAAAATGATCAGCCTCATGGAATAGCTCCATGGAAGAAACATGATTCTCATTCTCGCAGGCCCGATCTTCCTCAGCAAATCCTTCCATGACTTCCACTGGGATTGGGTTGACGAGAAGATGCTTCGGTTAAGGCATTAGGAAAACCGCACTGAATTTCCACCAGCTCAACAATCAAGACTCTGAAATAGGAACAGTTTATTCCCAATCTTCTTTCTAGGTACTGGCCTTTGAGCGCGACCCTCAGAGTTATATCAATCGACTTGTTCACGAAAAGGATGTGTGATCTCACGTGACAAGCCAAGCCACGATCCAAAATTAGATCTTACGCCGTAGCGCGTCAGACGCGACAGATTCGGACATTTCTTCATTCTCTTTCTCACCAATGCCTCCTTCTGAATAGTTACTTGTCGGCCTATTGACCACGCCCCCATCTTCGATGGATGTCCATTGGGTGCGCTTTCAATTTTGGCAAGCTCGAGTCCAAGCAAGTGCTTCGGACGAGGCTCATTTGTGCGGGTCCTAAGACGCGCATTGGCGCCTCGAAGTCTCAACAGGTCCTCACAGATCTTGAGGATAGCTTCAATCTTCGCTCGATTAATTCTCTGTATTGAAAGGTCCTTACTCGGGAGTTCCTCAGGCGAAAATTCAGGTGCTTCTTAATTTCAGCACAAGCGTTGTTGAATTCATTAGCTCATCGTTGGAGAGTTCGGTGGCAAGTGCCATCAACCACTCCTTCTCGAACTTCGAGATATTCCAATTTGAAATTCAATTCGACGAACATAGACTCTGACAATATCAAGCGACATCTGAACTTGAAATTCGGTCTCCGGAATTACTTTTTCGGTGCCGGTCACCTGAAATCGGTGGCTTTAGAGAGGCTGAGTTGGTGCTCAGCAAGTGCTGAGTTCCTCCCGGGAAAGGATTCTTGCCCTGAAAGCACGTGCTAGTACCACGATAAGCTTCAGGAATAAGCTTCATAGTCCAGAAACAAACCGACCAGGCTGACCGACGCTGTCAACACCAACCCCCGAAGTGTACAGACGGATACTTTGCTGCATCGGAATGGGACGGAGTGGGGTTTCTCCCAATGAGGCGTCCCGGCTGATGGAAGCCGGCGGCGTTTGAAGACTTCACATATCATAGAGCTGGTATCACGACTTATATGATTTTGATATCCCATCCACACACAACTCTTCATCCCAACTCTACACCACTTGAGATTACTCGACTCGAACAACTCAAAATTTCCCGACTTTGAGCAACTTCGAATCGACATCCCCCCTCAAAACTTCCAACCTCAATTCAGAATCTTCAGCTCGAAAATTAACTGATCATCCCGACATCAACGAACCTTCGACTTAACATTCACTGAATCTCAATCATCTTTCAAGACCATCTCGATCAATTCTCCATTACCCCGAATCTTGGACAACTTCGCTTGGTATTTCTTGAATCTACTGTCTTTCATACGACTGTGACCACTTACAGCCTTCATTGCCCCGAACTTTGAAGATTTTCGCCACTTTCCTCACAACACCTCGCATATCCCAAACCCAGATTCTCAATATACCTAATTTCAGTTCCGTCGCAAATAATCAGTCCCAAACGATCAGTCAATATGGTTTCCACTAAGGCCGTCAACAATGTCACTATGCAAGGAGGAGAGCCTATCGCCATCGTAGGCACAGGATGTCGTTTCCCAGGCGGGGCAAGCAGTCCTTCCAAGCTCTGGGACATGCTCCTGGACAAGCGTGATGCTTTGAGGGCCATCCCAATGGATCGCTGGAACTCTGACGGGTTCCACCACTCCAATGGCGAGCGAGCCGGAGCTCTCAATGTCAAGCACGCTTATCTCCTCAAGGAGAATGTCCGCGAGTGGGACGCTTCTTTTTTCGGCATCAACCCTCGTGAAGCGGAGGCCGTCGATCCCCAACATCGCATTCTTCTCGAGACTGTCTATGAAGCTATGGAATCTGGTGGCTTCTCTATGGAACACATGCAAGGCTCTGACACTGCCGTGTATGTCGGTGTCATGACTGCCGACTACTACGAGATGCTGCTACGCTCTCCGGAGTCTCTCCCAACCTACTTCGCTACCGGAACCAACTCCAGTATCCTGTCGAACAGATTGTCGTACTTCTTCGACTTGAAGGGTCCATCCGAGACAATCAACACTGCCTGCTCGTCGTCCTTGGTCGCGGTTCACCGCGGTGTTCAGAGTCTGCGCTCTGGAGAAGCAAGAATGGCCATTGCAGGTGGTGCCAATTTGATCTTGAACCCTGAGTTCATGGCTACTGAGTCCAACCTTCACATGCTTTCGGCTGAAGGACGATCCCGCATGTGGGATGCTGGTGCGAATGGATATGCTCGTGGTGAGGGTTTTGCCGCTGTCATTATGAAGCGTCTCTCGGATGCTATTGCTGATGGAGACGACATCACTGTGAGTTAATTTTTGTCTTTCCCTGTGTTGAACACCAAACTAACTTTTCTTCTACAGTGCATCATCAGAGAAACTGGCGTCAACTCAGATGGTCGCACCAAGGGTATAACCTTGCCCAGTGGCGAGGCTCAGACCAATCTGATCCAGCAAGTCTACAAGAAGGCCGGCTTGAACCCCTTCTCCGCTCTCGACCGCCCACAATATTTCGAGGCTCACGGCACCGGAACCCCAGCCGGTGACCCAATCGAGGCCAACGGTATCCGCGATGCTTTCTTCTCTGAAAATGTCAAGAGAGAGGGCGACAACTTGCTTGTGGGCTCCGTCAAGACCGCCATGGGCCACACTGAAGGAACTGCTGGTCTTGCTGGTCTCATCAAGACTGCCAATGCCATCAGACTTGGTGTTATCCCTGGTAACCTTCTTTTCCAGAGCTACAACCCCAAGATTCTCCCTCTCCTTGACCATCTGGCACTCGCTACCGAGACTCAGGCATGGCCCGCTCCTCCAGCTGGCCAACCACGCCGAGCCTCGGTGAATTGTTTCGGATTCGGAGGAACCAATGCTCACGCCATTGTTGAGAGCTATCACCCAGCTCCAACGCTTGCACGCAAGCAATTGATGCCAGCTTCGACTCAAGCTCCACTTGCTATTCCCTTGGTTCTTTCTGCCAACAATGAGGCATCTCTCGCCGCCATGGTCTCCAATTTCCACGACTTCATCGAGAAGAACGAGCAGATCAATCTTAACGATCTTGCCTGGACTCTTCAGAACCGTCGCTCCGAGTTGGCGTTGAAGGCTACCTTCTCAGGTCCAACCAGAGAGGCGCTCCTCGCTAATATGGCAGGGGTTGTCGCAAAGACCAAGCAGAGCCCACCTGCCACCATCGGAAAGCGCAGAGACAACCGAACCAAGAAGGCCCGCATCCTGGGTGTCTTCACTGGACAAGGTGCTCAATGGGCTAACATGGGCCGTGAGCTCATGCTTTCTTCCTCAATGGCCAAACAATCGATTGTCGGTCTGGATGCTGCTCTCGCTGAGCTTCCAGATGGACCTGCTTGGACTCTTGAACAAGTCATATGTGATAAGGAAGCCGGCAAGCGAATTGATGAGGCCGAATTCTCTCAGCCTGTATGCACTGCCGTTCAAGTCATGCTTGTAGATATTCTTCGCTCTGTCGGACACACTTTCACCACCGTTGTTGGACATTCCAGTGGTGAAATTGGCGCTGCCTATGCTGCTGGTGTTGTCAATGCCTCCGAAGCCATCAAGATCGCCTACTACCGTGGTCTGCACACCAAACTCGCCCAAGGCCCATCTGGCAAGGAGGGAACTATGTTGGCTGCTGGTCTTTCACACGAGGACGCAGATGAATTCTGCTGCCACCCAGCTCTTGTTGGACGTATCCAGGTCGCTGCAAGCAATGCTCCTGAGAGTGTCACTCTTTCTGGTGATGTCGATGCCGTGAAGGAAGCTAAGGCCATGCTTGATGAGAGAGGCATTTTCGCTAGGGCCTTGAAGGTAAACAAGGCTTACCACTCTCAACACATGAACCCTGTTTCCGTTCCATACATGGCTTCGCTCAGAGCTTGCCGCATCCAGCCAAGGCTTCCTCTTCAGGGATGCACCTGGGTTTCCAGTGTCACTGGCGATCCAATCGTCGATGAGATGGATCTCAAGGCTTTGACCAGTGTCTACTGGAAGGACAACATGCTCAAGCCGGTTCTCTTCTCTACCGCTGTGGAGCAAGCTGTTCTTGGCGAGGAGGCTTTCGACTTCGCCATCGAGGTTGGCCCTCACACTGCTCTCAAGGGTCCATTCCTCCAGACCTACAAAGCTGCTACTGGATCCAACCTTCCATATGGCGGCACCCTTGCACGCTTCACCAACGACATCGGTGCCATGGCCAACTGCCTGGGTGGGCTCATGAATTACAAGGCACCATCCGAAATCACCACCGATGAGTACATACAATCTTTCCAGGCTGGTGTCTCTCCAGTATTGGCAACCGGTCTCCCAACCTATGCTTGGGACCACTCTCAGATCTACTGGGGAGAAACCCGCTACTCCCGCAAGTACCGCCAACGCAGCAAGCCTCGTCACGACTTGCTCGGTGCCCAGCTCCCAGACGATCTCGAACACGACATGCGTTACCGCAACACCGTCCGAGTCTCCGAGACCCCTTGGCTCGCCGGCCACAAAGTCCAGGGGCAAATCGTCTACCCAGGAGCTGCCTACCTCGTCATGGCTTTGGAGGCATCAAAGGATCTCGCCAAGGACCACCCAACAAAGCTGGTGGAGCTGTTGGACATTGATTTGTCTCGCGCCATCGCTTTGGAGGAGGGTTCCGCTGGTGTAGATACCCTTCTGACGCTCAAGAAGACCCACGAGGGACCGCTCAACGGTGAGAACTTCATTGAGGCTGAGTTCGCCATTTTCTCCGCTGTTGGCGTCGATGCCGACAATTGGGACTTGAACATCAAGGGTCGTATGCGTGTTGTGTTGGCCGATTCCAATACCCCGGATATAATCCTCCCTGTTCGTGACGACACACCTGTCTTGTTGAGCTCTCTGAATGTCGAGAGTTTCTACAACTCGCTTGTGGAGATCGGCTTCAACTACACTGGATTGTTCAATCGTCTCACTAGCATTGACCGACGGATGAACCGGGCTACTGCTACCGCTATTGAGTACCCAGAGGACCCCGAGATGCCAGCTATGATGCACCCAGCATTGATGGATGCATCGTTCCAGACTGTTTTCGCGGCACTCCACTTCCCCGGCGATGGCGGAATGGCATCGCCCTACCTCCCCACCGGTATCAAGTGTCTAAGAATCAGCACAGATCGTGATGAGGCTGCCGAGGCTACCCCGGTCACAATCGACACCTTCATTACCAGCAACGAGAACATGAAGATCGTTGCCGATATCGAGATGTGCGATTCCACCAATGGTGCCCCACGCATGCAAATTGAAGGACTGGCTTGCAGTAAGTAGCTCCCTGAAGGTCCTCAGCAGTTCTGAGCACTTTGTATCCCTTCAAGATGGCCAATACTGACCCTATCCAGCATCCTTGGAACGTGCCAATGCCGACAACGACGTCGAGCTGTACTCGCAAACCATCTGGCGTCCAGAAGTCACCAAGACCGTTCAGGATATTGTCCTTACTTCAGAGGACGCGTCTTCCGAGCCCAGCCTCGTCGACCTCTGCGAGCGTCTCGCTTACATGTACCTACGCAGACTCAATCACTCTGTGTCCCGCCAAGAGGTCGAGTCCTTCTCATGGAACCACCAGAGGATCTTCCAGTTCATCGATCATCTCTTCCCAGTCGTTGAGAACGGGCAACATCCAACTCTTCGTGCAGAGTGGGCTGAAGATGACTCTGAGTGGCTTGAGGCGCAAGCTGCAAAGCACTTGGATCAAGTTGATATTCAGCTCATTACCACCGTCGGGCAGAACCTCCTTTCTGTTGTTCGCGGCGAGACAAATCTTCTCGAATGCATGATGAAGGACGATATGCTCAACCGATACTACGCATTGGGACAACAGATCAAGGAGTCCAATGTTTCCTTGAGCCGTGCTGTCGGACAAGTCGTCCACCGATATGCCGGAATGAAGATTCTGGAAGTTGGTGCTGGCAACGGCGCTGTCACCAAGGGTGTCTTCGAGGAAATTGGACATCTCTTTAAGAGCTACGCATTCACCGATTCTACCGACAAGTCATTCGACCGTGCTCGCGAAAGCCTGCAGAAATGGACCAGCAAGATGAAGTTCCAGCAGCTCGAGATTGAGGGCGATGTCGTTGAGCAGGGCTTCGAGGAGCACTCCTATGATATGATCATCGCTTCCAATGTCGTGCAAACATCTCAAAACTTGCAGCGCACCATGGAAAACATCCGCCTGCTTCTCAAGCCTGGTGGATATGTCGTTCTCCAGGAGATCAGTGTGCCAGATGTCCTCCGCGTCAAGTTCATGACTCTTGGTCTGCCTGCTTGGTGGGCTGGAGATGAGGACAGTCGCCGCTTCGGTCCTGCGGCTTCCATGTCTCAATGGACTTCTCTCTTGAAAGAAACTGGATTCTCGGGTGTCGACCAAGTCACCAACGACTTGGCTGATCGTCCAATGTACATGACCTCGGTTGTCCTTTCCCAGGCTCTGTCTGAGGAAGTGCAATTCTTGAGAGAGCCACTTTGCCCACCGGCATTGCCAATCACTCTCAAGGACATCTGCATCATCGGCGGCAACCAAGCTCGAAATGCAGAGATCACCACTTACATCAATGAGTCCTGCAGACTTCTCGGCAATGAGCTTCCAACTTTCTCCTTCATCGACACGATTCAGAAGGCTCACCTCCACACCGCACCAATCTCCTCCGTCATCTTCGTTCAGGACCTGGATGAGCCTATCTGGAAGAACTTGAAGCAGGAGACTATCACTGGTCTGCAAAGTGTTGTTGATCAAGCCCGCCAGGTCCTCTGGGTCACTTCCGGATGCAGACTCGAGAATGCGTACGCCAACATGTCCGTTGGTGTTGGCCGTGGTCTTCAATCCGAGTACGCCCATGTTCAATTCCAGCTCCTAGACATTGAGCCAATTGAGGCGGAAACCAGCAACGACCTCATTGCCGCCGCATCGCTTCGTCTGTTCGCCGACGACGCCATTCGTGCTGTCTGCCCCAACATCCTGTGGACAGCCGAGCCAGAATTGGTCATCAAGAATGGCAAGTTCCTGATTCCTCGTATTACTGCTGATCAAGTGCTCAACGATCGCCTAAACGCTCGCCGTCGTGCTATTCAGAAGAAGGTCTCTCCTTCTCAGACTCAAGTCGTGGTCTCTGAGTCTGAGGGATCTTACGTTCTCTCGGAGCCATACCTTTCCATGACTGCTACCAAAAACACCTCCGCCATCAAGATCAAGGTCACTCATTCTTTGCTCTCGGCTATCAAGGTTGGAGAGAACATGCACCTGTACCTGGTCATTGGTAAGGTGGTTGAGGGTGGAGAGATCGCACCCGGCAAAGACGTGCTTGCATTTTCGAGCATCAATGCCTCCATTGTCGATGTCCCAGCCTCCCAGGTTGTCCCAATCTATGTCAAAGTCGACTCGCCTCCCAAGTTCATCGAGTCAGTCGCAAGTACTTTCGTGTCCACTGCTCTGTTCTCCAAGCTCCGTCACGGATCTACCGTCCTATTCTTGGGACCTGACAAGAGTCTTGCTTCAGCTTTCCAAGCCACTGCCGAAGCCCTTGGACTCAAGACATTCTCCGCATCCACTACTCCAGTGCCTGCGGGGTCAAAGACTGTTTACATCAACCCCCACACTCCAGAGCGTGTCTTGCGCAACATTCTCCCTGCCAAGATCGACATGGTCTTGGACTTCTCCGGTCTTGATCAGCCATCTAGCATTGCTGCTCTCCAGGGCAACGATGAGTGCATCAACACTAAGATCCACGACCTCTTCGGCAAGAAAGCCAGCTCCGGTATCAACAAAGTGTCCGACTGCCTCCACGATGAACTTCTCAAGGCTCACTTCGTCGCCGCCAACTTCGTGGACCGATCTGAGACCCCAGAGATCGTCTCGCTCACTCAAGTTGCTAGCTCTGCAAAGACAATCGCTTACCCAGCTATCTTGGACTTCACCAAGGACGCCGAAGTATCCGTCCAAATCGCACCAATTAACACCAAGGAGATTTTCCGCGCAGACAAGACATACCTCCTTGTCGGATGCACTGGTGGTCTCGGCCAAGCCCTCTGCAGATGGATGGTGCAGAACGGCGCAAAACACCTGGCACTCACCACCCGAAACCCCAAGTCAGTCAACCAGACCTGGCTGGACGAGATGGCGCTCACAGGCGGCAACGTCCAAATCTTTGCCTGCGACGTCACAGACGGCACATCTCTCCGTAAGACGCACGAGGACATTTGTCGCCGGATGCCTCCGATCGCAGGTGTAGCCAACGCCGCAATGGTTCTCGCCGATCGTCTCTTCAATGATATCACCCTTGAGGACTTCCAGATCTCCTTGAAGCCCAAGGTCGATGGTACGAACCAGCTCGACGAGCTCTTCGGCGAAGGCAGCGATTTAGATTTCTTCATCCTGTTCTCTTCCCTTGCTAACACCGTTGGCAACCGTGGACAATCGAACTATCTGGCTGCCAATGGCTACATGCAAACTATTGCTGCGCAGCGCAGAGCTCGTGGTCTGACTGCTTCGGTGATGCACATTGGTATGGTGATTGGTATTGGAGTTGTGTCTCAGGATGCTGCTCTCGAAAGTTCGCTCAAGAGACAGAAGTGGATGGCTATCTCTGAGCCTGCCTTCTTGGATATGTTTGCTGAGTGTGTTATTTGTGGTCGTCCTGACTCTGGACACTCCAATGACAGTAAGTTGCATCCTCCGCCTTCATGTTTAAGTTTCATCATTGTCGAGTTTTGAATGCTGACAGGATCTTCTTTTCTAGTCATCACGGGTATCCCTCGCAACAGTGCCCTTCCCGGTGCCGACAACCCTTGGTATGCGTCCAACCTTCGATTCTCTCACATGGTGCTCAAAGAAGAGGGCGAGGATCAATCTTCAGCTGGAGGATCTTCTCTCCCGATCAAGCAACGTCTTGCTGCTGCTTCTTCGCCAGAGGCACGTGCCGAGATCATTCAAGGCGACTTCGTCCAGAAGATGAGTCGTATCCTGCAAGCTGCTGCTGAGAACATCGAATGCTCTCAGCCTCTCCTCGCATTGGGCGTCGACAGTTTGATGGCAATGGAGATTCGCTCTTGGTTCTTGAGCCAAATCGATGTCGATATGCCTGTCCTCAAGGTTCTTGGTGGAGGAAGCATCCAGACTCTCTGTGCTGAAGCCGGCGCACTTGTCAAGATTGTAGCTGCAACTGAAGAGGTTGAGCTTGCAGACATCACCAAGGGCACTTCTCCACCTTCCGAGGCATCGGCTTCATCTGGCGCAAGCACTCCAAGTCTCCTCGCTACCCCGCCATCGACCCCTGGTCTTAGCGAGGACTTCACCTGGATCTCCAGAGCTGGATCCGAGACTGGAGAGTACGATGGCATTGAACTTCTGCCAGGAATGGAGCGTGTTGGACGCATGTCCTTCTCTCAAGAGCGATTGTGGTTCTTGCAATCCTTCCTCACCAACCCAGCTACCTACAATATCACCCTCGCATACCGCATCAAGGGTCCTTTCCGTGTTGCCGACTTCAACCAGGCCTTCTACGATCTCATCGACCGCCATGAGACTCTCCGAACTGCCTTCTTCACCGATAAGACCAACTACCTCGCCTACCTTGGAGCTGTTGAGAAGACTCCTTTCGTCATGGAGCAGAAGCCATACACTGGCGAAGCTCAAATCAAGGAGGAATTCAACCGCACCAACGATCACAGCTATGATCTGGAAAATGCTGAGAGCATGAAGGCTACTCTTCTCATCGAGAGCCCAACTTCTCATGTACTTATCATGGGATTCCACCACATCGCAGTGGATGCAACCAGTTCCCAGATCTTGGTTCGCGACATCGCAGCAATCTACTCTGGAGAGAAGCTCGCTCCATTGAAGTACCAATACATCGACTACGCCAACAAGCAGCGCGCAACTGTCGACCAAGCCCTCAGCAAAGACGTTGCATACTGGCGATCAGAGTTCCCCGATGTACCTGAGACATTGCCTCTCTTCGACTTCGGTACCGTCAAATCCAGGAAGCCACTTACTGAGTACAATATCCGCATCATGGAGACTAGACTCGACGCCTCTTTTACTGCCACACTCAAGGCAGCCAGTCAGAAGCTCCGTGTCACACCCTTCCACCTGCACTTGGCAACTCTCCAGACTATGCTTCACAAGCTCCTCAACATCGACGATATCTGCATTGGTATCACGGATGCCAACAAGAACGACCCAGATCACGTTGACACTCTCGGTTTCTTCGTCAATTTGCTGCCTCTTCGCTTCAAGGTCGAAGGTGCCCGTTCTTTTGCTAAGCTTACCCAACAGGCTAGGGACAAGACTCTTGCTGCCCTCGAGCACTCTCAGATTCCTTACAATGTCCTGCTTGATAAATTGGAGGTCCCTCGCAGCACCACTTCTAACCCTCTCTTCCAAGTCCTCATGAACTACAAGATGGGCTCCCTTCGCTCTGTACCTATTGGAGAATGCGAGGCTGAGGTTGTTGACTTCCAGGGTAAGTGTCCAAATGCTTCTTGCTCTCCCCTAGCATAGTTCGATCACCTTGAATTTTCAGTACTGACCGCCTTCCAGATGCCAGCAACCCATACGACTTGCAATTCGATGTCGAATTAGCAGTTGATGGAACCACCTTGATCACTGTCACTACCCAACAATACCTCTACTCTGAGGAAGACCTTTCCACAGTCCTCAACTCATACACTCACCTCCTCAAGACCCTCTCATCCAAGCCATCGCTTCCCATCAAGGATCAATCAGTCTTCAGTGTCAAGGATGCTCACACGGCGCTTGCGATCGGTACCGGACCAAGAATCAACATCGATCAATCCATCACCATCAACAGGATGTTCGATTGGGCTGTCAAGGCTCGATCCAACAATGTTGCTGTTGTTGACAATGTTGGCGGACAACTTACCTGGATCGAAATGGCCTCATGGGTCAGCACAATTTCTGCCCACCTCCTCAGACTGGGTGTCAAGCCACAAGCATTTGTTGGTGTCAACTGCGAGCCCAGCGCCATGAGCGTCTGCTACTGGCTGGCTGTGCTCCGCATTGGTGCCATCTATGTGCCATTGGATCCCTCCAACCCCGTCTCTCGTCTCGAGCTCATCGTCAACGACTGCAAGCCAGCCGCAATCATCTGCGACGAGCAAACCTGGGCATCAGCACAACGCAGCTTCCGCGTCCCCAATCGCCACATCTTCAAGCTCTCCGATATGGGTGGACGTCGCACCCACTACACCGAGGATATGTCCCAACCTGAGGCGACAGCATGTGTTATCTACACTTCTGGAACCACTGGTACGCCAAAGGGCACGCTCCTCAAGAACTCCAACTTCGTCAACCACATCTATGGTGTCAACAAGGAGTACAACATCGCCAATGGCAAGGAAGTCGTCCTCCAGCCTACTAACCTTGGATTCGATTTGTCTCTTGCTCAAATGATGCAATTCATTGCTTCTCAAGGCAAGATGGTCGTCGCATCCCTCCAGACCAGAACCGATCCTATGGAACTTGTCAAGCTGATGGTCGAGCACCAAGTTACCTACACCATCGTTACTCCTTCCGTCTACTCTCTCATCCTCCGTCAAGACCCATCTCTGCTGCACCAATTGACTGAGTGGCGCTCTGCATTCTCCTGCGGTGAGCCATTGACCAGTGCCATCGTCCAGCAATTCCAGAAGATCAATCTTCCGAAGCTGAGACTTCTCAACTCATGCGGTATGTACTTGGAATGTTCCTCTACTTATGCATAGCAGTCACTGACATTCATAGGTCCAACTGAGATCACTATTATCAACTCAGCCTGGGAGATTCCCCTCAGCGACCCAACGGCTAGCGAGCAGAACATGATTGTCGGTTCCTCCCTCCCCAACTACTCCACCTACATCCTCGACGACAACCTCAACCCAGTCCCAGTCGGTCACCCAGGTGAGATGGTCTGCGGAGGTGCCAGCATTTCCCAAGGCTATCTCGGCCAGAAGGAGTTGACTGCCGCCAAGTGGGTTCCAGATCCATTTGCATCTGACGCAGACATCGCCAAGGGATGGGACCGTATGTACCGCACCGGCGACAGAGCCAAGATGCTTCCGGACGGACGATTTGTCTTCCTGGGGCGCATCGCCGGTGACAACCAAGTCAAGCTTCGCGGTGTCCGTATCGAACTTGACGACATTCGCTCTACCATCGTCCGTGAATCCAAGGGTGCCATCACTGAAGCCGCAGTCTGCCTCCGTGGCGAGGGTGACAACGCTTTCCTAGTTGCCTTTGCTGTCCTTGGCCAGGAGATCGCCGATACTCGCAAGTTCTTGGCTGGTCTTCCTCTTCCATCTACCATGATTCCAAGCAAGTTCGTCGCCATCGATAGTCTTCCCAGAACTCCGAACGGCAAGATCGACATGCGCGCACTTGCTGCCATTGAGCTGCCTTCATTCCAGGAGGTCGATGACTCTACACCAATCGACCTCACCATGACCGAAGCCTCTCTTAAGGAGATCTGGGGCCGATGCTTGCCAGCAGGTGTCTCTGTTGCCGGTGTTCGTGGCAGCTCTGACTTCTTCGTTCTCGGTGGTAACTCCATGTTGCTTGTCAATGTTCAAGCTATGATCCGCGATACATTCAGCGCCAATATTGCGCTTTACACTCTTTTCCAATCTAGCACGCTCGAGAGCATGGCTGCTCAGATTGAGGCTGTCTCTGATATCGAGGTATGCATTCAGACCCTTTCGTACCCAGAAAGCAATACTGACTCTGAGATTTTACAGACAACCAGTGCCATCAACTGGGACAAAGAGACTGCTCTTGAGCCCACACTCTCTGAATCTTCCCCACACTCGCTCGGCCTTCGACCTGTCTCCAGATCTTATGTCGAAGTAGTCCTTACTGGAGCAACCGGTTTCCTCGGTACCCAAATCCTCCGCGAACTCGTCGCTGATGAGCGCGTTGGCAAGATCCACTGTGTTGCCATTCGTCTATCAGAAGGCAAGACCTCACGTACTCTCCCCATTATGTCCTCCAAGATCATCAAGTACTACGGTGATCTCGCCTCTCCTCGCCTCGGCCTGAGTGAGCAACAATTCATCGACCTCTCCAAGAAAGCCGACCGCATCATTCACAACGGCTGCGATGTCTCCTTCCTCAAGTCCTACGCCTCACTTCAAGCCTCTAACCTCGGCTCAACCAAGGAACTCACCCGCCTAGCTATGGTCCGCAAGACACCCTTCCACTTCGTCTCCACAGCGGGTGTCGCCTCCTTCATCCCAGAACTCGACCTCGGCGAACGTTTCATCCCAACCTTCACTCCTCCTACAGATGGATCCATGGGCTACGCAGCCAGCAAATGGGCTGGCGAGAAGTACCTACTCGCCGCCTCCGAGCAATGCGGCCTCCCAGTCTGGGTCCACCGCCCCTCCAACATCCTCGGCGACGGAGCCGCCAGCGTCAACATGACCGCCAACATCCTCGAGTACTCGATGCGCATCGGTGCCGTTCCTCACACACCTGGCATCGACGGCCACATGCAATTCGTCGAGGTCGAAGAGGTCGGCTACATGGTTGTCAACTCTCTCTTCGCTCGTAGCGCTGGCGCCGTCGTCAAGAACCACTGTGGCGATGACAGGATCCGGATCCGTGAGCTTGGCACTTACCTTGAGAACAAGTTCGGCCAGAAGCTGGCTACGCTGGAGCTTGATGATTGGGTTGTTGAGGTGCAGAAGGCTGGGCTGTCGGTTGGTCTTGGATCGCTGATTAGAGAAGTCTTGAGGAATGAGGGTGGCACTGCGAGCTTGAAGACGCTGAGCAGAAGGCGCTTCTGAGTCTACACATAGACATGGACGATATCGGGTTTCTTTTGTCATGGGCTGGCATTAGATGGAGTTTCAAAATAGCGAGCGTGGGATAGATAGATCTTGGAGTTCTTGTTTCCTTTTCCTTTTTTGTCTCTTTTCCTTTGTCGCCGAATTTCTTTTCATGTATTTGAAATGTCGGGTTATATCTTGTCATGTCACTCCTTATGTACGAGATGGATGAGCCGGATGAGCGATGGAAATGTTTTTGTTTGTTGGGAATTTACTGTCGTCGAGGCACCACTGTCTGCTTGGACTGAACACGATGGAGTCGGGACCGGAGTGGGATGGCTTTGTGAAGCGGTGGTGCCGAAATTGATGAATGGCATATAGATCTACGGTTGCTGGACTTGTCTATAATGAATAATACTTGGGTTTATCTGCTACTCATGTCTTTTCGCCTGTTTGCCAGTGCATTGAACTTGATAAGTCCGCAACACGACGACTGATTTTCCTGCGTACACGTGCAACTCGATGACTTCACGTCTATGCTCGGAAGTACTGCTAGATGCACATTTGTGAATACCCTGTCCCTCATTTTTTAGTGGTATGAATTAGCTGATTTCTAGTGTGTAAGCAATGATTTTATACTGAACATTACTTGAGTCCTCTAGAGAAATCTTTTCCCATCTCACAGTGATTGCACTTGCGAGACTTTGTCAGACGGGTGATCAGGATTCCGAAAGCAATTCTGTCATCAACAGTTTGCACACATCTCCTCACCTCAAGATGCATCTATGAAGACGGACGATCATTCAAGCAAATACATTTTTCAATAGGATTCAAGATACATACTCATCATCATGACGCTCAGTAGAAGATAGCCACACCCATACCCCCGTCCATGAGCTTACAAAATGTCATGGTGGTATTGACACTGTAATCAATTTATCTCCGCCCCAAGGATGAGCTTGCAGGCCTTCCCAATATGCGTCTCAGACTTATGATAAGCAATCGATTCGATTTCCTCTCTAAGACATAAGTGTCATCGGGAAAGGAAAGAAACCATCCATCCTTTCAGGTCAGCACTCCTTACCTTGCCTAAAATCTCGTGTGACTTCGGATTAACAAGCAGCAGATTCTCACTGGGCAAGGTGAAAGTAAACTTGTTCAATTGGTGTAGTTTAAGTAAACCCTGTCATGATGAACGTTGTTATGTCAGAGTCGTTGAGAAGTAGAGTTCCTGCGCAGAGGCAATGCGGTGCAGAAGGTCAGCTGCACTTGGGAGCATCAGATGCTTGAAGTAAGAAAAACCTTGCTACCATTGTAGGCTCACAAAACCGTAAACCTAACATAGTCTCACCTCTTCGTTGTAGCATCTTCTTCTCCTTCAACGTGACGCCGATGCATATCTGGGTAGTGCTCTCCATGAATTGAGGCGGAGGTGCTTCAGGGCACTTTGGGGCACGTGCATTGTGGCTTGACCCTGACAATGAGATCAGCAAGCGAATACACTGACTATCTAAAAATACAGCGCTCCAAGCCTAGAATCCTGTTCATCCTTCACCCCAACATCACGGTTCAACTGTTTGGTGAAAATGAGTCGCCAAGGTTCCCAGAGCCGCAACTCAGTACAGCGTATTCATGACTGCAGATCTCAAGTTGATCTCTCTCGTTACAGCACTCCAGAGGAAGTACCTGCGCTCTGGTACGTTGGCAAGTTAAACAGTCATCCATCAAATTCTCGTCTGAAGTCCAAGACCTCTCGTCCCGATATCTAGACCGCTGCTCACAAGATGTCGTCCAAAAGGAGTGAAGATGACTTGAGCCGGTGCTGATTATGATACATCCAAATTGCTGTGTTCTTTTTCAGAAACCCATGAATAGACGATATTTGACGTTTATTGTGGGCATTTCGGTGCGTTTCGGCGCCTGTGAAGGGATTCGGCTCGCCCAACCGCCAGAAGCGAGTGCATTCACCGTCTTCGGGCTCGGGGCTGAGTTCCCCAAGGTTCTTGGATGTACACTGCCAAGTATAATGGAGTCTGCCAGGACAGACTATCGGCAGCTTATTGTCAAGATGAGCCCCTCATGATGCGGCGTGTTTTGATGGACGAGGAATACTTAAACAGATTGTTCTGTCTATTTAGTCGTACTCATCAACACACAACCCAGTTCAATCTCTTCAGCAACACAGCAGTCTCTCCTCATCAACTTCTTGTTCCTCCTCACTCTGCCTTACACCTTCTTCCTTGTTATTGCAAGCATTACTTTCAATCTACATATCACACTTATAGTCATCTTGATAAGTTTCACCGGCTTCAAAAATGGTCAAATCAGCATTCTCCGCCGCGGGAGTGGTTTCTGCCCTCCTTGTTAGCTCGGCATTTGCTGCACCAACAGACGATCGCAAATCAAAGGGCGATGACTGCAAGAAGATCTTGCTTCCAATGACGGATTCGATTCATGGTCCTCGCATGAACATCACTGTTGGAAATCCTCCTCAGGAGATGAGCTTGCTCAGTGACTGGACATGGCACACCACTTGGGTCCACACCCCAGACTGCATTGGCAAGCACGACGTCAAGACATGTATTCCTCCAGGACAACAATACTACGATCAAGCGAAGTCTTCTACCTTCAAGAACACCACCCTCAACAGAGCAACCTTCAACGGAACCGACTACACCCCTGGTCTTCCCTTCACCATGAGGTACGGCAGAGATACCATGTGCTTCAACAGCGAGGCCAATGGTGACCGCAAGTGCATGAAGGATGTCTACATGGGAAACACCGACTTTGGGTTCCCATTGCCAGAGGCTTTCGACATTGGTGGAGTCTTCGGCTTTGCACCGGTTCCCAAGAACGGCAACCAGACCTTCTGGCCGGCTCCGTTCCAATTCTTCGAGGGCAAGGTCCTTAACCCAGTCATGGGATGGCACACATGCGACCAGCTCAAAAACAAGGACACTTGCTACGGACTCGAGCACTTGACTGTTCTCGGCGGAACCGACGAGACTGTCTACAAGCCTCGCGACATGGTCTACCACGACATTATCCTCGACGAATGTATTAACTCCGGCGAGCACTTGTCTCTCAGCCCCAAGCGAAGCAACTACTGGTCCTCAGCCTGGACCGGCCTCTCCATCGGCGGCAAGTCCTTCTCCCTCAAAGCCACCAACTCACCAAACTACAACGCCACAACCAAGAACGCCAAGTGCGATGCCATCGATGCCATCGCGGTCTGGGACGAGGACAAGTTCGGCCACGGCGCCCCAATGCCATGGGACGCTTTCAACTACATGGTCAAAGTCACCAACGCCAAGCCCCTCGACGTCTTCAACCTCCCCGGAACCAGCCCCGTCAACCCAGGAGCCGGCGGTCTCCACGAAGTCCCTTGCGACAAGATCAGCACTTTCCCAACCATCACTTATGAGATCGGGCGCAAGCAGAAGCTTACCTCTGTGCCTGCTCAGTACATCGATACTACTCTGCACGCTGGAAAATGCCTTTTGAACGCTCGTGTTTGGGACAGACCTGTTGATGGCGCGCAGACTTTCTTTGGTTTCAATGTTCTCAGCAGGACTTATCTTGAGTTTGACTATGAGAAGACTAAGGTTGGATTGGCTCCTCTGAACAAGAACTTGTTCAAGTAGAGCATGTCGGCATCTCGCTTAGCAAGAAGGGTAGAGAATGAGGCCATTTCTTTTGTCAAAGGAGGGTAATGAGCATGGAGATGAGCGAGCATTGGGACTTGGTATTGGGATAGACTTGGGATTTGAAAATTGCGTGTAATGAGTTGGAAATTTTTTAGAAAGACTCGAGGATAATACAGTATTATTCTGAAACTTCTGCCTCAGCATGATTTACATGGCCTGCTGGTTGCTTGCTGATTACCCACCGAACAGAATATCAGCAAAGTGGTTCCTTCTGCTAGCTTCGCAGGGGTGTATAAAGTCCTAAGCTGAACATTCGTAAACAAGACCGATGTCCTCTTGCCTTGCACTTTTGAGATTCACGATCTCTCTCTTCAACTCTTCGCTCAGCGCTCACATTCCGCAACTTACCCAATCAGGCTCGTTCGTTCGCTGCTTGAAATTCTCAAATGATTCAATTTTGATATCTTGCTTTGAAGATAATCACGTAACAGCCCAAAGAGATTATTACACAAGGACCACCCAGTAGTCTCACAAGATACGATGACCTCAAACAAGGAGGATTTCGCGTGAAGAAATCTTATACGAGTACCCATGACTACAGACATCGCACCAATCCGTGACTAAGATCTGATAAGAATTTTTCGACAAGCCATTCGCCTGGAGTTTCAGTTCGAAGCAGGTAACGGTAATGCCGGCCCAGTGAAGTGCGATTGGTAAATCGGCATTTGTGTAACAGAAAGAGAAAAGAAGTTTCCCACCCTCCCGGAACACAAACACAAATACAACGAACGAGGAACAAGAAACAAAACCAATGACCAATATTACCACCGAACAGTCATCTATCGTCATCGGGCCTTCCTGTCATGTAACAGAACGACAATAGAAGCCTCTCAGCCTTCCGTGACACAGGTACAAGGAACGAACGCACTTCGAAGGCAGCTACCATCCTCTGAATTAGCTGAGAAATGTAGCACAAGAACGAGAATGAACGTGCGATCGTCTGGGCAGGGTTTCAGCATGTATGCCTCGTGTGGAGCTGGCTTCGGACTTGACGTACCTGGACTTGATGTTCGTGCTGCAATTTTGTGTTCAGCTTTGGAAACTATTCGGTCCGGATGGATATCTGTTGGCAGAGGTCTGAAAGTGAATTTGAAGTGCCTGTCTCGATAGAGGGACCAACCACTAAACACACTTTCACGAATGAGCAGGCATGGGTAGTCAATCAATGCCATAGATGTGATGCGTAGAAGCATGCGTAGAAGTATGCGCGGAGAGCAATGCTGGCTATTCGTACCTAGCCATAGAGTTCTCTTACACTTGACGGCTAGTTGCATAAAAGGTTTGCAGCTTACTGCTTCTTAGGTCAACATACTTCAAGAATGTATGAAGGGGTGTCCCGAGTTGCAGGGCTGAAAGGTACCGAAGGTATGGTTCTTGGTCAACCAAATCCCCTGGAAACACGTTCGATGATCACCATACAACAGATCACTGCACTGCTGGCTTATATCTACATTTGAATAGTTTCGTAATTCTCCCTCTTCCTCTTACCGGTGAATTTTGGGTTTTATGATGTTGTTTTCAGGAAGTTGCAGCTTTGTCTCATAGGGCCGTGCCAAGCTGAATTTCGGCGTCGGCGGGGGCGAACAGTGGCGTTCTTCAGCGGCCGCCGGTACCCTTTTCAGCGCCTCTAACGCTGAAATTCCGCAAAGCTACCCTGACTATGCTGTATTTCCTCCCTATGTATTGAAAATCGATTTGTGGCTTCAGGTGGACTTTTCTTTACAGGTGCAAAGAAAATCTTGACGGAACTGTAAATAAGCATTTTCTCTTGGATGTGTTATTTTCCACTGGGGAGTAAGCATTTACGAGAAGGTTCATCTCATTCTTTGCAAGTTATTCAGCCAGACCCAAATCCGCATGTCATCAACCACTCACCACACCCAAACAACCGCCAGGTGCGGTACCACGAAGCTGCATGCACATCTCTTCTAACCCCGTCCTTGCTCATGCTTCCTGCATTTTCCCAGAACAAAAGGGCCACCTTAGCATCTCCTTACCAGAGCCACAGAAATACGGCAATACCCAGCTCAACGCAGCTGCAGTCAGCACTCCACTCCAATCCAATCCAATCCAGAGAGTGTAACCAATAACCAACCAAACAGCTGTCATCAGTATCCCAAGAAAGCCATTTAATATACTGCTCTCGTGATACTGGCCCAAAGAAGAATATGTGCTCATTTATGTAATAATTACTGTGCCTGCTGCCTCCCAACGGGCGAAAGTAATGTTCGATTGACTGCATATTGTACGAGGTCACTTGCAGACAGGACAGGTCTGATGGCTTGCGGATATCTACTGCAAAAGGAGCTGCGTGGGCAGATGGGGACGTTGTGCGACATCCGGATTACCCGTCGGCTTAGGCCGGATTGGCTTTACACTGCATGGACATAAATTTGTACCAGTCTAATTGCAAAGTACTGGTCTCATAAGCAGTTCCTCCACAGCCAGCAGAACATCAACATGGAAGAAATCAAAAGTGAAGCCCTGTAAACAACCCCCACGATCCTCTAACATGAAGCGAGCATCCCTTAAATCGTTCACGAGCAAGCGAATCAGACGCCTCGATGTCCGAGCACCGAATATTTCTTCATCGGCGACTGAAGGGCTCAGCAAGAGGATCATGTAAGTATGTATGTAGGCAAGTACCTATGTATACCTCCCCCATGTCCCCAAAGACCGAGCCTGCACATCTGATTGGTATCTACAACCCAACCCAGCCCTACACCTGCAGCCAACAGCCGCCTTCCCGCGCCGTCCCTCCGACAGCCCCCAAGCCTCAAATTTGACCCCAACCGCAAACCTTGGTACCAAACTAAAAGTCCCCTGTACGACTAAGATTTGCCTTCCGTATCTTGCACCTCACAGGGTAGGTACCTATCTGACAGGGCAGGCATATATCCCTGCTGCAGAATACACAGGGGAGAAAAGAGGCAACCTAGCCGTAGATCTGCATTTCCGTCCGCAGCCCCTTGCCATGCTAGTCGAAGAGATCCAGATCACCACAACAAACCCCATCTCCAACCAACCCTCTCAGCAAATCTCGGCGGAGCGGCGCTTGGTCTTACTCTCTCATAACTACCGGTATCCTCTTCAGGATCAAACCCTTAGATATGAAGTAAACCTAGTTTGAAAAGATACAGATTTATTTCTGCGGGAGGATTGCAGTCAGAGATTCCAATGGCTGGCTCGCTGTGGGATAGTGGAGACACGCTGTAGCTGTAGTTGAGGCGCGGCGGGACAGGCGAGACAGGCCAAGGAGCCGCGCTACTTGGCTGGAAATAGAAGCATCGCTAAGGAATGGGATCTCTTGACTGGTGCTTAGACGAGACGACATGCCTTGTGCAGATGCAGTCAGTGGTTTGATTTGACTTGCAGATGTCATTTTACAGGTGCCGGTGCTGGATGGAGAAGCGCCGGGGTGGGCGCTGCGTCTCTTTGTCTAAATCAGCAGGGATGTACGATAGGGATGAGGTCCTTAGGTTTGATTGTTTACTTGTTTGGGGGTTTGTTTGAGTTTGGTAAAGATGGCGCGGTGTTTTTTGACGATGACATGATACGATGCTGACTTGACATCCTGAGATGGTAAATGGGAATGTACATCAAGAGATTTTGACATCCGGTTATGTGCAAGTTGAACATTTGCACACTTGATTATGCGGATCAGTGGGGGCCGAAAGTGGTAACCCGAAATTAATGAGGTAGAGAGTGCGATCAAGTTTGAAAGCAACCTCGTATTGTGAGATCTTAGGTAGAAGTTCAAATTAAACCACATGCATCGAGTGATAAATGAGTAAATCTGACTTATCGAGAATCTTCGTTCATCACTCAGTTAATTGATTGAGTTTGTTAGAAAGATTGGAAGGATGAATCAATATGAGGTCTATTGAATTTGCTTCCGCAGCGAAGTCTGCTGCGTATATACTTGCGCGCACGCGGGGTATGTTCAGAACACCATGCCCGACTGAATAAATAAACATAACATTATATAGCAAATAAATGGGACGAGACATGCGTTGTAGTTTTCATCCCAATCCAGAACTCCTGTCGCCATTTCCCAGTCCGCACTCCAAACCCAAACCTCATCCCATCATTGCTTCCATTCCCATGACTCATACCCAGTTCATAAACCCTTCACCATTCATCTGTCCCTGCTGCCCTTGCTTCGAACTCTCCGCCAAGTTCTCAATCCGCAAGAGCTTCGTCTGCAGAGCCCGCTCCCTCTCATGTATTTCCTCAAGTTTGAAATCCACCATGCTGACACTCGGACTTCGGCCCTGTCTGCACAGACCCAATCGTGCAGGAAGAGATCGCGATCCTTGCTGCTGGCGAGGCGGCTGAAGCTTGAGAAGATTGCCGTGCAGAGCTGTCTTTAGACGATCGAGTTGGTGGGAGATGACCTGGAGGTGGAGAAGTGTCTCGATGATGGCACCAAAGGGGACGACGAACGAGCCGATCGAGAGAGCGGATGTGAGCGTGTTGGCTGTGACATCTAGATGCTCAAGTTCGAGGAGGCGGGAGGACATGGTATCGAGGGTTGTGTCGTAGGCGGAGAGGAGACGGACGTGGCATTTGAGCATGGTGTAGAAGGTTGATGTGGTAAGAGTTCGGTTGTCGGATGTAACTAAAATGTTGGGGTCGAGGCTGGTGGAAGAGTTGTTCCGGGAGTGGGAGTGAGATGTTGAGAAGAGCTTGGTATTAAAGTAGCCATTTTGTTCCATGGCGCTGGGTTGTTGGTACCATGGTGATGGCGATGGGGACCGGCTGGGAACGATGGTATCGAACGAGCGGCAAATACAAGAAATTAGTTCAATGAATCGCTCGGCGGTGGAGAGAAGGACACCAAGGGCTTCGGATAATTTCTGGCTTTCTGATGTGTATGAATTTGATGCTGTGCTCATACGTCGAGCTTGATGCATGATGCGTTCAGAGCAGGCGTCGATCTCTGACTGCAACTTGGAAAGAGTTTGAGAGTGAGTGGCATCATTTTGGAGACTCAATATCTGGTTCAGATCTGGTGTGCTGTTCTCTGATGATGATGAGGCTGTGATTGCAGGTGTGATGGTAGGCATGTCCATGTCAGGGAAAGATGAGATGCGGGAAGAAAGTTGACCGTCTAGCATAGGCGGGGACATCGAAACAGGATTTGTATAGATACCAATGCCATGGTTGGTGTTTGACTTTCTCTTCTTTGGATTTGGCTCAGACATCTGTAGAGTTGGCATGTATGCGGCTAATGTAGAAGGTCAGTCGGTGTTTGGGCTAGAGAAAGGAAACCATCATACAATCAGAGAAATCGGAAAGATCCATACTGTCAAAATATGCCTGATCTGTAATGCAATCCAACAAATCGGCATACTCATCGTTTGACATGGGCTGCGTGTACGGCTGTAGAGAAATAGATGATGGCGAGATTGACAGAGAAGAGTTTGTTGTGAAATTATCCCAGCTTTCTCCGTTTCGTGAGATGGTCGTCTCCGGTAATGCTATCGATTTCGAGCTGACTCCTCCTACTGACTCAGAGCTATTCGTTCGAACTATCCCTAACCTCTTATCCCCATCCTCAGAACTGCTCCCCGTTACTGAACTGGTGGCATTTGATGTGTTCTTCCTCTCGGCTTGTGGTCGATTATTTGATGATTTCCTAGGTCGACCTGTTCGCTGTGCTGCACTGACATTGCAAAACACTCCAGCTCGTTGACATCGAACGCATGGCTCTCCATCTTGAGGTCGGGTACATCGAAGCTTCTGATCATGGCATCGATCACAAGCGAATCTCTTGACTGGAGATGCCTCTTCTGGCTGGGGTTGACTTGGTGAGGACCACATTATGATAATGGAGTAGGTCGAGAGGGGTAACGTATATTAATGAAGAGTGCTGGGGTCCGCCGACTTGGCCCGGAACGAATGACCGTGGTTTCTGATTGTACAAAGAAAGTGAGATCCACGCCTGCATTCGAAAGGGGGTCGATCGAACTATGACGGGGAGGTCTGTTATAATAGCGGTAACCAGACTCTTGGGATTGTGGTGATCAAGGCTAGATATGTGCTTCACGTGTAGACCTGCACTGAAGTACTGACAATTCTCTCTTTGCTCAGCCTTCAAGTCAGCCGGCGGTAAGAATCTCGCCTGACGCATTCGGCTCCCCTTTTGGGACCAGTACAGCCAATTCGGGAGGAATTAACAAGCGTGTCTGTGGAGGAGAAGGATCTCACACTTGGACCAGTTGAACTGCCACGTTGGTGGGCAGCAGGCTGAAGAGCCATGGCTTGGGCCGTGCTAGGATGATTAGACCTGCACATCACGGAACCAATGAGTGCGAGGGAGCTGAATCGGGTAGTATGTTGAGGTATTCCTGTGGTAGACTCACGTAATTAACCACCGGTAGCGCGAGATTTCAGATCCTAATTTATACCCCTGACAGGTGTCAGCCACAGCCCGTGGGACCACCAAAGGTCCACCTGTGAACTCCTCAATTGGTATGGTGCCCGACTGGTCGAATTTAAGCTCCGACAGCTAAAGCTTGCTCGCCCAAAGTTTCCCGTCGTTGGATGCTCCAAGCTCAAAACCCCCCATTCAGATTGTTCCTGACCGGAGGCGGCACGGGAGCTTATGAGATAGCAGTTGATGTTACTTGACGAAATCGGGGGTCTGAAAATGAACTGGAGGATGAAAACTTTCGGACTAAACTACAAACACCTGTTTGAGAAGGGAAAAGATGTACAGAATATGCAGTAGGTTGAGGCATACATGAGATGGGCCTTGCTGAAGCTGCTAAATGGCCAAAATGATGACCCGTAAGGCACCACGTAACAACAAAATAGTACTAGGAGCACAGTACATCATCCATGCCACTGTCTAGCTGTCATCTGCCAATCATAGGTTGGAAACATCATCCAGCCATACGGGATTACTGTGGTCTTATGGGGGCGGCTGTCGAGATACGGGTGTAGAATAAGCATGGACAAGCTAACAGTGTAACTTGACCTCAACTTTGAAACTGTAACCCAGCCTCCGAACTCTCACAAAAACAGGCACAAGGAAGGCATCCCAGGTTTTGAAAACTTCGAGAATCGCATGTGTTCGTCCAATTGCCCACGAACAGGATCGGTATCTGAATCAACTGCCGGATTCATCTCACCAGAGGTTATTATTATCAGAGCGAGCGGCACAAGATCCGCGGCACAGTCTCAATCGATTGGTTGTAGAAACGACAAGTACAGGACTGAGGACCCTGAGGAGGCTCAGAATTGAATCTTCGGGGATCCGACCACAAACACCCCGTTGACCGAGACTGTGGCGGCACTGGGAAACGGTAGCGCATGGATGGCTGATGTTCTGACGGGGGACGATAGGATGATTATAGGGTTGTTGCTGGTGATGATAGAGGCTGTGATTGTGGTGTTGATTGAAGGCTGAGACACGGTGAAGTCATTGGGTGGGTCGGTGCTGAAGTATACCCCCGGCTGGGCACTTCACAGTACTGCTGTGGGTGAAGCCTCAGACACAGCATTTCCCCCTCGAGCACCATCTCACTACATCGTAAACCTCCATCTTGGGCTCGTAAACAATTATCGTCTTCGGCGTGCCCATTTTTGCGAACCTCCCAGCCCGCCCTCTCCCCACAGCACATGCTGAGGCCAGATGCAGCAGCAGCCAAGTCTATAGGGATATTTACCCAGAACTCCCGCGGCCGACAGCTTGCAGTAGTCCTTTCCTCAAGATCTCCAGGGGCATGATCTCACGATGTTCTGAGTGGTTCTTGCATCGCGTCTATTCTCCCAGTACCATATCAGCAGCTGAGCAACCCCCGAGAGCGCCACGGCTTATCGATGCTCAACGCTGGAAACAGACATTGATGTCGCACTGGCGACATGGACATCCTACCACGAGCGGGTAACCATATCCAGTAAACTCGGTTTCCAATCCGATCATTCAAGTGCTGATCTTACCTATGGAATTATCGCTGCTGACACCATAAATCACAGCGTCTGTCCCTGGCCTGTACCTACCGAGACACGCCCACCCCCGCGCTTATTGTCCACTGAGGACATTGACCTCGTACGCTGTTAGGGCTGGTACTAGAGCTGCGGTTAACTGTCATGAAGTCGGACACTGACTCTCGGGGGCGGTACTTACTGCATGTTTGAATGCTAGCACGGCTCGTGGGCTACTAGTTCAGAAGCGCAGCACAGCACAGCGCAGCACGATGCATCCTGCCCGCCAGCGTGGAGGGATGTGCATGTACCACTGTACATCCGCCGCTTTCTTCATTTAGCCTCATCTTGAAGATCAATCCCTACTGGGGAAAGACTGGGGCACGCTTCATGTCCTTCACATGTTCTAATAATAAGACGAGCATGGTCCCGTGGAACCCACCGAATCTTTTGCAAGTCAAGTGTTCAGGAATCTACTAATGCTAAGTCTCGGAGCACGAACTTCGATCGTGATGGGAAAGGTGATGCTGGCGACGGATTGTTGTCATACGGAGTAATTGAATTCAGTTTCTCTGTACGGATTCTAGATTTCGCAGTGCACTTTCAAGCTTCAAAGTCCCCGAAGTCAACACGGTATGAAGCTAAAGGATCGGGCTGTTTTGCTTTGACTTCGATCCTCCCTTCTGTCTTCAGCTGCCATGACCCCGAAGGTCCTTTTGCACTCAAAATCATCCCATACAATTGTCTTGTCGTCTGCTAAGGATAATTCAAATCCTCTGCGAAAATCTCAAGGCGAAAGAGTGAACGAGCAGTGCTGAAAATATCCCTTCAACACAATTCTCTGGCAAAAGAAGGCGGCACATACCCATTTCAAAACAATACATGTAACAGGGCTAACAAGACTTCAGGATCACCCAGTTACTGTAAGATTCGGCGAGTCTTTTCACCTTCGCTGGTATGGTTTTTGATCATCTTAAGGTAAGTTCTCTGCTCCAGAGTCTGGGATCAGCAAGATGCTGGAATGCCCGCTCATTACCACGGATCATGGCACTAAACTTGTGGCATGGGTCATATTGCACTGAATCTTCATGCAGCTCCACAGCTAGTTTGTACTTGTTTATTGTCGCCTTGTTTATGTGTAGCGCTTTGTGGGAAATTTCTCTTCTTCAGCACATTGATACATGATCATGTGATAACTTTCTTCCCCATCTTCCATTCGCGATCACTTTTCATCCTTCGCAGCCACCCGCCAAAAATAGTATCCTCCTTTTCCCGAAACCTTTACCCTGCTATTCTTCCTCCACATCTGAACTCTTACTCCTCAAATTTGACTTTCCACATTGCTCCCTTCAAGTGAAGCCCCTCCCTCAAAGCACAGCATACCACATTCTTCGCCCAAATGCAGGAGGAACCCAATCCAGCAAAAGTCACCGACAGAGCACGTACATGGTACATAAATGGCATTTTGCAGGAAGGAGATATATGAGTTGTCGAGATGTGGCTGAGACTAATATAAAAATTGGCCAAACAATCAGCGTGCTGGAGGCGCGGTAGGATGGGGGCTGAAACTGGGCTCGGTAGATGCCGTTCCTTCACCACTTGCTACATTTCCTACTTGTACCATTCGATAGGATCTCCCATCGATGCTGCACTCATGATAAGACATTTGATGTCTTTCAATCGCTCCTGTGGGGAATTACAGGATGTGCATGTTTACAATGTTGTGTTTGTTTTGTTTTTGCCTTAAGCACGGATAACTTGACGTAGGTTGAAAGGCTCGAAACACAGAAGATTCCAGCGCTTGAAATGGAATATGTACAATGAATTGAAAATCGTCATGGTCAAATGTGACGTTCGTGATGCATCAAGCGGGGCCATCGTTGAAGGGGGAAGACGCATCCATGTTCTCCCAGAAGGTCGTTAGCGAGCAGCTCAATGCCACTTACGGAAAGTCGTCAACCTCCTCAGTACCAGGTGTCGTCGGCGTAGTCCCATTCGTCGAACCACTACCAGAACCCTCACGCAACGCAATAATTCTCTCTACTGCCCTCTCAGCAGCAACCATAACAATAGCCTGCGTATTCCCCGTCGACAAATCCGGGTGGAAACTCGCATCAACCACGAACAGATTATCGGTACCATAAACTTTAGTGTTCAAATCAACCACAGCTGTCCCATTCTTCCTCCCGTCATCAGTCCCCATCTTCGCGCTCCCCACCATATGGATGCCAGGTTGAACAGGACCAGCGAGGACAGCTGCTGCGGTGGCGTTTGCGCCGCCAGTGTAGGTTAGGGGACTTCCGGGCTTACGAGCCATGTCGAAGAGTTCGTTGATGGCGATGGTCCAGGCTTCTTTGTCTGTATCGGTGGAGGTCCATGGTTCCTTAGTGAAGAGCGTGTTTCCTGCGGCGTTGATGGCGAGTTCGCCACGGGAGATGAGGCCATGGCTCATGAGGAGCATGAATTGCACGGTGTTGTTCGCGTAGGAGTTGCAATGTGCTTGGAACATGATGGTGTGGCCGTCAGTGGTATTGACCTGTCTAAATGTGTCGAGTCTTTGGAATGACTGCGTCATGACACCGGATCCTTGATAATATAGATCCAGGTCTGCTTCGGATGGATTGAGAAGCTGCGGAATGCTGTACGTGCTGAGACTGCCTGTAACGTTGAATGTTATCGTGTATCGAGAGTGGTCTTTTATATCCAGACCCACAGGTAAGTTGATCCAATCACTTTCTGGCGCAGTGATGCCTGTTGTGCCGGCTTTCACGGTATTGATTTGTGCAGAGGGACCAATGCCCGAATTGAAGAGAACACGAGGAGTGGACATCACACCTGCTGCAAGGAGGACGCTTCCGCCTGCTTTCAAGTTGATGATCTGGCGACCGTTGGCGGTTTCGGTCTCTACGCCGGTAATCATTGAGCCATTTCGTAAGACTCGGACTACCTTGGTGTTGAGCTGGAGCTTGAAGTCTGGGCTTGCTTGAGCTAATGGAAGATAAGTGTGGATTGGCCCAGATCGGATCCCATCAGCAATCTGGATTCTAGTCAGTAGATACTTCACGCCATTCTTGGAAGAGGGACTTACGTTCAGTTGAGGGAGTCCATATGACTGTATTTTGGAGTCAGGACTCTCAATTCCATCAGCATAAATCCAACCATTCTCTTCCAGCCAAGACGATATCACAACCGTCGATTGGTTATCGTACTGAATACCGTCACGAGAGGACATAGTCGTCCCAGGGTTTCTAGCATACAGGCGTTCAGCAGCAGGAGCAACATCTGCCCAGTTCCAACCCTCAGGCCAATTGTCGTCAAAGTCCCAGCTAGGAGGATGAATAAACGCCATTCCATTAACAGACCCACCGCCGCCAAGAACACATCCAGCTATGGATGCGGTATCTGTGCAGTAGCCTTCTCCTTGTGTGCCTTGCGGAAGCGAATTGAACACACCAGGGACATCATAATAGGTTAAGCTTGAGTTCCAAGGCACGAATCTCTTGCCACCTGTTGAGGCAGTGGAAGCGACACCTCGCTCGAGAAGCAGAACAGAGCGTCCAGTTTCAGTCAAACGCTGGGAAGTAATAAGACCAGCCGGCCCACCCCCAACAACAATGTAGTCGTAAGTTGTGTTGGACACTGGAATGGGTGTTGTACCATTACTTGTGCCATTTCCTGGCGTGGGAGTCGTTGGTGTGCCAGCCTCGGCAAGAGCAGCCCATCGGGCGAATGAAGCAGATCTAGCAGCGGTCATGTCGACACCAAATAATCCGAATCCGCCAGCATGAAAGCCCAGGGTGGATGATGAGTCTGCAGGTGATGCTGGGGACGCATTCGCTAAACCCCAGCCTAGAACAGCGGTAGTCGCATTGGAGGCAAACGTGCTGCCATCAGTTTGAACACATCCTTCACATAGAAAAGTGTAAGTATATGTTGTGCCGTCGAAAGACGTTCCTGCAGTAATTGGTATGAGCGATGCAGACCCGGTAAATACTCCAGGGTTGGAATATCCGGTAGCGAGACGTAGCGAGGCGACAACTTCATTAACGTTTGGCCAGGCTACAACCATGAGACTGCCGCTCATGGGACCTTTCAAAGATATTCCAGCCCATCCTGCTGCTCCTGTCGCGCTAATTCGACCGATGAAGTCTGCTGAGGCATTTTCTGGGAGCGCAATACCGAAGGAATATGCCCCAGATGTGACTTGCTGGAAAGTGATTCCAGTTCCGCCGTCAGTGAAGGGTGTCGATGATTGGCCATATGAATTTCCGACGAGGCCGAGTGCAAAAGTGAGTTTGTACAAGAACGATCTGTGCGCAATGCTTGATGGCATGCTGAGGAAAGTATGATAAATGAGTGTGTGGAGATGAAGCTTCGAACAAAGTTTCCAGAGTTAGAACAGAGTTTAATTGACGAGAGGACAAACTTTATATACATGTTCATTGTCCACATTGATCAGTGCCAGGCAAAAACCCACCATCTTATCACCCTCATTTCCACAGCTTAAAGTTGATCGTCGTCCGATGCCATGCGATGCCAAGTAACAAGAGATAGATTGGCTTCCTGAAAGAACTCCGAAAAATAGTCATCACACCACTTGTGATTGGTGGGTTCATCCTTCCCCAGGAAACATACACTGGACTCAGTTTCAGGCTACTAGAACAAAGTGCTGATTCGTTGGGGCAAAAGAGGCATGTGCCTTGCGTGCCTTGGCTGTCCTCTCGCTTGCCGGTCCGAGTACGAGCTGCACGAGGAGACATGGGATGAATCTCTTAGCTCTTGCCCTTTATGAGCTGTCTCCGGCTTTACAAGCCGAGGTATTTCTTTCGTTTTCAGTGTGTTCATGCGTGGAGGTTAAGGACATGACTTCCTGCATGAGAGCGGCAATTGAGTTTGAGTGGTGGTAACGAAAAGAGGGTTGTTACCGTCAACTCTACCCCGCAGATGAGAACGAATCAAAGCCAATAGAGCTTCCAGAAACTTTCGCTTGTTATGATGGTACCAAACTTTCCTCATATCGTGCAAGATGTACGATCACTAGAGCAAACTGCGAGCTTGTGCAAATGTTCTGCAGTCCCCGTTTCTACAATTCGCTCGAACACCTCTTGCCAGGTGACTGAGCAAGGCCCAGGAAATCTGAATAAGCAATCCGAACAGGACTTGAATACGTTGTGTCGAGATGTTCTTGTAGCTAAGAAATACGAGGTCTTGATTTCAGATATTTTTTGAAAATAGACAAAATAATTAAAGCGCTGCGGAGAATCAGGAAATCAAGGTCACACATGCTGTGAGAGCTGCGAACTTGTGCAATATCTCAGTCATTGACATATGATCAGCAAAATAATCTTGAATGATTGATAGACTGTCTTGCGGCGTCACGAGGTCCTTGACCGAAAGTATCAATTGCTTGAACACCAGCCAGACATTTTGCCCATGATTTTCCTTTCACTTCCAAGCAAGATCGCAAGCCCACAGGAAGCTGTATACTTGGACAAGACACACACGAGGAGTTGAGTCGGTAATCGGCCAAACTAAGTATCTCTGCAGCTTTTCCCGATCCAATCACTCACAGAGTGGATGACTTTACTGTCAATCGGGTGTTTGTTTACCGCTGTAAGCAACAGCTTATTCTCAGTGGGTGGGTAAAAGTGAGAGGTACCACCCAATGTAACAACGACTGAAGCTACAGCATACGTCATTTGAGTTCATATCCTTGAAGAAGACTCATCAACATAAGACACCCTCGGATACATTCCGGTGAAAGGAATTTGAGACCCGTCAGAGTGGGTTCAGTTGCGAATTCTGTGCCTCGTGAAGAAAGCCAGATGGAATAAAAAGCCGAACAAATACCTAGCCATAGTACTCGCGAGAATGACTACACAATCACTTGAGTACTGAAACAGTCACTTGCAGTGATGAACGAGAAGCGTGCGCAGTGACAAATTGTCCTTACCATGCGGCCTAACATCTATCACTCAAATAACTTCTTATCGCATCCAAACTAGACAATCGCGACCATATATCTGATAGGCACTGATATCATAGGTCAGCTCGGTGCGTATGGTGGGCATGGCGAAGGATGGAGCCGCAGATCTTATAACTGGTAGCAAATAAGTTCAGACGACGTAGAATTAACCCTGAGCAATGTGATGAGACGCTCAAACCTGCATGCATGCAACAGTACTTAGATAGCCTCTTACTGTACTATAGCCCTGCTTCCCATCCTTCCTTGTAGCAATCTACCAAATCAGATAGGTGCAGTGAAGGATTGACGTGCAGTAGGAGCCAAGACTAGGATACTGCAACGCTGTTATATCCTAGCTCAGGCCTAGAGTAGCTTCGAAAGATAGTGGACGGCCCTGCAATTTTGTGACGAAATACAGCTAAGATACAGTGTTGTATCCGGCCATGCAAGAATTTCAGAGAGACAGAAGGCTGTAAGTGCGTGGAGGTGGCTTGACAGCGCGCTTAGAGGAGCATGCTATTTTTGTCAGCACTACTGTACTCGCTAGAGGCACGCTAAGACCTCGGCGCCTCCTTCGCTTCAGGGGCTTCGCTACCACTGTCTTATTTCTGAGAAGGGGATGTCCAGGTGGAGCTTGTTTATTATAAGACTGCTTGGAATTTCTTCGCTACTCGCTCCGTTGTGAAAGATGTGAAGAAGTGCTGTTTGGTGTGCTAACGGATCTACCAGCTACCACGTGATTGCATTGAAGAAGACAAGAGAGGCATGATCCTGGCTTCCTGCCTTTCTGTGTCGCTCTACCGCGCGCGGATGGAAAGCAACAAAACATTCTATTTGGTTTAAATACAGCTTCCCTATTTCTCGGTCTCGAAGTTTGTGACCAAAGTCCCAATGTGTGGTAGAATCTCAACAGCAAACTGATCTCCATCGTGGAGATACTCCTTTGGCGTGAAACTGAAACCGACACCAGCTGGGGTTCCAGTGAGGATGATCGTTCCAGGATTCAAAGTCGTTCCCTGTGAAAGGAAGGATACAATCTTTGGTACGGAGAAAATCAAGTCACTAGTTGAAGATTAGCATTTTCCTCTGCCAACAACGACGAAGTTCACGTACTCAAGTCCGCAATCCTGCATGACTTTCCCGTTTTTCAACCCTCTCAACTTCAGTTTCCCAACGTCGGGAATCAACTCCTTTGATACCAGTACAGGACCAATCGGGCAAGCTCCATCAAACCCCTTGCTGAAACTCCACTGGCTCTGAGCGAATTGACTGGTCCGGCTGCTGACATCGTTGGAAGCTGTATATCCGAGGACGTAGTCTAGAGCTGACGATTCAGACACATTCTTACACTTCTTACCAATGACAATGACGAGTTCTGACTCGAAATCACATGAGTCGTCTTTCAGAGTGTGCTTTGGGATGACGGTTGGTGCTGGGTACGGATCGGCTAAAGCTGTTGAGGGCTTGGTGAACAAGACTGGGACATCTGGGAGGGCCATTTTCGCTTCTCGGGCGTGTTGAACATACTAGCATTGTTATTACTGATTGTAATGATGCATTGTATAGAAACTTACGTTCAATCCAATACATCTGATGGTCCCCACTTCTGACTCCGCGAGAGGAGAGAGTACTTTTCCGATCACTTCGGTCTTGCCAGTTGAGCTTCCTGGGTTCAAGACCGACGATCCGCTGAGTACCGATACTTCGACATCTTTTCCGGCTAATGTCGCAGCTCCGACGTCGACATTCTTGTCTGTTGGTTCTCCAATGAGAATATCCTTCCCTGACTTCGGAATGAAGCGGACAAGGCCTATTTGCGGCTCATTAGCTGATGTATATCTCTTCTCTCACTATCTGTACTCACGGCCAAATGATGGAATAGACATGTTGCTTGAGTATACAGCTGATTTGGAGTTGAGATGTTGATAATATTTGGAAAAGATATGTGGTTGAAAGACCCGAGACCAGGACGACGTCCACATCAGCCTAACCCCGCTACCCCTCCATCCACCTCCGAATCCAGGAAAGAAGATGAATCAGCGGCATAACATCGCGGCTTTCGCCCTTGATAGGCCGAGAAAGCAAAATAAAAGGGGAAGAAATCAACTCCGGCGGGGCAGAGATACATTGTGGTGGGACATCACCTGACTACGTACCCTTCCCCACATCCCCTCTCCAGATATCCCGAGCTTTCAACCGTCAATTGTCCACATCAGCCATCTCCACGCGTCCACATCAGACCACATGTATGCTAGAGCAATGCTATAGACAGCTTCATATTCTCTATCTCCGTGCTATTCTTTCTCTACCTGTTCTATAGATTTTCTGCAATTGTGACAGCTTACTTTGACAGCACAGCAAGCAGAAATGGCAGCTCCTCAAAATTCCGGATATCTGCAATCGAACGACCCTACCAAGCCTCGATCCGACGCAGCAGTTCCTTTCCGCGATATAATACCCTCTCCAGACCATCCTCGGATTGCCGGAATACAAAAACATGATGCATTGAGCTGGTGCGAGTCGAGAAGGCAGATTGAAGCTCCGGCTTGGTTGATCAATCGTCTAGAGAAGAAGAATTTGGATCCGTATAAAGGATTCACAAGCGATGGGAAGGTAAGGGAGGGCCTGTATCAATATGCGGAGGATGAAGGAGCCCCTACTGAGGAAGTTGCTGCGAAAGTCCGGGAATTGATGGGTGTATTGAATGAGGAGGAGAAGAAGGCGGTGCATTGTGGTGAAGTCACCGATGATGACTTTAGATTGTGGTCGAATCCAGAGTTATACATGAATCCAGGTACATTTACCCAGTTTCAATGCCAATTTTAGGCAAACACTAACTCATCTGCAGGTGGTCTCCGACTCGACGAATGCTCTCCCAAGATTCGAACCTCAATCCACTCCATTCTTAAAGCCTCCACATCTCCCCAAGGATACGAAAAGATTCTCGGATGCTGCCTCACCAACGATTTCCTGGGGCACTTAGTTAACGGCAAGAAAGTCCTCAACGAGCATTCCTACAATTTCAGACTCTTTGGCACACCGTCACTTACTTCGCCGTGGGGATATACATTCTTTGGGCATCATCTCTGTCTCAATGTTGTATTTTTGGGAAAGAGAATGGTCATCGGACCAACATTCATGGGTGCAGAGCCAGATAGAATTGATGAAGGTCCTCATGCTGGATTGAGGTTGTTTCGAGCAGAGGAAATGGAGAGTTTGAAGTTGATGCAAGGTCTCCCGAAAGAATTACAAGATAGAGCTACGCTGAGTAAGGGCATGGATGGCAAGAGCTTGCCTGCTGATAGGTGGAATCCTTTCGACGAGAGGCACCTTGGAGGTGCGAGGCAGGATAACAGAGTCGTACCATATGGTTTGTGACACTTTTCCAAGAAGGTCTTTCCGGCAGAGAAATCATCGCTAACATATCTGATAGAAGGTTGTCCCGTGTCCGAATTTCCAGCAGACAAGCAAGAATCAATTATCAACCTGTTCAAAGCTTTCAACGAATATTACCCAGACGCAGTCCTGCAGCACCGGTTATCACTCTTCAAGAAACACTTGGATGAGACATACTTTGCTTGGATCGGCGAGTTCGGTGAGGAAGATCCGTACTATTATCGCATTCATAGCCCCGTCGCGTTCATGGAGTTAGATTTTCACTGCGGAAGTGAGTCTCCCATACACGTCTCCAGTCCACCAGGACAACATTCACTCAATTTTGGACTGGGTATGCTGATATGTTCCAGTTTTCTTGACAAACACGACACCTGCAAGGTGCCATATCCATACAGTCAACAGGTTACCTAACAGAGGGGACTACGGACGGGCATTGATAGGAGCGTAGTCTGTACAGCAGGGAGCGGAATTGCCATAGCCGCTAAAAAAACAGAACAATTCCATGCTATTGCCTCTGCCCCTGTGCTCCAACCTCAACAGCCATTTCTCTTGTATCTCCCCATTTTCCAAACAAGGTAGTACCAGGATAAGCGTCTCTTTCTGACGTTTCGTGGCAACTACCTTCCAGAAAAATGCGATGCTCTCGAGTCTCCGCTGTCTCCACGAACTGTCTACCCAGTGTGCCCCACATCCCCACTATCATGATCAGGTTTTTCTTCTCTGTCGCGCGCATGCATAGTTCTGCAACGAGCGTTCTTGAACTAAGAATTTCCAATCGTAGGTAGAGTGTTTTAAGCGGTATTTTGGATATTCCGAGTTTCAAACATCTATATTTTCTTGGTTCTTCTAATCTTGCGAAGTGTTTACATCAGAACTCGACAAGATATTCAGCCACAAATCCAGCTTTCTATGAGCCAAGCAGTCCCCATATTTCAAATCATATGCACCACTCTACCTTTGAATGGGACACAGTAGTGTCCAAAAAGTCTGGATTTATCCCAGTCGTCATCATTACGTTGTTTCGTTGTGGTTGGGGTATTTGGTCCTTTGTCATCTACTTCCTATCAGATAATTACAATTTCCAAGTTTGGTTGGTTTTAGGCACAGTGGTATATATCATCATAGCGAGAAGTTATCACTGTGCTCTTCCACCAGCATGCGTGCCCGTTCCGGCCCTTCCAATGATCACGATAGTCTCAGCGTATCAATATCTCCTCTGCCATCCCATCTCTATCATACTCATTCCACATTTCAGTATGATCGGCTTCATTCTGCATCCACTTTGTATCGAAAGGATAATTGTGCCTGCACAAGTAGCAATCACCACTGACTAAAGCCCACTGGTTCCCGGCTATGTGGCGTAAAATGCAAGGAGCCGAAGCTCCCTTCCTAATGTATACGAAGTCTCCTAATCGCGCATCTCGAGGTGCGATACCGATTGCATTGTCGTCCGAGACAAATAAGTGGCAATCTTGCATGGCTTCTCGGAATCGCGTGACAGTCTCAGAGCTGAAGTGAAGATCGTGGTCGAGGTGCAGACGATCCTCAAATTCTTCGACGGTCGAGGTGGACGGAGTGGGCTGCTGGTCTATCAGTGACAGCACTATCACCATATGGATATTAGATCAGTTGATTTACCTCAAAGAAATCGCGTATTAACCAGCTCAAGAACTCCGTTCTACTAGGCCATTTCGGTCTAAATGCTAACAGGTCACTATTCGAGCAGTGATAACGCAACTCCACGCTTACCAGCTAAGAGATTAAATTGGAAATGAATGTTCTCTGAATTTTCTGCTAAGTTTAAACCGCAATCCACAGAATAGAAATGCCCAAGGGCTTCTGCAAGTGCGCGGTGGGCGTCGTCATGATCGGTGAACGAGAATGGGGCTCCTTGGCAAACTATGGCGCCGATGCGAACTCCTTTCACCTTCAAGATGGGCAGATACTTGCTAGGACATGTTTTGTCGAGCAACTTTGTGCTTTTGAAAGCGATACCGGCTTCTGTATCTTGTACTTGCTTGGCTTCACTGCCGATTCCTTGGGCGGCTTGTTCTTCTAGAATAACTTCAAAAGCATTCGATCCCCAATTGTTGAAGGTGTCAGAATGAACGAGGCAATCATGGTGTTTCTGGGACCAATCGGGAACCCAAGAAGCCATTGCTCGGGCATGGCCATGGCGTATTGTAATCAGGAGCTCGAGGCCAACTCTCTGCAGGAGCAGCAGCGCAACGCTTGTGAAAATTGCTTCGCAGTTTTGTGTGTAATCAATCAAATGCTTTCTGATGTCCAATTGAGACCCAAGCAAGGACAGCAAAGCCAGGACGCGATCTCGCGGGTCACTCGCGGACAGTGATCGCGTACGGAGCAGAAGTCTCCAGAGCCCGTTAGACAACTTGAAATCTTCTAAATGAAGGTTCGAGAGACGTAAGACAGGCGGATCTTCCTTCCACGTCAAGACAAGGCTACCATGGCCAAATTGAAACGCTTTTAAAGCATCCCAGGAGCCTTCCTGACTACCGCACATGATTCCGACGCAATGATTTACCACGACTTCCTGAATAACCCATACACGCGAGAACCACGGGTGTCGGAAAAGCCTTTCTAATTCACCAACGAGCTCATCGCTCGGCTTTGGTTTGTCATATTTTCCAGTCGGCATCTTAGAGTTCTCTGCCTCGGCAAGTTCGTTGAAGATACGACAGCTACCTGGTGTTGCTTCTCCAAGGTCGACAATGACTCTAGATGCCCTCGCAAAGACGCGGTCCATCATCCGAACCTGAATCGACTTCTCAGTTTCATCATCTTGATTAATACAGATCGCATCGATCCACAGGCACCTGACAGAATCGTTACGGAGACGCTTCAGAGCACCGTAGCAATTCTGTGTCACCTGGAGGATGCTCGATGGGTCCTGACAAAAAATCAATTGTTTAGGATGATCAGCACCGCAGGTGTACGAGAGAGCCTCATACCCTAAGTTTGCGTCCGATAAACGTGAGTCCTGGAGGGAAAACTCGATCGAGTCGTTCTCGCCGGCTGCAGGCTGAAGATGCATGAGGCGGATAGAATCGTCATAACGCAACGGACAGTGAGGATACTTGGCCAGCTCAGTCATACCGACGGCTTCTCAAGGTACGCTGGGAATCAGGCTGACTTTGTTTTCTGGTGAAAGCGAACTTCTGCAAGCATTTGCCTGGGTGCCATGAGGCTGAAGCAGGTAGGTAAATTAAGTTAAGCGCCCAATGATGCCAACGCATACTTTCACTAGCGAATCAGAGTCAAGATCTCGCATATGTCACCGAGATAAAGACTGTCTGACTGCGGGTGACTACTGAATCGGTTCTAGAGAGATAGCTTCGTTGCAAGGCTCAGCAGGCTGAATTGACCCAAAGTGTTGGTGTAATATCTGAAAGACTTCGTTATTATCTGTACACATGCTCCCAAGTTGAAGATAAAAATGTAGACGATTCTCATGGAAGACTAGAAGGTAGATTGCAAATTCAAGAATGGAATCTTTTCACGTACTTGATGGATGAAAGAAACGGGCTCCCGGGGTCGTGCGGGGTTGCTGGAATAGAGTGAAGGCCGTATCTAGTCCACATTATCACAAAAGATATCGAATCAATATTTGTCCTTGTTGTTCAAAGTAGTCGCTGGCTGGGTGAGTATATTGAGCTACCACTTCATCGTTACCCTACTTCTCTTTGCGTTTGTAAAGTAGAAAATAGTATTCTGATACGAAATTACCGGAAATGCTCAGAGTTATTCAACGAACGGAAATAGAAGAAACTAATAAATCCAAAATTGTAAACAACGGGATTTGGATGGAGTTTTCGATGCCTGGAGTCTTGATAAAGTTCGAGCCTTGAGATTCTTGCTGGCCAATTTAAGTGCCTGTTGGAGGTTTCCCCACGGAAAATAATGGCGATAAAGCCTCTTCCCAAGTACTTATTACTTCTGCGTGTGACTGCATCAAGCTTTCGTGTCTTACGAGATCTCCCACGGGTCGAGTATATGGGCCCTGATATGGGCCCTAAAGAATTTGGTAGATATGAATGATATAATACGAGTTACTTAGATGCTCTGCACTGATCATATAGGTATCGCCGATCACTGATCTTCCTCTTCTTCCTCACCATCTTCATCAATCTCTTTCTCATGAACTCTCCAGCCTCCCTGCTCCAGCTGATCCATGCGATCCAGAGCCTACCGAACCAAACTACGAGTGAACCCAGTGAATCTCGTATCTTCAACCACCTCTCCAAACTTCTCTTTCCAGCTCTCCTATAATGGACCGCTTCCACGAAGGACCAAATCCATGAACGGTCCTGTCGCAATAGTTGAAAGAGCATCGCCAGCATAAATCAACCACAGAGCAGCAGCAGATGCATATGGCTGATAGCTCCTTACCTGCGCGGTAGAGTCTGCGTATTTTGCTGTCCATGCAATCCTCTGCGTACAGAAGCGTGACTCTGGTCGCTGGGTGAGTGCACACAAGTCAACTCCTGCCCCAACTCCAACAGCCAACAAGCGTGCTAGGAAGGCGGAAAAGTTCAGATATACTGCAGCACCCTTGAGTGGTCCCCGATAATCTGACCCACAAAAATGTGTCCTTGTTCATGGTAAGAAACAGCGTGTAACTAACAGGAACATGTCGAAGTTACATTGATCAAGCTCCCCAAGCCAATGCTTGAAGCCACCATACCTGTTCTTCTCCGTCAAAATGTAAATTGCTCTATCGATCGACTTACCCCACACAAATAACGGCAGCTTCTTGGGCGGGAGACGTTGCAATTCTTGAAACAGATTCATTAACAGATCTTGACCTGCGTGGTCATATGGCATGACCATTGCAACCTTGCCGAAGCTGTTCCATAGAAATTGCAGCCACCCGTCCGGGTCAGGCGATAAAATGCTACCACTGGCAAGTTGTTCGGTTGTAGGCTTTGGTACAAAAGTATAGGACAAGTGTGCCTCTTCGCAGTCGCTAAGATGATTTGGTCGATTGTTTGAGGAGCGGTCTTGGGGTCCATAAATCCATTGACAGGATTTTGCAGCACCGTTGCAACTTCCCCAATATTTACATTATGTCTTGAATTAGAATTAATCTGTTTTATATATTATTTCGATTATTTCTAGCATATGAAATGTAATATTGTGATATATATATATATATATATATAAAATAATAAGCGGTGGTGGATAGAGTGGTAACATACTTGCCCAAGTTGAAAAGCAAGTGCAAATCGATTTTGAAGGACGAAGAAAAGTCATCTTCGGCTTCCTCTAGCTCCCCACATCTTTCCCGCGTCATTGAGACACAAGCTGCGTCTCAACTCGATACGCCGGATATGGGTAGGAGGAGCTAGAGCTGCAAAAGACCACTAAGAGTAGACAAGCCGATGCCAAAAAAGGATTAATCGACGACGCAGATCCCCTTCGCTGAGAGTAGTTTAGCTTATGGCTTTTGGGGGCTTGAACACTCGTCTCGGCTTTCAAGCCTTCCTCTACGGAGTGAGAATCGAGTTCTGTTGCATATCGCAGACATTAATTTGGGCATCATGTTCAAGATTTCTTAATCTTCGTCTCAATACACGCCAGCCTCACTCTTCCTCTCTGAGGGACTTAACCTTCTGTCAGTGTTCGCAGTAGTGCAGTTTGGGTATTACTAGCGCCGTATTTGAGACACTCGACACGCACGTCGTACAGTATAAGTCAAAAGGATGTCACTGCCGTATACGGTATAGTAGAGAAATACGGAGCTAAGCCTTTTTGACGTATATAAAAGGAGTTAGAGATGCCGAAATAAGTAAAGCTCAGGGTCAAGTGACAAAAATACCCTTTACCCCGCGTTAGGTGTAGCAGTATACGGGCAGTGATATCCAATATTAGATTATCGTACGAACACGGAGCTAGTAATACTATTCTCATTGAAGTGGGGAATACATTCCATAATACAGATACTATTGCGAACACTGCCTTCTTTTGTCAAATTTATACTTGAACTTTGCCTAGTTAGGCATGAGCACCAAGAAGTCGACGACGAGGGAAGTCACATCCATGGAACTTGTCCAAGTTGAAGCAAAACGTCCCATCATCGGAAAGGAAGAGCAGAACGGGATCCACATTCCTCAACTCCGCCCTTAGAGCATTCTCGACCTTCCATATGCTAACTGTTTCGGATCGATTACACTTTTTTCCCAAACCATCTCAAAACGCTCTTTTGTTTGTTGAATCGCCATCGAGCTGGTTTGCCCTTCTTTTGTAGGGCAACTAGCAAACGTAGAAGTCTTTCTGTATCTGCAAGCTCCTGGGTCCACCAATAGGCATTTTCCTTGACAATCTCTGCCGGTAATCTTTCCCCCACCGCAAATATATCCACTTTGATACTGGGATCAGCACCAAAGTCGAGCAGTGCACCTATAAGCGCTGGCCATTGGGTATTGGTACTCTGGTGGCCATTTGCACTCGATTTGCTGAGCACATAATACCAAGTGGTCTCACCACTAACACGAAAGTTCGGATCAACTTTGTGCTCAAGTAAAAGTTTGACCATCCGGATATCCTGCCGGCATGCCGCCTCAAGTAGCAACTTATGACCCACGAGTTGGAGCTCGGCCTCATCCAGATCCTTCAGACGGCGTCCGGTCCAGGTGTAAAGCGGATACCGAGCGGCATAGTCGAGGAACGGCATACTAGTAGAAGGCCACTGTGAGCGATCAAGCCATGCTTACCGGCCATCTTTGGCCTCGAAGAAGTCTCGGCCAATTCTCTCCATTTCGTTGAGAATTGCGATATGAAGATCCCGTTCTCTGTTTTCGAGTCGAAGCACATGTTCTATACAGAGTTGGAAAGGAACCCAGAAATCATCGGCCGATATCCTCCTCACTGGGCCATCGAAGGATGAAGGGAGAAGAATACCTCTCCAACTTCTCCTCTCTCCTTGAAACCAATTTGGTGTCAAAAGGTCTTGACCTGGATCGATCCATGACGTGATATCAATGCTCTTCACATCAACCATATATCCAGCACAAATATGCAAATCAGCATCGAACGGGTCTGATAACCAAGACTGCAGAAACTCCCCGGTCGTATCTTGGGCTAAAAAGTCCTTGACGGTCCTGTGAAGGTATTGTATTGTCGCCCTGTAGCCCTGATGTTTGAAATCCGGAGCTTCTAGAAGACCTTTAGAACGGCTGTTTATACGCCTTCTCGTCGTTTCAGCTCGAAACATCTTCTCGGTGAGTCTATCTGCGCGTCTCTCTTCGAGATCCTTTCCGAGGTGCAAAGCTTCGATTTCGGTACACATAGCGACGTCGATTCCTTCCTCAGCATATGAAAATGTAAGCAGGGACAATGGTTCGGAGGCTGTCCGTACGAGCTGAAAGAATCGTAATGCTTGTTTCAGATACCTTTGATCTATGCAACCCAGTGTTTTCTTGAAAAGCTCTTCGAGGTCGGAAGGTAAAGATAATAGTCTCTCTTTCAAGTCAGCAAGACTATCCCCATCTCTCATGCCTTCTAGTAATGACTGGACGACAAGATGAACCCACAAAAAGACACCTCGTGCCTTTTCTGTGATTTCTAAAACCAATCGATCAGCTTCCGTTTGCTTTAATTTTTGAAGCTGAACAAAAATACCACTCTTAGACAGATTATCCAGCACGAAAATCTTTATATCTCGAGCAGTCAAGTCTTCTAGTCGAAGAGATGGGCGGTGCTGGAACGCATCCTCGAAGACAAGCCGGGGTCGGCTTGCCACGCACATTTTGACGTTCTGTCTGGAGGCAATATTGAGAAGGAAGCCTGCAACCTGCATTCCATCACCTTCAAAATCGTCGATTCCATCAACCAGGAAGAATAATCGCTTGGAGGAGTCTGATACCAAAGTCTCCAGAGCCTGGCTTAGCTCGGCAAGTTGCCATGGACGAAGATCGATACCAAAAAGTTGACTGTATCTCCACCTATCCGGGAAAAGTGTTGGAATAAGCTCCGGGCGGTCACTAATAGCCTGAAATAGAAGAGTCTGGATTAATCCTCTTTCAGACATTTGCATTGATGTGCCCGAGTTCCAAAAGAAGAAGCCAGCCACGATGAGGTCGGACTCTCCTCTCCACGTTTGCAAGTATTGACGAGCTCGGGGGTCGGCATACAAGTACTTCGCCAGAGTTGATTTCCCAGAGCCAGATTTTCCGCTTTGATCTGGTCTTCTTTCCAAAGGCTCTTGAGAGCCTGTCTGAAAGAATTCCATCCTGTGTGTGGGCCTTGGGCTCTTAGACATTCTATAACTTCGATGAGTTGATCCGTCACATTTCCGCAACCCTTGCAAAGCTCTTGGAGTCCCTTCTCTGCGGGAGACGACGAAGCTTCAACTGCAAGGTGCCTTTGGGAGACCATGATTCAGCTCGTGAAGGGTTGAAGTGATCGCTTCCATTTCCAAATTCTCCACAAGTCCTCCATTTGCAGACTTCGAAATTGCATGACTCTTTGAGATCAGGTCGCTCACAAACGAAACGAATTGCACGATGTTCGAGGCGAGACCCACGGCGCGAGTGCTTCAGCCATGCTTCTGCTAAGCCCATCACTATTCTGAAGTGCCTTTTGACGATGAGGGATCCTCTACTGTATAACGAAAGGGAACGGAGAGCAGAATGTGATCTATGAGAAAATGGGTCATGGAGATGTCGAAGGCTGCGAGCTGAAAAGAGAAGTTATGCGCCACACAGCCTGCTTCACAGCCTCACCCTGTGTGCCAGCGCTAATGCATCACCAGTCTAGGGGCTTCTCGCTAGGCGTCCAATCATCATTTCGGTAAAGGGCTCGGACAGGTTGAGACTTATTATCATGGGCTTACCTCGTCTTGAGTACAACAGGTCGCCATTTGGATATAGGCCAGGTGTGATTCCTTATAGTCTTCCCCCTCCCGCTTCGTGAAATACTTACTGCTCTACACCGTTAATGTATTTTTCAGATGGCTGGAGAGCTCGCAGAGCGTCCTTTTGCGTTTCTTCGACCACCAATCCTTCAGTCCGCCGTTCATTCTTAGAAGCAGTACAGCGGGTTGCCAGTCGTGAATCCTTGTTGACTCTGGTCGCAACTCCTGCGGCGAACTGTCTGGATGACGATTCTGCGTCCGTTTCTAAGGAGCATGCTAGTCTGACGGCGTCGGTTGGCTTCACGATTGTGAACGGCACAGTTCGGCACTTCTATTGCTAATAACGGACACCTAGACAAGTCTTTGCAGGAGCCTGTTGATGAATGTGTAGAGCAGGCTGGGAAGGATGATCAACCCTATCTCAGTGCTCCCCCGGCCGCCAGTGATGATATGGCGGCTGTGACGCCTGACCTTGGTAAACATACAGCATGAGATAATGCAGAATTCTCCTCCCATAATAACCCGACCCAAGCCCACACTAAACCACGACAGGAAGCAAAGCGAAAGCGTGTCGTAGACAGTGAGATCAGCGCATCAACACTATCGAAGGTTTCTCGCAACAACTTAGAGAGATGGAACAAGATTGCTGGCCCTGAAAGTCTTGCTCAGTTGCGGCTCGATATTTGTGCAAAGCGCAAGTCGCCTTCGAACAAGAAAGCGGAAAGCGCACTCGAGACCTCGTACAAACTCAAGTTGCCTGTTGGTTAGCCGGATGAGATATAGAGTCGATTAGGAACCGGCAGTGACTTACTCAAAGCGCTGAGTCGGAATCCTAGTGAGTGGCAGATGAGCCTCATTCTTTGAATCGGACGTATAAATCATCCGTCATTCGGACTGTGGGCCTTTGGGATTATCCATACGATCCATACAACGAAAATCCTTCATCGTCTCATCTTGATGTCTTGAGAGCTTTGCGTTACTTCTTAATATCGTCCGTACGCACTTGAAGCTTTCTAACCTCAGTGTCTAAACCATTTTTTGCTGCAATCATGTTTATGTTTGAGCTCCCGTTTGTTTTCATCGTTGGCAGTTTTCTCTCGTCATCCTCCTCGTCAACATATTGAGCGCTATCTTTGTCTTCGTCATCGTCATCATCATCTCTGAATAGGACCGTGGTGCTTTTCAAGCCTCTTAGACGCGAAAGATACATCGATCTGTCACTTGACTCTTGCCACTCTGGCTTTTGGATAAGCACGCTTCGAATATTATCGAGAGGCTCGTAATAAAAATGTCACTTGATCTCGAGAAAAGTGAGGCTCGCCCTTCTAACAGAACCCTTGGCCGCGCAGTACAAACTCCCAATTGATGGTGATATTTCGGGAGCCCCGACTGCAACTCTGCATATGTAATATTCAAGCTCTCACCGCCATTAGAACACCACGATTATTCAGCGAGGCGGGCCAAGTGCCTCTCCGGTGAAGCGAAGGAATTACTACCTTTCTTTTATCATGTTATTTACTCCGAAGATCAAAACTACGGCTGCTCAAACCTGGGCTCGGCTCGGGGCTCGGCTCTTCGCACTTGAAGGTTGTGCCGAATATCATGCTCAAATTCAAAATCTGTGGATCCAAGTGTAGTCGCTCAACAGTTCAATATGGTTGCAGTACGTAATGCCCCATAGAACAAGCTTTCTTGGCGGGCTGAAGTTTCCCCGCGTCACTCCCTGAAGCATTGCTTCGAACCCTAGCTCAAAGTAATAGCTGTCTTACCACTACACAGCTTCTCGAAATCCTGACACTATCGCTGAATTGTATTAATAATGAAGCTAGATTGTGATGATGAATGAACAATGCGGTCCGCGTTCTCGGACTTTATGTGTCGCTTTCATTCATATATTTGTCAGCTGTTATTTCCAATCTGTCCTTCACCATGGCTATATCAACAAGGGAGGCTTGTGGTTGAGACTGAGTGTTGACTTGTCAATCAGTTTACTCCCAAAGATCTCCAGTCTTAAAGTCTTAACTTTAACAAGTCATCAAAACTTAGCCATCATGTCTTCAAAACTCATCTTCATCGTACGTTCATCTCTTGTCCATGCGCTCCAAGCAAATCAATTCCAAAGCTGGTGGACCCTTTCCTTGAACATCCCGAATAAGGAAAACTGAACTAACATGCCGGCTAACTAGACCGGAGCCACGGGCTTCATCGGCGCCGCAACTGCCAACGCAGCACTACAAGCAGGCTACCGTCTCCGAGTTTCAGTTCGCAAGGACTCCCAGATCTCTAAACTCAAGGGAATTTTCTCTGAATACGCCGACAGGATCGATTTTGTCATTGTCCCAGACATCACAGCCCCTGACGCCTTCTCCAATGTTCTGGACGGTGTTGACTATATCCTCCATTTGGCAAGCCCAATCGCTGGATCAATCAAGAAAGAGGAGATGTTTCCCCCTGCTTTGGAGGGAACACTCAGTATTCTGAGAAGTGCGAAGGGAATGGGCAGTATCCAGAAAGTGGTGATTACCAGTTCCAGCCTTGCACTAGAACCTTTGGATGGTGTGCCTGAGGGAGGTGTTGTTAGAGGTATATTATCTTCCATACTCTACCAAAAGAACCAGAACTGATGTAAAACACGTGCAGAGGAGAACGGATGGGACCTCTCCGTCAAAACCGACGACAATTTCGACGCCGGTAGTGATATGTTGACCTCTTTCAAACTCTACGCTGCTTCCAAGCTCATCGCCAACAACAGCAGCTGGGAGTTTATGGAGAAGGAGAAACCCAATTTCGAACTCTTCACAATCCACCCCTCTCTCGTATACGGACACAACCTGATCCAACAATCCGCCAAGGAATTGGAAGGCTCATCTAACGGTTTATTATTCGGCAGTATCATGAGTGGTGCGTTCAACGATGCTGCACTTTTCAGTGTGTACGTTGGTGATGTAGCCGATGCACACATCAAATGCTTAGATGACAGTGTGACCAAGGGCACGAAGTATCTCGTGAGCGGGACTCCATATACCTGGAAAGATGTTGTGGAGATTTTGGAGAAGAATTATCCGGGGTTGCCGCATAAGCTGGATAAAGAGAGTAAGCCGATTGTGAAGAGTGGGGATACGACCAGAGTGGAGAAGGACTTGGGCATCAAGTGGACTGCGCCAGAGAAGATGATCAAGGAGGTTTTGGATCAGCAATTGGCTTTTCTCAAATGAAACGATTGCTTGGGCTCCATTGCAGGTGTGCGTAGAGCTTGATTCCGCTCTGGCCTCGCTGGTCCCAGACTTCTTTACTCAAGGCAACAGCTCTTTTTCTTCTATTTCGGAAGTATTGAATGTAATCATACATGTTCTTCTATTACAACTTTCAGATCTCTGCTCTCCCTCTCCCTGTTGTGACTTGGCGCTTGGCCCTGTTTACTCTAAAGAGTCGGGTTGATTGATTTTGCGAGCCGTAGCAGCCACAAGTCTGAAGATGAGCTCTAGCATGATACAAGGCTTTGAAATCTTGGAGACGAGCTTTTGATCAGATAATCACGCCAGGTACTTTCCACAATGGCGCCTACCTTGCCCAAGAACTTCCACCATCTTACGAAAGCCTCGTAATCTTGTCTTGTTGCGCGACGAGTACGTGGAATGGTCCCACCGTTTCTCTCACTGGTATGATAGTCGTGGCTTACTGGCTCCAACGATCTGTAAATATCTCGGAGAAGGGTGCGGAAAATGGGTGTCGCAAATGGAGTGCTTCCATCAGGTTCATTTGAAGACCCAGGGCTCCCCGAGCAGCATACTTGTTGCGTCAAGAGAAGCCGGCTCTTCATGGCTTCGAAAAACTCGCCATCACCAGGAAATGTCGCCGAAGCGCCCACATATCGAATGGTTTCACGATGGTAGCCTCGTAATGAAAGATTCTCCCCCCGGCGTTGAAATCAGATCTTTGTCCCACTTGCAGCATCGTACTGACCATAGGAGTCGAAGACATTAGCTCGTTTGGAAAAGTTATTTGCATCAGTCGACCAATCAGGTACCCAAGAGGGCAGGCCACCGTCAACTCTTTCAACACCGGTAAGCATTGCCACCCCAAAGGTTCTTAGACCCCGCGACTGGTCTAAGTCATACATCACAGGCAATGAATAGCAGTCCGCTAGACTAGCATCATAATCGACATGAAGAGTTTCGTTCAGAGCCGCTGGACACAGACCTAGAAATCCATAGACTTTATCACGCGAATCGCTGCTTTGCCGGCTGCGGTGGATAACAAGGATATCAATCAGCTCGAGGGATGTATCGTTAAAGTCACGGGATTGCTGTCCTGAACTTTTCAAAGGCTCAGTAGCCTCCAGGAAGGTAAGAAGGGAGACTTGGTCAGCGATCTCTAGAGCTCTCCAGTAGCTGTTACAACAATGTCGCATGTGCTTCAGGACGCAGTCGTAGGCATCCAGTATTGATTCCCACCTCGATTTCGTAGGAGCCACATTTCATGGCAACGTTGCGGGGAAGGATGACTTCTTGGACGGTCCAGGTTCGAGACCACCATGGCGCTTAGAAGATGATTTTTAGTGGTACAAAGAGCCCATTATGGATTCCTCCCGGAAAGTTCAACTCGCCGCTCGTATGAATTTGAGTCTCCGTCGATGAAAGGTGCAAGTGATGCCCAGGAACAAACGGCGGACAGTCGGAAATATGGCCCTCGATCATCACCAACCACTCCAACATCTCAAAGGCACTCCCAGTGGTCTCAGTCTCTTCACCCAGCCAGACCGTACAAAGCGTACATTCTCTATAAATTCTGACCATAAGCGATACCTGCGATCCACGCTCGCTAGAATTCCTTTGATTGACACAGATGGCATCTGCCCAGAAGACTCTTGTCTTATCGGTCCGACGCAATGATTGCAAGGCTGCGTAGAGGTTCGTGGTGATTGGAAACCCCCGTCCGTTCAGCCTGATGTCGCGTGTGACGTTTGGATCGCCCCAAACGTAAGAGAGGGCTTCAAATTGAGGTTCATCGTCGAGAGAAACGACATTGAGCTGGACCTCTATGTCTTCATGCTCTTGCCCGGGGAGGATGGTCATCAGCCTAATCTCGTTCTTCTCCGATCGTATTGCTGACGTGTAGAAGACGCGATCCTGCAATTGTCGCCACTGCTGTCGTGAGATAGCCTGTTTGACGGAGTCTGCAGAGCTAGACATGATAGCTCGCCTTCACGTGTCGGACATGAATATTCAAGAAAGGAAGTGCAGGTTACGACGAGGCTATGATTGCGAGCTAAGCCATCACTTGTAATCGGAGAGCCAAGACCGAGGTGCATGAGGATATCAGCCGGACTTTCCAAATCGGTCACCGAATTCATTGGCTGCAGGTTGACTTGAATGATCCCCAATGAAACGGGAAGTAGGATAGTGAATCGTTCAAACTGGATGTAGATATGTTTTCCCCTCATATGAATATATCATCTTCATAGTCATCGTCCGGGAATTGAACGTCAAATTTAGACATTGCAATAATATAATGCCCGCGCGTCCATAATCTTCCGGCGAATCAACTCGTCAACAGTGTTCGCAGTAGTGTACGTAGTGTAACGTCTCACCCCCCCCCCTTTGGCCCACCCCCGCCTTTGGCCCACCTCGCTTACTTCACCGCTACTTATACCTACCAACTTCAATAATTAATTATTTCCTCATTCCTTTATTGATTTCTTTGAAATTCAGATTACAAGTTGCTTTTATTATGAAGCTTGAATATATCGAGTATGATGTTATGTGTGCTTTTGAGGAAGTTGTAAATGGCAAGTCTTTACGAAAGGCATGTTTTGAGTGGGGTATTTTAAGGTTTATACTTCGCCATCGTAATAATACAATTTAATTATGTTAAGAGGTTGCTAGTTACTTGCAAAGATTACTTATAATGATAGAGAATCGATTGACCAATTGGATTTTGGTTTAAGAGTCTTTTGGTCGTGGAGTTACGCATGCATAAATTAAGGTTTTTGAAGAGAAGCTCTTAGCTTTTCAAGGGGATTACAAATTACTTGGAAAACGTTGGATGGCACGATTTCAAGCTCGGAATCCTGTTCTTAAGATCAAGAGGCAGATATTTATTGATTCAGTGCGTATTAATTGCGCTTGTTCCGAAGTTATTAGGTTATGATTTTAAAAATTGGAAATTTTGGAAATCAAAGCTATTTTAGCTAATTAACGATAAAATATAAACAAGACAAGTATTATAGAAAGTTATGATCTTAATAGATATGTTGTAAGGAGTGTCGAAACATATAAGATTTAAAGAAAATAGCTAGGTTTATGTACTTGAATAATAATTATTGAATATATCTTTGCAATTGGAGCTTTTACACTACCAGCTGTAATTTACAAGGGAAAAGACGTTTAGCAATAATGGTTCCATTTCAATTGGCCATATTTGATAATTGGGAGTTTATTGCAACTGAAAATAAATGGATTACTAATAAGATGGCGTTGGAGTGGCTAGAGAAGGTATTTATCCTTCAAACGGCACCATGTGATTACTTAGCAAAACTTCTTATTCTAAATGGTTATTGTCACGACAAAGGATTAGGTTTAGTAATACTCTTTATATTGAAGAAGACGAACGAGGTTCGAGGAGGTTCCTAAGGGACCTCACAATATATGGGAGCGCCAAGTCTCGCTTAGGGCAGGCGCGCTAGCCACATCAGGCGTAGCCTGCTGGCTACTCCTGACAATCCTCTCCTCTAACAAAATAAGCTCTTAATTGTCAAGCGTAATCCTCTAATTAAACAACTCAAAAAACAACGCTTTTTCCTTGTTATACCTAATCAAAAAGATATAACTTAATTCCATCTGTAATCTTTTATCTTTTACTTCTTTTAGCGTCTCTCTCATATTGCGACTTCGTTTTTAAGTGACGGCCAAAAGGGGTAAGTATTATGAAACTCCTCGAGTAGCTCCTTTGAGTAAATAAAAAGTTCCCTCTTATACCATTCGTTCGTCGGCAGATGATCCTTTCATTATACTTTGTACTATAACTTGCCCCATTAAATAGCCAAATCAAGCACTTGTTCGACCTCCCACTCTTCTTTTCCATCGATTATTACTGGTTCTAGCTCCGCAAGTATCTAGCCTAATAAAGGATTATTAGGGTAAAGCCGGAGAAGATTCGAATGAAAGACGAGGTGGATTTTGAGGCCTCGGAAGTCTAATTCATATAACGCGACTCCGTGGCGTTTGATAATCTCATACGGTCTCATGTTCTTATTATCGAGCTTCTTTGACAACCAAGAGGTCTTAATATTCCGCATATCGACGTAGATGAAATCTCCGATAGCGTAGTTCGGCGCGGGCGATCTTCTTATATTAGCGAAGTGCTTCATTTAGCTTTGCGCTAAGGCTATGTTTGCTCGGAAGTTTTCCTAAAGAGCTTTGAGTTTAATAGCGAAAGCTTCAGCTTACTTTTAATCAATCTTTTGCTTTCTTTGCACAAAGTAATCAACTGGAAGCTTCAAGTCGAAGCTTATATAAGGGTTATAGCCTTTATTAGCGAAGAACGAGGTGATATCGGTAATTGCTAAAACGCTGTTGTTAATAGCAAACTCGATTATTAGGAGAAGTCTTTTCCAGTTGTTTTGCATATAGTTAATATAACACCGAAAGTAACGTTTCATCTTAGCGTTAGCGATTTTCATTTGACTATTTGTTTTAAAGTGAAAAGCCGTAAAGAGCTGTTGCTTAATCAAGAAGATGCGGCAGAGGTGCTTTCACATCTTAGCAACAAACTGCAATTTGCGATTAAAGATTATTTGATCCAGTAAATTATAAAGTTTTCAAACGCAATTGATTAAAAGGTACGTTGTTTTTGCTATCGAAGTACTTAAATCTTTAGCAAGGCATGCTATAAAGTATCTCTCTTTAGTCAAATGATCAATGATAACAAGTATAGCGTCATAACCGTTATTAAGTGGTAAGCCGATAACGAAGTCTAGGAAGATATCTTGCTACAGTTATAAAGGTATCGGTAAGAAGTTTAATAAACCGTTATACTTCTACTTAAAAGGCTTCAACCAACCGCAGACGTGATAATTCTTAACATATTAAGTCATTATAAGATCTATCCGAAGCTAATAATAGCTTTGCTGCAAGTGGTATAGTATTTTAGCGATATCTGGGTGGCTAATTAATAGCTGATTATGAACTATTTTAAGGAGTATCATTTGATAGCTTTCAGGGACCTACAAGCGGTTGCGGTAATAGACTAATTCGTCTTTTATTGCATAGTGAGGACGAGATTCCGAGGTCTTGAAGTACTCCGTCGGCGAGTTTAGAAGGGTTAAGGATTATTTGTTTCTGATACTTCTGATGATTCTCAGCGTCGTTTCCTACCGGACGAAAGCCTGATTGTTTAGTAAGAGCGTCGGCTTTGCTATTTTAAGCTTTCGGGCGATAGGCTACCTTGAAGTTGAATTGGCTAAGAAATAGCGCTTAACGAGCCTGCTAGCGCGTAAGTTTCTTTGTGCTCATGAAGTACTTGAGGCTCTTATAATCAATAAGCATTTGAATTGGTAAAGGCGTGCCTTTTAACTTAGGTCTTCAATTTTCAAAGCACTTGACGATAGCAAGGAGCTCTTTGTCATATATCTCGTAATTATATTGTGCGGGGTTCATTTTCCGAAAGAAAAACGCTACAAGATGCAAGAGATTGTCCGATTCACGCTGTAAGATCACTTCAGCTATTACGTAATCGGAAAAATCTGTCTCTAAAAAGATCTCCTTCGTTTGGTCAAAGTGCATTAAAATAGGCGCTGAAGCCACTGTATCTTTAAGTAGCTAAAAAGCAGCTTAACACGCTTCCGACCAGTCGAACGGTTGATCCTTACACTATAGCTTAGTAAGAGGCCTGCAGATTCGAAAGAAACTTCCAATAAACTATCGGTAAAAGTTGCAAAAACTCATAAAGAATAAAACCTCCTTTGCTATCCTAAAGATCTCCCACATCCAAATAACTTTTATCTTATCAAAGTTTATCTTCAAGCTTATAGTTAACAAGATCAAGCTAAGGAACTTCATCTTTATAACGTTAAACTTATATTTTATGATATTAATTTGCAACTCAATTGCGTGGAAAGTGTTAATAACTTATTAAACTTGTTTTACATGATTAGCTTTTTTTTGTAAATTAATACGTTGTTTATATAAACTTATATGCAAACGCTAAAGAATTTCCATAAAACCTTGTTAATATAATGCTAAAAGGTCGCTAAGCTATTACAAAGATCGAATGGTAAGATTTTATATTTGAACATGCCGAACTTCGTAACAAACGTTATAAAGTCTTTATCAACGTCAGTCTTAAGGCGTATTTGGTTAAAAGCATGTCGAATATCGAGCTTAGTTATAATCTTAAAGTCAAATATCTAAGCTAAGGTTTCTTTAATTAGCGGGATAAGGTATCGATTTTTTTTAGTAATAGCGTTAAGCTTTCGATAGTTTATATAAAAGTGTAATCTTCCCTCGGGTTTCTTGACAAACAATACCGGAGAAAACCAAGGCACTAAACTCACAATAATAAATCCCTTCTAAAGATTTTTATAAATATAGTTTTTGACTAGCGCCAGCTCTTCCTCAAACATTCGATAAAGCGGAGCGTGCCGTAAAGGTATCTTGCCTTTCAGGTCGATATGATGATTTGATTCTTTACGGTAAGGTAGTAATTTGTTAGCAGCTTCAAACAACTAGAAATAGATCTTATTATGATACTTGATAAGGAGGCTCTCTAAAATATCAATCTCCAAATAATTTTTCTTTTTAGCTTTTTCTAATATCTTCTTCATTAATACGGCGAACACTTGATAATCTTCTTGTTAAGAGAGCGTATGAAACGATGCGGCTTCGATTATATTAATCTAAATAATATTTGCTTTATATTTCTTAAAGGCTCCCTTGAAAGCTTTTGGTAGCTTTGGCTTTTAAAGCTTCGGCATTTGAGGAGGAAACTATCGGATCATTTGGTTAGCGTCGTAATCTATAACATTAACGTGTTAGCAGATCCCTGGCTTTTATTTGATTTATCAAGTATGTGTATTGATTATAGCTCCGTAACGCTATAGGAAACCCATTCTAATAATAATAAGTGTAATTAGCTTTATAACTTGAAAGCGTACGTTATTAGTTATATGATCGCCGATCTTGATTTGCAAATGCAAAATCTTGGTAATAAAAGCGTCTTTCTTAATATTACTAGCGTACTCGCTGATTTTTTAAAAACAAGTAAGCCGTAAGAATTCAACTTGCTTCGTTTCAGCTATTCATTCGGCGAAATCGGTGTTGATATAATTCCCGCCCGCAGCTTTAATATTAATAAGTCCTTTATTAACTTGAATTGCGATCTTCCCAAGCTGGCAAGAGTACGTGAAGGCTAAGCTAGTTGCCTTTAAGCGATTCTTTTTAAAGAAAGTAAAAATTGCGGAAATAGGTGTTCTAATCTTGTCTTCGCTAAAGCTTACTTATTTTTTGACTCCTCCTCCGCTAACTTGTATTATATGTCTGATTTTGTCTTTGATTTAGGTTTATTATTATGTTGATTAATCGCGCTAACAAGGATCTTATTCTTTTTGATCAAGCAATCTCGCAACAGGTAACCTAAAAGCTTATACTCGAAACAAATAGGTATAAGCTTAGTAAATGGCTTAGGGTAAGACTTCTTTATAATAGTTATAAGCTTTCGGATTTCCAGTAAAGGAAACGATCGGTTAAGCGATTTTATAACGATAGCTATATGAAGCTTACGGTTTTGCCAAATAGCGCATTGTTAGGCAACTTCTTATTTTATTTGAATATAAATATCTTACTAAAAGCAATCCTTAGCTATTACATTAACGCTATCGTACTTATGTATAATTAGCTTTTCGCAAAGACTTGTAAAAATCTTTTTATAAAGCTTGTTATACAAGTAATTTTGATCAAATGATCTTATCTTGGAAATGAAGCGTTAAAACTTGGTTTAGAAAGCTTGAAACGGATAAAGGCTTTGAGTGAACTTATTAAAAGAGTTCCGAACAAGTTGCTTTCGGTTACGAGCTATGTAAACATTCGACAAGGTCTTAAATATCTTCTTATGATTTTGGAACGGGTTCGGAGCTCCCGGTTTAGCTTTAGCAGTGATCTGGAGGTATGCGGTGCTTGTTACTTTGCTAAGGATGTAAACTATATGAGCGTTTTTTGTAATTTATCAATCCGCGTTTGCTTTTAACTTCCCAATCATCTTTCCGTACTATTTGTTAAAGCATATATCACCTAGCTCCCCAATGAAACGTTCGGGATCAGGTAACTTCTTACTCTTTTTAATAGCAGCTTGTCAAACGGGAATAGGTTAAGAGGTAAAACGTCGGCGTGTGCTCTTTTTAAGAAAAGCGGGGCGGCTCGGCCAAAGCTAAGTCTGAAGCTCTTGAAGCTGTTAGGTCAATTATTTGTTCTTTACTTTAAAGAGGTTAAGGTCTTCTAAAACTTCGTATAGCTTGTCATCAAACGTAGCGAGCTCCTTGCTTTAATCTACTAAGTCGCGTTGAACTTCCGCAAGTAATGTTATATATCGATTGACTTAAGCCTTTTGCTTTTTATATTTTTTAACGTACTTATGTTAATTCACAATTAAAAACTTATACTCGTCGATCAACGTACGTGCTAGTTGCAAGAACTCATCTTCAAGTTTTGCGTTGCTAATCTTTTAAAGATTTTAAGCTTGAGAAAAAAAGTTTAAAATAGCATTTGTTTAAGCTTCCTCCAATAACAAAGGTTTAATAAGAAAGCCAACTAAATTGTTATCCTCTTGATTAGGAAAAGGCATAAGGAAAATAGAAGGCCGTGGCAAACGTGCGCCAATGGTAATTCGTTCGGTAAGCATTTTTAAAGTCTTATCGAAAATTAAAGAGGTGTTAAGTTCAGAATCTCGAGGTTCTTTGTTATTTAGTAATATCCTTTATTTTAGCGCGTTAGGTTCTTTGTTACGCCTTTAACACGCGCTTTGTATTGTATATCGCGCGTCTCACAATGAATTCGATATATTCCGTTCAATCGAGATTCGAGAATTATCAATAAGAAGTAAGGCAGAGCAGACTCAACTTCTCGAGAAGGAGCAAACTCGGAATCGATTTAACAATTCAATTTACGTTATAAAAGGGGTCTTTCGGCCATAGCCTTGCCAAGTAACTATATGATTAGTAGAAAAATCTCGATTTCAAGTAGTCGCAAGCCAAACGTCGTATTTGGGAGCTGTTCTACACACTCTTAAGCTTTATTGGTAAGGACTCGAACCTTACCTCGAAATTGTTGCCTTTAGCTTTATAAGATAAAAATTTCTAACGCTTCTTTACTTCTCTAGCGCTGAAAGAAAATAAGATTTGTATTTGATTTATTTTATATTATAATAAAAGATTAGGTTTAGTAATACTTTTTATATTAAAAAAGACAAACGAGGTTTGAGAAGATCCTTAGGGAACCTCACGATATATGGAAGCGCCAAGCCTCGCTTAGGGCGGGCGCGCTAGCCGCATCAGGCGTAGCCTGCTGGCTACTCCTGATAGTTATAAGAGTTACGAAATTATAGATTTCTTTTGAAAGTGCTTAGAATATAATATTTATTTTTTATTTTTACTTGCATATACGTCACATATCTTACAACCTTTAGATTTGATGATTTTCTTTGCATTGAAGCGTGCTTATTAGAAAAAGCTGCAAAAGTTGAATTCTTTGATCGATTTCACATCAATTGGCAAGCATAATTTCCTTGTTTGCTATTATAAAGCACATCAAAAGAGTATTACTCCTTCCAATATCAAAGCGAGATAGAGAATTATAAGATTATAGCTAGTATTTATAGCTAAGCTTCTTATGAGTCTTTTGCTATTAAAAAACAGTAATAAATCGATAGATCCAACTCTTCCAAAGCTTTAGGAGACGCCAATATTACCTCCGCAGGTTTTTAATACTTCAATTGAAATACAGATTCCAAAGGTTAGGAAAGATTTGTATTTACAAATTCGTGCTTTGGCTAGCGAATCACATGACCAACTTCTAACATAACATTTGCTTTTCAAAAAGGTTGTCAAGAGAATTAATAAAAAGGATTTTGAATTAAGGAAAGCAAATATAAAAATCAAAAAACTAGAAGAGAGGTTAAAATAATTAAGGCTAAAGAAAAGGAGGAAAGTTAAGTCTAATCCAAATTCTAAGTTTGTTACAACATATGCAAATAAGGAGGCTCAAATCGCAGCTAAAAAACGCCAAATTGAAGCTATAAAATCAGAATTAGATAGAGATTCAAACTTTATAATATCTTGTATAAAAGTTGAGGAAATATAAAGTTATCAAGTCTTGAATAGGAAGTATGGGAATTAAGCGAGGTGGGCCAAAGGCGGGGGTGGGCCAAAGGGGGGGGGTGAGACGTTACGCAGTATATTTGATACTCCCCACTACAGTAATATAGGACCGTTCTGAAGAATCTGGAGTGATATGGGACTATTCTATAGAATACGGAGTGATATCAACCAGTAATACTAATACTGAGTATTGCTGCGTAATATACTGAAGTACTAATATAATAGAAAAGAAGAGTAAAACGCGGGGTAAAACGCGACTTTTTGATACTTTAATCACGAGGTTCCTCGTAGCCTTGCCTAATTCAGGCTTAGTTCAGTATTTCTCCAGTATCTTAGTATATTCTCGTACTGTGCAGTATTATCACTCCCCCTACTAGTACGTATATCCTCAAGAATACAGTACGACGTACGTATCAAATCGCCTGTATACGGAACTAGCAAAACCCAAACTGCACTAAATTACTGCGAACACTGCTCGTCAAGCGTTTCCTTCTCATTCTTATGTGGTAGAGGAAGAAAATCGCTATACAACAAGATTCCGACTTCACAAATGGTCAATGGATGGACATCAGTACCAATGACTGCCATTCCCAAATCAATCATAAACACCAATCTTTGATAATATGTTTCACACACACCTCTGATTCAAGCATCACAATTTCCCATCTTCCTCAAGCTTCTGCACCACAGACTTGAACTCATCAACTGCTCCCGTTAGCTATATCCTCTCCCCTCTTTCCCCTTCTCCCTTTCTTTCCTATCCAGTCTTTATCTTCCCGTTTTCCTACAAAGCACCTTTCCCCGATTGCTTTCGCTCAAAGACAACGTAACAACCTCTAGGCCGTCACGTCCTCCGCTTTGCGCCCTCTACCCATCTCTCCCTCTTCCCTTCTGAACCATCCACCTCCTATCCATCCTCTCCCCCCCCCTCTTCTGTCAAAAAGAACCAAACTCACCATCAATCTCCCTCCCCCCAAACTCAACCCCCACCCTCCCCGCCGCCTCCTCAATATCCTTCTCATCCAAACACTTCCCACACAACTTCTCCAGCGCCTCGGCCGTCTCGCCCAGACTCAGCCCGTCATCATGGTCGCCATCGCCTGTGCTAAAGGCTGTCGCGATTTCCGTGTCGGTTGGCTAGTAGATATGCTCAGCGATTGGATTTTCAGGGTTGGCCGCGTGGAAAGTGATATAAGAGAACTTGCCATTCTTTTTTTAGCTTTGTTTTGGGCGGTATGTGATGAACCTGACGGTGAATTTAGGTTGTTGTTGAAATCAAGATCAGAATCGTGAAGGAGGGCGCATGTTGTGGATAGATGGATGGACTGATACTTATCTCACCACCTATCAGCCACATCCTGCAGTCCATCCCGCAAAAGCTGCACCACCTATCCAATAACCTCACGATTTCCTCTTCCGTCCACTGGCATGGTCCAATCAGGACTTTCACAGCCGCAGATGACTTGGGCGTGGCTTGATGTCACGACGCATGTGATCTGACAATTCGCATTGTGTGACAGACAATAAGAGAGTATTTTATGTTGCGTTTCTTCTTTCTTCATTGTTCATTGAATGTTGACTAGTGATACGATACTGACTTAATTCGTACACCACAGAAGTATAGATGTCCTCGGATAGCCCTTCTCATGCCGGATGAAGTGCCTCTCAGCACATTCGATGCCCGAAGTATACTTGGGCAGATTTCAAAAACCGGTCTGATGAGCTGAGTTTCTGATATCAATTCTCTCCTGACATGACGTCCCGACCCATTCGCTTGACTCCGAAATATCCTCTCGCTACCGACCTCCTCATAGCGGCGCGCAAGTAAAAGCACCACGAACAGTCCCATCATTGTACTGGCGTTTCTATCATCTCATTAGCATATTTCCTTTTTCATCTCAACTCTCCACACAGAAGAAACTCACAATATCCACAACAGTCGAATACGTCCCCGCAACTAAGACAATCATCCCAATGCAAAAGACCAGCGCATTAACAACACTCAAAAACAGATTCTTCTTCTCGTACCACTTTCCCTCCTTGATCAGTTGAAACCAGAAGATCGCAGGGAAGTAGAATGTGAATCCCGAAATGAACAACGCGCTCATTATCCCCAACAGATCTCCAAAGAACGGAATAGCCTCCGCAATGATCCAAGCCACGATCGTGATCACGGAGATGAGCAGCAGCCAAGTTGTCCATCCTTTCTTGGTGTTGATGAAGCGCACGACGGAGTTCTTGTAGATGCGTCCGTGGATGTAACGTGCGACGACAGTGCCGTTGATGGAGCCCGAGATGAAGATCACGGGGAGGGCAACGCCGAATGCGATTTTGGCCATGAGAGGGCCGGCGGAGAGGAGCGCGGGGGAGTCAACGTCGGGCCCAACGAAAGCGTAGATTAGGGAGCCGGTGAGAGTGTAGATGAAGATCTCGATGAGACCGAGGGACCAGATAGACTTGACGTAGTCTTTCGGTGTGTGCATTTCGTCCATGAAAGAGAATTGGCAGACGGCGAAGGAGTCTGGAGTTTGTTAGCGTGAGGCCGGTCGCAGTGAGAAGATAAACCGAGACTTACAGGCGAAGACGATATTCGTGATAGCGATGAAAGCGTCCACGAACGTGATATCGTCCTTCGGCCAAGCAGACCAGTCAACAACATGGGTCGACTTGCCAAACGTGATTCCTGTAGCAATAACCGTGATACCAATCGCAGCCATAATTGACACGAAGTCGATATATCCCAAAATCGCTACATCCGCAAAGGATGGCGGAATAGCAAGAAGCAACAGGATGATCGCCGACACGACACCAAATACCAACGAGCAGGTGCCATTTTCCGTCAGATTTCCAAACGCAATCGCACCCGTCAAGCAATGCGATCCCACCAGAAACGTCAACTCCAGCGCAAACATCGCTCCGATCAACTCATACCCGAAGCGACCCCAAATCAACCGTCCTGCATCGGCATAATGGGCGACTTCGGGGAACTTGAGCTTCACTTGGCCGACGACGTAGGATGTATAGATGGCCACGAGACCGAGTCCGACGGTAGTGATGACTCCCGCGACCATACCCAGGGTGGCGAATGCACTAGGGATGGAAAGTGCACCTAAGGCTATAGCTTCGACGAGGAGCACAACTGTAAGGCGTTTCCATCCCAGGCGGTTGAAATGTGCGTTGCCCTGGGCCTCGAGGGTCTCAACATCGCCGACAAATCCATCTGGGAGGCCAACATCCTTCTTGTTGGTAGATTTCTCCGAGTGAGACTCTGGCGTGACGGTGGACATGGTGCGTGCCGTATGTCGATGTCAGGTAAGGTAGGTAGGGCACACTCGACGCAACTCCAATCAATGGTCGAACAAACTCAATGCAAGACGATGCAACACGCAAAAGCGGACAGAGCAAAAAAAGAATTTCGCTTGCAGAGAACTTGACAGAATAGAATGCAGAAGAGATGAGCTGGATGTGCAACTCTCGGGGGGTACGACAGAGATTTTAACTGAGGAGGGGACTATTATGAAAGAAGTATGTAATAGACCGAGGATGATACGATGGCAATGAGTGACTGTTGGATTTGACAATTGGGGGATGTGGAGGAGATAGCTTCTAGTGCGCGGCCATTATCTCATTTGTGGTGGTGCTAGACCTTGCTAGAACGCACTTGGAGAACCTCGTGAGCTTCGCTACCGTGGTTCTTTTCTTCGTCAGAGTGAAACTTAGGGCTCTTGCCTTACTCGTGTACAGCTCTCCTCACCTGCCCAGTACAGCGTCCCTGTCATAAAGGGCGAGTGGAAATGCCTGGCCTTGTCCAGTATCCGTCTTCATAAGCCGACCTTCAACGGCTTTCCTCGAGCTATGAACGAGAAGTGAGGCGACAGCGACATCTCCCATTGCGGCTCTGCCCCTCTCATGTAGAAAACCGGTAGTCACAAGTGGATTCCTTTTACCTCATGCCCCCTCCTAGAAGTGGACTCCCACCATCCGGACAATGTCTCGCATCCCAGGCGATCCGTTGATCTTAGATCATAGCGTGGCGTTCGGCACCATCTCCCGCTCCGCAGTTTATTGTGCAAGTGTACCCTAGACCACACGAAGAATTTTCCTTCGAAGGGGGCTAGGGAGGTAGATGTCAGACGATGCTGACGGAAAGTGTCGGGTATATATGGAGAGGATGTCTCTGGAAAGATAAGAAGAGTGGTTGTGTAAGAATGTTTACAACTCTTTTGCTTGCTGGCAAACTTTCTTCGTTGACTTCGAAGCAAGAGAGACAGATGACGAGGTCGTCCTCGAAAAACTTTCATCCCGACACCACTCTATTTCCGGCGTAGCAACGGATCGGCCCGCGAGCTATCACGTGAGCAAGCAAATGCCGAGGGCTGGGAGGATGCTTGTTTTTCTCCTGCCAAGTTTCTCAGGGTGTTCTCCTTTTTTCCTGGCAAACCTGCTCATCCATGACGATATCAGAGAATTTTTGATTTTGCACTTCTGAGAACCTCATCTCTCGGCTTTACTCGAAGGAAACGGAGAGCCGGAATTTCTGAATTGATTGAAGATTGCGACGTCTGCAGAAAACTTGAGATTTCGTCTCTAAACAGTCGGAAATGTCGGCTTAAGACGGATATCGATGGCGAGTCAGCTCTTCAGAACGAGAAACAACCGGAGCAAGTCAGGTAAGAATACAGATGCAATGTGCAAAGCATTATTTTCATTAATTTCATAATCTCATCTCATCCCGCAAAGTCTCCATCCTCTCTCTCATCCCCTACTGCAAACTTCTAATCGCCTTAATCACACTTTGTGGATCCAGCCCCTGGTGGAAAATCTGCTCTCCGAGACCACCACATCCCTCCTTCGTCGTACCAATGTACTTGTACTTAGGCGTCAGCTGTCTCTCCAACAGCCACGTCCCCATCTTACTACCAAGACCAGTCTTCTGGTTCAGACTCTCAAGTACCAAGACGAATGGAGAAGATCCGTAAATGCGAAGGGCATCCTCATCAACGACGTTGAGAGTCGACTTGTTGACGAGACCGACGTCCACGCCTTGGGAGCGCAGACGGTCAACGGCATCGATGGCACGGTAGACCATCTCACCGAATGTGACAACATAACCAGCAGAACCGGTACGGATGAACTCGTCCTTGGAGGGAACGAATTCGTAGCCTTCGCCGTAGTAAGGCTCTTCCGAGTTCTCCTTGAGGATCAATGGGACCTTTGCGCGTGTAGAGATGATGAGTCTGATGCCTTCGTCCCAGAATACCTTGGCGACTGCGGCGCGCATTTGGTTCGCGTCGGCGGGGAAGTAGAGGCGAGTAGTATCACCGTCAATGAGACCATTGTCAGCGAAGAAAGTGTTGATTCCGAAATGGCAAGTATTGTCAGCCATCTCATCGACACCAGAATGGGAGAAATGGCAGAGGACGTTGGCCATGTTGAGACGGGCCATGGTGAGTTCGGAGATGATCATCTCGCAGAAAGCGGAGAAGGTAGAGAAGATTCCGACCTTGCCTTTGGAGGCACCGAAACCAGCTGCGGCGGAGAAGTTACCACGCTCCATTATACCGGATGACAGGAAGACTTCTGGGCGCTTCTTGTGGATGACGCTGAGACCAGTTGAGCCTTCGAGATCGGAATCGACCACCAAGACACGCTCCTTGGCCTCTGCTGCGGACAGGGGTTCGAGGACGGAGACTACAGCTTCGCCGAAGACGACTCTGTTTGCGAACTTTTCCTTGCCAGATCCGGTGTAGAGGTATGCCAAAGAGTTGAGAGTGATTGCTTCCAACTTGGAGACGGCTTGATCGTAGCCACGCTCCTTGAGGTACTCAACAGCGACCTTGACAGGAATGACATCGTGTGCGTGTGATGTACCTTCCAAGCCCTTGATGCCAGGTGCCATCTTTCTCTTCACAACAACTGCAGCTGGTCCCTTAGCTGTGACAGCACTGCAGACAGCAGAGTATAGCTTCTCGATATCCTCCCCAGGAGCGTCAAAGACAGTCATTCCGTGTCCCTTCAGGGTATTGGTCATTGAGTATCCCTTAAGATATTCAGAAGGATGACCAGCAATTGTGACATCGTTATCATCGAGCAGAAGCTTGACGTTCAATCCTTGTGCAACTGCCATTCTAGCCGCCTCATCATCATCACCCTCTTGTTGAGCACCATCCGAACCAAGCATGAACAAGGTCTTATCAGGATGAGCCATAGCAACTCCATTGACGAACGACCATAAGTGACCTAGACGTCCAGAGCTGAATGCAATACCAGGTGTAAGACCCAATTCTGGATGTCCAGGCAACTTCGAGTTGGCCTCGCGGTAATGCAGCAGATGTTCGAAAGGAAGGTGGCCAGCCAGCGCACTCAGCAGATATTGTGTAGCGACTCTGTGTCCGGACTCATCGTATACGATCGGGAGGAATTTGTCGGCAGAGCCTTTGAAGAGACCTAGAAGGATGCATACTTCTGGGATGGTATCGTATGGACCACCGGTGTGGCCGCTGACTCCACGAGCTGCTCCAGAAGCTGTGAAGTAGACAATTGTGTCGCGGAGGAGGGAGATGTTGGACAGGAGGTCGGCTTTCTGCTCTGCGGTGAGCGTGGGGTTTGTTGGGTCAAGAGAGATCTCCTTGTATCGTGCAAAGACATCAATGCCGAAATCTGCAGTTGCGCTCGCCATTTTGATGTGTGAAGGTATGTTTTTCGAGGAGCTTTAGGAGGGCGAAGGAATTGTCTGTCGCGGTGTTTGGGACAAGCAGTTGATATGTTGTTGTTTGGTGAGTCTAGAGCTCTAAATTTCTGGAGGTTAATCAGCAAATTGCGGGTAAATGACGAAGCGGGACGCAGGGTGCTGATGAATCGGCACCAAGAGTCCATCAACATGCTTGAAACACACCCTCTCAATGGATAGAGTGTTTCCCCAAAGAAGTTAGGGGACTTGGGAGAAGAGGAGGAACTCACTTTAGAATGTTGATACTTGAGTACATTCAATTGCTACTTTAGAATACTGTTTGAAGATTTATATCTTCAGAAAGGTTTTGAGGTGGCATGACGTTTTGGTGGTCCCTTGTTGAGATCACCCCACTACAGGCGGATAACGAGAAGAGGGGTCCTTGGATTGCCACATCGGGACATCCGGATGATTGGACCACTGATAAGGTACCGCCATAAATCAGGGACGAGAAGAAAAAAAGGTGCAGCGAATTGAGGACCATGGAAGTTTGAAAATCCATAAGACGGGCCGTCTAGAATTGGCAGGTCTTTTGACAGCCCGGAATCTCGAGAGAAAATTCTCTCCTGCATCACGTGAGACTCACTCTTCTCGAAGAGTGTGCTCGTTGTAACAGCTGCGTAGCTCAAGCGTAGAAGCATGCTGAGTATTTCTCAGTTGAAGAGACGAATAGAGCTTTACCTTCATCGCTGAAATGGAGATGGATATTGTTCTGCGACATTATAGGCATATGCCTGTCATAAGACTTCCACCTCCATCGACGCATGAAATCTTTGCCAAATACCTGCGAATGAATCATCAAATTGCTGAACACGTATTGACTATACGATGAAGTTCAATCTCGTAGCCTGGTTCACAGAAGAGTCTCTGTATTCAGAGTACCTCTGAATTTTCAAGCCCGTAAGGATTGCCTCAAAACTTGAGATGCTGGTTGAGTCAGCTTTTAGACCCCAAGAATGAGAAGTGGAGAGACTTATTGATCAAACCCTACATCTCTATTTATAAATGGTATCGATTTCCATCAGAAGTTTCTGAAGGACGATAGGATTTACATCTATCACATCCAGCCCTTCGCTAAGTTTTCTGTGCAAGACAGTTGCAAAGTAGGACCCCGAGCCAACATCAAGAATCGGACAGAGCTTTCAAGATGATCATGTTCCAGTAACTCTTATATGGAATCATCAAATTATTCAAACAGAGACAAACGACAGGATTCCCCCGTCTACCGAGCGTATTTGCTACTTATCACCAAGGAGTCATCCACATCCGGCCCTTCTCCGAAATTCCATCACAATTGATACAATTTATCGCAGGACAGGAAATAATACGAACATCCAATCAAACACATACCCGACTGCAGCAGCGCTGTAATGAACTGCATACTGCAAATGACCAAATAATGCTCCTCCTCGCAATCCAATCGTCTTTCACCAACAATCTGCAGGTCAGCGATCTATCTGCATCCAGAAGGTGCTTAAACATCCACGGGTATTCTGTCCGGGGTCGCCCAGCCCCTTGGCGGAAGCTTAGGACAGAACAAGAAGGCGGCTACAGGGGGCGGGCACAGCTTATCGCACACTATCCCGTCCGCCACAGCGAAGCCACCAATTGCTTCTCCAAAGCTTAACATCGCGCCGAGGGCCTTTGTCGAACTTGGCAGGTGGAGGGCAGCAGGTACTCCGGCTTGCTGCAGTGTTGTGGCGATCCATGCCGGAAAGTAGACAGTAACCCCGCAAGAAGGGTGCCACTGCAGCTGTTCCTACTGCGCCGTCGTGCGAGCTACCCTGGATGGATGAGTTCATCCCACCTTGGCTATGGTGGTGATGATCCGGTTCATTTCCCACCCAGAGATGATCCCATAGCTTGGACTGAGCTATAAAGAGCTATGCCCCCTCCATCTGAGAGCTGTCCCTTCAGCCTTGCTCCTAGCCTTGTCCCTACCCATATTCAATCATGTTGGGAGCTTCAATTCTGTTGACCATTGCCCTTGCGGCCGAGGCCGTCTTGGGAAATCCAATCCAAGTTCGCACTGCATATGCTGTGAAAGAGAAGCATTGGGTGCCGAAAAGATGGACCAAGATGGGTCGCGCCCCGTCGGAGAAGATGATCAATCTACAGATTGGTGTCAAGCAGAGTAACTTCGGAGAGTTGGAACGTCATTTGAATGAAGGTATGCCAAACACCCTAGCTTGAGAAATAAATAAGCTGCTGTCATTGAGACATCATACTAATTATAATTAGTCTCTGACCCCGACCACGTTCGATACGGCAAGCATCTTTCCCACGATGAAGTCAACGACCTCATCAAGCCGTCCGACGAATCTCTGGATCTCCTACACGAGTGGCTAGAGGCCAATGGCATCAAATACGCTTCCTACAGTCCAGCAATGGATTGGGTCAACATCCAAGTCAATGTATTGACTGCTGAGCGCCTCTTGGATACTGAATATCATGTCTACCAGCACGATGATGGTACCGAGATTTACCGCGCACCATCATGGTCTCTTCCCAAGCATCTGCATGAGCATGTGGATGCTATCCAACCTACCACTTCCTTCATGCGTGCTATCAAGAAGCGTGAGGTGGCTGCGGATGGCACCATTCCTTGGCCATATCCGGGTATTCATGAAGCGAGGTCTCCAGCACTGAAGAAGGTGTGCACAATCAACGGTACGTGATGGGAAAAGCTAGACACGCAATTACTGACAAATCGTAAGGCACGACACCGGATTGTTTCGCTACCCTTTACCAGACCAAGGGATACGTCCAGAAAGCCGCTGGCAAGAACCAGATCGGTTTCAACAATTTCCTCGGCGAGATTCCCATCCGACCAGACACCAAGCTCTTCCTCCAGCAATACAAGCCAGAAGCGGTATCTGGAGCTGCCAAGTACAAGTTTGTCAGCATTGATGGTGGACCACAACAAGATACCGGTCTCACAATCGAGCAAGCCGAGGAGGGCATCTCCGTCGAAGCCAACCTCGATGTGCAAACCATCATCGGATTGACCTACCCAATGCCCGTCACAGCCTACACAACAGGCGGCGAGCCCCCTCAAATCCCAGACGAAGCCGCCGGCGACCCACCAGGAAACGAGCCCTACCTCGCCTGGATCAACTACGTCCTCTCGCAAAAGAACCTTCCCCAAGTAATCTCCACCTCCTACGGCGACGACGAGCAAACCGTCCCCGGCGACTACGCCAAGCGAGTCTGCAATGGCTTCGCCCAACTCGGCGCTCGCGGAATCTCCATCCTATTCGCCTCGGGCGACGGTGGAGCAGGTGATATCGCCGGCAACAACGCCACAGCATGCGTATCCAACGACGGCAAAAACACCTTCAAATTCCTCGCCTCGTTCCCTCCATCCTGCCCATACGTCACAGCCGTCGGCGCAACCCAAGGTTTCGAGCCCGAGACCTCGGCTGCCCGCCCTGCAAATGGTTACGGTCCAGACGGCAAGCTACACGGATATTACGCTTCGGGATCCGGCTTCTCGGAATACTTCAAGCGTCCTTCGTACCAGGATAAGGTTGTTCCTGCGTACGTGAAAGCCATGAAGGGCGAGCACAAAGGTCTTTTCAACCCTGAGGGTCGAGGATATCCCGATATTGCTGCGCAGGGACTGTATTTCCACATCAACTGGAACTCAACCGATAAGATCATCTCGGGAACTAGTGCTTCGACGCCTTTGATGTCGAGTATCATTGCTCTGGTCAATGATGCGTTGATTGCCAAGGGGGAGCCGACGTTGGGGTTCATGAATCCATGGTTGTATAAGAAGGGATATAAGGCTTTCACGGATATCACGGAGGGATATAATGGCGGATGTAACACTACGGGATTCCCGACAACGAAAGGTTGGGATGCTGTCACCGGTTTCGGTACACCGATCTTCCCGGAGCTATTGAAGCAAGCTGGTTGTTCATAGGTGTAGTGATGTGCCGGAGAGCTTTCCCCTGGAAAATGGGGGGACAAACATCTATGTCTATCAGGATTTTGGTGGTGGCTTAGACGATATTAATGTGATCTGTCTCTGCCATCACTGTATATCTTACTTTGATTTTCTTTCTATTCTAGCTCCCATCCTAGGTTCTTCTATGGCTTCTGATATATAAACCGTACCCAATGAGGTTCTGCCCCTCCTCGCTTAGCAGGAACAACATCCCACTTGATTATGCTGTCAATCCAAAAGGGGGTTGAATAAACCTACTAATAAAATCCCAAGATTGGGCTGGAAAGTAACAATAGAGTCAGAGAGAATGGATGAAACCGTGTTGATCAGCATACTCTAATGAATGATTTTGAGCCAGATGCCGAGAGGTCACAGGGGCCCGCAAGAACAATCGACACTAGCTTCCAGTGACGAAAACTGCCTTCCTCTAGATCCATGTCTGATTTTGACCTTCTAAACCCATTACTTGAGTTCCGCCGTAGGAGTCTCCTGCTTCTCTCTGATCACCAATTCCTTCTCCTCCTTCCCATTTCTCTTCTCCCTCCTCTCCAGCCCCTCTTTCCTCCCCACACTCGCACTATCAAGATACGGCGCCTCACCAAGCGAGACGACACGATCGCCGATTCGCACTTCATTATGGTCATAAGTTGCAGTATGCCAGTTTGATCTGTTGTCCCAGATTGCGACGTCGTTTTTGGACCATTTGAAGCGGACTTGGTTGTCGTGGTTGAGTGCGACGAGCTACGAGTGATTAGATCAATGTATAGAACTATTGGAAGAGGAGCAAGGGGACGAGGAGGATAGTGAGAAATGGGAGATTTAGAATGGGCGTACGTTGAACAAATATCCTAGGATGACGTCCGATTCATCTTTCGTGAGTTCGACAATCCGCTTCGTGAATGCTTTGTTTATGAAAACACTTTTCCAGCCCGTGACAGCTAGTTTCCCCGAAGTTAGCACAGAACACCTCCTTTGAATTGAATAGATCCCTCCGCATCAAGATTATCAGTTTGAAAAAGATCCAGAACTTACGATTCATCCTGATAACCGGATGCACAGCCTGCAAATTGCTTCCCTGATTCAACTCTGATCCTCGAGGTTCGGTTCGCAGGGGATGACCGAGACGTTGCGCGATGGGGTTGAAGAAATTCCCATCATGGATCGCGGTCAGACCTTCAAGGTATTTGGCTGTCGCCGGGGAAAGACGATTATAGATCTCATAGCCAGAAGCCCAAAGCTACCACACAGCACATCATTAGCTCCACCTACAAACACGCATGTTCACAAATAGGAGATGGGATTGCAGGATAAGCGAAGCAAGAAAACTCACAGTATCACCCCCACTATCGGGCAACGTATGGATCTTCAAAATCGCATAGTCAGACGGCACAGGCTCAAACGTGATATCTGCATGCCACCCATTGCTGGAGAATTTACTCGTTTCGGTCAAAGGGTCAATGGCGGGTGCAGCACCTTTCTTTTGCTTGACGCTGCTGATTACGGAGATTTGGTCACCGAGCTCGCTGTCTGCTTCGGTGATGGGGTGGATGTGGAGACCTGAGGAGGAGGGCTATGAGAAGAAGCTTTGTAAGTGGATATGATGAGAAGCTCCTGGAGGCAGAGATTGGCAGGGAATTAAGGGTGATTTTGGAAGGTAATAGGGAGCAGACGTACACTTCCGGTGAGAGTTGAGAAACGTTGTCCGAGTGCGATGAGCGAGTGGACGGATACATCTTGATTCCTTAGAAAGACGACACCACGCTCTGAAACTATAAAATTCCATCACGTCAGCTCAACTTCACTTTTTATCTGTAATCTCATCAACGCCATCACCGCGTCCCTGGTTCCAGAGGCAAGAACTGATCATCACTTAACAAGAACAGACTCACCCGTAATCGCCAAATCCCGAATCAACGTATCCGCATCAGGCGAAGTAAGGATCTTCTCAATCTGTAGCCCTGGTATCTCTCTTCCGATGCTTGGAGTGAAATCGTTGTGTTTGAAAGAGTCCAAAGAGCCAGAATAGACCAATGGCTTTGTGGATTGGCGACGAGCTTTCTCGTGGTCGCCGACAATGGTCGAGGGAATCGGCTCAGGGATTGGATCAGCTGACGGCATATTAATGGAAGAGTATTGTATAGAGAAAGAGACCGTGGAATGGGCTTTCTGGCTGAGACCTTGAGAAGTGTCTTTGAAGTGAGGGGTTCAGTGACTGAGGGGTCGAGGGATAGGAGCGGGGTTTATATGCCTTTTTGGTTGTCAATTGGGACAGGCATCGGGATTACGACATGCTCTTTGATTTGCCATGTAGATAAGGGGATGTACTCATCCCGTGTCTATACACCAATGGGTGTGTGGTGTTGATGATGGTGCAATATATCCACTCTATGGTGAAGCGAGTGCACGGATACTGTCACAACAGAAGTCTTGGGGCCCAGGATGTTCGGCACCGAGAGTTCTGTGGACTACTTCCTAAAGTGAGAGTGAAAGGGAGGCTCTTCAAATAGCCTCTGGTATCTTGAAAGTGATAGCAAATCGGGGTGTCGTTCATATGGCCTCGATTATACAACATACACGCGGTTGACGGAAAATCGCCGAATTGCGAACATTTGAAAGGTAACATAAAGGCGGGCAGGTATATTCAGAGTCGCAACACGATCGAAAACATAGATTAAGGATTCCCCAAAAGTACCACTAGCTCGGAGTCCTCCACAGAAATGCTTTGGTGTACAGTATCTCGTGAAGCAAAACAAGGCTTGCGTAAATGAGGCTGTTTCTGGGGTCACATTTCCAAGAACGTGTCCATGATAGACTACTGTCAAGGTCCATGTGATTGTCGAAGGGAATTCATCACTACTACTTAGCTCGTGAGCATTTACTTAAGATAAGACACTTCTCTTCTTGTCCTTCATAGTTTGGGCCCGTGGGTCGACAGATCCAATGTAGAGGCGGGCAACACTAGATGGACATGCGCTTGACACAATCCAATGAAATACGACTTTGGGAGGCCCGTGTTACCATCTTGCGTATCATTCTCATCCCATTGAGCAGAAGCAAAGTTCCTACGTTACTTTTGTACTCTAAGATAGCCATCTTGCTCGGTCGTAGGTGAGAGAAGACATAAGAACCTGGTGAGCTGTAGTCCCGAGGAATGAAAACGTGGTAACTAATATAAATACTGGTATAGGACAGGGACAGAAAAGCTACACGTATTGTGATGGATGGCAGACGTACAATCGAGAGCAGGAACGTTTGAAATTGCTTGCTACCTCCCAGACTACAGGCTAGAAGGCGATGGGGAAATGTATTCACCAGTCTACATTGGTACCATCTATCAAAGCTGATCCCTCAGGAACTCTGCCGGTAAGCTACAGTAAAGGTTGCAGATCGAGGCTGATTAGCTGGTAGACTTCGACTCCACCTCAGAAAATGCCAGAAACTAGCTAGTTGACAACACTGATCGGAGACCAGGCAAGTGAAAGTTGGAAGCTCTCTTCATCCCGAGGGAGAACACACCTTGAAGCTTGATTCCGTTCCTGAAAGCTTGAGAGGTGAGAGATTCAACATCGCAGAAGTGTATCAGCTATTTCAAGCTCAGTCTGAATACATGTACGTGGCACATCGTTCCTTCTAGTTGAGGAATCAGTAAAACATTTGGGAGCGGGGAGTGAATACTTCATATCTCCACCCCATTCTAAAATATTTCCTGCATCGCTCACCGATTTTCGCAGAATCCACCACGCAGATACACAGTCGAAAGGAGACAGTTCTCCGACCTTTCTAACATCTTGCGTCTGTATCTCGGTCACTTTTTGAAAAACCTTCGTCTCTGAACAAGCTGAAATGCAATAATGACCGGATATCATGGTGAGCGGGGTCCACAGTTCGGCGATACTGCCTTGGCGACATGCGAGAGTAATTTGCACTGATAGAATGTTTGAAGCTGAAAACTTGATGCGGAAACTCGAATTCTTTCTACTTAGAGAAGCCGAGGGAGCGCTTATTCCATGTACTTGATACAAGCCCAGTGGTAGAAAAATCTTCCGAAAATAGACTTCTTTGAAACAGGCACCATCGCCTCAACCCCATCAAGAGACTTGCCGTATCATACGGTATTCGTACAGTAAAACGAATCAAATCACGCTTCGAAATCACGCCTCGAAATTTTAATTGGACTCAGTTAGAGCATTCCGGTATGAGTAATTCTTGATCTCAAACATATGAAGATCAATGAGGTAATCACTGATAAGATCATCGGCGAGGACTGCACAGCATTTGCTGCTCATAGCCCATGGCGCAGGGCTGTTGGTACTTGTACTGTAAGATTTTAGCGAGGGCTTAGGCGGCGCTGACCCCTGCCCTTGACTGGATCTTCTCATCCCCAGAAAGAGGAAGATGGGGCGCTTGGATTTGTGTTTCCATCTCTTTATCAGAGCCCATTCTAACTGAATATGAAGCTTATATCCTGTCGAATGTCGCTGAAGATGTTAAAGAAATTTAAATTAGGAGAAGTCTTGATTTGATCAAAGGATTTCTAACTAATTGTAGAGGGCTCCGCAGGCGAAACAGCCCCTCGCTTTCGCTCGATATCACGGTCGCCGAGCCCGCAGTCAGCATCACCACACAGCATACAGGCTTGGCGGCTCCAGCCTGACATAAGAAAGTACCAGGATATGAGATGAACACCGGCAACACACCAATAAGCTCACAGCGGTGTGTGAGAAGCTGAGTGCAGTACTGCCTAGCAATCTTCTACGATGAGACTGTGGCACCAAACATAGGTACATTCTGCTGGTGGTAGGGCTGTGGTTCTTACTGTGCGTGGGTGTGAGAGGAGATGAGGGGTGGGTGGATGAATGGTATATATGTCCTTGGAGGCGCCTGCTACTAGGATGGATAGATTGCTATATTATAATTTCTCTTCAAAGTGTGAGGCTCTCATTTGATCCCCAACCTTTGACGCTGCACTCAACTACTGACTGGCCTCGCTTGCGTTCATCACCTGATATCCATCCCCCTTTCCGACCAAAACAACCCCTCGCCTAGAGGCGTCACCAGAATCCAAAATGTCCCACCCCAGCTCCCGCTCAAGTAGCTCCTCATCATCCACCAACAAAGCCCAGAAACGCCTCATCGTCTCCTGCGACGGAACATGGCAATCAGCAGACAACAGCTCCCCCCTCGACAACACCAACGCCATCAACTTCTGCCGCGCCCTAAAGCACAACCGCGGCGAAGACGAGAAGGAGCAAATCATGTTCTACCAGGCGGGTGTAGGCAGTGACGCGTTGACCAAGAGCCAGAAATTGCTTTCGGGTATGTTGTTTTCGCCTTTCCTATCCCCCTCCTCTCGCTTAATTCTGCATCAATGCAATCTTCTATGTTTAGAAGGGACGGGACTTTGTTGACATGGATTTCCTTCCTAAATATAGGCGGATTCGGTCTTGGCCTCGAAGAAAACTCCCGCGAAGCCTACTCCTACCTCGCCTACAACTACTCTCCTGGCGACGAGATCTTCCTGCTCGGCTTCTCGCGCGGCGCCTACACGGCGCGTTCCGTCGCCGGTCTGATCGGTGCGCTCGGCCTCCTCTCCCGTGACGGGATGCAGTATTTCAAAGCCGTGTACTCTTTGTACAAAGCCGCGAAAACCACGTCTGGATTTGCGAAAGCTTTAAAGGAGTGGATTGCGAGGGAGGGTCTGGAGGGAACGGACTGGAGGATTGAGCCGGGAAATGTGGAGATTAAGGCTGTTGCCTGTTGGGAGACGGTTGGTGCTTTGGGGTTCCGGAGAATTGGGTGACGAGGATGTGGGGGGTGGATGAGAAATGGAAGTTTTTGGATACGCAGTTGCCGGAGCGTGAGTATTGGCCCCCTCCTCGATGTGATTTCGATTGGAGCACAAACTGATTGTCAGCACAGGCGTCGAATTCGCCTTCCAAGCCCTCGGCCTCGACGAACACCGCTCCTCCTTCTCCCCAACCCTCTGGTGGCGCGACCCAAACGCAAAATTCACACGCAGCACCGACGGCACCACCATCCACCCAACACTCATCCAAACCTGGTTCCCAGGCCATCACAGCGATGTAGGAGGAGGGCAGCCAGACCACAAAATCTCCAACATAACCCTCATCTGGATGATCTCGCAATTCACATCTCGCGGCCTCCTCGACTTCGATATCGATTACGTGAAGAAAATCTGCTCCCCCACTCGCAACACCACCGATCCCTCCTGGACGAAAAACAAAGATCCGTTTTATAGTGGCTTTTTACCGACTATCCTGTGGAGTTTCCTAGGGAGTAGGATTAGGACTCCAGGCCGGTATAGAAGGCCTGAGGGGGTGAATGGTGTTAGTAGGGGGAGTAGGACGAATGAGGATGTGCATTTTAGTGTGAGGGTGAAGATGGAGGAGAGTACGGTTGCGAGGGTGGCAGAGAAGGTGGGTGAGAAGAGGGTGCTGAGGGCGCCGAGTAGGGCGCTGGAGGGGTATGTGTTTGATGGGGAGAGGAGGGCTTGGGTTTGTGGGAGGAGGGGGAGGCCGGAGTTGAGGGAGGTTGAGCTGCCAATGTTGGAGGTGAGTGTTGAGGGGGTGGAGAGTGAGAATTTGGAGGCTTGGATCTTTAGTGAGTGGTTGCAGAAGCAGGCGAAGAGTAATTGAAGAGGAAGATGTATTGGAAAATTGGACAAGGCCGAATAGGCAAAGGGGCAAGTTGTAGACGCATGGTCGATGGATTTAGCGGGAGCATCTTTGCTTTTGATACCCACTAGATTGGATTCCGTGCATCAGTTGGAGTTTGGAGACCTTGAATATCAGTTAATTGATTTGAACGCTATAATTTTTCTCGGGGAACACTTGCAATCATTCTTATCGAAGCAGGAAAATATGCTAACATTCACGTTTTGTTGTGCGACTCTGTATTGACAGTGTGGCACAGCGCCGTCGTACCTCACGCCGTTTGATTCAACACCTTGGGAGAGAACCAGAAATATACATTTTGATTATTCGAAACCCGGGTATCATAACTCATCCCCAATCAAGCATTTGGGCTAAACTTCCCCACGTAATCCGAGTTCTCCATAACAGGACTCATACCACTCTGTGGACTCTGCTCCCTCTCCCTCCTTGCCCTCCTCAACGCTCTCCAGAACCCCAGCACAACTTCCAGTATCGCAACCACAGCGTATACCCCAGCCATCACCGCGACATCAATAACTTGATCGCTGAGCGGGTATTTCGATCCTTTCCTGGAATCGATCCCCTCCTTGCTCAATCCAACAACCTTCACAGCACTCATCACTATCCCCCCTATCCAAACCACCGCATTAACAGCCTGCCATCCCCTTATCCTACCCTTCACACCCTCACTCCAATACAGAAACATGGCAATAATCAACCCCGCATACACAAACGGCAACAACCCAATCCCAAAATGGATCAACTCCAACCTTACAATCTCCAATGTCAACATCAACCCATTAGCCACAATCAAGACATAATATACAGCGGAAGTAAGAGTGAACGCCCAATTCCGACGCGGGACGGCGCGCAGGTATGCGGTTGAAGGATTGTAGTTTTGTTTCCGGTGGTGCAGGGATAAGGCGAAGAGGAGGGGGAGAAGAGCGATGGCGAGCCAGATTGGGAGGGGGATGAGGATTATGTCGACGAAGCAGGATGTGGGGATGGGAGAGGAGATGCTTGATGCTGGGCCCTGTTTGCAGTCAGTCAGTCTCTAAATCTTCGGTGAAACCCGGACGTTCCGCTGGAGAACTTACGAAGCCTTCGCGACGGTTACTGCAAAGCTGCATTGCCAAAGTATGTGCCAGGAACAGTATCAAAATGGTGTATATCCAAGTCCGTATTACTGCTGTGTGCGCAAGAGCGTAGTGGTATCGTCTTGCGCGAAGAAGCAAGAAGAGGAATAAAGTCCCTATTCAAGAAGTATTCCTCGTCGTTTTCCTTATCGTCTTCCTTTTCACTTCCTCCTCCAAGAATGCTACCACCCAGAAAAATGCGATCGTCAGTCGGCTCAATCAATGCAGCTCTCCTTGTCTCGACACCGTTTCAGCACAGCTCACGCGCATCCATTCATTGATCAACACCAAACGATCACGATCACGAAGCGCCTTACCATCTGTCCACGACACGACACGACACGGCGAGGGCGAGCGCTTCCCCATTATATAGGCCGGATCGACTTGATTTGATTTGATTGCTTTCTCGTACTAGAGGGTTTGGTACCGGATGCGCGGTTTTCTTCTGAGTGTACCTAGTTTGGATGTGTTAGTGGGGGTTGGACTTGAGCTTGTCTCGGGATGTGCTGTTCCCGGGCTTGAAGCGCGAAAGAGATCGTCGTCAGGGGTGTCTCGATGGGGCGCCGGGCTGTAGATCCTGGGCTTTTGCTGGGCTTTGCCGTCAGGGCTGGGGCACGAATGGCGTTCATCTAATATTAAGCTTAATAGGGGAGCCAATTGGAGGGGAAGGGTGTGACGCACTTGCTGTTCTTGGTTTCTTGGGAGGGAGGATTGCTTGATTCTCCTGGGAACTGTCGTTCGATGGCTGAAGTGCCGAGGATGAGATGGAGAAGCGCAGGAATGGATGAGTGGTGGGGGATGAACGCCTTTCGGGAATGCATGAATATTGAATCAATACTTTGTTCTTGATGAAGTGTTGATGAAGTTTTGTGGAAGAGCTGAAGCTGATTTTCTGTGAAGTATTTGTTGCGATTGGACAGCGTGGCTCGAGCTTGGCCATTGCCCGCAGCAGCCATCGTAAGACTTTGAAAATTACAACTTAAGGACGACAACACTCGAAATTATTTTTTGTGATGCTTCAATTGAGCTTAACATTGTTCATTTTCTATGTTTGGCAATTTTTGGCAAGAGGCTGTGAACTTCTCCCTCCTACTCCGCGCATGGAGATTTCCCATCGAAGCGAACTCTCAAATCTGGCGAACCGAGACTAAGTGTGGCCGCTTTCATACTCAAGAGACTTCTACAAACTCGAATCATGGAATTGTATATGCTCAAATCTATTATCTATTCATTCGCTCAATTTCGCCTCCAGTCTTTTGCCTTTGGCTTTATAGTCACGCAGCGGTGTATCGGCTGCTACCTTTTTGAAGACAGCACATGCTATTGCTTTCATCCTTAGGGTGTGCTAATCGTGTTTCATTTTTATATGTAATAATATACCATGCTTTCAAAAACTCCAAAGATCTCGCATTCCCCTTTCACCCCCACTACATCCATCTCCCTCTACCATCTCACATTCCCTTCAAAGCCATGCTCGCACACATCAACCACCTTATCCCCCCTCACCCTAACCTCTCCTTCAAAACCATGCTCATTCACATATCCTACATGTCTCCCTCGGTCCCTCTCACCAACCACCTCTCGCTTTCCCTCACCCATACTCATCACCTCACCTCACCGTCTCGACCCCGACCCCGAACCATTAGTCAACGGACAACCCGGCCCACCACAAGGACCCGTATACCGACACTGAACCGGTCTCACGTTCCGGACATGGTTGAGATCCCATTGTTGATCGCAGGGGATGATGGGGTCGCCGCGGACGGCCCGGCCGCAGCGGTCGCAGTGGTAGACGCGGAGGGTGCACATTTTGTTTTGTTTTGTAGGTCGTGAAGTTGTTGTTGGTTTTGGTGTTTGGTGAGCTTGAGGCTTTTGGACTGTGGATTTGGATTTGGTTGTATTTAAGTTTGAACCTGTGGTTGTAGTCTGTGGTTTGTCTTGAGCTGTTTGTTTGTTTGTTGATGAAAAAGAAGAACGAAAAGTTGGGAGAAGAAAATCGAGGTTCTTATACTGCCAGCGGCGGGGAGGTGAGTCTTTGGTTTTTGGTTGAGGAGAATTGATTCAGGGACATGTTGAGACTGTTTTGGAACTCGGGGGCTGGAATCGCTGAATGTGATGATAATCTGAGACTTATTTCCTCAGCGGCTGCTTGGAACAGTGATTGTGTCGATGAAAACCATGGTGCCTCTGATATAGAATCTAATTGCGATTTGAAAAAGGCAAGTAAGCTCATCTATGATTGTAATTCAAAGACATGAATAGAAATACTGTATATTTAAGTTATCATTCAAAATCCTATTTAGCGCAGAGCGGCTACAGACTTCACGGGCCAGTCACCAATTCACATGCTATTTCTGGAAATCTGAACACTTGAAATACTTATGTGAAGCAAGACGATCAACAAACTGAGCATCTCCTCTCACCCAAAACATAGATCAAAATCTCAGCATCTTTCCTTCAGGAGCTGTGACGTTAGAACATGAGGGAAAAGGGGTTGGGTCTAAGCGAGAGCAAGCCCTTCCAAGTCAGACAATTGTCAACAGCAACAGCCGAGTATGCCAAGGTCTGCGAAAATGCTTATTAACAGGAGCAATTTCGCTTCTAGCGTGATTCACCTGCTCACCATACAACTGGCCCTTTCGTAAAATCACAGAACCAACATTATGCAACTCCGACGATCTCCGGATCACCACACGGAGGGACTTCCCCGTCTCTTCTCGGCTAAGCTATACCTCCGACAAATATTAATTAAAACAGCAAACTCAACTCTACAAGGCACAACTCTTAACCGAGGAAAACACTTTATCCCTTTCCCCAAATTAATGTAGCTGAGTACTGCGTGATCATTTCTCTCGGCCCTGCAATGCCCAGCTAACCCCCGCATTTGGGCTCGCGGCTGAAGTTTTCAACTCCCACCGGAGCCGCCATTCCTGCCGGCCGTGGAATTAGACACCATAATTGCCACTCACTACCATTTCCAGTCGAGCAGTCAATATGTAGATGCATATGCTGATCACTTCTCGTCAAAAAGCTTTTCGGGCTTGGAGGTATAAATACCTTCGTCTTTCCCGTTCCTTCTTCCGAGAGTCCCTTGTTTCCCATGCTTTCAGTTTCAAGGAAATCGTAATCATGCTCCACCAAATCGCTCTCCTCGCTCTCGCTCTCGTACCTGCCTCGCTGGCCCAAGTCTCCGAGGGCTTCGAGAGTGGCTGGGATCAGACAGCATGGCCTACATACGCGCCCGATTGCAGCCAGGGAGGGAAGGTCACTCTCGACACCACAACTGCTCATACCGGCAAGAACTCCATGAGAGTCGATGGTGCCGGCGGATATTGTGGACACATTTTCTTTGGAACATCCAAGGTCCCCAGTGGTGATGTCTACGTGCGGACTTGGATGTAAGTGATTTCGAATTTCTGATTTTCTGATTTTCGTGATGGGTGGACAGGATGCTGATTCGAGTTTTATTTTCAGGAAAGCTTCCAAAGCCCTCACAGACGCCCACGTCACATTTATCACCATGCCCGACTCGGCCCAAGGCTCCAAGAAACACCTCCGCATCGGCGGCCAAAGCAAAATCATGATGTACAATCGCGAAAGCGACGATGCCACACTCCCCGATCTCTCACCACAGGGGATCGCCACCTCAGCCGCTCTCCCAACCGGCGCATGGCAGTGTTTCGAGTATCATCTTGGTCCTGATGGGACGGTGGAGACGTGGTTGAATGATAAGGTTGTTGCAGGGTTGACGAGTAAATCTGGGGTGGCGAATGCGAATGCTGCGCAGTGGCAGAGAAGCAGTATCAAGCCGAAGGTTACGGCGATTAATTTTGGGTGGGAGAGTTATGGGGGGGATACGAATACGTTTTGGTATGATGATATTGTTGTTGCTTCGACTCGTGTTGGATGCACCTAGGCTGCACGAGGATGGAGGAAAGGAAGCAAATCAAGATGGATATAAGAAGAGAATTGTACATACCAATCAAAAGTCTTCTGGTCCAGAAGGAAAAGCAGATTCTCAACCATGAATATCAAGGATAATGTTCAGTTTCTTTGACTTGAGTATGTCCTGACTGGCACAGAGCTGTCACATACGGCCAGAGGCTGGTGAGAAACGGGCTATCTAGATAGCTGGTGGAACACAAGCTTTAGTAATATCAGAACAAATTCCCAAATCTCGTATCTCAGCCACTCTAGAACAGATGCTGTGGTGATTATTTAGTCGTGTCTGGAGTCCGAATATCAAGATTCATGAGCTCGGCTTTTCGATTTCACGAAGAATCACGAGGGTCTCGAACTCTTGGATGACAAACATAGCTCGCAATGCTGCTGTAAAGAAACATCAGTACCAGGGTATTTGAGCCAGCAGTACGGGTGGCAACACTGAATTTCGCCATCAGCGTGAGCTGGTGCTTTGCTAGCGACATTTCTGATCTCGAGGAGCGACGACGTGCTCAAACCAAAGAGACGAAACGACTCAACGACATGAGGCGGACAGCCAAGTTTTTAACATCCCAAGATCAGTCAGTTCAGTGGTGAAAGTCAATCTCAACGCATTTGAAGCGGCATATGCGTAAGCAAACATAATGTCTCTGGGACGGCTGTAACATGCACTGTACTTCAAAACAGAATCTCATGCGTCATCTGTGGAGATGTCATGGCGTCATAGCAAAAGCAGGTCTCCTTCGAGCACCCTCATCATGGGTGGTTCACAGATGAGTTTGGCTGAGAAGATCACTGTGAACCGATTCCCCAGGCTTCGCTTAACGTAACTTACCTGCAGAATGGTACCGGATAATCTCAGATCTCAGATTCCAGATTCCCATTTGAACAGCTGCGCCAATTGTCATCAGAATAATGTTGTCTGCTGCGTCACTGGTGGGCTATATATCATATTCGGAGGCTATTATTCTTAGGACATCAACACACTCTTCTAGCTATAATTCGGTACAATGGTGCAATACTCATTCAATCATCTTTATTTAACTTGGGCTTCCAACGGGACCCTAACTCTACTTGTTTATTATTTACGGTCGAAATAAATGAGACGAGCTTTTCCTAAGCCAGAGCTTTAAATCCTTGAGGTCTCAATTGCTAGGGATCCACCATCGCCAAGCGAATGCCTGAGTGGACGGCAGCCAGGCCAAGCTAGTGGATTTGAGTATTCAGAATTCCGAAAATTCTGGGGAGCCAGAGTGACTTCAAAGCAAGATCCGAAGCCAAAGATTCTGGTGCGTATTGGGAGAGAAAATCCTTGTCAATTTATTGTCAATTCGATCTTGCTCTTAGCCTGGTATCGGAGCCAGGCGCTTCAACAACCCAGGTAGATTTCAATCTCCCATCACATCCTTAGTAGTAAAACAAGCCTGTTCACGCTCACCGAGCCTCCTGCGCGACATGCGAATGGACAGTAGTCTCCTCGCCGACATATAATTCTCGTCCCGTACCATCAGGTACATTATCGGCCGTGTGCAGCTTGGGCTTTCGTCGAATCGAATGCCGTTGGGTTGACATTAGACTTCTTGGCGCATACTGAGGTGTTGAGTTCGAGACGTTGATACCGTGTGCGTCGTCTGGAGTCAGTATCTCCACAACCGCCTCCATGGATGTTTTTCTGGGATACTGCTGGACTCGACAGGAACGTCGAATGCTTCTCTCATTACTAAATGTACGCTCTGGCTCATCTCGCGGCCTCTTCGGTGTTCGTCTGCTACCATTCTCAGTCTTCGGCTGAGGAAAGCCATCCCTATTAGCACCATCCGACTCGGAATCACTGGAGCTGCTTATAGTTTTTCCCGATCCTAGACTTGGTAACGAACCACTGCCCCGCTCTGTTGAAGTGGTAGAGCAAAACGATTCTGGGAGATTTGTTTGTAACATGAAAGGGGCATTCTGTTGACTATACAAGGCAGTCTCCTTCCTATCTCCTTGCCTGATGAAATTATGGCTGAATGAGTGTTTTGCTTGCCCGAAAATTACTGCCCCGGTCTCCTTCAGATGCTCGGGTTGCACGACACTCGTCAGCCTCGACTTGAGAACAAGACTCTGCAGACGGTCGCAGTTGCATTGGAAGTGCCCAGCGCTGTTGCATTTCTCGAATAACTTCGGGCCACGACTCCACTGTATGTGGGTGGATGTTAGGTGCTCTTTGGTCAGTCGCGAGCCGGCTTGCTCATAGAGGCTGTTGAGAATCGGTACGCCGGCAACAAGGTAGTCTCTATCCTTTGGAACCTGTTTCCAAGCATGGCACATCCCGCTCGTAGAACCTTCGGCGGGTCGGATAAGGTTTTCAAAACCACTAGCGAAAAGGACGACGGCGTTGATGTCGGCTGCTAGATCTATCCAGTTGCCACTCGTGTTTTTGATACCAGTTTCTTTTTGCCGAATAGGTGATCGTTCCACGACCAAGTCCATAAACTCCCATCCTCGAAGCGTCTTACTCATCGGTAAGCGGACTTCAGGATCTGCGGATGTCTCCCTCTTGACGTCCTTATCCATCAAACACTCGAGAAGTGTCCATATATCGAAGACAAGGTTCTTGACACAAAACGCCGACTGGGCGGAGTCAGAATCCCTCAGCTTGATTTTGCCATTCGCCAACAGCATGTTCTCTGAAGCCTCGTAAACGTTCAGTGTTGGATCCACGGGGATAATATTTATTCGTTTTCCTTCGACACGAAAGGGTTTTCGAGAGTGCTTCTTTTGAACAATGTGTGCAATAACCGCGGAACACGGAACCAGCCACCCTCTTCGCTCTACCGAGTCGTAGAGCACTACTGGCGTGATCAAAGCATGTTCTACAATCTTTTCATAGCATCCAGTCCGCGAAATGTGCAACTTGCTATCCTTTGGCCCAACAGAGAAGTTCATTTCCCCGGTGACGAAATTTTGAAAGCCAATGCTTCCTCCGGAGAAGTTGGCGGACCTCCCAGGTTCTCTTGTTGGACACCAATCAAGGTTATCATAATTGACATCTGCGGCACCAAGATGGGTCGTTGTCGTCTCCCACCAGCCCAAAAATGCTCTTGTTGACTTCAATGATTCCCGGTCGATGGTGCCTGACAAAGGCCGCCCGGGACATCGTTTGTCTGCTTCCCAGTATGACAGTCTTGACCCATCCTTGTTTCTGATGTAATGCCATTGGATCGACTCTCCCGACTTCTTGAGAGGTACGAACGCGCTTGAAAAGCCTTTAAGCAAAATGCCACCTTCGAATTCCACGGCACGAGATGCACCGCCAAGGGCAGCCATCATCGGTAATGATATTTCCAAGCCAAGCTCTTCCCCTCGACCTGATATGGGGAAATTGTATGCGATGACGGGATTTACGAACAGGTCATGCCAGCAGCACTCTTCATTCGGGGGTAAGGCATCGACTGCAAAATGTAGATCAAACTGGGTAATCTGGTTTTCCGAAGCTCCCAACAGTGTAGATATTCGAGGCTGAGAACGACCAAGTTGGCCATTCTGTGATGTTCGAAGCACGCATCCTAGCCAAGCTAGCTGTTGGGCAATCTCTACTACAGTCTGCGGCGTGTCTTCGACTTGAATAAGGAGTTCTTGGTCAGGAAAGTACCGGAGCGATAATCGTGCATCTCGGCGCATGCCTAAGTGGTCAGCAGGTCCTCGAAGACCGAGATTCATGACTAAGATTGTACACCGAGACTTACTGTCAGAAAACACTTTAGTCGTATCCCATCTTACTTTTATCGCTTTTTCGATCAGTTCAAGCAGTCTAGGTCCAGTCATAGGCCAATGTTGGCCCAAGTACTCTCTCACTGTGAGTGCTTGAGCGTACCGTGCTGTTCCTGTCAATGTTATGACAGATCCCAGTGAATTTCCTTCACTTCCCTCAAATTGCTGCTGCAGAAACTCCTTTGCTTTCCAAAGAACACGAAACTTGGCTTTGACATCATGTGTTGAGACGTCGGAAGATTGTTTAGTGTTTCGACTTTCTCCAAGTCTTGAGTCGTCCCGCCTGGCCCTCTTGCGCTTTGGTTCACCCTCATCCAAACCAGATAGAGCGCTCAGAGCTTGAGTTGATGAGAGACGCTCTAATACAATTTGACGGATCTCATCCATTCCGTGCATTTTCTCGGGGGTATAGAATCGCTTGAATTGAGAGTTATTTGGCTGGGAAGCAGCGTAAGACTGGATGGCTTGATGATGTCTCTGCATGCTTTGAATTTGATCTCCGGGGGGAGTTGTTGCTGGAGTTGTAGGTGCAGAGCGGGGCTCTCCTAGACTTGTGTCGATGGACAAGCCTTGCGACCCTCGACCCGTTCCTGAAGAGCACCATTGGAAGTTCTCCTTGTAGCTGCCCACGTTGCCTATTATACTAGAAGCGCTGGTCGGGGGTGTTGGAAATGTATGTTGTCGGTCGATGCCAGGACGTCCGACGCTAGGATGAGAAGCAATTGAATGCTGAGGACCTGGTAAAGATCCACCAATTGAGCCTTGCATTAAATGGTGTTGGTGCAGAGATGGCAGGCCTGATGCCTCTATGTTTCTCATCTGGATTTGTTCCTGCTTCCGACGTTCTGCTGCTGTCATCACAGCATTCGCTCGTGTTTGATTAGATGGGTGATACAGCAATGCACCGATATTATGAACGAACAATGGATACATTAGTTCGGTGATTTTCTCCTTGTTCGCGAAGTCGAGTGCGCGCTCGAACGGAATCCTGTTCGGTCGATGTTAAGACTATCTCGGTTGTATATGCTCCTTTACTTACCAGACACCCTTTAGGTGCATTGGGCCTATCTTGACAACGTGCCTCGATTTCTCCGACTTCAGAATTCCATCTCGACGCGACCTCGTCATGCCAGTTACATTTAACAGCTTCGTTCCGTTGATCATGTGATTATCTGTACAATCGTTAGCCTACCATACAAGCCGCAACAAGCTCTAATTTACCTTCTCGTCTTGCAACACATATTGATTTGGCTTCCACCTGGAAGCATAACGTTCCTTCGTCTTCCCATAGTATCGCAGTAACTCTAGGCTTCATTCCTGGTGGAGCAACTTGTCCTGTTGTGTCCAAACCGCCGTTGTATGTATACCTCAGGGCATTTGGTGTGTTGGTGTTAGTACCAGTAGCACTCTCAATTTGGACTTCTGTGGACACCGAAGCTTCTCCATGGCCGGAAAACGCTGCCAAGGACTGAGGTAAAGGAAGCATCGATGTAGACTCCGCCGTGCCAATGTTCTCATAGATATGGGAGCCATACTGGTCGGGTTCAAGTTGGCTTTGCTGAGGGTCGTCTCTCACTCCTAACGGATCAACTTTGGAGACTCGGTGTATGGAATCAATGGCCCTTATCTTGGTCGATGATATCGACGCGACGTCTGCAGAGGACATCTTTGCAGCCAGGTCCCGTCTGGCAGGCCGGTAGAGCTAGCTCCTGGAAACGGTCCTCGAGGAATTGCTTTCGTGCAGAGGGAAACTGGCAGGATACTTCCAGAGATTAGGAGTGGGCTTGGAAGAAGGCAACGGTTCATTGCTGTGAAGATAAATGAGGAGAGAAAGGAGGTTCTGCTCACAGCCTCGTCGCTGCCACACTGCCACACTTCTTCGCTGTCAGCCCTCGGTAAATCCTGCATGCACGAGCAGGGGCTTAGAGCCAATGGCGGAACCCCCTTGATCATAACGCAGAGATGAGGCCTACTGGACCTCTGATTGGACCTTCAGATAGAGCGGGATACGGGTCGCGTCCTTAGACCAGGCGTTCCAAGGTTCTCTGCAGCTTGACTGGAGACACTCGCGATTGGCTGATTCCCGGTACACTTAAACCGTATCTCCACCTCAGTAGAGTTAACCTTGAGCATTATTAACATGCCCTAAAATCCTTACAGAACATTGATCAATGTCGAATATTTCATTCTTTGGAATGCTACCTCCTCAGGTAGACCCGGCTTTGCCCGCACTCATGTCTGATCATAATGGAAAAGCTGGAACACTTACGCTTCTCTCAAATAACATTGATGCTCGAAGCTACAGACCAGTTGTTATATGCCTTCTCTTTCCAATTTAATTTATTTTCTGCCTGACTGCGACGAAATCTGGCTGCCCAACTCTTACATCCGACAGCATGGTCTTCAATGACAGCATAGAGAGAATGTTACAATAAGAGCATCAAGTCACTTGTTTGAATGTGACTTCTAGCACGAGAATAGAGTATTTATATTCTCAACTACAGAATTTAATGCTTATGGCTTAGTACTCGGGTATTCTCAGTAGTAGCCTCAAATACTTTCCCAAGGTGCCTCTGTATTACATAATACTAAATTTTAATGGCCGGATCCAACGGTCGAGATCCAGGTATGGGGAAATCATCAATCTGATCGATCTCCTCAATAGGGATCAGAATGGACAGCCTACTTGATAACTTCTGCTCTTTCCTGTTATGCTTGTCTTTCTGCATACTCTAGGCATTTAATAAGGCCTGTAATGAATGGTAAGTTAGCCATTTCACAGAATGGAACGGATGCAATAAGATGAATCCGAAGCCATTTTCAAGTTGACAGATTTACTTAAAGCAGAAGATCCAATGTCCCAAAAATAACCAATTCGCTCTACAACAAGCCTGATCATACTGGTGTTGAGACTCGTGTCTCGTTGGGCGTGACCAGTATTTGCTGTGTTTGAATGTCGAATATTTGCTGCTGCCGGTCCGACCAGGGTACAAACGACAAACGGGCAAGCCAAGCCAAGGCTATGAATTCAGGATGCCATGCTCGAATAGCGCGGAGAACCAGTTCCATGTCATTGTCGTTCCCAAACTTTGCTTGCTGTATTTTAGATCCCCGGCTGCTACGGTCAAATATGTCGCCTTCCGAAAGTCTTTAGTACAGACACGAATCCTATCGGAATTGAGGTAATTAATAGACATACAATGTAGTAGCACTCAGGTTTTGCTTATGTATTCAGCATGAATATTGTCAAGATAACCTAGTTGCTTGTGCTGAAGTTGCTCTCGGTGAATGTCAAGGGACATGAACTCAGCGAGAAGGTCAAAGGGAGCGAAAGCGTGAAACAACCGCGACTCGACTCAAAAGTAACCAGATCTTGAGCAGTAATGTTATGCATTCGACTCATATCGTGGGCTGTTGCCATAAAGAAAGTGCAAACGAGAAACCAGGCTTGCACGCCTTGATTTGGACAGTCTTGGAGCGTGTTCTATGTATTCGTGATGTCTGGGATGAGAAACGTCGAGGATAGCGGGCAGTTCGCAAACCATTGTGCATCCGACACTGGTAGGAGGACATGGATCTGGCTTTTGTTGATAGCACGTGGTCGGTTCAATACTGTTGAGGCGAACACGTCTAGTTCCCATACGAGCCACCACGCGTGGCGCTTCTCCTCTCGCTCGACCCATTCAGAAGCCGAGTTCCATTGTGACATTGGGTCAACAACAATGAGGTCTTCATCTATTTTATCCAAGCCAAGTTCAGATGCTAAACGACTGCACACTCCTTTTGACAGCCAGCTTTCGAATGACGGACCGCGGGTTTCTTCATAATACGCAAGTACGATGCAGCCTTGGAGGAAACATAACGAAGACCGTTCTGGCTTGTCTGATCCAATGAGGTCGATGTAGAACGACTTTGCTTGAGCAGCGAAAGGGGCTCCCCTCTCTTTTGCGGCTGTGTTGACAAAGTAGTACTTTGCCAAACCGCTTGCAACAGAAGCAAGTCGGATATCTCCTATCGCCTGATCCCGTTAATTGTGTCCAATTATGAGAGTCCAACAGTAACGTTGACACAGCTTAAAAGACGTTTTATAGCGGGGCATCGAAGGACTATCAGCCATTTACTCCAAAGCCCAATGAAACAGAACGGCAGCAGATTGAGCGAAGTGTCAGACAGGATGTCGAATATCTGAAGTCTCACCATCTCATTAAGCCATCTATTTCTATCACTGGCTGGGTTTTCGATCTCCACACTGGAAGAATTGAAGAGGTCTTGTGATACATTGCAAGTATTGATTGAGGAGTATAGACTGGCGGTAATTCGCAAATGAACCGTTTCAAGAATGGAACTCTTTATGAGACATCGGAATTTGGCTACCTGATCATCCAGCAATGGCCTTGGCTTGATATGTGCGCTTGCTATTGATGTGCCTTCTCGATAGTCCCTGACTATTCTACAAACGCTGACACTCGAAGCCGTCTTGGGCATGACCTCTACCATTGTTAGCCCTCCCCGACCCGTGAATCAACTACGAGGACAAGTCGACTTTGCCACCGGGTGATAATCTCTTAGGTCTTCAATTTTAGGGCAATTGTTTATCATTCATTAGATCATACTCTTGATTCGATAATATAATCTTACACGTATTATTTCGTCCTTGAAGGCAAGCCTTTACAGTTCTTATTTCTTTCCAGAAGACATCCATCTAATCCACCTCAATCAAAGCCGGACCATTCAAAGTGGCAGCAGCAACATCCGAACTTGAATTAAAAGGCCCAGAGCCCTTAACAAGAGCACCAAGTGTCAATCCTCTAGCAAATCCAGCGTCATATGGGAATGCAGCAGAGAATGTAGTCATGCTACCATTTGTCGTGACATTCGAGATCGGAACCACGATAGGCAGATTCTGTCCAGAAATATACGCAATGGAATTGCCTCCCTCAGTAATATTTCCTCCTCGATGCTGAACTGCTGAGTGCTGTTCATAGCCTCTGGCGTCGAAGTGATGGTCAAAGCGGGAAAGGCAGTCAATCCAATAGCCTCGAGATTCGGGCAAGATCCAGGAATGATGAACTGCGAGATGGCTGTGAATGCGAACTGAGGTGCTCCACCGGTGAGAAGAGGTGCCGAGGAAGCGACCTTGTTCTGAATGGATCTGTAGTATCCCACTTGTTCGCCCTCTTGACCGATAATGGAACCGACAATAGGGACCAAACCGACCTCATCACCACCGTCGGCGGCGAAAAGCCCTTGTGCGACGGGCAGGACACCAAGCACGACTTCGGTGAAGGTCTGGGCGAGGGAAATGGCGTCGTCGAAGTTGTCGACTGCAAAGGAGTATTGGCAAGGTTGGATTGTCTCAGCTTTCGCGTTGGCTAGGACACCGTTTGCGGCGAGGGCGTGGACTTGCTCTTGCTGTAGCATGCGTTAGTCAGGAAAGTAAGTTGAAGGTTGAATGTCACTTACAGCGACTACCGCTTGCAAGCTTTCAAGTGCATTTCTGCCGCACTTGTATCCTGATATACCAGTCGTGATGTTGTTGACAAGCTCGGTAAAGTAGGCAACTTCGAAGATCTCATTTGCAGCGATGAGCTGTAGAGCTTGGACTCCTCCTGCTTTCAAGCTTGATGGAAGGGCTCCGTTGGGAAGCGTACCACCAGCGAGCTTGAGGACTTCCTGCATAGCTGTTGCGTTCAGGTTGGGGAAGCCATTGGGGAGAGGGAATGAGAATGGTGCAGCTGCGGCAATTGATGCAGCTGTTGAGGCGAGGACAACTCTGGAGAAATGTATGTTGTAAGATAGGAATATGACAATGAAGTGTTCCTCCGGGAACAAGGTGAATAAAAGGAGAAGAGGAGAATGGGTGGCTTTGGGACACTTGGTATTTATATGTCACCGAAAATTGAAGTCTACTAACTCCTACTGCTCAGTGATGCAGCAGGTCCATGATATCATAGCTTTTCGATCTGCTCCTCATTACCACTGTACCCATACCAAATCATTGTCATCCGGAGTAATCGGTAATGTCCCTGTCGAAAGTTTGGTTAGCTTCCTACCATTTGGTGGCAACGGTCTTCATATATAGACTTCATTGGATCTCCCATCGATAGACATCAGACGATACACCTGCTAACAAAAGCTTGACCAAATGCTTAAGTCAACTGGTCGGGTCCCTGGAGCATTTCTGCTGTCACCCCTGCAGGGCACACATAAGACGTAGCTAAGGCCATCATTTCCGGATGTGAAGGAGAACAAATGGCCGCGTAAGCGCGTAAGCGCACTGCTGGTATCAATGATGTTGTCGCTAAGCCAAGTGAAGAAAGCGTCGACCCGCGATCGTCTGCGGAATCTCAACAGCCGAGTCCAAAGATGCGGAGATCACATCAACGTCATCTTTCTTGCATTCAGTCTTCGAAGATCCGAGCTGCGGTTATTGCAATATTTGGAATCTTCAATTCGTCGTTTTCAGGTTTACTTCTCCCTGTGATTCTAGGTTCCTGTTTTGAATTCCACAAATCTTGAATGAAGCTCGGACATTACCCATGCGGGATAATTCGCCCCCATCAGAGACTCCGTCCCCACCCCACTCCGCTATGGGAATTGTTTTGTTGACTCTAAAGGTAATTTTGGATGTCCTGAAATCGTAATCCAGTCTGCCTCACCTCACTTCTTGCTCAAACCTCATCCAGGGATCTGGATGAGGAGCAGCAGGGCGATTGCACAGCCTCGTGAGGCGCAAGTCCATCATCATGCAGGGGAACGGCACATCAACATTTAAATAACCTTTGGCGAGACCTTCCTTTGGCAAGCGTATCGATACATCTTCCCAAAATCATATTCCTCTGCTCTAAGAAATCTCAACTTCTCAAATAAAGAGGCCCCCAAGAAATGAATCCCTTATCGTCAACAAACCCTTCAACACCACACAAGCCCCTTAGCGAGCTTTACATCCTCTCACACGGCAATCTAGGCCTGAGCTGGCTCATGCACCAAGGTCGCAACCTCGCCTTCCACAACTACAAGAACGAGCCCGCAATATACAATCTCTCAATCAGCAACCCCTCAAAAGGCAACACCATCACTCTTCGTCAAGGCGATCCGAAAAAAGAATCATCAACTATAATATCCCAAGCGACTGAAACATCCACTGCAGGCGAATACCACATCGCGGGACCCATGGGCGAAGAGAAATTCGAAAAGAGCGGGAAAGAATGTATCTCTGGACTGTACCAGCGTCTCTATGTCCACCAAAACTACCACCTTATGAGAAAGAAGATCCGAACAAGAAGTGCACGTTTCAATGGGTTCGGACGCCAAGAGTAGAGGGCAAGACAGCGGCCTCGACATTTGCGAGCCCGGATTGGAAATTGCAGGATAGGGCTACGGGAGAAGTCCATGCTGTGTTTGTGGAGAAGTGGGATGGGACGACAGAGAGAGGTCAGATTCAGTTTCGAGGGAGTTTTGGGAGGAATTGCGAGATGAGTGTTTTGGTTTCGGTTGGGATTGTGGCGGAGAGGGAGAGGGCGAGGAGGGATAGGAGGGGGAATTTCACGAAGGGTTTTCTGTTGTGGTAATTATAAAAGCCAGTTGGGTGGTATATCTACATCAACTTCACTAACTTCGTAAGTGATTGTAGCAGATTGTAAGCTCAACAGAAAGATTCTATCATCGTATATTCTCTGAATTCTAACAATCTTCTAGCCTCGCACATTTATGGCCCAACACAAACAAGAATGGCCGGCAGATGTCCCGAGCTACATTGAACATACTGCGCAGCAGCAGCATTGTCCGTTTACCAAGGAATAGCTTCCCCATCAACACCCGTGAGCGTACCAGTCTTCTCAAGAGACGCCCTGTCAATCAACCTGACCAGGCCCTCCACACTCAAAGTCATCGGCGCTTCCATCATGCCCACCCCCAGCGCTGCAGTCGTACCGATCTCCGTTTGAACCCATTCCGGATTAAATGCAATGACCACTACTTTCGGATTCTCAAATGCAACATTCCTGATGAGATAATTCGCCGCTGCCTTACTAATTCCATACGCGAAGAACGGACAGGGAATTTCTCCATGTCGGTAATTGAGCCGATGCTGGATGTTATCACGAGGAATTTCGGGGAAGGAGATAGCAGGAGGAGGGGCATGAAAGCTTGGATTAGAGTGAGGGGGCCGATTGTGTTGACTTCGAAGTGGCGTCGGACTGTATCTGGCGATGTCTCGAGGACTGGGGCGATGCCGTCGAGGAGACCAGCGTTGGAGAGGAGGACATCGATTTTAGATATGTTGTGCTTGGATTTGAGGATTTCGACGGCAGTGGACGGGTCGGAGTCGATTGTTGCGTCGAGCTTGACGATGATGATCTTGCTGTCTTTGCCTACTGGAACGGTGCTCAGGGAGTTGGTGGCGGTTGATGTGTCGCGGACTGCGGCGATGATGGTTGTATTTGGTCGGGTCATGAGGGCTGATAGGATGCCTTTTCCGATGCCTCTGCCGGCACCAGTGATGAGATATGTGAGTTCAGACATTATCGACAAAGTTGAGTTTGTTGAGCCGAGAACTACAACTGTTGAGTACTGCTGGCGAAATAAACCCTTGATGGTGTTAGGAGCTATGTGATGTTTGAGGGCATCTCTAGGCTTCTAATGATATAAATATGATTTTTTGAGGATGTCAGTCACTCATATATGCTTGCTGGTCTCGAAGTCAAGATATCATCACCATCGGACATACTGAATCAGAACTCAATCATTATCAAGCAATGGCTGAGTGACAGCACGCCGCACCATCCTACGACCTTACATTTCTTCCTCTGAAGAGGGACCGCCGCACCCTGGAACCAGTCTTACTCCTCAAACGTCTACCGTTGTTTCGAAGAAGTAAGAATCCTCTTCAGGTGCCCCCCAATCGAAGCTACCTCTAGCGGCAGGTATACTTGCCTGTCAGGACAGTCTCACGCGGACTAGTATCTCCCGACCAACCATCATGAAGGTGACAGGATCCCCTCAGTCTTCGGTTTCGCATTTGGCTTGCTGAGGAAGCAATTTTTATTTTACTTCCGCATCGGGTCATTGGCCTGCATGAAAGCTCTGTGAGCTTCTCGCTTAAAGTTGTACAAGTAGAGGTTTAGTAATCACTACTTGCATTAACCCCGCCTCAATGTCAAGAGGACGCTTCCGACACTGTGTTCTTTGACGTTGAGCGCGCTTCTCTCTGAAATCATCTGTCTTCATGCTGAAATTGTTTCGTGTCCATTCAATCTCCACCTTCCCTTCCCCCTTCCGACGATTGGCCCAATTTCTCAAAATCTCTCGCTCAAGCAGTGGAAGATTCAGAAGCTGCAGATCGGCAGTGTGAGAGGCAAGTGAAGACGGAGGGCGGAGGAGGGGAGGTGAGTCGAGCTGTGGGATTTATACGGTGGGAAATCGATTGGATTTGGTGAAGAGAAGAGGAAGAGGCTAGGAGCCAAGGGAGGTGTTGAGGAGGGAGGAAGGGGGGGGGTTGTGTTTAAGGGGAATGAGGAATGGGAGAGGCGTTGGGGGGGGGGAGGATAGCAAAAATGGGGAAATGGGGAGAGATGGAGTGGGTGGGTGGCTCGGGGGATTGTTACTTACTTTGTTTTACTTTGCTGTTGGGTGTTGGGATATGAGATGAGAGGAAGCGCTTGTGTGGTTTGAGAATATGCGAGGTATAGCACACGGGGCGTCCGAGGAGATGGAACAGTATTTCGAACTTCAACCAGTCATTCATTGATTTCGTTTATGCTCTCCGACTGAACAGAGGCATAAGATATATACATGACGCCCTAGATTTGAGAGAGACGGGATGCAACGAGCCCGAATGAAGTCAAAATGGGGTTGTGAAGCCGAGCCTAGAAACGATCGCTATCCAGGAAACCTCGGTCTGGATTAACATCTTCATTCCAAGTTACATCGCTCACTTGATGATCAAAAACCCCGGTACGGCAATGAATAAAGAAACGCCGATTCTGCTTCTTATGCTGAACTCCTAAACTCCCCCCTTCGATGATTCGCTAATTTTGAACATGATGCTTAGTTGAATGGAACTTGGTGTCATAAAGACTGAATGACGAATCGAGTGAGCAGAACCACTCGTAAGGGCTTTTGACTTATGGATTGGATGTTTTAACCCCTGCGCATTGGTGTGCCTTGCCTCACAAGATAGATCATGTACGTCGAAGAATCCTGCGTCTTGGCAAACGTGCATGGATTGACATTCTTATCATTGAATTCGTGCCACTCCCCAGCTCCATTCTTATTGCGAGGAAGATCGGGACTGCGAGCCACAGTCCAGTAGTGGCCTCCAGATAGAGTACCTCTATGCTGCTGTACTGCGTATACGTCGTATCTGAACGGCCCTCTGTGCTCTCTGTCTAGAGCGTTGGTAGGGACGTCTTCCGTGGGACAGAAGTATTTCGTGAGGTCAATGCCGGTCTCTGGAAATGTGATTTCGGCATTATTCCTGCCAGAGCCGAGAGATAGGAAACGGCCGATTGTTATGACAAGATAGTCCGGTAAACGAGTAAGATACCTCGTCAAGTCCTTGTCGCGCTTAGCACCTCGACATTTGAGACTGTCACAGTCGATTGCTGTCCTTAGATCAGCGGAGCCTTTTCCGTATTGTGTGTCAAGCAACTGCTGCAGGGTATGGGCTCTGCTGTCAGGTAATGGCACTGTGAGTTGTCGGAACGAGTTCCAGGTGCGCGTGACATCGCCACATGTCTTGCAGATCGTTTGATTGCACTCTTGAGAGTCCATGCGTTGACTTATTATTGACAATCTTCCAGCCCGAAGATACTGTAACGACTCCATAGAGGCCTGGACTAAAGGTATACGCTTGAAGCGTGGGATTTGGGTGGCTGGTATCTCGCCTTGTGCAATGTTGTTGACAATATCGCGCCCTGGATTCAATTCGTCGTCAAGGATGTCTGTGAACCAGAGAAGGAACTCGGACGTGTCGTGCTGTTTGTCCGGTCCACCATAGCACTCTCTTCGGCTGCTTTCGCTTCCTGCTTCCTTAAAGCGAATGCTCATTGTATAGTCCTGGCACTGTCAGCAATGATACTCAATTGTCGGTCAATCTCGCTACTTTGCACACTTACACGAAGAGTTGTGGGACATAAGAAGTCATACTGGCCACCCCACATGTGGGCAATCAAGTTTCCAAGGAATCGTGTCATCAGCTGCGGAGGCTCGGTCGTCTCGCCAGCTCGCCTAGGAACTTTGAGTGTATGTGGATAGTTGAAGTCCATGAGATAATTCCGGAGAAATGGTGTCGCGCTCAATGCTTGAATAGCGGAATTCATATAGCAAAAGAAGCTACCATTTTGCAAGCCAGTAAGTCCTGGCGACACCCGTAATTGTGTAATAGAGGATGTGCCCGAGATTGGTGATGTATACGACGTATTCGTGCCTGAACCACGATCCGAGATACCGCTCGATCTTGTTCTGGGAAGCGCTGGCGCTGGACGGGTGGGAAGGCGTGGTATGCTGTCTTCTAGCTTGTCCAAGTTTGATTCAGTCGGTCGTGGAGGAGTTTCTGACACCATGGATTCTTGTATTACCGGCATTTCAGGATACTTGTTCAGGAATCCTTCTAGGGTTCGTGCATAAACAAACTCCTCAGATGGATGTTCGGCCGAAGGGCTAGCAGGAGCAGGCTCTTGGCTCATAGCCAAATCCCATTTGGCTTCCTCTTCCTGTGTCAATGGACGTGATGTGCGTGTGTTTGCACGATTCAAGCCATTCCGTTGTGCGTCAAAGCCTCGGCTGAATCTTCCTAATGACCGGTTTGATGTCGTAGATGGCGCAGCTTTGTTGGTCGCTTTCAAAGAATTGGGTCCCAACAAATCCACCCATGCATCGAGGCCACCAACTAAGAGCATGGGACGTCTCTGTAATTTCTTTTCGTACCCATAGTCGTATACAGCAGCCGAGAAGTCACGCAATATACTGTTGCTGTCTCTAGCGAATGAGCCGGTTGGGCTGACTGACTTGGAAGACTGATCATGGAAAACTACCAAATCAAACTCTGCTCTCCTGTCGTAAAGAGCTTGTTCTGCATCGGAAACAATGACTAACGAGTCTCCCAATTGCTCACCAGATACACCTGCCCGAAGAGTCATTGGCTCAACACAGATGATAGATTGGGCCATGATGTGACCACTCTCAAATTCTTCGCGCGTCCTCAAGTCCACTATCAGAATAGATATAGGCTGGCGGAGATATTCGTAAAGATCTTCTGCTGTGATACTAGTCCCGGATGGCAAGTCTGGAGCTTGACGTTTCAGCGGCTTTGTCTCGTGGTCGCCATTGCTCATAGTATGGGCGGGAGAAAAGTAGTCTTTCCTACTCTCGTTGACATCTGGAGTAGGTCCAACTCTAGATACAGGTGGTGCTGAGTTCTTCCTTCCATTCATCTGGTAGGAAGAAGCTCGAATGCTTGATGGTAGATTCACAGCGGATGAATTTTCCACGCCGCTAGCTGGACTGTATATCGCATCTGGTTCACGTGGCATTGAAGGTATTTGAACGTCCAACGGCATCTTGATGTGGCGTGGTATGGCTTTGGGTACCGAGGGAAATTCTCGTGGCCCGGTAGTACGGACGGTGGAGCCATTGGTATTTTGGGAAAGTGATTGAGGATTTGAAACATTTCCTGGGATGATAATTGGTTGCGTCTTGATGCGAGGATCTTGTTGTACAGGAGCTTTTGGTTCAGGAGTACGCAAGCGTGCAAAACGAGCGGCCAAATCCGCTTGTCCAGAGCTCGTCCCGGATGATTGTATAGCGTTTCCATGGAGTGCATCTGGTTTTGGCTGGACTGGAGGCGGCTTCTTGCGATTCGAAGGAGCAGAAGTGCCGTTGGCTGGTCCATTGGGAACTGATTGTGTCCGAGAATGGCCATTCGTCGGGGGCTCATGGTTTTCTACCTGGGACTTAGGTTTCGAACTCGTAGGCTGTACCCCGCTCCTCGCATTGTTCTCTTTGATAATCTCCTTCACTTCTGCAAACTTGCTATGCTGAGAGTTGATCCTCTTGTTCAATCCCACGTGCATTCGATGCAGTTCGCCTCGATCTGCCTGAAGAGAAGGGAAGTCCTTATGCCGGGGTATGTAGTCCACCGCGATTGTAGTTGCCTTGATATATTCTTGTAGCGCCACGTCCGGCCGTCTGAAATCCAGGTGAGTATCTGCTTGCTTTGCCAACAGCTCTCCCTCCTGCAAGATTCTCCGCATAGGCCAATGTAGCATCTCTCCGGCTGGTTCAACTGCTACCAGATCATCCAAGTGTGGAAACACCCGGTTTACAGCCTTTAGGCCATCGGTACCAGCGCCCTTTGAACCGTACGCCATCTTGACTGGCCCTCCATTGACCGACGATGCTCTTGTATGTGGAGGTCCGCCTGATGCAACAGGACTCATATCGCGGTGGAGAAACAATGTCCTAACACATATCGATTGTGCGAGTCAACTTCAGAAAGTGGCGAGAGTCAGGGAAGTGTCGCGGCGGCTTGCGACTGGGCAGACTCGTATCGACGCTCCAGACGAAATTGCAGAGATATCTTCAGAGATTTCGTCCTGCAGGCTACTGTGGCAGACCTTCTTTGATCGAGGGAAAACGAGGCTATGCAGCGTGAGGTCTGGAGTGTAGAAGCAAAGGTCAAAGTTACAGGTTAGGCCCTCAAGGTTGGGCTGATTTCGGAGACTGAATGGCCACTGCCCTCACGGTGTTCGAGTGTGTCTTAAAGCGTATGGCAAGTGGTTCAAAATGGCAAACAGTGCTCAGAATAGCAGAAGTCAAAGGATCCGAGTTTTGTTGTTGAAGTTATGGCGTATCTCTTTGTTGTGTACTGGCGCGCATTTCGACATTCCCTTGGAGATTCCTCGCCCAGCCCATCAACGACGGAGCCGTCGTCATGCTCTCAAAGACCGGAGATTTAGCGAGGTTCCGCGTTTGATAGAGGGGCAATATCTGGGGTTATCCCATCCCAAGAGATGAGTTTATATAAGGATGAAATAGTGTTTTGTTTTGTTTCTACTGGAGTTTTCCTGAGATCTGCTTTATTCCAAAAGCGCAATATGACTTCTTGCGTTGGAAGCCAAATAACGAAGAGACTTCTGATCGCGAGTGAGCCTTGTAATCAGTGGTTGGCCTAGTGCTACATAAAGTAACAGCGCAAGCCAAAGTGTATACCCAAATCTTGACTCAGAACTTGCCAAAGGTTAAGTTTTACTTTTTGAGACAGAAACGATTTCTTATGCCACACCTCACCTACAAACCATAATCCTGCAAGCCACTATTCTTAAATGTTGATCTTATCCGGTGTCGTATTCTCCTCATGTCAAAGTCCTGTGCTAAGTACGGAGCTCTAGCGCCTCTAGCCGCAGCCGCCGCTTGATAGCCTGCCCAGCCCAGCCAGCTGCCCTGTCCGCCGTGCCTGATGTTCATCATACGCAGCTCTGCAACAACCACTTCCTCCTCAATCATCCGCCAACTCACGAATCAAATAACATAGCAATATCGCCCAATAACCAAAACTCGAAGAATCTTATACATCTACGAAAATCTCGGTGACGCGTGTCTCAACATGATGGCGGGATGGTTTGCCTCCACCTCACAGCTCGACGAGCAGATAGACAAGGCTACGTCAAGCTCACTGTGAGCTTTCCACCAAGCCGTCGGAACTAGAACTTCAACTCACAGATGACAGCGAAGATATTGCCCTCAATCTCGAAATCTCCGATATCATACGGTCGAAGACGGTGGGATCTAAAGAGGCGATGCGATCACTCAAACGGCGCATAGGCAACAAGAATCCGAACTTCCAACTCAGCGCACTCAACGTTAGTTCCAGCCAGGATTACTGTGAGGATGCATACTGATATAGAGTCTGCAGCTTACGGATACATGTGTGAAAAATGGCGGGTCGCATTTTCTGGCTGAAATCGCATCGAGAGAGTTCATGGATAACCTCGTATCACTTCTCAAGGCATACGGCGGGGCGGCGGTCAATGAAGAGGTCAAGGCAAAGATACTGGAGCTGATTCAGACATGGGCGACGGCTACAGAGGGACAGCATGAACTATCGTACATTGGGGAGACATACAAGGGCTTGCAACGAGATGGCTTCCATTTCCCGCCGAAGGTGGACGTCGCAAAGAGCATGTTACTCAGCAATGCAGTATGTAATTCTGAGTAACTCGTTGTTCCCAACTGATAGGAGAATAGCCACCGGAATGGACAGACTCAGATGTGTGTATGCGATGTCGAACCGCCTTCAGCTTCACAAACCGAAAACACCACTGCCGGAATTGTGGTAATGTCTTCGATCAGCAATGTTCCGCCAAGGTCCTGCCTCTTCCACATCTCGGTATCGTACAGCCAGTCCGGGTGGATGATGGGTGTTATGACAAGTTGACGGATAAGTCGTCGAAAGGAGGCTCATTTGCGTCCCCACGTTCTCCAATCAAGCAACACCGAGCAAGCGGATCCATGCAACCGCGAAGTGCACGAATAGAGTCTACATTCGATGAAGATATACAAAGGGCGCTGGCTATGAGCTTGGAGGAAGTAAATGGACATGCTGGCGCGGGATATGTTCCCCAATCGAAGATCCAACCGGCCTCTGCCCAACCTACCAAAAATGGAGCCTCAAAGAGCTCATCGAGTAAGCCTGCAGAGGAGGAAGATGATGACTTGAAGGCTGCAATTGCTGCATCGCTTGCCGATATGGAGGAACAGAAAAAGAAGCACTCCGCCACGATGAAGGAGCAGGCTTCTTCTGGTGCAGCTCCTTCTGGGATCGTACCTCTGCCCAAGAACGATTATGAGCTTACCCCGGTGGAAGCCGAGAACATTAACTTGTTTTCCACACTCGTGGACCGACTACAGACTCAGCCTCCTGGGACCATTCTCAGGGAACCTCAAATCCAGGAGCTGTATGAAGGCATTAACAAGCTTCGACCTAAACTTGCCCGAACTTATGGAGAGACTATGAGCAAACATGGTAAGCTCTCCATACATTTCCCTTAAGATTCGTGCTAATCGTCACAGATACGCTTTTGGATCTCCATGCAAAGCTGTCCACGGTTGTGAGATATTATGACCGCATGCTTGAGGAACGTTTGTCGAATACGTACAACCAACACAGTGTCAGCGGGTACAATCTTCCTTCCCAAAGACCAGCATCCACTATGTACCCGTCAATTGCTTCTAATATGCCGAGCACTGCTGGAGGAGCTGAGAATTATTACACTGGAAATGCTCCTCAGGAACCATATGCACGCCCGCAGTCAACCTATTCGTATGGACAACCTCAGCAGCAATACCAACAATACAACAATCGTGCTTCTGTTGCTGGATATCCCGCACCGGAACAGAGAAAGGAGAGCTACGGTCAATACCCACCTCAACAACAGCCGGTACAGCCTCAAAGAACAGGCAGCTGGCAGCCCTCTGATCCTTCCGCCACGTATGCTCCTCAGCAGCCATCTTACCCACCAGAAAACGCTCCGCCTCAGCAACAGGCTCCGCCGCCCATGAGTGCTCCTCCAGGACCACAAACACCAATGAGCGTCCCATCTCAGCCGCCAACTAGTTATGGCCCTTCAGAACCCGCGGTGTCACCTGCTGCCGATCCAAATGCAGCTTTCTACTATAATAATCCTGGTCAAGTACCGCCCCAACAGGCTCCGGAGCAACAACAGCCACAGTATCCACAAACTCACCAATCTCCTCAGCAATACCATTCTACTGTCCAGCAGCCTGTCTCCCCACAACAGTCAACAAGACAACCTCAACAGCCACAAGAGCAATATGCTCCACCTCCGCAACAGGCTCCTCCACCACAACAATACGCTCCGCCTCAGCAGCCACAACAAGCTCCCTACTGGCAAGCTCAACAGCAAGCTTCGGCACAGCAACAGCAACAACCATGGCAGCCCGCTGGGTCTACATACAGCGGTTACACTCAGGAATCGTTCCCCTCAGCACCTCACCATGCACCACAGCCTAAAGTCGAAGAAGCATTGATTGAACTTTGATTGGGCAGTACGAGGGACAAATAGCGAAGGCGTTACAAGGACTCGAAATTGTATATTTCTCAATTGTGACTTGACAGGTCTGACATGAGGATTTGAAGCGAGGTGGCACTGGCCAAAGTCTACAATTGATCGTAGGACGGAACCTGCTTGTAAAGGTGGGGTCAAATGAAGTAGACATGAATGGAGATTAATAAAAAGATCACTGTACATTTCCATCCAAATGATGCTTTGCGAGACATTCCAAATGGAGTGAGAAATAATCCCGAAATACATTACTCGAGTTTAAGTGTAACAATTGCTAAATGTGGCATATTTGATTCGCCGACATTAATCTGTACACCCCTGTCCGGGCTACTTTTGTTCTAATGACGGCACCAAGTCTCATTTGGCGAGTTGAAGCTCTCTGCCCGTTCTGCTGTAACCCCACCAAACGAAAGAGCTGCTTGCTCGAACAACACCACACCCCGCCAACACATCTCTCCTTCCACCACGAAATCCTCCAGGTTGTGTTCCATTTGGATCATTTGTTAGGCTTGAGTCAGTAATTAAAGAACGCAAGCCGGCACAAAAATCAAGCAGCCAAGATGTCGCGCCATAAGCTGGTCAAGAATCTGGATCTGGATGATGAGATGGACGATTATGATGGTGGTGAGGAATATGCTGATGATGGTGCAGAGGGTATGTTTCCTCTTGTTTTAGGATAGAGAATGCTGGCAGCGGAGAATGTCAGAGACCTTTGCTGACTTTTGTATTCCTACAGAGCTCAGTGAGGAAGATCAAGGTCTGTACTCCTCTACCCCTCTTCGACCCCGCCACAAGACTTCGAGCCTCCACATCAGTGGACGAATAGAAGTACATTGTATATGGACAGTAAGGCTGATACCAGAACCAACAGAGAACATGCGCGTCGGCACAATAGCAGTACGCGCCGAATTACCTGCGACCGCCACACATATCACCGACAAGCAGATCCAAGAAGCGCTATGGCATTACTACTACGATATCGAGAAGTCGGTCGGATATTTGATGAGCACTTATGTTGCAAAGAAGGAGAAGGAGAAGAAGAAAAGTAAAGGTGGGTTTATTTCTTGTTTTGACGCAAGGGGAGGGGATGCTGCTCAGGTCCGAGGGGTTTATGGACATGGAAAGGCGGAACGTGGAGGTGGGTTTACTTTTCGTTGATGTTAGAAGGCAGAATATGGACTGACTGAGGTGGATTAGACTGCTCGACGCCTTTTTCGTACAAGGACTTCTTCAAGGATATGCCGTGGTTGGATACTCCTCAGGATCGACAAGCGGTGTTCATTGCTCCTCTACATCCTAGCGGCCTGCTTGGAGGTTCCTCAGAGGGAGCACCCAAGATGTCCAAATTGCAAGCTCTGGCAGCGGCGAGGAAGAAGAAGGCTCAGGAGCAGAAATCGAATGGCAGTTCGGGGGTTGAGAAGCCTGTGGCGGATCTTTCGTTGAATTCAAGCTCTGAGAAAGAGAAGGGTCCGGCATCTCCAACCAAATCTACATCCAGAGGGTTTCCTATACGGAAGCGAAAAGACTCGAACCCACATGAGAAGGTTACGAAGCTTACGCAAGCGGATCGAGAGCCAGAGCCACCGCAAGATGTTGCCATGGAAGATCCAGCTCTAGACCAAGCTGAGCCCTCTGCCTTCGCCAACACAATGTTCAGCAGTAGCAGCAGTCCTACAACCAAAAAACCACGTCCAAACTCGAGCAATCTCTTTTCTCTGCCTTATAACAGCAATACGGCCGCACCCACATCCGCTGACCCCTTCGCAGGACCTAGTCCAGATGACGTCGTCATTGCAGCACAGTCGAAAGGTTCGACGACCTCCGCCGCTCGACCTTCCCTCAAGTAAACAAGTGAACAGTAACACTAATCTCTAGCAGCGAAAGGAGGTAGCAAAGGACCGCCGAAAACGAGTAATGAGAAAAAGGCGGATCAGATTGCGAATGGTGTGGAGGCTGTCAAGTTGGATGATACCCCGAGGGCGAGAAGTAAGAATCTGGATGTGTTGAGTGAGTTCGAGAAGGCCGAGAAGAAGAATGCGGCGAATTTTGTGGTTATTGGTAGGTTTTATCTGAAGTTTGCTGGTGTGGTGCTGATTGTGTAGGTCATGTCGATGCGGGGAAGAGTACTTTGATGGGTCGATTACTGTATGATTTGAAAGTTGTGGATCAGAGGACGATAGACCGGTATAAGAAAGAAGCGGAGAAAATGGGAAAATCATCATTTGCTCTAGCATGGGTACTCGACCAAGGAACAGAAGAACGAAGTCGTGGCGTGACAATCGACATCGCAACCAACAAATTCGATACGGACAAAACATCTTTCACCATCCTGGACGCTCCGGGTCATAGGGATTTCATACCCAACATGATCGCAGGAGCAGCACAAGCCGATTTCGCGGTTCTTGTCGTCGATGCCAGCACTGGCTCCTTCGAATCCGGACTCAAAGGTCAAACGAAAGAACATGCCCTCCTAGTCCGTAGCATGGGCGTGCAACGCATTATCATCGCCATCAACAAACTCGACACCGTCTCCTGGTCTCAGGACCGTTTTCTCGAAATCCAGAACCAAGTGTCCGCCTTCCTGACAGCCGCCGGCTTCCAACCCAAGAACGTATCCTTCATCCCTTGTTCAGGCCTCCTCGGTGATAACATCGCCAGGAAATCTACCGAGAAAGACCTCCTAGCTTGGTACGAAGGCCCAACACTCGTCGAAGAACTCGAGAACTCAGACCCAATCGTCAGAGCACTTACCAAACCTCTACGCCTGACAATCGGCGACATCTTCCGCGGCGGCGTACAAAACCCCCTCTCAATAAGCGGCCGCATCGAAGCCGGCAGCCTCCAAACAGGCGACGCACTCCTCGCCCAACCCTCTTCCCAGAAATGCTTCATCAAGGCTCTCGAACTTGACAACGAGTCCGTAGACTGGGCTGTCGCCGGCCAGAACGTCACTGTCCACCTCTCAGGAATCGAAGAACAGTACTTGAAGGTTGGCGATGTGCTTTGTTCGCCGAGTGCGCCGATTCAGAATATTAGGGAGTTTACGGCGAAGGTGCTGGCGTTTGAGTTTTTGACGCCGGGTGGTGTGGATGTGCATCGTGGGAGGATGCATGCGCCTGGACGTGTGGAGAAGATTTTGGGGGTTTTGGATAAGGTTGGAGGGACTGCTGGTGGTGGTGAGGAGGGAGGAGGAGGAAGCAAGAAGAAGAAGGTGAAGATTGTGAAGCCGGGGCAGGTTGCGAGGGTTAAGGTTGTTTTTGAGGGGGGTATGCAAGTTCCGCTTGAGGCTGGGGCGAGGGTTGTCTTGAGGAGTGGAGGGGAGACTGTTGCTGCTGGACTGTTGGAGTGATTGACAATGGAAGGGACAATAAAAGGCAGTTCTGAGCATATGGCTAGGAAGGGAGGGTCGGTTGCATTTGCATGGGCTGGTTTTGGGGATACCAAATGATAGATGCATAGAAGCATATACGGCATAGACGCGAAGTGAAATGAACATCAAAAGCGCGGCCTTCCAAAGCACATTACCTACAATTACTTCTCAGTCACTACATATTCTATCTTGAGTTTCTTGGTGGTGAAAAGGAGATGTACGGGAATCGACAAAGTATTTTTAGAAGCAGTAGCTCAGCACAATGAGATAGATGCATTCAGTCAAGTTCGGAGAATGAAAATATCATGACTCGGGGGGTACAAAAATGGAAGTTTGAAGATGTTTCCAAAAGATGAGATGACAAGGTAGATCAGATGAAGCATAAATTTAGGTATTTTTGGGCGTGTCTCAGGCTGACCACCACCAGCCTTGTTCGGGTCCACCTGAGGTGTGGTGTGAAGTGAAGTTCGCCACGCACGTGCAGGCTCAAGCTCTCGGCTCTGCCCTGTCCCCCTCACCCCCTGCATTTCCACTCCTTTTCCCCAGGGCCAGGGCGATGTTGCCACATGTCTTTTCAGCCTCGAGGCTCAAGAATGACTTGGGCTTGTCATCCCCACAAGAGCTTTCTAGAAGGTAGGAGGCGAGAGGTGAGGTGGTGGGAGGATGGCAAGAAGTGAAGTGACCAGAATACAAAGTATAAACTCTAGCGCTGATAATTTCCTTCAATTGAGTCAATACAGTATTTCTGACTATTAATTCTCTAAATAATATCTGTCCTCCTCTCTTCTCCCTTCCGCATAATAAATTCACCGTCCCCATACCTTGCTTGCCCTGCCTTACCTTACTCGAGAACCCCTGTCTCTCCATCCGATCAGCGGTATTTGCTGGTGTGTCCTCAAGCTAAAAGCCCTAAGCGAACCAATCACGTCACCCATTGTTTTGGTAATGTGTCCAAAAGTCGCAGCTATCTGGCTTGATAAAGAGTCCCTCAAATAAACCTCCTCCGTCTCGCACCACTTCGAACCTTTTTCTTTTCTTCTCTTCAAGACAAGAACCAACTTTCCCCCTCTCCTCTTCCTTAACGACATCAAACGAACATCTTCCTACCTACAATTCAATTGTAGAGGAAGACTGCAGACGATAAGCTGCACAGCAAGAGGGCTGTCACTCTTTTTGAGCTGATCGAGAGTTTTGGGTCCCATTGACCTCCCTTACTCGAACACCTCCTTCCGGGGACGATAGTACGAACATACACATACACAATGGCGAGAAGCACACGCAGCTCGTTCTGGCTGGGCCTCTCCGCGCTCTTCTATTTGGGTCTCCTGTTTGCGCCTTTGGCGTTGGTTGGAAAGGTTAATGCAGAGGGCGAGCAGGATCCTTTACAAGAGAGTTATGGCACTGGTAAGTCTCTTTCTGTTCTTCCTCGAACTTCCTTGGTTGCGCTCTAGCCTTCGAGAAGGCAGATTACATCTGCGATTGGCAATTCGAGTCTACGATCCTGTTTGCAGGTGGCAATTGGACAAGTGGCTTAAACTCAAGTTGGGGATTCCACCACCAGATCCAATACGCACCACATCTCCTTCCAACTTCGAGTTGGCAGCAGCATACTCTGAAGGAACCTAGCTGACAATTATCTCTACAGTTATCGGTATCGATTTGGGCACCACCTACTCCTGTGTGGGTGTGATGCAAAAGGGAAAGGTCGAGATCCTCGTCAATGACCAGGGACACAGAATTACACCTTCATACGTGGCATTCACAGATGATGAGCGATTGGTTGGAGACGCAGCAAAGAACCAGGCTGCCGCAAACCCAAAGAGAACGATTTACGATGTCAAGTGAGTTCTTCCCCCAGAGGATCGAGTTCTTCGAATGCAATGTGGCCTTTTCGAGGCGCATTCCATTTTCGGTTACTTGTCCTCGAATTTCGAGTGGCGGTACAATGCTAACGGATACAGGCGTATGATCGGTCGCAAGTTTTCAGACAAGGATGTCCAAGGTGACATGAAGCATTTCCCATTTGATGTTGTCCAAAAGGATGGCAAGCCACACGTTAAGGTCGATGTCCAAGGTTCCCCCAAGACCTTCACCCCAGAGGAGATTTCAGCCATGATTCTTGGAAAGATGAAGGAAGTCGCCGAATCATACCTCGGACACAAGGTTACCCACGCCGTTGTTACCGTCCCCGCCTACTTCAACGACAACCAGAGACAAGCTACCAAGGATGCCGGTATCATTGCCGGTTTGAACGTCCTCCGTATCGTCAACGAACCTACCGCCGCAGCTATCGCATACGGTCTCGACAAGACTGAGGGAGAGCGTCAAATCATTGTGTACGATCTCGGTGGAGGAACCTTCGATGTGTCTCTCCTCTCTATCGACCGTGGTGTTTTCGAGGTTCTTTCTACCGCTGGTGACACCCATTTGGGAGGAGAGGATTTCGATCAGAGAGTCATCAACTACTTCGCCAAGAAGTACAACAAGGACAACAACGTTGATATCACCAAGGACCTCAAGACCATGGGTAAGCTGAAGCGTGAGGCTGAGAAGGCCAAGCGTACTCTCTCTTCCCAGAAGACCACCCGTATCGAAATCGAAGCTTTCCACAACGGCAACGACTTCTCCGAGACTCTTACCCGCGCCAAGTTTGAGGAATTGAACATGGATCTCTTCCGCAAGACTCTCAAGCCTGTCGAGCAGGTTCTCAAGGACGCCAAGGTCAAGAAGAACGAAGTCGATGATATCGTCTTGGTTGGTGGTTCCACACGTATCCCCAAGGTCGTTGAGCTCATCGAGGAGTACTTTGGAGGCAAGAAGGCCAGCAAGGGTATCAACCCTGACGAGGCTGTTGCATTCGGTGCCGCCGTCCAGGGTGGTGTGTTGTCTGGTGAGGAGGGTACTGATGAGATCGTTCTTATGGATGTCAACCCATTGACTCTCGGTATCGAGACCACTGGAGGTGTCATGACCAAGCTCATTCCCCGCAACACCGTCATCCCAACCCGCAAATCCCAAATCTTCTCTACCGCCGCCGATAACCAGCCAGTAGTCTTGATCCAGGTCTTTGAGGGAGAGAGAACTATGACTAAGGATAACAACCAGCTCGGAAAGTTCGAGCTTACCGGTATCCCAGCCGCTCCTCGTGGTGTTCCCCAGATCGAAGTCAGCTTCGAGTAAGTCATTCTCATTCTAATGTTATGAGTTTTACTAACAACATGCAGGCTTGACGCCAACGGAATTCTCAAGGTTTCCGCTTCCGACAAGGGTACGGGCAAGGTCGAGTCCATTACCATCACCAACGACAAGGGACGTCTCACACAAGAGGAGATCGACCGCATGGTTCAAGAAGCCGAGCAATACGCCGATGAGGACAAGGCTACCAAGGAGCGCATCGAGGCCCGTAACGGACTTGAGAACTACGCTTTCAGCTTGAAGAACCAGGCCAACGACGAGGAGGGTCTCGGTGGCAAGATTGATGAGGATGATAAGGAGACTGTAAGCACCCCTTTCCCCATTCCCTAATGGCCCAATTCGCGAATAGTATCTGAGCATAAGCTAATGAATACCAGCTCCTCGAAGCCGTCAAGGAAACCACCGACTGGCTAGAGGAGAACGGCGCCACGGCCAACGCCGAGGACTTCGAGGAGCAAAAGGAGAAACTCTCAAACATCGCCTACCCCATCACCAGCAAGTTGTACGCTGGAGCCGGAGGCCCAGAGGGTGGTGATGACGAGCCTGGATCTCACGATGAGTTGTAGATTAGTCAGATAGATTTCCTCGTCTTGCTTTTCCGCACCGCTTTGTTTGTAACTCTCGAGAATCCGGGTGGGCGCGTGCATAAAACTCGTGGATATCTCGTTTTCAGATTGGGACATGCATGGAGAGTCAATCTCAGCTGTGTTGTATCTGGAAAGGGGAAGTAAATCATAAAGTCCAATCAAAAGTCATAAACATATTTTCGCTCTCTCATTCGATCTTCGTAAATTGCGATGTCAACATTGCTCACGTTCCACTTCCTCCCTGGCCTTGACTGCCTCTCACTTCCTTCATGTCCTTCCTTCCATCCTTTCAATCCCCAACCTTGTCTTGTCGGGCGTTCCCTCGTTCCCAATTCCTGAGGAAAGATGGAGGTGAGGTAATGAATTGAAGTGAAGGTAAATACTAGGTTTTTATTTTCTTGTCTATCTCGTTCCTATTCCTTCCATCCTTCTCGGCACCGAGTGGAGCAGAGTAAAGCAATCGGCGCTCAATTGGCTGGACTGGACCACTGGATAAATGAGTTATTTATTGTTTGAAAGAGAGTTCGGCTGATTCGTCTCGTTTGTTTCTTGTTGTTTGATGCTTACCGTGATGTAATGGAGTCGGATGGGATGGTGAGGCTGGGGAAGGGGGAAGGGGGAAGGGAGGAAGAGATATTAAACGCCCCAGTCAGTGAAGTCTTCCGGCTGGTGTTTTTTTTTTTTTTTCTCGCGTGCAGAAAACAAATCTCGAACTTCCCACCTCGAATGGGAAGGGCTGAGACGCCTACAGCCGAAAATCGAAACTCGAAAATTAAGTGTTGTTTGACGTGAGGTGAGGTTATTGATTCTCCACAAGGTGGAGTGCAGAAGCGAGACTCAGATTTGAGGGCTTCAGAAAGCCAGATGGAATTGAGAGAGTGAGTGGGGTCACCAGGGTGTTCCCAGAGTCATGGGCCCATGGCATATCATGTATTGTTGTCTTTGTCGTTGGCCTCTCCGCTGTCATATCTTATCGGTGTACTTTCATCAGAAGTAAGCTAGCAAGTCTTCATATTAGCCACCTTTTCTCAGAAGCTTGAATTGTCTTGCATTGAGGTCCTTGACACTTTAGAACGCGTGATGAGAAAGAGTTCCTTTCGCTGCTTTCGTCGCATGCAATGACTATGCCGAAAGCTTCCGAACAGAAATTTATGAGGAAGTGAGCAACAATGCGATGAATGGATGGAAATGAGAAGACGGAATTTGCTTCGTGAGGCGTGGCGAAAAAGGGATGGCTGTCAAGACACTTCGCGATTGTCAATGAAGTCTGTTATTGTACCCAGGGCAAGGAAATGGTTGTGAGTACTGATGATAATCGGTTTAGGCGAATGTTCTTCTATTGTCCATTCGAGATTCAAAGCCAGAGTGTCACTTCGTCGCGTATGCTGTTGACTGGCATCCCTAGTCGATGATGCCAATTTCTTTGCTTGTTCAATCTGGTCCGATTCTATCTCGTGAATGACTATTTGAATTCATCGAAACGGTGATTCAACGCTCTTACTTGTGAGATATATGGTTGAGTAATAATCTCATGATTTTGTGGCCTCTGGGCAACCGCGGCTCGTCAGATGCTCAGCCTGTGATTTCTGGTCATGGAGGTATGTATACAGGACTCGAGTTTTACGAAGAGCTCTCATCAATAAGTGCAAATATGAAATTTGCTACAAGAAGTGAAACGCTGAGCTGCTGCCGCTGTCCTCCATCCTGAGTAGAGGTAGTAGAGTAGCTGGTACTGTGGTATGGTACTTCAAATGAAGTCCACTGGTAAAAAATGCCGAGTACTCTCATGAAAGGATTATTGTCGTAAGGACATCTTGGGAGAAGTCGCTATCAACTTTGTGTCCGTTGTCACAAATATGTTACTTTTTATCGGGGCTGCATAATACTTTGAAGTCTCTTCTATCTTTTCCCTGCAGAACCTGATGCCCTGAATGGATCTGTACGGCATGCTGTATGATACGGTAGCGGATACTGTGTCCGGGTACCCCAGCTTGTGCCAGTCGACAATATGCAGGCTTGGCAGGCCACGGAATAGCACGGATACCCGTGCCCGTGCTGACTACATCAGCGTGTATGTTGCAATGCTGGTTGCAGCGAATTGAGTTGATAACAGCTATTGCTCGACCCGGGACTTTTCAGTCTTCAATGCAACCTCACTTGACCAAGGCAAGAACACACATACGACACAACCCCTCGATGCTCTAACTTTGTAACGTTTATACACAATACACGCTCTCGATCCGGAAAGCCATATCAAGTGTCTCGAACGCGACGATGAATGGGCTTGCCCGGCATACCGCTTGCAAGTTGTGTCGTGACCGCAAAGTGCGTTGCAGCGGAGAGCAGCCAGCATGCAAAACTTGTCAAAGAGCAGGTGAAGACTGTGTCTACGTCCCAGCGTGCCGGCCCAAGAACGTCGATCTCGTCCAAACAGTCGAGACCTTACAGGAACGTCTTGGTAGGTTGCCCGTCCCCAAACAATTTTGACACATCGTAAAAAGTATGAAAGGTTAATTGTGCAATGTGGATTAGACAAGGCGGAGGGCCTCATTCTTCAGATGGAGAACCAAGCTCAGACAAACAGGATGGCTCAGTTATCAGGACCCTTGAGTCCTAGTACCCTCACACCAATACCGTCCACTTTTCATCAAGCGCCACAATTTACGCCCTCTAGCAATGCAGGCCTGGTATCAGAGCAGATTTCTTTCTCCCCCCAATGCTTCGGCCACAATTCCGGAGGATCTCCGCGGCGGGTCCCCGATCAGTTGCCAGATGATTATTTCTTTGGCCTACATAACCCCATTGAGGATCTGTCAAGCATGAATGAAGCTGGGCAGTTTCAGGTGTTGAATAGCGATGAACCCAGTCCTTCGAGTTTCTTGAACTCTGACACGGTTACCAATGCCCTGGTGCCAAGTCTACGTGAAGTTCGGGAGCTGAATTCAGCATCAGAGTACCCGACAGTACCTACGAGTGATGAACGCTCAACATGGTCAGAGAGGGGTGAAAGTAACATCATCGCTGCAGAGTGAGCATTCCATGTTTAGTCTTGTCAATGCGAGGTTGCGCTCGCTGACCTTCGCATTTCTCCAGGCTCGCAGCATTCACACGTACGATATTCAGCGCCCAGTCAGACATCGCAGGAATATCTCTTGTACTGGCTGAGTACCTTGAATACATACGGAAGGCTCCCAAAACGTACGACCACAGTAGCATGCTAGAGAAGCTAGAATTGAGGGCACGCGAGGTACATGACCTAGCGAGAACTAGACATACTGTAGCCTGGAAAAATATGGTGGCTACCCTGGAGTCTCTTCCTCTAGGTTCGAGGCTGAGAGAACTTGAAGGCGAGGTTTGTCGGCACTTGGCTCAAGAAGAGAGGTTCTTTCATGGGGATTACGACATGAAGGCTTCCCTTTACGAACAGCGGAAGCTTAAGATAGCCCAAGGCAGGATTTCTGGACCCACCACGTCTGCTGGGTTATGATAGACTTCGTCATATGGAAGATATAATGACGGATCGAAAGTAGATACTTAGAATACGGATTATCATGGAAAGGATTGACGAACGCATATTATGTTTGCCGAGGCACGGCAGAATCGCTTGTGAGCGTTGTTCACATCTGAATCTGAGGCAATGCTGTCACGTTCAATGCTATTGTTTCCGGTACCAAAACGGAACTTATGGAGGCAGCGGAGCGGGTAAGGACAATATGTTTCTCACTCGCCACCAATGGGAGTACTTCCTCGGGGTCCTCGGCCCGAGCCCGAGATCAGCATTGATGTTTGATACTATGGCACATTAATGTATAACGCAGAAGCATGGAATATTAGCCAAGCAATTAGAAAGATAACAATGCTTTTGATGAGAAAACTACCTGCGGAGTTGCAAAGATAATGAAGCGCTTAGCACTTCACGCTAGCGCGCGCTGTGATGTGACCAGAACTCATACCACAACAAGCAGCGGAGACTTTACGCTATCAGCGCAACAATATGCATATTATTGCGCTCGCTCAGTTACTCCGCTTACATGAAAAGATCCCGAGACCTGTTCCCGACGTGTGCAATGCCCGGAGAGAACTGGCCGTCTCCATACGTCGTAGAAGCCGGTCCTCTCGGGCCGGTATTGGTAAGAGAATGCTTGCTTTGACTGCTTCAGGACTCCAGGTGCTCACATAGTACTTCGGAGTACGGTTGATCTGCAATTGAAGAGGCGCTCACCAAGATTGCCCAGTTAGCAGCTTAGAAATCGCTATTTCTGAGACGGGGCTCATTTTATATAAATTATATTCCGCCATTGACTCTTCCCCCTTCCTCTGGCATTTCTGATATCCCGACGCCCAGCTCTCACCACGAATCTCATCTCAATGCCTTTTAATACCCCAATCGACACTTCTGGCGAAAAAGAAGACACGGGAATCACCATCCCCGATCCATTCCACCCCGTGGGTACCGACAAAGCAAATGGCAGCCATGACAGTTCGCGTGCCACTGCATTAAATGCTGATCTGGAGGATGAAGCTGACTCCGGCCCGGTGAAATCTGTCGTCGGCATAAAGGTTTGCATCTCAATCTCGTCATTTTGGTTTCGTGGCTGCTGCTCAATAGTGCTTTTGCTGCAACCACATTGCTGACACTCGGTTCCAGTGGTACCTTGCCTACGCCTCAATTCTCTCGACAGTTCTACTTTTTGCCATTGATGGTACAATTGTAGGTGCCTCGTTGTAATATGTATTATTGACCGCGCTGATAGCATCCAGGTCGCAGATATCCAGCCTGCAATCATCGATACTTTTGGTGAGGTTGACAAATTATCATGGATCGCAGTTGCATTGAGTCTCGGTACCGTGGCCATTCTTCCTCAGTGAGTGCTGCATATGAACATCTCCTTCGCAGATGCAGACTGACAATTCATAATCTCTAGTGGGAAAGCATTAACCATGTTCAACGTGAAATGGTACTTCATCAGCATGGTCCTCGGTTTCGAAGTAGGTAGTGCCATTTGTGGCGCTGCCCCGACGATGGATGTCTTGATATTCGGCCGATTCGTGCAAGGTTTCTTTGGTTGTGGAGTCTATGCCGGTGGACTTACCTCTGTTGCCATGTCCACCACCAACAATGAGCGACCTCTATACTTCTCAGGGATCGTTGTCGTGTACGGAATTGGCTCGGTAATTGGCCCCGTTATTGGTGGTGCCTTCGCCCAGAGTTCTGCTACTTGGAGATGGTCATTCTACATCAATCTGGTAGTCGCTGCCATCTTTGCTCCTGCGATGATTTTCTGCTTACCTAGTATCAACCCGGTTGATCTCTCATTTTGGAAGAAAGTCAAGGCACAAGACTGGTTGGGCATTGTTATATTCTTGGCTGGAACAGCATGCTATGCGAGTAAGTCTCTCTTTGGAGGACCCTTCATGTTACCCATCTTCCCAGCGGTTGCAAGCAAAATTCCTGTAATACCATCCGCTTCTTCGATTGGCAAGTTGCAGATCAAGGCTGACTTTGACTTCAACAGTGGCGCTCACATTCGGCGGTAGCTACTACAGCTTCAGTAGCGGGTCTGAAATTGCACTTTGGGTAATGACAGGCATTTTCCTCATCACCTTTGTTCTTGTTACCATCTACCATCCGGGCGTTTCGAAAGAGAGTCGATTGTACCCCGGCCACTTTGCGAAAAGATTGGAACTCGTCATACTCCAGTTTCAAATGTTCGTTATTGCCGGCACAATGAACACCGCCATATACTACACGCCGTTGATCTTTCAGTTTACACGGGGCGATGGTGCTCTGGAGGCTGGCGTTCGTCTTCTGCCGCTCATGAGCATGGTGGTGTTCTTTTCTATCCTCAACGGAGCTCTTATGCCTAAGCTCGGGTACTATATACCGTGGTACATTTTTGGCTCCGCTGCCACTCTTGCTGGCTCAACTCTCATGTGTAAGCGCGGTTAGGCCCCCAGTAACATCTGTTGTTCGCTGATATGCCAAAAAGTCCTGACTGATTCCAAAACATCAAACAGTGCCATCTACGGCTTCACGGCACTCATCGGGATGGGCGTTGGATCGATATTGACAGCCAGTGTTGCGGTAGCACAAGCTCTCGTTGACACTTCAGATGCCGGCAACGCGGTTGGGGCGATGGTAGGAGGTAAGAGCTTCCCGCTTCTAACAATCGATAAAAAATCGCAACGGCTGACATAATTATCTCCTCTAGCACAAAACATTGGAGCAATCACCTTCCTTGGGATTTCAGGGACACTCTACAACAACATCGGTGCCGAGAAACTCGGCCAGATCCTGCCTGGTCGTTCGCGCCCGGAACTGTTGCAGTTGATCACTGGCACGCACAGCGCTGCTTTTCAAGGCCTCAGTCAGACAGTTCAACAGTCAGTGATTGACCAAGTTGCATTGGCGATTAGTAATGTGTTTGCGATAATACTTGCCGGTTCTGCTCTAGCGTTTATCAGCTCACTTTTTCTCGGGGTAAGCTCCCTGGGTCATCTTTTTCTCGTGTTACCTGTTCTTGTATGGCTAATATATATTTTAGCGTCACAAACTCTACTGAAGGGCGAGAGCTGGGAGGTTACTTCGAGGACAATCCTGTTTGGATGTGACGGGGCGTAGTTTTCTAGCTTTTCATAGACAAAGTTGTCGATTTTCTTCTTGATGTCACCGGAACATTATATTACTTAGCCATTGAATCAGAGATGTCTCCTTTGTTTGTGAATCAGCCACCCAGTTTCCCATGGGTAATACGGACGACGCCCAAGAATAGCAAGTCTGCCATACACCAGGGGTAAGAATACAGGAAGCGAAATAAACTGCGAGCAGATCGCGGGCTATCAAACTCTTCGCCATATATAATTTGGGTCTATTGAGCTATAGAGGACAATGGAAACGCACTTTATGTGCTGACGTGCTGAAGTGATGGATTCCTATACATTTCGAATTCATTTGAGCTTTGCTTGCTATGAATTATCCAGTACCTACCTCGACAACAGGAAGCTATTTATAAATAATAAATCAGCGCTGGTTCTGTGAAATGTGGTGATTTAACATCGCAGTTACCGAGACGCGTTGGTATCTATCTCCGAAACCTCAGTGAATAAACCAAGCAGTATTGTGAATGTGAGCACTTGATCATGGGCCTAGCTTGCTAGTAAGACATTCGGCTGTGAATAATGACCGGCTTTCACGAAGATATATGTCGCTCGCGTGCCGAAGAGACATACTCCACATTGAGCGCGTCTTCGAACCTCGACCTTCGACCTCAACGCCCAGATCAGACCTTCGTACCTGTAACGCCAAACAGACAACCAAAATACCCCCATCAAACACCACAGGCCATCTCAATCATCGATCCTCCACACTTTCTTGCCCCTCCAAAATGTGCACCGAAACCATCCTCCAATACACCTGCGGCTGCTGCGAAGTCGAAGAAATCAACTTCTGTGAGTTGCTCCTACAGCCTAGAAAAGGACACTACGCGAATGGGGCGAAGACAAGACATGAGGTTGTGACTGTTGATGCTGGTGGGGAGTGCGAGGAGTGCGCGGAGAAGAGAGAGGAGGAGGAGATTAGGAAGGCGATGGAGGAGAGTCTGAAGGAGAAGGGAGGAAAGGAGAAGAGAGACAAGAAGATGAGTATTAGTGAGGGAGGACGTGATGATGGGAGAGAGGAGGGAGGCGCTGGTGTGGCCGTTGGGGCTGATGGGGCCGATGGTGCTGATGCTCGTGGTGGATATGGTCATGGAGGGGGAATGGATGAAGAAAGATGGTAGATGGTTGTCTTATTCCACTCCACTCTAAGATTTAGAGCATCAGAGAGAACTCCGGATCTGCGCTTGAAATGCAGTCAAAGATTCGGGATTCGGGCGTCGATGGGGGACTTTTCTTTTGGTAGTTTTCAGTTTCGTCCAGCTCAGCATAACTTGAACGAAGGACTGTCTGATGGGGATACGGGAAAAAGGAAGACCAATTCATTGCCCAGACGCGGTCGATAAGTACTGAATAGATTTTGAGACACCTTGTAGATAGAGTCTCTTCCAGGTGACATCCTATATTCAAGGAGAAGGACGTAAAGTCAACACCGGAAAAGAGAAATCTCGGCTAATTTGTTACCCCGCAGATATCCCCCCTTTGGTACAAGTGACCTGTCATTTGCCTTTCAATCACTTTAAAGCTACAGTGACTCTTGAATTTGTACACTATTGTCCAGATCCCTCCCTAGTCCAGCATTATGTCAAACTCAAAATTATCTGATCAGCAGTTTTCGGATGCAATTGGTCCACGACCCACTGGCGTCCGCGCTTTCCGTAGAGATCTACAGTAAGCTTAAAGCTAGCGCTGTCACTCCTCAGATGGTTTTACTGATTTAGGTGAAATGGGGCGAGATGGGTGGGACAGTTGACTCCGTACGGAGTGAAGCAAGCCGAGCTCGGTGACGTCTAATGCTCGCATTTCGAAATTAAGGACAGAACAAAGTTGCCCTTCCAAAACGGTAAAACCCACGTTTGACTTTGGCTTTAAGGATTGGGTCTCGTCTCTCCCTCTAGCAGGAGGCGATTCCAATTATTTGGCAAGTCGCCGAGAGAACTGGTCTGCTTCATGAAGAATCATTTCTACAGTTATCGCGTCCAAGAAATGGCCAAGAAAAACTACCGAAGCCACCATTCGGGTGGCACTTTTGGGTTGTTGCCAGAAGATCCACCAACTAGTCCTTCAGTTAGGTCTTACATGAGGCTAGTTTTCTGATCACTACCAAGACAGGAAGATGCTAAATACTTCTTGAGTCAAGAGTCAAATAAATATAAGTTCAGCGCTCCCAGTTAATGTCTCCTCCAACGTATTTCTCAAGCTATTCCTCCACAGACAGTTATTTCTCCAGTAGTGAAACCATCAGCCAAGATGGTCCCACGGACTCTCCTCCTCGCTCTTGCAGCCCTATCCGGCGTCAACAGCGCCGCAGTCTGCACACCCGAACATCGCATCGCCGGAGGCCAAGGCGTGATTTTCGCCTACGCGCAAACCCTACCCGGCGCAACATATGCCGCATTCAACTCCATTCCGTTCGGAATCGGAGGACTCGGAGGGAAATGCATCACCACAATCCTTGCAGATGGGTTACCTGGAGCGCCAGTGGGATTTACTGGTGTTGATGTTGTGAATTTTGGGACGGCGACGAGACAGGTTTTCTCGAAGGTTACGGGCTTCTTTACAGATTTCCCGGCGAATAACAGTATGGTTATAAATAACGTCAATGTGGTAAGTGCAGCACTTTGATTTTTTCAAAGGAAGTTGCTCTATCTTTCGAGAGATTATCCTCGGCCTCTTTTGTAATTCTGCGAAAGGAGGAAATGCTTACTTTTCGGTTCCAACAGACCCTCGGAGTCCGAGATATCGTCCCTGTTCCCGTCACATTCAATGCAGACGTCTACCTCGATTATAGTCCCGCCCCAGATTGCAGGATACAAGCTGTGCGCGCATATGCTCGTGTTCCGAGTGAAGTCCTCGGCATGATGACTGATCATCCTGGTGTTCCTCCTCTGATTGCTGGCCTCATTGGAACCGATAATCCGATCAATGATTGGTTTGGGACGCCGCCTACACCGAGCGAATAGAGAGGATGATTTGAGATGGTTGGGAAACGACAATTCGAGGCTTATCGATGTGGTGGAGGATGAAGAGAAAGCATGCTGGTACGAGTACATTCTCCTGGACGCGAACTCGGTGTGAGTGGACGAGCACGAATGGGGCCAGAGAAGGAGGACATCTAAAAGACGACCCAACGCCTCGTAATTCATTATACACTAAATTTGAGCGTTTTCTGGCAACTAAAGGCTGCCCTTGAAGTGCTTGAATCATTATTTTCCGAGTCGCAAACTCGAAGAGGCAAAATGTAAACATGACAACCACAGTAAGCGATCCAGGTTTTGGGACCCCTCGCAGTCGAATACCCGTTATGAACAACCGAAAGATCACCAAAAGGCAAAGCCCTAAAATCCGAAACATTTTATCGGGGATCAACTCGCTCCTCAAACAATTCTGGCGCCCAAAACCCACCATGATGGATACTCGACACGGGGTAAGTGGAGCCTAGCCGCGGCAGACTCCCGAGGTCCTCGTCAAACTCGGTAAAGGTACAGCCGAGGCCAAATTGTCCAATGAGGTTGTCGTGACAGCACAGCTACAGTAGATCTATCCAAGCCAAGACTTACTACTGTATTGGACTTGTCTAGAGCAATATTTAGAGCAATCAAGGCATTGCTCTGCCCCTCATTTGAAACTGACTCGCGGGAGGGGTAGCTGATTTACATTGTGACGAGGGGTCCTTTTATCTTTTTCTTGTTCTCCTCTTTCTTTTTCAACCACAAATAACTTCAATCAGACCAAAAAGAAGATATACCAATTATTTCAACATGGCTCCATCCGCAACATCCGATGGCCACTCCAATGGCACCTCAAAGCTGTCATGGGATTCTTTCCACAATACCATTGACGGAAAGCCCGATAACGGAAAGAGCAGTCGCCACGGCATTAACCCCGCTACCGAAGAGAACAGCTCAACAGTGCCAGTAGCATCACAAGAAGATGTCGACAGAGCCATGGTGGCAGCCAAGAAGGCTTTTAAGACGTGGTCTGCAGTGCCATACGCTGAGCGCCAGAAGGCAGTTCGTGCTTTCGCAGATGCTCTTGAAGCTGAGAAGGAGGGTTTCGCAAAGCTTCTGACTAAGGAGCAAGGAAAGCCGGTAAAGACCTCTCCTCGAAAACAGTAAATAGTTGAACGTGGAATTGTGCTAAGAAAGAACAGATCATGTTCGCACAGATGGAAATCGACGCAGCAGTTTCATGGCTCCGCGGAGCTGCAAGCCACGATCTCCCCGAGGAGCGCTTCGAAGACGACGAGAAGATCCTCCTCGTTCGCTACATACCCCTCGGAGTAGCAGTCGGTATTGTCCCCTGGAACTTCCCTATTCTGCTTGCATGCGGCAAAATCGGCATGTCCCTCGTGACCGGTAACCCCATCATCATCAAGCCTTCCCCATTCACCCCCGCCGGAGGACTCAAGCTCGTTGAGTTGGGACAGCAATTCTTCCCTCCCGGTGTTCTGCAGGGTCTTTCTGGTGACGATAACTTGGGAATCTGGCTCGTTGAGCACGAGACACCAGCTAAGATCAGCTTCACTGGATCGACAGCTACTGGTAAGAAGGTTATGGCCTCTGCGAGTAAGACTTTGAAGAGGGTTACTCTTGAGTTGGGCGGCAAGGATCCTGCCATTATTTTGGACGACGTCAACATCGAGGAGGTTGCTGCGAAGATTGCAACCTACGCTTTCCTCAACTCTGGACAAGTAAGTAATTGTAGTCCACGACTGATCGCTAAGATACTAACACGAGCAGATTTGCATCGCCATCAAGCGAATCTACGTCCACGAGAAGATCATCGACGAGTTCCGCGACGCCATGGTCAGATACACAAAGACACTCAAGCTGGGAGAAGGAAACGAGGAGGGCGTCTTCTTGGGTCCCATCCAGAATAAGATGCAATACGATCGTGTTCAGGGTTTCTTTGATGATGCCAAGAAGGAGAAGATGAACATCGCTGTGGGAGGTGTAAACCCCAGCGGCAAGGGCTATTACATCACCCCCACGATCGTCGATCGACCAGCCGAGGATTCCAGACTTGTCCTTGAGGAGCCTTTCGGTAAGCCAAACATGTATTCCTGCATAGATGAAATTCGAATACTGACTTGAAATCTAGGCCCAATCGTACCACTCCTCAGTTTCTCCACCGACGACGAAGCCATCGAGAAGGCAAACAACACACACTACGGCCTCGGAGGTTCCATCTGGTCGTCGAACGTGGAGCGCGCGAATAAGCTGGCTATGAAGATTGAGGCAGGTACCGTTTGGGTAAACACTCATACGGATCTGGATCCTCGCGTGCCTTTTGGTGGACATAAGCACTCGGGTATGGGTGCGGAGAACGGAACTGCGGGGTTGAAGTCATACTGCAATTCGCAGACTTTGTTCTTGAAGAAGTGAGGAGGGAGACTTTGACGGTCGGAACCGTTGTATATATCCATATGAAACAATGTTTGGTAAAGTTTCGAGTCGCTTGCAGTGTTTGTTGACGTCGCGCCTTCCCAATCGGTTCCGGTAATGCCCAGTAGTGCCTTGCTCCTATTGACGTCTTCCTATCCTGCCCCTATAACCCACTTTGACACCTCCATTTTCGTGATCTGTTATGGCAATACCAGTTCAGCGCCTACGCCCACCTCGACCTCTAGCGGCCCCTTTTCCTCGTCCTGCACACTGCTTTTGCTGTCGTCGCGACTTCTGTTCCACGCCTTCATCATTAATTGACAGCTTCTCCCACGTACCAGAATCCCACCTCGTACGCACGGAATCCTCGACCACGTTGGCAGACGACACATATACCTTCACGAACGTTCCACCAATGAATTCAGGCAAGCGCTGTAAGAATCTAGTCCCTTCGTCACGATCCTGGCCCGTCGCAAGTCCGAATAAATCCGAGTCTATCACAATATTGATTTCCGGTACACCAAGCAGAGCTCGCTCAAGGAGCCTGAACCAATCTTCTTCGTCGACCGCTTCCTTGAGATGAACTGCTGTCACGGGACTGGATGAGCTGGTCGCGTTCGGGTTAATTTGTAGCGCTTGAGACACCAAGATCCGGAGTATATCGAGCCGAGTAATTTTTCTGCTTGAGTAGTTCGGGAACCTCAGCGCCCAGATGATAGGATGTGAGGTCGTTCGAATTAGGGAAACAAGATCGATCAGTAAGTCTTTGGTTGTGCTTGCGGATTTGCTCTGGATGATCATGACAGACGACTTGCGTGCTGAAGCCCAGGTTTGCATCAATGTTACTTGAGTGTCCGAGGGCTTTGTGCGCGTTCTTTTGCGTTTCTGAATCGAGAGACAGTAGCCTAGGCTCTCGCCCGATGAGGGCAGGTCTTGGGACCACTTTAGATCCAAAATCTGGGTTAGTTGGATCTGTTGCAGTATTCCCTTTTGGGTACTGAGATCCACCTTGATTTCTTCTTGGATGGTCCGCGTTGCTATTGATTTCTTAGCATCAGTTCGCGAGCATCATGCAATCTGACTTTACCAATGGCCACCGAGACGAGCTGCTCAATATAGGGACTCTGCTGCTGGATCATTCCTATTAGCTCAGACAGCTGCAGTCGTTGTTCCGCAATCTCGTGATGCATGTCTCTCAGCTCAGCTTTCGAAGCCGTGCTTGCCAAACGATCGATCTTGCGCGACTGCTCATCGATCTCCTGAACATTCTCCTTGAAGCTCAGAGCCCACGGGTTGATGACTGATCCTATGGCATGGTATAGTTTACCTTTTTTATACCAAAGTATTGCAGTCCGAAGAAACTTCATCACATATGCGTACAGTCGAGCCACCGCCTCTTGCATCAGCGCCGTTGGGTACAGGATCAGAGTGAAATCTGTGCGGGGTAATACGTCTGCGGTCTGGGAAAGAGCTTTTGCGAGTTGTTTGGTGAGCTCCTCATGATTTATGACAGCCTGTCTACTTAGTGAGTCATCTCAATGCAACCGCTTGACTGCACTGACCGTGAATAAGAATTTCATCGCTCCCCAAGCAAGCGAGGTATATTCCGGATGGTGCTGTACCATAACATCCATGATAGCACCATAATGTGCAACTCTCTCCGAGAACTTCAAGAGCCATTTCCGAGCTTTGGTTGGAGATCTTGATGAACGATATCTCTCCGATGCTTTCGACACCTCATTCCTCACATCATCGATGGACGATTGCTTGGTCGCCCAAATTTTCTCTTTCTCAGACGTACTGAGCTCGGTCAGGAAGATATTCCTAGCTTCTTCATACGCTTGGGATATGATTTCTGTCGACGATTTCCTTCAAATCTGTCAATCTACTTATGATGTTACAAGATCATGATGAGACTTACGATGTAATATTTGTACCTGAGTACCATTCACTGTACATCGTCTTGGAGCGGAGGGCAAGTTCAGCTCCTGCTGCCATGTTCGCCAGTGCCATGAGAAGATGAGCTTTCAGCCATGCCCAGGCAATGTAAAAAAATATTCATCATAAGAAGTATCCAGCTTCGACAAGAACTCTTCGAGCGCAATTTGCACACATGGCGCTCCAGCTCGGTGAGGCTCATGACGTGGCAGTGTGCAGATTATCTGTCAGCGTGCAGCCGCCGTGCATCAGGGGATGCTGCGCCGCACTCTTGACCCCCAGTGCCTTGTGGATGCCCGTCCCGATTGATGCACATCGCATTCATGCAATTCTGACAATCTTGGTCATCGCAAATACCGTCGACGCGGATCTGAACGTTCCAAACAATTATTCTGATCAGTATTGATGTCCTCGACTCGCAGGCAGTTATGCCATCAAGTCTGAGGGTTCATCGCTATCCTTCCTGCCAATTGACGGACCTTCTGCATCCCAATCTGGTCATCGATTTGGCCCCCAGTGGCAGTGCCCAGTCAGCCTCATCAGCCTTGCATGAAGCATGCAATGGTTCATTTAGGGTGCGGTAAATGGTGGATACCTACTGTAATCTTCAATGGCGATAGATAAGCTCTCGTCGCTCCCTCCCCACTCACCTCAGATCAATTCCTGCCTAGCAGGTATCTCATGGCAGACGTGGACGACCAGGTCCCGGAAGCCTCAACGTTTGAATATTCCATAGGATTGGCTGGAACAACTGAGACGTGCGACTCATCAGAACTACCATTTCACTCCACGATCTCCCGAGACGCTTCCAACGGCCACGATAAATACCCCATTTTCTCGGAAGCACCACTGCATAAAGACAGTGACGACGAAGAACCGGAACCAGACGAACGGATCAAATTCGACCAGGGAACGGACAAGTGGAATGAGCATGCAAAATTTGCTGCCGAGTATATCAAGAATTCCAAAAGTAAAGGTGGCAGAACTGCTATGCCACCGAGCTTGAACGACCGTCCACAGATGGCAACGGCACGAGCTACAACTCGCACGAATGGACTGGATCGTGTGCATTCGTCCTACGATATGCCGGAGCCAGAGCCGACGCAAAATGACCGTGTTTTTGTCGAGCGAAGGCGAGAGCCAGTACGAACACGCCGACGGTACTCGCCCCCATCAGTAGTAGAAGAAGTCGATGACGAGGATCTCGGTGTTAGACTAGAGCGTCGTCCACCACGCTCTCCGTCGCCCATACGAACGCGTCGGGTAACATCGCCACCTCCAGATGTTTCTGCTGATATCAGACACCGACGGAGGGTGACTGAGCCGGAACGTGTTGTTGAGAGAACATATCCTGTTCGTGTTAGACCTGTTGTCGATCCGCTTCGTAGTCGCCATATCGAGACCAGGGAACGGCTACGACCTGTTCCTAAGAGCCATGACCTGGACAGAGATTTCTATCAGGTATGCCTCGAACACCGAAATACTCCTGTTCTAGACTTCTAATGTCTGAAAGACATCGCCGCCAGTCCGTGCATCAACTTACACTCGATCTCATGTTGACACTGAGGAGGAGAAAGCTGATCTGGAGCCCCGACATTCAAATGTAATGCGAAGCTTCGTACATCAGAGAGGAATCGAAGATTTTTATCCTAGCTATGAATATGCACCTGAGTCTTCTAGCATCGACCCAGATGTAAAGCGCATTAGGCCTGATATTCGCCGCTCACTGGAGGAAGATCAAATAGAGTCATCAGATGACCAAGAGTCAATATGGACTCCAGAAACCATGGTGATACCCAGGCATCGACTTCCTGCGAGGAAGTCATCCACTAAAACCCAGTCCTATCGGATTTTGTGTCGAATCGAGTGCAATCTTGTCCATGGAAGGGAGCTTAGAGAAGACCGTGTCCACCCAGCTCTGATATTCGAGGATGTGCCCCACTGGAATCCTCGCTTCAACAAGACAAAAGGACATCTCACCGGGTTTCGCCCTATATATAGCCTGGGTCAGTGGCTGAAATCTATCGACCCTTCGAGTTTCGTAGTCTATCGGACGTATTCTTGTTCTTGGGGCTCTTTCAAGGCCAACCCCCGCGATGGCGCAATAAACATGCCAACCGTTCGCGTTAGCGATTCTGAAGCCCAGGACTTCAATGAATCGATCGAAATCCTATCTAGCGAACTAGAGGAAGCACTGCTCTCCGTGGCCAAATGTAAGAGCGAGTGCTTTACTGGACTTCAATATGCCGACACCCGCAATGACAACTTGTTGTTTGAAAGCCCCTACCTGTTCTTCTTCCACCATCGCGCAGTGCTCAGCGAGCTTTCCAAAAAAGGCGACGAGCGACTGAGACGAGAGGTCTTTCCACTGCTGATATATCTCAAAGAGCGGCAAAGGGCGCTTTACAGACAAGCCGACAACTACTTCGCCAAGAAAATGACAGATGCGAATGTCCTGAAGTTTCTATTCTGCCCCAATGAGATCGTTGTTTCCAAGAAGAAGAAAAATGGCATATATTGTGCCTACGCGATAAGATATCTTCATTTCTATCCTGATGAGTCGATAGAGCTAGTCTGTTGGGCTTGGACGTATGACGGCTTGGAGCTGAAGCGAAAGTCAGAAAAGATTCATGTATCATACAAAGCGGGAGACCCGAGGTCCGTTCTGGAATTGGCTGCTTATCCACTGCGCTTTGCGCCGGAAGAGTTGAGGGCTCAATTACTTGCTCGCGGGACACGATTCTGGGCGCTTCGCACACCTCAGCTGGTGACTTACAAGGGAATGAACTTCATGCAGGAGAAGTACATTGTAAGCGATTGATTGCCTCGTCATCTGTGGGCGATGTCTATCTAGCTAATGATTTTCTGTATAGAATGATGGAAGATGCATGCTTGACTATCCAACATACAAGATTATGCATCGCGAGGCAGAACCCTTCAATCTCAAGAAGGACCTTGCTCTCAGCCCTCTGGATTATGATAACTTCCCGGAGACAATCGGCAAAGACGAGACACTGTCTGAAGAAGACGCAATTCTATGCCCACCTAATATTCACGGCTTTCTCTTGAAGGAGAAGATCTGGGGTATGTTACCATCTCGATATCCAGCTGAGCAGAAGTGCTGACAGGAACAGTGAACCTGTTCGTTGACAATGTCCGCGGGGTGACGTGGAACAAAGATGCTTTCAAGCGACTTGTCATGCCGCCTAGTACTAAAGACCTTGTTGAGGCACTGATAAAGGCTCATGCTTCTGCGAGTTGGCAGCAAGGCGGGCTTGTATCTGGCAAGCGTCTAGATCTAATCGCGGGTAAGGGTTTGGGGTTGATTATGCTGCTGCATGGAAGCCCTGGGACAGGAAAGACTCTGACGGCTGGTAAGCTATTGCCCCCATACACGAATCAATATATACTAACTGATATTAGAAAGGTATGCGACTCATTAATGTGCCATGATGACAAGTTTACTAATCTCTTTGTAGTGTCGCAGAAATAGCAGAAATGCCACTTTATAGCGTGACATGTGGTGATATCGGCATTGAAGTCGACAAGGTCGAGCAGTACCTGGAAAGGGTTCTCTATCTAGGCAAAAAGTGGAACTGCGTATTGCTTTTAGATGAGGCAGACGTCTTCCTGGAGGAGCGGAGCCTCAATGACCTGAAGAGAAACAGTCTGGTGTCCGGTCAGTTTTCAGCTCTCATTGTCCCAATCATCGGGCCATCTAGCTAATTCATCTCAGTCTTCCTGCGAACGCTCGAATACTATGAAGGTATCTTGATTCTGACATCCAACCGCGTCGGCACTTTCGACGAAGCTTTCCGCTCGCGCATCCAACTCGCACTGCACTACCCCAAACTCACCCCTCCCTTCCGTCGGCGAATCTGGCAGAATTTCTTCGACATCCTCGCAGAAGACAACGAAGATGTCGATCTACCCGACTTGACATCACACATGGACGAGCTTTCGAAGCGCGAGATGAACGGAAGGGAGATTAGGAATGCACTGACCAGTGCGAGACAATTGGCAAGTTACAAGGGAATAACCTTGGAGTGGAAGCATTTGTTGGAAACAATGAGTGTGGGTGAGGTCTTCGGGAAGTATTTGAGAGATGTGCATGGGCATGCGGATGAGGATTGGGCGAGGGAGGAGCAGTTGAGGTAGGTGTTGAACAATCGCGAGCGAGGTGGCACTCGACCCAGAAGGAAGAAAGATACCCATCCCACGGGTCGACACGATGCTTGCAAATAATCTCAGGCTCTGCACAGACGTTCTATACATTCCCAAGATGAACCTGGATGAGAATTACCCACGAAGGCAGGCGATTCCCGTGCCAACCCACGCAGTAGTGATTTTCCGTTCCAAAGTGTAATATACACTTACAGTGTTCTACTGTCGCTCTCCCGCTTCCCCAATCTCTCTTTCCTCTTCGAGATGTCCTTGCAGGCGAGCTCTCCAGCTCCGTACGTAATTGAAGCCATTCTGGAATCCGAACTTCCATATTTCGCTAGTTGAGGCGTTTGAGGCGCCATGCAGCGCGGTCTTTCTGGGGTTGGAAATGAGAGGAGAGGAGTAATCCAGCACCTGCAGCAGCCTCCTGGTCGTGTGTTTAAAGCCGTATGTGGCCGATGGTCACCTCGGCCCTGGATTGGAGGGGCATGTCATGTCAACTCTGCGTTCCTGAACCCTCCGCTCTCACATTTCTGAGTCCAACTCTTATCTTTACCTACGAAGATGGTCCTACAAATCTGACGATTTCTTTGCCTTTCGGACGATGAACAGGGACTCACTGGACTTCCAATACTCACCTGATTCCACATCACGCGCAATCTCGAAAGGAAGTGGAAGCCGACTTCCATGCCCAGGCGCGATGGCTACACGGCAAAGCAGCCAAGTCTCCTCCAAGACATCAAAATAAGCTTACCACACGGCCTCCACAAAGCTTGCTGACACCTCACCTCCTTTCCGTTGTGTTTCCCTGCTTCCTCTTTCCTCCTTCAGCCTCGCTCAGCTCACGCATTTCAAGTTTTTCGTGCGGCACACGTCGCCATGTAATCACGACATGTACACTTTCACCGCATTTGCAGATTACGAGACGGCGACTTCTGTTTGTCTATTGGGTAGCGACTACGACGATTAATCTCTCCTTGATAATTGGTCTAGAGGTCCAGAACTCGGGTTTCCGTATTCAGGGACCGGGTTCACTCTGGCAGCCAATGAGTCTGGATGGAAATCACACAATTGCCGGGCGCCGGGGAAACCCAGATGCCCCGTTAATTTGCCCGTTTCTCTTCATTCTTTTCACGTAAACATCCTGGGATGGAAGCCGTTGCCTGGCCCCTCTACTAACAATTAAGTTTGACATCTCGTCTTTACTCAGAACTCTATCTGTGTTCTTCAGCGCCGGTGTTTTTCCACGATCTGGAAATTGAAGTTGCCTCGGGATCTGTTTCACTGGCTCGAAAGATAGTGGCGAATATTGTTCTGGAAGGCTTCGATGGACAAGGATCGTGGTTTCTATGAAACGGAAAAAAGCTGACCATGCATGGAGGCAAGGGAGTTGTCTTGCTGACCCAATCGCACGACCATTTCTCTTGGCTCTAGAACGACGGCCCGAATCTTACTTTGATTTAGAGAGGTAAATGTACTTACCTACTCTTGCTGTACGAGCTTGATGGGTTGGCTTGTCTTGGCCAGGCCGTTGTCGAAGATAGGCAGGAGGTATTGTTACATTTGTAGCGTTTGGGAGATTGTGAGCTTGTGATCTTATGAGCTTTGGCTCTCGTTGTTGCATCAGATCTGGACTTCGCTCGTGTGGGGGGCATTTAGCTCATATGCTGCTAGCAGCGACTTTATCCCTGATTTATCCTCAGGCACTCGAGCTGAGATTCACTCCGTGGCGGTCAGGGTTTCGTGTCAATGCATTCAGCGGGTAAAATCCATTTGACGGGGGCGGCTGGGGCGTACGCCTCTTCAAGGGGCTTGTATCTGTGAATGCCATACGCTATCAACCAAGAAATTGACATCCCATCAACTTGAATGGTCAGTCCACTTGATATGGTATCATCCATTTTGAAAGTCCGTGCACAGATCCAGAAAGCTGCAAACAATTCCATCGAATCAAAAGTCCAAATCTTATCGCGGTGCTCCCGACGACTGACGTTTTACTTCGTACTGTCAAATTCTTCCAGAACCATGTCAGACCTGGGGAAGCGAATCAAGCGAGGCCGATCGAATGGTGCGAGCGCGGCGCCAGAGTCGAGTTGAGTTTGGACTCCCGGGTCTCTGGCCTGAAGATGACAGGACTTTAGCTCGATTAGGAAGGAGATTGTTTCGCAAATACCGAAGCTTTTGAGCTAAGGCGACTGCCAACCCAATTAGAAGCTTGCCTGTTGCTTGTGTGGATAGTGGCGGGCACCACGATGGGATGCGTTTATGATCGACAGCTACTGGGTTCTGGCCGAGGCGACCATATCCTGGCCTCGAGGAATTGCAGCTATCTTCAAGCGGCAGGTGTGCGTTTCAATGTCGTCCTGGGAAAGTCTCATGGTCGAAATGCTATTTAACCATGGACCCCTCTCTTGATTGCATTGTCCGAAACCACTTTGATATTCCAGTCTTGAAGTTCAGCAGAAGTGCTCAACTGATATCACAATGGGTATGTGGACCTCCCTGTCCGACTGCTTTTTCAAAGCTTAAGCAATTCTAACAATCTGCAGCGGAAGCAAAGACAGCAGATGCTCAATTCATCATGGGTGCAGACAACACCTTGGCCATCGACCAGCCTGGAGCAATGGTCCACGCAGACACCAAGGCCGAGTCAGTCGTCGTCGCTGGCATGGATGCCGATTACGAAGGAAAGCCAACTGCAGAGGAACTTGGTACTCTCCGCCGAGTGGCTGGCAAGATTCCCTACACCGCCTACGTTCTGTGCTTTGCGGAATTCTGCGAACGTGGATCCTACTATTCTTCAGTCGGTGTGATCTCCAACTTCGTCAACCGTAAACTTCCAGCTGGCGGAAACGGATATGGTGCGCCTCCAAAAGGATCCCAATCCACCGCTGGAGCTTTGGGACTTGGGACGGTCAAGGCCACTGCTGTCAGTCAGTCGTTCAAGATGCTTGTCTACTGTCTCCCGGTCATCTTTGGATATATCGCCGATACATACACTGGTCGATTCAAGCTCATCTGCTACGGTGTTGCTGTCTTTGGTGTCGCTCACGCTCTCATGATTGCATCCGGTGCACCATCACTTCTCCAAAACGGTCACTCTGCTGCTCCATACCTGATTTCTCTCTACGTGCTCGCCATTGGTGCTGGTAAGTGACTTACTCAATATTATATACCAACCTCATCTCATTGATTTCTTAGCTATGTTCAAGCCCTGTGTCTCCCCAACACTTCTCGACCAAATCGAAGAGACGAAGCCCACTATCAAGACACTCAAGTCTGGAGAGCGAGTCATTGTCGATCCCGAATCCACAACCGAGCGAGTCGTCCTTTGGTTTTACCTCCTCATCAACGTCGGCGGTTTCTTGGGAGTTCCAGGAAGTTACCTGGCCAAGAACGTTGGTTGGATGGCTACATTCGCTTTGCCAATGGGAATTTACGTGCCCTTGCCGTTCGTCCTCTGGTACTTGCACAAGAGACTCATACTCTACCCGCCAGGAGGAAGTGATCTGTTCAACTGCTTCAAGGTACTCGGCATCTGCCTCAAGAGCAACTTCGGCCGTTTTGGTCGTCACGGATTCTGGGAAGCTGCTAAGCCATCCGTTCTCGCTGCTAACGGAAGCTCCAAGACTGTGCCATGGAACGACCAGTTTGTCGATGATGTTCGCCGTACCTTCCAAGCTACAGGAATGTTCTGTTTCTTCCCTATCCAATACATTAACGACAATGGTCTCGGCATTTCAGCTGATGCTCTGTCGACGATGCTCCGAACTGATGGACAGCCAAACGATCTTATCAGCAATTTCAACTCTCTGTCAATTATCATCATGGCGCCAGTGCTTAATTACCTCCTTTACCCATACCTCCGATCGAAGCACATCCACTTTGGCCCAGTCGCTCGTATCACCTTTGGTCTTTTCCTCTCTGCAGTCGGTGCTGTCGGTTACACTGTTTTGAACTAGTAAGTTTCGATACTTCCAAAACTCCATCCATAACATGATACTAACCATACCTCCAGCTACGCATACAAGATTGGTCCTTGCGGTCACCACGGTTCCAGCGCATCTTGCGTTGACGCAGACGGCAACTCCCTCGTTGCAAACATTAGCATCTGGTGGATGGCAATTCCATACGCGCTTGGCGGTATCTCCGAACTCTTCGTCAACGTCCCAGCCTACGGTCTCGCCTACTCTCGCGCACCCAAGAACATGCGATCTCTCGTCACCGCCCTCAACCTGTTCAGTACCGGTATTGCTTATGCTCTTGGTCTTGCCTTCGCTGGTATTATCAAGGATCCATTCTTGACTTGGGATCTTGGTGCGCCTGCGATCATTGGCTTTGTTGCCGCTGCTCTGTTCTACTACCTGTTTAGACACATTGATGCGGAGGAGTATGTGCTCAGCACCAACGATGATTACCATCTTCAGCATCAATCAGATGGCTCGATCTCGGGCACAGAGGTCAACGAGAAAGCCATCCCCGCAGACACCACGAAGGTGGTTTAGATGGATCTGTTGGTAGAGTGACGTGAAAGTAGATTATATAATGTTAAATGAAGATGAGATGACGACTGTACGCATAGTTTGCATTGTGTGATTTCAAGCCTTTATTGTTCTCACGCACACCTAAGACTTATCAACTGAAAACATTCGCGACCACTGACAGTTATCGATGGGACGCGGTACTTGGAATCGCTTCACTCCGCACCGGCTCCATTTCGTCCCTACCAGGATCGGGATCTGGAATCGTGCCGAGCCCATTTCAAACCAACATTTCCAGCCCACTCAAATGTATCAATTACCTGACAGTTCATGAGATCGATTTCATCCCATTCAGAATTTCAAATTATAGTTATGCCGAGCATGTCAACTCATCATCGCTCGGCAATTGAGACAGATCAAACTCATGCGCACGGCTTCAAACACAAAGACACACACTCTCGCCACTCGCATCAGAGCTTTAAAACACAAATATCCAATTCTGAACTGGTAGCCATCAAGCTTCCCCTCATCTATCAAATCTCGCTACCAGTTCTACCCCAGATCCGCACTGCACGTGCAAGGAACGGGCGAAAATCAGCGGCATCTTCTCCCTAAACGGACCTGGCTTGCGAGGTTTGGGACGCTAAAGCACTGAACTTAGCGAGTTTAGTTTGTTGACCTGCGCCTGTTTAGGGATCGCTCCCGCTAAGTGGCTGAACTTAATGCAGACAGCTCCAGATAAATATACCTCGGTATCTTGGGAGAGCGAAGGAGCGGGAGCTTGTTGGCGTTGCACGGTCACGGTTGCAGAGGGGGACTTTTGCTGTCGTCATTACGATTTGATTTGAGGGGGAATGAGGAGATCGGTGCAGGTATATATGTGAGGAGTGTGCGCTTTTCTTTTGGCGAGGTTCGGATGACCAGAAGAAGTGAGAGAAACTTACTGTCGCTACGATGGGACGAATTTCGAATTTTGTGAGCTTGGCATTAAGTGCTGCTGCTGCCGTCACTGCTCAGTCGGATGGCAACTGGACTGTGGGACAGATTGTTGATACCAGCAGTGGTTCGGTGACTGGACATGCTGCTTCCGTTAACACAGAGGTTTCTGAATACCTGGGCATTCCGTTTGCGATTCCACCGGTTGGAGATCTCAGATGGACAGCTCCTCAAGCATATAACGGTACTAGTGCTATCAATGGAACCGACTTTGTAAGCCTCTCTTCCAAATTCTGCTTCCCATTATATCCAGGAAGCAAGATTAGAGTGCACCCAAGCTGACATGGCCAAGGGGTTTTCCTGTCCAGCCGGCTCTCAGGTCTCCCCAGACTTCTCCGCCATCCAAGCCGCAAACGTCACCAGCGCCGGTCTTCAAATACTCGCCTCACTCGGTCAGATTGGCGACAATTTCAGCGAGGACTGCCTCACACTCAACGTATGGACCAAACCGCAAGTAGGCGAGTCTAAGAAAGCAGTTCTCGTTTGGATTTACGGCGGCGGCTTCACGACCGGTAACAGCGATAATGTAGCTTACAACGGGCAATATATTGCGCAAGATGAAGACGTCGTGCTCGTCTCCTTCAACTACCGTTTGAACGTGTTCGGGTTCCCGGGGACTCCGAATGCGACTCAGAATCTGGGGCTGCTGGATCAGAGACTAGCCATTGAGTGGGTACGAGACAACATCGAGAAATTCGGAGGAGACGCTGAGAGAATTACGATTTTTGGACAGAGCGCTGGGAGTGCGTCTGTTGACTACCACACTTTTGCTTGGGCGGATGATCCGATTGCGCATAGCTTCATCCAACAGTCCGGTTCGGCTCTGGGACCTCGTGGGGGCCTGGGTGGTATTACGGCAGATACTGCTGCTGGGTACTGGTATGCTGCAGCGAAGGTCCTTGATTGTGGTGATGAATCGTCGGATCAGGACGAGCTGCTTTCTTGCATGAAGAGCAAGTCTTACCAAGATGTCATCAAAGCCATCGCTGAAGGTGCCAGTGGGGGAGCTATCTCATCCAGTTTCGGACCTACCGTCGACGACGAGGTGGTCTTCTCGAATTACACACAGCTGGCCCTCGATGGCAAATTCTCCAAGAATCCCTTGTTGCTAGGCAGCGCCGATAACGAAGCTGGATTGTTCCGAGTCCTGGATACTTTCAGGAACCAGACAAATTCGGACGAGTACTACAAGGCATTCAATGATCTCGGATTCACCTGTCCAGGTGCTCAGCGCGCAGCTTTCTCTATCGCGAGTGGTGTTCCAACATGGCGTTATAGATGGTTCGGTGCATTCCCCAACACACAGCTCACCACCGTACCATATTCTGGGGCGTGGCATGCCAGCGAACTTCCTGTGCTATTCAACAACACACCTTCTGGAGGCGGCATTCCAAACAATACTGAAGCGGAGATTGCGATTGGGAAGTACATGCGTGGAGCGTGGGCCACGTTTGCGAAGAGGCCGGTCGATGGCCTTAATTCGTATGAGGGAGGGTGGCCGCAGTATGTACCGGGAGAGAAGACTCTTATCAGGTTGGGATATCAGAATATGACAGGGGTCAATTTGGCGCTGGGAACGATGTATGATGGGGACTGCAAGACGAATTTTGCTGGAGGTAATGGTACGGCGGGAAATTCGACTGGTTCGGGATCAGGTTCGCCAACGACGTCTGGTTCTCCTACCTCGACACCTTCATCTGTGGTGACTGGTGGTGCGAGCATTTTGAAGTCAGGGGTATCGGGTACCTTCTTACTTGCTTTGATGGCTACCTTTTCGGCAATGTTGTGAGATTAATGTTGGGAGCTGGAATCAGCGGCCTTCGACTATATCAATCAATATGATAGATAGGTGGCACGATTACGAACTTTTTTCAATAAATCCCCCAGAGCTCTGCAACGCTCACTCACACTTCCTGGAAAGTGAATGTGGAAGTGATTTTCTTCTCCTCTAGCGAGTCTCCAAGCAAATGGGGTCGCTAAATATCTGTTTTAGCGGGCTGTCCTACAGGCTTAGACGCTAAAATTCCAGCGTCCTCGAAGCACAGCTGTGGCAGAATGAAGCAACGAGAATACAGAACAGGAGTTCAAGAATTGGACAAAATCGCGAACAGGTCAAAGTATTTCACGTTGTAAGTGCATAAATATCGAGCTGTAGGTAAATTGGCGACGGGAATCGTGATCCTTCCTGCTACCTAACCGCTGAAGCAAACATTTCCAATCCAATCGTCTACAACACCACAACACAACACAACACAAGACAACGGCCAGAAGAAGTTCAGACGAAATCTGAAATTCAAACAAGAAGTCCTAAGATCCATCAAAACGATAGATCTACGATGCACCAGAAGCATCTGCTCCCTCTTGCTTGCAGTAGTAGTTCCGTTCATCACCTCCAATGTGCTTCGCATTCGATCTGCACACGATGTTCTCAGCACCGTTGGTGCTCTGTAATATTATTAGCTACTTCACCTCTCTAACATTGGAAGGCAATTGATGCATACCATAACGCAGTCAGGACAAGTATCCCACTGCTTGGTTCCAGTGTTACGAGCCTTGTAGCGAGCGCATGCTTTTTGAGTCACATCATCTCTCTGTTTGGATGTCAGTGCTATGTCCTGGCTGTATTCTGTGTCTCAATCCGGGGAGAAGAATTTAGTATGGACTGCTTACATCCGTGGTAGAGGGACCGATCTTGAAGTTCTGTGCTGGGACGAGATCGTAACACCAGGCGATGTTGTGCAAGTCGGCAAGAGCACTGTGGGGAGTGTTAGTATGAAAGAGAATGGAGGACCGGGGAAGATTTTACCCTGGGGCAGCAGCCAAGATGGCGATAAAGACTGTGGAGAATTGCATGTTGCTTGAGTAAAGGTGGATTGGGATTGACAAAGAATGTGGTGATTGTGAAATGAGTGTGGTGTTGTAGAATGAATATGATGGATGATGATGAGGGTGAGAGATGGCTTGGACGGAGATGCTGTCTTGTTTATATACATTGCATCTGACTGCCATGGGATTACTTTTCTCAGTCAGGGTCGATGATCCTCAGGACTGCTACCGGTTTTTCGATGACCTCTGAATCATTATCTCTCCCTCATCTGTAGTGTTTTTTCAGTAAAATGCTAAAAGATGGATCTTATACGAGAAAGCATAACTTCATAAACTCTTCAAATCAAAGTAGAACATTTCTCTCCAGCCAACAATGGACATTCTATAGTGTTGATTGGGTCAGCAGGAACAGAATCGTAGAAGTGGAGTGTGGAATTCTCTTGGCAGGACCCAGCAACCAGGTCACGCTAAATTGAAGCCTTGAATCAAGCTGAAATGAAGAAGATCATCGAGTCCTTCCTGGAAGGTCCGGAAGGCCCACGATACAAGCCAATCTAAATATCTTGATTATGGAGACAAAGACTCGTCTGTCGCTCTCGCTAAGGGTCGCATTCGGAATCTTGATACATCACGAGTCACGACGCAGCGAACACGTGCAGCTTCGACTCGCTTTCACGTCTATTCTCGGACAATCCGGAGACACGACGGTAGTGGGTCGTTTGTCATTTGAACTGTGTTGCGGGTTTTCAGGGTCCATCCGTTGACCAACCTGTTGGCATGCACCCTCAGATTAACCTTAAATGGAGAAAGGCTTCTCGAAGCTCCGGTACTGGCTGGGAGAATAGATAAGGTTTGTTTCGTGGCTCTATTGGGACTGCCAAGTGCACATGAGGCTTGAGCCTCAAGAAGTTTAGATGAATCACGAATCACGAAGCTTTTTTGTCCCTCACTCGGAGCTTGGCATCTCGGGGTTGTCGCCGAATAGGAGATGATGTTTTCAGAACGTTGGCCACGCCAGATGTCAGCAAACCTATCAAGACCGGTGTTTGGTGATGATATTTTGCTCTTGCTAGTGACAATTATTTTGTGTGAGGCTATATTGACTAACGGATGTGCTCTGAACGCCCACAGGACAGCAGCAGCGTGGATACCTCTCAGAATTCTGCCAGACAGAATCGCAACCTGAACATACAGAGCAGCCGTTCATCTATGTGTAGTCCACATACCATGTTCATTTGTCAGTGCCAAGCTGCTACGACTCAGTCCTTCAAGCCCACGGCAATCAGAATGGTAATTACGCTGCCTTCGTAGACTGCAGATCCACCTGAACTGAGCACGGTTGGTGTCATGACCAGATGGGGCTCGAGACGAGGTAGGCTCAATTGCGATTCCGTGATTTAATCTGGCTTGACCACGACTCGTTCAAAATCACTCATTGAGGCTCCCTCTTTCGAAAGTAAGGCTTTATGATAGTGACATGGATATTCCATTCGTTACTCTTCTCATGCTCCCTAGAATACGATCAGAACAGCAATTAACGCGTACAACGAGTTCCAACATACAATCCGTGACGAGGGTATAGATCATTTCCATCCATTTTACATTTCGATGTTTATATACCGCTGATTTTCATGTAATTCTACAAGCCTGCGCAAGGTGTAAGATCTCGTCTCCAATCCGAATTTAACATTCCTCAATACGCCTTCCCAAAGTCTCACATTTTAGTCCAGGTAAATTGAGCCTGCGAGCTAGCTGTGATAACCCCATCTACTCCCTCTCACACTCTACAAAGAGTCCCCGTCTGGAGATCATAATCCCAACCATCGCTTCCCACTCCCGCAAGCACAAACAAACTCTGAGTAGAATCATATTTCCTCTTCACATCCACCAATCCCCGATACGAATCTCCGTAAAAGTCATGCTTAAATTGCACATTATACGGATTCGCCTCGTTGAGATAAGCACCAGAAGTAGGAGCCCACTCGCGGAATAACGGCTCTTTATTCTCCTCAATCCATTTCGCATTTTCTCGCAGCGCTGCATGGGATGTCGTCGTCTCGTTGATAGTTGTCGATGCGCCGCCGACGTAGAAATGTAGATATGCATCTTTCCAAGCTGGCAATAACGAGCCCCATCGCTCTTGGGGTGCGTTTTGTACGCCTGGGCCACCGGAGAAGCCAACTGTTGCGTAGGTACCGGCGGTAGCGTTTTCGGAAATTAGAGAGCGGCGTAAGTAAGAGACCAGCTTCTGATCGGGTAGATCGCTAAGGTGGGCTCGGCCTAGGAGGCGGGATGCGCTGACTCCTCCTCCACCTGCGGTGTCGCTTCCGGAAATGGACTTATAGAAGGAGCTGTAATTCGAAACGACATTCGCACTATAGCTCACGGAAAGAGTTGCATTGCTGCCCATGGCATGGATTTTGGTGGTGATTGGGATAATGAGATTATCCATCCAATCGGTAGTTGTGTTCCATGCCCAGAAGACAGGACCGGCAACGACTCCTGATGTACCATTGCCAACTGTCTGGCTGAAGCGTAAGCTGCTCTGACCTGAAGCCATAGTCATAGCACCGGCAATACCAGCATCCATCAGATCAGGGAGCGCTTTCAAGAGGATAGCGGCAGCATACCAGGACGAGTTCACGCCAGCTGCACCGATAGGGGAGATGCTCATACTTCCAAAGACGACATTGCTCGGTTGGGGAAAGTGCTTGATGACATATTCAGTCACGACACCGAATTGACCTCCTCCCCCACCTCGGATAGCCCAGAACAGATCCGTATTCTCGACATCGTTCGCGACAAGCACCTCTCCCGTGGTCGTGGCAACAGTGACTTGTAGGACCTGCTGAGAGCCCAGACCATAAGTGCTTGATAGTGGTCCATGTCCTCCATTTTGGATGTAGCCACCTGGTCCAACACTGGGATCTTGACCTGTTGTTACAAGCCTGCCTTCAGCCATCGCCGCTTTTAGGATCTCACCCCAGTTTGCACCGCTCCCAAAGACGAATATGTCTTCCGTTTCATTTGAGCCGGGAACGGTCCATGTGCGTTGTCGCTTGATGTCTTTGAAATTGCGAGTCCAGATAGAGAGGCCAAACGCACCACTCGACCTATGTATCCAATTAGCATGCATCGACAGAAAAACAAAGGGAAGGTGTACTTACCGACCGGCGAGATCATGTCCAGTTCCTTTCACGACAATACGCATATTTCTGTCTGCAGCCCATTTCATGGCGAACGCAACATCAGAAGCATTCGTGGCATTAACGATATATGACGGAAGCCCGCCCAGATGGCAGCCTTGAGACCCCAGGTATCCAGTGGATCCAGGAGGAAGACACGAGTTGTTCGCAAAGGCCGGTGTACCGATAGACTCGGGCAATTCTGCGTGGAAGATGCTCGAGGTCCAATTGGTTTCGACTGTAGAGCAGGATATGCTAGAGTTGAAAGGATTGCCTGCCCAGCATGAGGATGCCACAGGTATTGTAGAGAGAAGCGAATTGCCGATTGAGTTATTCAGGCTGTTCCAGTCCGAGGGCGAAGGCCAAGATGAACTGAGCGGGTTGTTCTTGCAAGGAGATGAGGAGGCAGTCGTATGTATTAGAAAGATTGATGCGACCAAATTTTTTGATGTGACCATTTTTGCGGTGCTTGCTGGGCTATCGGGGCGTAGGAAGCTGAGGAGCTTGTTGTAGAGGATCTCCTCGCTTCATATACTTGCTCGAAAGCTATCGGCACAACATATTTCCACTTTACTTCCAAATGCCCTTGGATCGTCATGCAGGTATTCCTAGGCCATTGGGACGGAAAGTGAACAGTGAAAAGGCTGCGCTTGTCGGTCAAACCTCGACTTGGCAGTGTCGTATCGTGAACGACGGCGAGGGACCATGAAGGACCCCAATAACAGCATAAATGATATCCACTGATTTGTATTGGTTTGCGTGGCATCGTGGCGATATGCACTTGATGTGCTTGAGTGAACCGCATGGGATGTATGATGGCGTAAGGCAGGCTTCTTGGAATTGTTGTACCTGAATAAATGGCGGGTCTCAACAAGCGAATCCGAGAAAATATTTCCTGTTTTGGCCACATGAATACGAGCTCAGCCCTCATGGTCACGAAATTGGAGCACATGAACTCTCCAGAACTAGTAATTGCCGAAAATTCAAGATCTCCGCCAAAGGGGCGATTCCAAAACAGATTCATATTGAATCCCGGCACGGCATTCAATCATTGCCAATCTTGGTGCACCAACTTGTGTCCCCTCCAGATCCGAGATCACGCGCTTCGTCGTATTCATTCTGCACTTCCTCAACACGGCTAGCTCCATTTATGCTAGAGCGCTTCAAATCACCAATTGTTTTCGAGACATCAAATCTGACCTCATAGAAATAATATTAACGTACGCGTCCTCAAAGCCAGCTTCCAATATCGTGCTCTTAATGCTCCATCAGAAGCCTAGCGAAGATCCCAAGAGTACCGATAATTTAGACCATGACAATCACTGGAGCAAATCCCCTCCCTTGTAATCCCCCGGCACAGCCCATTCCTCCGCCTCCTGAATCTCCCAAAATTGTGAGGCTTCAGTAGCTCGAAGCAGCCTTTTCCCTTAGACTCGCACCATACTTCCACAGAATCCACGGATACGGCAACCCAATCACCAAACCAATAAAGCACAACGTGGTATTCGCCCACCCATACCCAAGGACCTCATACATCTTCGGCGAGAACAGCGGGAACAAAAATGCACACATCGATTCGATGAACCTAGTCGCAGCCATCGCAGACGATGTGTGGCCAGAATATGAGTCGATGATGTATGCTGTGCTGACCATACTGACGCATTGGATTCCCATCAGAGAAATGAGGATGGCGACATCGACGGCTACCCAATATACTCTATTCTCGGCAGTCCAGCCGTAGAACAGAAGGAAGAGGTACCCGATGATGATCCCTGGAACCATGATTGGAAGTCGTGACTCGGGTGTCTCAATACCGTTGGGTTTTCGAGCTTTGCGGCGTCGGTAGAAGAAATCGACGAAGAAGCCGCAGATTTGCGAGCCTGCAACTTCTCCGAGAGAGATGGCGATGTAATGTAAACCGCTGATTTCAACCGATTGGCCATAATGAGAAATCCAGAGCGTTGAGAATGTAGATAGCACGATGTAGAGGAGACCATAATTAAACCCTTCCAGGACTGCCGTAATCTGGATGACAGGGTGAAAAGCCAAAAGGCGAAGTGGGCGTGAGAACGCCCTTCCAAGAGTCGATAGCAGAGTTTTATCGCGCTCGAGCTCTTCGTGCTCGGTATGGTATCGCTGGTTTCCCGTCTCACGACGAAGTTTCTCAGCTCGACGATGGAGAATCAGTGGACTGTAAGTCTCTTTGAAAGTCGTGATCGTGGCAACCATCATGACGGCTTGGAAGATAGACGTGGCCCAGAACATCCATCTCCATGTTGTCCGCTCTGCCATGAACCCACCGATGATTGGGCCAACACATGCTCCGAGAAGTGGTATGAGTAAATAGATGCTCAGGGAACGACCTCGCTGTTCTGGTCGCCATACATCACTGAGAACCCCGCCAGCAAGAGCATATATTGAACTGGCACCGAAGCCGGCCAGGAATCGAGCACCGATGAGTAGCTCTTTTGAGTTCGCAAATCCACAAGCGATATTCCAGATGAGGAACCAGAGACTGGAAGCGTGGAGGACGATCTCTCGACCATAAACTTCGGACATGGGCCCGATGAGAAGTGGTCCGAAAGCTGTTGCAAGGAGGTAGATGGACAGAGCCATAGCGGACTCGGCGGATGTCATGTCCAAGTCTTTGGCGATGGTGGACAGAGCTGGTGCCATGATGGTGGAAACCATGATACGATTGAATCCTGTCGCGGAGAGTACGTCGGTGACGGCCCATTTTCGACCTGTCGACCAATCTAGGGGGTTGTCTGGATCATATGGGAATGCGAAGGCGACGAGATATGGATCATCTTGCTTTGTGGCTGGAATCGGGGTTGGACGATCTGTGCAAGAGATTGGTGCCATTTCCAATTCGTTGGGCGTGGCTTCCATGATCGCATCATGACTTATGGAAGCCATGTCAACATGTAGCAAGTATCGATTGACTTCTGCTATATGGAACGGAGGGAAGGGAGAAGAAGGAAGGATAAAGAGGGCATGAAGGGTGCCGCCTAAGGAGAACGGTAACGGACTATATACTCACGAGAGTAAGGACAATGGAAGGAAAGGTGGGATGGCGGTCTGTATTTACTCCGTGAAGGTCCAACACCCTTGACTAAGACATTAGCTGCAGCCCAGGCCAGGCGAAGTTGGAACACTCTGGTTGGCCAACATGAACAAGAGGTGTCTGCAAGATCATCAGATAAGATGATGAGACAGATCCACCTTCCTAAGAGACATTATCAGATCCTCAGCTGCCTGCCACTACCCTGCTAGTTTACTTGATGCACGATGCAGGTCGGTGACGATGCGAGCTTTGCATAATTTCTGAAGGCACAGAGGTATCACTGACGACTAAGCAGAAGTTGTGCAACATATTGAAACATGCGTTAGTTTCCAAGGAAATGAAGAGAGACAATCTGTAGTGCCGGGCGACAAGAAGATAGAAATCATGTTTGAATGGTGAACGAATTTCCGCCGTCAGAGAAGGAAACGATACAGCAAATTTGAGATATGGAGGCTTCTCTCGGGGTGGAGAGGTTGCAGTCGAACTCCGTATCCGGCGCTAAAATCTGATGCCTATCCACCCCTGTACTATTCTTGACGTGTCGGGCCTTACAGCAAGCCAAAAGCATCCAAATGCTTCAAAAGGTTGAGTCGTATAAGATTTGCTACAGTTACGACTTCGAAACTATCTTAAACCAGAATCCTGCAATTTTCCCCTACAGTTAGTCTCAACCCCCTAGCCCCACCCAAGTACACATCGCTTAGTGGATTAGTGCCGAAGTTTTTGCTTCTCTTCCCGACGTCGAAACGAGGAAAATTCTAGCTGCGTTAGTTATTTAAATAAGAAGTCCCGAGACATTCACGGCTTTAAATCGGTTGTATAGGTACGAGATCACAACACTTCTCAATCCACTCATCCACTAACGATCTCGCAGTGTAGTGGTTAGCACGTGGGATTTTGACTACATATCAGAATCACGTTCTGCAAAGAACTTTCCCGAATCCCCGGTTCGAGCCCGGGTACGACCTATCTGAATAACTCATTTATCTTTTTGCGATTATCGCTTTCTTGACTTTGCATAGGCATCTTCTTTTGGTTTGGAGATTCTCCATGTTCTTTTTTGAGCTTTCCCTGCAAAATTTTGCAGTGGGGAGAGTGGTGACGTCAAGCGAGGCTTCCCCTGTTGAGACCCCGCAGTTCAAGGTTAGCGAGGCCCTGTAAACAACAATTAAGCAAAATCTTTGGCGTGATACTTGGTGGCTCCTTGATGTCTGACAGTCCTCAGAACATTTCTTTTCGCCAGATCGAACAATTTGAACAGGTGGCCAGATCGCAGTGCTTAATATTTGTCTTTGCTCATGCGCTGGCCATTGCTGTTGCAGTGCTTTTGGCTGGGGTTTGCTCGCCTGCATAGCAAAGCAACGGCGCCCAATCTCAGGCTCGCCACGCATCTACTGCAAAAATGTTCCTGGCTTCGTCGTACTCTACTCTTGAGATTCGAATATTACAGCGCCCTAATAAGCGGCACCTTGCATGAAACAATTCATCGCCGTCCCTCCCGCTCGGGTTCCATCCCATCTCATAGCAGACTGGTACAAGTACACAAATACAAGGGTGCAGCACCAAGCCATTGTACCACAGCATGAACACCACACGGCACCATACAGGAATACCGACTTCTCCTACCTGATCTCCATTCCAATCAAACACTAACGGTACCTGCAGCTGCACAGCACATCGATGGGACCGTATGGCTAATCCCGAATTACCCACTTACCTATATGGACGTTTCTTGGAGTAAAGTCCAGTTCTCAGCAAACTTTCGCGCCTTGCTTCTCTTTCTCTGTTTGAATATCTCGAGTTGAATTGTTTGACTTTCCTAGAGCGAAGCTCCCGAATTTTCCCGGCTCAGAAGTTCATATTTTGCCGTCAACATTCTCACCCACGATGTCTTCCTCGATCCACACAATTCTCACCCCCCTCGCCATCCTCTTCACAATCACGCACCTCACCTCAGCACAACAACCAACACCCTACATACCCGCAACCCACACCGGCTACAGTAGTCCTTCACCAATCACATCTCAAACACCCCATTTTCTCCCTCCTCTCTCCCCAAGCTTCCGCCTCTTAAACAGCAAAGAAGAATACGCTGCATCCATCTACCTAGCCCTAACATCCGTGCAATCAACATGGACGGCAGGACCTGAGTATCCGAGGATTATATCTGCTATTCACAGTACGTTTCCTCCCCCTTCAGAATCCCCCCTTTTGCTTTCTCCCCATCTCCACACTTCCACACTTCCACAGTTTCACCTTTATCCTCCTCTCTCAACACTTGTTCCCTATAATTTGCTTTGAAGTCATTCTAACAACCCCTAAAGAAGCCGCGCCAACTAGTCTCTACCCTTCTCTCATGTCATCAGGCTACAATTGGCCCGCAATCGTCACTGCATCTTGGTATGGGACTGTCGGCGCCTCGATCCGATCTCAAATATCCGTGCAAGAATCAGCTTTGCAGAGTGCGTTCGATAGTATGGTCGCTCAAGTGAACGCTGAGGCCGAGAAGGAGGCTGAAACTGAGTGTGGCGTAAGCAGCAATACGGGGCTAGGAAAGAGAGAAATGCTGGAAAATGGTTGGGCACTGGGGATGGGTATGGGGATGGGATTTGTGGTGCGTGTCTGGTCGGTGGGCGGGTTTTGACCGACAAATGGATGAGGAGACTCTTGGATTTTGTTTCTATCATTGACAGAGAGAGTATATAAGAAATGCTGTTTTTGGGTATTTGTACGCCTACTCCATTTCCTGCCAAATTTCCAATCCGTTGTGCACCGTTCGTGTTCATTTCATGCCATGCTCTCACTCCTCTTCACCAACAGCAACATCCTTCCTAGCCTTGAATCCAACACCCGGCAATCGACTTCTCAGCGCCAAACTACTACAAACCACACTGATACTGCTCAGCGCCATAGCCAAGCTAGCCCAAACAGGATCTAACCTGATGTGCTTTCCCCCACTTGTGATCGGGTAGAAGACTCCAGCCGCCACGGGCAGCGCCACAAGGTTGTAGATCAGAGCCCAGCCGAAGTTGAACTTGATGCGCCGGAAGACAAACTTGCTCAAATCGAGGAGAGTGATAAGTGAGTTGAGATTACTGGAGACGAGGACGAACTCAGCAGATGAGATGGCGATGTCCGAACCAGAGCCGATAGCGATTCCCACATCTGCAGTTGTGAGAGCAGGAGAGTCGTTGATACCATCTCCAACCATGGCGATGAGAGCACGTTTGTCTACGTGATCCTTCCCCGAAGAAGTACGTGCTTTGAGGGATCTCTGGAGATAAGAGATCTCCTTTGCCTTCTCGCTAGGTAGAACACCGGCGATGATATTCGAGAGCGGAATCCCAACTTTTGCTCCAATGGCGTTGGCTGTAATGGGATTGTCACCTGATAGCATCCAGACATCCTTTCCGCTCTTCTTCAGGACACGAATAATTCCTGGTGCTTCTGGTCGGATGGGATCTGAAATAGCAAACATGGCTGCAAGTCGCCAACCACTTGAAGGTTCCAGGACTGTATTGTTGAAAACTTTGACTGCTGCTAATGCGACGGACTTTCCTTCCTGCTTCCATTTCTCGAGCTCTGATCGCGCGGGTACAGGTAACTCAACATTGTTCATCGACATGAAGGTTTCATTGCCAATGATCATCTCCGCTCCGGCGCCCGCGACGGATCCAGCAAGGTCGAATTTACCGCTCATGCCTCTTCCAGCGATTTCTTCAACCTGATCAACTTGTACATCAGTCACGGCCATAGTCTTGCAGAATGATACAAGAGCTTTGGCGACTGTGTGACTGCTGTTCTGCTCCAGTGCCTTGACCATACCCAGAATAGTTCTTTGAGAATTTTCTTGATTGCTGTTCTTGCTGTCTTTCACTTGCTCGAGTTCCTTGACCATGCGAAGAATGCTGGATTTGGAGACTTGGCTGTTCTTACCAAAGTCAACTGGGATGGCATCGAAGTCTGTGACAACAGGTTCTCCGCCCAGGGTCAAGGTGCCCGTTTTGTCGAAGACGATGCAATCGATTTTACTGGCTTTCTCAAATGCCTCACCTCCGCCCTTCACTAGAATACCATACTTGGCTGCAAGTCCGCCACCCACAAACAGTGCAGTAGGAGCCGCTAGTGCAAGACCACAAGGACAGGCGACAACGAAGACAGCAATCGCGAATTGTAAAGACCATGCGACCCATCCACCAGAGTCGTGACCCAAATAGCCTCGTGGGAGGGTGCCAGAAAGACCGAGCCCAAGCCATACTAACCACGTTGTGATGGCAATAAGAGTGACGAGTGGAACGAAATATCCAGTCAAAGTATCGGCGATACGTTCCATCGGAGCACGGCGTGTTTGGCCTTCTCGAACTGCCTTGACAATTTGATCCAACATTGAAGATCCTGCAACGCCTGTGATTCTGATTGACACTGGTGACTCCTTGTTGACTGTGCCTGAGAACACCTCGTCCCCAATTGACTTCTTCACAAGTCTTGACTCCCCGGTCAGACTTGACTCGTCAAACTTGGACTCTCCCTGGACAATGGTGCCATCGCACGGCGGAGATCCTCCATGGAGAACCTTGACAAAATCGCCGAACTCAAGCAAATCAACATTTACACTCTTGACAGGCTCAGGTCGCTGACCGGTAGCCAGCTGCTCCCCGGTTGAAATGTCCTCGGTGAGTGTCTCTTCACTTGTTCGTCTCACATTTGGGCCTTCAATAAGAAGCGCCTCGGTGGGTCGTAGCTTTCCAAGCATCGCGACTGCATCGCCTGTTTTCGACTTGCTGTAGGATTCGATAAGACGGCCGACGAGAAGGAAGAGGGTAAGGAATACGACCGAGTCGAAATAAAAGCCACTGTCCTCCACGTGTTTTGATCCTTTAGCACCAGCTGCAATGAGTTGAGCGACAGATGAGATGTACGCGATCGAAGTACCAAGAGACATAAGCATGTTCATGCTACCGAAACGGTAGAAACGTTGAAATATCGGTGTGGAGCTGCCGCGACGCCACATTGATCGAATTTCTTTCAGCGCTCGAATATGAAACACATCCGCACACAAGAAGTAGACAGGTGTTGCCAAGATAAAAAGTGACCATTGTGTTCGACTAACCCCGGCATAGAGAGGATGCATCAAGAATTTCTTGCCTGAGTTGTCTGATGGTACTAGACTCATATAGATGATGCCAATGATCAGAGTCGGGATGGCGATGATGAAAGTCAAGGCTACCCTGATCAAGATTCGCAACTGTTCTCGGGCGTGAAGCTGTCTTGATCGTTCCTCGAGCGTTGGTGGATGATATATTGAAGGTTTGATTGATTCGTCTACAGCCGAGATAGCTGCGATAATATCCCTGATGGTGAAGTCCGGTATCCGAGGGGTGTACGTGAGCTGCAGAACAGGGGTCTGCAGAGCTACACGTCTATCGATTTTAATCTTGTTGTCGAAAGCCGTGGAGAGGGCCGCATGTACACGAGGGGGACAATGCTCGCAAAACATGCCATCGATCTTGATCTCGACGGTTCGTTGTTCACTTCGTATCCCCGAGTCGACCTTGCTGGTGTCGACGATAGAATCGATGGCTGCGTCATATCCAATGTCTTCGATAGTTTCAACGATATCGTCTTTGTGCCCTTCACCCACGAATTCGACCGTAGCGCTGTTCGAAATCAAGTTGACCACGACTTTTTTGACCCAAGACTTCTTTTCCAATTCTTCTGTGATGGCTCCGACGCAGGCAGCACATGTCATCCCACCAACAGCTAGAGAGGCTCGCCAAGTATCCGCACTGGCTTGTGTGTCGACCGAGTCAATGGTGACTAATTTGTTGTTCTGGGATTGGAACATCTTCGAAGTTGTGCCGCCATCGTCAGCGGATGACGAGGCTTTTGAACTGGAAGGCTTTCCAGCTGCATCTCGTCGACATGCTTCGCAATGCTGAATATGCTCAGAAGAGGGTCTGGAATTATTCCGACGCCGAGAATATTGGTCTGACGAGAGTCTATTGATAACTCGATCGAGGTAACCGTCTGCAGCGTTGAGTCCTGCGGCTGATATCCCCGTTGGAGGGCGGCTGGAATCTGGTGCGACGTCGTAGATTTCGAAGCCCACGCTCTCTAGGGCGCTTTGTATGTCCGCGACCAATATAGCTGCATTGTGTTTGACTGTGACTACAGAAGAGACGAGAGATGGTGATACGGTGGCTGGAGGAGGATCAAGGGCGTATAAAGTATTCTGAATATGGGAAACGCATGATGGACAGTGGAGGTTGGACAAAATAAATGAAGTCGTAACCATGTTCGGCGCGGCTTGCAAATGAGACATTTTCTCCGAGGTATCTGGAAGAGAATCCATCACGACTATTGTTCGCACTCGCGTCTATCTCGGGTATGTGGTATGATAGAGAGGGGAAGGTACGATGGGGCGAGAGAAGGATGTAGCCCATGTATATGAAGGGAGGAAAGCAAGACTTGGACTGCGAGAAACTACGAGAAGCAAAGTGAATGGAGAAAGACTCACATATCCACTTACCAAATATCTATGACATATGACCTACCAGTCGGATGTACGCTGCACGTCCATTTGATTGATAATTTTGGCTGATATTGATGAATCGATGATGGTTGTGGCGATTCACCGCGAAAACATCGCAACGCACAAATCTCGCACCGCACAATCCGCGCTGCTTATCTAAATCCCTGCTAGTCGCAGCCATCACGTGCAGTGAACAGACAGGTTCCAAATTGCATGAAACTAGAAGATATTGACATTTGTCTATCTTGAAAGTGAGAAAGGTATTTGATGAGTATCTGATAATGTTGGTTGACATTGTGGGAATTTGGGGGAGGTTTCCTCGCTTTTGCGACGCCCCTTTGCATTCGCTCACGAAGGCGAGATCAGGTCCGAGATTCGCTTCACTCGAAATCTCCGCTTTTATGGCAAATACACTGGATTGATTGGCCTTAATACACGTGATGGACCATTACATTTTTAATCTCGCCTTCGTATGACGCCTAACAACAATTTTTACTCCAACTCCATGAGCAGTATCAAAACCCTGCCTTTCCAGTCTTTCCTTCTGGGTTCAAGTGCAATCTATTATTGATAGAGATATTGTCGCTCTGCAAAAGGAACTGCACTGTCCGGCCAGGAACCATGAGTGGCAAAGTCACGTGTACAGATCCAGCTCCCACACAAACGCATCTAAACGGTGGAATCAGGATCCGAATAACCCATGGCTTTAATCAACGCTTGCCGTATATCCGAAAAGCTTGTCTTTACGTCTGAGTTACACATGCGGAAGTTTGATCCCATATGAGGCTGACATTTAACCATATTAAGATGCCAAGCTGCCTAAATTCCACACGCGAAGAAGCGGTATTGGTTTGATATATGGTCCTCACGGGATAGGACTGTTACGGATAGTCCAATGGGAAGTACTCCCACTTAGTGAGTTGTATGGGGGCAATATAGGTACCCCATATTGATCTTGTACAATGAAGAATCGATCTTGTGACAAGAAAGTCTTGCTCTGAGCAGTGATGCGATTTTAGTCTGATCGGCTCGGACCACGATCCTGAACTCTTGGTGTACGCGAACTGTTCCAGTCCAGGTCTAATGGTACCACAGCAGAACGAATTCGGTGCCCTGAGGTAGGTGGGAAAATATTCCCGTCACGTGTGGAGTTCTATCTTGCTCCGACATCGACTTTGTTCGTTTCATCCAAACGAGAAGTCGACTTAGACGAACCTAATTGCTTCATTTGCCTTCAAATGAGCCTCGATCGGGTCACGGGCAGGCTGAAAGGCTCCCGGCTTGGCTGTCGACACAATGAATGTGCAAACTGTCCTCCAAAATATTCTTCATTCTGCTGTTCACATCTCTCAAGTTCTGGCCGTCAGTCCTACTCAAGGATTTCACTGTCTCGTTTTAAGTCTCTTTTGCTATTGAAGATGCGTTTGCTCCCTGTCCTCGCAATTGCGGCAAGTGTCGGTGCGCAAAAATGTCCACTTCAATTCGATGGTCGAGTTCGTAAAGACGCGACCTTGGCGACTTTTGATGGTAGTTCCAGTCCATTCAATGCTCAATATGTGCTTGGAGCCAGTAAGTAGTCAAGAAGGGCATTTGTGTATCTCATCTGATATTTCCAGACCTGAAATGGAGCGGCGTCCTTCAGTTGCCAAATGTCAACTCGTCGCTCGTAAGATTCGAAGATATCCTCAAAAATTGCATCTCTGACCAGATAGTTCGACGCCGCTGGCACAAAAGCTGTTGAAGTGACCATCAAGTACCTCTTTCCCATTTCTCGACGAGACCCGTACTGACCGCACCTCAGCGACAAATCCATCTTCAACAGCCAAACCGGCTTCCGCCGCGCAGAACTCCTTCCTCTCTCCAATAGCGGAACCGATGCCTCGACCACGGGCATCAAAACCATGCACTTCTCCGTCATGAAAGACACAGCTCGGCCCCTCGATACCGCCCACGAATATCAACTCTTCTTCCTCGAATCCAGCGACTACAGCACCAACCAGGTCGTACTCAAGTATGGCAGCATCATTGGTGGTAATCCGGGAGGGGCCAACCCAGATACGCTGTTCTTGCAAGGTAACGTCAATTCGAAGCCGATCAGTACTATTTTCTCAGTAAGATTCACGCCGGGAACGTGGCATAATTTTGGGCTAGTGCTGGATTTTGTAAAGGGGTAGGTCGATCATCTGTCCATGGACTTCTTGGCATGCCGATAAGATGGCCTGATTGCTGATGCTGGCAAATGTAGGACGACTCAAGTCTACTACTCAACTGGCAACAATCCTCTAGCTTCAGTTAGCAAAGCTGTGACGAACAATGTTGCTGGACAAGGACAGTATCATTTCGGAGTCTTGAAGAAGCCAGTCAATCCTGGATCAGATATCACGAAGAGTGGGAAGCAACCTTCTGGTATCAATGAAGGTGTTATCTTTGGCGGCATTTTTGAGGAGGATAGTAGCTTGAACTCATGTATTAGCTTGAGTCCGTGAGCTGTGTCCGGGTAGCTCTGGTCGAATATCCGCCAGAGCAGGCGAGAAGTCAAAGGGTATTGTAAACATTTATATGCGATATAATTATGGAGCAAAAAGATTTCTCGGCAGATCATCAGGAGAAGATATGTCGTGGTTGTCTTCTGCAGATTGGATTAGCCCTTCTTGTTTTCATCAGCCTGCAGCACCCGAATCGTGGGGCTTTGTTCGCTAAGCCAGGCTCAAGCCGGTGGTGACGCACCCAGGCACCCAAGTTCTGCTCTCTGACCATCAATCTTGCTCGCTACGCACAAAAAATTCAAAAACTTACTGTCTTTACACATCCACCTCCATATCTGACTGGCCAACTGGACAATTGAGAGTCCGAAATCAGCATCCGCGCACCCTAAACATGTGGGGAACCTCCATCCACGTAACGTCTCGCTTATCTCCGATCGCGCGACGTGATTTGTTTTGAAACTTCAAATCACCAGCCCGAACATCTCGTCCGAAACCCCCAGTGACACGCAGATATCAAACAAGAGATGCCAAAATCTATGCGCGTCGGAAGATCGGAACAGGGTAAGGCTAGGCTGGTATTGCCGTGCTTCAAGTAGTGGCGTTTGTCCTGGTCCTGTCTTTTGGAGGGTTTGCTCGATTCTTTGGTCTTGATTTGCCTGCTGGATCTGTTTGTATAGACTGAACCGATTTTGGATACATGTTATAGTTGATGAAAGTGGCTATTATGGATTCGAATACCCTTTACAAGAATGTCTACACTACAGACGAACATGATCACGAGGAAGCGCTTTCTACGACTGAAGTCGACGAGTCTCTGATGGGCGACGAGAAACCATCTCAACACCGCAAAATCTCAACGAGACAATCCTGCATTGGAAAACTTCGATCATATCGATGGATACTAGACACAACCTTATTAATGATCATCCTCGGGCTACTACTTCTCCTACGGCACGAATGGAGCCAACAGAAAATACCACCAGCATCTTGGCAGGTCGGAGGAGATTATACTGGAGCTGGCCCGACATGTAAGTTACCGCCCAGAATCAAATGAATCGATTATTGACAGGCGATTCAGTCTCAACACATACCCAAACCTTCGCTTCCTCCCCCGACTTCGCTCCTCTCAATACCACTCAATTTTTCCAATCCTCCACCCTCAGCCTCTGGAATACACTCATGCCTCCTGGAACCGGCCTCCCAGCCCGTGATCCATCACATACATTTTTCACGACCTCCATGACGCACCAGCTACACTGCGTGTACATGATGGCGCGGATCTTCTCTGGGGTGGTGTTGAACAGTACGGAGGAGATCGAGGAGGGTTTGTTACCGGACGATTGGCATTTTCATTTTATGCATTGTGTGGATTATATGAGGCAGGCAGTTATGTGTGGTGCGGATTTGGCGATGGAGCCGCATGAGCCGGATGATTTGGAGGAGGGGAAGTTGGATGCTGCGTGGGGGGCTAGGCATGGTGAGTCCCGCTATCGGAGGCGGGAGAAGTGCATGTGATTGCTGACTTATGGTCGCAGTTTGTAAGAATTATGGAGAGGTGACGAACTATCTTGGAGGTAAGTTGTCAAGTATGTTTTTGTTGTCAAGATGCTGACGGGCGTGCAGACCAAATCAACGATGGGGCTAGGGTAGTACTGCCGATTGACGACTGAAGAAAGATTTCTTTTTGGATCTATGAATCTCAGTTGGCTGATAGCTTGAAAGGCAGCTTCTCATTCCAAGTTTCTTTACGCTAGGATAGCAGTGTGTAGAAAGAAGGGGTTGCAATGGTTCCTCGATGACGGCCGACTAGCGCCCCGCCCAAATGAGGGATGATGTTCAGCGATGAGGCTGGCTAATCTCTGTACCTGGGGACAAAAACAATTGAAGATGTCAATTATGATCAAATCTTCGAGTTATTTTTTCCTGCTGAAAATGCTTCGGCAGGCGTAATATGTCAGCCACTTCGCATGTGAATCTCGCTTCGCTGTGTTTGTTTTCCTTCGCCTAAATCTAGCCTCAAAGCTTGGCATTCGCAAACGGAAATCCTCCCCCAGCAATAAGAGACACATCCCTACTGTTCCAGTCATCCCAAATTGGATGGATATATTTCCGCAGAACACTCTTTTGCAGTACCGTAATTATATGATTCTTACCTGCATCACGTGTTTCATTTCCTTGGCACTAGTTGAGTCAGAGGGTCAAGAATTGATGTCAAGAGATCATGAACAGCAATGTGACTGTTGAACGTTTCAAAACGGAACAGACGAGGATAACAGGTTTTAGTTCCGAAGTACCCCCTTGGTTAAAAGAAAACCAGAATATCATTTTGACTTCAGATCTTGTAGCTAGCCCTAAGCAAATCTCGCTTGAAGCAAGAAAATTCTGCCGAGGTGGATCCCCACAGAACCACCTCCTCCTAATATCCAATCTTCATTAACAACATTGGACCCAAAACGAAATTAACCTCGTACTTTGCTTTCTCAATTGCAAATGGTAGAATAGGGGGAGTTAGAAGTAGAATAGGCCAGAAAATAAAAGCAAAAAAGAGATGATATCGGTAGGGCCGAATTGGGGCTTCGAGAAAGTCAGTATTTGAAGACAGCGACCGTTGAAAGTACCATTATAACTTACATTGAACCCAAGACCACATACAGTGTTTGATGTTAAACCCAAAGCATGTATTCTACCACTGAACTATCCGGCCTTGATGAAGAGGATTGCTTAATTGAATAGACAAAGGAGTTAGTAAAGCCCTCCTCTGACTCACAGCCCACAAGTGTGGCGGTGAGATATGGCGGGGCAACTTGCATGAAAATCCCTATTGCTACTTTTAACTTCGTCAAGAAACGTCAAGGTACGATCAAGCAAGTCAAAGGAAGGTACAGTTAAGACTTATGTTGGGTTATGATGGTCCTGACATTTCCCAAAATCATACAATCCACAAGCCGAAGACACACTCCCCAGCCGGGAAAACATAGTAAGCGGTATTTTCCCCCATAAAACTTTCTATTCCACACAATCTAATCTCATTGATATCTAAAAGTCCATGGGCGACCGAGATCAAGACGAATCCAGATATTCTCGGTCTTATTTTCAACTCCCCCTCAACGCCGACATCCGCACCATTTTCCCCACTGAAACCTAGCACTACAGTATGTCTGAAAAGTCGTAACAATCTCTCCGTTATTCCTTTCCTTTCATCTTCACTTCATGTTCTCCTTCAAGCCTCAACGTTTTCCACTGCAGCTATGTCATCGTCAGCAATCATATACAGGACTTCCAAATGAACATAAACCACCTTTTCTCTCCTCGACATCGCTCTTAAGTTTCAACTTCATCCCCAGGTCCTGCCCTGCCCAAGTCAATCTGGTTGCCTCCTTCACGATCAGCGCCGACCGGGCTTGGTACAACACCTTCGGAAGGTGATCTTAACGCTGCCTCACCGCCATTGTTGTCCTTTGTGCCACGGACTTTCTCCTCGGTGGCCTCGTTGATGGTATGGTCGTTTTCAAATTGCTGGCCCGAAATCTCGTCCTGGAGAGTTGAGTATGGTGAGGTATCCTGGGTCGCTGATACTCCTTGGTCTTGTCTGGCACTAGCTGCCGAAGATTGCTCGGTGCTTTGCTCAGAGCCTTGGCTCTTCTGTTCTGCTTTTCTCTTCTTCCTTGCTTCCTTCTCTCTTTCCCAGTATTCTTTGTTCTTCTGCTTCTTTCTAGCCTCTGTGTCGCCCCCAGGAGTCTGGTCAGTCTCAATGATCTATTGGAAATTATGTCCTTTGCCTTTGGAGTGGTCTGGAGATATTGTCTCCACGTGCCTAATCTCATTCTATTGGCTTCCCTCCTGTGCCTCCTTCTCTGCATCGCTCCCGAGTTCGGGATAGCTTTTGTCCGAAGCGTGTCGACTCATATCATGGCAAGTCATTGTGGAAGCTCCATCGCTGCTGCAAGGATTGCCCCGTTGTTGATCTCCATGTCGGGCAGCTCTAGGAACTTGGGTACTCGAGGTCGCATCCCAAGTTCCTTGGAAAAACTGGGCATTCCCTTCTTCTGAGCGCCGTGGGTTGTCGGGCTCACGTCTTCGGTTCTCGTCGCCAGTCTCTGCTGGCGGATCCTGGTCGCGGATTTGCGCTAGACACGCCTATTGTAGTTGCTCCAATGCCGCCAAATTCTCTCCTTGTTCCTCCTCTATAAGATCCAACATATTGAATTGTGGCTCTGAATCCGTCAGTGCGAGTCAAGGTCGGGCTTGTGTGGGCGGAGGCCAGTCATAGTCTGGCCAGTCGTCCAAGTCATTCTCAGAGCTTAGCTCACTGTCCCCATTACTGTCTGTCTTACTCTCCTCCCGAACACTGCCTCCATAATCAATTCGTTTGCTTCCGTATTCATTGTGCCGGTTGCCATATTCTTGCTCAACGTTGTTGTCCTCAGTGTGATCACCCTTGTGATTCTCATCAGGAACGCTTGAAATGCCATCGCGAGTACCATCGTGATCTGTGATTTGCTGTACCCAACCATCAATGTAGTCGCTTTTATTGGACACTCTGTCCTGGACTACACCTCCTGGTCCAGACGAAGAATCACGCGTTTCCAAAATTTGAGGATCCGGTCATGAAGCTTGTTGAGCTGTCTTTACTCCAAATGAAGTCTACTGAAACATATGTCCTTGAGCCGACGAGCGAGTTCCAAGTATAATTGGTGAACTAATGGTCGTGCCTGTAATAATCGAAATTAGCACATAGCATCTAGTTAATCGAGGCAGGGTTGCTGGTACCTTGATCTTGCTCGTTTGCTGCGCCTTCATCGGAGCATGAGTCTCGCTCTCCATTGTTGGTCTGTTCCCCTTCGGTAGCTCGCCATCCACTACTATCCCAATGTTCGGCCGCTCTCAGAGCATCATACCACTCTTTCTCTGTCTTGAAGATGTAGAAGAAGTGCTCCATGCTCATCCCAAAATAGTGCCAAGGACCAGTTTCCTCGCGCTCCCGCTGGGCTGCTTGCCATTCCTCCTCAACCTGGTCCCAATATGCCTTGCGAGAGGGTCTCTTATCTTCCGGTAAGCCCCTAATTTCCGCAATAATGACAGCCAGCTTGGCGAGTATCTTTGGACATTTATAGTCGCCGAATTGGATGGATGGTTCCTTCGCGTTGTGAATCACTTCTTGGATGCTCTTCTCTGTTGCGACCCGAATAGCCTCATCTTCGTCGTAGTCTGGGCTCATAGGATCTAGGCAGGTGCCGACGTTGTCGTTCGCCATCATCGCCGAAGTGGACTCGTTGTTGTCGCCAGCGTCTTCAGCTTGGCCCTCGCCAGGACCAGTGTCGTCGTTCATGGATGCACGCTCCTCACCATTCCCCTAGCTTCCAGATTGACTCCAAGCATCGTGATCCTGTTGTTCTTGAACATGATCTGGGTGGCTCTGTGTAACGACCTTGTCCCAAACGCTACTGCCAGACTTCCCCTTCTCGAGTTCTTCAATTCCCTCGCTTTTCGTCTCTTCATTTCCATCATCTGTGTCATTAGGGTCGCGCTCCGCATCATCCATGTCCTCATCGACTTCTTCAATGATTAGGCCCTGTCGGGATGAAATGGATTCGGATTCGGAACTGGTCTCAGGTACCAACTCGGGTACGTCCTCGCTAACTTTTGATCCTGTATCCGCTGAGTCCTCATCATGTTGCTCCGCCTGTACTTTGCGCCGGTATTGATGGGTGTGGTTTTCGAGCGTTTTGCAAGGGCAATTGGCATTTCGCTTGCTGTAATTTCGCTGGATTCGTGAAGGCTTTAGTGGGCGATTTGCTCCGGACTCAAATTCTGGTCAGCGATTGCGGTGTCCGGTCCTCCCCTTCCCTCCACTTCATCGTTTGTGGAGTGTACTTTTGGCTTATCATGGGTCTCCATTTTGGTTGGCGTTGAGGAGTGTAGGATTCTTGAAGACGGATATTCCCTTCGGCCAGAGAGCGAAAGTGCTGGGTGTTATATACTCTCTGGATCCTCTTACACTTTCGATACAGAGGAATCTGAACGATGGAGTAGAAGTTCCTCTGAACTTCTATCCCTGTGCGCATTCTGACGGAAGCTTTGAAAGTTTATGACAGGAATTTCTGAAAGAGAACTAAGAATAAAACGCAACCCAATGTCTTGGGCATGGGCTCTTACGGACAACAATCGAAGACATGCCAAATTGTATCTCATCACATCTTGAAAGATGAAAAAAGAAGTTCTCGTTGTTTTGATCACGACGTGTATAAGCGACAGTTACCGGAACGCAGCCAGCGGAATTTCTTGCAGAAAGACACGATGAGACTCCTTTTGACCTTCATCTGCCCATCTTTACATGCTTGAACCACAAATTTGTGGCCCGTCTTTGTTTCCCAACTGCATATCTCTATCAGCGAAATCTCTTTTCTGGCGCTCAGGAGAACTCACCGGAATGCAGCACTCAGGTCGCCATCCACTGGAACAAAGTCCTTTTGGCAAAGGCTCTTTGCCTAGAAGGACGGTTAGCTATCAGCGGATTTCTTTCCCGACAACCCGTCAGAGGCAGAGACAACCCACAGCCGTACGAGATATAGGCACCTCCGACCGAAGTGTCTCTGGGACTGAGTCTCTTTGTCTGCTCAGGATTGTTGTATGCGAGCATGTCGCAGCATAGCATGGTGAAGCCAGTCGTACATCTGTAGCTGAGGACAGAGACGGGGGAACGGGCGATGAGTGAGAGGATGCTTGGAAGCTTCATGATGTACTGGTATTTTGATCTTTGACACTAGAATATAGGGAAAGAATCAAAATGATTCGATCAAGAAATGTTAGATATCCATCTTCTCTGACTTGGAACTTATCCATACAATTGAGATTACTGTGCCATTGATCGCCATTTTGTGATACCCTGTGCAGCTTCAATGACGTGAGATAATCCAGTGAAGCAAATTGGACGGGCACTGGCATGAAGCACAGAGAGATTCTGAGATGAAGGTGGGAAGCCATCAAGAGGCGAGAAACCTTCCATCACCAAACTTCTGACCAATTGCCTGCCATGCCCTTTGCCACATTGAGGATTCGCGTACGGTAGTTTAGGCGAAGAGCGCCGTAAAGTTACCCCGCACCTCCGTCCAGATCAGAAAATTACCCCGCACTTGAGCTCTACAGGGCTTCTTCAGGGCACCATCGCTAAATTTCCGGGCATGTATCAACTAATTTTCGTGCCCTTCTTTCTGAAATGGGTAGCTCGGTAAAGGAATCAATTGAATGTGATACATAGGTACCTATACATGCGAGATATGTCGTCACCGGAGCTCAGAATACCACAAGAATACAAGATTGGCGGCTCAATTTCATCGGCTCCGGACATTGTCGCACAAATGATGCGCCGCATTCTGTGTTTTCAGATATCGTCGGCTTAGACAGCTTAGCAGGATTACCAGGGACTAGTTTCGAGCAATTTGTGACTGTGTGTCCTTCAGGCCTGGCTTTGTCTTTCCAGTTGGCCAACATCCGTGAGGTTCGAGGTGACGTAGGCTAAGAATATACAACCGTTCCTTCCTCGCAGCTTGTTTCACAAAGTTGATCAGATAGTTGCACTGCATAATCATAATCATGGAGTAGAGTAATGATCATCATATATGAATGGACAGAGAGGGAGTACTTACTCTGTAGAATAGTTACCACCCAGTTTGATCTATGAGTTCGATCAAACCTAGGAGATAGGGTCAAAATTCTGTAGGAGAAGCGAGCCCCAGAATGTCAACAGATTCAGTGGCTTCATCGCTAAAATAAGGTTAAGGTTTGGCTTGGCGGGGGAGGGTCCTTCACCGCCCCGACTAGCTTCAACAGCTTCGAGTTTCAACGTCAACCTCAATCCAAACGTATGTCAAAAGTATCAACACCACAGGACTAAGAAATAACCCCACAGAAGACTCCCACGATGGCAGACGATTACAAAGCCCTTTCGTCATGCCAGTACTGCCCACCATCTCCCCAGGCGGAAGATGGAAAGCCGCTGGCATGCTGCGACAGTGAGTAGAGCACTCGATCGCAATGACTTGGACTCCAACTGATAATAGGAGCATAGCTGCCTGTATTGAAGTCGCAGCTCAAAGAGAGTGTGACGTTGAGAGCTACGCCAGCAGCATCACGACCGGCAAAGGGACAGAAGTCAACGGTACGTTTGTTATATTTGAGCCACTTGAGCTCGGCTTACATTGCCACAGGACAGGAGGAATCAAGCTGCGCTAGCGGATGCTGCTCTGGAAAGGTCTCGACTGCGGACAATAAGAAGGCTGCACGAGTTGAGAAACTCAAAGCCGCACGCGAACGATATGCCGCGACATTGGAAGCTGTCGGCTGCATCTGCAGAGCTCTCCTCGCTCGAAACCTCGAGACCTGCTGCTCCCCACAGACGAAACGATCATTAAGATCAGCTACACCGCGAGCAAGCACGTCTTCGACCAGTCTACGATCCTTGACGTCTGGGTGTTGCTCAGCTAAGGACCTTGGAAGTTGCAGCAAGCGGAAGAAGAAGGCGAACACATGTGGAAAGAATACAGTCACTCGGGAAGGGTCTGGCTCGGCTGGAGACAACGTTGACGGCTCCAAGGCCACACCTAAATCTTGCACTATAAGTGCTGGCTGTTGTGATGAACCCAGATCCGAAAACCCAGTTGTCAAGGACAAAGCGGTTCCTCCAAAGACTGGCTGTTGCTCAGGTCCACCTCAGACCCGGGAAGACAACGTCAAAAAGACCTGCAGCAGCAACACATCAGCAACCAAGAAATGTGCGCTTGTGTCCAGCTCGTCCGCAGAAAAAGCTGGATGCTGCGGTGATAACAAGCCCGAGAATCTCCCGACCAGCGTGGGTCAAAATCTTCCAGCCGCAGGAAAGGACTGTGCTACAAAGTCTTGCTGTGCCAAGAAGAAAGGAAATCCGACTGTCCAAATTGAAAGCAACAAGTCTTGTTGTTCTAAGAAGCCTGGTGCTGTAGAGTCCTCCGTGAAGCAATGCGCCAAAGGTTGCTGTACTAAAAAGGCTGCTCCGGCTCCTGTCAAACAGGGATGTTGTAGCAACAAGTCTGGCGTAAAATCGAACTGTGTCGAAGCTGAAGACCCCTGCGGAGCGGCGAAGTCAGATGCACCGGAGGCATTCCCTTGCGTCACCAAATCCTGTTGCAGCAAGACAGCGAACGTGACAATTGACGCTGTTACCTGCAAATCATCAGAAGAGCAGTCCTTCGACGATTGTTGTGAGACAGGTGACATCAACGGCGAGAACTCGATTATTCACAAAGCCCCCGTCACCAGCAGCATCGACATTGAGAAAGCAGGCCTGCTCACTGAGCACGTTACGCTTAGTATAGAGGGCATGACATGTGTAGGATGCGAGAATAAATTGTTCCGCTCACTGAACATCATGCCTGGCATTACGAATCTTCAGACAAGCTTGGTCATGGCTCGAGCTGAATTTGATCTCGATGCGAAAGCGTCTGTTGACGAATTGATCAAGGAAGTTGCGAAGACGACTGGCTTTGCCTGCCAAAGACTCAGCACCCAAGGTCAGACAATCGATATTGTGGTTAGAGGCGATGCTAGAGATTTTGTAAAACAAAAGCTTCCATTCGGTGTGGAGGAGATGACTGCACTCGACAAGACCACCGTTCGTGTTGCTTACGACGCAAAGCTTATTGGGGCACGAGATCTGCTTGAGAGAGGCTTCGACAGGGACATTTCGGTCGCTCCTGCCCGTCCCTACGCCGAGTTGGAATCTGGGAGTAAACATGTTCGAGAGACTGCTGTCATGACAGCTTTCTCCGCAGCCCTCACGATTCCGGTGCTCGTTTTAGCATGGGCGCCATTGAAACCCCGGGAACTTCTGTATGGTTCGATTTCGTTGGCACTCGCTACGATCGTCCAGTTCGTCGTGGCTGGCCCATTCTATCCTAGTGCCTTCAAGGCCTTACTCTTTACTCGAGTCATTGAGATGGATCTTTTGATTGTCTTAAGCACATCTACTGCCTACATCTTCTCAGTTGTTGCTTTCGGCTACCAAGTCCGAGGACAGCCCTTGTCTACTGGAGAGTTCTTCGAGACCAGTACTTTGCTGGTAACATTGATCATGGTGGGCCGCCTTGTCAGTGCATTTGCTAGACACAAAGCGGTCGAGTCAATTTCAATCAGATCGCTTCAAAGTGGGGTGGCCTTGTTGGTAGATGACAACTACCCGAGTGGTCTTGAGATCGATGCGCGCCTCCTTCAGTACGGCGATGTTTTCAAAGTTTTACCTGATAGTCTCATCACCACCGATGGTACCGTTGTATCTGGCGAAAGTGAAGTCGATGAATCTCACATCACGGGCGAAGCTGTTCCTGTTGACAAGTCTGCTGGGTCCAGTGTGATCGCTGGGAGTCTTAATGGATCTGGTATACTTACTGTTCGCGTCAGAAGACTTCCTGGAGAAAATACAATTAGCGAGATTGCAACCATGGTCGACGCAGCCAAATTCTCCAAGCCGAAGATCCAAGAGCTTGCAGATCGCGTGGCGTCCTACTTCGTACCAGTGGTCATCGTACTTACCCTAATCACTTTCGCAATTTGGATCGCCATTGGCAAGGCAGTTCGAAGCCAGTCTGGTGGAACAGCAGTTGTCCAAGCTATCACTTATGCCATATCGGTCCTGATCGTCTCTTGCCCGTGTGCCATCGGACTGGCAGTTCCGATGGTTGTTGTCATTGCCGGTGGCGTGGGCGCTAGATTCGGTGTCATTTTCAAGTCCGCTGAGACAATCGAGATCGCTCGAAAGGTGTCTCATGTCGTCTTCGACAAAACTGGTACTTTGACTTTGGGTCAGTTGTCTGTCGCAAGCGAAGAATATCTTGCCGATAACGCATCTGCTGCTTCACTGGTACTTGGACTTACAATCAATAGCAAGCATCCTGTTTCAGCTGCTGTCGCTGGTCACTTGCTGGCACAAGGAGTTGAGCCCGCTGCCGTCGAGGAAGTTAGGTCTGTGACAGGTAGTGGAATGGAAGGAAAGCTGAGTGCGGGCAACATCCGCCTCCGTGGTGGCAATTCTCGATGGCTGGCAGCCCAAGACAAACTCGAAGTCTCAGCACTTCTTTCGCAAGGCCGAACTGTCTTTTGTGTCTCTCTAGGCGAAGACATTATTGCAATCTACGCACTTGATGACTCCCTTCGACCAGATGCCAAATCCACGGTAAACGAACTTCAAACTCGTGGTATCGCCGTCTCCGTTGTCAGCGGTGACGATGATGGCGCCGTCCAGCGCATCGGCGCTGAATTAGGAATTATGCCGTCTCGCATGAAATCTCGTTGCTCTCCTGGTGATAAGCAGAAATACATCAAGAACCTCATGGACGGCAACAAAGATGTCATCCTCTTCTGCGGAGATGGCACAAACGACGCTGTAGCCCTCGCCCAAGCTAGCATCGGTCTTCACATGAACAGTGGAACGGATGTCGCACAGAGTGCTGCCGATGCCGTACTCGTGAGACCTGCTCTCGATGGTGTTCTCGTTCTGATCGACCTGTCTCGTGCTGCATTCCGCCGTATTGTGTTCAACTTCGCTTGGTCTTTCATCTACAACACTATCGCTGTCTTGTTGGCTGCCGGCGCGTTTGTCAATGCTAGGATCCCACCGGAGTATGCTGGCTTGGGTGAGATTGTTAGTGTCTTGCCCGTAATCTTGATTGCGTTGCAGTTGAGATGGTTCAAGAGAAACTGAAGCCAAGATTTGGGAAGTTTCTGAGTTACGAGATGGGATTTCATATGTCCAGCTGTCCGACGTGTCGCATACATCATAGACTTTACACACTCGTTCATTCCACATTTTGGTCTTTCCTTACTACGATGAGAAGACCGAATACTCTCACTCTTTTTCTAAGGAACTCTACAATTAACTTATAGTTGAAACCATTAAGTTTCAGCCTGAAAACCTCAACATCTTGCGTTCAAGTACATTCTATGCCAGAAATTGCTTGAACACTTAGTTTTCCAGAAAGACATGATTTCCTCATGCCAGGTACTGTCTCTTTCGAACTCATTTTCGATTCATCCTTATGTGTATCAAATTGAATTTGACTCGCGAGCAGAACGGGGCAACAAAGTCGCATGGCATTCCACGTCTGTCGGTGAACTCGTCCACCTTCGTTGTTGCCCTTGGCTCGGTACCATAGCTGACAGCTACCAGTGGGGTTCTGAAACCCACTTTTCTCCCTACTATACTAAGCTGAGAAATATCACTACTGCACTAACAGTAGTAAGCATCAAGACCGACGGGACCATGTCTGTGCCGCAAGCTTGTTTCTCATTCCCGGCTAACGTGCATTTGCAATTTGCTACTACTTCCACTACGCAGAACCCAATATCCGTGTCAGGGATGCTGCTACTGATGCCAGGCGATCGGGTAAGTCGTAGTTTTCAGACGACGGCGACCAATCGCTTATGCAATGCATAATTTTATATGAATGGGCAAAAGGTCCGTGAGATTGTTTTTGATCTTACGGCGCACAGTTCATGTATGGCATACTGATCTGAGATAAATAGATTAATGCTGTCTCATTGGGGGAGCACCTACGACAGACGACTCCTGCCGCCCTAGTAGGTCCCACTCACACGCCTAGAAGCTGTTGCAAAAAGTAGGCAGAAAGATTCTCTGTTGGCGACTGTGACTTGCTGCGGGTCTCCCGCTGGTACTGCGACTACACGAGTCTTCTGCTAACTGTCTTATGACTGGCGAATACGACTACTTTTTTCCCTGGTCCACCTTTAAGCTGGATAGTCCCGTATTGGTTTTTCCGTCAAGCTATTGTTTATCTGGCATGATCTCTGGCAATAGGTTGGTGAGGAATTCGAGTGGGTAGGGTGCGGCCACTTCCCCTGGCTGTGCCTAGAAAATATGCTTATGCTTACAGCGGGCCAATCCGCAGCGCAGGGAGGACTTTTAAATATCGTCCAAGGAATGATAATCGCCTTGAGAAAATAAGCTTCATCAGCTCGTGCAAGCTTTCCGGTATGTCGGCAAATTTACTGATGCTATGTCCACAGTATTGGACCCTTGCTCTTCGTGTTCGCTATTGGCGGGGAATGTCGTGAATTTGCACACACACAATTGGTTCTTGCTAACATCACAAACGGGACATTAGGTTACGAAAGACAAGTGTAGAAGTGCACCCCTTCTTCCTTGAAGCTGTAGAGAAGGGCTGAGAAGGGCAGGTAAGTGCTTATTCTTCGCATGGGAGTCTTTTGAAAGTCCAGAGTCGAATATTGTCTCCGCAATGCGTAAGCCAGAAGGACATCTTGATCTGCAATTTCGAGGAGCATAAGATCGAACCAATGCCCCGGAAAATTAAAGGGAAGGCCATTCTCGTTTCTCTTGGTCACTTCAGTTGCTATCAATCGGCTGCATTCTTTTCTTCCATTTCCATCACCACGATTTTGCCGCAGCCATGAGGATGCTACATCTCCTCGCGGCTCTGCTTGTACCCTTGCTGCAGGTGCAGGCAGCTGCAGTATTCTCACATTTTATGGTAAAATTACCAACTTGACTCAATTTATTGTCGTTCTGTCTTGAGATGACTTTGCTAATACTATCGCAGGTGGGAAATACACAATCTTTCGAATTGGTCGATTGGGAGACTAATATCGTGATCGCTCAATCGTACCATGTCGATGCATTCGCTCTAAATATGGCCAATGGCTGGGAGTACAACGCTGCACAAGTCTCTCTTGCCTTCACCGCTGTGAACAACTATGGCTTCAAACTTTTCTTCTCTTTCGACTATGCAGGGAACGGGCCCTGGCTGAAATCCGATGTTACCCAGTTCATCCAGGAATACGCCGCCAATGGGGCTTACTACCATTACAATGGAAAACCATTTGTGTCGACCTTTGAGGGACCAGGTTCTGCCGCAGACTGGGTTGATATCAAAAGTGACACCGGGTGCTTCTTCGTTCCAGACTGGTCGTCCATAGGCGCTGGGCCTGCTTTAGACAAAGGTGTAGCAGATGGACTGTTTAGTAATCGACCCCTTTTGTTTCCCACTCGGAGAGTTTGATGTTGACTTGTTATAAGGTTGGGCGGCATGGAGATGGGGTAATTGGCCCATGAATACCTATACAGACGCAGCGTATCACGTGTCTTTGGCTGGCCTCCTATACATGATGCCGGTCTCCCCTTGGTTTTACACAAACCTCCCGGGCTACGACAAGAACTGGTTATGGGCGGGTGACGAATTGTGGTTTGATCGTTGGCAGGAAGTTTGGTCCTTCCAGCCGGAGTGGGTGGAAATCATCAGCTGGAACGATTTTGGAGAATCTCATTACACTGGGCCCCTAGTAAGTTATTCTTCTTGGAGAATGCGAGGCCATGTGAGCAGCTTTCAGACTAACACATGTATAGGATTTAAGACAATTCACCCCCTTCAATGTCGACTTGGGGAATGCATCAAATAACGTAAGGAAGAGAGACACATCTGACTTATATGATCCAATGTTCACTCACTAACTGTCGATCTTAATAGTTTGCGGAAGGAATGTCGCACGATGGATGGGGAGCCATGCTCCCCTTTCTTATTGATACATATAAGAATGGCGAAGCGACATTCATAAACGAACAACTGTTCGTCTGGTATCGGATCAATCCCACTGGCTTAGGCTGCAACTTCGGAGGAACATCAGGAAATACCGCGAGTCAGCTTCAGGTTGAATTTGAGCATCAGCCAATTGTGAAAGACTCTATCTTTGTCTCTGCGTTGCTGTCGTACGATGCATCGATTACCGTGCAGATCGGTGGAAATTCATACACGCCGGATTGGGACGTTATCCCGTTCAACCACCAGGGAATGTTTTTTGCTAGCGTTCCATTTGGAGGCTCAACTGGTGACGTCCAGGTATGCCTTACGCGCATTGGAGCCGACATCCTTTGCATCAAATCCGACCCAAGTGAGTAGCATGAAGAGCCCTCAGCTTGTTCCAAATGATCACGGCTGACGATATCAAGTAACAACGGATTGCTCGGCCAACAACGGTTATCAGAATGTAAGAGAGGCTGCTTTGAGAGAAAAGATGATAACTACTGACCGCATATCTAACTAGTGGAACGCTATTGCATTCTCCACGTCCAGAGAAATTTCCAGTGCGGTTAAGACTGTGCCTCTCGGAGAACTGGTTTGCGTGGAGGGATTTGGGACGAATGATTTCGCTGCCATATGTAAATTTACGTGTAGTCTTGGGTATGTTATTTGAGGACCTAGGACGACCTTTCTACAGCTATTAATATAGAGTTACTGACACACTTCCCAGGTATTGTCCCTCGACAGCATGTACTTGCTCGGCTCTTGGCCAGCAGCCAACCCTTCCTGTAGCTCTTGCGACCAAGGGCTATTCGAAAAATGGCTGGATTGAGTTTCAAGGGCTTTGCGAATTCGGCTGTACGTATGGCTTTTGCGCCTCGAGCGACAACATAGTGTGCGCGACGACACCCAGTGTGCTCTACACACCAACCGTGTCGCCATTTAATCCTGACGCCTGTACAGCTGGTGACGGCAACGGTGACCTTGTAGACCTTTGTGTTTTTGCCTGTGCTCAAGGATATTGTCCTATTGCAGCTTGCCGCTGTACCAGTACCGGCACGCTCCTCAACCCCCGACCGGTGACCAATGATGTCAAGTTTACTTAGACTAGCGATCCAACCATGGCCAACAACGATCTGTGTACTTGGACGTGCAGTCGCGGCCAGTGCACAGATGCATGCAAATCTAGCTCCGTGTGTATCTCAGGCTCAGGCGAAGGGAACTACGGTGGATTGTGCGACTTCAGTTGCGGATATGGGTTCTGTCCAGAACCTTGTACATGTCTTTTGAATGGGACACAATCCACTCCCCCAACTTTCGACCCTACTATCGTTGGCTATGCTGATGTTGGGCTTGATGCTGACACCTATGGTCCTCTTTGCAACTTCACTTATTCTCACGGCTACTGTCCCACGACCAATGCCTGCCTGGAAACAATCACTATCAACCCAGCCGAGGAGGATAGTATTCCAACCTTACCCACGCTACCTTCGTACGACGCTGACCCCAATGTTACCTACTATGCTGCTGATTTCTTCAACTATGAATCGCAAGACACATCGAATCTCAGTGTGGATGTGATTTTACTAGAGTCGGCAGATGTTTCAAGTGTCAGCATATCCTGTGACGATGGTATGTAGATTTTTAGTGCACCTCTGTTCCCTATGGCCAATACCTTGTGGTTTTTCGCTGCCGAAATTTCGAGCTGACTCGGGCTATCATCTAAATAGTAACACCGGGTGCTCAAGGGGGCACACTTGGATGCATTGGCGAAGCCGTTGAGTTTCTGATGATGTCTCTACTAAGCGACACATATGCCACGCGCCCCGCGAAGCGCTCTCTGCACACAGCCAATTACACATTTGCAACCCATCCGGATTGGAAGCCCTCGGGAAACTGTAGTAATAGCCATTGTATGCTACAAGCCGGCGCACCGACCCACAAATGGACTCTGGTAGGAAATGGCAGCTACAAAGGTGCGCACCACGATCTTCACTTCCTACACACTGGCACGAACGTGGCCTATCAAGCGGTACGTAGTGGCTCTAGTGGTAGCCACAACAACATCAGCGAGCGGGCAAATCCTCATGTCTCGATCAGTGCTATATTAGCTGCTAAGCCAGGTAAAACGTGGGAATTGGCAGAATTCGAGCCTTACGAGAACAGCCCCAAACCCTACAGCAAGGTTCTAGCAGATCTCGCGGCCGTAGCTGCTATGGAAAGTGCCATGAAGGGTTTTACCGTCTCTTGCCAAGACTACAAAGACAACAGTACCAGCCTCAACAACAGTGACAATATGGCTGAGGGCGTCATGGATATAACATTCCCAACAGTCGGGACAATCGCGACCTTGTCGTCTGCTACGGTCAACAACTGGGTGGCAACTTGCGCCACAGAGGCAGCTGCAAGACGAACGTTTATCATATACCCTGAGGATGGTCTTGATGTTGATAGTCTGTCAAGCCTCCTGGCTTCATTTGAAGATGCGAATGTGGCAACGCAGCTCTCGACAAATTTGTTTGGTGTGTTGTTTTGGAGGGCGGACCTAACTCCTGCTCAAGTGATCAAGGTGACGCAGGAGAAGCAGGGAAGTGATCGGGGGCCAGGGAGCAGCCCTTGACCTCTTCATATACCTCTTTCTTTGCAGTAACCGTTGCTAATTTTACCAGACACTAGGAGTCGAGGCTAAATGCACTGATGATTGTCAGAACCCGTCTGACAGAGTCCGTGACAACAAGGATGCAGTTCGAGGCTCTCCTTACCACAAGACTCGGTCTTTCCTCGCAAACATCAATGAAACAACCAAGCTCGTGGGACGTGATCTTGGTCAAATCAGCCAACCCCAAGCTCCTGCTGAACTTCGTTTTATTTCACAGTCTCCGAGTGCCGCGTATCCAGATCCGGACAACTGGGGCTTCTACGACTACGATGTCAGTGCAGGGCAGAATGCTATTATTTACGTACTAGATGCCGAATCGTTTGATCTCTCTCTCCCAGTGAGTCGGTTCATTTTTCGTTTTTGTCTAAAAATTTGTTCCTCAATTGGCTTTGTGATGTTAGGCAGGAGGTACAGAATGCGTAGACAATCATTTTGTATCAGACGAAACCTTACTGAAGATTCTATAGGAATTTGATAGCATTAGATCGACGACGCAAGCTAGATGGATAGGAAGAGAGGGCGTGGGACCTGCACAGACCTGGAATTCTCACGGGACAGGGATGCTGGCTTTAGTCGTGGGAGCCCAACTGGGTGTGGCCTAAAAGTGCACGCCTCGTCCCTTCACATACGACTATAGAGATGGCAAGCAGTGGGTAATTGTCGCATTAGATGAGATATATAACGACTGGGCCTCGACCGTGGCATCTGGCACCCTGGACCCCACTCTTAATCCTTTCGCGGTCCTGAGTATGAGCTTTGGTCACTAAGTTATGCCAATATCCTTGGCCCCGATGCGTTTGAGACTCCTTTTTCAAGAATGCTGAAGAAATTGACTGCATTGAATGTTCTGTCAGTAGTCTCTGCAGGAAATGAGGGGAGTTCAGTAGGTCGATTTTACTTGTTGGCTGCCGTCACACATTGATTTCGCATCCTACTCACATTGTATCCCAGATCCTAAAGGCCCCGGCAATTTTTGGCGACCCACTCAGTTCCAATTATGTTTCGACGATGTTGGTTGTTGGCGCCGTTGACAACTCTGGTGTGGTTCAAGCTTTTAGTAATTATGCTGGCTATGTCAGGCTGTATGCTCCTGGCAGGAACCTTGAACAGCCTTACTGGAGTTCAGTAGGACAACAAAGTTTCTATTACGATTCGGGAACGTCTCATTGTACGTGCTACTACCTTTTGGTTGAAATATGGTTATAAGCTAACAATATTTGATGCAGCGTGTGCTAAGACTGCAGGTCTTGCTGCCTATTTGATAGGTCTTACTTCTTCTAGGACTTACTTTCCATCCATTTCAACACTTTCGAATGGTATTCGAGCACTCGCGTGGGAACGGATCCCCGGTTCAAACGCACCTGCTATCTACAACAATGCCTATAATCCAGTATAGATAGAATATATTAAAACTCATGGCGAGGGAAGTTGAGCTTCAGACCACAATTACTTTGAAAACCGTCTGGAAAGAATTGGCAAGCCTTGCTCTGCTGAGTCTGCTCCAGCTCCAGCGTTTGCCAAAGTGCCATTCATATGCTCTGCTTATTCTTCAACCCATGCTCCTTGTAATCTACACAATATCCATACTGGTGCGGCCTCTGGATTTTGATGTCACGCCCAACGTCGAATCTGGTGGAATAGAAGTGCCACGCAGCCATGCAGCATCTCAACGTGCGACCTAGTCTAACTCATCGTGTGGATAAAATTGGTCAAGGTGACTTGGAGTAGCCTTCAACAGTCTATCTCATCCTCAAATCCATGAACATGATCTTTAGCAATCCAGAGTACGGGCTTTTGGTTTTCCGAGGCAGCCAAGCCTGCCTTGCATATCGTGGCGCTTTCAGCCCCAGGCGACAATTTATCAACCACTTAAACACAATCTCACCTACATCCTGAAGCCCAAACACATATGAGCGACCTCAAAGCTGAATACAGATCCATGCAAGGGCGCTGTACGAGATTTCGACAGTCGCTGTGGACAATCAAAAGTATCGGTACGCGACCAGTGGTGCGAGATATATGGCGAAGAAAACGAAAGCAGCAAAGGGCTCGGCTCTCAGCCCCCAAGGACAGACGGAGACCCCTCCAAAAATTGTCATGGAAAGGAAGAGGAAGCTATCCATCGACCCGGCCAGTTCTTGTGCATCTGAGGAATTAGAACTTGCTGCTATGGAGTCCCTCTCCAAAGGAGCCCAGTCACAGTCTCTCGGGCAAATTAGCGGCCAATCCCAGCTTCTGAGCCTGGAGAACGAAGATACGGAAGACGCATATGAAGCTTACGGTATCAAGTTGCTTTGATCCCCTTCCTCAATTTTATGTTGTATATTATGATATTCAAGTATGTGAGCAGGAAATAAGCGAGCGACTGTTTCAATTCTAGACGGAGGAGGGAGACTGTTGCTTGGATCCTCCATATCACTTCAATCGAGTCATCCTTTCCGGTTTTATGGCAAACACATCAGGGAGTTTGGTGTCTTCCCAGGCTTTGCCGCTCATCAATTTCACTAAGCCAGGTGCAGCGGTGAAGATACGTGCCATACCACTTCGTGCATTACCATATTAGCGTAGATTTGACATGAGGGCAGAAAGTGAAATGAGGAAGGGAGCTTACTGCCCATTGTGTCCAGCACAGATCCACTGCCCTAGAAGTCCAGGCAACCCGCCTATCAACGGCATGCTGTCTGTTGTCTGTATTTCTGTCAGTAAATCGTGGAGTCGCCTGAGTGATGCGATTAGGATTCTCTCACAAGCGCAATGATGCCGCTCCAACTATGATCAAATACAGAAACCTCTCCATCCACATTTTTGTTCCATCCAATATACTCCTCATCGGCGAACTTCTTCACTGCCGGCGTCACAAGCTCCTCCCCACCTAGACCGTCATCCACCCACCTCTCTGGATGCTTCTCCAACCACTCATTCAATTTCTTCTGTCCAGGATTACTCCCTCCAAATAGAACCATTCCATCAGCCGTACATCGTGGGTTGACACTAAACATTGCTCCGTCATCCAACAACACTCCATAAGAGTTTCTCAGACCCACTGGTCCAGTGTATGTTGCGGGAGGCACAGCCCTCGTGCAAATGTGGGGATGAGGAATGATGACCCCACGGAGAGAAGGCTCGATGGCAGAGCTGTATGCATTTGTAGCATGCACGACTTGTGAGCAAGAGATCGAACCTCGTTCTGAGGTGTGGACGCTCCACTTGTCGGGATCCTCGGCTGACCGGGAAACGTCAGTGACTTGTGTGTGAGTCTGTAGATGCATTCTGGTATTCTGCAGATTCGAACGCATGATGTGTGCGGTGAGCTTCCAAGGATTGAGTGTTGATGCTGACCACGCGTAGCATGCTTGTGCATCCTTGATGCGGGAGATCTGAACTTTGAATAAGCTATCAGTTTATACCAAAGGAATGATAGGCAAAGAACCTTCGATGCCTCCGCAGGGTCAAGTGTGACTTTGATATGATCGACCTTGCCACCTGCCGCTTTCAGGCCTTCATATGCCATTTTGGTGGCTTGGGCTGATGCCGAAGTCGTTGGCACATCAAGCGTGTCTCCAACCCAGAGGTCACAGTCGACATTATGTTCTTTGACGTATGACACTAGGTCTGACCAGGTCCTTTGCTCATTGTCCAGGATCTGTTGTCGTAGAAATCTGTCAATTATGTTGTGTCAAAGATTCCAAGGTTAAACTCACCTTAATGGCTTGCTCAGTTCCAAAGGCCTGCTCATACTTGCTAAATCCGCGGTATTGGTCTGGCTTGCAGTGCCCAGCATTACGACCAGTAGCACCTGAGCAGAAACCACGAGCTTCAAGTACAACAACTGTCTTCTCGGGCCAAGTTTCCAGGCTGTGCTTTGCTATCAAAGTCCCTGATATCTGGTCGGCGGACAAGAGTCAGCCCTGTAGTCACGAGTTTCTGGTGATCTGAGAAAGTAGTTTTAATACTTACGCCAGAGCCAATGATGACAATGTCTGCTGATGATGGCAATTCAGACGTGGATCGGTAATTGAACAGAGGATCTTCAAGTGCTCCTTGCAGCCAGTGAGAGATCGAGCCGCCGCCCGGTTTGGGGAATCCACAGCCTGAATTAGGAGCCACTGAATCGCCATTTATTCCGGCTTTCGTGTCGACGTCAGCAAGCACACCGTCTCCAGGTGTGTGATTTGACACGGCCATATTTGTTCCACTATAGGCCTGAGAATCGTAGCTATCCAAATCAGGCGGCCCAACAAGTGACAATAGTTTCAATTCAATGACAAGACTACTGACAGGACAATGATACGAAATGAAAAACCCGATTAGGACTTGTGTATGAGGTCGCTTTATTTTCTCCTCTTGAGCCCTGATGCGAATGCGATCGTAAAGGTGAAGACAAGCCGATTACGGCACAGAAGTGGGAGCCTCTGAGAAGGCTCCTAGGTCACGTGAACCTCGAGATCGTGACTCTGATTGAATCGGCATGAATTCGAAATGCCAATGATGACATCCTAACCAGTAAGGACGATGAATGAATGATTGGTGACTGTATGTCATTCGTTTCACCGATTGTCCGTCAGCTTTCTAGGATCTTCGCCGGGCTCAGATTCGGCTTATTTGATTTTTATCGTTTCGAAGTAATGCAATGCAAGAATGTCGCTCACTGAAGGGTTCTCGCGCGATAACAGTTTGATCGTATTCGAGGATCGATCAAATAGGTGAAACTTTCATTGAATTAATCTCAATCCAGAAAGCAAGCGGTATATTGCCGGAAGTGCTAAGCGTCAATACTGAAGCAAATCTATACCAAAGCAATATCCTACCTCGGCTCAGGCCTACAAATTCTATTGTATGATTGGAGTGAGCGCAACCCCACCTCCGAACATAGCCACCACTGTGATAATGCTCGATATAGATAGCTGAGACATGCCACTGATCCCATGGCCACTCGTGCAACCACCGGCGAGCCTGGACCCGAATGTGAGTAGTACACCACCTACTATCGCTCTCGCTGCACTAATTTCCAAGTCTGAAGTCGGAGCAGGTAGCCGAAGGAATCCGAGCAATCCCCAACTGCCTAGAGCTGTCCCTGCCGCGAAAGCAGTCGCCTTGATGCTTGGTCGTGGCGCTTTTCTGCCTTCCAGCACAGATCCTTCAACCCACCAGAATAAATCTCCGAGCTGCTCGTACGCAGATGATATACCCAGCGCTCCGCTTGTCAAGACTAGGCTAGCGACTTGACTGAAACCGATGAGCAGGCCTCCAACAATAGATGGCGCAAGGAGATCGATCTTGTCGGGGAAGTAGTGCGTCAGGCTTCCTAGCATTGCAAGACATATCACCTCATATACCACCGTTGCATGTTCTTGTTTGACGTTGAGACTTTTAAAGACGGTTGGCTTTTCCATCAAGTTTCTGTTCTGTACTTGACCTAGCAGAGGCTTGCCAAATCGCGAGTAGAGAATACCGCCTAAGAGGCCACCAAGAAGCACAAGAGGACCAGATGCAACTCCGGTCGTGAGTTGAGGGATGAGAGTGCCGGGACATGCACCACTGAGCGACATGCCGAAACCAAGCAAGACACCACCAAGGATGTTTCCATCGTAGGCACTGAATAGGTTGATTGTTGCCGGTGTCCGAGGCTTGCAGGATGAGATGTTGTATTTGTTCGTCAAGATAATAGCGATCCTGAAGAGTGTCAGCTCTGATGCTCGGCTTTCAGACTTGCAAGTAAAGCTTCCTCTTCAATTTACTTGAAGGTAGGAAAGGTGACTTACGCACTGCTTGCACTGGCTGCAAGAAAGGTCTTCAGCATATGAAAGTCTCCCAGCTGCATCTGTCCAATGATGACTCTTGGTGAGTAGACGCCCGCGGCGATCAGAGCTGCCCCAAATATCGAGCCCGAGAGGACCGACCTGAATAAGCTCGCCATATCGCCGTCTCCCTCGTGTCTTTTCCGAATTCCTGGGTCGTGGTGCGATCTTGATATGTATGTGGCTTGCGTAGAGGTAGGGGTGTATCTCTCAGCTACCCATGTATCCGGAGGTACGAGACAAACAAGGTGCTGACTGCAGATGCGAGGAAGCAGGTGAAGCGGAGTGCGAGAGAGCCGCAAATGAGCAATATCAAACGCGAAATGTGTATTGGTGACTCGTCCAGGATTATTCACTCGGGAGAGAAGCCGCGATGAAGCTCAACGAACGTTAGAATAAAGTTGTCCCGTCGCCCTCCTTTTTCAATCAGCTTCCCGCCTCGGTCCAAATACGAACCTATCCTATTCGAGGTTCGTTATCGCATAGGCGTCGGTAAATGACGTGCGACTGGGCTTGTTTTGCGCCTCCGTGGCGTCGGATTTTGGTCGCCGATGTCCATCTTCTCCAAACGGATGTCATCGAACGACCAGACTTGCAGAATGCCCAGAAGATTTCGTTTGTGCTCTGTCATTCCGGTATATACGAAGTGGTCGCCGAAGAAAAAAAAACACCGCCGTAGGTGAGACGTTGAGAGCGTGAATCATACACGGAGGTGAAAGTTACGGGAATTGAGGTGCGAAATTCGGATCAGCACATGTCCCTTGTAGATCACGTGTACAAAAGCACAAGATACCTAGGTACACAGCCTTGAAACCGTTGCAGGCCCCCTGGATGTTGGACAGTAATACCTAAGCACAACTTCTGGTATGAATCAATGACATCCTGTTCATTCGAACTCTGTCATGCTCAATCGCGCGCTTGCATGGTCTCGTACTCGCTTCTGCCTCGGTTTCGGTCGTGATAAGTAGATAAATATCAAAGTGACTTTGAGCCAAATCAAAGAAGATTTTGAATCTAAGAATGCGATCCAAGCACCATGGATCGCTCTACAGCTTCACCTGTAATGATCTTGGATGGGTGAACTAAATGCAGTTCTTCAGTCTCACAGTGCTACAGATTCTGATAATACCCTGGTCGATCCGTCTGCTAGCTGAAGACAGATTGAGATTCATCCTAGCTTCTCGCACATGAGATAGAGACCTATCACTTCCCTCCTTGATACTGAAGGCGAGTATCAAAACTTACAGAACCGTTTCGACCTTTTTATAGTCTGACGGGGAGCCATGAAGGATTGAAAGGCAGCTTGGATCCAGTCCAGCAACCAGTGGTTTGATCAGATACGAAGCAGGCATATACTTTGCTTGATTTCAGGTTATGAAATTTGCTGTCCGATCTCTCTTGTGCAACCTCGACAAAACAATCTTCTGTATCAGCGATACTGTAGCCATGAATTGTGAAAATATCAAAGCACGTGACGAACAATGCTCAACAGCATCATGTCCTTCACGTTCAAAAGTAGAGATATAGCACAGCAGTAGACTGTGGACGTTGCTCAACCAGTGATAGCTCGATAAAACACACCACATCTAACAGATGTGAAGTCTCAAGGCAACCTACGCGTCCGCCTTAATCAGGCAATCCCCGCCGTCTGCAGTGCTTATGTTCCACAGGAGTTGGAACGAAGCATTGTTCTCAAAACAAGAGGACGGGAGCAAAACCTTAATGTTGCTGAGTGGTTGACTTACGATTGAGCCAACGGATCACACGATTAAGTTCGGCCAGAAAAAGTGTACTGACCCTAGCTGACTCGTCAATCAACGGCACAGGGATAATGGTAGCATGGAAGCATTGAAGCTTTGAGATTATGGCAGCTGCCGTGTGGGTGGGCTCGTCAATTTCCCGTAATATAATTATGATCTGTGGTATTAGTCAAGGAATGAAGCTTGACGAATAATGAGTTCCTGAATTACTGAGGTGGGATTTCGTGATGGTGGGATAAAGATTCATTGCTAGCCACGGAACATATTTTCTACTTGTAATCATCGCGGATAAGACTTTCAATCACGCATTAGCATGTATGGACAACATCGAAAATCGGGTGTCATGATTCATTATTATAGATCTCGGAACTCCTAACTGTGCTATTCACTGCCCTGTTTTCATGGTATCGTATCCTTTTCGCTTCCATCAAACAAACTCCTATGTGACCTAAAGTCTTACAGACGCCTAAAATGCAGCCCCGATGAAAATTTCCTCTCCAATATGTGAGCTCCTCCGAGAGCTTCTCATTGATCTGATGGGCACGACTCTTTCACTCCGTGAATACGAGTCCGTTCGAGAGATGTCTGGTTCACTCGATCGTCGTTTCGAACCAAGTACTGATTCGATGATGGATGCTGTTCCTGTAGATCCTGAGCCTGAAAGCCATCTCTCTATTTTCGCAATAGGCGGTTCGTCCACCTGACTAAGTGGTGATGTGCTTGGTGGGTGTGATGGTGGAATAGTTCGTGGAGAAAGTGGTGGTGATAGCGGGAGTTGTAGACGAGGTAGAGTTGATGAGGACTTCCGTAGAAGAAGCGGTAGAGGATAAGATAGGGCTGGAAGCATTCCATCTCTGTCAATTGAGAAGATTGGTCTGATGGGAGTCCCTATTGGTACAGGCTTTCCAGGATGTGGCCTATTAGGGTCTTCATATGATACTTGGCCAGAACCAAATGGTGAAGGTGCTGGTCGAGGTGATAATGCCCTTGGGCCAGTGGGTGAATAGATACTGGGCGACGATGGGGCGTTGCTGGCCGAATCAGAAACAGACCAAAACGAATGTATCTGCTTGCGGGCTGTTGGAGAGGAGGGTGCACTTCGCCGAGTCTTTTCCACTTCTACTGGAGGCGTTTCTGGTCGCCGTGTTTGCATTGTAGAGAAAGGAGTCATTGGTTTCGACTCAGCTCGGTAGTACGATCCAAGCGAGACAGACGAGGGTTGGGATCGTAAAGACTGGTCTTGTTCGTCATAGATGTTAGGATATGACAGTGGGCCTCGCATAGCACGGTTGGAATATTGGGGAGCTTTCTGGCTAGGGAGAGTCCGAGATCGTTTGATGCCAGGATGAAAAAGAGGATGAGCATCAACACCAGCAACAGTTCCAACGCTTATGCGAGTCAAGACCACCGACGAAGTAGATTTCGATCGGTGTGCAGTAACTGGTGTCTGTAGAACTGGTGTCCGAACATAGATGCTCCCATCCTCGGCTGCGAACGGTGTATAATAGCCCTCTTTCAGTGTGTCATCCTGTGGTCGGAAGGCGCGAGCCTCGGTGACTTCCTTCCGTCCAGCTTCAAAATCATCTTGTAGCTTCCGGGCGGCAATAACAGTAAAACGGCGATGGATGAAATATGCGAGTAGCCCAACGAAGGATAAGACGATGGTGCCGACCAAAATCATTATGATAAGATGCTCTCGGTCGCTTTCCTTCTGCAAATCTTTCGTTTGTGTGGAATCGAGGACCTGTCGAACGATTGTCAGGTAAAGAATGATGAGCAATTTGAATAAACAACGAAATTCAAGGAGACATTTTGGTGTACCTGAATATACGTACGTTTGCTGGAATTGCCGTCGCTTCGGCCATTCTCTTTGATTGCAGTGTTTGGCCCCAGAGATTCGAAGAAAAGGTCCTGGCTAACGTCGGCCCCAGCGAGGAAGAAAGAATGGGAGCCATTGTTGAGCAGTTGGGAAATTGGCCGTGGATCAAGTAGGTTGAGTGAAGTAGATTTTCCGTTCTTCCATACCAGAGTTCCGTTGAACAATGATGAAATATAACCCAGTTACTGTTCAGTCGAGAATGAGGTGCTTTGTTCCATCTGATGACGTGGGAACATCTGGTGAAATGTGATTGATAAGATGGTGGCCGTCGACGGGACTGGAATTCTTTAATACATAGACGAATTTTGTTCAAAGCTAAGATTATGGTCTGGACTTCACAGCCGATTAGTTCGCATCTGTAGAGTTTTCTCGGAACAGACACACCACCGGAAGATATGCAGGAGAAGGCGACGTTGGGCTTCTTCGGCCTGATTGAGATGCCTGAGTGCGCTCGCAGCGAATTGGCAGTTCAGACAATCGCCGTGCATGAGATCCGGTCTTCAATTCACGCGAACTCTTTTCTGTTCGCTGTGTGAAGGGTTCGTCCGGGAGCAGGAGTGAAACCCGACAATTAGTCTCCTAGGGCCGGGTACGACAAACCATCAATGACGTCCATGTTGGGGCTGGCTGTTGAAGACCGACTGGCCACCGCTTCAACTGCGCATTGAGCATTGCATGGCTCAATCGATGCTCCGGAGGGCATGAAGACCGTGCGGTAAAGGTTCGCCATTATCACACTGCGTCGAAACTTGAAGTCCGAGACGCCACTGGCTTCTGTTCATCAGAAGTCAACAACAAGGACAATCGATGCGAATTGCTGGTGTTCTCAAGAATTACCGGTGAGTCTTGATTACTTCTTGGTACTTGCGTTTTTACTCCCGGCGCTGAATGCCTCGAAACCGGGGAAAGGCACCCCACGCTCAACTTAAATTGCACGTCGCTGCCAATGAGCTCCACTGGATGTCAAAATAAGCTGTTACACTCGGACGTCAAGCAAATGTTAAATTCTTATTGGCTTTGACTTACTGGATTTGTCTTTTAAACTTCGTTAGTGAAGTTCCCAACGTTTCACTCGTACAGCGAATCAAAACAATTGGCGCCTCCATGGCTCGCTTGGCTGAACTTTCCCCAGGTATGTTTCATTAAGGAGGCAGGCGCTCACGTGATATCAACAGTGGGATCTGCTGCAACGGACCAGTTTATCATGTGTTGTGTGGAAAGCTGATATTAATCTTCTAGGACTGGTAGGTGTGTCCTCTATTGTGCGCAGAAGATTTGGGTAGCAAGACGGGGCCCAGAACTGCTTGGCCATAATTTATGCCTTTGTGCCGAATCCGAAAGTACGTTAATTGAATCTGGGTAAACGGGCCCGAAACGCGGATCATCTGAAGGTTGGAAGATCACAAAATGAAAGGCAGAGTCGCAGTACGGCAACAACCCATCCTCGGCTGAGATCCGCGCCGGAGGTCCAAAGACGCCAGCTTAGGTGATCGGCCTGCCTTTCTTGCCTCACAAGCTAGCTGGGCACATTCTGGTGAGAACTTGGAGATGAAATTGTCGTTCACAGACCCATCTATTTCTACTGGTGACTCAATACATGAGAAGCAATCTCCCAATAAGCGATCAGATATTCTGGCTCAACTATTCCGTTTGCATACAGCTGCGGCATATCCTTACTTAAAAGACCGAGTTCCATAAATTTATTGCGAGAATAATGCCGGAGGCTCGCCCGATGTCACCATTTTCTCAACTGAGACGAACTTGTTTCGAAACAATCCCAAGACGTCGAATCGCTAACAAAGCGTGGGCTACGCTTGGGCAGCTGCAAGCTTACAATTCACCTAAGCTTTATAACAATTCGAGCTTGACGACAGCTGCTCTTATCTCTAGCTTCTCGTCATTCGGTGCGGGAGGCATGGACTGCCAATCAAGAAGACTCAAGTCTCTACAATTGATTGCGATGCCTGTACACACCAATTAGAAGAGGGGCAAATGCTTGGATCAGTAGCGGCGCATTGGTCTTTCCTCTCGACTTGCCTATCAAATTCGAACGGGTCGCCAACAGATAACATACCGGTAATTGAAATGGTACATTGTGTGCAACTTGGTGACTTCTTCCTACGCCATTTGTGCTGCTCCTGCGATACTGATCAGTGGTTTCGGGCGCAAGAACGTCCATCTTGGCAAGCATTTCATGTCAAGTTGCGATTGGCAGGCCAGAAGCACATGAGCTACTGCGCGTATTTGGGTTCACCCCGACCGCTGCTTGATGAAGCGCGTCTGATATATCAACCTAACAACCCAATATGAGCCAAAGCGGCGCAAGACCTCTAAATGGACCAGCGCCGGAGAACTACATCGCATAATATTGCGATTGGGGTAGCTACGAACTACTTCCCGCTCTGGAGTTCATCGTAGCCGCTGTCACCCAAGTGCACGAGCATGATACGCATCCGAGCCATGCGGAACTGCAGAACCCGATAACTTGCGGGCTCGATGTTAGGTAACGAGACAAAAAGAAGAAACAGACAAGAATTGACAAGAAAGCTCGGCGGACTCGCGCTTGGAAAGTCCGAACTGAGGGGATGTGAAGCGTTCCAAACGTCGCGAGGGCCATGGCATACATGTCATCCTAACGGTAACCTCAATGTAAGACTTCACGACTGAACGTATCACTAGAAACAAACATCCAGCCAAAGCATGCACCGCGAACTGCTTCGAATCTTCTCAGAGCAAGATTGTCCGCAAACAAGACCGACCATCACTAGGACTCCGTGGAAACTGGTTCGTGAGTTCAAGGATTCCAGCATCACAGAATATGGAACTATAGGTTCGCTAGTATGCGTGAAGCGAAGATATGATAGAAAAACCCGTGGATATACAGATCGTGGAGAGATTAAACACCGAGGAAAAGCAAATGGTCAGTGTTAATCTCAATTTCGTGACTTGTCTGTTTGGGATACTTCCCCAACAATAGTGGCATATAAGGGAACATCAGTGCTGTGAAAACGCCAGTGCTGTGAAAACGCCAGGAGAATGTGACAATCAAACCACTGTTCCACGACCTCTTACCTTGTTTATGAACAATTTTTTACCGAGTGAAAAGTGGGACGGTGAGGTTGGCGAAAATCGGGATATTGTGGGAGGCAACAAAGGGTGTGATCGATGACGCGACCTTGTCGCCATAATATTCTACATACAACCACTCGCCCATATTTCTCGTCTAGATACGACGTCCAGACTAGAAGGTAACCCCGTGTATTCGCAAATACGAAAGATCCCGCTTCAAACAAGGAGCAGAGTGCTTGCCAAATATACGCTTTGTATATGGTAGAATAATGAGGTTTTTCGTAGGGCTCTGGGTATTTTATAGTGCGTTTATTGTTCGGACTCTTCAACAAGTGTTCAAAGGATATTCGTCGGGCTCATAAAACAGATAACAAGAGGAGCAGTGCTTGCAGGACGTGCCCGCGCGGTGTATGGCTTGAACCGGCATCTCTAGTGGCTCACATGAAGCCCCTTACGTCAAACCTGCACTGCACGACTTCGATGCTCCCTGAATCAGCGTCTTGCAACCAATTAAAGCTAAGCTCAGCGTTCTTCGGTGAAGACGAATATAAAATTACAGGCTCGGAGCTTTGAAAACTTCAGCACTGGCATATCAGCCCCTTTGATTTGTATTTACAAGGTCACGTGGTATGGCTGCGCCTCCAGGCCGACCACTGCTGCAGGGGGCTTAGAGCTCGGGTTCATGTCTTCTCAACCCGAGATGTGCATATGAGCTAGAATTTCAAATTCAGATGACGCTCCGGACAGGCAATGAGTTCGAAGAAAATTTAGATATAAAGCGACGATGATTCCATCGATGTCCACCTCATCACATCAGCACCCACAGCGACACATACATCATTATTACAACGAATCAAGAGTTTAAACTTCGAAAACTATCTCTTTCTTATCAATCACAACAATCACCCAACTTTTTGTCCATTCATCATGGTTCTCATCCTCCTCACCTTCCTTGCCGGGAAAGTCATCTACGACGAACGCAGAGAACGTAAAATGCGCAAAGCCGAGCTCTCAGAAGCTACTGCCAAAGCACTCCGATCAAAACAACAAGTCACTCCGCCACCCAACATTACCGTCACTCCAGATGCAAGTCCTGTGTATGTCGCTTCCGAGCAAGATTTTGGTCCTCCAGCATATCAAAAGGAAGACGCGCCCTCACCGACTCTTTCCGCCGAGTCTCTTGTCTCGCTAGAGAGAGTTGATACCCTACCAATATCCGAGAAAACTCCTGCCCGATTCATATTGGATTAAGAAAGTGACTTGAGGGCTTGCATGAAAGGGGGCAGGAGATACTGCGACAAGGACTGGGTCGGCTGGGCCTTGTTGATTATGGACTTAGATTTGGATTCTGAATGTGGAGGTGTCGAGGCGTTGGTATCGTTTGGAAACGTAATGTGTACCTATAGAGCTAGCTTTCAACGTATTTGGTCATCTCACTGGAGGATCCTTTACATGCTCAAGTTCCTAAACACTTCTTCAACGTGATAACTTACAAGTACCTCGAAAGAAAGTCAACATTGGTTACTAAATGATAGATCATTGAATGAGGGGAGGTTCAGATACCAGTAGGTTGATGAAGTGCTAGTTCGTCTGAGGAGGCGGGAAGAGAGACCACGGATGGCAGACCTTCTTGTCGGGTGCAAGCGAAGTGAAGCACACTTTTCCAAATATCAACGGGTGCATGGTCTTATTCTCAACTCTCTGTAGAATCCTGCGGTACCAATAACAGCAGACTCTTCCTTCTTTCCTGCTGTAATAATCCGCACTGAGTTCTAGGATTCACCAGGTCCGCGAGCTCAGGCTGCTTGGATTCTACTGTTCCAGGCTAGGCTGAACTATCAGTCCATTTATTCCTGGCTGTAGCACAACAACTACACTCTTGTGTCGAATTACCACGTCGCAATCTCTGGAGAAGTGTCGCAAAAATGTCAGATGTGGTCTAGGTTGAACTGTCACCGGAAGCCCATCAGTTCCAGGATGTGCTAGACAGCGCACAGGATGGTTGCAGACTTGGCGTTCGAAGCTCGGAGATACGATAATAAAGCCATTGTCCACGAAACATACCCAAAATGGGCATCAAGGAAGAAATGCAGTAAGCAATAATTCCGGAGAGCTGCATGCTAGAAAATGCCGATCGCTTGCCCCTGAGGAGTAACCCGAACCCGCGACAAAGCTATTCGTTCAACGTACGTACAAGCCCTACACTAGTCACCCAAAATGCCTGACTTTCACGATAAGGATACTGGTTTGGGCCTTTCATACGTCAAACCTGGAATGAGATTCTTCAAGTTTCATACAATTACATACTTCCTTGTTTCGTCATCTTGTTTACTTGGTTCATCAGGTGCGAGCTATATACCTGGTAGGGATTCACGTCCGCATCCGCCGGGGCCCCGTCCGCACCACCCGCCGGGGTCTCTCCTTCAGCCTCGAGGGAAAATTGACGGTGCCGTTCAGTCCGTCGCATTACCAGCCAATTGATGATTTGATGATGGCAGCGGTGAGACGTATAAGCATTTGATTCCATACCAGCTGCCCTGCTAGGCATAAATTATGTCAGCACCAGGTGGGATTTGGTTCAACGGTGCGCGAGTTGGACCCTCTTGATGATGTGAGAATGAATTAAGCGAAAGCTTCACGTGAAAAGCGTACGTACCCAAATAGTCCATAAAAGAACGGTCGTCGCACTTTTTCAAGATGTTTTGGAAGAGATTTTCAATTGACTATTATTCCACATCATCATGACTGACCAACGTTACCTCGAGCAGCCTGAGCTGCATACCAAAGCTCCGTATCGTGCTGCTTTGATGACTTATCCTGGTAACCTACGAGCCGCTCTCAAAGATGCACAAGAGGATCCGAAGAAGACTTTATTTGGTGTCGCTCAAGGTATGGCAAGTGTGTTCGTGACGAAAGTAGGTACAAAAATCATCGTCCCCTTGGTAGCTGCTGACTCGGCTCCCCAGGTTCTCGCTTCGACACAACCGGATTTCATCTGGATGGATGCTGAGCATGCAATGTTCGATCGGTCAAGCTTGTACGAGTAAGTTCTTTCCTGCGGTTCGTTCCTGAGCTCGGGGTAGACTGACGTGGAGAATCATTTCATAGTGCAATCCAAGCTGCTCAACATCACTCGGAAGGAAAGTCGATGGTTGTTGTCCGAATCCCAAAGCATGACGAGACGATTCTGTCCACTGCTCTCGATGCTGGCGCTGCAGGAATTGTCATACCCCACTGCGATAACGCTGCGGAGATTAAACATCTTTTGAACGAAATCTACTATCGTAAGCAAAAGACCTCTTCTAGCCATCGGAGGATTGGGAAATTTTGTTGACCAGATTGACAGCCCCCATTGGACAACGATCATTCTCGCCATGGACTTTTACTCCAGGAATTTCAGACAAGTCGCTGTATAAAGGCGATCCATTCAATATGGGAACTTCGAACAAGCACATTGTCGTCATTGCTCAAATCGAAAGTGTCGAGGGAGTGAAGAATGTTGATGAGATCGCAGCCCTCGAAGGTGTTTCGGCTTTGATGTTCGGACCTGGAGATTTCATGGCAGATGCTGGATTAGAGCTCAAGATGGGTGGCGAGCCACATCCTACCTTCGCTGCTGCTATGGGAGCTTTTGCTGGTGCTGGTCAGAAATACGGCAAGCCTCTATTCGGGTATGTGTCTTCCAATTATTTGGTGGAGTGAAATGGAGGCTAACCTTTTGTTTAAAGTGCTGCTATGAGTATGGATATGGTTCCAATGATGATTCAACAAGGATATCGGGCAATTGCTGTCGCTTTCGATATGTGGGGTCTGTCGAATCTGGTGCATGGCAGTATAGCGAAAGGCAGGGAGTATGCTCAAGCTGCAGGAGCGACAAATGGAGATGCCATTCCCAATGGGAAAGCTCCACCATCGTAAACTGCAACTTAAGGAACATCCGGAGTTCAGGGATATGTTTCATGTTTCATAGGGTATTTTAGAATTAGAGAATAGAGAAAGCACTATTTGCTTCCCGATTTACCTGGTTCCGCCCGCGTCGACTTGACCAACGCGGGGATGCTGGATCCAACTTAGTTGTGCTCTCTTTAAAAATGGACAGTATAGTCGACATATTTTTAGGAAGCGCACGAGTCGCAAATATCTTGGCATGTTGACGTTTTCAGCTGGCGCAATGCCGAATAGTTGAAGTCATGGCTCTGCCAAAACATGTAGTCTTGCAAGTGAGGCGGTGACTGCGCAAATGAAAAGAATGACCTTTACTTCGTTAAGAAGCCATCTCAACAGATGCCCTGACATCAGCCATGTAAGTCTTTTTGATCCACTCAATTCTATCAGGCTTGGGGCTTTCGAGGATCGATTCCGATCACAGAATTGAGAATTCCAAACTGTCGAAATCTGATGCAGGGCCACAGTTTGAAATCTTGATATGCAGCTTGAGCCACTCAGCAGTCAGAGTCTCGGATTGGTATCATCATATTCTCCCGTGCCTTCTATTTGAAGTGTGGCTAAAACGCACTGGCTGTGGTTGATGGCGGGTAAATGCGTGCTGTTCCAGCGTGCCAGGGCCATGACATGCCGTCCTGGTTATCGCTCGAGCGATCAGTGGAAGCGAGAACAGTCCATCGAAGTGACACTTGAAAGGATTATCTGAACTATTCTACACCGCCCTATCTTTTCTGATGATCAAATTCAAATTTTTGACGCTGCAATGGCTACGTTGTGACAACTGTAGTTTGGACGGTAGACTTCGCTTGAGGCTAGACGTCAAAACAAGCCCCACCAATCAACCAGATCTATCAAATAACAGCCGCGACTAATATGTTTTGATTGTCCCACTTGTAAACATGTCATCAATGAATAGGCTAATATGCGTTCCAAACAATCTTTTGCACTAATGCAAGGTACGGTCTGCAACGCCATTCTAAGCGCTCCCAGCATCATGATCTCCCCTTCCCCGGATGTGATGTGAGTTCCGCATAATGCCCTATTGGTCTGACCCTAGATCTCGTGAGTGAAAGGTGTACGGAGGATAGGAGATCATTCATGCGATCGACATGCTAGTCAAGTCATTCCAACCTTCTAGAATATCTTCCATCACTGCACTTCCTCGTACTTGATCTTTAGACTGGACTTTCTCCACTTGATACCTTCCTTTTCTTGGTTTTCCTCTCACTGCTTGAGTAGTCAGCTCCTGGTCTGGTTTCTCGCTCAATGATTGTCGACTGACGCCGCAGTGATGGGGTGGGTTTACGATCTTATCAACCAAGATGCTGCTACCAGCGCTCCCGCGATAATTGGAGTTGGCGTCTTCTTGACCACTCTGTCTCTATCGATTTTATCTTTGCGTCTTTATGTTCGTGCAAGAATTGTGAGAATTGTTACTATCGGTATGAACCTCTCAGAGGACTTTTTTTGCGATGTTTCCTTACGATGACTTCTTGCAGATGACTGGATTATCGTCGCCACTTGGGTACGCAACAGTCTGCAGCAAGGGTAGTCATTAAACTAACAACGCAGATTCTTTCTTTCCTTTTTGTTGCTCTCACAATCGCTCGTTAGTATTTAGAATAGCCCGTCAAAGTGGATTTCTGTTGACAGGATTGTAGAAACAAAATGGGGACTTGGCTTGCAAAGTGATGCAGACGTACCCCTCCAAAATGTTCCTCAGTCTGGTCTTGTAAGCGAGCATGGACAACATCTTGCAGATAATATGGCTAACTTGAGTAGCTTCAATATGCTGGCGCTGCATTGTTAGTTTCCTCCATTACAGGCCTCAGTCCCAGCCATGTCAATTTTTAACAATATCGTACACAGTTACATCATCAGCATTCTAGGTTTCAAGATCAGCGTAATTTTCACTTTCCTACGAACAGCAGTGGATATCAAGTATCGAAGAACAATCATTGCCCTGTCCATTGCTTGCTGTCTCTTCCATTTCTGTTTCTTCGTTGCCCAGCTTAACCTTTGCAATCCCGTAAGCTGTCAATGCTATCCGCTTCAAAATTCGATCTGGGATGCTAACAATTATTGTCAAAGGTAACGAAACAATGGGACCCTTCCATCACGGATGGAAAATGTATGGCTGTGGTGACCTTCAATTCTGTCATGGGCGCGTTCGTCATCCTGTTTGATATCTTCACGTACGTGCTTTCATTCCCAAGCCACCCCCGAAGCCGAGAAAGAAAAATAGCTGACAAATTTAGAATGCTCACTCCGATCCCAATACTTCTACACTCGTGTTTCTCCATTCGCAAGAACCTCGTAATCGGCTTCGCCTTCCTCCTCGGCTTGGTCGTCACACTCGCGCAACTCATGCGAATTATTGCCATCTCATCACAGTCCCGCTCGATCGGCAACTCGGACGCTCTGATCTGGTCAATGGTCGAGACCAATCTTGGCATGGTAGCAGTGAGCATCGTGCCGCTTGCCCCATTATTTTCGACCTTCCTCGAGAAAGGCTCGATCCGCTCGCTGTCTCTGTCATCATATGACACTCGTCGAAGCTACAACAAAGTCAAAAGCTATCTGCAGAAAGTCAGGAGGGAGAATAAGATGTGGAATAGGCTAGTTATGTTCCTGGGATATGGAGAGATGCGGCCCGATATTGAGGAGGGGTCAAGGAGGGAGGAACCAAACAGTCGTCTTGGAAGCAGGATGGGCAGTCGATTGGGGAGTAGAATGAGCAGAATGGGAAACTTCGGTGGGAGTAGCACTGAAGAACTGACCTTTCCGATGGGGATCTTGAAGACTACCGAAGTGATCATCAGTCGAGAGGGGAGTGAGTTGTGGGATGGGTCTGATGGAAAAAGCTAGTTCGTTTTCTTTTGTTCTGAATGTAGGATACGGGATTTTTACAAATAATAGAAGCTAAAAGCTACATCTATGGCTGGAAAGGTGTTTGTGTTTCTTTGGTTTGGGCTTGGGTTTGGAAACTTGGCTTTTGATCTGGAATGTCCCTGAAGCGGGTCACAATTAGGGAAACCAACAAATCTTTTGTTCTACTATTTAGACACTGGTAGATCGATCGCGGACAGAGGTCAACGAAACTAATTGTGTTTCATCGTAAATTTTCTTCCAGCATGCTCAAGCCATTGGTCCTCGCATCACTGCCCACCCCCCGCCTTCGCAACGACATCCAAAATCCAGTCAATGACTAGATCTGGGTGCGAAATAGGCGGAACATGATCACTCTTGATACTGGTAATATCCACCTTCCTCGCACTCGCCTCCTCCATCGACTGGATCCCTTTTGTTTGCAAGTCCGGCGTTACGCAAAGGTCGTCCTCGCACAACAGATACGAGACAGGAATATCTTTATATCCAGCATACGTAAGCTCGTTACTGAAGCTGACCGCTGAATGTTGAGGGAATCTGCGAATCCAGGCTTCCCCTTCAGTGGAAGGAAGGTCCGAGAATGTGAGTGCAGCCGAAGCGGACACCGGGTCGTGATAGAGCCAGCCGTGTTCCTGGGTAGTGTTAACAAGGCTTCATTTCGAACAGTTTAGAGAACATCAAAGCGAAGCTGAAAGGTAGACATACATCCATCTTCATACTCGTTTGATTTTCTGGCGGCAGATCAGCCAGGACATCCTGGGCCGAAGCACCCAATGCCGGAACCACAGCAGTCATATACGCCAACCTCACAATCCCACCCTCTTTCCCTTCAGCCTGTCTCTCGGCCCTCGAAAGACCTTTGGTGCTCTGCGAGGTAGGTGTACCTCCATACGAATGGCAGATCAGAATGACATTTTTGCCTTCGCCGACCAAGACTTGGACTTCCTTGGCGACAAATGATGCGTCGTCGTACATTGTGGGAGGAGCTCCTGCTTGCGGCTTCCCGGCACTGACTCCTACTGTTGGGAGATGGAGACCACGAATCGAGTAACCCTTAGATCTGATGGTATTCATGACCGGATCGTAGAATTATGGAAGGGCGAAGGAGCCGGGAATGAGGAGAATATATGGTTTGGACATGACTGCGGATGATGATGAGTTCGAAAACTCTCAAGATGCAGATAGATAATACTTTTGATGTTGACTTCAGATGTTTACAAACTTCCCTGCGGGACGTCGTGTAGTAGTTGTCGGCCAAGACTTGTTTTTCTAAGCTTCAAGTCGAGGTTCTAAGGTTAGAGCTGTAAATTATATGCTTCCGTGGAATTATCAGCTCTTTATACGCTCCCATCTTCTCCCCTCAAGTACCGAGGATTGTAAGCACCTAGAATGATGTTCTCACTATCAAGTCAGTGAATCTAGTTTCTGACCTTCTTCCCTGTCAAAAAACTTACTGCCGAGTCCAACTGACCCATCATCGGTTACTGCTGGTAATCGTCCAGGAAATATCCCCGGCGAAACGAGCTCCAAGGTATCAACGTCCCAATCGTGAGGTCATCACGAAGCTATATCAGGTGTTGATATCTGTAAAGAGGGATTTCCCTGCGCTATCCTCATCATTGGCTGCTTTGTTTCATTGAAGAACAGTAAACGTTCGCTTCAACAGCCGCTCTGATCCACTGTCTGACCAGAATTGCGGCATGTTGTCAGAATGCAGAACGCGAATGCGGGGTGATGGCGGGGTAAGCTCAGATTGTTTACGCTCAGGGCTTGGCAAAGAAATTGGAGTGATGGCGATGTCTCGAGCATCCAAGCTATTGCACGAATCTGCTTAGATATTTGTAGCTCCTCGTTCCTTCGGTTACACTCTCTCATCTCCGTTATCTGTTCCGCGTCCAGAAGTCGTGCTCGCAAACCAACCCCTCTTCCTCGCTTAAGAAGCTATGGCGCAAACATGCTAATTATAGGACTACCGAATCATTTCCCTCTGCATACACTGCAAGCGTGGAATGCTTTAATACGCACAAAGTGTAACTTCACATGCGTTTTCCTCTTTCATACATCCTTATATTTCTTCCCCATGCCAGGCTCGAGCCAAATAATGCTGTCGCAGTTGACACCACAACTGTCCTCTATCAATTCAGAAACGCCGAAATGTAAGATCTTAGCTCTACTATGATACTAATGCAATCAGAGGGCTATGTTGAAGTGATTTTTGTGGTCGGAAAATGGTCTCGGCAGAAGCCACTGTCTGTCATCAAGTGTCACGGGTGTCTATGTCCAGCCGCAGGCAAGCCCTCGGCCGGGTTCGGCCTACTAGAATTCAGAACTCCACTGCACATAGCGAAAGTCTCACAGGGCTGACATGACAGCTGGTATCAACTCGACCATTCCTATGCGTGAGAATCATATTTCAGCTAGCCAACTTCACATCGCATGAGCGTTCTAGCGGACAGCTCAATCTTTCTTGGTCTCACGTGACGCTACTTCCTCTCCCTCTTCTCTTCCGATCACTTGACACCATGGCGCTGTAGTATTGATCAACCAGATCGCTCAACTCTGCTTCGAGTAAAGTCTTCATTCATCCTTCCACTACTCCCCTTCCCCAGTCTCTGGGTATCTCTTAGACTACCATCCCCGGATTTGCCTATGTCAGATTCGGGTCATCCTTCCCCTCCCTCCTTCTTTCCTCCTATCCCTTCTCAGCTCCCAACGGAAGATCCATTCCGAAACACCTCTTAGCGCTACGAGATTCGTGGAGTCTGAAACTTCCGATACACAGCAGTGTGACGGTGAGAATGAGAAAATACTCCGACTCGTACGTTCCTAAGTACTCATTCGGAAGAGAAGATCAACGGAGGATTGGTTGGGGAAGTGTTGCTGTTGGAGGAGGGGGAGGGGGAGGAATGTGATGTTTCGGAGCTGAGGGGACGATGAAACAAGATGTTGATTGCTATACCGAGATATATATGTACATGTTTCCAACCTTTCATCATCAGGAGGTTGAAGATTGAACGCAGGTCAAGACTTTAGAAAAGCAAAACAACAATCCCACCAAGCACTTCCGAACACATATTCACAGCAAAAATGCAACTCCCCACCATCCTCATATTCACCACTCTCCTCAGCAGCGTACTAGCTGCTCCATCACCAGCTGGTAAGCTTTCCCTCTTTGCTTTATCCTCTCGACTATCATACTTTACGCACCAAAAGATTCGCACACCTCAACTAACACGATGCTCGAATCCCAGACATTGAATTCCGCGCCCTCTGCAAACAACCAAAATGCACCGCGTACTGTGAGGATGGGACGTAAGTTTGCCCTCTCGTTCCTTTCCTTCCTTTCTTTTGCTAGGAGCAGAGCTGAGATACTGACATGACATGGCTTTGAGTAGGAAATACGATTGCTGCGTAGACTATATCCGTGACCCTTGCTGGGGACACTATCTTGGGGATTTGGAGAAGTGAGCTGCAAAGAGCTATGAGTACGTCCACCGCGGCAAGAAGGAATTGGATTGGAGTTTACGAACTTGGCAAATGGGGAAGTGGTGTTTAGATTGGAGGTATAAGAACGACAAAGTGTAGAGATGAGCGAGTGGGAAATGAAATGCAATGCTTTTATTTTATTTTGATTTCTGACCCGCTCAGCGAAGCGAGCCGTGAGAGAACGAAGATTTCCTCTGTCCCAGAAAGTATCCCTGCCATAACATTAACGTAATTAAAGAATGCCATAACTGACCGCCTCAAGATGATGCTCTCACTTCACCATCTTCAGTCCTCACTACCCTGAATCACCACCTCACCATCTCACCTCCCAACCTCTCACTCCACTCCCGTCCCTTCAATCCCCTCAATCCCAACCTCCTCATCGTCCAACGGCGAGCACGGATCCCTGAAATACCGTGCATTGCAGAAATACTCGATCCTATTTCGCACATCAGCTTAACTGGCCTCAAGCCTCAAATCCATCTCAAATCCAATCTCAAATCCTCCAGTAGCAGCATCGAAGGGAATTGAGAGGAGACTCACTCGGGATACTTCTCACACCGACATTTACAATCAAAGTCATCCGCACCCGTACATTTCTCCAATGGTGGGTACTTTGGAATCTGGTGGTCGGAGCAGGGGTCGCGGACGTAGGTTACGCAGCAGTTGAATGGGCTTTTGATTTTTGTTAGCATTCAGGCCTTTATCCCTCTCAGGACCAGTTGGAAGAGGAAGTCAAAATCGGGAAAGAGGGTGAGGCAGAGGAGGGTCTAGACGAAAGGGTGAATAGCACATAGGAGAGGGAAGAGAGGTGAGGAGATAGACGTACGTTCCATCGGCACAGAGCGATGTGCAATATGGCTTCTTGCAGATTTTGGAGGTGGTGGGTGTGATTGCTATGCTTTCATTTCAGTAAACGAGGCGTGGTCATGGGAAATTCAAGAGCGTAGAGCGTTTAGGAGAAGATACAGAAAGAGAGATACAGTGAGAGGGAGACTTACCAGCAGGAAACGCACTCGCTGAGACAGCGATTGCGAGAAGCAAATTTGTTAGGAGAGAGTGAAGGAGCATCTTGGTGTGTGTTCTTTGTTTTTGGTTGAAGTCGGGTGAGTATCAAGTTGAAGTTGAAGCTGTTCTCGAGATTGACGTCGTTGAAACTTTTGTTAGATTGAGGCGGGAAAGGTCATATTAATAGCCCGCCAGCCAGCCTTGACGTTGGACAAGAGACCAAATCAACCGAACGGAGTGAAGCAGCGAAGTACATCTGATTCCCTGCTCCGATTCACCCATCGAGCTGCCCAGAAATCCTGAAGTGGAAAAGTTGGTTTGTCTCGCCGAAGAGGGAAAGATGCATGGAAACGAGGTCGATCCAACCAAGTGGCCTTTGAGCGACACAGACAGTCACATCGCCAAGTCTCTTTACATTCCTTTCCATACTTAGACCCTATTTATCCTTTGCGCTCCAGTAGTAATATCACTCCTCAGTACTACCTTCGAGAAGAAGTTTGTTTGATTGACTGGTGTCCCGATGACCACATTGACGACAAAAATAGACTTGCATACATACATTCATCCATGTATTTCGGAAGCAGCCGTACGTACCTCCTACCTCCTCCCCTGTCAAATTTCCACCACTCCCCGTCCATCTCCCATCAACCAAGCAAAAATGGGTTTGTCAGGGCCAAGAGCCAAATTCACAAATACGAGTTTCCCAGCTCAGCCAGAAAAGAATGTTAATTTTTGTATCACCCGGTCGCATGAATCCAGAATGCTGATGCGTTCGCTTAGGCGCCAAGGAGTGCCACGAGGCGGGTGATGGTATTCAGCCTTCCATACCCTGCAAGAATGGCAAAAGCTAGATTCTCAAGCGGTTGGAAGACCCGATGGCTTGCTTAACATATAGGGGTAGCTTTCGGAATAGCCTAAGTAAGCGAAGAGATGCGATTGTGGACAGGATGCGGAGGCGAACAATCGGAGGACAGAACGCTCATCTCATCCCGTTTAGTAGGAGAATCAGAATGTAGGAAAATGTACCACAGGTCTTTCCGATGAAGGAGGAGTTAGAGGCCAGTAAGTCTGCTTAGAGTCTAACTTTTCTTCCCCTGCCCCTGGCGCCAGGACTCGTGCTCGAGGAGTCTCTCCTGTTTTTGATGAACAAGGGGAGAACCTGGGAATAAACGGCAACAGAGAAGTAGCATTCCCCTTGCTCCAGTGAGCAGTACAGTGTTAAACTGGGGTACCTGTGGTGATGCAAATGGACACTGAAATGGGGTAAGCATAGCGTGTCTTCGTCGCGCCCTGCGTAGATCTATTAGAATATGTACGGAAGTTCATACATACACAATGTTATATCGTCTCCCAACTCCTGTAAATGCACAAAGTAAAATGCCCATCAAACTGTCTAGCAACAAGAAAATACAATCATAATGACACAAATGAGACCTGAACCCCATCTATCTCAACCTCTCCAAATTCCTCCCCTCCTTCCTCCTCCCAACGAGAAACCACGCACAACTAGCCCAACACATCCCAATCCCAATCCAGCTATAAGCCGGCATCCTCCACCCCGCCATAACCGGCAAGATGAAAGCCGCCCTCGGAACAAACAGAAATGTACTCGTCAATGGACTAGTCGCTCTCGTCAGAGCCATCGTACTCCAAAAGACAGCCCACGACCCGAGACCCCCACACACAACCATCAGCCAGTGGAAGAAAACATCGAGGAAATAGCAATTTCGCCAGATGTTTGTGACTTCGCCGGAGAGGATCACGATAGGGGTGAAGATGAGGATGGAGAGGAGAGACGTGTAGTGCAGGAGACGCCAGTAGGCGCGTGTTTCTTCGCGGGTGCCGGAAAAGTCTGATGCGGAAGAGGAGTTGGCAAATGTGCCGAGTAGATCGCCTTGTGGTATCAATTGGGAGACGAGGGCTTTGTAGGTGCGTTGTAACTGGACTGGGTAGAGTGCGACGAAGATGGAGGAGAAGATCCCGGCGACTATACTTTCCCATGTGACGCGTACATTGGGACGGACGGTTGCGACGAGGAGAGTGAGGGTTGCAGTGAGAGCTGAAGAGATGGTCCCGACGCTGTGAGGGGTATGGCTGAGGAAGTAGGTGAAGAGTAAGGAGAGAGGCACGATTGCGATTCGAGCGAGGACGTAGATTGGGAGTTGGGCGTAGGCGAAAGACAGGTTTGAGAGGCACACTTTGGCCACGAAAATGATGGCGCAGGGCAGGACAGTCTTCACGACTTGAATGTCGAACTCGAAGAATCCTCCTCCAGCAATGCCCCCTCTATGATATGAAGTCCAGCGACTTATAGAGCTGAGTATTCCTGTGTTCTTCCCCAATCCACGGAAACCAGGAGAAGATGATTGTACCGGCCTCGAAGGAGCAATTCCTCCAGACAATCCAGCAGTAATCAACCAAGGACTAACCCATCTTGTAATATACGCACTAAGCAGAATCCAGCAGTGTGTCATGAGCATCTCAATAAGTGTCGTGGTCAAAGGATACGGGAACTTATACACGCCGGCTATTAGAGACATCAGCTTGGTATGCGCTGTGTAGTTTTCTTGCAGGTACCCACTCCATAGGATGATGCGGTTCATGATCGTGAGACCAATTTGACAGCCTCCAAGCCAAAGTACCAATATCCCAATATATATCTGCCATCCTAATGGCGTATTGAAGAAGAATTGTCCCATTCCCCCGCCGTAGACTAGCCATCTCCAACCTGTGAGCTTTCCTGCCTCTGACAGGAAGGGCTGCCGTGAAGACATAGGCGTATCTCCCCAATCATCGTCGTCTGTTTCTGAAGCTGAGAGATTGGTGTCTGAATGCCGTCTGCGGAAGGGAGAGGGCGATCGTGATATGCTGATTAAGGGAATAGATGTTTGTGGTTTGGGATTGACGGAGGACATTCTGGAGCGAGGGCTTTCATCCGTATCGATACTTCCAGAGGAAGTGCTTTGTCGGTGTTTGGACTTTGGCTTGCCCTCAGAGATGAGATAGTCGAGTGCGGGTTTGAACGGATTCGGGTTATCGGTGTTCCGTGGAGAGAACATCTGTTCTGAGGAGGGGCTCGTATTTGGGGAGAGTCGATAAATGAATATCCCTCAACTCCAAAACATGCTTGAGGCAGCTGCAGGTGGAGTGCAACTAAATTTGCTCTTGAAAAAGGAACCGACGTTCTCTCCTTCTATTGACGAACTGTTGCACGCTGAAAGGCTGGTGTTGTCGTCGTCGTTGTTGTCGTTGAAGCCGATGTCAATACAGTATCCAGCAGCCTGACAGCTTGCGTGGATGAGGCTGTAACGGCCGAGCTGCAGCAGCGCTGAAGCAGAAGCAAGTGAACCCCTGAAATGATCCGCCCCGCTCAGACATCGGCACATCAGTATGCCAAGCCCGCGATTCTCAAACTCTCCAATCAACAGCTCCCGATCAGCAAGCCTGCTTACATACTCTCCAAGGTTGGACTTTACTTTCTGAAGATCGTTCCACTTCAAGACTCATTCCTATACTTCCTCCTCAATCGATTTTTGCCCTCATTGTGGAACAAAGTGAGAGGTCAATTGCGACAATGGCTTCACTTCTATCAAGTCTACGGCGAGCAGGCCCAAAGCTCACCAACGACTTTTTCATTTGTCAACGATGTCTCCGACAAAGCCCCTCCGTTCTCTCGAAAGTCAAGACACCAGGCAAATTGAACCTCTCGAGGAATATACGATTCAACAGCAATACAGCTTTCGCAGACTCTGCGGCGACCAGAAAGACACCATTGAGTAATTTGAGCGAAACGATATATATTTCACAGAAGGCGGCGGAGAAGGCGGCGCAAGAGGCGAGCAGGAAGGGTGCTTCAGAGGGCAAGAAGGGCTTCTGGCCAGAGTTGTCGAGCAATGCTGTTGGATACTGGCTATTGGCTTCTGCTGGGAGTGTCTTTGGTATTGTAGTGTTCGGGGGATTGACAAGGTTGACAGAGTCTGGGTAGGCACAATCTCCCATTCTTGCCCCAGAGCAGCCATTGCTGGAGGAAGCATTGGCTAACACCTTCCACAGCCTCAGTATAACAGAATGGCGTCCAGTGACTGGGTCCCTGCCTCCTCTTTCCCAAGAAGACTGGGACTCTGAATTCACCAAATACCGCGCCTCCCCCGAATTCAAGCTCCTGAACCCCCACATGACGCTCGCCGAATTCAAAAAGATCTACTTCATGGAATGGGGCCACAGACTCTGGGGCCGCTTCGTCGGCCTCTCCTTCGTCCTCCCCGCCATCTACTTCGTCTCCCGCGGGAAAGTATCTAGAAACATGTCCCTCCGCCTCCTCGGTATAAGCGGCCTCATAGCAGGCCAAGGAGCACTGGGATGGTACATGGTCAAAAGCGGACTCAAAGACGACCTATTCGCACCTGGCTCCCACCCACGAGTAAGCCAGTATAGACTTACAGCTCACTTGGGAGCCGCATTCCTCTGCTACACAGCCATGCTCTGGAACGGCCTCTCCATCCTCCGCACCAACGCACACCTCCTCAACCCCACTCGCGCCCACGCGCAACTCACGCACCTGCTCTCAGGGACCCTCTCCCCCTTCCGCAAATCCGTCGCTGGTCTCGCCCTCCTCGTCTTCACGACCGCCATGTCTGGCGGCCTCGTCGCTGGTTTGGACGCAGGACTCATCTACAACGAATTCCCACGCATGGGCGTAGGTCTACACCCACCCAAATCCGAACTCATCGACCCCTTCTACAGCCACCGCCCCGACCAATCCGATATCGTCTGGCGGAACATGCTCGAGAACCCCAGCACGGTGCAACTCGACCACCGCGCTCTCGCTACCACTACATTTTCCGCTGTACTCGGATTATGGGCATACACGCGCTTAAACCGTAAAGTCCGCTCTGCGTTGCCGAATTCAGCAAGGAAAGGCATGTTAGGTGTTGTGCATTTGCTGATGGTGCAAGTTGCGTTGGGGATTAGCACGTTGATATACATGGTTCCTGTTCCTCTTGCGGCGGCGCATCAGGCGGGGAGTTTGGCTTTGCTTACTGGGGTGTTGGTGCTTGGAGGCAGAGTCTGGGTCCCGAGGGCGACCATGAGGTTAGTCGAGAAGAGGGTGGGTGGGTTGAGTGCTGTTAAAGGGGTCCAGGGCACGAGAATGGTGGGGATGGGAAGGGAGGCTGTTAAAGGGGATTTGGGGGCTCTGAGGAGGAGTGGACCGCCTGCTGGGGGGTTGGTGGGGAGTTCGTAGGTGTCGAAGAGCGTTTGTGCGTATGTTGAAGTTGTAGATTAGGGAGGGGTTGTTGACGGGGAGGTGTAACTCCTGAGGATTTGTATTATTGTACTTTTAGCGGCATAGAAGATGGCGTTAGATAAGATATCCATTCTGGGATAAGACATAATTCTCAGCTCTACCAATAGACATTTTTTTCCACAAAAATTCACATCAAAGGCATGGATCTCATTTGTGACATCAATGCGGACGGGTTTCAACACAAGTTTTGAGTATCCACGAAGTCAACTCCTCAAGAAATCGATCATTCCTCACCATTACATCTGGGTTCTCGGCTACCTTTGTCGGGGGCGTCAATAAAGAGAGAAGTCTCGTCAACATATCGCAAATGCACTCCAAAGTTGGGAACGTTTTTGCTTGCTTCACAAACAATTCATTCGATTCATTTCATGCATTCAAAGTCCTCAATCAACAAACTCCATAACATGCCTCTAGAGTACCATACCGTATCGTACTGTACCGTATCTATTTATGAGCTGTGCCAAACCGCACCGTCAGCATAATTCCCAAAGCCAAAACACCCGCTACACCAACTCCCACCATCCCCGCCTCACCCGAACCCAAAACACCAAGAAAACCAAAAGAAGAGTACTTACGAATGCCCTCCTCCGCAACAGGCTGCACACCCACCTCCTCCGCCGCCAACTTCTCCTTCTTCATCGTAACATCCTCCTTCATAAACGGGAACGCCAACACCTCCTTAATCGAATAATTATCTGTCAAGAACATAACCAAGCGATCAATACCCATTCCCCAGCCCCCAGTAGGCGGCAAGCCATATTCCAGACTCTGGCAGAAATTCTCGTCGATCATCTGCGCCTCGTCGTCGCCCTGGTCCTTCTGCCTAGCTTGCTCTTCGAAGCGCAAACGTTGGTCGAAGGGGTCGTTTAATTCCGTGTAGGCGTTGACGATCTCTTTCTTGCAGACGAAGGCTTCGAAGCGTTCGCAGAGGCCCGGGTTGGAGCGGTGGTACTTTGCGAGAGGGGACATCATTTGGGGGTGCCCGGTGATGAAGGTGGGGTTGATGCAGGTCTCTTCGATGAATTCGCCGACGAGCTTGTCGAGCATGCGGGCGTTGGTTAGAGGGGGGGAGCAGTCGACTTTCATCTTCTTGAGGACGCGGCGGAAGAACTCGTTGGTTTCTTGCGTGTGGAGTTGGTCTCCTGGAAGGGTGATTAGTAGATGTTGATACGGTGATACTTTCTGATTTAGACTTTGGAGAGTGGAATCTTACCTGGTGGGAACTTCTCGCCTGTGGCTTCCTCCAGAGCTGGAATCATCTCAACACGACGCCAAGGGGCGGCCCAGTTGACTTCGCTATATCATGAGTCAGTATTGAAAGTTTCGAGAAAGGCCAGGATCAGCACTCACTACTCCTCGCCTGACTGGGTATGGTACTTGGTAGTAGTACCTCCAGTAATATGCTTGACCAGACCCGAGACCAACTCCTCGGTCATATCCATGATATCATAGACATCCGCATAGGCCATATAAAACTCGCAAGTGGTGAACTCAGGGTTGTGAGTAAGATCAATGCCTTCATTTCGGAATTGACGACCCATCTCATAGACACGGTTAAGACCTCCAACCACAAGCATCTTCAAGTACAACTCAGGCGCAACACGCATGAACATATCCATATTCAGATCGTTGTGGTGAGTCTTGAAAGGCTTGGCAGTTGCTCCTCCTGCAATAGGGTTCATCATTGGGGTCTCAACCTCAACGAATTCCTGCTCATCGAAGTATCGGCGGATATAGCTGATCATCTTGGAGCGAGTGATGAAGACGTTACGGGTAGGTTGGTTCATAATCAGATCGAGGTAGCGCTTGCGGTGACGTTGTTCCTGGTCCTTGAAACCGTAGTACTCGTCTGGCAATTGGTGCAGACATGGTGTGAGCAGAATGATCTCTGTGGCAAAGATAGACAGCTCTCCCTCTTCGCCCTTCTCAATCTTGCTCTTAGGTGCCGTACGTCCTGGGTAACCGACAATTCCGATGATGTCGCCACGACGTAGGTGCTCGTGCTGTTGCTCGAATGGAACTCCATCTGCCTTGGCCTCCTGAACTTGGCACATAACCTGAACCTTGACGCCGGAATCGACAACATCGTAGAACACCAGCTTGTTTCCCGATGCACGCTTGTTGAAGATTCTAGCACCAATTCTGATCTCGACGTCCTTCTTGTGCTCGCCAGACTTGAGAGATCCGTAATCCTTGACGAAATCCTGCAGCTTGTATGTAACATTGAACTTGTGAGGGTATGGATTGGGTTCCTTGGTCTTGCGAAGCTTCTCGATGGCACGCGATCGAATCTCGAAATATTGCTACCCCGCTATCAGTTATGCCCCTCATTGTACTGCGCGCGCAGGGAAAAGACGAGGAGAAGAGAGATATACATTTGGGTTCAATTCCTTCTCGTCGGCTTCAGCATTGCTCTTCTTGACTGCGGCTGGCTTGGGAGGTGCTGCAGCGGCCTTCTTGAGTCTCTCCTCTTCCTTTTGGCGATTCTTCTGGCGCTTCTTGAGTTCGGACTTGGAGACGCGTTCGCCGGTGACCTCGTCCAAATGGAGATTGGCTACGGCTTCGGTGGGAGGAGCGGAAGCTTCTGGTGCGTCCGCCATAATTGCGGTCTGTTGTTGTTGTGTTGTGGAGAGAAGAGCGACGAGACGAGATGGCGGGGTTGAAGTTTTGGAAATATTTCGTGGTGGGGTGAGTCACGAGGTTCTGCCGGTTGATCGAGTCAGAACATGGAATCGTCGACGACATCAAATCAACATGATTTCAAAAATTCTATGCACCTTTTTGAATTTCCAATCAAGTTAAATTTCCCTGCACTCATGTCATTGTCTGTTGAACTGTACTTCCTGCAGTTTCACAAATAAGCAATCTTGACAATTTGACTTTTTAAACTGCACATATAAACGACACAAATAGCATGTACGACGAGCTACTTATTTTCATGATTCTGCATCGTATCTTTAACATTGTAGCGACATCAAACTACTATTCTAATGGCTTAACTTTCAAGCCTCGAAGATATCACTTTGTTTGATTTCTGGTTTCCTAAAGCTCTATTCGTAATCTACCAGTTGCTAGGTCATAACTGCTTCGTCAGGATTTCGAACATTCGGGTCAGATTAACACTAAGCTGGAAGACGCCAGTGCGTTGAGAGGGGACCTCTGCTCTCAGTCGTTAAGATCGCAGGCTCAAACCAGTTTTGCTGATGATGAACTCCAGCTCTTGGCCAGATGTATATTGCCAAATGTATATTGTTAAGATTACCTCTAACTTGAATTTGAAAGTTTAGAACAGTTTCTAGACGTTCACAATATGTCAATCTTCACCTAATTGATATCAATGTGTAATGCCTTCCATACTAGCCCAAACTCCATTACCCCATACGTCTAAAAACGCCAATTCGTGTAAGCCAATTGCCATGTATGCAAGTACAGAGTCTTCCCAGACATCTTTAACTTTCGTTCTCATCACTTAATACAACTCGGCCCAACAGTCATTCCACTCACTCCACGCCATCACTGATCCTCCGCAACAACTTCCTCAATCGCCGCCCTCAGGATTCTGATCCCCTCGGCCATATCCTCCTTGGTGATATTCAACGGCGGAATAAACCTCAAGGTATCATAGATACTCGTCGTCAAGACCAACATATCCTTCTCCAAGCACTTACTCTGAATCTTGCCCGCATATCCCTTTCCGGGCGTACACTCCAATGCCAACATCAATCCCAATCCTCTAACATCATAAACCACCTTCCCCAATTTCTCATCATCCCTAACATCCTCCAACATCCCCCTCAACTCCTTCCCCCTCACCTCAACATTCTCTAGCACCTTCTCCTCCTTGAACGCCTTCGCAACCGCCACCCCCGCCGCACAAGAAACCGCATTCCCGGCATACGTCCCCCCCAGGGACCCGGGCTTCTGCAAATCCATCAACTCCTTCCTCGACACAATCCCCGACAACGGAAACCCATTCGCAATCCCCTTCGCCATAACCAGTATATCCGGCCTCACCCCATAATGCTCAATAGCAAACATCTTACCCGTGCGTCCAAACCCACATTGCACCTCATCAACAACCATCAAAATCCCCTCCCTATCACAAATTTCCCTCACCTTCTCGAGATACCCTTTCGGCGGGGGCACATACCCACCCTCGCCAAGGACCGTCTCGATGAAGATAGCAGCCGTATCACTCGGCGCCGTCTCTCTTTTCAACAGAAGCTCAAGTTGCAGAATCGGATCCATACAGCAATTCTCAGACCCGAATTTCCCGCTCGATGCAGAGGCGATAGAACACTGTTTGCAATACGGGAATGGAACAGCAAACACGCCTGGCATCAAAGGCGCGTAGTTCTCGCCATACACAGTCTTCGACTTCGTCATCGCCATCGTGCCAAATGTCCGTCCGTGATAACTACCCTGCATGACAATCACATTCTGCTTCTTCGTCGCATGTCTCGCTAACTTCACCGCTGCCTCTACAGCTTCACTGCCTGAGTTCCAGAAGAAGAACGTATCGAGGCTCTTGTGAGGCATGATTGGTAACAGGCTCTCTACCAGGTCTAAATAGGGTTTTTGGAACGCGATGTTCACTTGTCCGTGCACGAGGGTGCCGACTTGGGCTTGAGCGGCGGAGGTCACGCCTGGATGGCAGTGTCCGAGATTCGTTACGCCAATGCCGGACGTGAAGTCTAACATGCGCCGGCCGGTGGTGGTGGTTACGTGGGAGCCGGAGCCGGAGGCGAGGACTTCTGGGGTGAGGCGCCCGATTCCTTTGGCGACGTGTTTGGTGCCGAATTTGGAGAGGGCGGAGAGGGTGGCCATGGTGATCGTGATGAGGATGAGATGAGTAGAGGGGTGTGAGAGAGGAGGGTTTGAGCTTTGGAGGTTGGGGCGTTTGCTAGTACCTGGTGTGAAAGGTAGTAAAGGGCTTGCTTAGTGCCGAGAAGATAACTATACTGGAATTGAAAAGCCTCAGAAATGAAGCGAAGAGAGCAGAAACTAGATATCAATGCCTCAATCGTTCCTGAACAAAAATTGGACAAAGAAATGGAAACAGAAATCCAATGATGCCCAGACATCGTGTTTTAGTGGGGTCAACCTTTAAACAGTGGAGAACTATCATAGTCCAACCAATCAACAATGTCTCATATGTCATTAACCTGAAGCTAGACCTTGGAATCTTCGGCGCGAACAAAGTAAATAAAACTTATTCATACATTCCTTATCTAGATACTTCTGCTTCTACCAAAGCTCGCGAAGCCTTCTGACCCGGTAGAAAATTCCTGGCCATCGTTGTAGTATCGTTATTATTGTTTTTCGCTCCGAAGCTCGACATGCTACCAGTCACGACTACCGACACGGGGGTGCTCTGAACACCTGGTTTGATTTGGTGTTCAAGGGATTGGCAATACGGTCATGGTCCTGATAGCGTTCAGTTCGATTGTTAAAGAGAATTGCTCACGTAATGGGAAGGCTGTCCTCCAGGGAAGCACAGTGTTGGAATTTTTCCATTACATTGCGTCGCTGCATTGAAATAACCGCTTTCCACGCCTTCGAACCTAAGATGGCAAAGGCAGCTCAAGCTAACTCAAGATCATAACATATCTTAGGGACCAATACATATGTAATGCATCGTTTTCCAATTCTTCCCCACCTACACGCTTGCGCCTGAACTCCACCTACCAATCCCCTTCCAATTCCCATGCAACCCCATTGCAAAACCTCAACTGAAATTCTAATTCAAAATTACGACATCAAAGCAACCAACCCACCCAGAATAACAGTCAACCACAACACAACACTCCACTCGCTTCTCCGTCCTCCACTAGTCGTCGTAGCCGTCTCACTCGCTCCCGCCTCCGTTCCCGTCCCCGTCCCAGTCGGCGGCGACGTGGTACTCGCTCCACTAGTACTCCCACTTCCACTTCCACTTCCACTCATCGAAGTCGACGCCGGTTCCGTACTGCCTCCACTGGTACTCATCGCACTCGAAGTCATCGTCTCTCCTCCACGCGTCGTAGTCGTGCTAGCGATCAAAGACGGTCTCGGACTCGCAGGCGTGAGTCCTCCCGAATCTGATGCAGATGAAGATGGCGAGGAGTCATCAGTAGCAATCACACCGCCTCCGACTTCACCAGGTGGTGTTTGGCGGAGGACGCCTTGAGCGGCGGATGCGTAGGCTGTGATGTCCTGGCCTTCGTTTGAGGGGGATGCGGCGGGTGGGTTTATTACGCCGACCATGCCGCTGGGGCAGTGAGAGCCGACGGAGCAGTAATACCATTGGGGGGAGGTGGAGGTGATGTTGATTGTGAAGGTGTGGTCCTATGAATTTGGTCAGCTTGGTTTTGGAAGATAGATGAGGGAGGAAGAAAGGAGTGGTGGGGAAGATGGAAGATGGGAGATGGGAGATGGGGGAGACGTACTCCTTCTCTATTTCCTTGGATAATGCCGGAATAGAAACCATTCTCTGCAGGTTGACATGGGGTATCGAAAGCACTGAGAGCTACGCTGTGGCTTCCTGTTCCGCTGTAGAACTGGAATCGTACACTATTGAGGAAGTCAGCAGGCTGTCTTGACAGGGTCGGATCTAGCTGAGCTAGGATGGGCTGGGATGGAACGAGAGAGATGAGACTCACCTATCTCCAATCTGAGCAGTGATTGAGTTTGGCTCGAAAATCAAACCGCCATCTCCGACTTTGACGTCGATGGTTTCTGAAAGCACAGCTGTGGCGAGACTCAGGAGCGTGAGGGGAAGCGAGAACATCATGATGTTTGTATGTTTAGCTGTGAGCTGTGGATTTGCTGTTTGGAGTCGATGTGTTAAATATTTTGAAGGATGTCAAGCCCAGACTCGAAGAACGAAGTAGTCAAAAGAGCGGGCTCGTGTGTCTAAAATCTGTCGTCGCCGACTCGTCGGTGTGACCTGAAGTGAACCCGTAAGCTTGGCTACGTCGTGTCTCTTTGTATCACGATACTCGGACTTGAGATCAATCCTTCGTTCGTCCCAGATTCACCCGCTCAGGTATGGTATTGTATTGTATTGACTCAGGCGTTCTTGATAATATCGAAAGTTCAGCTCAGCTCGTTAAATATCAGGTCCAAAATCATCCCTCGGTCGTCCCTTGGCTCGTCGTCGGATCCTCGCACTTCCAGGTCATGACCGCCTCGTGCTACATGTCATCACGCTGCGTCTTGTCCTCTCCAATGACAACACATACAGTCAGCCACTCGCTTAAAAAAGTCGCACAGCCCTGTGATCTATGTCCTGTTCGGGCAGGAATAAAAGGCTTGGAAGTGAGCTTGTTCAATTTGAGTCGGATACGGGCAGATTTATTGGCTTAAATTTGTAGATTCGGATTCGATGGTTCAATGGGGTGAAAACTGGAGGCTGGATTTGGGCTGTTCTACGAAATGCACTTGGAGCTCGGCTGGGAAAATCCCGACGCGGGGTAGTGTCACGTGCCGAGGCGGGCTTGCTTGTGAACATGGCTGTACTTGGCTTCTTTGACTTCCAATCTGAGGCTTCTGATTTGGAAGTGGCGGGTCTCGCCTTCGTAAGGCGGGAATTACGATGTGCAACAACTTTTTCTGTTGTGTTCATGTGCTTGAACTGAAGCGGGCTATCGGCTGCTTTGAGCTGTTTGAGTCTGGCTTAAGAACTTCAAACGCAATGGAAGAAATCGAGCGATCATGCTCATTATTTATGTACCAGTACAAATGAACCAAGGAACAATATGAATACCTAGCATCCGTGACTTTCGTGACATTCATCCTTTATATATATTTCAGGATTGACAGAATTTAGTCTTGGTTGAATGCCTGTCCTATGCAATTCCCGTGGAGGCTGCTTTCGAGGCTTCTTTCCAGTCCATTTTCAAAGCAGCCTCTCGCGATCTGCAACAGAAGTTCAAGGCGGCAGCTCTGATTGGCTGAATCTCCCTGGCTTCACATGACTTGAGTTGGCAAGTTTTCTTTTGGCCAGTAAAGCCAAAGTATGGATCTGTTGAAGTACATGTCATATTCAACCGAGATCGAGCTGTCCTGTAGTTGTGCCTCTTCAATATCATAAAGACCAGGATCAGTTAATATGCGTACTCACATGACGGGTTTATGCGGGCTAGCGAAATTTCATTGGTGAGCTTCGCTTCATCTCGATATCCTTCGGCTTTTGTTTCTGCTTACAATTCTCGTCATCAAAGCAGAATTAGTGCATCAGTCTCTGTCTCACTCATTTCAAACCCAAATAACTGTTCAATAGTTCTCCATTCTCGTGACTATCGTCTTAGACTGTGAGAATTTGGTTGAAGCTGGACAGACAACCAGCACTGAATTATCCGGCCAGGGGCAAGCGAGAAGGAGGGACGGGATCCCACTCCCGCGCCGGGAACCCTTCTCAATACCGAAAGCTGGTCTTCTTCATTCACATATATATACACTCTCTTCTCTTCTCAATGAGCTTTCCACTCCCAATACATTCAAGCCGCCTCGTCAATATTTATCCGAAACCTAATCTCGACCACTCAGATTAAAGTCATGGCGACACCCAACCTCGAGTTCTCCAAACTCAGCTCCGCAGTTTCCCTCTACACACCACCACCCACACCAACTCAACCGCCAAATACCGACCCAACAACAATCATAGTCTGCCAATGGATGGGTGTCTCACCCCGCTCCCGCTCCCTCAATGCCGCCTACCAAAAATACCACACCCTCTACCCCTCAGCACGAATCCTCACTCTCCGTTCCCTCCCCTCCTACTTCCTAACCACCTCAACCGCAACCCGTCTCGCCGGATTCGAGCCCGTCATCTCAGCCATCTCCGCCGACGCAAACCCCCGCGTCCTAGTCCACCTCTTCAGCAACGGCGGAGCATTAACATTCACAGATATCTGTACGATCTACAAACGCCAAACGGGAAACGTGATGCCCGTCCAAGCACTCATTCTAGACAGCGCCCCTGGTACACCTACCATGTCTGAGAGTTGGTCCGCTCTATCCATCGGGTTTCCAAAGGGGATAATGTGGTATCCATCCGCGGCAATGTTTGCCTCACTTCTAGTCATCGCAGCTATTGGGAGGCAGGTATTCGGATACTACGGACTGGTGTATCGAACGCCTGGACTGCTGGATGATGGGACGTTGGTTGATGGAAAGGCGAAGAGGTTGTATGTTTTTAGTGAGGGGGATCGGTTGGTGGGGTGGAGGGATGTGGAGGGGCATGCGGAGGAGTTTAGGAGGGGTGGGGGAGAGGTGGTTGTTTTGAAAGAAGGGAAGACGCCGCATGTTCAGCATATGGTTTTGGATGCGGAGAGGTATTGGGGGTGTGTGGAGAAGCTGTGGAGGAGCACGGTTCGCTGAGGGCCGAGGAGTATGTATAGAAGTCTTGGACGTGGAAAAAGTATTCGTCGACCAGTGTCGTCGGCACCTATGCATTTATTTGGGAACGGACTTGGTGATTTGTTTGCAGACTGACTTATGCTTCCTTGTCAAGCCTCGCATGATGCTAAACAGCCTATCCCAATTCATCCAACCTCCACTTCTCCTGCTGATACACCTACCTCCTTCCGGTGCTAGCCACCTAGCAACAAAATGAGGAGTTTGGCGTAGGGGAGGTGGTGGTGAATACAAAACGGGTATTGCTAAAACTCGTTACAGATGGGTTGTGTTCTAATGCAAGGTTTGATACGATCCCATCTTTGGGGTTTGCAATTCCTTTAACCCTCAAACCTTGTATATCGTCATTTGCCCGTCATGGTCCCCTCGTACCATGACTTGCAAGCGTTCGCCATATTTGACTCGGCCCAGAAGTGCCCTCGTGACTATGTATGTATCACTGCAAAGTCCTCTTCATAGAAACAGCGGGTGTGAACATTAACATCAAGCCATGTTAGTAGTTCTCACCCTCAACCACAGCTTGCTTCTGTAGAAAACACCCAGCAAAACCCACGACATTCAGATACACATCTTGACAAAAATCCAAACATTCTGGCGGAATATCGAGATGTGTATCACATACCTTTGGGTCTGCGCTTGCAGAAGTACAGTCAACGTGTGCATCGAGAAGTGTGGATATATGGAAGAAATGGGAACGACAGCTGAAGGGGCACATCGCGACGAGAGTACTAGACAGTTTTGTGAGACGGACTGTGAGGTCTTACCAGCTATCTGTAAGCGGTGCCAGGTACACGGGACGTGGTATTAGAGACTGTTAGACTAAGCAAGCTTCCCACAAGTAAGAGCTCAGGGGATGGATGTGGCACTGAGGTTGGATGTACATGGGGCACACTTGGTCTGGTAGACTGATGTGTTCAGATGCATGTTGAATATGGGCTAGGTAACCTTTAGCTTCTTAGACGCCACCACCTTTGAAATTTATCTACCTAAAACAGGAAATCGGGGGATCGCTACTCCATTCAACATCTCATTCCCCATCTGCATCTTTCTCGGAGGAGACAATCTTAATACGTCCCTCCAGCCTCGGTGCAATAGCCTACTTCGAGTCAGCGTCCATCGAATATAATCAATCACCCAGAAATAGGGAAGCATCACTTACTCTCGTCCAGTCAACCTTGAACTCTTGAATGACATCGCAACATTCCGACGACCCTTTTAATCCAGCAAGCCGTCTCCACTTCCTCGTGACCTTCCTCGCAAGCTGGATCCGACGTTCCGACTTCTCCGTCTCATCAGCAGCATCGTGTTTCGCATCTCCAGCATTCGTATCGTCAGAATCATCATCGGAGTCATCAAGCGTGCCCTCAATAGGTTTCTCTGTCTTGTCGGAATTGCTAGGGTCGACAACTGGATGCATACCCTGCATCGAATCTTGGACGCCTTTCCAATGTCTGTCCATGCTCTTGCCCCAGTTCTTCCATTTACCGAGGATTTTCAGACTCATGAAGTATTGTCTGATAATCATGCTGATCAGAATGCCACTCTCCTCCGAGACGATCTCCTCCGCCTCGCCACCTTCAGACTTGACGAGCAGAGAATCGAAACCATCTTTGCCTCTCGCCATATATCCTCTCGAGACCAGAACGTACAATTTCTCTTTGTCTAGAGGCTTGCCCGCAACATTGACATACAGAACTCTGGAGTTCGCAGGCTTGCTCGGATCGAACTCAAACTCGATATTCGAGACTTGTGGGAAGCGACCTTCCAGTGCGGGGTAAAGCGATACGGAATTCTCGAGAGCGTCAAAGAGGGCTTGACCGTTGACTTTGATCACGACGCACGGATCTTCGAACGGAAAGCAATTCATGACGTCTTTGGCTTTCAGCACTCCAGGAGGGTAGATCTGGTCGCCTCGGATCGTGCCGGCAGCTATGAGACAGCAATCGCCTGCGTAATGGGTTCGCATCAAATCGCAGATGAAGTTACCCATATTGGACTCCTTCAGCCGAACGGTGGTGAAGCGTGCATCAAGCGGAGCCATCGTGTATCCGAGTGGCTTTCCTAATTTTGCTTTCAGGGATGTGGTGAGTTTCTCGGTCAGCTGGATGGTTTCGGCGTCTTCTTTTATGCTGGACATGGCGTCTCGGCGGACTATGTGGAAGTTCCATTTCTTGCTGTCGCCTCCTTGTCGTCTGGCTTCGATGTAGCTCAGTTGCTTGAAGTCGCTTCCTGAACGGAGGACATGCGTGCCGTTGATCAAGCTGTGATTATAGATGTGATCGTGACCTCCAAGCACGATATCGATGAGCCCGTCGGGTATCTTTTCAGCGAGTTTGTTATCGTTCGGTTCTCTTTGATGAGTGACAGCAATGACTATTTCGGCTCCTTGGGCTCGGAGTCCGGGCACAAGTTCCTTTGCTGTTGCTGACACAGACTTGTAGACGAGATCTGGTGGCAGTGAATTGATTGTGTCCAGCCATTCACGCTCTACAAGGCCAATGACACCTATTTTGATGCCATTTGAGGAAGTCATCATATGTGTCTTCTTGGCGTTGCCCAGAGGAACATCATCACCCAGTGCTGGATCTGTGGGAGACAGTGAGCTGAGCTCGCATCCAGAGGGTATCTCTGACTTACCTGTGACGTTTGCGAGTAACCATGGAAAATTGCATTGGCCGACTAGATGTCTGAACTGTCGTACACCGAAGTCCAGGTCATGATTCTATAAAGAAGGTTAGATTTAGGTTCGCCAAGGCCACTCTAGTGACATCTTACTCCAACACAAGCAACATCCGTCCCGATGCCGTTCAGCACGGGAACCATGTGACTACCTGTGCGCGATTTCGTTAGAAGCATTCCACCGAGATCCAAAATAGACTTCGCGTACCCTTCGTCACACTACTTTCCAAACTGGGGTTGAAGGCATCTCCAGAGAAGAACGTAAGCATGTCCGGCTGGCCATTGAATTTCTCTCCGTTACGGTACTCCTTGCACAAAGTCATGAACCGAGCAATGCCGCCTACTGGCTCAGCAGAGGAGGCATCGATATGATACACTTTATTGGCTGTCAATATGAAATTGTCTCGCGTTTGGGAAGCAGAACCAACCATCGTTGAAATGAAGCAACCGGAGATCTGGCGGTGAGGAAATGTCTCCAGTGGTGTAGGTGATTTTTTCCTCTACCGAGGGCTTGTCTTCGGAGTCCATGATAGCAAATTTGACGTCGCTATTCTTGAAGGGTAATCAAAGATTGAGCAAGTGTCTCGCAGGTCCACGTCTCTGGTCAGGTTCTGGTTGATTAAGCAACCCCGCAATGTTACGCAAATGAGTTGTAATATCCGGAGCTGTAAAGTTGAAATCTAGCTTTCTAGCATTCGATCCAGCTTAATCGTTGAATAAGGGGAGAACAAGACGGATTTAATCCAATTGAGATGTGATGTGGCTGTTGAATGAAGATGAAAGTTGACACGAAGTCGGCACTAGTCCTAGCTTGGCCAAGCCGTTAGCTTATACTCACGTGGATTCATCACGTGTATACTGGACGAAAGACTCATAATCGCTGTGGTGCTTCATCTTTGTCAGTTGAAGCTCAGGTATTCCATTACACTTGGCAAGCTGTCGAAAAGCGAGGAAAAAGTGGCTGGCGTGATGTCCTTTCAGAGGGCATTCGTGTGGGCAATCCCAGATGCTTATTCGCTTGCTATGATTATCGCCAATTTTGACATGACAAAAACGTGTCTCTGGTGTAGCCTCGAAGCGAGAAATCCGGTTCATTTGAGCAAGCTTGACCAAAGATGCATCTATCTAGTTTTCAGGTTCTTGTCTAACCTTCAAGCAGAATCAGCGAAATTCACATGAAGAAGTTCGTATTTACCCCCATTGTTTATTTACCGCATGTCATGCTCTCGCTTCCACACCGCACGACAGGCCCTTACTCGAGGAACCAATCAAAGTTTGTAGGCCACTATTTCACTCTTCCATCAACATCAATTTGAACAACACAATCTGCTAAAATGTCAAGTCGAAAGAGGAAAGCTATTGCTCAGTTCGACTGCCGGTGCGATAACCAGTTTCATGATAGCCAGAGACAATGTGACAAGTTCGTCAAGCATCAATTGGCAATCACAATAACTCCACAGTAAGTTCTACCTCACCTTCGATTCTTCTCGTCCATATCGGTCAGTTCTATAGGAGGATATAATTGTCGTTCTACCCTAACCTCGTCGCCGGAAAACAGCGGAATAGCTTGCTTACTGGCGACTGACAGATTCTTCTCAACGCCAATTGAAACAGTTCAGCTAACTTTGGAATAGGGTCTTGCCATTCTCGGAGACTGTCACCCTGCTTGTGGGCCCAGACAAGCAAATGTTCAATGTGCACAAAGATCTCCTCACCCTCAACTCAGGTTACTCCGTCAGCTGTTCAGCCATGTCGATCAAAAGATGACTTTACCAGAAGTCAACCCCTGCGAGTTTGCAGGTTTTGTGACCTGGATGTACAATATGTCACTTTCGACCTCCACAACTGATGCCATCACGGATGACCCGCTTTTACTCCTTGTTCGCCATTGGGTTTTGGGAGGCGTCCTCCTTGCCCCGAGCTTCCAGAACGACACTTTTCTGCACTTCCAAGACTCCTGCCGTCATAACACGAAGTCAAGCTGGCCTGATATCGATTTCTGTGCGTGCTATCTACGAGATGACACCTGCTGGATCCAAGTTGAGAAAATTCGCGGCAGACTCCATGGCAACATAATCTCCTTTCAAGAAACACAAGCCGGGATCCTCGGCGTTCACGGAGTGGAACAATGTGTTGAAGGACTATCTAGAGATGAGCCTTGATATTGTCTATGCTGGTGGTACTGAACGGAATGATAGGTTCCCTTAGAACGACGAGCATCTAGCTGCCTACATGGAGGACGAAATACTGCTAGACGTAATGTGAGAAGACCAAATTCTAGCAAAGCGAGGGATCGATGTGATCAGGGCGGAGGCTGAGAAGCAGTGCATTCGCAGTATCTTTGAGCTGGAACACCTCGAGCGTGACAAGTCCGAGTAAAGGCTTTGTCTGAAGGTTGTTGGAATGTTGGGAAGTCGGGAAGGGGTTTGGAGGAGATCGTGCGAACTCGAAACCATCGCGAATTTACGTCTAGTTCTGCGGTGGGAAATAGCCTAAGTGGCACTATGCAGTTTCAGAACGGATGGTGAATTTATATTAGTCAGCGGGGGAGCATGAATCATAATCAGAAAATATACAACTGGAATGTCCATGACCGTACGTCGGATTTTCACGTAGCTGTGTGGACAAGCGGATTGTTGTTCAAAATGAAACTCAGGCAGCCTGCGTATCGATGTGTACGCATCTATCCGATAATTAAATAAAGGGAAGCGGTCACTGAAGGATATTCTTATGGGTAGGTTGCTGTATCGCATCAGGCGCGTATGACCGTGTGATCCGGGGAATGCACCTGGTTCTACCTCACTTGATCATACTTTGGTTATTGTCCATTGGGGTCATAATTAATAGGAGATAAGATGACTCTAACTCAAAGATTCATAGTAAAACGACCTGCTCGACTGAAAAGGAGGGAAAATGGAGAAGTGGTTCGTGGCAAGTTATCCGAGCAAGATTAGTCATCTGCCCGTAACCTCCAACAGCTCATCAAGATGACCTCCTCTCCTTTCCCTTCAACAAAGCCGTCCAAGAATGAGGTATTCGGTCTGTTCCATATAGCATAATATTCTTCAAATGAAGAGGAAATGGACCTCCAACATCTCCCAACATGGCAAACATGCATCAAGGAAGCCCAACTTCAGACATTGGCTTACAGACTCCCACCACGGCCAGCAGAGCCTGCGTTAGCTGTGCCAAGGCAAGGGCGAAATGCGTCCCTGGAAGCATTCAATTGAAGATCTGCGAAAGGTCAATATTGGGTTTTATCATTCTCACGAAAACAATGCTGACTTTCCTTAGATGTAGTCGTCTTCAAAGACCATGCGAGCCAGCACCTCCACGTGCCCGCACCCAGCCACGGAAGCGGAAGGCTCTGGAAGTGGAGTAAGTGCAGAGCGTCTCGGATGATTTTTATTTTAGCTGAGTGATGTAGCCATCTTGCGAAACACCGCGTTGAGAAGCTCGAGGAGAGGCTAGACGGCATCGTCACGCAGACAACCGAAACCACACCGCAGCTTACTTCGTCAACGCCTACTATCAGCCACGCATCTCTTGAAGCCCTTGATCATTCAAGCCAGCTAATTGCACCAGATCTTCACACTTTTGAAGATGCAGAGAATTGGGATGAGAGGTTGTTCCGGGGAGATACCATCCGACAGAGGTTCGCACTGATGGGATCTCACAATCCATCAATTGACCAGCCTGCGAATTCGCCGCAGCCCAGCTTCAATCTTGTCGGATTCAATCTCGGTGTTGATGATCCGGAAATGCTGTTAAGGATATTCAAAGACGAAATGAATCCGAACTTTCCGTTCATCAGTATCCCAGATTCTGTCACGGTCGAGACGATGCGCCGGGATCAGCGGTCACTTCTCACTGCGGTAATGGCTGTCACGTCCCGGGATACACCACAGCAAATAGTCCTTGGGAAGGCTTTGATGCAGCAATATTGCCGATAGGGTTGTCTTGAACGGGGAAAGAAATTTGGATTTGTTGCTTGCAGTTCTGACATATGCAGGCTGGTGTGTGACTTGATCGACTCTCAACGTGTTGGGCTGATCATATTTGCTAGGTGCTATCATCATTTCTTCGACACCCCTCAGCTCACATCCTTGATATCGTTTGCTGCCACTCTGGTCAACGATTTGCGCATCATGAGACCCCTCGCTAAACATTCCCGTGGATTCTTCGATGCGGCAATACGGGAATCCATGATTGCTAAAGGGCAATGCTTCGATACTTTGAAGCCTGCCGTAGCATCAGTAAGACTTGTAGAGGAACGTCGAGCTGCTCTCGGTTATTGGTTTCTCATGTCCGTGTAAGTTTTTTGTCAACTGCAAATCACGAAGCCTGTTCTCTAATCAATCTCAGAGTAGGATCCTTCTTCCAGCGAGTAGATACCGCAAAGTGGACACCATATCTTGACAAATGTTGCGATTTGCTATATGAATTTGGTCATCACCGTCATGACAGGTTTGCTGTCGCTCTGATCAGAATGCAACTTGTATCTGAAAAGATATATCAGAACCCTTAGCATGGAAGCTCAGAAGGACGATCCAATATCGCTCCTCCAGTATTATACCTCAAAGCTTTACAGAACGAGATGAAAACACTACGAATTGATCTCGCAGCTGAAATGAACGGTAATCGTAAGAGCTTCAAGTCATATTCCTCCGAGCTTCGAAGCTAATCTTTAGCCTAGCATTTCTATTCTTAGATTATCACAATCTTGAGATCTCGCTGTATAAGATTGCGCTGTCCAAATCAGGATTTCTCACAAAGTTTTCGAATCGGGACTTCAACCGAGTCGAATACCTTTTTGCGTGCACAGAAGCTGTTCGAGCATTCTCTGACAGACTGCTTCGCATCCCACCCAACAAGTATCATTGCATGTCTGTAAAGCTCAACATGGACTTGACATGGACCATGGGTATCCTGCAGTTGCTTTCGACCTTCGATCATCCGGACTGGTATCTACCGTGGCTGCGTGAGACAATTAGCTTCGCCGACTTGCTTGGAAAGCTTTCGAGCATATTTTCCGAAGTCAAAGCAGCGCTGAACCTCGATCCAAATACCACAGAAAGACTGGACATGTTCTCGCAAAGTGCGAGAAAGATGGGATGGATCAAGATGTTCGTGGAGAAAGGAATCACTGGCGTCATAGGTCAAGACAGAGAGTCACGTGTTTCGGCAGCTCCATTCACTGCAGGTGAAATGTCCGATTTAAATGGGGGTGGATTCATGGACTATATGGACGATGCATGGATGCAGGATATACTAGGTCCTTGGGAATATTGATCAAAACACCTTGTCCTCGTGGTTGAGATTTGCTTGCCCCTCAATTCGCGGTGGCAGCAACTACGGGGACGGAGCACTAGCTGATTGCGATAATTCTCCTGCTCCGGTCCCGTTCGAGCCAATCGCCATCCTTGGACCATATGCAGTCTCCACAACAATGCCACCCAACCCTGATATCTTTACAGGCTATATATGGCCACCGCAAGCATCTCCATTGATGATCGTTCTCTTCAACCCAAAGGTTCATTCAGAGTTCGCGATAGGACCGTCAACTGGGACCCCGCACCTTGAAGCATTCATTCGCTGCCCAAGCTGCACAAGATGGGCATGAAGTCAACAACAATTCCTACCGAAGGGAAACAGGATGAAAAGAGCAGTTCCAGCGATTTGGGTGCTGCAGAGCCTCTGACAAAATCGAATGAACCTTCTACCGGAACCGAGAAATCAGAGCCTCAAGTGCATTTGACGGACGAGAATTCAACTGAAAATGACGAATACATCTCGGGGATAAAGTTATTGCTCATCGTCGGAGTCGTCTCCTTGTCAATGTTCACGATGCTTCTTGATACCTCAATAATCGTCACTGTAAGTTGACTTCCCATGTTCCCCGAATATGGTGCCAAAACTGACACCGCGAAGGCCGTACCAAAGATCACCAGTGACTTTCATTCCCTCGGCGATGTAGGATGGTACGGCAGCGCGTACCTCTTGACTAGGTCAGCTCCACCAGTCCGGAATTCATTACAGTAATTGACTTCAGAACAGTGCTTCCTTTCAACCATTAACAGGCAAGATATATCAAAAATTACATTCTAAAGTACACATTCTTCAAACACATTTACAAGAATATGCGCTCATGCGGCTTTTAGTTCACCTACGTGTCCTTTCTAGGTCTTTTTGAAGTTGGCTCTTTACTCTGCGCCGCTGCGCAAACTTCAGATATGTTCATTGTCGGTCGAACAATTGCAGGTATTGGCGGCTCTGGGCTTGCGACAGGAGGGCTTACTATTATTTCGGCCTGTGTTCCATTAGAAAAACGAGCAAGTGAGTTTGTACGCAGTCGTTCTACCGTTCAGTCTGACATATATTACAGCGTATGTGGGATTCATGATGTCAGGTAAGTCCAGTCTCTGTGGGTTTTGTATTCCACCTAATGATCTTAGTCGGCTTGCTTGGAACCGTTGTCGGGCCCGTGATGGGTGGGATTTTGACTCAGTACACAACGTGGCGATGGTGTGAGTTTTTCGTTTTCATATTCACTCGTACTTCGACTTACTTACTTTAGGCTTCTACATCAACCTCCCGATGGGTGCAGTGGTCGCCCTCTGCCTTCTGCTCATCCATATACCGGACATCCGAGGCGATCCTTCTAGCAAGCCGAAACACACATTCAAATCTCTCTTCCACGACCTTGATATTACGGGCTTCTCGATATTCGCACCGTCAGTGGTGATGTTTCTTCTTGCACTACAATGGGGAGGAGTAGCATATCCGTGGAAAAGTGCAACCGTCATCGGGCTGTTCTGTGGCTCGGCAGGCCTGTTGGTAGTCTTCCTGGCATGGGAAAATAAGAAAGGTGATGAAGCGATGATACCACTCGCAATGGTCTCGAAACAAGTCGTCTGGAGTGCGACATTGTCCACATTCTTTCTCTATGGAAGCTTGCTTGGTCAAGCTTACTACCTGGCTATTTACTTCCAGGCCGTGAGAGGACTCTCACCTAGCTTAAGTGGGGCTTATGCACTTCCTGGAATCTTGAGTCAAGTCGTGTTTGCAGGTGTCTCGGGTTTTGGAGTCTCCAAAGTTGGCTATTATCTACCCTTCACCATCTTTGGATCGGCAATGAACAGTATCGGCACAGGCTTGATGAGCACTTTTACGCCCAACAGTCCAACAGCAGCATGGGTCTGCTATCAGATCATCAGCGGAGTCGGTCGTGGTTGTGCATTTCAGATGGTATTCTTGATCTTGATCACCCTTTTGTCAAACTCATGCTAACTGTTCTCAGCCTATGATAGCAGTCCAGAACACCCTTGCCAAAATCGAGCATCCAGTCAGCATGTCCATCATGATGTTCGGACAATCCATAGGCGGATCAATTTCTCTCGCCATTGCTCAAGCTGTGTTCAATAGTGGTCTCGACGGTGCCCTGAAGTCTCGCGCTCCAAGCGTCAGCTATGAGCAGGTCACCGCAGCTGGTGCGAGGGATTTCAGAGATACCCTCCCAGCCGCTTCGGGCCCAGGTGTCGTTTCATCGTACAATGAGGCGATTAACCATGTTTTCTATCTCGTTGCTTCTTTAGCAGCTGTTGGATTTGTATTTAGTTGTGGTTTGGGATGGAAGAGCGTCAAGAAAGCGAAGGAAGAGGACACGGCTACTGCGGAGGCATGAACACACGGCACCTCCGAGTGTACAGATGATGTATTGTTTCATATATCAGTACATTTGGCGACTCTGGTTTTTTGATGTCATATTATGGAAGATATCCAGCGGAACAGCATTTGTGATAAGTCCCATTCTAGTACTCCTGCCCGCAGTTATTCGGCTTCGACCCCACTTTCGATGACAACCTTCAGCGAATACGGAGTTCAACAACCAACCACAACAATCATTTCGATTTAGGCAATGCATCATTTCGTACATTCAATCGTGGATATTGACATTTACAAGACCCCTCTTGCCAACTCCATGTGTCAAGATTCAGCATCTTTGAAGTGTTCAAACCTATCCCACTCTCCACCTAGTCTTGCCCCGCACCAAGCGGGCTAAGGGACCATTGCCAAATTTCTTCATTACTTCTCTCATGAGAACTGCGGTGATCTCATTTGATTCTCTCTCTATCAATCATTAAATAATATTATTCCTTCGCTTCAAAATCTTGGCACTCCGTTCAGAAGCGTGTTGTTCTGAGAGGTCTTTGACAGGCAGACCCAACCTTCCCTAGAATTATTTCCCATCGCACTCATGACGACGGGGAAGATACCACAGAACATAACCGCGAATGAGCCTGCACCTGCCCTCTCGGCACCTCGGCCAGATGTCGAAGTCGACATCTGCCCCGATGGGGGTTACGGATGGGTTCAAGTAGGTGTAGGCTTCACCATCAACGCGTTTACATGGGGTCAAACAGCTGTAAGAAACCACGTCTCTCGTTCCAGAACATTGATCTCTAACAAGTATAAAGTCCTACTCGATATATCTCGCGCACTACCTCTCGCATGACATGTTCAGCACCGCCACATCCGTCGACTACGCATTCATCGGCGGCATCCAATTTGCCGTCTCACTCCTCATCGCACCCCTCGTAACAATCGTCACCCGAAAACTCAGCACTCAACCACCAATGCTCATTGGCATCCTGCTCCAAACAATTGGATTCATCTGTGCATCCTACGCTACACAGATCTGGCATCTCTACCTCACACAAGGCCTCCTCCTCGGCCTCGGTCTCGGCTTCATCTTCGTACCTTCCACCCCCGTAATCTCCCAATGGTTCTCCAGAAAGCGCAGTCTCGCACTAGGTATCAGCTCCGCAGGCTCAGGTGTGGGCGGTCTCATCTTCTCATTTGGGATCCAGGCAATCATCGATAACATCTCGCTACCTTGGGCATTCAGGATAACTGCTATCGTCTCGGGAGTCATGAACCTCCTCGCCGTAGCTTTAATTCGAAATAGGAACTCGGCTGTCAAACCGCCCCAGTTGGGTTTTGATACTAAGCTTCTGGTACGGTATGATGTGCTGCTGCTTCTTGGATGGGGATTTCTAAGTATGCTGGGATACATCACGTTGCTGTATTCGCTTCCGGACTTCTCTGCCTCCATCGGTCTTTCTAGAACGCAAGCTGCTGCTATTTCTGCTTACCTGAACTTGGGAACGGCCATTGGAAGGCCGATGGCAGGATTTGTGAGTGACAAGTTGGGGAGGATTGAAGTCGCGGGTGTGTTGACTTGCTTCTGTGGGATTACTTGCTTTGCGATCTGGATCCCGGCAACCAATTATGGGCCTACAATTTTCTTTGCTATTGTCAGTGGTGCGGTCGTTGGGGTTTTCTGGATGGTAAGCCTCGCCAATTCTGCCCCGAAGGCTCGCTTATTGATGGATATTAGACCGTTTCGCCAATTGCTGCTGAGGTCGCCGGTTTGCCTCAGGTGCCGTCTTTACTGTCGATTATGTGGCTGACGATTTTCCTGCCCATTTTGTGTAAGTCGCTAAAATGTCTTCCGTTATATGAGAATCTCCCTTGCTGACCATGGATATCAAAGTTGCTGAGGTCATTGCTTTGAAGCTGAGGAGGCCGGGGGCGAGCAATGAGTATCTTTACCCTCAAATATTTGCTGGTCTTGCTTCGGTCTTGGCTAGTGCATGTCTTCTAGAGCTGTGGCGGTATAGGAGGGGAGGATTGTTCAAGAGGAAAGCTCAGGAATAACTCAATACCTCAGAACCAAATAGGACGCCGACGATCTGAGTGAGTCAGCAAAATGCATCGGAAAGAGAAAAAAAAGGAAGTCTGGAAATATCTTCGGACAGCACCAGGAAATTTAGAATACAAAAATAAGTAATGGAGCTCTACTAGATCTTTCTGATGCCGAAATACTCGAACATGTCCGGCGGTTAGATTTGGATCGCATCCACTCCTATTGTTCCTTGGTACCTGATCAATTCCCCTTGACCTTCGCAGCCTCCACTTCAGCATGAAGTTCATGCTCAATCTCTCCAACATCGATATCCACTTTACCCTTCCGCACCATCTCGACATCTGGTACATTTGAGTGCTTTTCTCCTTCGAAGATTGCATCGATCTCTTCGAGTGTCTTGCCTTTTGTTTCGACCCAGAAGACGGCCTTGGAACATCAGCTCACGTCCTACGCCTCTGATTTTCTTGGAAATGATAGTGGGAACTTACAATGAGAATAACAATGACAATGTCCCAGGAGCCATTGACCATATACATCTTCCACCCAATATTGCTGAGGCCGATAGGCATGATGAAGACGAATACAAGACTGGGCATATGGTCAGCGGAGATTGTATAGGGGGAAGGCAATGACTTACGCGAAAGCGTTCAACGCGAAAGAGGAAAACGCCAATCCATTAGCACGGATAGAATAATTCATCACCTCAGGTGGATACAGGTACAATAGCGGGGTCCAAGCAATTGAGTAAAATCCTTGGAAGAGAAACATCACTGCCACATCTCCGTAGACAAGGCTTTGCGAGGCATTATCTGGGTCGTCCGCATACATCTTGGATAGGCCACCAATGATAAATAGGCATATGACGAGAAGACATTCAGATAGAATGGCCGTAGGTTTTCGACCCCACCTCGCAAGCAGGTGCGTGCCTGCCAAAGCGCATAGTAGACACCAGACATTCAAGACAACGTTCTAATAAGTCAGCAGAATCTCAAAACTTGGTATGACGGAGATCTTACAGCCTTCAACTGCTGTGTAGTACTTGTGATACCCGCTGTATCAAGTTCCGCACCAAGATAATACGAAGCAATAATGTTCCCCGCAATGCATGAAAATGGTCCAGGCGACATGCCTATGAGAAACCTCTTCCTTGCTGTGGGTATCTTGATCATCTCTTTAGGACTCATGGTTCGTCCTTCCTTCTTTTCCCATTCGATGGTGTCGATAATCTCTTTGTATACGACGAGAACGATGGGGTTCATGTCATCACCATCGGCGTTTGTCTGCGCCACGACAGTTCTGGCTTCCTGGAAAAGCTCTTGATGGACGAGCCAACGAGGAGATTCAGGACTGAAAAGAATAAGTTTCTGCAGTCTTGATAGTAGGTTACGAAGATGTGGAGCTTACATAAAAGGCAAAATGATAATACACAAAAGCGAGAATATCCCTTGGAGAAGTGAAGGTAGTCTCCAAGCCCAAGTCGAGTCCCACTTCCCCGTACCGAGAGTAATTCCTGCTGCAATGAGAGCACCAACACTTTCATAGCATCAGATTCTCATATCAGTACTTTGCATAGCATCCGGACTTACTAGTAGAAGTCATTGAGCAGACCGACACCCCACGCACGCCACCTGCTCGGAAACGTCTCTGACAAATATACGCCCCCCGCAATGCCCGACACAGCACTACCAAAACCCAACACGATGCGTGCGACCACAAACATCGCAACATTCTGCGCAGCAGTCTGCAAAAGTACTCCGATCAAAGTCACAGCTGAACCCCAGAAAATCGCCGGCCGACGGCCAAAACGGTCGGCAAAAACACCTGCAAATATGGGTCCGAAGAAGCCACCAATAAATACAGATGCGGTGTTCAATCCAGTCGTTGCAGCGTTGAGCTTGAAATAATCTGTATACGATGGGAGGATGTTGAGGCCGTTGAGCATGGAGCCGTCATACCCGCCAGTGCAGGACTGGACCATGGAGCAGATCATAAGAAGGAAGGAGAGCACCAGCGTAGATTGAGGGACCCATGCTGGCATCCAGGTTCCTGTTGGTGATTTCTGTAGCATTGTTGAGGGAAGAATGAAGGAACGAAGAATGAAGGATGTTGGAAGTGGAGATGTTAGATGTAGAGGAGGGGTGCCAAGAGATTTATATAAATGCTTCTGTTATCTCAACTGTACACAACCACGCAGGCTCACTGATAAGCATTTGTGATGGTTGGACTCTAGCCTGTTTTGATAGTCCATCAAACGTTGCACCGGATTGACAGTGCCGCCTTTAGTAGTTGTCGCATTGTTAACAACACGCTTCGGCTGAACAAGGAAGTTTGGATGCTACCCCATTTATATGCTACTTTCTCCAAAATATAGCGCCCTTCTTTTTATTTCAACCGTATAGAAAGGTAGACATTCACCTTCCACTCGCGATTGCAGGCTGTGAAGAACAAGTTCAATAAACATACCTCGTCGGAGTCGGCTGTTGACAAGAGTGGGGTAAAGCAGGGGGCAAAGTGTAAGCGAAAGCCACTTCCCCGCAAGCCAAAAGCTTCATTCGACCCTCGATTGATCCTGCTCCACCAACGAAGAGTGGGATACTCCTAAGTTCCATCCAAGTGCCAGACTTTCTTTTTATCAGTCAATAACACCCATTAACATCCAGAATGACACGCAAGCCAGTCATAGCAGTTGCAGGTCTTGCCTGTGAAACCTCAACCTTTACACCTTCACGAACTTTGGCACCAGCATTCCACCCCAAACGCGGCTCCGAGATCTTCGACAAGCACACCTTTATCCGCCCAGGAACGCCACTTGGCGATGCAGCAGAATGGCACGGCGCGCTGATAGGCCATGCGCTACCCGGTGGAGTGGTAACCAAGACTGCCTTCGAAGAGCTCGCGGGTGAGATTGTGGCTCGACTTACCCGCATCGTGGATGCGATGCCATTGGACGGACTTTGGTTTGATATTCATGGTGCTATGTGTGTAGAGGGTATGGATGATATCGAAGCAGAGCTTTTGAGGAGGATACGGAAAGTTATTGGGCCAAAAGTACTCGTTTCGGCATCAATGGACCTTCATGGCAATGTCAGCCGGGAATTAGCTCATCAATCAGACTTGATAACGTGTTATCGGACTGCTCCGCATGTTGATGTCGTGGAGACGAGGCAACGGGCTTGCAAGAATCTGGTAGACCTTTTGAACCGGAGGGATGGATCTACGAGACCGTACAAGGCGTGGGTACCGATTCCTATCCTGCTTCCTGGGGAGCAAACATCTACCCGTCTCGAGCCCGCGAAGCATATCTACGAAGCGGTTCCTGGTGTAGAGGCAATGGACGGTGTTATTGATGCAGCGATCTGGGTCGGCTATGCATGGGCAGACGAGCCAAGGAATCGAGCTGTGGTTGTAACAACGGGATGGGACAAGAAGTCCGTCTCAGATGGAGCCGGGAAGTTGGCGAAGATCTTTTGGGCGGCACACAAAGACTTCAAATTTGTTGCTCCAACCGGATCTTTCAGAGAATGTCTCGATACTGCGCTCACCCCAGATGCGAAGCGTCCATACTTCATCTCAGACTCTGGAGACAATCCTACTGCAGGTGGATCTGGAGATGTCTCATGGGGTCTCACTAAACTTCTTGCACGCCCTGAATTTCAGCAGGAAACTGGCCCAAAGGTCATCTATGCGAGCGTTCCCGGACCTGAAGCTATCAAGATTGCCGTGGATGCTGGTGTAGGAGCGACGGTGACGGTTACAGCGGGTGCTGAAATTGACAACCTACATGCCGGCCCAGTGACCATGACAGGACGAGTTCACTCAATCAAGCATGGGGACAAGGATGCCGTCGTTGAAGTCGTCATCCAAGTTGGCAGTGTTTTTGCAATTCTCACAAAGCTTCGGAAACCGTATCACCACGAGAGCGATTTCACAGAACTTAATCTCAAGCCTCGATCAGCGGATATCGTCATTGTCAAGATCGGGTACTTGGAGCCAGAATTGTACGACATGGCAGGGGACTGGATGCTGGGTCTCACGCCTGGCGGCGTGGATCAGGATATTGAGAGACTGGGACATCATCGCATTCGTCGACCGACGTGGCCGTTCGACAAGAAGTTCGAGACAACGCCAGATCTTTCTGCGAGGCTGATATCTCCTTCAAACGAACCTCTTTCGGGGCCGGATGAATGACGAAATACAACAATATTGTGAGGGAATAGTAAGACAGCGAGAGACCATGATCAATCGTGCCCCAGAGAACATTCCCCGCCTCCAGTCCTACTTTAATACTTATCACCATTCAAAGACTCGCCTATAATTCTCAATTTCCAGAACATTCATTAACTCTAAAACTAATTTAGCCACATCACTACAGCAAGAAAGTAAATCTCGGCCCTGGCGTCATTGGCAGATTTGTCAGTTGACGTCTCGATGGAACCCGTGCCCAACCAAGCACGCGGTCCATGGTCTTCGACTGCGCCAAGGAGGGTTTGCTCCCACCATTGCAAACCTCTTTGTAGCCATTCATGTGCGGGTCCCATTCGTAGACGACCTTCATATTTTCCTCCACGTTAGTACCTGGTGTCCAATTCTTGCTGTCCTCCGCTTTCCGAAACTCCTCTAACTCGCAAAGGCGGAAGATTACGTCTTCAACCCTCGGCATGTTCTCCACAATGAAATGAAGTTGCTAAACCGGTGTCTGAATTCATTCGCCCGCCATGTGTCCTGCTTGCATCCGAGCCTGTCTAGTTCGTTATTCACAATTTTGTCTCGGGAAAGCGCAAGTGCAGCTACGTCTAGTAATATGGTTCTCGTATTTTCAAGAACGTCAAACTCTCTTCGGCGATCTGGGAGTTATAATTCTCCCTGACAAGCGAAACAAGGGTTTCCACCTTTCGGGCCATTAGTTATTGACTTCAAGATTGTCGCATACCATACCAGCCGCGCTGCGGTGGCGAGGTATTCCTCATGCCGCCTGGTGTGAAGTCGACGGTATCAAGAGCAGGATTGAAAGAAATGGCGCAACTCAGCCAATGAGAATCTAGCGCAACATCTCCGGTATTGGCATCGGAGGAGAAGAAAGCTCTCTTGCTTCAGTGCCTCTTGTCTGTTCGAATTCGTATCGTGATTCGACGCAACTATGTAGGAGTGGCGAGATAGACTGTCCTTTGGCTTGCTGGATCAGCCGTGGAGAAACGGCTGCTTTCTGCCATATGATTATGCGTACCTCAGCTGGCAGCATTGAGAAATGAGGGAATGTTCGAGCGGGAGAATGATGACGGAAGAGATCCGGATCGATGTCTTGGGTGACCGCCATTGTGTGTATTTTGTAATGCTGTTGAAATTGCACGGTATGTCGAGCGTAAATAAGATCAAGTGATGATATGAAATCTGGTGTGGTTGGAGTGTAGTGGAACGAAGAAGCTGGAATGCCAAACGTCCGGCGACGATTATATTCAACTAAAGTATGTGCTTCAAATTTTTATCCAGTCTGACTGGAATGGAGTGGTTTACTGGAGTCCTAAATGTTAGGTCCCATTGTCCGTCAGGCTATTTGATTAGGTTCGATCGAGAATTCGTCGACACCAAATATCGCTGGTTGTCCAGCATGATAGAATTTCTAATCGTCGTCATTTCCAGTCTCACGGTAGATTTCCTCCCACGTTCAGCCGATCATGGGTTGAACGCATCGGTACTTCTTGCTCTTACCGAGAAATATTGACGTGCGCTAAAAGTTGTTCGTCACTGCCAGATCACTGCCAGGCACAATGAAGCTAGCGCATCACGCTTTCCATTTCCAGACCGGCGAGGATTCAACGGCCAGCTGCTTTGGTTTGGGCACCCAGATAGCACGAACAACAAATCTATATGTTCAACCACGAGTTTCTCAGCCAGGAGCCCCAATATCTCTAAAAATTGTGAGCTTCTTGCAGTTTCAGATGCACCAAGATGCCTGTCACGACGCATCCCGCAGGCTTCCCCTCTGAGCCGTTATCGGAAACTCGCCCGGGTCGACCCAGATACAAACCCATGTTCTCAATCAACGCTCCACGCCAAGTCTCGAGCCCAGAAGAGCTTTTCAAATGGTCCTGCAGTATGTTACCCTGTGATTTGCTTCTCGCTCTTGACATGGAGACGTGCAACTGTCTAACTTTGCATAGAACCCCATAAAAACAAGGATTCCGGATATTTACAATCCTCCTTTGAGAAAGCATTCGGGCATGGCAGTGGTCGTACGATATATAGCGCCCCCAATGGTCTGGTACATGGCTGTATTAAAGCTTATTTCGAGCACCTCCATCTTGTCATCCGACCAGATGACGTGTGGCTATCAATCCTTACTCAGCTCAACATGTAGTAAGTATTCACTCGGCTTGTCTCATGGCATCGAGACGAGGCTATCTTCCATTCAACCTTCGCTGACATCTCGAATAGTATCATCCGGAATGCCGAAGCCTTGCGCTCCAAGTTCGTATGCCATGAAGGTAAAAAGAAGTTACAAATTCACATCGGCGGCAAAGGTGATAACCTGGGATTTTCCAAGTTCGTGCAGGACATAACAGAACAGATGCAGGAGCAAATTTTGGACAAGGACTTGGGAGATTGGGTCATGCCTGACTTCACTACCACAACGGAAAACGATAGAGTAGTGGCAAGTGTTACTTTTATGGGTGCCATGTCGGCCTATTTTGATTATGGTGGTCGGACTGGCTGTGGGTTGCCATCTGTTACTCTCATGGGCGAGCAGCGGGATAGGGAAACCATCCTAGAGAAACTGGAGAAAGTGAAGACTCTTGGTGATGAGCCGACACAATGGTTTGTGCCTTGCCCTATTCTTTTGGCAGCAAGTGGTGTTTTACTGAAGAATAAATGCTGACACCGACACCTCACAGGCACCACCTCTTGGTGCCAGTCATCAGCCGATTCATCAAAACTTTTAGTGAGCCAAGTTCCGAGTCCACAAAAGATTTTTGGGGGAAGATTGTGCACCATCAACGTGGCGGCTCTGGTCAGCCAGACTATTACTCTGGCTGGCTGAATGCGTTCTCATTCTGGAATGAAAATGGTTACTGCATGTACACAATCCCTCGCCCATCGTCGGAAACCGGGAACGGAGTGGAACGTCTCAAACTCGATGGCGTCACCTATCACCGCATTCGCCCGGAATTTGTCACTCAAGGCTGGGTCAGTGTTGATATCGAAATCGATGAATCCGCAACTGGGCATGGTATTTATGTGGTGGAAATGTTCGCTGGAAGTGTTGGTATGGATCTCAACGCAAGGGGCGATCATGGCCAACAGCTGGATACTGTCAAACCCGTTCTGGGCTGGTGGGTATACCTGAAGGACTCGGCGCAGAAACCGAACACAGACTCGAGTGAAAGAAGTATTCCAGAAACGCTTGGAGCTGAACATACAGTGATGGAGGAACGGAGACTGAATATGTGGAGGTCGCTAGAAGTCGAAGTTTGAGTACCTGTGCCAGTGGGATGTCAACACAGCTTTTCATAATTATTCGGATAGGGCGCATGAATCCAGCATAATTAAACTGTCCAATGAACATCATTCTCGCTTGGAAGTGAAACCTATGCCAAGCATCCCAACCTCTTCTCGACGGTCAGCCGCGAGTGCCAGCTCATCATCACAGCCACCAAACAAAACAAACAACGAAATGATCACGTCTCCACGGCGAGGGGCGCGTCTACATCGCGTCGCGTCTCTTCTCAGAATCTTGAACCAACCTCTCCTGCGCTTCTCCACCAGTCAAAACCCTGCGATCCTCGCTTGCCAATCACATCTCGCCCCCTTTTCGCGATGAAACACCAAGCAAGGCCACGCTGACCACCACATATCATGTGCGTTCTTTGTTTACAGGCTGAAAGAGTCATCGACGCGATGTTGATGCTGGGTTCTGGATCACGCATGGCGCTGTGTATGGTATAAGTTGAGTTTCTGCGCGAGTGCGCTTGCTTCTTTTTATTTTCGTTACTTCGTATGCAAACCTTTCAGAAATGCACTGCTGGAACTTCTTTGTCATTTTCTTCTGAATTGTACGATATTACTAGAAGAGTTTCTGGATTGTGGAACATATCAAGTTCGAACAACCCATCTTCGCCGCATCTTATCAATCGTATTGGTCACGTGCCTGTTACGACACTCTCCACCAGCTCTTAAGGGTTGGAGACACACAATTCCCCGTCCCGTCGTAAGTGCTCCTCTGAGATAATTTATGCCATTTCTCATGTAAAATAGATCATGGATTCTACGGCACCGAACTCCCCCGCGTCGTCGACTTCCAGCTCGCCCTCGCCAACGAGCACCTCGCGTACTACTCCGCCTCCATCCCCTCGCCCAACTTCTCCTCCACTTGCCAAAACCAAAGACCACCTGACTACACTACCTCCCGAACTCCTTCTTGCAATCATTTCACATCTGCCCAGTTCAAACAGCCTCCTGCCTCTCTCGCAGACAAACATCTACCTCCAAACATTCCTCCTCAACACCCATGCAGCAACCATCTGCAACACATTCATAACCACGTATCATTCGTATGCTGCGTCTATACTCTCCGCCAAATACCGGGATGGCTGGTTCCTCCCCACTCATGAAGCCGTTCTGGGGATCGAAAGGCGTATCACAAGGGAGCTTGTTCGCAAATCTGGCTGCGGCTGTGTAGACTGTAGGACCTACCTACACTCATCGAGATCCACTGCAGCATCTTCATCTGATCTCTCGCTGGCCTCAGACTCCAGCACACAGGGGTGTCTCAAACTCCCATGTTTCCCCACCCCACCCACTCGACCTGCACAGCCGCAAGTAACCTGCAAAGCACAGCATCTTATTGACAGTCCGTGGAAGTTATCCTTGTCCGGACCTATGTTTCTGGTCTTCCTGGAAAGGTATGAGTGGGAGATTGAGACTAGGTATGCCATGCTCGAAGCTGAATGTAAGGATGCGGACGCCGCGAAACGAGAAGAGGAAGAGCGAAGGTTCGAATTCATTGTGGGGAATTATTCTGTGCGACGATTTCTGGAGGATGTCGAGAGAGAATTCGAGCCTGCTGTTCGAGAGCCAACTCCTGTCAACAGTGGTCGGCCAAAGAAGGGATTGGGCAGAAGACTCGGTGGAAGCATGAGGAGGGGTTGGGCGAAGAGCAAGAGAATGCTTCAAGCGAAGGAGAAGGAAGAACAGAGTGCTAATCAGAGTAGAAACTCTCCTCCTCCATTGTTTGGTGAGATTGGGAGACTTGACAGGGATACTGCGACGGTTCAAAAGCATGATAGGTCGTGGATGACGGGCTTGCTGTGGTATTATGGCTTGCAGAATCCTCCACCCTCGCCACAGCCTCAGTCTGCATCAACAGAACCTCGAACTCAGAAACCAAATAAGTCAGCGTCGAACTCGGAAACAGTAAGTCAACCAAAGATTTCCGAGAAATCAGAATCAGAAAACGTCGACAAGAAGAAAGCTCGAAATTGCATGGCGGGTGTCAAGACAGGTATAGATCACGTGGGCGGGAAGCTGAAACAAGTCTTCACACGATGTAAATATGTTGGTGGATTCCAGACTTTGGATGGTTGAGCTGAGCTCGCCCTCCTATCTATATACTTAAGAAGAGATGTGCATACACACTGTTTATGTCTTTCGTTTAGCGCTTTCCTTTGTATCTTCATATATAAGCATAGGTCGAACCTTTCTCTTGCTGTTGATGCCCTTGCTCCTTTTCCGTCGATGCTCCAGAAGTGGAAGCGAAATTCTTCTCTGTCGGAAATCACAGGTAAATCTGGTAGTCCAATTTTTGATTTCCATTTGCAGGGTTTCGAAGCTGGGGGCTAGGAGCTGTGATCGAGGCGACGTTAGAAATATCATTTTAAGGGAAAATCACCATCAAAGAGGCCGAATCGGCATCTAGAAGGCAGTTAGTTGTGCGGACTAAGACAGTGTGCCGTTCTAGTGTTAGCTAGACAAGGGCCGAGTGGGACACTTCCTGGAGCGAAATCGTCATGTGACAGACCCTAATCCCGGGTAATCGGGTTTTGACTAGTATAGCTCGTTAGTGTTTGTAATCACCACAGTTCACTGATTGTGATCGGGTATATACGCTTTGGAGCGAGCATTTCCAACAAATAAAAGATTTAATGAGGATATGTCAAGACTCTGGTCAAATTACCGATGGAACAAACGAAAACAAATTCAATTTCCATTCTATGTAAATACTAGAAGTGAAGTAACAATGATTTACATTGAGAACAGTCCATACTGTGTCAAACAGATAAAACAACCTCCAAATGACTCGCATGTTGACAGGAAATGTTGACTGAGAACCTCCGGTTATGACTGTATTCAAGCACTATGAGCGGAAATGACATAGCTTGTCTGCTTGCTCGCAAATGTTGACATTTACAAGATTCCTCCGAGCAAGCCAGTAAGAATGGAAGTCAATCCAGTGACGGCAGCGTTCAATCCGGTAACCACAATACCCAGACCGAGACGAGCAGCAGAAACGGCTTGGGCGAATGTCGTCAAAGGACCAGTAAACGGCGCAATGGCCGCCATTGCGGCATCTATCTCTGCCTGGATGGTGGCAAGGGCGGCTATGGAAACATTAATGTCTTGTGTATGATTGTAGGGTAGCTCACGAGATACATACCTGGGGTCAAGTTGGTCGCAGTCAGAGTAATTGTAGCACGGATGTTTTGAATAAGAGCCTGAGCATCGCGGACGCTTTGTGTCAACGCCCTGATCTGGTCATTGGTAAGACCAATTGCCTGCCCAGCGACTCCACCAATACCAGCGGTGGTAGCAGCTGTGATACCAGCTGCGGCCGTAGTAAGGGCAGCTGCGATCGCCTGGAAGTCGGCTCCAACTTGAGCAGCAACTTGAACAGAAGCCTCAACGTTTTGCTGGACACCAGAAACAAGGCCATCTACATATCATCAGTGTCCCTTTTCGAAGCGGAGTAGGATCGTGCGTTTGAGGTGACTCACTGATTTGGCCGAGGTTCGTGGTAACAGTGTTGTTCAGGGTATTAACGATGAGACCGATAGACTCAGTGACACCTCTCTTTTGCACAGGAGCAGGAGCGGCCAGGGCGCTTCCGAGAAGGACGAAGGTGGAAATGATGGAGAACTTCATATTTTCGATAGAGGAAGATCTGTGGAAGGAATTCAAAAATGTTATGTTGGAAGAGTTTGTTTGTGTGGTGATCTTGGTAGAGTGAGATGTGAGGAATTGATGTCTGATGCAGCTGTCGAGGAGGAATATCAAGGGGGTTTATATAGAAGATCAAAAAGACCTGGAATCAACTTAGCTGATATCAAAACATTACTTGAACTTGCTCGTTGCAAGATCTAGAATATTTAATGTCATCTAGACCTCCGACTAGTGGACACAATGCTATTCAATAGTAAAGAATTACCATCGAAGGGATCCCCCGATCCCCCGGGGTGAATGTATCCCGCTCCAGCTTCGGATGGATCAGAGGGTTGGTTGACTGGGCGTTAGATATATGAGACTCATCTAACTGCAATAGATAGAAGATGGGACATCTGACGTCGGTGGAATAGGTGAATGTGAGATCTGCACGTAGTAAATGTTGCGATTGGGCCGATTCCAACAACTTTGTAATAGTCTGAGCAATTGGACGAGTTTGGGGCCCAAAGACATTCGGTCTGTCCGTCGAAGTAGATTCTGTACACAAGAGATACCATGATGGGTGAGGCTGAAGTTGCAATGGCTGAGGCACGGGGAGGAAGTGGGTTAGGAGGACGCCTCCAGCGCCCCCAGGAGCACAGATGTACCGAAAGCTGACTTTCCCATCAGTCAACAACGGATGAACTTCCTCGTTGAGACAAGGCTGTTTTCTCTAGCTCTATGCGGGGTAAACAGAAATAACAAGGCCAATTGTTGCTTTTACCTAGCGAGACATGTTGTCATGCGCTAAGCGAAGAATGCGCGCTTCCTTGCTGGTAACGAGAGCAAGAGTTAATGTCTGGAACATTGACGCTTACCAGCCAATAGGCTCGAGCCCATACTGAGACAGTGCTCGCTGTGTCTAGCCAAAGACGTAATAAACACAATCTGACCTACCTACTATCTGATCTGTCCAGAGAAACCTAGTTCTGTGCGCCAATATAGGATGTGTTCTTATCTGGCTGCTAAGAGATCAGCAATCTAGGGACTAAATGCTCCGGATAAAAAGATTCCTCGAATAAGGATCTTTTGTCTTTCACTAGGTGCGAATTCTGAACGAATCGGTGCTTGCTGCACGCAACGTGCTCCTTGTGATTGGTACTTCTACGATCAACTATTGATCTCTTATCTTGGTGCCGGCTGTTAATTGGCAGCGGCACGGATGCCTGCCATTAAGTTTCCGGCTTGTCAATTAAGCATAACTAAACTCTTAGGGGACGCCGACACTCTAGACCACGCACGAATTTCACGTCGTGCTTGAAGTGATCTGCAAACAACCAATTCCTAGCAAGCAAATTCACAATGTCGACATGAACACTTCTAAGAGACGATCTCACATTCTTGCACTGTCGGACACCGCTATCGAAAAGAGTATGTCGTAGGTGGATCTGCGAAAGATGACTTATTGGAGGGGGTTTCCCAGGTCAGAAACATTGCTTGAATACGGATCGCCACTATTCATTTGCATTGAGAATGTGGGGTGGCCCCTTAATCTACTGTGATTAAAATCTTCTTAGCTCATATAATTGTCTAGACACTAACTAGAAATCTTTCTACTCTCAATTCGCTGACTCGTGGATGGCTAGGTTTACCTGGGCTTCGAGGTCTAAGTCCTGCATATTACGAGATTTGACTTCGGTTGTTTTCGCTTTCGAACTTGTGACAAAAGTACCCGAGTTTCGAAGAAGCTCGCATCAAAAGAGCGGTAAATGATACCAAAAAGTAAGCGAAGACATTGATACAAGGAGCAAGTGTATGTGGTCGAATTAAGGCCAAGAAAGATCGTCAACCAGCATAAACACGAATGTATCAAAGGCCCAAGGGTATCAGTATGGGGCAGATGCCAGACTTCCTAGCGGGGATCTCACACGAACTGGACAGAAAGCAAGCTCCGTGGAGATTTCAGTAAGATCCAGACTCGATGATCATTGCTGAACTTGTCATGAAGAGGACCCAGATGGAGATATTGATGAAGCTGAGCTGAGCTGGCTCGAGGCTTGAGGCGCGAGTTTAAACCAATTACCTTCTGGAGACTATTAGAGCACGGACATAGGTCCTGATCCGGTGTCCATAGCTTTCTTTGATCATCGACTTTTCGCGCCAAAGAGGTGGACTGATCCGAGCTGCTTACTTGAGTAGGTGGACGACCAGTTCGAGACGGACCTCACACGAACTCGCAAGAAAAAGAAACCCTTCAGGACATGTGAATGTGTTCAAGCCCAAGGAAACAGTCATCGGTCTCAAGGTGGTGTTTCCAACGACGGTAATTTGCCATGTGACTCCGTGGACCCTAAGGAGAGAAGTAGCTCGCACACAAGAGTCGAGGTCTGGACACAGATTGCATGTTTATAGTCGCCGTTTAAGCACGAACTGAGTCTGATGCACTGAGCTCATGAGTTGACTGGTTAGATGTAGATGCCTGCAACAAAAGGTTATATGTTGATGTTTGCTCACCTGAGCCATTCGCTTAACTTTCCGGGAAAGTGACTTAAAATGGAGAAATTTGGTAGAATAATGGTGCAACGAGATTGCAGTCAATGCACTAGATCTATTTACCACAATTGACCACCCAGTTTCTCAACAAATTGAATATTAGCAATCGAAGATGAGTGCCAGCCAGGACAGATCACGCCAGCAGAAATAAATGGCAACTCAGACAATTTCTCAAACCTGGTAGCCACAATAAATGACGAGTTAGACACCAGCTGCAGTCATCGAAACTATGGAGGGTGAACCCGGCGAAAAACGCAAAGAGCTGTGCGCATCTTCTCCAAGCGTTGATCTTACACAGAACGTGGATGCAATCAAATTAGAAGAGATTCTCCTCGCTGGAGCCGTCACCCCTTTGAAGGCACTGTCTAGAAACGCTGATATTTTGGCAATCATGAACTCAAACATCACCACTTAGGTTAGTTAGAATCTATCCAGCTTGAGCCTAAGCACGGCTAACATTGAAGCTAGCGATTAGTATGGACCCCAGTTGCTAAATGGCACGATCTGAAGAAGCTCAGCAAGCATAACGCCGGGCTCGCTTCGCATTCTCCGAAGACAACGCTACCCTCCTCTGCAACTTTGTCATCAAAACACGCTATTCCGAACAAGCCAAGTACCTCGGACTCGATATCTCCTCTCCAAAACTCTCCACGAAGTGGCTAACACCTGCCGGCCCTCAAGTTGTGAGTCTGCGGAACAGCGAGCACAAATGGTGGTCAACCGTCATAGACTGCCTTGGTCTGCAGGGAAGCGAGCATCTATACAATCCTGCTGTGACTTTCATGGAGCCAGGACTAGCCCTCCTCTATGGCTTGGAGTCTGGCATAGTGATGATCATCAATGATCCGCAGACAGGATTGGTGGCTGCTGCTATTCGAGAGGATGTTGTTACGGCTTGTCTGACTGAAATGACGAAGCCTTGGTACGTCAAGCCAAAGTTATACGGCAAATCCGTTGCACCACGATCCGAGTCGGGGGCGGTCACTTGGTTTTATGATCAGGATCCTTCGGGCAGGGAGGGTGCTGTGGAGAGGTTGGAGGAGATTCTTGAGCGGGCGAAGGATCGGGAATTATTGAACTTTGAGGGCACGAATCACAGTTGATAGACAACTGGCTGGTTTTGCAAACTAGGACGGATTCTTCTTGGGAAGTCACTTCCTCACATGCTGTATTTTTTACTCCGTGAGAGATTTGCAGTGGGGTAGGCGAGCATGATCCCGCCAGCTTTGCCAAGCAATCTACTAGTTCTTCTATAGCGATGCTTTACTTGAATAAATGAACTTGCAGAAAGATGCGAAAATGACTTTAATACGAAGAACGAGGCTCGAAAGTCTACAATCAATGGAAGTCCTTCAATAGACTTGGAATTTGGAACCTTGTGCCTGCACACCACTCCAGATAATCTGGCAGCTCCAGAACAGGGTGTCGTGCCATTGACTTCAAAAAGATCATTTCGCGGTTCGCGATTACTCCGTCAATTTTCTCAGTTGTTTGATTCCAATTGAGCTTCTAGCACCAATTCAAAGCCCCTCCTCGATTCTATCGTCACGCCAAAGATCTGCCACAATCTTCGATTTTGCGGCATCGCATTCGCTACCCTCAGCATTTCCACTATCAACCTATCCATCTCCATAGTAAAAGGTAAATTAGTCCTCCGCATGAATCGCAGATCTGCTCGGGCCTCCAAAGCCAAAGAGTGATATCGAAAGGTAGCCAGGACCTGATCACCAAAATGTTCCAGAGCCTGCAGATATTGTGGACCAGGCATCAAAAGTCGGATCGTGATGTTAAAATCAGAGCTGGGACGTCCTGGGAACGTTCGATGTCTGAGTGAGATCTCCTTGACCATATATGCCTCACACGATAGGACTGTAGGGTGTGTTGGTGTGAGCCAGCCTTCTACCATCTTCGTGTCCAGCAACTGAGCTACGGCGGCATATCCTGTCCTAATGACCTTATTGCAGATGTACGCGGCGTTATTTCTTATTACTTTTCGGAGCCGTCGACATGTCTTGACGAGGGAACGGAAATCGGAGGATAACAGGTTGACAAGAATTTCAAATAGGAGTTCGGGGATAAGCTTGGAGACGTAGTCGTTGTCGGTGGCATGTACGCCAGATCGAGAGGAGGCCGAAATGGCAGCAGGAGTGCCTGAGGAAGAGGGAACAGACGTGCTAGTTACTGGGTTGCTTCTGTCATCAGACATTTCGTATTCACAGACGATTGAGAGCTCGCATAGTCGGTGCGGTGAGTATGCTGAGAAAGCTCATCTGCAGAAAGCTGGAAGATGGGGAACGGAAGCAGACTACAGCACCAAGCGACCATAGGGAGACGTTCTCCGATTCAATGAACAAGAGTGGATTGGGTCTTGAGAGCAAGGAGCTTACAGCAAACAAAGAAGATACCCGAAAAGGGCGAGGCCAAAGCAGTCCTCGTTGCTGTCTTTGTTTCGAGGTCGCTGCAGCATCCATCACTGCTCTCTCCTGTTATAATACTCCCATCGACGCTTTGAAGTGGTTATGGGCAGTATCGGCTGTGTGCTCTGCGAGAAATTTGAGGGATCCGGGGTCATCCTTGAACTCGAAATCTGGCCCCTAAACTTTGTATGTTCTGTGCACCGTCTCCAAGCTCGACGTTCATTTCTTCTATTTCTTGGAAATGTGGTTGTCGTCAGCAGGTTTGGCACGCCTTTACAATCGCCCTAAACCCATCGCGTAGTGTCCGGATGTGTGATGTAGCCTGAAGCGGAATTCGAGATATTGGATAGGTCGGGGCCACTGATTTGGCAATTGTGTTGTCTCGAACATACGTCTACGACGAAGAGGAGGTCTATAGCGGTTGCGATAGAATCCTTGTAACGAAATGCTGCGGTGATCTTGCAAGACTGCAACTTCGCAAGCCCAGCTGGCAGTTTGTGAGCAAGCGGATCAGGGGTGGCCGCGTTGTGTAGATTTGAGGATTTTGGGGAGCTTCTAGGAATTTGTGCTATAGCTTTTGGGGGAGAGGGGAGATGTTGCTCAAGTAATCTGGTATTGGCCATTGCTTGTGTGGAGAGCTGGGACTGTCCCTTTTACCGATGGGTTGCTCATGTTCAGGAATGGAAGTTGAGTGCTTTCGGAAAGCTGTGAGACCTATGGACTATCCTAGATTCGATCTGCAGAGCCGTGTCAACTTCTTAAGTTAAGAGGCGTAAATTGGAAGGGGAACTTGCCTTGGCGTTCGCATGGTACATTGAGTACATCGAGAAACTCTGTGAAGGTAAGCTATTATCACCAGAAAAGTACCATCACAGTCACAATGTAGAAACATGTATTAGAGGCAGTGGACTTATATTTGAGTAGAGCTTGTGTCAACCCTAATCAACCCTCCCTCAAGTTCACTCATCCATCCTTCAACACCGTGCAACAGCTGACCCAATTCGCGCAAGAAAGGCCAGGATCTCCAATTGGAGAAGCAGTTATATATGTGACGTCGAACTCAAGACCATATAGAGCAAGGTTTTGAGCTTGGCATCCTTCCTGCTAGCATTTCCAGTACCCTATAAGAAGTCCTGGGGCTTGAGAACATCAAGACCGTGGTACCACATCCAGTCCCATGCCCTTGGGTGTAGCTTTGTAGAAAGGCAAGACGACAGCGTTTGCGACCCACTTGACGAAATGTTCTTCGGCCATTGTTCGCTGTTCCTTTGTATTGCCACCCTTCGTCGCCATGTAGCGATGCTGAGCTCGAATACCATGGAAATGCTTATTAAGACGCTGGAATTTGCTTGAGGTAGCTTTTAGAAAATGTCAATCAGGAGCTCGTTGGCGAGAGTGGTCAACGTAAGGGGATCCGTCTTGACTTGCTCCATGTTGACTTGCTTGTTGTTGCTTGCCATTGAAGTTGATTGCTCATGGCGGTCAACCGTGGAAAGCTGGCAGAAGGCGAATTGTTGCAAAGCAACGTTGAACAACTTCGAGGAGGTGGTTGCAAATGCGAGAACTTGAAGTTCAGGGAACAGAAAAGAAGTGGAGCGGTACACACGTCGCTTAAGCTAATCTTCGAGCTACCCCGTTTATGCCCGAGAAGCCACGTGCTATAGGGAGACGATAAGGCAGCAAGCTCGAGCGAAAGCCGGAGCAATCAATCCCACATAGAAAGATGCAAGAGTAAATTGTCAGACGCGTATGCCTGCTGACGTAGATGTGAGTGTATTCGAGGTTGCCAAAGAGGTGGCCTAATTAAACGAGGACGCGAAGGTCGCCGCAGGGCTTGATACCCGCCTTGATCCTAGATAGAGGATTCCTGAGCTTATAAGCTTTGTAGCGAATTTGAACATCAAAGGTCAACACTTTGCAATCCCACCTTGAAAGTCTGCAATCTTTCTGACATCCGCAACATAAGCTTGGAGCCCCAATATCAAGCCGCCCAAATATTTTCAACACAATTAGTAACGGACCATAACCCAAGATGTTGCAGGAAGTGTAAAGGAAGACCTGAAGGAGCACCCAAGTCAGCAATTTCATGCTTTCAATATCACATTGAATTCAGAGAGTTGCCACCTAACGACTGGTGACAATTTCAAAGAAAATATCTTTTATACCCTTATTATTCCCCGATTTTCGGCAGTAGAGGTCCTTCTACCCACACCTTACACCATCTCCTCGTCAAATACGAACCCTCCAAATTAATTGTCACCGTCTTCACCCCCTTGCTCCTCCGATGCTTCAGCCCGCCCATCTTCATCCACCCAATCTCAATAAGTTCTCCCAGAATATGTCTCGCATATGCACTCGACATTTTTGGCTCAAGGTCTCTGCCATTCTGCTCAAGATATCCAATAAATACCGGCATCGGTACCGGTTCCCAGAATCTCGGAGCGCTTCGGTATTTCCGAAACCATTTCTTCGCGAAGAACCATCCCAATCGCAGGAAATAGAGATAATCATGTTTGTCTATTGTTATTGCCATTGTGTATGCTGTGAGATCGGGCTGTGCCCTCATGGCAGCTAGGCATATTTCGCGGGCGTTCTCGTGGATGAAGGTTCGGTAGCCGTATGACGTATGTGCCGGAGACAAATAATCCCATGATGAAAGGTATGAGAGAACATGAATTAAGAGTTCTTGGGGGATTTTGCAGATGTAATTTTTGTTTGGATTGGGTGGCCGAGTCTGCAGAAATTTGGGGGTCATAATGAGGGGGGTGCGGGAAGTTCAGTGCAGGAATAGAGAAGCACAATGGCATCTTCACTTTTGGCTACAGGAAAACGGAATTTTCATCTGACGTGAGTGTGCTTTTCAGAATAGGAGAACTAGGCCACCATCTATACCAGGCCAAAGGTATCTATACTACCAAGCTTGGATCTGTTCTGGTTCTTTCCGAGACGATTACTTGACGGCGTGGATCGCTTGACAGAAGAACCCGAGAGACCTACTCGTAGAATTCCTTCTTCACACAGATATGCTCAGAGGATAGGTGATTCATAGTATAGACAGCCACAACACCCAGTTCGCTGTTTTGGGCTCCATTTGGATACTCTGAACCACTTTGACGAACATGAAAGTGTGTGTGAGGTGCCAAACTAGTCAGCAGCGGAGGCAAGACTAGTGCGCGGCGGCTAACGGCTTGAAACCTCCCAAATTATACAGTACACGAGGAATTTTTATAGTGATAGCACAGGCAACATACATGAGATAGTAACAAGTACATACAGAACAGGAACGACCAAGGTGTCTGGTGGAGGATGCGCGAGAGGGTTACTCCGCGTCGCGGGGCATACGCATCAATTGTTCTCACCAACACAGCCGGGATCAGGAAAGTCGTCAGAATTTGTCCGAGTGGTATATAGATATATTGGGTACCGCGAATGAGATCTTCGCATATATTGAGAGCGTAAGAATAGGAAGTGAGACATCTTCAGCGCCACTTGACAGTGATCATGAACGTCATGGCCCGTCCAACAATACCTCGAAGCCGAACTTATCCAACTATGAAGCAAAGCGACAGAAGAGCGATTTCAGACGCAAAATCAACATACAGTAACAGTGTAAGAAGTCGACAAATGCTGAGGGAAACGAATAAGTGACCACTCCCGGCATCAGCCCAACTAAGGTCGTAGCGGAGGCCGTGATCAGTAAACATGCAAACATCCACGACATTTAAGAGCAATTCGAAGCTCTTTGAGTTCAAAGCTACTTCAACTCCTCACTTTATCTATATCAACATCTTTTCCATCTCCCAGAACCAGCGAACTCTCATTGCCTTCTCTACCTTCCAAGCTCACCAACCTCCCCACCATCATAAATCACATCCTCCCACCCTCCCCTTCCCCTACCCAACCCCCTTGCCCAACTCTCAAATGCTCTCTCCTCTCGTCTCCCAGCGAATCCTCTACGCCAGTGCCGGTCTCAGCGCCTTCGCCGTCTTCAAACACACCCAACTTGCATTCACAGAATTATTCCCTCGTCTCGATCGCGGGACGGGAATTGAGCGCCTAGCACTGTTCGCTGTGAAGAGTAATTTCTTGCAGGTTGGTGCTGCGTGGGCATTTATCGGTAAGGCCCCAATAGTAATCTCTTTTCTCAGATGATTATTGCTAGAAATAGATCTTGTTGCCTGTACAGCGCGAAGTTGTTCTTGGGCATCGAGCATTTCATTTTGTTCAGTGTTGCTGGGCGGGGTTCCACGGTTGAATATTTATTAATGTTCGGAATAGGGATGTTGCAGCTCAAATGGGCGAGATTTGGCTTGCATGGGGTTTATGATAAAGCGATTCTGGGATGGTATGCGATTTCGTCGTTTGCTTTTGGGCTGGCGTATCTAAGAGAGGGGGTTTATGTGCCGTTGGTGCCTATCTGGCTTATTCCGGCTTTGACTGCGCTCAGTCAGTTGTGATGGGGATGGTCATGGTAGGGAACGACGGCATGACTTCACGATGCGAGGTTGGATCTCTTAGCTCTTCTGAACTAGCTGTTGATTCGTCAATCTGAGTGGGAGAGAGATAGGGTTATCTATACGTTGAGATATTTTGCTGTTTCGAATCCGGCTGCTGTTCAGCATTTACAACAGTTGAAGCTTTTCTGTTGTGACAGAGCTTGGCGTTTCTGTAAGGTAGCTATAAAGAAGCTTGTTGCGACAATACGATGCTTGGTGATAAATGGATGCAGGAGCCCCTGCTGTAGTCACAGTGGGCTATGGTTTTGGAGATCACCAAGGTGGATTAGGTATATGGATATCCGCGTTTATTAAATTATTGTGCAAATCTTCTAATGACTACCCAAGACTCCGAAAATTCCAATAAGAATTCAAACCCAAACACCAACCATGCTCGTCCGCACATTTGTTCCTCTCAAGTAGTCAATGGTGCGCTTGACACGTGACATATTTTCAATCCCAATTTTCAACGGCTTCAGGCAGTTGAAGTACCAATCGAAGCGGAGCTAGAACTGAAGTACGCGCTCGTGGCCGAAGCCGAGCTGGTGACAATTTCAGTCTCCGTCTCTGAAGCATCCATAGATGTCGATGCATCTGCACCCTCGCTGACAGTGACGGAAATGATGGTCGTCATGGTGTAGGTCTCGACGACGACGCTGGGTACAGAGCAGCCGTCGGTGGTGGTGGGAGGTGGATTAGCTGGGTAGGTGTAGACTCCTCCTGCGGTCTTGGTGGATTGATGGTTGGTAGAGCTTGGGTCGTTGGGTGCGGACGTGGAAGCGGAGGCTGAAGCTCCAGAGGTTGAGGCTGAATCAGTCTGATGGTTGGAGGAGGTTGGATCACTAGAAGAAGTAGAGTCTGAATAGCTAGAAGCGGAGGCTGAATTGTCAGCGGCGGAGGTGGAGGTTGCCTGGCTGGAGGTGGTACTCGTGGCTATGCAGGAGCAGGCTGATGAGATACGAGTGGGATCCGCGTGGCATCTAGGAGTTGTTAGGTCATGGAATGGAGAAATGATGAAATAGGACAATGAGCGAAGTAACTTACTGGGAAACGTAGTCTGGCAAGTCAGTGGTAGCGGTGTTGATTGCAGTTGTGTATGTTGCACAGAAATCGGATACTTGTGGGTTTCGGATGAACTGTCGGAGGCACTTGTTGCGATGGCAGCGGTTTGGCTTCGCCGTAGGATGAGCGGATTTTCCAGAGCTGGCGGAGCTCCCAGACTGTGTTGCTGTTGACAATGCGTCGCTTGTCTTGATGGTGTATACTGGGTATGATGGTGGTGTATAGGTGTTGGTGATGTTGCTTGCTGGCGTGGAAGATGCATCGACGGTCGAAGTGGCTTCGGTAGTGTAAGGATCAGCCGAGGATTGAGTTGACGAAGCATTGACATAGGGTCCGGCATTGGTATAGGTTTCAAGATAGGCCGTCGTAGAAGTTTGCGAAGTCGAAGCGGACTCTGTGCAAGATGCCGTCGAAGTGACCGTGACTGTCTTAACGCAAGATGCAGGACACGTAGATGCACCATGGCTATCAGTCGCTGCAACGTGAGAGGAAAGTCCGAGGACCATCAGCCACATGAGATTGGCCTTGAAAGACATGTTGTGGTTTCCTAAAGGACAAAGTGTTTTCTCAGGGAAAGGCCCGTTTTGGATAGATGAGCGCGAATGCAGGAACAGAGATGAGAGAACAAGAGAAAGTGAAGCAATTGATGCGCTGTGCTGATGTGATGATGATTACAGATGAGATATCTTGGTCTTCATATACTCAGGCTTCCCTACCATGTTCAATGAAGGAAGGCATATTGGAACCCACAACTGTGTAGTTTATTGACAGGGTCTCGAGCTCCTTGCTCATTGACCCCTTGAACTGAAGCCCCAAGGGATTGACGACTTGGATCTATTTGATGACATCCCTAGCTGGCACTCAGGAGTCAAGACATACATGAAATATATGGTCCTTGGTTTTGCAGCTGGTTCAAATTATTACAGAACCGCAAATTTCAACAGGGAGTATGATCTCTCCATTTCATCCGTTGCGGATTATGGGAGTGCAGCGAGCAGGCGTGGCGTTGTGCATCCCTAGGTACCTGTGTAGTGATGATCCTGGCCCTGGGTTGCAGCTCTCCTCCCAGCGGCCAGAGGACAGCGGACAGCGAATAAACCTGCACGTATGTCTTGCATCATTGCGCACTTTGTATGCAGAACATTATATGCGATCTGAGACATTATAGCTTGTTTCCTACAATTTAGTAGTTAGTTAATATGGGAATCTCGACAAGAGACGAAAGATGGATGAAGTCAAGGGGAGCGAACTGAAGGGAGGGCTGGAGGGCTGGAGGGATAGGGATAAGTAAGGTTGATCCGCGCCTTTCCACTTTCAGGTTAAGTTGTTTCTTGCGGGCGGATAATAATTAATCCCGAGGAGCTGGCAGCTGGCACCCGTCTGAATTTCTATTGGCACTCGAATCCCTTCATCCCTCCATCAACAAAATATGAACACAACCAAACATCCCTTTGTCGTCCTTGCATAGATCCCGCGCATCTATTCATATTGATCCTTGGATATCCCGTGCGCCTCATCCTTCATCCTGATGAGCTGGCCGCGTGCCATTGGAGAGCGGCGTCCAGCAAGCTGATCTGATTTCATCCGATCCGCCCCTTTTGCTACCAAGCCAATTTCCCCCTCCTCCCCTTCCGTTACCATGGGCGTCTGCTCTTCATGCCTTGGCCGTGATCAAGACCATGATCTATCCGACGAGGTAAGTGCTGTCTCTCCCCGTGCCAGGCCCCTTGAAGAATCTCTTGACTGACTCCCCTTTCCTGAGCAGGACGAACAATCGAGACTTCTCTTTGACGATCCGCACGCAAATCACTACGGCAGCTTCGGAGAAAATAATGCAGGCGCAATACAAGCAGACCCCCAAGAGGTGCAACGAGAGAACGAGGCGCTTCAGAAGATTGTGACGCTGACATCAAAGTAAGAGTTCAGCGCTTCTAACTCCTGCTTCGGGGACGAAAAGATACTCGAAACCCGCACACCCTCAATTCCCTGCTGCAGACAATGGACAGGTAGCTAACATCTATTCCTAGCCACCTGGTTGACATCTTCGCCATGGTACCGCAAAACGCTATCCCACCAGCTGCATCCCCCACGGCGACCAGCACTCTATTCCCCGCCCAAGACGCCAGGTTGGTACGGTATCAGGACGTGCTGGCAAAGATCTCTGCAGACCCATCGAGTAAGACCAATCAAGTCTCCACAGATCACACCCCAATAGCCTCAGACGGTTGGATGTCGGACGATGAAGACATGGAGGAAATGAAGGGACACACGCCTGTCAAATCAGAAGGCATAGGAGCTTTGCTGGGAGGGTTCGCAGATGCAGACTCGGCCATGAGATGACATGGATCTGATCTACATCTGGATTGTTTTTGTTCCACGGCGTCGGGGCGTTGCTTCTGGTTGCGATACCCACCTTCATGCGGTACGCTGGCCCTGATTCCACTGTAGTGGTGAAAGAGGGATTACTGGATATTGGTTGTCCACCTAAGCGGAATCATCTATGCGTTGTATCAATCAAGCATTCTATTTCTCGACTACGACTTTTCAGTGGCTGCTCAGACATTTGCTGGGGCCTATCATATTGCTCTCACGCCTCTGCAGTCAGGGCTGCGAGGGAGGTCCATTCGGCTTTAGCCACGTCCCCCTAATTACAGTCCATCAACAAGCTCTCGCCCATCTCATAAGAGCAGACGAATTCCTCTGCAATGTCGTACCCGATTTTGCTTCCCTTTGCTCGAACCTCTTTCTGTGCTTGGTGCTGACAATTACCACTGCCACGTGCATCATTCATCCCAGGCTAAACTAGGCGCTCGCTTAAGCCGAAATCAACATCCGCCGAAAGCCAACACACAGACATCTCTTCCTTCCTTCTTTTTATCTCTCGACCTCTTCACGCTTTCTCCCCGCCACATCTACATCGTCCATCCTAACGCAACAATTGATCTACAGTGCCGATATCTTACGATACCTACATGTATTCCTCGGGACGAGTGCAATCTCACGCTGTCGCTGAAACAGTGGGTTGGCTAAGCGCCCGGTTACTCCGCACTTCAGACACCGCCAGGTCATGCAGTGAAGGGCCAGGTCACTTGGAACTGGTGGAGATTATCAAGGCCGTTTCAGCGTTACATACTATTGCTACCTCGGTTCGGAGCCCGTTTTCCTTCCATCCTCGGCCTGTCCCTCCAAGCGCTCAAGGAACATGTCATCAATAACGCCAACTTCGACAGCAGATAGAAGGAGAGACGATAAGAAATCCATCGCAATGTGTCGCCTGCTAGCGACAATCAGTCGTGGCATGTCTCATCAGCTCGATATACAATGAATGACTAGAGGAAATATCCGAAACGCCCAATCATTTCAAGCCTCAGTGCCTCACACCGCATACTGCCGTTTCTCTGCGGCGTCGTCAGCTCTGGTCAATGTTCATGCTCAAGCTCATTGGCCACCCACTATCTCAAGGACATTTGCTTCTGGTCACGCTCGTAGCAGAGCCTTTCCACCTCACTTTTCAAATGCTCGATTGCGCCTTCCGCTTTGTCGATAGATGCGCTGCGCCCGTCCTCGTACCTCCAGCGAGCAATCTTGTCTTCTTCCTTCTGGATGCTCCGCATCTTCGTATCGATCTTGATGCAGATCCTGAGGGGTGATTGGTCAGAATTGGCTCACTTGTCATCCAACAAGAAGACAGGAATGATGCATTGGCCAAAACTTACTTGCACTTTTCTGGCTTGGAGTATCGATTCATTACAAGTCTGGAAGTTCTCAGAGTCAGCTCGTTTCTTGTACGCATTTCTTGGGAGTGCTCTCGCAAGCAAATACTCGCCAGACGCTCAATCGCTTGGGGATTGACTCACTTCATGCCACAGGTCTCTCCAGTGCGGTACTCCTTGGAGCAGTGTTGTCTGAAGTGCCCCCATTTCCCACAGTTGCAAGCCATTGTATAACTGTTTCACGGAAGTCAGATGTCGTTCGAGAATCGCATTTGGCCCATTGTGTCAAATTGGGAATGTCAACAAAACTACACTGGACAACTCTGTATCTCTAAGGATCCGAGGCCTGTCTTGCCTCGCAAGATAATTGGAGGGAACAAAATTTTGATGGAAGCTTACCTGTCGTAGAAACACATTTTGGACGGGTTCTGCGGGGGTGTCCGTCAGCTTGGCCTCACTGTTGGGTCGAGCATGAAACGAAGATTGAGCCGGATGTCGGAACTTACTGGCTATCAACAAAAGGCTTTGTAAGAGTGGATATTGTGTTGGGATGTGAAGGTTGAGGTCGATCAAGAAGACTGTTTGATATGGACAATGGTGGCAATAAAAGTCTGAGAACGATGTGAGTGTTTCGAAGATGAGTGGCTGGGAATGTCTGGTTGCTGATGCTGCGAAAAGAATAGCTATACACGCGGGCGTCAAGGAGGTATTTATCCTCAAATTCAGATCGACTGGATGATCGAGAACTGTTTACTTCTCTGGCCAGCTCTTCCTGACCCCACCCAGACGTCCATTGCCAAAGCTTTCACCGATCGTCTTGCGAGTCGAGCCACCGAACAACGCACACAATATGCAGCGATCCCATCACAGACCTGGGCAAATGTTCGATGTGATGCTCTTTGCATGCATCCCTGGATTGCCACCTCTTATCGCATCCTTACCCACCCATTTTTCATGTCCTGTCTTGCCGTGCCTGCCTCTTTTCGGATAGAACGGCCCTCATTAAGGCATTTCAAATCTGGCCGTGATAGGACAGGTGGTGCAAGCCCAACTGCCAGCTCACGATATTGCCATGTTGGAGGGTGATTGAGGCAGGTTCGCCCTCCATGGCGTCTGCACATCCATACGCTATTCCATCACATTACTAGGTGTCAATGCATCTGCTTCTGACTTCCCTGCTTCGATCCCGTCTACATGATTATGGTCCAGGATATTCATGTTGTTGTGTGGGTCCATTGCGTTCGACGACGGCCACGGGACGGACGGAGCCCTTTAGGAGACCTCAGCCTTCATCATGGCGGAAAAGTCTTCTGCTCGAGACGAAAAGAAAAATGCCTCACCTTACGGACACGTCCAACCAGGATGTATGGGGACAAGCCATCGACTTATATCGAAACAATGCTGGTAATAGTGTGGTGAGATGTCCTCGGCTGGCGATGTTCTCTTTCGTGCAAGTCCTGGATTCATGTTTCCCTACCCTTGGCACCTTCTCGAATTCGAATCAGGATATCAACATCCGACCCTTTAAAATGAAAGAAGCAAGCAGTATTCGACGAGAGGCCTTGCAAGTGGCGTTCGTGGGTCGGACATGACATGAATGGACAGTCTGGTGACTACTAGTCACCGTGGAAAAACGGATCGATCTCTGCAACCTAAGGAAGCCGCATTGAACTTGCGTCAAATTTTCAACACGCTCTCCCGTCATTGATGAGCATGCAGCGATGTGCTGTCAATGAGAGCAGCAGGTATGATCAACTACATATCACGTTGCTGCAGGAAAGCCAACACGAGCCCCGAGCTTGAAAGGTCCATATGCAGATCCTCCAACCATCTCGCCACTCACTAGTCAGAGAATTCATACTTTCGCTAAAGAATTGGAGGAAACTCCTTCCCGAGGGACTCTGACGTGGCGGACTGAGTTTGGCTGATGTGTTATGACCTCTTACTGGGGAAATGTTAAGGCTTTCCAATACTCCACTTGGGCTAGGCAAACCAACGGATGTTCTCTAGTCATTTCTATGATTCTATCACATTTGACAGCACTCCGTTCTTCGACTGGCCACAATTTGCTTGTCAAGTAAAGGGCAATTATCCAGGAAAAAAAACTAGCGTGGCTGGAGTCTACCCTGAGAATTGTTGGAGGGAGAAGCCAGCGTGGTGATCACTGCTTTACTCTCGTTGCTCGACGATGAGGCCACGGCCGTCATGATGGTGGCATCTTCCAGTGGCAAAGAAACGCAGAGATTGCAGGCTTCACATCACACCGCTCCTAGGCTGATTGAGCTGACAACTTGCATCTCGAGGCGGAATTGGAAATGTGTTAACGACGGGATCAAGGATCCTTTGATATTGGTCCCGAGCCATCTACGATGAATGGTGTCCATAGCATGAACAACGGCCCTGTACTGGACCAATTCAGAGTCAGTCCGCTGGTATGCCTAATGCAAAGAAGATGTTGGATGCAATTAAAATCGCCCCCGGGCATTGTTTACAAAACATTGCGCCTTTTCCCACGCACTGGCAGCTGGCACTGGAGGTAAACAAGGTCACAATTCGCCGGCCAGGCGAGACCTCAGTCAATCAGCAAATTTGCAGATCCCAAACTTTCGATACACGAGTGACGTGACGCCTCCACCACCAACGCGTTCACAGAGGCAGTTTGACGACGTCCAACTTTGTCGTCGTTTTGGTCCTAACTGTCGGGTCCTGTTGAAATCATGTGGCATTTAGTCGATGTGGACTGCGGGAGTCAATTGTACTACCCGCCCAATTGCAGTTCAAAATAGCATGTGAGAGAAGTTAAAGTGCAGTCCAGCCTCACGATTCAGAACTTCCTGTTGTGATTGGAGGAAGCTTCGGAGAGGGCTTCTTGGGACACACTAAGAGCCCCGTTCACCGACAGACAGCGAGGTCATCAACAAGACTCAGCGGGGTTGTGTGGGTCGTCGTCTGATTTGACGGGAGGAGATGAGCTGGCTGGCAAAAGCTACTCATGCGAAGCTAGCAGAAGCTGCAGATAGCACTGCAGGAAGCATGTCAGGGAAGAAGCGGTAGCTGATTCGAGCGACGGACGCTGCATGCCGGCTTGGGGCTAAAGAGGGACTCTCCATACAACTCAGAGCAGGGCTGGGGATAGATTGGCTGACGAGCGTGCTGAAAATCGGATGAGGACTCGGTCATGTCGATGAGCTGGCGGACGTGGGCAGGCTTGGAGGTCGCCAGCCCTGGCCCCAAGGCCCAATAGAGGGGTGGTGATATTTGAGGCTCGACATGAGGACGCGAGGGAGGTGGCCTAGTTGGCCACTGAGTGCTTTGTCATGGAAGAGTGGGCAGTCAGACTCGCGTTCGACACGGAGTGTCGGGAATTTTGCTTAAGAAGACAGCACTCCATGGCCTTGTATCGCCTTGTCCTTATCTCATCATTTTTTACAGAATTTCGACCAATTTTTCCCGAAATGCTTCTGAGAAAGGAGGCAGGTCGTTTGGCCACTCTCACATGACACTGCACGTGATTATTCTCAACACTTGATGCTCAGATCTTAGGGACGCAGTGAACTTGTAAAATTTTCAAAGAGCGAAATGCTACCGGATGTAATCAATTAAGCGCCTGATGTGGGTTCCATATGATACACATAATGTTGGTATTTGCGGCACAGATGTTTCTCATCTGATCCATTCCCTGTCTCAGATGACGCTTTCGGTTCGGTACGTGCCTTAGGTACCCCGCTAAAGCGACGACGACGACAACAGCACTTCCACCATATCACGACTCAAGAAACATCTCTTCCATCTGCAAACCCACGACACTACACCTTTCCACATCTCAAGTCATGACTATCTAGACCCCCACGTATCGATTTAAAATAAGCGCCCCTACAGCTTGCTATATCCAGTCTCGTATCACATCCAATATCAACAAACTAAGTTACCAACCATGTCCACCACAACCCTTCCGAACCTCCCAACCCTCCCCTCCGAACTCCTCCTCCACATCCTCTCCTTCCTCGACATCCCCGACCTCCTCACCCTAACCCGCACCTCGCACCCCCTCCGCAGCCTCTCCCTCGACCCCCTCCTGCACATCGCCCGCCTCCACCGCGCATCCATCTCCCTCTCGCACTCCCTCCCTCTCCGCCCCTCCCTCGCAGACCTAATGGCGCATCGCATATACATCACTCGCACCACCCTCGCGGCTCGCTCCCTCGGTCGGAATCTCATCAAGATCAAACTCAATAGACAGTTGTTGAAGAGACCGAGTGCAGAGGAACTGGTACAGCTAGGCGTTCTGCCTAGAGAGTGTTGGGGTAGGAAAGGTGGTGGGATGGCACTGGCGCCGGCGCTGGTGGAGACGAAGAGGAGGGTTGAGAGGGAACGCGTTAAAGATACGTTGAGGCATTGGGTGGAGGAGTGGAGGAGGAGGGGGAGTGAGGTTGTTGAGGCTAGGGGGGTCGAGGAGCTGGGAGGGGGGAAGCCGGATGTTAGGAGGATGGCGAGGAGGTTTGGGAGAGATAGGGAGATGAGGGATATGAGGGAAAATAGGGAGGGTGCGAGGTGGGGTGCGCAGAGGAGGGAGCGGAGGGAGGCGCCTACGAGGGCGAAGGTTTTGGGGTTGAGGAGGTTTTGGGAGAGGGTTGGACGGGAGGGAGGAGTCCCTTCGTCGGTGTTGTAAGATTTGTCTGAGTAGTCTTGATGACATCTCGAGTTGCTATGTATGTTTCTACGGCGTTCTCTTGGGGTGTTCTTCTTTTGTTTCTTTGTACATCCCTCATATGTTCGGGCTGCCGTTCAAATTAGCTTCTGGCTTCCGGCTTCCATTTTTGATTTCGGTGTATCAGCCAGGTGCATCATACCTGGAAGTCCTGATAGTTGTGTAAGAGCAAGTCATTGGATTTCAAAATGCACTTGGAGGACCGTCTCTGAAATGTTGACCTGGAAGAGCTCGGTTGTGCATATCACCTCTGTCAATGAGAAGGCTCTCAGGGATTGAAAGAGAACCATGCAGTGAATGCAATCCGTGTCTAGCAAAGACTCGGCAGACCAGAATAGAGAAGTCAATTCGATGCAGTGTTGCAACCACGATGCCTGTTGGCGGGAACGTTGGCCTCGTCTTTGGATTACTAATTGCATATCTCAGCTGCAAAGGGGCAGTTTAACCGCACGCGTCCGATCAAATGGAGCAAAGAAACGACAGCCACTCCAAGTACAGATGGTTTGGTTTCATTCGTGACCACCACATAGCTACTGTAACAGGAGCCGCAATCATTCAGGACGTTTCATGGCCCGGAAAAATGGTCAGCTAGCTTCAGCAACTCGGCCCATCTGGCATCCCTCTGAATTTCAATCTTCTTTTCAGGAGTCATGACTTTGTACTCGCCGATGCTCTTAGTACCGTACGAATAGTCTTTTCCATCATTCACAAAAGCGACAAGGTCCCGAATCCAGTCCTCCATCAACACTCGCTCCTCTGGAGTCGGTCCATGCAAGATGGAAAAGCTAGGTGAGGTTAGCTGTGGGTTCGCAAGAACAGCTTTAAACTTACTTCCAAATAGGTCTGTCCATCGCATGTGTCACTCCCCAGTCCATAGGTGCAGACTTTTCATCGATGAATGATATCCTATACGCAATCTGATACCTCCAGATATCCTTGATGTCGACTCCATGTTCGATCAACGAGTTCACCAGAAACCTCGACGGTGCTCGCACTTGCCCGTCAGAAATTATGCTACCATACAATGCTAGCCATTCCTTCTTGTCTGTGCTTGTTGGGACTTTATACCAGGGAAGCACTCGATCAGCAGTTGTTGGCCCATAATAATTTGCAATTTGCAGCCGAAGTGACTCTTCATTGGGCTCGGGAGGATTGTACACCGAGTACAAACTTTCTTCGTTCAGCATCTCGCCGATCAACAGCTTCATTCCGCGCTTCTTGAACTCTTTCGCAAACTCTCCTCTTCGTTGATACTCGATCATGCCGGAATGAATGAAATCCTCATCGGTGATTGGTCGGAAAGTGTGGTTCTTGAGGTCTTTGATTGCGGCAACCAGGTCGTAAGCATCAATCTGCCGCAAAGCCGACAGCTTCTCAGCTCCTGACAGGGTCTTTGAGATCTTGAAGTAATCGCAAACTTCTTCAAATTGGGGCTGTGTTTCGGCAAGTGGTCGTGGCTGGGCCGGAATCGCATTCGAGAACATCAAGAACCGATTAAATAGGGACTTGCTTGGAGCTGGCGAAGGTTCCTTCCGGAAATCGTGAAGGATTTGCGCATGCACGCCATACGCACCCGCACTTCTCCCTCCCAAAGTCACGTTGTTTGGATCTCCTCCAAACGCAGAAATGTTCTCGTGAACCCACTCCATAGCGAGTCGCTCATCCCACAGGCCATAATTGCCCACTGACCCATCACCGCTCTCCTCTTTTAGCTCTTCACCAGACAGAAATCCGAAAATGTTGAGTCTATAACCGATCGCAACAAAAACTGCGTTAAGTCCCCCAGTCGAGATCAACTCCGTCGGATCCATGCTCTCTTCCTGTGATGGATCACCCATCTGAAACCACCCTCCATGTAACCACAACATAACAGGCCACTTCTTTCCTTCTTCTCCATGCTTCTCAACCGGTGTCCAAATATTCACCCGCAAACAATCTTCGCTATACACCACCTTCGACTTCCCTTGCTCTGCAACCGAAGCGAACTTCGCTTGTGGACACACCGGGCCGAATCTCGTGCCATCGTAAGGAATCTCATAGCCATTCTCATATCGGTAGGCTTTGGGGATCGGACGAGGCTTTTTCCATCTGTATTCGCCTGTAGGCGGGAGAGCGTATGGGATTCCAGCGTATCGACGGACTTTCGAGTCGTACTCGAGTCCTTTGATTGAGCCTCGACTACCTGGTAGCTTGACTTCGTGCTCTGTCACCGTGTATGGTGCTAATACATTCCCCATTGCAGCGTGTGTTTTGGTATTGGTTTAATAAGATGTCATTTCTCTATTGGGTCATCTGATCCTTCTATATCATTCCCCAAGAGTGGGGAGTCTGAAGTGAGTGCCAGCATTACATCATTTAGGCGAGGTCGCTAGTCAGGGCGGAGAGGGGTTGAGGTGGTTGACAATGGGATATCCGATGCCAAGGAAGCTTCAGAAAGTCAAAATAGGCGTATTCCTAGTATCCGCTTCCGCTTCCGTGTCGATCTATTCCATTACTACTACCATTCTTCTGTTATATGGGAATTACCGAAAAGGAGCTTCTGCGCCGCGGCCAAAGTGTAGATAACAACAAGTTTCTGCTTCGGGACCGACCTCGACACCCCGCATTCTGGTACCCAGTTTGAGAAGACATGGTAGAGGGATGAGGGAACGAGGCTCAGTAATTATCCCAATGTAGATTTATCCGACATGGAACCATTTCAATGGTAAAAGATGGACGGTCAATTCTGCCGTCTTGCTCAGCTTCTTTGTTCCCTGTGGTCCGAGTAACTTTTCTGTCTGCACTTGGCATATCGTCTACTGCTTATTCGCAGCTAGTTTGAAAGATTACAACGTTTGGGCGTCGTAGTAGAGACCATTATGGCACAATGAGCTGACCGGACGTTTGTTTACTCCACAGCAGGCCTGCACATTAAAGTCCACTTTTGCTCCAAGACCCCTACAACGAAATCTTGGCATCGCGTTCTTATCTCAGGAATGGGGTCCGGATCCGTCCCGTACTCCAGGTTTACTGTTGATAAGAGAGTCAAGAATGGCCGATTGTTGAGATAACGGCCATATATGAAGGTCCGGTTGGGGGATATAACAGTTCCTGGCTCCAGCATCAAGCGAATTCTCCGCCCATCCACGGACTCTTGACTGACCTTCCCTGTTCATTCGGGTATCACAACGATGGCAGCTAATACAAGATTCGACGCGAAAGAGGGCAAGGAGCTCGACGTTATTGCAGCACCTGCTAGACGAGTCGAAGAAGATGTCGAAAATGGGGAGTCGAATTCTATCCACAAAGGATCCAATGAGGAGATAGCAGCGGACACAATCGCAGCCGCAAGCGAGTACACTCCAGAACAGTACCGGAAGCTACTTTGGAAGATCGATCTGTATCTGCTTCCTGTCATGTGGGTGGGTGACACTGCAAAATTCTTGTTCCTGGAAAATCTGCTGACTTCAACTCAGATATGCTACGGTACTCAACAAGCAGACAAGACTGGAATCAGTACACAAGCTATCTTCGGCATCAGTAAAGATACACATCTAGTTGGACAGCAGTTCTCCTGTACGTTCATCTAATTCTCTCGTTCAACTTCGGAACTGATGCACAATTCCAGGGCTCACAACAATCTTCTACCTCTCCTACATGGTATGCGAAGCACCAGCCAACTATCTGATGCAGAAATTCCCACTTGGAAAATTCCTCTCTGTCTGCATGTTCTTCTGGGGTATCATCGTCCTCTGCATCGCTTTCGGCAAGAACTGGACCGACCTCATGATCCTTCGAGCCCTCCAAGGGGCACTGGAGTGCACGATCTCGCCGACCTTTATGCTAATCACAGGATCATGGTATACATCGCGAGAACATACATTCCGAGCCGTGATCTGGGGAACATCGAATGCTGGAATGAACATCATATCGGGTCTGATCAATTACGGAATTGGGACGCATGCCCAAAATCATCCTGGTGGTCTTGCACCGTGGAAGGGGATTTCATTCTTTCTTGGATCTCTGACGATTGTTGACTCGATCCTGGTCTTCCTTACTCTTGGTACGCCAAGTGAGGTGAGATGGTTGAATGCCGATGAGAAGCGAGCTGCTGCCGCACGTATCGTCTCCAATCAAACTGGCACAGATCGTCAGAAGGAGACGAAGTGGAAATGGGATCAGGTATTAAGCTCAGGAGATCTTGCCCGACTGCGCTAACAAAGGCAGGCTATCGACACTTTCAAAGATCCACAGACCTGGTTTTTTTTCTTTGTCCAGATCGTCAATGCCCTTCCTAATGGAGGAAAGACAACTTTCGGAAAGCTCATTTGGGTTTCATTTGGCTTCACTAGTCTCGAGACACTTGTCAAGGGGACTGTTCCTGAATATCTGTTCTCTATTGTTTGGTTCCTCATTGCTGGTATTATTACTTTGAAGAAGCCTAATCTCAGATGTAAGACTGTACCGCCTGCAGACTTGGTTTCATACACTGACACTGGTAGTCTATTTTATGTTCGCGTCTCTGATCCCTGCTTTTACTGGGATGATGGCTATCGCTCTTCTTCCCAACACTGGTAAGCTATGGCTCCGATGGTTCTTATACCAGATCACCACATTCGGAACCCTTCCTGGCTTGCGTAAGTTTCTTGACTGCGTACCAATAATCATGGTTGCTGACAAGACATTCAGTTATCTGGACTTTCCTGCCCTCTAATGTGGCCGGACGAACAAAGAAGAGTGTTACGTCGGCCTTACTATTCATCGCATACTGCGTCGGCAATGCCATCGGAGCTCAAGTCTTCCAAGCCAAGGATGCGCCAAGATATATCCCTGGCCTTACTGTCTGTGGTGTCATGTATGGAGTTGAGTTCTCGTTGATGGTTTGCTGGAGGACTTATTGTAAGTCATTCCCTTAATCGAAATTGAGACTTCATGGCTAATAATATTTCAGATGTGTGGCAGAACAAGAGAAGAGCGAAGAAGATTGCCGAGATGGGTATAAGTCCAGAGGAAAGCGCTAGGATTGGTGCGATGAATGCCGAAGCGGACATGACTGATTTTGACAACATCCACTTCAAGTACCAGATCTAGATATGAGAGATCAAGGCACCGGTGGAGCGACAATACTACATGAGCGAATTCGACTAGATGCTTTTGAGTTGCATCTGAAAGTGTTTTGCGGGTTCATGTCGCATGCCTCGCTTGACCATATCCAGCTTTGCAAACAACGGCATCATCTCACGTTCCTGTCTTTGTTCATCAAAAGTGTTTCGCCTTCATTATGACTTATCAATGCAAACAATGCTATTGAACAACCCAATTTTTGAAACATCCAGATGAACAGCTTCGAGCAGCAGGATATATTTCTCTCAAATCAGCCACTTGTATCGCGTCTCCACTCGTTCCCAGACTTCAGAGCTCCATTCTGGAAATCTTACTACTAAACACAATCATGTCTGCTCCTGAGAATAACCACATCTTTTGCTGTTCCTCAGCAAAGATTTCCGAAGTTAGCATCAGCTTCACGCCTACCGGCTCCAAGCTCCTTGACTTCGCCATGACCGCCCTAGACGGTAAACTTCCCTGCCGCCCTAAATTCGCCTTCGAAATGGAAGATGAAGACGTTGGCGACTTCATCTTCTCAGTCATTACAACAGAACTCAAGATTGCGCACTCAAGCACCGAGCACTTCTGCAACTTCCATGTTACGGGACCAGATGCCGATCCATCGATTCTGGTAATCAAGGTGCAGAAGGTGGTATTGAGAGAAGAGTTTGAACTCGATGCGGACAGTGAAATTCGTCTTGAGTGTAAAGAACACAAAGGTGTCTTCACTCAGGCAAGAGTCCTCAAACGATTGCCTGACCAGGAGAAGGACGAGCTGGAGTCTGCTTCTGATCAGCTGTCTGATCCAGTTTCTGACCCGCGCAACAACAACAGGTCTGATCCAGGACACATTTCCGGACCAGAGTCAGGTGAACTGTCTGAACAGGACTCGGCCCAAGTCGCAAAGTCTGACGAAGGACCTTATAGAGGACTTGAAAGAGGACGCAAGCTCGTCCGGGAGTGGCTGTAGTTGCGTCACTCTTCCGTCAATCTAAGACCTGGTAAGTCACGCGCATTTGCTAGTCCTAAGCTATCTCCCATCCTTTGAATGAGCACAATATAACTACTTTTCCCTGGAACCCAAGTCTGCTTCCAAAATTAACCTCCTGTGACCAAGCTTAATCAAATTTCACAATCTGTAACTCCATGATGCTCCTCACAGGCATTTGTATCAACGTTCCTTTCATGTTCCGCTTGTCAACAACAATAATTTTCACTTTTACTGTCGAACCCATATCGACCCTTCTTTTATCCTCTCTCGCTTTTTCCAAATAGTTTTAGAAATTATTTGTATTTCCGCATTTTCAATTCTTGAATATAGTTCAGTTGAGATGCAAAATAGCCTGGAGTGTTCCGATGCTGAACATGCCCAATGTGAGCCAGTACGATGCTACTGTAAAAGCGTCCTGAATGCTGTGCTTCAACACCACCCAAACAACGCCAAAAATCAAACTCCCAATCCCACTGAGTACAAATCCGGAAATCCAGATTTTCTTGAGACTCCATCCTTCCATAAGGTGAATTCCCCATCCCAGCTCCGTCGGCTTATCAGAGCATGCAAGCCTCGTCCTCAATTTCTTGGGAAATCGGTCGTAGCAGACACGCGTTGGTTGCGCATGTAAGGGGTGCTGAAATAAGTGCATAAGATGACGATGTCCAATGGGCGGTATTAGGTCTGCCGGTACTGGGTTATAGCAATAATCCGTATTGTCAATTGGGGGAATGTCTTCCTCTGGTCGGATGTCTACCAGCTCGCCAGAATGCACTTCGAAGCCGACAAATTTGATGTCCTTGAGCGTGCGGAATGATATCTTGGATCGCCACTTCCCGCGAAGAGCCGTGTACTCGTTCCTGAGCGCAGAAAACAGCTTCTGATCGGATTTGAAGTCGTCGACTTTAAGCTGAGCAAGTTTGCTGGCGTACAGTCCTTCGTCGTGGCATAGAAGGAGCCAGAGTGGGTCTGGCAGTATACTTTTTATTCCTTCCGAGTTTGAATCTCCTGGCAGAATGTGCATCTCATGGTGAGGCAGTCCTGGGTGGTCGCTCTTGAATCCCGATAGCGTGAGAAAAAGCTTGAAAGCTGCAATAGAGAAAGATTTGAAGGTACCATGTAAACTGTTGGATGGGTGCCCAGATAACTTCGACCTAGTATTTTCATAGTCCTCATTCAACGAGTTTGCCAGCCGTTCTGCGGCACCTTGTCGCAGTTCAATGAAGTCGTCATACATTGAAACCCCGCACGACTACAATTCCATCAGCCTACAACAGACAATCAATAGAAAAGGCTCGTACTCACACACTTCCATTTCACCCGAATCATCTCTGCAGGAACCTGCGTCTCTGAACCCCATAGATGGCTCCAGGTGTCAGACGCTGATCCCAGAACCTGCTGCAATAAACAGACACCAACGAAGAAAACATCCCGCCACATGTACAGTATCAATTTCACGTTCGCAAGCCTCGAGCCAGAGTCGCATAGCCGAGGATTCACAACAGTGTCTGCTGGCGAAGTGTTTCTGGTAGTAGCACTATCGTGACTCGGCTCTGCTTTCGCCAGGTTCTCCAAATCAGCGACGACCAAGCCGCTTTCTGGAGTCTGATGCATCAGGCCTGGTTCAACCCTTTTAGTTTTGTTGACATCTTCACGAAGCCCCGAAATGGATAGTTTGGGTTCCATAGCTGCGTTCGTCGCATCTGATATCGGAGGTGGTACCACATTTGGTACACATTCGCTGGCAGTCGCATCCCCTGAATGTTCTGCGGCAGGTAGCTGTGGCTCAGGACTTACTCTTTCGGCGCTGCGCAATTCTTCTCTAGCTGATGGCGGCTCGATTCTTGGATCCAATAACATGTCCTCCCATCTTCCGTCCAACTCAGTTCCGTCTTCTTGAATGAGATCAAGTAGGACCTGGGTGTTCCTCTTGATATCTTGCGTTCTTTCCCTGATTCTGCGATCTAAGATGACTGCCTCGGCAGTGGAAATCCAGATGTTCGAAAGATGAGGCAAATCAGAGAGAAACAGCTGCAGTGCCTCCTTGCTTAGTGATATCATGGGCGGCCCGTCTGAAAGACCTGCGATTGGCAGGTGAACACTTTGTCCAGAATGAAGTGTACAGTTTGGTATAACACAATACCACGGCTGGCACCATTGCTTCTCCTCGCCGATAGAATGTGACCGTTCGGCAAGACTAGTTGATAGAGTAGATTTGCGGCCGAGATATGAAAGTAAACGTGTCGTAGGCTTCCTTGAATTTGCTGCCACTTCAGCTGACTTTCTAGTGAGAAGGTTATACCATGTTTCGACAGCCGTGCGTCTTGCATTATAGCCTTTGATGGCCCACACAGCACACACTTGACGGAGCCCACCCACGGATAAAATCGTGGAGTAGACCTCATCCGCAGGCCTGCCTAGAGCATATTTGACTGATCTTTCAAGCCGACCTGCATACGGTGGGGGGCGAAGCCGTCTTGAGAATGAGGAGATGAACAGTGGAAACACTTCATGAGCTTCAATGAGATCATCACCAGAATAGCCCTCTAAAATGATTCTCTCAAATGGATTCGTAGTAAAAGCTTGCCTCGATAGTGGAACTCCTAATGATTCGAGATGATGCACATGGAGCTCCCGATATCGTTCAAAGAAGTGAAAGATCGTGAATATCCTTCGCATGAGTCTTTGGCGCATTCGATTCTGTCTCGGCTGAAACTCCAGACGTGCCTCTTCAGTGGTCCTCAAGAAGACTTCTTTCGTTATGTGTTCTGAAATAAGGCCGGAAAGTTTTGAAGCCACATTGAGCCGATGCAATATTGAACACAGGTAGTGTAAACTAGCTTTGTCCTCCGCTGGGGGTGGGTATAAAAGGACAACCCGATGGGGGAGGGTATTGACAACATGATATCTAACAATTTGGCTCTCGTTACTCGCCACGAGGTTGTAAAATTGTTTGGAGGCTAGCCGGAGGTTCAAGAGGCTGGGGATGGAGAGGTGGCTGATGATTTGGACTTGGATTTCGACTGGTAATCCAAAAAACAGAGGAAGGAAGGTTTCACATCTGAAGATTGTCAACATCTCTAGGGAGCTTCGTGAAGTACTTACCTAGTTGCGATCGCATCGAAACTCTCGCTGACGAAAGAGGTATCGCTACTTGAAGTGATTGTCTTGATACCCGATTGGCGTCTCGTTCTCAATGCTCCAAAAGCTCCGCTGGAGGTTGGCCCTTCATTTGTTCGGGGAAGGCTTTCCCTTCTGATGGGAGACCTATGCGGGAGGGTAAAGACAGCTGATGTGATTGGATTTACAAACGAACTGGCCGCATCTGCGGCTACCTCTGCAGGCTCGTTTGGTTGTCGTAACTTGCTGAAATATCTCTCCGAGGCAAATTCAGTCATATGCATAGAGTCCTTTTCGTCCATGGCGATCATAGAGAGGGGAGTGAGAAAAGAAAATAGATTCAAAGTGGGGAAGTGACATGTTGAAGATTCTATTGTAGATTGACAAGCTGTGGAGGCTGAGTAGCGGTTCGAGGGCTGTGCATGCAAGCCACCAAGCTTATGCGTCCAGCTGAGGAACGGCAGAGGTGAGGTAAAAATTTATATGGATTTGTTCTCTGATGCAATCTATTAATCCCGCTATCTATGACAGGTGGGAAAGGACGTAGATTAACCTCTTTGCTGATCCCTCGTCATCACGTGACGTCGATGCAGGTGGGCTCACTACCTATATTTATACTCCTGTGTGCCGATGCTGCGCCAATAGGTAAAAGATCGCGAGCAAGCTTTAAATGTTAAGAAAGTAAATCCAGGAACACCACTCGCAATAGTTGCATAGCAAGGCTCCCATGTCGCCTCCCCCCCTCGAATTACCCCAGACGAGTCGATGCAGCTTTGCTCTCCTAAGAATCCAAGTAAGCCACAACCTTAAAGATAGAGCTCATCACCAAAGACAGAGTCCTCAAGAAGCCCACTATAAGAGGGGGAAAAGCGCAAGACTTAACAGTGAGAACCAATCAAAACCTCGCGATAGCATTAAGCTCTCACTGCGGTCGTACCTGCTTGCTTTCGGAATCAGCAATGGCAAATCACGATAGAAACACAAGTCAACCCAGAGCACAGTAACATAGAGTTTAGAAGCAGATAAGGCTCGGTTCTGCGCAGGGAAAAGAAGGGCCTCAATTTATATCTGCATAGACACCGAATGATGGAAAAGTTTTAGAACTTAGTAAGAAGGTTAGTAGGCCAAGGAGAACATCCACTTCGGGTTGTTTGACCTACTGGACGCTTCATTGTGTAAGTAAGAAGCGATACTTAAGTCTTTAGCGGCGTTGCGTGTTGTATGATACCCGGCCGATAGCTACCGATACTGCATTGAGCATCAAGTGAGATGGAGAAATGCAGATAAAAGATGCTTGGATCCCAAGGTACCGTGAAATATCTTAATATCTAGAAAGAGATGTATTGTCCAGAAGTTAGCTAAAGAGCGTCAGGTTTCCCTTTGTTTATTCCATTCTCGCTTAGTGGGGATGGTCAAACTAGCATCTTGGCAGCTATGGTATGCTACGAGAGCGCAAAGAACTCCTGTGAGTAGTATTCTCGTTAGTGTTGTTCTCCATTGGTATACTTTCATACTGCGCGACGTGCGTTCCAGTATCATCAAAAATCCCGTTAGCTAATACAGTCAAGGGCTCCCGAGATCAAAAGTCACGACTTCAATACATTAAGAATGGCACCAGATTACGCGAGGAAGATCATGTCGTTTAAGGGGACATGATGTTATTTAACGGATACAATGTGACTTCTAAATTCCGGGTATAGACTACAGCTAATTTCAGGCATCACTACAGAGCTGGCTGCGCCCTCCACGATGAAGGGATCCAGCCGTCTAAACCTACTCCCTCACCTAATCAACCACAATCTCCTCCTCCCCCTTTCCTTCTTCTTTCTCTCCCTCTCCCTCATACTGAACCCAAACCCCCACCTCTACTCCCCATCCTCCCCACTCTCCACAAAAACCTCTCTCTTCGCACTCACCAAGAACTTCTCCATCTGCTCCCTATCCTCCCAGACCTGCACCATATACAGCGACTCGTCTCCGGACATACGAGAATCACAGCTGCGTCGCTCTTAGTGAACTTCTTCTGAGTTTCGTCTGGTGAGGCGAGGAAATCGATGCGGAGCCAGGCTACGGCGTTTTGGTGAGTGAAGAAACCTTGGGCGAGTCGGTGATGTCGGGGTTGCGATCGGAAGGAGAGGTGGAGTTTGAGGCTGTGCTTGTATTTGAGTTTGGAGAGGTTTTTGTCTCGGAGAGATGGAGTGTTGTGTTCGGTGATGGAGGCTGATTCTCTGATCGAGCTGATGAGGCTCCTGTAGAATCATCAGCAACATCCGAAACCTTATCAGAAATAGAAGCATCGGGCACCTGGTCAGCGCCTGCATCAGCATCTACCGAGTCACAATAGTAATCGCTGGGTGGGTCACAGCGCTTGAACGGAATAAATTTCGTGACGGTCCCGCACCAACTAAGCATTTCTTCGTCGCACCAGGCGATGATTGATCGCGCTGTTGCGAGGAAGTGGTCGATCGTGCCGGCCCAGAGGTGCTCTGTTAGCGAGGGGTTGTCAACTAGAAGTGGGCGTGAGCAGCAGAATGCAGGCGAGGCGGCGAGAAGATTGTGGGTTGTGGCGGAGGAAATGCTGATTCGGGTGGCATCCGACGTGTTGGTTGAGGTGGAGTCGGACATACTGATAATCAGTAGTGTGTCGGGATAAAATATTGGGGATTTGATAGTTTTAGAGCGTAGGTCGTAAATAGAATGAGTGGATGTCGAGCCTGGAGCTGTGACTTCGAATCGAGTATAGTTTGGCTGGATTTTTGGAATTGTTAAGGTCATATAGAGATGTGGCACACTTTTAACATTTGTATTGTGACTGTTCAGCGTTGTTGAATACTCAATTGCTCTCGGTTTCGTCAAAGAAAGTATTAATAAACGACGATGTACAATGCTCTGAGCTGTGTACTTCTTTCACGTCCCCAAATGAAAATCATATCGCCTTGTCTGAACAGACCGACAAAGGCTCCGACACAGGCTCATGAATTCAAGGCGTTGCTCCAACGTCATACTGTCCCGGGGGAGGGGCGAGTTCAGGTGAAGCAAGGGACGGGTTGGGCAGAACTGGGAGGTTCAGGGTCATTGTTGGTGCGACGGTAAAATCCGCTTCACTACAACAGAGTCTCAATTGCCATATCGAGACAAGAGAACATGACCGAGTGCCGCAAAAAAGCAGGTCCCTAGGAAGCAAGCCCAGATGAGGAAAATAAGTGATAAACATTCAGCTGGTGCGGACACCGCCAAGGGTGGTCGCGCCCCATAGGCTGTGCTGCTTAATAAGGGTAAGATACCCCCAATCGCCGATCCCCATGACCCCGCACGTAAGTACCTTCCGTGCCTGTTCGGAAACATTCCTCTTTTCTACCAATGAACTAATGATTAACTCACAGATTTTTCTAATACAGTGTCTGGACATGCCGATCGCTTCTTAGACTTTGTCAATTCTTCGGTGCAGCAAGTGACATAATTGCTCATATCTAGAAGACCCATCGCCGATGGTTGCTTGAATCACTTCGTCCCTGGAAGTAATTCACTGTCATATTGGGGAAGATCGGAACAATAGCTCCACCATCACCGAATTTGACTCGCAGTGTTTCGAGCTTCTTAGTGCTGACGATGAGTCCGGGGCTTCTGATCATCTAGAATGTATGTCTTTCCCGTCTGTTCATTAGCAATGGATGAACAGAGGGTCAGGGTTATTTCCGTCCTGGCAAAATGATACGGGGAAATCTTGCAAATCCTACCCACATTGTGGTTACTTGACGGCATGATATCATCGGATTCGCAGGAGGCTGGATATGGCATTATTGATCTACGGAGGTTCTTCCGGAATGTGGGGAGTAGGGACATGGAAACCTCCGCGGAGTTTCCTTGGGATAAGTTTTGGGTCGATTAGGGGCACAGAGACGCGAGGCGTCCCGACGTCAGAACCGTGTCAAGTAATTATAACAACAGGCGGAAAACTATGGTCTACATACTACAAGAAGATATCTTGGACAGAACACCAATGGTCCTCATACACAATTCATAAGATGTTAAGACCTGCTTCAACTAAGACCAATTCTTCGTTCCAGGCCGATGGCCTAGATCTACCTAGAACCACGCTTGGCAATCATGCTTCATATGCTTCTGTAAGTATACAACAGCTTATTGGAAAACGCTCCATCATCCAAGCTAATGCTGGTTTATCTCTAGGACAATGGGAATAGTAAGTAAAGACCGATTTTGAGAATTCGAAATTCTTATTGAAGTTCCTTAAGGCAAGATAAGTCTTGAGCAATTGGAAAACATTTTGAAACGTCTGGGCGATGAACACACTCGGTCTGAGATCAAAACCATGTTTAACAGCATAAGCCACTGCGACGAGGATGCAATTGAAATAGACGGCAAGTATTTGACCTAGATTTGATTAATCTTAAGGGTTTGCTTATTACTAATCTATATAGTTTCAGATTTCGTCTTTGCACTTGATTCGAAAATACCAGACGGGGGATCTGATACTGAGATAGCCCGGACTTTCGAAGTTTTCGATCGAGAAAAGTCTGGGAAAATAACGCCTGATGGGTTGTACTCGGTATTAGAGATCTTAGGACAAAGGATGGACAAGAACCAGCTGAGTGCAGTTTTCAAGGAGGCGGATCTTGACCATGATGGTGTGATCAATTGTATGTCTAATCTTTGCCGTCAACACCAGTAGCGCTGACTGCAGTATCTTCTCTAGATAATGATTTTTACCATCTAGTAAAGTGCAAGGAAAGGCGTCCGACATAGCACGAGGAGCGAGCAGGTTTGGGGTCTAGAAAGCTGTCATCACAGAAGACAGCTATCTTTGAAAGGATCATTGATCATTAGATAGAAATGCAACAACTCTCAGCATCGCCTGACTAGCGTGTCAGGATCGCAAACCGGAATTTGTGTCTCTTTTTTCACATTCCCACTGTTAGATAGTTTCCATCGGCATCTCCACATGAGTGCGGCGTAAAGCACGTGAGGGCCAGCGCGGCTGGAAAGGCTGTTTTCGTGGGCGGAGGCAACTCGATCAATCAATCTGCTGAGAACAACGGGAGCCATAAGCGGCCAAATGTTCACGGAATTCTCCTGAGGACCGGGCGTGCATACATCTCAATTGCAGGCAGTACATGCGTTATGACGACAGGGCGGATATGAAAGTCTCGAGTCATTCCAACGACCTTCACAGATCAGCTCTGGGCCATGATAATCAAGCTTTTTCAGCTTCGCTCGACAGCTCCGCCAGTAAGATTACCCGAGGATGTGCATGCTTGCAGGTATACAACATGCAGGCATAGGTTGGCATGCGGAGGCGTCTCCTTTCATGATCTATCTACGCGAGGGATTCATCGCATGGGGGTATATAATGTGACGTTTTCTGTCCATGCAAATGCTCCAAGTTCTACTCATTACAGAAAGAAATAAACTAAACCAGATCAGTTCAATAGTTAACGCCCGTTGGAGAATGGAATATTCTTGTCCCACCGCACCCACAGCTGCACACGCTTGCGTTATTTGGGAGTGCACGAATTAAGGAAGGAGGTTTCAGGTGGGGATTTCGTTCAGCCCAGTAGAAGCCTCTTGCCAACCCAGGAAATTTTGGAGGCATATCAGAGCATTTGACACTGCGCTATAGAGCCTATTTCCGTGATACCTATAACGGTGGACGACATCCACCTACAACCCTCTTTCGTACTTTCGTGCCATCGTACAGTACCCCCCTCCCCTCCCCCGGGTCTATGTCATTCAGTGGAGACGCCCTAAAAAAATTTTATGCTTGAGTTGGCAGAAAGTTGTGCTGTGTTAATTCTTAAGTAGGATTGACGTAAGAAAATTTAGTGAGGGGAAGTATATTCGCCACTCCAAAAGCAGCTGGAAGAAGGTGACCCACCGAATAACATTGGAGCTGGGGGGATAAGTGTAACCGTTGATTGGTGCCAAATTTCCCGTGGAACCCTTCCTCTGCTGATCCGGAGCTGAAGCTCCGCGCTAGAGAGTATGCTACCTGATTGGTTCGTCGCCAGGGGTAGTATTCTGGGAATCCCATCAACGCCGTTCCCTTGTACACATTACGCGTTTGTTAAGGTACCAGATTCCCGGCGATGACGATACGCAGGAAAGCAGTTTGCGACCAAATATCGAGCTCTGCATTTCCGTATCTAGTTACAAGTCTGCTTACCTGCCAACATTTAAGACAAGACGGCTGTGGCACCTTCCCACGACCTCTACCTCTTTTCTCGTATGTACCGATACAGAACACACAGTGAGAGTGCCAATCACCAAGCTTGAGCAATGCGTGTAGGCTGAACAGTACATCACTAGGCCTCGACTTATCGAAAGTACCTTCTGCCTCGATATAATAACGCTTGAGCGTTTGCATTGCAGTTTTGTCTTTTGTTCCGACTCCAGGCTCAAAGCATAATAAATCGGTTGATTGGATCAGACTGCCCTTCGTCCCAAGGACCCTTGAGCCAAATTGTCCTCGTGCTTCAACCCAGGAAGAAACAATAGACGTTCAAAGATACTGTCGGTGAGTTGAAGGGCGAGCCACGATCCGCAAATCCAAGGAGAACTTTGGCGACCAAAACAACACAGCTTCCACCTTTGAATGAGGTTTTAGCCCTTCAATCAGCTGCTTTGCGCTCAGAGTTCCTTGTCCCAGCTAAAGTACGATTGTCGCCCGATTCTAATTTGTGCTTCCAACCCAAGCATCCGTATCATGGCTTGTGCGAGTCTTTTGCAAAGTCCACCGGCAACCACCACAATGGAGCACGAGACAAGTTTCGATTATGCCGGGAACCTATTCTATAGCAACTCATATTCGGACAACCTCCTTTACACACCAGCCATGTTAGATGCTTCTGGCTACGACTTCAGCAACATGCTAAACTTGTCTCCTCCAGATAGCGAGTCACAGATGGACATGTTGGATCTGCATATCAATCCACAATTAGCCAGGGCGAACATGCCAGGAAATTGCGTCAGTGGTAGCGAGTATTTTCCTGATTGCCCAGCGAGCACATCTCCGACCTCATGGATACCGGGGGGCGCAATGGCCGCAGCAGATCTGCCCATGGACACGTTTAGCGATCTTTCAGCAGATGAAGTTCCACAATCCGTACCTCTACAAAGCCAGATAGAGTCACAATCAGACACGTCTGCAGCACAACAGGAGGCCGACATACAACAATGCGAACTTGAAAGCACCCATACAGCAGGCCAAAAGAGAACCGAACAGGCCAAATGTCCTCTCAGTGCAAGTCAAGAGCCAAAGCCGAAGAGGCGACGTGGTGCCAGGAAAAAGGTGCGAACAGAGGAGGAACTGGCGATCAGGAGAGAGAAGCACTTGCAGCGGAACAGAGACGCTGCCCAGAAGTGCCGGCAGAAGAAGAGGGCCATGGAAGACGAGACGAAGGAAAACATGATTATAGAACGGCAGAAAAATCTCGTTACTTGGAATCAAGTCGCATCTGCACAAGATGACTTGGAGACTTTACGAAATCTTGCCCTTGGTGTAGAGCATCACTGTCACTCCGATGATCATAAAACAGCAGTCAAGTCATGCCTCGAGACGATCATTACGACAGCTGCCAAGCTACAGGACCAAGTTGACAGGTGCAACCAAAGGCGAGCCCAGTTCTCCCAAGGATTTGTTATGCAGAGGTCGTTCGGCGGCTATGCTCAGCAAGATTCCATACAGGACAGTCCAGGATCCGAACACGGTAGCTCGAGTCCTGCAATGTCGCCACAGAGCTCATCCCACCCGCTAAACCAAATACTGAGTCCACGTTCCAGTTGCGGAAGCTCATACCCCACTCGGCGCCTCGACACGAATTTCGCAAACGGCAAAAGAACCACCCGAAAAGGATCAAGTGCTTCCACACTGCCCGACTCTGCTATCAGTCTTGATAGCCCCGCTAGTTCTAAGAAGGATTCGCCGGTTGAAGATGAGGCCGTTGAGATTCCAGTCTATGAGAACGAAGAATCTCTGGGTTTGCCGGCCTCGATGGAGGACAATGCTGATCCTGTATTTGAGTTTCTTACACATGTTGAGAATACCGGCCCTCAGCAGGTTAGTTGGTTGTAGCAGTCGTTCTGCTCCGCTGAGAAGTGGCTTCATTTGGTAGAAGAATACGGATACCTCCAGCGGTTTCCTCTCGTGTGGACGGTGATATATAGCTGGTGTTAATGAAGGAACAAATGTAACAAAAAAACCAAATATGTCAGATGCCATCCCGTTTTTCCAAACATACATGCCTAAGTGAAAGTGATCAGGTGGAGCAGCTTGACGAGAGGCTTTTGTACGAGCAGACATTGGAAGAATAACAGAGTCGATGGTCTCAAGAATGCGAGGCGAGAGATTAAGTCGCCATCTATGAGATAAGTTGAACTTCGTGAAAGAGATATATAAAGAGAGTAAAGTGGGAGTTCTGTCAAAATTGTTATTTCTGGCAGGGACGCCTGGAGACACCTGTGAGTTGGCTACTGAAGCAAACATGTGTCAAAACTAGCAGGAGATAAGCAACAAAAGGAGGAGTGCGGTTTAGGTTTGTTCCAAACTTTGGTCGTCGACAATACCACCCCAAAACTCCGATTTTCAGGAAATGAAGTAATTCAGACAGTCCAAACGGAGAAAGGAGAGCTGATTCACGACTTACTTTTAACGACATTCATTACTTCGTAGATCGATCGTGCCGTCTAGACTGTACATGATGAAACCGTTTCTGAGAAGCTCCGCTTTGGTAGTGTATGATCCAAAGACAATTGTCCTCATAATAGAGTACTTTCATTTCTTTTTGTTACAAAGATTCTTGCCTTTTTTTTTTTCTTTTCCAAGCAGAATCTCCACAATAGCTGTTTTCTGCTTCGATTCGATGGTTCCTCAACTGAAAAATGAATTGCCAAAATTCGATGCAATCTCATAGAAGATTTGAAAAAGGGAGATGAAGATGAGGGCTTCCTCGCGTGTAAAACGGGACATGGGACAGTGAGGCTTCTGTGAAGTCGTGGAAGAACAAGGCAGTGCCTTGTACTTTGAGTAATATTCAGATTGTTCACGAGACTGATCTGGTTCACGTGACAAGGAACCCTTTTCTGCCTCGCTTGTGTTTGTTTTGTTTTTGTTTGTTTAGACGACTACTTCTCAAAGTATGCTGCTTAGACATGAGTCGATTAAAATAACCGATCAAAGGCTTGTTTTTTGTCGTGTAAGATTGTCAGTATAGGATTCTCGCTTTTTTTCGACTGAGCTGGCTTAGAATCGCTGTGATCATGGCTTGTCCTCGCAACAAACCATAAAAATGACAATAATTGGAGCTGCACTCGCACCTCTAGGTCACGGATGGGTTCAAGTGTCAGTACTGTCTGACTAGACACTAGCTTTCAGAGGTAAGCAGATTATCGGTATCGATCTAATTGTGGAAGCATGGTTGGTTGTATGAAGTGATCTGGTCCGGACCAAATCTGGTCTGGAGAAGGACCTTAATACCTAGGAGTGAGTGTCTATCGTAGCCTCTGCAATATGAATTATAGTTCAATTGAATATGAGAAGTTGGAGACGGATGAGCAGATGGTCGGGAATGTAAGTATAGAAGTCGAGGACTGAGCAGTGTGTCAAGCTGGCGTTGTCGATGATTTCATTAATTTAAAAGCCTCTGGTAGAGCGACCAGGACAGAATAACCAAAGCTGAAGACGTCTCTGCAATATTCAAAAAATCAAGCAAGATAACCACTTCCTCGTCTTGTTTCCCCTGTTCCTATGGTATGCAGCACTTGCATTGCGATGTGAAAAAGTCTATTCGCAAGACGAGAAAGACTAATAGGTCAATAGTCTGAGCTCCTTGAACTTCGCCTCGTGGAACGTTGCCTCGAAAAGATCTTACGTCTGGACCTCGTCCCAGGATCTTTTGGGAATGCGCCGTATAGCAGCTAATACAGGCGATAAAGTTTGGTTACGCAAGTTTGATGCACGTCGCTGGGAGCGGAAAAAGTGCAGTTATAAATGGGCTAAGCAGCATTCAATGCTTTTCGGGATGGTTGAGTTGAAGCCGAATAATTTCAAGATTTAAACTAATGAGATACCATAAGGCTCGTGAATTATTTGTTTACAAGAGTGCCGACTATGAATAGCGAGAGTAAAGTTTAAACAAAATGCCACACTCGCTACTCATGATGCATTCTTTCTCTTTCTCATTCAGAAATACATAAGTCCCTTCAAGTAGTTTGTGTTTCCGACGCCTTCTTGTCCAAGGACTACTCAACGTGTGGAAGACATCCCATCAGTGCCATCAAGTACCGTCTTCGGCAAGCCTTGTTCATCGCCGGGCTCCTTGTAAGTATCAGTCGGTTTGGCATGACGAGTCCGATCCCCCTTCAAAACGTTGGACTTGTCAATGGCCTCTTTTTCGTCCCGTTCTGTTGAGTACATCACGATTAGCAAGGAACTCTTCCCTTGTAGCTTTCTTTTGATACAAAATACAAGAAGGGTTTTGAATCAACGGCACAGAATACTTACCAAGAGCTTCGTCCGAGTCAGGGTTGAGCTTATCATTGGGCTGCTCGACTGGTTCCTCGTCTTTCAAAACGGCAACAGGCTCTTTATCGCCGCTAGCATAGGAGTTGTCTACAGTGTCACCTCCTTGAACAATGTCGTCGGTCTCGGTATTCTGATCTTTGAACTCGGAAGCTGCGTTCGTAGACATAATTGACGTGTTGAGTAAATCGCAATATATTAAGGCTTTGAAGGTTGGAGAGGACTGTCTATTGCTGAGTTTCACAATCAACGATATTTTGTTATGCTCTTGATTTTCCAGAGTGGCCACAGGCTTTTATAACCAAGTTTATTCCTCATCAACAATACACATCACAGTCATACCGATACTGTTCTATTGAGAGTGACACTGTGAAGGTAGTTCCTCCTCTTCTTGCGTCACTACAAATGAAACAATAGATGCCGTCATGTTCTACACACCACTTCGATCTGGGCTTGGGCCGTCTCACCGGTTATTATTTCTTGGGCAAGGTTGAAGCCAATAATAAATAAGAACAACGTACCTTGTGTAACAACAGAAAGCAATTCATGGCACATGGGATCGTAAAGGAGTCGAATCAGGAATATGTGAGGTCATGATCATAAGGAATTGAACGGTAGGATCGATCCATTACGTCGTAATTTTATGACGTTCTATTCACCGCCCTCTTTCCGAGGAATTACTATTGTAAGGACAGAAGGCTTTGCCCTCGTAGCCTCGTGGTAGTAGTTGGCGACGCGCAGTCCACTGGTTATCCAGGCACGACATCTTCAAACATAGAAACAAGAACGGACGTCTGTTTTCCTTCATGTTCAAAAACGTGATACAAATAGTGGGAAGTTAACCGAAGTCGACAATGGGTCTACAGACATGTGAAACAGGAGATCCAAAGTTGAGGAAATGCTATTGATGCAATGCGAAATGACATGTCGTCTCATATGTAGTGACCTCATACATCAGAAATCTTGTTTTTGAGATCAGTGAAGCTACCGTTCAACGTTTCAGTTGCATCATAAGAGTAATTATTAACTGTCGTCATCATCATCGTAATCATCATTGATGTCATTCAGGTAGAAGAAAGCAATCACTCTTTAGCAAACGATGTCTATAAAGGGCACTACAGCTCTCGCCGGAATATCAAGCTTCAGAGTTAATTGTATCTACAAGAGCTGCCTCTCTTCACCAATTTTCATCCAAGAACAAATATCCTTTCAGTGCCAACATCTCGTCATGTCTTCGACCGGAAACACAAATCCTGGCAATTTTGCCAACAGACCGAGGGAGGAAGTGCAAGAGATTGCAAGTAAAGGGGGTCAATCTCGTGGCGCTGGGGACTCTGGCGGCTCTGATGAAACGGCCGGAACGACTTCAGCCACTGGCAACACAAATCCCGGCAATTTTGCCAACAGACCGAAGGAGGAAGTCCAGGAGATTGCGAGCAAGGGCGGAAAAGCCTCGAGCGGCTCCTTTGAGCCTGGCAGTGAAAAGGCGAGTGAGGCTGGAAGCAAGGGAGGATCGGCTCGCTGATATTGGGATCAATGGTCCATGCTGCATGCTGGAGTGATAGATTGGAGCAAACAGGAATCGGAAGTGCCATTCACTCGTCCATTCGATCGCTGACAATTGCTGTTCCTCCTGTGATCAAGGTTTTCAAAAGACAATTTCTTTCAACAATAATTCAGATGTGGTTGTTGTGAAAGGATGTTTGAATCGCTTATGTTGCCACTGCGGTAGGTTGCAGTTGTTCTAGGCCACACATCATTGCCATTGCCATTGCACCTGTCGCACTGAGTGATGCCCAGCCTTAGGCGCAACGACCACCCACCTTTTCCCGCCTTTCCCCGCCGCCCCCCAATTCTTCTTTGCTTCCGTACTTTTGCTGGACGAAGAGAGTTTGGAGAACCGTCAGAACGCGAGAGCGGGACTTTGGAAGTTGTGCATCAACAGCCACATCTGCAACCCTGCTGATCTGAGCTCATGCCAGGCACATTTCAGCACAATCCAGCTGGGCACCTGTTCCGCCGGATCAATCATCACAAGCACAATGATGTGGGAGCGGACACGAATCTCTATGCGCTGTCGGAGACAGACATCACGGGTTCGACAGCAAGACCGTCTGTCGCAAGACTCTCGCAAGACTAGGAGAATGTGTGATATACCTTTAAGATACTGATCGGGGCCCCTTCCGCGGCTCCTCAAACCCGCGGCGCCCCACCCCCAACGAATTCGCTGTACGACCGACGGAGATACAAGTACTAGTACAAGTACATCCGTCGCTGCAGTCCCCCTGACGGTCAGGTGATATTATGCTAGCCAATCAGAGATAGACTCAAAAATCACCATTGAGGGGCAGGAGGGCAGGAGGGGTACTGTAAGGTTAGGGAAGGGCAAAATTTGGCGGTGAGACGGGATTCATCAAATCAAAGCCTCGCGACCGACAGCGGCACCAGTTGTTAAGTAAGCCCTCACTTCGCTCGTTCCTCCTTGCTTTCGGAATCCTCCTCCCTAATCGTCGTAAACGTCCAACCCTCCAAATGGCCGACACAAGCACTCCAGTTCATCGACGCAGGGGAACCGCCTATGTGACCCAGAATGCCTGTAGCGAATGTAAAAAGAGGAAGGCAAAGGCGAGCGATATATCTCGGTCGCAGCGGCACAAGTAAAAGCTAATTAATTATCTTCTAGTGCGACGGGAACAATCCGTGTGCAAGGTGCGAAGGTAATGGCGCCACGACCTGCCATTATGATGTACCTGTCAACGTCAGCAAAAAGGATTTGAGGTCTACAATTGGTGAGCTCCAAAAGTATCGGCAGATGAGCGAAGAGATCTTTGCCAGCTTGGCTTCCGAGGACAAGCGTAGTCTTATACTGCAAGAGCTCCAGGACGGCAATACTCTGGACACTATATGGGAAAAATTGAACGGGCCAATGGCAGATCGGCAGAGTCGACAACGCTCTGGGCAAAATAAGGACGATATGGAATGGGTAGGCGACGTGGTAGAGAATACAAGGGCCGACTCAAGGCAGAATACCAAAGAGGAACAGGACGGTGAGCCTTGGACGAGAGCCATGTCTGATGACGTGCTTATCGAACACTTTCTTTCACTATACTTCTGCTGGGAATATCCCATTTTTGCTACTCTGTCGCGGCAACATTTCCTGGCCGATTACCGAGCAGGGCGGCGCCGGTATTGTTCATCCCTCCTTGTCAATGCCATTCTAGCCATTGGATGCTCACTCTCAGGCATGCATGAAACGGACATAGGCATAGATTTAAATAGGCAGGTTTCTGGACAACAACTCTTTGACGAAGCTGGACGTCTATTGGTCAAGGAAGATGACACACCGCAATTGACAACTGTTCAAGCCTTGGGCATCATGTCTATTTTTGAACTGAGCCGTGGAAACCAACATGAAAGTATATTGTACTCCGGGAGATCTATTCGCATGGCTGTAGAAATGGGATTACATCTTAATACCTCAATCTCTCAATTTCCTCAGATTGAGCTTGAAGTACGCAGTGCCACAATCTGGGGTGCCTTTGCATTAGACAAGTAAGCCAGTGCATCTTTTTCCATATACTCCTGCGCTTTTTCTGGACTGACTTCAGCCAAGTTCCTGGTGTATCATTGGAGGCCGCCTCCCTCATCTTAGTCGCAAAGGTGTTCTCATTTCAAAAGTCTCCTTCCCCGAGGCCGAAGAGCAGACAGTCTGGGTACCTTATACCGGCGATGAGCTACTCCCCGGACCTAGCAAACTCCAGACCAGTCACGGGCGATCAGTACATATCGTCATGTGCGAACTTTTTGAGGTCGTTCATGAGGCGCTGTACATACTCCACGTGCCTATCCTACCGCTTACTAGCAAGGACATCCTACAGATCTATTATAAGTACCTTGCCTGGTATGATTCTGTGCCTGCAACTTTGCGGCTTGGAGAAAATTACACACCTGCTGTAATATTCATGCAGTGAGTTATATATCTTGCCCTCGGATTCAGCTCGAGATTAACATGTTCTCTCAAGCATATATTACCAATTCGCGGTTCTTACCCTGTTTGGTCCATTTGTCAGACTCCGTCTATGGGGCTCTAGCTTCCACCCGCACGAGATCTGCTTCCAAGCCACAGAGACAATCAAAGCTCTTTTGGCCTCTTTTCGCCGCCTTTACAGCCTGCGTCGAGCTCCTTCTTTTCTCCCACTCATTACTCTTGCATCATATCTATTTCATGTTCTACGAGAAGATTCTCCAGTGGCTGGTGTTCCGACTCAGCTCAGCCAAGGCATTAGTGACCTCCAAGGAATGGGGTACTCTCACGAGGAAGCGGTACGTGGAGCACAAGTCTTAGCAGCTGTGCGGGCAAACATCCCTATCTCTCCTACGGAGAAGGCGACTCTCACTGGAAATGTAGAGGATATTTGTAAACATGTCCGTGTGATGGTGAAGGTCTTTGGATTAGAAAAGGAGCATTGCTGCTTTGCAGGGCAAACCTTTACTGTTAAATCTCTATTTTCTCCATTTCCTTTCCAAGTGCTACCTTCTTTGGATTTCAAGAAGGAACTATATCTAGCTGGATTTGAATTGATAGATGAGTCAGGTGGTAGTTAGTAATTAGAAGGTCGAATACTCATGATACCCCAGTGTAGAAAAGTCATGATTTGTTCCTTGGCCTCACGTAATATACTCATATTGCAAGCCTCATGTTTCTGATGCGAGTTAAGTCACTCCAGTGACAACACAGGTGTATGGTCTTTACTCCATTACTTCCTAGGCTGATTGAAGAGGGTTGTGATAACTCGCGGATATCAAAACACCCAACCATCCAATCTGAAGACGATTTATTTCCGTATCTTTGGATGCGCGAAGTCTACAAAAGCAAACATAATTAAGACGAAGGTTTAGCAGATGCGGTGCCTAAACTCATCCCCACCTCGACATCCACCATAATACGCTGCTGGCTTACGCTCAAGAGATCCTGATCAAACTTGATTCGATCTTTTTCAAATGCAACGATGATGCTAGACCCGCCGAATTGGAAAAGCCCGATTTCATCTCCCTTTTTAACATCTGTGCCTTCTTTGCGCAATGGCTCGTTTATCCTATCTACGCTTTAGTAAATGAAACGACCATGATTTTGCATAGTCAGTCTTACTCGACTGTGCCTACTTCTGTTGCACCAATAGCAACAAATAGTACCATTCCAAATTCCTTCGTCTCAATAACAATACAACACCGCGCGTTGCGTGTCAGTATATCCACGTTACTATTGAGGCAGATAGGATCAACCTGGTAGTAATCGCCAGTAATCTGCTTGAACCATCTCACCTTGCCAGCGACCGGAGAGTGGTAGCGATGATAATCCTGCGGGCTCAACCGGAAGCTCGCAACACCACCATCGGCCCAAAGCTTTGCTCGTTCCGCGTCAAGAATTAGGTTGCGAATGGTAAAGTTGTTGCCCTTGATCCAGAGAGCCTGCACCTGAGACACAGAAGGGTAAACGACGACTCGAGAATCAGCAACCACGACTGCCTTGCTCGGATCGCTCTCTGCAAATATTGGGCGGCTCCCTACTGCATGCCGTCGGACGAAGAAGTCGTCGAATGTGGAATATTCACTAAGATTTGACGGCTGGAACCCCTCCATATTGATATGGTAGAAATCGACGAAGCCTTTGATCTGATGCGCAGAGGCTTTGGAGGCCTCCTTTTGCCCTGTGGGGAAACGTTAACCATCTTCCAAAATTAGATGCCAATATCTCTAGTCTCACCTGCAGCGATTGTCTTTTCGTGTATCCATAGTCGCAGAAGATGCGTTCGGTCTATCCACTCTGTGATGGGGTTGAATAAAAGTAGAAGCTTTAGCTTCTTGAATAGAGGCTGCTGCTCGCGCTCGTATTTACCGGTCTTTCGATTAAGCGTCCGCCATCCTACTTCACGGTTTTGCACAAGCTTCAGCAGAGCCAAAGCGTAATCAATGATACTATGGATGTTTTTCAGAAGTTGCATCGTGCTGTCCGCAGAGTGAGATGTCAGGGTAAAATGTGGAAAGGGGAGTGGTCTTGTGAAATCCTCTTGACAGCTGATGCTGACCCAGGCTGGGTTCAAATCTTGAACATGTTCATCGATACTCGCATATTACGAAACGTCATATTTCGTCATGGCATGAAGATCGAGCCTGGGGGATGAGGATGAGAAGAGCGAGTAGCGTCATTTTTCCGAGCTCCGAGATCCCAGCCACCCACCCAAGGAACCCCCCCAAAATACTTCAGCCCATACAAAATGCCAAGAAAGATCCGAAAACCATCTAAGATACGCTTCGTGGAGTTATAAGTTACAATTATCTGACTTTCTTCCCGTTCGTCTTTTTTTTGCGTTGAGAACTGCTGTGGCGGCGGATATGCATCGAGAGGGTTGCGCCTCGTAATATCGGAGGTAACTCCGCCAGTCAAAGACACTGTCCAGTAGAGAGTTGTACGGTATGTGCCGCCATGGCGCTGCGACTCGGTATGAATCCTTACTTGCCCCTGCAACACATTCCTCTCCACTGCGTTGGTGGAGTCTACGGAAAGAATGCCAAGCCTAATTGCACCGCAACGTCACACAGTCTGGTCTCAAGTACACAGTCCCCCAAAGAATATCAACTTAAATATTGCGATGCTTCCTGTAGCTGAGATATGTCTCGCTCTTCAATCTCTTTATTGCACATGAATCTCTAATCATAGTCCATGCATCAACTCTAACTTATACCAAACCAATTCTTGTGAAACCAGTATGACTCCGAAGGCTACTATGGCAACTTCTAATGGTGCAAGCAATATTCGAACGAACCTCCCTCATAATTCTCGTCAACAAAATCCTCGGCGATTTCAAGATTTTCACGTTGAAAACAAGGTCTTCGCTGTAACAGGAGGGGGCAGAGGTTTAGGTCTCGCACTGGCTGAGGCTCTGGTGGAAGCCGGCGGCCAAGGTATCTTCTTTATTCGTAGTAACATGTATATTCATAACTGATTCCATCTCTGATCAGTATATTGCCTGGACCGATTGGCAGAGCCGGATGCCGAGTTTCTCGCTGCCCAACAGCGTGCAGATCCTGAGTTCGGTGGCTCTCTGCATTACAAACGCATAGATGTCCGCAATGTTCAAGACGTGGACGAAACAATGGCTGGCATCGCAGCTCAAAGTCACAGGCTCGATGGATTGATTGCTGCAGCTGGAGTCAATCATGTCGGCTCCGCTATCGAGCATTCGCCTGCAGACATCACGGATGTGATGAGTATCAACTATACAGGTGTTTTCAACGCAGCGACCGCTGCCGCCAAGCAGATGTTACGGTGGAAGTGCAGAGGCTCGATCGTCCTTGTCTCCAGCATGAGCGGGCTTGTTGCCAATAAAGGCATGGTCTCACCGGTGTACAATTCCTCCAAAGCGGCCGTACTCCAGTTAGGCAGAAGTTTGGCAATGGAGTGGGGAAGGATAGATGAAGAGGGTCGAGGGGGCATTCGCGTAAACTGCATATGCCCTGGCCATATTGTTACGCCTATGGTCAAAGAGACTCTCAAGAGAGGTTCCAGAATCTAGGGAAGTATGGGAGGCTGAGAATATGCTGGGAAGGCTCGCAAAACCAGAGGAGTTTAGGGGCGCAGCACTTTTCCTACTCAGTGATGCAAGCAGCTTTATGACTGGTAGTTCCCTTGTTATTGACGGCGGCCACACTGCATGGTAGACGTCTTGTAACTTAGATAGATTGAATATTCAGACTATGTGATTCCCGACCAACTGGTCCACAACGTATATTTCCAGAAATAACCAACGCTTTGATGAGGGGGTATTTCGACTGACAGTCTGAGCGGTGATGGAGAACTCACGTCGCACACCCGGCGATGGTAGCCTAGATCTTCGCCATGAGTTCGAATCAGTCGGAGGATGCTTCACTTGGTAGTCCTATAAAGGAACAGCCATCACCAAATTGAAGATGCTACAGCGAGCTCAAAATTCAATTGCACGACTCTGCTAGATTTTCCACAAGTATAAACCAAGTAGGCGTGGCGGAGTCGACGATTTGAGGCGCCTAAAGGAAGAAAGCCATTCTCCATCGCATGTTCCTGGAACTTGCGCAGGTTCCTAATCAACGACAGTGCCCGCCGCAACCAATGCAGTTTAATATCCACTCCAAGTCTATGGAGTTCGTGATGAAAATAGATTCGCCGCATCCGCTTGTCGCTACTGAAAGGGCCAACTTGGAGCAAGAACCTGGGTATCACCAGCGAGCCGTTTCAATGTTGATTGGCGTATGATAGAACATCTGAGTTGAGGACGAACACAGACGGGTTGGGATCGTTGATTTTATGCTATACAAGTGCCCAAGCTGAACTCACAGCGGAGGATACCACCTATTTCGCTCTTATCGAGGAGGGGCGTCTAATATGCACGGGATGTGTGGAAACTTATGGCACCAGCGGTGAAAATGTCATAATCGCTTTCGTACAAGTCTCATTTATATACAAACAAGACGTCTCGTCATCTTCAAAATCGCCTTGTATAGTACCCTTACCGAGCAGGGAACCAGGATAGGGGTTGGGGCAGCAGAATTTAATGGGGCTAGGGTGGGGTCGAACCCGGGAGGGGATGAGGTTGCTTCGACATGATGCGTGGCGAGGTGTTTAGTGGTCTTGTAAGGTATGGAAGAACTGGCTTGATATGTAGAAGCGCGGACCCTGAGTGTGAAATGTCACAGGTGGCAATTGTATTATCGGGATTGGTTGGAATATATATATTCTGCCCGATCATTCATGTGAGTTGAGTATATGATGTTGGTATAGAACCTGTCTGTTCCATCTTTCTGAGTACCGAATTGTTCTCGCGTACCTCTAAAGACGGATAAACCTGCTTACACAATTCAAGATACCTTTGTGATTTTCTTTTGGGTTGAGTCACAGGAGTTCTATGGGCTTGGGAGAACGAATTGAAAAAGAGGTAGAGTCCTGAATTGTTGTAATTTCGTTCCTAGCAAATCATCCATCCATTGTGAAGCAAGTGCAGCAAAATTCACCATGATAAATTGCATGAATCCACTGCTGTCAAACAAATGAAACAGATTCATTCCGTATCACGTAGAAATCTCAATCTCATCCGAGGCTGGAGATTGGTATTACACCCCTTAGACATACTGCCATGCCCCATAGGGAGCCGGGTTTAGCAAAATCGTAGCCTCCAAGCCCTGCAGCTCAACACAGTCCGTGAGGTTGAACTCTGGAGTTCTGACATAGATTATGAATGTCGCGATGTTCTCCATGTAAGATGGGACATCCGGGCAAGCGAGAATGCCTTCTATAAATAAACATTAGCATCTCCAGAATTGATTTCACCAGCAGCAAAGTGACGAAAGGAGGAAGCCGAAGTTGGAAGTACCAAGGAAATGAAGAAGAGGGGGAGAGCAAGTGATGATATATGTGGGAGGAAGATAAGCTCACCGGCCGATCCATCAGGAGCCTTCCAAGTGAAAGTATTGACATCCTCCGAGCAGTCAGAATCGACAATCACATTGACGAAACCACCACGATGAGCACCAGCAGGGACGGATGTAGAGTGAGCTTGTGTATATCCAATTGAGCCTTCGGATCGAACGAAGGTCTGTTGACCGCCTGGAACCTCAACCTGTATCAACTTGTCAGCATCTGGCTCATCCTGCTGAGTTAACCACTTCGAGTTCTGACTATATGACAAAGGAAGAAGGGGAATACGCACCCACATGGCACTCAATGCACCAGCGACAATGGTATCAGTAGGGCTGGGGCAGTTTGGATCGACCTTGGATGGGCAGTAAGTATTTGGACCATCGAGACCGAGATAGAATGCTTGACCAGAGGCGTGGATCTTCTGACCATTGAGGGGAGCGCCGGGGTTGAAGGTCTTCAAGGTGAAGACTTGAGCGGTGGTGAGAGTGAAGAGGGAGATGATGACGAGGAGGAGTGACAACATCTTAATCGGGTATTTGAGGTTGTTACCGTAGATCGAAGAGGAGAGAAAGATGGTTGCGATGTAGATCTAGATCTCCGTTGTGGTGTTGAGAAAGATCGAGATTGAGATTGAGATGGAAGTGAGGGGAAGAGGTTTCGGATGAGGACAAGTAGGAGTTCAGGTTTTGACATCATTCTCGTCTAATCTTAATTTGAGGAGTCGAGAATGAGGCAGGCAGCTACCCTCCCGTTCTTTCCTATTTCGCTTCACTTGTCATACAGTTCATCTCACGATCCCGGCATTTCTGGTCGAGGAAAGGTTTCCATCGCGTACAGGAGAATGGTTCCCCTCACGGTAGTAACTTGGACATCAGATCTTTTGACATAGTACTGGGCAAATCTATCATCTCTTCGATGCGGGGAAATGCTTATATTAATTAATGCCTGGTGCCAGCAAAAGTGCCATCTGCCGTACAACAACTAGTGCTAAGCGAGTCTGTCTCGGAAATAGGTGCCGGCAAGTTGCAATAGGCGTTTCGAATTGTGGTGTGATGATGCCAAATCAAGGGCAACCTTGAGAGGGAGGGCAAAATGCAGACATGAAGAATTGAGGATATACTCGGAGATCCTCCAATGAGTCCAGACCTTTTAGCGTCGATGACGTCGGCTTGCCATGCATACCCCTGATTCAACCTTTAAGGTTCTGACATCTCGATGGAGCTCGACTCTGATTCAACAACACCCATCTTCCACCTCGAAAAAGCATGAGAAAGCTTCCAGTTGAGTCCAGCTTGCGGAAATAAAATCGAAGAAGAAAATACAAAAAGATATAAATATCCATACCGAGGAAACCCCAGACTTGTCCCAGCTCACCAACCCCGCTCTCATGATTTGCAAGTGTGGCTCAGCAAGCGCCACGCCACTTGCATTGCGTGGATAGCTCGATGGATCTTGATCTGAGCCCTTGCAAGCGCGCAAGCTGCGCTGCGTATGGCTGGCTGAAGTGAATCAACCAATCACAATCCTTGTCCGCCCTGCCAACTCATGCATATTTAAAGCTGGCTATCAAACTACCTGACCTGGGCTGGACTGGACTGGTTTGTACTTTATCTTGACTACAAGTCTTCATCCTCTACGAACTTTCAGTCTGCTTGAACTTTCATTCTTCAGCTTGACATCAGAAACCAGGAAGCAAAAAGCTTTTAGTAAGTCTATTTCGAATAAACACAAGCTGCGAGCACCAGCCTTGTTTGCACTTTGTAGACGGGAAAGTAATTGACATCACCACAGCCTCACCTCACTCTCATCACCTACGAAATACCACCAACCAACTCAACACCTCAACCCAACTCCTATCCAAAATGTGTACCTCGACCTCCTCTACGCTCGTAAACCGCAACGGTCCCGGCTCAGCAGCATCCTCCACAATCAGCAGTATCGTCAAAGGCGAAGGTGGCGCTGCAGGGAAGACAAAGTGTATCGAGTGTGATGGGTACGAGTGTTGCTGTATCCCGATTCCTTGTACGGTCATGTAGGGGGGTGTAGGGGTCAAGGTGCAGAGAAGAGGGGTAGGGGAGAAAGAGATGAGGGAGGAGAGAACGATATACCAGGGATTTGATTGATTGGTTTTTACTGCTGCGTTTGCGTTGCTTTCTGCAGATATGATGATGCATTGTGCCAGAATGCAATTTGGGCATGATCTCGGTCCTTTATTTGTGCGGGGACCACTGCCATGACATCGGAATGGAATTACATTGAGATTTCTATTACATCAAAGCCATTCCTCGCTTTCCTTATGACGTGACATCTTGTCCGTGAAAACCTCCAGGAAATGGTGGTCTCCTCTGACCCCAGTATCATCCATCAGATCAGCGCCCAGTAGATACCATAATACCTTCCATCTTGAGCCATCTTGAGCCATCTTGAGTAATGACCACCCCTCAAGCAACACCGAACTCCCTCTCTAACTCCTGCCAAACGTCCCTCCCCTCTTCCAGCACTTCGACCTCATCCCTCTTTCCAATCACATCCTCTAGTCCCCCCTTCTCTACACTCAAGCCCGCGCCCAGCCCCTCTAAGATAGCCTCAACTTTGCCCTTCATCTCCCTAATGCCTTTTGTTTCTGCGCGTGATCGTTCCAGCTGATCCTGCATCATCAGGATCAAACTCTCTCTAGCTTGGTGTGGTCGATATTCGTTTAACAGGTGGTGGAAGTTTACAAAGAGGGTTTTGATATGGTCGACTTTCTCGGCGTACTATCAATCATCCACCATTAGCTACTTTGTCCTAATTCTGCGACTCGTGTAGCTGCGCCATTTAAATCTGCGCCATTTAAATCTGCGAGGCAGAACTCCAGAGGAAATTTCTTGATAATGAGGGGTGTGGAGGAAATACCTGTTCAGGATCAATACTCATAATGCCCACCAGCTCTAGAAAATTCAATAACAGCGATTTCGCTATCCGCTTGAGTATGAACGCCCGATCCGCGTGCTTGCCATTCCCATTCGGCGTCCCAGGCGGCGTATACAATTGCTCCAGCCCGAGAGCTTGTAATGTAGGGAGCGGTTCATCGAGCTGTCATTACACCACAATCAGCACATACTCCACATCCTCATCCTCATCCTCATCCAACCCCCCTTTCCTCTCTCCCTCCCCACACTCCAACATCATCTACATAGCTAGCGTAAGAAGATGAGAAAACATACCCTAAACAAATCCCCAAAACACCTGTAAACACCATCCGCCGGCGGCTCAGGCGGCTGCAGATTCCGCAGTTCAGCAGGCAGATCCAGTATCCTGACCGGCACCTCTTTCGCGGGATCTTGTGGTTGGCGCGAGAAGGAGAGTTCGGCGGCGCGGAGGGAGGCGATTCGGCTGGTGTTAGAGGGGGTGAAGGATTTCCAGAAGGGGGGAGGGGAGGGGAAGGCGGTTGCGAGGGAGGTGGGGGCTTGTTGTTGGTCTTCCATTTTTTGAGGGTGTGGTTGAGGAGGAGTGGTGGTGGTGGAGATGTGGGCGGAGAGGAAGGGAGAAGCTGAAGTTGGAGTGGAGGGACGCGATGGCGTTCCGTAGAGGAGTTTCGTGGTTGTGTGGTCGTGAGTTTCGTCGATGTTATTGTATTGGTGTTGAAAGCGCAGAAGCTCGACGGGAAGCTTGAGTTGCGACGGGGCCGACCTCAGCAGGCTGACAAGGGTCCGCTCTCCTGCGACTGCGGGTTGCGCGGGAGCTCGCGTGCGCCAGCGCCAGCCAAGCCAAGAATCCCATGTCCATGCTCTCTCACAACATCACCGTCATCGACACCATTTAATCCGACATCCTCCTCTCTCACCCATATCCCCCCATATATACTTTCACCATTCCACGAATAGCTTCAATTCTGTACGGAAGGCATGTGGCCTTGATCAAAGGAGCTGCTCGTTGGATAATGGCTCGGAATACCAGATCTCCCAGTCGAAGCTTGGGATTAGCTGCTCAGACTGGATGGATTGGTGCTGTGGCTAGGTTCTGGGAGGTATGACTTCTTTCACTGTGTTTTGGATGTGCCAGCCCTGATCAGCAGATGTAGAAGACATATGCGGCGGACTATCTGGGCTTTGCGTTACTTTTAACTGCATATATTTTGGTATGTTGACTGGCATTTGGTCGAGGCGTCTGCTAATACTACTACCAGCTTGTAACCTTCGTCGAGCCTTTCCATCGCATGTTCTTTATCAGTAATATCAACATCCAATATCCGCATGCTTTAAAGGAGAGGGTCCCGGTTACATGGGGTATCTTTTATGGTTCCGTCGTTCCGTTGATATGCCTCGTTATCTGGTTGGGGGTATCACGAGCTGGAGTGCATAAGTTCCATGTTACGATTCTAGGACTGCTCATCAGGTACGAAATGGTTCAATCTTACTTGCAGATCCTTGCTGACCTCCCCAGTATCGTCCTCACCCTCTTCATAACAGACTGTATCAAGAACGCCGTCGGCCGTCCCCGTCCAGACCTAATCTCTCGATGTAAGCCCGCCACCGGCACACCCGACAACGTGCTCGTTTCCTTCGACGTATGCACGGAAACAGATCACCATACACTACATGATGGATGGAGGAGTTTCCCTTCCGGACACTCGTCCTTTGCGTTCAGTGGATTGGGATACCTAGCTCTGTTCTTCGCGGGACAGATGCATGTTTTTAGACCCAGGACAGACCTTGCGAGAGCGTTGCTTGCTATTGCGCCGCTGCTGGGAGCTGCGATGATTGCTATTAGTCGGTGTGAGGATTACCGGTAAGCCAACAGGAATATGTGATGCTTGTTGCGTTTTCGCTGATTGACCTAGACACGATGTATACGACGTAACATGCGGTAGTATCCTCGGAATGGGCATTGCATATTTCTCCTACCGACGATATTATCCTCGTCTGCATTCGGCGAAATGTAACGAGCCCTATCAATCACGAGCCTCGACTTTCAACGAGGGATTCGCGAAGATCAAGAATGATGAAGAAGTCGCTAGACCGGCGAGAGACTTTGAATTGAGCGATGACAATGATGATGGCCATTAGCGAGTTATGAGAAATGAATTTGGATTTTTGTCATGTCCTGGTGTGGGAAATGTGAAGTTCTCTGTAAGTGGAGTTGTGCTTTCTTTGTCCTCTGTTCTCGTCTCGATTCGGTGGGACGTTGTATTCCTTGTGTACAAACTTCGTATTGCGTTCGTCGCAGTATTCTTTGTCATCGACGTCTACCCTTTTTGTTCTTTGTCCTCGTTGCCACACTCGAATCTACCTTGATGAGTGCCTCGACATCGTCACAATTTCGATGTCTTACAATTCCGTATATCCTTTATCACGAAGGCATCAATTCGCACCATATACTGGACGCACTTTTCGTCCTTCCAGGCACCGCATATGTTGATCAGGCTTTCCATTCCAACCTAATCTTTTCTGCGTCAAGCTTTGGCTATTCTGGCTTTTCGAGAGGTCTATCTCAGGCCCCGTTCCAGCAATCTCCTAAGGGCTTCCTCGGCTGGCTCTGTCAAGCGCCGCATTGGTGCCGCAAAAGCATCATATTTGAGCAGGATCCAGAACCGAGAGACGTGGGAGTACACCAAGACTGACGTGGACGAAGTAGGCAAAGCTGAAAACCGAGTAGCACAGCGCAGCGATGAGCGGCTTGCGGATACGCAGAGGGGAATGCGCTGCACAAGCCGAAACACCATGGATAAGGGAGCGTCGCGAAGGACGGGAATTGTACCAGCCGAACTTACAATTGCAACAAGATGCGAGTCGAAAGAAAAACCACGACCAGCAAACTTTACCAATTGCAAAACAGGTTTGTGAAAAAGCTCCAGCTGCCGAAGAGCCCACAGCCTTCAGCTATCCCTGGTACAAAATTCGAATCCGGGACTTCTGGCAAGGTGCCTCGCCTGGGGTCCAAGCGGTGATGGTAACACTCACTTTCATCACTATTTTCATAATCGCAATGTATATATATCGATATGTCTTTGGTTTATGGTTTTACTGCGAAGCGTACTGGTGGGCAAAGCAGGGCTTCGATTACTCTATCGATGGCTGTGACAGAGCAACGATGAGCAAGCAAGCCTTTTGGATGTGGACCTGGGACCAGAAGCGTTGGTTCGATTACATGACCTGCCAAGCATACAACCAAGGATTAGACCTAGATGGATATTTTTCACCAGAGGGGCAAGCTATTGCAATGTTCATTATAGATCCTCTCTCAGCTTCCCCTACCATAGTAAGTGTGTACACGTAGCTCACTTCTCTACTAACATGATAAGTACTTGTCGTGCGTGTCCTTGTTCGCATGGAAGGGGCTACCATGGATTGCAAGAAGAGTAAGTAGTACTCCCTAATCATGTAATCGCCGCTGACATTGTAGATACGAGCATGGACAGGCTCCGTATGGCATGCGGACGGTCCCTTCTGGGCTTGGGTTTTCTGGTTCTGTCTCATCATGAGTTTGCTGTTTTTAAATGCGCACAACCTCGGCACATTTGCCGTCCTCATAGGGCTCTGTTTCGTCGCTATCATCGTGTCTTATGTCATTATGGATGTTCATTTCATCCACACAACCAAAACTGCATGGGGAGCCGCCAATGACATCCCTTTGACTGGTCAAATACTCCGATTCATTTCCTGGATCTGGGATATCATCTCCTCGATCTGGATAGCATGGAAAAATCCACCATGGGCTGTTGGGAACCCCAATAACTGCTACCACATCGACTCCTGCCTTTGTTTTGTTGCGAAGGACCACCAGGTGTTGGAGTTGAGTAAGAACAACGAGATGCTTCATCGTGAAGTCCAAGCCCTCCAAACGAACCTTGACACTGAAAAGCAACTCTTGGAACGTGCGAACATCAATCTCGGCCTCGTGGCGGGCGAAAGAGATACGCTCGAAACTCGACTGAGCGGACCACTACCCTCTCCCGGCCATTGGCATACTCCTGGACACGACGACGCCCGGAGCAGCTACTGGCAACAGCAATATCTCGAACGAGACCGCGAATATGCCCAGCTTGCGAGCGAGAAATGGGAGCAAGAGAAAGTGTACAAATTGGAACTCGAGAAACTGCACAAGGCTGTTACTTACAGTCACGGGGCTGACGTCGACAGAGAAAACGCTATCAAAGAATTGTACGACGCGAAGGCAACAATCAGGAACCAGGAGAGGGAGATAAATGCCTTGTCAGTCACCGGAATGAACCTGCGACAAGCACTCGCCAAGGAGAAGGAAAGCCATTCCGAGAAATGCCAGAATGAAGCGAGTTGCCAAAAGCGCATTCGGGAGCTGGAAGAGAACTATGACAGGGCCATGGCTCATATCCGAGAAGATCAGACCTTAGTGACCGACGCTTGTGTCGCGCTTGGGATGGACCGGAAGGAAGCTGAGCATGTACAACTGAGAGCATATCTGGCGGACGCTACCATCCAAATAGCTAAACTGTACGCAATGGGCGTTCGTGGTGCTGATACGACGGACCTACAAGTCGAAATCATGCGCAAAGAAGTCGCCAGAGACACCACCTATAAGAATAGGCTTGAGCGGGAAGTTGAACGTCTAGGTGGCAATATCTTGGATATCAGGCTTGGGCTTGATACAACTCGGCCTCAGGACTGGAAAGTCGAGTTTGTCACCTACGAGCAGAATCTTCTTCGTATCTTCCCAATCTACCAGAGACTGTGGAATGCGATCAATGACATGTATGGAGTCTACGCTCGCGAGAAATTTCTTCCTCCAGGCTGGATCAGCAAACCTCCCAGGAACGATATGAGCTCCAATGTTCTTACATTACCACCTCCAGAAGCTGCTTTACAGCTTGCAAAGGCCAATGAAATTACGAACCCGTACATCGAACGCTTTGAAGTTTTAGTCGAGAAGCTTGTTTGGAATGAGTGCCTGCGTCTATACAATCATGGTCTTGAAATGCTCATGCTCCTTGACAGCAACATGACTGTCCATGCTACCGTGGAAGGCATCGACGTAGTCAATAAGATCCTCAACGAGGTTCTTCATGAAGTCCTCGACCATATCCCAGTATTCCTCGATCAACACCATACAGAACGATCTCTCAGCCCTCGTAAGCAGAAGAAGTATGAAATCTACTCCGCAATGCAAACAGCCATCGCAGGTCTCCTCATGACAATCATCGCCAACAAACGCATGCCGCCTGACTGGCTATCTACCCAGACATACGACAACCGCTTCAACAAGCCCTACGACACCCCCGAAAACCTCGTTGCGAACCTGGTCAACCACGAAATGACCATCCTCGCCAAACGCATCCAACAACTCGTCGCCTTCACGGAGGAGTACCACCTCCCAGGCACGCGAGCCGGTCCTCCCCGCGCCGTCGTCCAACACGACCCGATGTATCAAAAGCGCTGGGATCATCTCGTCATCGCCCGCACATTCGCCGAACTTACCATCTCGCACTGGAACGTGCACAAATCGCAGAAGGAAGTACTACACACCGACGAAGTCGGCCGCCAACTCATTCGCTTCGAGCCTGACCCGCAACTCCTCCCCCTTAACATGGACAAATTCCGCGTCGCAGTCGGTCTTTTGCCACTTAAGAAAGAAGATGAACACTGGCCCCAAGATTGGAAAGCCACGCTGATCAATGACCCTTCATCTGGGCCCTACATCCTCTTCGAGCCGTCCGCACCAGCTGGACAACAACCCAAAGCAATCGAATACCCCCGGTCCGGCACCGCGACCGACGCCAACAACCACAACCACCAGAACAACAATAACAACGACAACAATAACAACAACCTAGTCGCACTCGTCGGCACCACCAAAGAAATCGAGCGCAAGAAACTCCAAAACGAATGGAAAGAACACCAAGAGCGCTGCCAACAGCTGTATAATCACGTCGTTGGGTACGGCATCAAAGACCATATCCCGCGATTGAATATGGTGAATTTGAGGGCGAATGCTGATCCAAAGAGTATGAGGTGCGATATTGAGAGTTTCAAGGAGGCGGAGAATCAGTATGTGCATGCGCTGAGTCGGGGGAAGTTTATTGTGCCGCCAATGAAGAAGAAGGGCGGGAAGATGCATCCTTTTGGATGAGTAGGGATAGAGAGCGGTTGCAATGGAAACAAATGTACTTTAAAGGAAATTGGGAGGTTTCTTGGGAGGGCATGAAGTGGAGGGGATGCTTCGTTACCATTTTGGTGTTGTTTCAAATTTGTTTTTCATCGCTTACTCCATGTTTCTTTCACTTGCTATTCAAGCGAATTAGATATCAATTTGATTTCATGTATCTCACTTCTATTTGCTGAACTCCTTGGGCTTGCTTTGTGCTCTGTGCCGCTGGATTTATCGACATTCAAGTCCTCGATGTCTCGAGCTTTCCGTTTTCGGCGGCAATGACAATTCGCTTTGTCTTTGCCATCACACTAAATTGTCATGCATGTTTTGGTTGAACCCTACCTCTTTGTCCCTGAATCTACGTCCTCATCTCTTTTTTTTCTCGCTCATTCACATGTATCGCCCTGTCTCATTCCTTAACAATCTCAAGATCCCAACCTTTCAAATCCTGAATGTTTCTATGACCGAGGTTTTCCCAACACCCAACGACTGGGGACGCGGACTGGACGCAATTAATTGCTCATCCATCGAGCGTACGCTCACTACTATACCGAAACGATGGATATCCTCCACAACATCCCCTTCTTACCCACCCACTTCCAGCGATCATACCCAACGACAGCCAACCTCCTCATCCTCCTCACCACCTCACTCCTCCCCATCTTCACACTCACCGCTGTCGTCCTCCTCATCTGCCACGTCTACTTCACAAGCCTCTGGTTCTACTATAACGAGCGCATTTTCGTCACGCGAGGCTTTGGCGAAGATGACGCGGCGAAATGTATCGATGTGGTGAATGAGACGGGGCTGGGTCCGAATACCGGGGCGCTGGAGTGGTATTGGCGGATGCAGTGTGAGGGAAATAGAGATGCTTGGGAGGGTGGAGGGGGTCTGGGTTTCCTAGTGAGTGGCTCTTGGTTTGATTGTTGGGAATGGATGCAGGAGAGAGGAATGCTAATATCATGTTCATGCAGAATCAACAATGGATCTGGACGATCTTCGATACATTCTGGGAATCGGTTTTTGGACCTTGTCTCCACGCTATGGCTTACTTCACAGCAAGTGTATCTCGCTTATATGACTCCGAATTCGTCACCTGGATCGCTGCAGTATTGAATGCTTGTTTGAGAATAGCATCAATTGCGGTAGACTGGGCATGCTGGGTCATCTCCTCCTGGGCGAGCTATTTCGACTGGGTGCCAACGATCAAACACACCTTTGCCACTATAGGAGACTGGCTCCAGGCCTCGGCTAGAACTCTAGTAAACAAGAATTATTTGCCTGAGAAAATCTCTGGCATAGACAGCGGAGTCGCTGAGAGCTATTTCAGCTTCATATGGAAACACTCCGCTGCATTCATCACCCTGGTGGTAGCCATTCTCGGCAATAGCTGGAACAAATGCACCGACTACCTTGACGAGATGTCTTCGAATGAAAGTTTCTCGCATATTTTAGCAGTCATCAAGAACAATATCTCACTGGCTTTGGTGCCCAACACCGGCATGCCATGGGGTTTCATCGCCCTCGTTTCCTCAATTTGGACCATAATTTACATGTACCGGAATTTCTTCAATACCACCAGCTCCGCGATCAAGATGCCCCGGGGAGAATACTGGAAAACATGGATATCGCAGATGCCGTTCACGGAATGGCACTGGGTCGAGGTACTTGAACTTGTGTGGCAAAGGATTATCCTACCGATCACTCATCAGGGTATTTGGGATGGCTTTCACTACTGGGTATCTAGAGCCATCCTGGTCTGGAAAGCGATCGGTCGTGGTTTGGAGCAGCTCTTGGGGTCAAGAGCTGGCATTGGGCTGCTGGCTGTTGGTATAGCTTCGAGCAACTACCTGTTTGTGAAGGTTGACCAGTCCAGAAATGTTGTCGTTCAAGTCCTTGGGATAGCGCCCGCATCCTTAATTTCCAGCGCGGTAAGTCTATCTTGCTATTAATCTGAAAATTCGAGGCATTCTAACTTCTACAGATGTTCACCATATTCGTCTTTGTCTTGCTGGAACTCTCTTGTATAACTAAATGGGCTATCACCACCATTTCCAACCGAGAACCTTTCTCTCAGCTCAATCCATGGCGTTCTGAATTCTGGACACGTATAGGACATATTTTGCTTACACAAGTCACCATCTTCGTCATCCTGTGCCTGTTCAATCATATTACATCCATCTTGCGCATTGTATTGACACTTACTTACACCGAATATCTCATCTACGCAATGGTATTCGACATCTTTCAAGTTGGGGATAGCTTTCATGACCTTTGTCACCTGGATGTTGTAGCTAGACTCTCTACATTTGCTCTCCACCGTTTAGTGGATTGGTTACCTGTACCGTGGTTCTGGCGACCAGACTATTTCCTTGGAGGTTTTCCAATCCCTCTATTTGCGTGGTATACGGGATATATTACGACGGCTATCTACCATACTTTGTACTCCGTCTCTTGTATTGGTCTGCCTAAGGATTTGTGCATTGGTTTGTGTTTGTTGATGACCTATTTACGGGTCCCGGGGCATGGGTTTCTCGCCAGATTTAGCCCCATAGAGCTCACTGCGGATCTACGAGGAGCTGCAATCACCAAGGTGAAAGCTTTTATTGCTGTGCTTGCAATGCTCGTCTTCGCATATCTCAAGTCTGCCAACCTCCAAGCAGCAACATACTATTGCCTCCTCTGGGGAACGTATCTCCTCAGAGATCCGAAACTGGCATGTTCTTCACCCAACCGCCCTCTGATCAGCTCACTCGACACCAACCCGGAGCTCAGGTCTCTGCAAAACACACTTAATAGGGCATTGGGAGTCCCCATCTCATATCTGTCCATACTTCCCGTCCTTATCCAGGTCTCGGGCGAGCCGTACATGGATCTTGTAGCCTTCCTCTTTGTCGCCACCGGTGGCATGATCGCATACGATATCTATCACCTCTTCAGATTCAGGCATGATGCAGAGCCTACAAAACATCGCCGCCTCGCTTTCATTAACTTCAGAAAACTGGAAATCCTGACACTCGTCATCGCGGCACTTGCATGGCTATATCTCAGATTTACAAGATTCCCTCTCCTCCAATCAGTCACTACCGCGAGCTTCTACCTGGTGCAACCACTGGCATTCATCCTTGTTGCTTTGGCTTCATACTTCACATACATCACAGCTACCGACGATGTTATCCCTTCGCAAGTTCGCACGGCTGTGAAATGTATCTTCCAGATCGGAGCTCTGCTCTTAACCCTGTTCGCTCTTCCATACCTATCGTTCACAGTCGCTTTCTACGCAGTAGCTGTCCCGGGCCTTCTGCTGTACTTCTACTACACATCATCTGCGACAGCGAACTCCACAACTCCAACAAATCCACATGGACTACAAGCCGTGCTCTGGGATGAGCCTGTGCCCGCTTGGGCGAAGCATCTCTGGTGGATCATTCCACTTTTGGCTGCTTGGGAAAGCGTGCAGATCTTGCAGCACTATGAAGCAATACATCATCACTTTGGAAACTACAACTCCGTATTCTTCTTCGAGGCATGGGCGTCTTCTTCTACCAGTGCAATTGTCGCTATTGTCCTTCAGATTATCGTGACCTTCTTGGTACATATCGTGCAAGAACGGTATACTCTGGAGTTCCTCTGGAATGTTGGAAGCTCGGTGACTAGCTATCTGCCATTCAATATCCGTCCGCTTCGTGATGCGATCCTCGTTGGAGCTGGTTCGGAGTCTACGTACCAAGGCAGACAGCCGACAGAATTGATTCAAGCTTGGATTATGCTGGTACTTCAGGCTTATCGTCCAGGCGCTTGGTCACTCGTCTTCTCAATGCTGGTATGGGATATCATCCAAGTCAATAAGCCTCCATCAGAAGGCTCGCCACTGGAAATACCGGTGCAAGATAATGATAAAATCTCGACCTCGAATGGTGATAAAATCGCACCCTCAAACGATGAGATCAAGCTCACAGATGATCAGAGAGCAGAGGCAGCAGCAGCGGCAGCTGGGACAATCATTACGATGGCGGTCTCGAACGATTGGACTGCTATCACTGACATGGAGAGAGCAGAGATAGCAGCAGAGGCAGCTGGAAGAACCATTTCGACCGCCCGTGTGTCGGACCGGAGCCGATTTGCCACTGTGGAGGATGAGAATGAGAACGATGATAATGACGTAGTGGAGGTCGCAAAATCTCACGATAATGCAGTCAAGGATGAGGCTGATGCGATGAAGGCAGCCTATTTGGCAGATGAGCAAGCGAGATCTAAACATCCACGGCGCTTCGGTACTCTCGTTGAAGACAATTCAGCAGATGACTTTGGGCTCGATCCGGAGGACAACGATCAAATGTTGAGCGAAGACGATGACGAGGAAGTAGACATTAGCAGACAGGATGATGTACCAGGAGAGAACTTGAAGATGGACGAGAACCAGCTTCTAACATCGCAATCGAGTATCATACATTCACAAGATCAACCAGCAGCCCAGAAAGGATCTGGGCCATCCATGTAGTACACCCATTGAGCCCACCCCTCTCCTGCAAATCGGTATTGCAGTAGCGGGAAGTCTGGATTGAGGATCAATTCAGAAGTTTGTGGAGAACTCAAAACGGGTTATCGAAAGAAATTAGAAAGTACGAGTGCGAGAAGAAATAATGTCCACAACGCTGATTAGATTGTTCTTTGATCTTGTTACGCTGCTTGGATGGGTTGTATCACCTATCTTTGACTGGTTTTGCTGGTTGCTCGGATGGCTGCCATGTGTCTTATTGTTTGGAAGCTTTCCAGCTTTCGCTTTTTGGAGGTTCAATCCTGATATGGCGAGTGCGATTGTCTCAGACGTATACGAGGCTCTCTATACGAAGGCCGGAAGCACTTTTATGCGTCTTCTCAAGGCAATTACCTCCTTCATAGTGAACCTGGTTCGATGGCGCTGCATTCATATGCTCACATGTACATGCTTTGAAGGCCGCATCTCCTTCGACGAGCACGATGAAGCTTTGGCAGACCTGGGAGCGCAATTACAGCAAGCAAACAAAGACTTGAAGAGCCGAAAATCGACTATCCGTTCATTGAACTTCACATCAAGACGTTGGCGTCGACGCGCCGAGGCAGCAGAGGAACATGTCACCATATGCCGGAGAGACCACGACGACTTGATAGGCCTGAATAAGGCGAACAGAAGTTTCCGGGCTCGTGTCGACGATCTCGAGAGGGAGAATGCCGATCTGAGAATTAAGTATAATCTTGAGCGGAGAAACAAAGGTCGACATCCGCTGTTCGATGATCTGCCTAGCAACTTGGAAGAGAGGAACAGAGATCTGCGGCAGGAGAACACTTTCTTGCAGGAAGATCTTAGAATTGCTCGTGAAGCACTTGCGAAGCGACCGTTCAGTAACGAAGAAAGAGAAAGGAGCCAGTGGGGAATCGAGAGGTTGAATCAGACCATTACACGCCAGGAAAAGAAGATCAATGGATTGGAGGCCGAGAAAGAAGGGATTGAGAGACTGGCTAGGTTAATTGACGACAAAGCGAAGAAGGCGCTGAGAGACAGGATCTTTGACTTGCAAGAAAATTCACGAACCGCCATAGCTCAGCAAGACGCGATTTGGGCCCAACATGAAGCAGCAGCAACCATCGATGCGGCAAGAGGAGGCACTGATGGGCCAGATGATGACGGACTGCCACCCGTAAAACCGAATTGCGCCCGATGCGTAGTCCTCCGAATTGGGAAAAGAGCAGCAGAAGAGAGGGTGAGAGAGAAGACCGCGGAGATAGAGGTTTTGCAGAAGACTCGCGGCGACGACCTCGCAATCATAAATGCGTTCTTGGAGCGTTTGGATGAAACTCATCGAGAGATTGATCGATTAGAACAAGTCGCTCCAACAACGAAGGTGTCGTCAGAAAGTGGTGCTGTGAAGGAGCTCACTCATATCCATGACCGTCTCAAAGACACCATGATCAAAATCAAGAAGGCAGAGCCCGAGCAAACTGTGAATTTGAACACTTTGCTCGAACTGATTGATCTAATTCCAGATCTATCCCAGTTCCAAGAAGACACATTTGCTGGCTTCGAAGCTCAGCAGGACAAACTTCTTGCAGCATATCAACAGATCGAGATGTTCGAAGAGTTGGTCCAGGACTACAACAATGCTGTCCATGAAGGGAGAAAGATTCTTGATCCTGACATAGCCCGAGATCCAAATTACGATGTGAGAGATTTTGTCCACCATGCTGTCGCTGCTATCAATGCGTTGAATGAGAAGATTGAACAACAAATGCTATTCAATCGCTCAACGCCGAATGAGCAGCATCAACAGCTTGAAACTCTCCAGTCTGAAAACATGGGATTGAAAGTCGGATCCAGCGACTCGAAATATGTGTATGACAAAGCCGTCAAAGAAGCGGACAGCCTGAGAGCGGCATTCCAGACCCAGGCGATTGATTCCAGAAAGCCGGAGGACAAGAGACGGCATGCAGTGTACAACAACCTTGAAGCTGTGTTCCGCGAGATACACGAGTTCATGAATACTTATAAGATGTCGCATCCCGAGCTCACACTCCCGAATTGGATCGAGGATCTGTTCGTATTGGAATATCGAGACCCGCAGAAACTGCCATCACCAATAGAAACTGAGGACTTAGCTCAGAACCTCCGGCAAGTCATCTGCTGGATGCAGGAAGAAAACTGGCCAGGCTCAAAGCCAGATTGGCACGACTCTATCATCAAGGGATCTCCGCCCCCGGCGCCCAGTGTCGATGATCAACTTGGGAACCTCCTCAAACCACTGATGGAGAAGGCGAGCTTTGCTCTACACGAACTAGATTTTCACAACAATGAGGTTTGGATACAGAGCCAAGCACGAACAAGGGAGGCAGCTTCAAATGACTCCAGACCCCAAGGCTGTACCTGCCCACCCGGGCAGCCAGGAGCACTTCGAAGCTGTCCAGTCTGTGTTGACCTTCGGATAGCAGGGACTTTCTCGGACCAAATGAACAGGAGTTTGGACGCTCGCGGACGCGGTAGAAGAGTCGACCTGCCGGGTTATGCTCATCCCCGGAGCTGGTCTCCACCGCAGCACAGTCCCCGGAGTCCATTTTTAGCCCCTGAAGTTCCATGGAACTCAAACAGGTCATCGAGACCATACACCGAGAGCTTTGGAGCGAGGACAGATACTACTTTTTCGTCAATACCAATGGATCATTCTCCTGAACCAGAAGGTCCACCATTCGCAGGCGCCCCCTTCCCTTCGACACCACTATCGAGACCATACGCCAAGAGCTTTGGAGCGAGGAGAGACAAAAGCTCTTCTTCAGACCCAACGGTTCGTCCTTTGACATCAGCCCATAACCATGCGCCATCCGCATCCGCATCCGCAGCAGCAGGAGCCACCTCCCCTTCTACACCACCATTGCCCTCAAGACGGCCAAATTTCGAGACTGGAGGCGGTCAATGTAGCCAAGCGCTCGACATTGAAACCAGAACCGGCGAGACAGACACAAGCCCACCATCTTCCGGCCCCTCTCCAAGAGATTTTCGTCCCGCCAAGTTATACGACGACAATCCTTCCGCGCCAAACCCAGATGATGACCTCACCATGGACGAGAATCCAGAGTATTGGAGAATCGGTCTCGCCGAGTGCCAATCTCTATTCTTTGAGATCCAAGGCCTCCAGGAAGGTCTCCACGCCCATGGCATTGATATAACACAATACAGATGGATGGGCGAACCCGTAGAGTATATCGATTCTGCAAGAGTGGATGGTTTGAGAGGATGGAGATACTCGGATTCGTCTCTGTTTGATATACAGGCCGATGTTTTGCAATGGCAAAGGAATGCTCTTGAGTTCGAGGTCTGGGGGAGGAACATTCCGGTTTTGGGGAGCTGGGAGGATTCTCCTTATAATCCAGAATATCAATCGCAGAGACGAAAAGAAGAGAATGTATATATGGGCGAAGAGACTGGTTGGGAGCGAACGAATGTGCAGCAAGGATGGTTGGAGATCCGAGCGCTGCAAACGCAACTACGGCAACACAAGATAAAGTACAATCATGTCACCTTCACAGATGTAGCCGACATCATAAAGCTCTCAAAGGAGTTCGTAGGCCGAATATTGACAACGGCGGATGTTCTGAGCAAGCAGTTGGACTTTGTAATCTCTCAACTGGTCGACCTTCAGGACTTATGGGAGCGGAATGTGGCTACCCTAGGACCACGGAGCGCTTTGCCATTTTACAGTGGGGAGTTCGCATCCCGTGGAACCGCTGGAGTCCGTATCCCACAGCACGAATGGAGGAACGATCCTCAATGCGTGAAGCTCTGGGACTGGGTGATAGGGATTCAAAAACGCTTCAGGGAGCGTGAGATTCGAGGGTGGAAGGAACTCAAGACGTGGCAGGTCGATGCTTGCAGAGGGAGAGAGGGAGAAACGCTTCTCGCCCGTCAAGCTGGACTTCTTGCGAAGCACATTCAAAGGCTGGACAATGTGTGGATTGCGAATGAAACTGTACTTGGGGAGAAGTTTACTTTTCGAAAACGTAATTCGGAATGGCAACTTAACTGGGCAAGCAGTTGAATCAAGACGACAGGAAAAGTGTCGCAACGAATCAAGGCAAGCAAGACGAAAATGGGTGAAGGTATCGATGAAAGAAGCAAACGCAATTGGCTGCCAAACTAGAGCCGTCTGTCAAGGGCTTTGAATATGGAGACAACTCAATTCGGACAATGATAGAGGCAGCGTTTGTAGCGAGAACTTGAGTCTTGTGGATGTATTGAAAGGTGCATGATTGCTCCATCTATCTAGCGCTTGGCGTCGAATTTTGGAGTGTGATAGTCAAATAGAAATTCATAGACGAGAAATATAGCAGTTCGAAACTTAAATTCCATACTGAGAAAACGAGATAGGAGAATCACCTCCATGCAACTTGGACTGAACGGGAGTTTGGACTACTGCCCTTGGCTGCCAGAAGGGTATTTTCATATTGTTACATAGCATCAAGGTATCTAGAGTTGACCATCTAGGTGACTACCCGATCCCCTCCATCAGTTCCGCTCTCATCCTTGGCCAAATCGTGCTCCTTCAATAATGTCATGATCTCATCCGCACCCCACAAGTGGTGGTAAATTCGTCCATCCTTCGTCTTTCCAACCGTTGCGAACTCAACTATATGGTGTTAGCATGATCCCCGCATTATGAAGCTGGCAACTCACTCTTCTCACTGCTCAACTTGGTTGAATCCATGGTCTTGCTGAGAACCTTGACCGCCATTCCACATGCTTCCTTCAAGTCGCAATCCTCCTTGTAATCTTGCTTCAACAGACTCTGCGCACTGGCATTGTTTGCTCCAACACTGGTAGCCTTCCATCCACCATAATTACCACTGGGATTACTCTGGTAGAGCTGGAATTGTCTTTGTGGATCGTAGCCGGCGTAGATGAAGGAAACACCGAAAGGTCTGAGACCACCATGCTGAGTGTAGCCCTGCTTGAGATCGCATAATCGGCGGACGAGCTGTTCGCAAGGGATGTCTTCATTGTAGGTGAGGAGGTACTTTTGGGCGGCTTGACGGGCGTAGTTTATGAGGATATTGGCATCGGCGGTCATTCCTGCAACGGCGCAGATCATGTTACTGGTAAAATGTTAGCTGAGGAGCATTCTTCGAGAGAGAACCGGCATACTCGTTCAAGATGTAGAGCTTCTCTGCTGAAGTATCCTGCTCCAGAAGCTTGCTGGTGACCTTTCGCTCAGCTGCCAACACAATACCATCCTTTGCCAATATGCCTAAAGCAGTTCCTGCGTGGGAGATGGCCTCAAGAGCATATTCGACTTGATAGAGACGACCTTCTGGGGAGAAGATAGTCGTCTAGAGACATTGTTAGCTAGGATGCTTGGAGAGGCTGGAGCTTGTTGAAGCTGACCCTTGAATCGTATCTTCTCGACATGATAGTAGTTGGAGGATGTGCCTCCTAGTCAGATCGATGGTACGGTATGGCGGATACAGTTGAGGACAGTATATCTTCAATTGTGGGTTGTGGTGTTGTGAGGGTGGTTGACTGGTGCTCTACTGTGTTGTTTTAGAGCTCGATGAGAGCTCCAGGCACAAGCAGCCGCGTCGGATTCACGCTAAGACACCCACACGTGATCCGAGCCTTGCTTGTCAGGTCTTCCGCCTCGTCCAAATTTATTTTGCAAGTATCTACAGCTTCACAATTACCTTCTTGGGGGTTTGTGATGCGCAAACATGTTGAAGTCAACACATAAATCATCTGCGTCCCCTCTTGCAGAAGGCTGGACTGAACACAAAGCTCCGACTGGACATTTATACTACTACAATGCCGCGACGAAGCAATCAACATACACTCGCCCAGTAGCAGCTCCTGCTCCTACTGCGCCAACTCCGCATCCGCCTGCTAATCCGTCTGAAAGCTTTCTGCAATACCAAAGTGTTGGAGGTCAACCAAGTGCTGGATCGACGTTCAACAATGGACCCCCGCAGGGACAATTTCAAGGAGGAAGAGGTGGTTTTGGGCAGAGGGGAGGCAGAGGAGGCCATGGGTCGAGAGATTCAAGACCTCAGCCAACAGACAAACCGATATCCAGGCATCCAATCCCCGACCACGAACCATGGGTATTGGTACACACGAAGTTGGGCAGACGATTCGTTTATAATACGGCGAAAGACCAGAGCTTCTGGCGCATACCAGACAAGCTGAAGGATGGCATTTTGGCGCTCGATCAGCAGAGGATCAAGGAAAAGGCAGAAGCATGGGCGAAAGCAAAAGAACCTGCGGACTCTGGTGAAGCTCCAGGTGCAGCTGGTAGACCAGAACCTGCGAAAGAAACCGCAGCAGATGGAGACGAAATAGGCGACAGTTCTGAATATGAGGAGGTTGAGGTTACAGATGACGAGGACGAGGATGAGGGAAATCCAAGCAAGCGTCAACGAACCGAGGAGCCCGGTCCCGAGGAGCCCGTGGAATTTAACGAGGACGATATCGCGTTTCAGCTTGCTGCAATGGGTCAGGAATATGGTCTGGACCCGGGCGAATATGGCGATGAGAATATGGAAGATTGGGAGGAAGGGGCAGAAGGTGTGGAAATTACCCATGAGGACTCAGCAGCTCTTTTCAAGGACTTACTGAACGACTTCGGAATCAATCCATACAGTCCATGGGAGAAACTTGTGGAGGAGGGGAAGCTTGTTGATGATCTGAGATACACTGCTCTCACGAGCATGAAAGCGAGAAAGGAGGTATGGGAAGAGTGGAGTCGAGAAAAGATCAAGGTTCTGAGGGAACTTCGTGCAAAAGAAGAGAGAAAAGACCCTCGAATGCCATACCTCGCCTTCCTACAGAAGCATGCGAACCCCAAATTATACTGGCCTGAGTTCAAGCGCAAATACAAGAAGGAGCCCGAGATGCGGGACTCAAATATGGCCGACAAAGACAGAGAGAAGTTCTACAGAGATCATATCAATCGGCTAAAACTTCCACAATCAACTTTGAAGTCGGACCTGTTGGCTCTCATGAAAGCTCAGCCTCCATCCGCACTGAATAATGCTACATTGAGTACCCACCTGCCTGCTGCTATTCTGGCAGATATCAGATACATATCCCTTGATTCCTCGTTACGAGATCCTCTAATAGAAGGGTACATTTCGACTCTTCCACCACCGCCAGAGTCGAGTGAAGGGGAAGAGACCGAGGACATGGCCAAGGAAAGGAAGGATCGTGAGCGAAGGCAAAAAGCACTGGAAGACCGCGAGCAAAGAGTCGCAGAGGAGAAGCGCCGACAAAAGAGGAATCTCGAATTCGGCAAAGGAAGGCTGCGAGAGGAAGAAGAAGAAATTGCCAGGGCAATGAACGTCACCAAAAAGGGATTGAAAGACCATCTTATGGACATTGATGGGCCGCCCGCAACATGATCTACAAATTCAAATGATACCCATCAGAACATCCTGACTGCCGCATTTCTAGAGCATCCATAGGTCAGTTGTGATATTATGCCCTCGTTTTGTTATGCATTTGAGCCCCTCTGAATGAAATATTGGAACTTTGAAAGCTTGCATAGCTCAACACCTTTCCTCGGCATCTCCAAACAGGGTATTTCGGAATTCTGGTGTTTTGTATCTCGTGTTACTGTTGACAATGTCAGGATAAAGATAAGCCCTGGCTGTTGTACCCCTGAGCAGCTGGTAGACCGTCGCGCCCCTGCCGTATAAAGCCGAATGCAGCTTCATTCATTCACCGCAAACGCCACAGTGGCCCATTTTAAAAGAATGACCAATGGAAAATCGTACTTGAGATTTTACGCATCAGCCTCAACTATATCCCTGTCCAAAGATAACCACCCTGGAAGCTTATAAGGCTGATCTAGAGCCCAGTTGTTCTCGCATGTCTCTGTCGCGGGAAAGTCCCAGACGACATCAACAACATGACGACTTCACGCCTCAACGAGCTCAATAACGGCATTTACACCAGCTGGGTGCCGTTCATGACCCCTGGTCTGCCAGTCGCGCCAGCATGTTCCTCTGCTATGCACGTCATGCCTGGATCGAATTTGGTCGTCGCATTTGATCCGTTCCAGGGTGTAAATGTCCCTTCAGCCTTGGCATGTTTACCTGCTGAGGTCACACTATCGTGGAGACAGGGCAGTTCTGGGAGCACAAGAACGAGTCTTGGTCCCTTCCATTGTCCAAGTGCTTTCACGACTGCGACTTCAACTGCTTTGAATTCGATTAGCACGAGTGTTTTCTGCTGCCCTTCGTAGGTTTTCCTCGATGCCACAATAAGACCAGTCCACCTTTCACCTCGGCCTCGCGCTCGCTTCTACCTTCAAAGTTTAAAATTCAAGAAGATGTAAGCTGACTTCATGAAGCAACTACGTATACACTAAATCTGGGACCTCACAACAATGCATGTCAACCCTGACATCCGGCTCCATCGTCCCCAAAAGCATCCTGGCACCCTCCGCCGTCTCTACTTCCTGGATCGACGCCACCATCACCACAGTCCCAACCACAGTTCGCGGCGCTGCCGTCGAAGGCTATATCTTCGCAGACTCAACCACCACTTTCAAATCCACAACCTCCAAATTAAAAACATCTACGAAATCCACCAAGAAAACCAGTCCAACTTCCGCATCGTCTAAAACATCAAGTGGGAAGAAAAGGAAGAAGAAGGGCTCTCTTGGTACTGGTGGGCTGGCTGGTATTATCGTTGGGGCCGTCTTGGTTGTAGCACTTATTGTTCTGTTTGTCGTTATTCAGAGGAGGAAGAAGCGGAAAGGGGCCGGGGAGGAGACTGAAGTCGTTGAGGATAAGCGTGTGGATGGAGGAAGCGGTTCAGAGGAGATGCCATCTAGAGAGAAGAGACCGGCGATTGATCATACTCCACTTGTGGTAGGAGAGAATGGGCAGGTTGACCATGGGTCCCGTTGGAGAGATGGTGAGCATGTTCAGCATGCCGCGAAGGGTTCTACTTGATGTTTATTGCTGGCTAATACCCGGATCTCCATGAATGATAGGTATTCCTCTAACTTCATGTCCGAAAGTTCCTATGCTGGGGTGTCTCATATGCTTCGTTACTTTAAACAGATATTATGAAAATAGCGGATTCAAGGCATCCCAGGAGTACGACGATTGACGTTACGACCCTCAAAAGTTCAATTTCATATCGTGTCAGTGTTATGCTCTGTCAAGAGGGATTGACTTCCTTGAAAACATCAAGATTTGCTGGAATTTCCAAATTTTCCAAAAAATACGCAGGAGGGAAAGCCGCAAGGCAGCTCAGATAGGGGTATCACGTGACAGCTAGACCACCCACGATACATGATCTATATGATCGACCTTACAGTATAATTGTCAGTGATCTTGTGTTTCGAATTGGTGAACCATTTCCATTCATTCGTGGTGCATTTCAATGAGTGGCAATATATGTTTCGAAGTCTGCACTTATTTCTTACATAAGATATATTCGAAGAGCCTTCTGCGGCACAGCGACCGATGATTACATTTGATTTTCGGGAGCAGAGGCGATTCTACTTGATCATGAATCCTCTCCGCGTCTTCCAAGATGCGGATTTTCAGCCATCTAGCTCATACTCTTCCTCTACTTTCAAAATCTTCATTAGTTGCTGGCCATCCAGATGATATCGGAACTCAAATACCCCTCGCGTCTCAAGATGAGACCACCGACTCAGACTGCCATAACGTCGTAAGTAATTTCCATCTTCAGCTATCTCTCAGAGTACTCAACAACTCCAGTGTCTCGCTCTCGTCGCCTCTCTGGGCGAGGCAGCATTCTACGACCCCTCATCTTCCCTCCCAGGCTTCAGACAAACCTTCTTCACGTCCCTCCAAAGCGAGCTGATCCCCGCATGTATCGTGACGCCAACATCAGCACAACAAGTCGCGCAGGCGATCTCAATCATCAACCAGCATTCATGTATTTTCGCCGTCAAGTCAGGAGGTCATTCGTCGGTGCCTGGCGCGTCGAATGCACCGGGCGGGGTGACGATCGATCTGAGTGGCATCGATGATATTGATGTTTCGGACGATTTGGAATCGGTTAGAATTGGGACGGGGAATCGATGGGCGGGTGTGTATAGGAAGTTAGAACCTTTGAATAGGACGGTTGCCGGAGGGAGGAATAGCGATGTGGGTGTAGGAGGGTTTGTCCTTGGAGGTCAGTTTTCGCAGCTTGTACACATGATTTTGTCTGAAGTGATGTGATCAGGAGGCATCAGTTTCATGGCACGGAGGTATGGGTGGGCTGCAGACAATGTCCGAAACTTTGAGGTATGTTCCCACCGCTACACATAGGTCATGATTGTTCACATTTCAATGTCAGGTCGTCCTCGCCAATGGCTCTCTCACAAATATCAATCAAGCGTCCTCACCAGACCTCTTCTTCGCTTTCCGCGGAGGCGGCAACAACTTCGGCATCGTCACACACTTTGACATGGACATCTATCCTCAAGGTCAAATCTGGGGCGGCCAAAGTTTCTACTTCATGGATCCAACCGAAGTCGCAGCTCGGAAGGCATCCCTTAACGTCACTTCCGAGCCATTCTCTTTCACTCTCTGGAATGTCAAAAACGCTGTCTGTGTCTCTATGGTGAAATTGGCTTGCAAGCTTCGATATTGTATTGATGGAAAGAAATACTGGCAAGCCGTAGAGGATATCATCGCTTCTGAACAATCGGATCATTGGGCACAGTTCTTAGGAACGTTAACATGGTCGTCGGAGATCGATGCATGGGTTCTTCATACCATGCTCGCATACACCAAGCCTGCGAACAATCCTCCCGTCTTCCAGAACTTCACGTCGCTCAAAGCGTTCAAGTCCTCGAATACCATTCGGAATTTGACAGGGCTGTATGATGAGGTTCGAGATATGAATGTGAGGGGTCGGAGGTACTCATTATTCCGAACCTCATTTTGGGGATACATCTAACAGCAACAGACATTTCTGGGCGACCTCCTCATTCAGACCTTCTGCCGTCCTCATGGACAAGATAAACGATATCTTCATATCCGAAGTCGAGTCCATCCGTGCAGTGAGGGGCTGCCGACCTACTATCATTCTTCAACCTTTGAACATCGACGAAGTCCAGCATTCAAAGAAAAAAGGGGGGAACTCGCTCGGCATTGATGTCGAAGACGTCCCTCTCATCAGTAAGCCAGCCTCCTCTCTCCCGCGAATACTTCATACAGTACTAACAGCCATCCAGTATTCAGCATCGTCTTCATCTGGGACGATCCCAATGACGACGAAGCAATGAAAAGTGCTGGCAATCGTCTGCTTCACCGCAGCATCGAGCTTAGCAAGCAAATGGGTTTGCATCATCGGTACATGTACCAAAATTATGCGGATTGTGAGCAGGATGTCTTTGCGGGGTACGGGAAGGAGAATTGGGATAGGTTGAGGGGTATTCAGAAAAAGTATGATCCCGAGGGCGTGTTTTCGAAATTGCAACCGGGGTATTTCAAGGTGTAGTATCTTCTCCGTGTTCGTTCTTTGGTCGAATATTGGATGAAGCTCAGGTAGAGATAACCACAAAGACTAGCTGCACCTTGTCTCAAGTTCTCGCTTCCGTTCAATTGCACTGTCTCAAAATAGTAGATCAAGATGTCGAAATGTTAATTATCTGAAGTACCGCGCTTAAGCTCATGACAGTGGTATCTGCAATCCACTTAGCTCGGCGGTACCGAATTCGCACTCCTGGAAGTCTCCAGTGTATGCAGTGTAATACTCGACATCGCCTGAATAGAAGAATGGATCCACCGCGGCAAGCCATTCCAGTTCTGGCTGCGTAGCCTCGCCTCCCACTGTTTGAGGCATGCTGAGATCTGTTAGGACTTAGACGAAGTCCTCAAACCTGATTCCGTTGCGCGCATGTGCAGCTGGAGGGGAAAACAGGATGTCCTTGGTGCAGCCGGAGTTCGACGACGATGATGGTTTTGAAGAGTTGTGGTCGATTTACATCCGGGTGCAATCTATTCCGTCTCCAGTAGCGAGATGAGAGGCTGGCGAACAGTGATATGATTGCCCACTCTGGACAGCTGCGACTGTACCAAGAGGAGATGAATTGATTTCATGCTGGTCGCCCAATCTTGCAGAACTCGCGACGGAATCGGTAGATACAGCGCAGTAATCTGCAAACACGCGATCATGCGCAATCTGAACAATATGGTCCAACTGGCCCATCAGTTGTTCTTCCAATGGCTGCGTCTCGTTCTTCTCGACCTCTTCGATTGCTGCTCGAACTACGCGAGGGAGCTCCCGACGGCAGTAGTCGGAATATTCTTCCAGCTCGGATCTATCGTCAGGGGGCTCGAAGTCTAGAGTACTGGCCGTTAGCCATGTCCAGATGACGACGAAATGGGACCACAAGTGGAGAGCCCGAAGCAACTCACATGGCGATGGAGCAAGAGCCTCATGGAAGAGCAGTTGATAGATTTTCTGCCATCTATCCTCCTCAGTCTCTCCTCGATGGCTTTTTTTCTTGCTTTTCAGCTGTTCCGCAATCTCATGCGTGACGCCGTCACCAATATGTACGTCTCGAAGCTCGCAACTTTGTATCCTCGTGAGATATAGTCCTACAGCCTCTTGACTTTTGAATACTTCCTTGCACCTCTGACAAGGATAGATCATATGATGCCTATACAAGTGACCTCTAAGATGAAAGTAGCAAAGATATCAGGCTGTAAGAAATTCCAAGAAATTCGTAAAGCATACTTCACCCTAGCAACATTGTCCAAGGGAGTCAAAGCACATGATCGCCACTGCCGCTTGCTACTCCGGTATGTATCCGGTATGGGCATGCGAATTTCAGCCTGCAAGCATTGTCGTACGGGCGAGACAGTGGGCGTTTCAGCTTCTTGGGATGTCGATCTTCTTGGTCTTCACGGCTGTCATCGCCGTCGCGGTGATGAAGCTTACCCTTCCGGTCACCTTTCGTAATTTCTGATGATAATTCGAGACAACTAGAGGCACAATTGTTGCTTGTCCTCGGTGATGAACCTTGAACATCTTCTGAGCCATGAGCGTCTGTAACATCGTTACTCGCTCTATCTTTTCTATGAACGCCAAAGCACGTCCAGAATTTACCCATCAAGTGATCAACAATTTCTTTCTTAACTGATGATAGAACAGGCTCTGGTCGGTTGGCTGGAAGCCACATCTGATGAATGGAGCACTGATCAGAATCACAGAGACTGTCAGTCAGCTCATCAGTGCTGTATTCGGTGTCGTTGTCCGAGCCGCTGGACGTTCTAGTGTCTGTATGTAATAATGCTGGGCCATCGTTCGAGCTTGACAGGGATGCTTGACATGAAGACCCGCCGACAGAGAACTTCGAATGTGGCGATACTGCTTCAGGCTGAGTCTTTGGCATGAGTCTTGTGCTGATTTCTCGCGAAACGTTCCTCGTGTTTGACGCAAGGTTCCCAGTAACGCTTTCTCGACCGATATTTCCCTCTTCTTGAGTACCCTCTGGTTTCGTTTGGTTGAAAGCTTCAGACTCGCTGCTCTTGAGAGGGAACAGGCATGGCGAAAAACAATTGCTTTCATCTGCATTTACACACCTGAATAGAGACGCAGGTGAAGCGTTACTGTATGTCACATCCACACCAGAGTCGATCGAGTAATTTGAGCCCACTGATCTGCTAGTACTCTGCTTACATTCGCGGGACGGTTCGTTCAGGTGGTCGCGCGAGCGTCCGTCCCCGTAACCACTCATTCTGCACTCCTAAGGACAAAGCCAGAGAAGTCTTCCTAATCGTACTTATGTACGACCCTTCTAGATATCAATTGTGCTTTCTGAGCCCGCCATTCAATCCGGATCAATGCCTACCCGAAGAAATAGCTTACAATATACACAACTGGTGCTTCTCCGAATGAAGCCGAGACTGTCTCTCGACTTGGCTTCGCGAAAACTTGGGTGTGTAATGTTAAATTGGTCGTCAGGAGTTTCACGGCAGCACATGTACTTGGTAGAAGCGATGTGGAAAGTGTTAATCAGGACGACATGCTTCTTCTCATGATAGGCAGGCTCGAAGGCTGAGCCTCAGCCACTAACAGGGATTAACGCACGACTGCGCGAAACGAGATGATGCGCAATTCGCACGTGACACTCAAAACACCAGAGCCAGGAAAACCATCGACGCGATATTGTCAGTTCGCAGATAGTAATATAGATGCGCGATCTCATTGATTATGTTTGGAACTCTGTGTCTTGCTCCATGTGCGTTCTTACCTAGCTATATAAAGACAAATTGAAGCCCACCAAGATGAGCTTCGCCACCGGCCTAGAAGTAAACAAAACCCTCGTCTATTCCTCGACTTCTCCACTTTTTACCATCTAAGTGCTAAATTGTTCCTCAAATTGTCTACTGAACGACTCCTACAATCTCCGTTGCAAAGCTCGGAATCCATTAAATCGATCTCAGACTTCCGTAATATGGCTGATAAGTCTCAAGCTTCTTCCTCGACGCTGAAAGTACACCACCCGACCTGTCCTCGTAATCTCAAAGACAGGTATGTTGCTCAGATCATGAGAGAGCTTTCCCGAGATAGATTATTATTGAGGTTTGAAAAGCTAACTATTTTCCAATCAGTGACTTTCACAATAATCGTCCATACTCGAAGCTTGCTGAATATCTCAACACCCCACCCAACGTGGTTGAGCGACTTGCCGAGCGATGCGAGAAATCATGCGAAGCATATATTGGGAAAGCTCAAGCAACAATAGATACATTCGATAGAATCTTTCACAGGCCACATAGATAGGATGGCTGTTTGGATGAACGGAGCTGGCTTTGCTTGATTTGATGAGAACGCCCGAGAAGCAAATACACTGCCGGGTCTCAGTCATACAAAGTGAAAGGATGTACGACCAGGTTCACGTTGACGTTCGATGCCTTTTTTCTCCCGCGAAAAGCTCCCTCATTCATATCTGGACTTCATGCCTGACCGCTCAACTACATACATCCCATTCTCCCCTTCCCACTCTCTCCCCTTCCCAACGGCCTCCCAGCACATCCCCTCTACGCATCATCAACACCCACCACCCTCCCACTCTCATCCACATCAATCCTCGTCTTCTTCGTACTCTCCTTCCTCGGATTCTTCGCATTAAAGATCTCACTCATCTCCTCCAACGTCTTCCCCGCAGTCTCCACAAAGAAGAAGTAAATCGTCGCAATCTCCACACATATCCACCCAATATACACAATATACAACTTCCACCCGATCGCCTCGATGCCCACACTAATACCATACGTGTTTACTACCATCGCAATATTCAAGAACAGGAAGTTGAGTCCGGAACCTTTGGCGCGGGTGCGGTTCTCGAGACATTCGACGGCGTAGAGGGTTTGTAGGGGGGTGAAGCCCCAGGCGAAGATTATGCCGAAGAGGAAGATGGAGACAATTACGCCGTAGGAGAGGGAGGGGTACTTTTCGGAGGAGGCGGTGAAGGCTGTGAGGAGGATGTAGGAGAAGAGGGCGCCTGACAAGCCTGCGAGCATCATGAAGCGGCGACCGAGGCGGTCGAGGAGTGTGGCGCCGTAAACAGCACCCATCATGGAGAAGATGGGATTGATGGCGTTGATGAGTAGTTGCTTATTTTTGTTTGTGATGCCGGCGTTTTTGATCATAGCGGGCTGTTGTTTGATTGTCAGTTAGTCTTTGTTTTTGGTTTTCCTCGCTTCTTTCTTCGATGTCCCGAATCCCCACCGGAACATCAATACCAGAAGAGGGTGGGGGAACAAGGACTACTGACCATGAAATAAGATACAACGTTATTCCCTGACCACTGCCCAAAGAAACTCATTCCAATAACCATGTACAATCTATATCTTGCGCCTCTCGTGTTGACCAACTCTCTAAAGTCCCACCATGGATTGTCATCCTTGGTGGCGTGCAAGTTGTCAATGACCTCGTGATATTGGAGTTGCACGACAGGCGAGTTCTCATCTCCTTCGCCGTGGTACTTGGCGAATATGGCGAGGGCTTCTTCCCGGCGGTCTTGGGCGATGAGCCAACGTGGGGACTCGGGGAAGAACATAATGAGGACCATGACGATGGAAGGTAGACCGGCTTGTACGAGGGTGGGGATTCGCCAAGCCCAGGAGGACGTGAGGTTCCTACAAATGTTAGCAGGTTATTTTAGAACCTTGAGATGTGGATCATTACTTGTTGGATCCGTAGGTTGTCCATCCAGCGAGGATATTTCCCAGCCACCAGAAGTTGTTGTACCTGAATATGTCAGTGAATTTCTCCATCCCGAAAAATATTAACGCTTACATTCCAGCCATGGTTCCTCTGTACGCAGGATGGGCTAGTTCGACGGTGTAAGCGGGTCCAGCAGCGGATGCAAGCGCAGCACCAAATCCAAGCACGAATCTGCCTCCCATGAATTGTCCTCTCTCGTGAGCCGAAGCTTGGACAGCAGTACCGATCAAGACAATAGCACAGCCGACAAAGATACAGATTCGTCTGCCGTATCCATCGGCAAGGAAGCCACAAAATGGAAAGGCAGCAATCTGTCCCAGGTTATAGATGATGAAGACGAGACCAGTTGATGAGCCAGCGGTGTCCATCTTAAAGGTTTCAAGGTAAGGGGTCATGGCGTTGATACTGCCCATGAGGGAGGAATCTGAAAGTTGTTAGTATGATGCAGCATATTGAAAGCGATCAAAATAGACTTACCAAATCCATTCATAGTACTGACGAGGTAACCTATTCCCATAATGAAGTACAGCTGCAACATGCTCTTGGACCAAAGAGATGGCTTCTGTGCAGCTACAGCGGCGGCCAAGGCGACCGAAGCTGCTTGGATCTGGACGACATTTCCTGAAGCAAGCTTCTCATCGATATTGCTTGAGACATGGTGAGCATCTGTGCTCTCGTAGTGTTCAGCAGCAGTATCGTTAGGTTTGGGAGCAGACATGATGAGGACTGTCGTGATTGAAGGACCAAACAAAACAGGCGAGAGAGGGAAAAGAAGCGTCCGCTTGAACCCGACCTCGTGGTAAAAGGACGAGGGTAATCATTTGGTATTTAACTCCTCCACCCTCCAGCATCCAGCATGCAGAACCAAGATCTAGTCTCGCGGCCATTCTTCCCCCGAACATTGCCCGGCTTCGAAGACAATGCATGGAGATGAACCATGCCTACTCCGGATATTGTCCGTTCCCCGCGTACAAGCAACGCCCCCCAAGCGCCCCATACAAATCCCGGAGATCTGGCCAAGAAACGCCTAGCCTTTCTGGCATTGCTTGCACGGGTTCTGAAGGCAACGTGGTAGAGAGTATGTAGAGGGTATGATCGAGGTGGAGTTGTGGCTGAAAGTCTGCAATGGGACTGGACAATGGCAATTAGACGCCGGAGTAAAATACCAAGTGAAGGACCCTGAGGGTCTTCTCTTGCCTACCGTGGACAAGTGAAAGTCTGGAAACATCTTGGAGACTGGCATCCCTAGAATAATTCGATCACTGCAGCCAATTGCCTCCGTTGATGCAGAGATAATGACAGCTGACAAGACTTTTGAAGTAGAATTGCTCGGGCCGATATCTGAAAGTCCTACCGAGGTATGGCGTGCATACCGGTGGCTGTAAGTTCATTCGTATGTGGCTTGAGATGTTCTCGTGAACTCCATTTGCTTGGAGTCGACTATACGCCCCAGCTCTTGAAAATCAGACCTTGCCACCTTAACACTCTTTTGAAGGTAATGGCGGCAGTGGCAATGACTGATAAGGACAACTTGTTGAACATATTTGAGAGAACGGCAGACGTTCTAGCCATTTTGCCCCCAACCCAGATTATCGTTCTTCGTTAGCCGCGGGGGGAAGATGGGATGCGGGATGTGGGGAATGGAGATTGGAGCGTGAAAATTCTGGTTGACACGAGTCAGAAGACACTGATGGCTGTCTGTTTACTGTACGAGTAGGCCCATACATTGGGGTTACCCCACCTTGGCTTGGCTCCTCTCGCTTCATCCAACGGCAATCCAACAACACCCGCGGATTAAGTGGTAGGATCTTGACACCAACATGTAATAACAGCATTTCACCTGCATCTCATACCTTAGCAATCTTTGCATTCAATGTATCTGATACACTTCTACCAGAAAATATACTCTGCCGTCATTGATGATTCAACCGGAGTGAGATAGTCCGAAGCCTCCTCCAGAAGCATCACCGGTCTTCTTGCCGCACCACCCCATCCTATGCCGTTCGATTTCCGCCTGAAAACCGACTCTTGTCAAAGTAAACAGACCGGCAGTGGAGACAACTTGCATGCAACATCGCTGTAGAGTTTCAATTCTGTCTATCACGAGCCAACAGTCTGGGTGCAGAGGTGGAAAAAAGAGGGGGAGAGCCAAGCCCCAAGCAGCAAGCCCACCCCACTGTGGATAAAGCCTGGGACACCAACGTTCCCCGATTTCCCCGATTCCCCGTCATCCCCGATAGGTGAATCATTCCAACGTGGACCTGGCTGCCAACACTACTCCGAAGGACACTATATCAAACATGGCTCAAAAGTCTCAACTTCCACAAAGGCCATCGTTGCCAGCAAATATCTCAACTGACTCACTTGGCTTTGTACATATAGATCTCCCCGCGAAAAGTCCAGAGACATCAGAAAGAACAGACTTCAATATGGCGGAGACTCACACATTTCCCAAAGATCTCCCGGATTGGAGCAATCTGAAGGTCCTCCACAGAAACACTCTTCCGGCAAGAGCTTCTTTCTTCCTGTACAATACTCCAGAGGATGCATTGACACGTGATGTGTCCAAATCAAAGACTTTCTCTTTGTCTGGAACATGGAAATTCGATGTGGCGAAGAGTCCTTTCGATACACCCGAGAATTTTCATGAGCCGAAATATGATACTTCAAAATGGGGAGATATCGAGGTTCCTGGCATGTGGCAATTGCAAGGCTATGGAAAGGGCCCAAAGTATGTGTTTGCAGTTTCGTTCGAGAATGTGGTTGTGTTAACAAGCGAACAGTTACCTCAATATCAGATATCCCTTTCCCGTTGATCCGCCTCATGTGCCGTATGATGATAACGAGACTGGAAGTTACATTCGAACTTTCACTGTTCCAAAGTCATTTAAGAATCATCAGCTGAGATTGAGGTTCGAGGGTGTCGATTCGTCGTATCACGTTTGGGTAAATGGCACAGAAGTGGGGTACTCTCAGGGATCGAGAGAGCCATCTGAATTCGACATCACTTCTCTAGTGAATCTCGAAGGAGATAACACTGTTGCCGTTCGGGTGTATCAATTCTGTGATGGTAGCTATATTGAAGACCAGGTAAGTCAATATAAGCAGCTCATCATAGAACGCACACATTGACTTAAGCTAGGACCAATGGTGGTTGAGTGGAATCTTCAGAGATGTAAACCTACTAGCATTCCCCAAAGCTCACATTCAGGACTACCAGATTGAGACCAAGCTGGACTCCGAGTACAGAGATGCCACTCTCAAGATCAGGCTCGACATGAGCGAGAACTCTCAAGTGGATGTCAAACTATTGGATGCCTCCGGAACCACAATCGCAACAGTTTCTCAAAAGAGCGCCGCAAACACACATTTCAACATTCCAGTCAAAGACCCTAAGAAATGGACAGCCGAAACTCCATACCTCTATCAACTCGTGATCTCCACGCCAGACTGTGCAGTCCAGCAAAGAGTCGGATTCCGCACAGCTGAGCTCAAAGATGGTGTCTTTATCGTCAACGGTAAACCAGTCAAGTTTCGCGGCGTCAATCGTCACGAGCATCACCCCGACCATGGACGGGCTGTCCCGTACGATTTCATGGTCAAGGATCTCCTTCTCATGAAAACTCACAACATCAACGCTATTCGCACATCCCATCAACTTAATGATCCTCGGATGTACGATGTTGCAGATGAACTTGGTCTTTGGGTCATGGACGAATGCGACCTCGAATGCCATGGGTTTGGCGAGATCGATGAGAGTGCCATCCCGGAAGAATTCAAGCATCTTCCCGATATCGACAAAGTGGCAATCAGAACAAGAGATCCAGGCCGCTGGACTTCAGATAACCCGGAGTGGGAAGAAGCCTACGTCGATCGTGCTCGTCAAGCTGTGACCAGAGACAAGAATCATGCTTGTATCATCATGTGGTCTCTTGGAAATGAGGCGTTCTATGGCCGCAATCACCAGAAGATGTACGACTTCATCAAGGCGTATGACCCAACGAGATTGATTCATTACGAGGGTGACTATGAAGCCAAGACTGTAGATATCTACAGTCGAATGTACGCTTCGGTAGACGACATCATCAATTTTGCTACCGAGAGCAAGACTTGGGAGAAGCCGATGGTTTTGTGTGAGTATGTCCATGCCATGGGAAATGGACCAGGAAACATCAAGGAGTATATTGATGCATTCTACAAATATCCAAGGCTCATGGGTGGCTTTGTTTGGGAATGGGCAAACCACGTGAGTCATGCCGATCGGATTTGCAGAATCTTGCTGACGAGAACAGGGTCTGAGAACGAAGAACGACGAAGGTGTAGAGTATTATGCTTATGGTGGAGATTTTGGCGATGTACCTAACGATGGCCACTTCGTCATGGATGGTGTCTTGCATTCTGATCACAGCCCAAATCCAGGTCTGATTGAGTATCAGAAGGCCATTGAGCCAGTCCAGGTACTTGGCGGATCCAAAGACAAGGTCAAGATCATTAATCGCTATGACCATGTTACTCTGGACCATCTCAAGTGCGAATGGACACTCGTAGGAGACGGATTCAGGACAGCTGGACAGGAAGTCAAGATTCCAAAGGGTTCGTTCACTCATCTCTCACTCTTGACATATATTGACCAATATAGACGTCAAACCAGGAGATACAGTCGAGCTGGAGATTACCGGCCTCTCAGATCTCCCATCCCAAGAAACCTACCTCGAGCTGAACTTCACCCTCCGCTCTGCTACCAACTGGGCACCAGGGGACCACCTCATAGCTTGGGGCCAAGTCCAACTCCACGGTCCCCCAACTTTCCCGCAACTCAAAGCCCTGGCCACGCCCTCTGCCCCCAAATACAAGCAAGTTAGTCCGCAACTTCTCGAGATCACTAGTTCCAAGGGCATCCAATGGATCTTTAACATCGTCCACGGCACCCTCACATCCTGGAAATCCCCGTCCGGCGAGAACCTCATTGTCTCCCCACCCGTAATGGATTTCTACCGCGCCCAAACCGACAACGACGAGCCCGTCGGCCGCTCCTGGACCGGTTCCCGCCTCCACCAAACCAAGCCCCACGTCCGCTCCGTCTCCTGGTCCAGCACGCCAGACAACGTAACCATCACCGTCGAAACACGCATCGCACCCCCCGTCTTCGAATGGAGCGTCAACGTCCTCTTCACATACACATTCACGTCATCCCACCTCTCCATCAAAGTCGCCGGTGAGCCGCGCGGGAATAACTTCCCCTCTGTCTTCGCGCGTATCGGTCTCACGCTATCACTTGCTGGTATCGAGACTGCAGAGTGGTTCGGTCGTGGACCGGGCGAGTCATACCGAGATAAGAAACTCAGTCAGAAAATCGGGAACTTCTCATCCGCCATCGACGATCTGTTCACAGATTATGAATTTCCCCAGGAATCGGGGAATAGAACTGATACGCGATGGGTTGAGTTTAAGGGGAAGAATGGGGGGTTGAAGGCTAGTTTTGCGGATTTGGACGAGGCGAGTTTCTGTGCGACGCATTATGATACGACTGCGTTGGATGAGAGTAGGCATCCGTATGAGTTGAGGAAGAGGAGGAGGGAGGAGACTGTTGTGAGGTTGGATTGGGCGCATCATGGACTTGGTACGGGGAGCTGTGGACCGTCTACTTTGCCGGAGTATGAGTTGAAGGCGGGGAAGTTTGAGTATGAGATTCTGCTAGAGTAGGTGTATTGTGCTGGTTTTTGGGAAGCAGATTCGACAAGTGGATTGGCATCTCGACAGATGATTTAATGCGCTGAATCTGTAGCATGGATCGTGCTGGATGCTGGACCGCTACATAGATCGGCTTAGGAGATCCGAATTTGAAAGAAATCACTTGGGACCTAGTAGGATGAAGGTAGAAAGGCGATAGCACTGGATTTCCTAGATACGTAGGACAATATTTGATTGACTTGCATACTGAATGCTAGATTTCCGAGCACTGTAGTAGTAAACTGTACCACATGAAATTAGAAGAGCATCATCAGAAGGGCCATAGATAGACTGCAGTGCGCCATACATGTGCAGCTTCTTGTAGTACCCGGAAACTAGTGAAAGCTTCTTTTGAAAACTCCCTGGCCATCATGATGATGCAAATTTCGAGCGTAAGATCTGGGTTCAGAAATGTCAAAAAAAAAGTCGCAAGAGTGCATTGAATACTCATACATAATACAGCTTCCGACCGCCCATAACACCTAAAATTAATCCCGCAACGCCATGTTTTTCATTACCATCCACCTCTGAATCCCCTCCCTCTACCTCTAAACCCACCTCCCCTCCCTCCTCCACCTCTTCCTCCGAACCCTCCCCGTCCTCCATATCCCCCATCCCCATATCCACCATCGAACCCTCTTCCAGCAGGACTATGATCCCCCTCATCCGTACTAACCATCGGCCTCCTCGTCCTCAACTCCTTCGGAAACGCATCAAACGTTTTCCGCATCTGCGCATATCCCAGATGCATCTTCCCATAAAAGTGATCCGCCAACCGCCTATCGTTATCCAGCCTCGAAAGGTACGCACCACACACATCGCACACCTGCAACTTCTGGTGTCCAGACGGCCCACTCGTATCACTCAACGCCTTTAGTTCCCTCTCCTTGTCAGCCTTCTGCTGCATCGCTGAGCGAATCCTGTAGAACTCCTCATACGCCCTCGAAACCTCCGACTGCTCGCCCAAGACTTGAATCTCCATCAATCCACTCTCAATGCTCTTGCTCAGATCCGAAATATTCTTCAGGAGCGCATTCGTCTGTCTAATCTCATCCGGTGTCTTCTCCAGCCTCCTCTGCGCAACATCGATCCGACGATTGCACTCGTCGATGTATTTCTGTAGGTCGCGCATGTAGTCGTATTCGAAGCCCCATTTCTGGCGTTGCGACTCGGGCGCGGCTTCGTACTCTGTTTTGAGGGGTTCTGAATGGACTTTTGGGCAGGGTCCCAGGTCTTGCTTGGTGTTTGTGAAGAGGTCGTGTGGACAGGTGCCGGCGAGGAAGGATCGGCAGACTTTGGGGTCGGTGATGGAGAGTTGAGCGGCGCGAGAGGAGGCGCTGGCTCCCATGAGCTGCTCTGGAGGGGATTAGCTGGTGGTAGATGAGGGGGAAGAGGTAGCAAAGAGCAGCAATGATATGGAATAGAACCAGGGGTGGAACTTACCAAGCAGCTTTCTCTGTTCTGCCGCCATCTTTAGAAATCGTTGTCTGTCTCGTTGTGCAGCTGTGCGACGGCGAGGTCGGAGATGTGGTTGTTGATCAAGACAAGGCGCGGCTGAAATTTGTTCGCAGCCGCGCCTGAAAGGCTCGCGCTAAATCTCAGGAACAGCGGACGGCGCGGGCGCGTCTCACTCAGTAGAAGCTCGGCTACAGCACTCATTCATCGGAGGCATTCTGAAAAAAGTAAATACTTCAATGCGCCGCTGCTCATAACAAAATATATCCTCGGCGCTGGAAGCCATGCGTCAATTCCAGTCTCTACTGCTCTTCCTCAGCATCCTCTTCTTCAGTCCCTCGCGGTCCCACGCTTCCGATTACCACGAACAGCTCGTCCTTAGACCTCTCCATCCCTCCCTCCTTCTCGCATCCTTCAACTTCCAGAGCAATACCACACTCGCTTCTTTCGACCAGCAGAACTTCAGATACTTCCCTAGATCGCTAGGTCAGATTCTACAACATGCCAACACAAGAGAGTTGCATCTACGGTTCAGTCTAGGGAGATGGGATGCAGAGAGTTGGGGCGCAAGACCGTGGGGAGGGGCTAGAGAAGGAGGGACAGGTGTAGAATTATGGGCTTGGGTTGAAGCTGAGACGGATGAAGAGTGCGTATCCTAGGGCAATTATTGGAACTATATTAACAGAATCAGGGCCGATGGACGGTGGTTGACATTGACAAATGCGCTGTCTGGCCTCTTTTGCGCTTCTCTGAACTTCATAGATTCCACGAGAACGATCAGACCGGTTATGTCTTTCCAACCCGCTGGAAACCATGCCAATTCGACTGGGGAGAATTTACACTTGCTTCATGGAACGCTACCTAGAGAAGTGGTGTGTACGGAGAATTTGACCCCCTTTCTGAAGTTGTTGCCTTGTAAAGGCAAAGCTGGTATCTCGAGTTTACTGGATGGGCATAAGCTGTTCGATGCTAGCTGGCAGAGCATGTCGATTGATGTGCAGCCGATATGTCCTGCAGACGGGAGTGAATGTCAATTGCAGATTACACAGACTATTGACATGGTCCTGGATATTCAGCGGTCAAAAAGACCTAGAGGTATGTTATTCGAGCCGCATTGAATGCATGCCTGCTAACATATCAAAGACAATCCCATTCCAAGACCAGTTGCCTACGAAGAGCTCAAATGCAACACATCGAAACCATACAACTCCCACGATACCTGCTTCCCACTGGACACTTCAGCCCAAGAGGAAGAATGGAGTCTCTCCCAAATATTCGGACATTCTCTCAAAGGACCCTGTCCCCTCGCAACAGACGGCATAGATCCAGTCTGTATAGATGTACCACATGCCCGCAATGTATACACCTCTCACGGCGTTCAAGAACACAAAGACACCACCGGCTACAAGCGATGTTTCCAGCTCAATCCCGAGGGCGATTTCGAACTTATCCTCCCCGAACAAGACATCTCCGAAAAGTCACCCCTTGAACAACCCCTCCTCTACGCAGAACGCTCTTTCATCGGCTACGGTCAAGAACGCGGCGGCGTCCAAGCAATCCTCACGAACCCCTCTCTCACGGAATCCGTCGATTTCGTCTACATGGAGTCCCTCCCCTGGTTCATGAAACTCTACCTGCACACCCTAAAAGCCAAAATCAACGGGCAAGACAAATCCGTCATCCAGGAAATGTACTACCGGCCAGCACTCGACCGTAAGCGCGGCACACAGCTCGAAGTACGGATTTTGATTCCAGCGAACTCAACTGTTGTCCTTACATACGATTTCGAGAAAGCCATTCTCAGGTACACGGAATATCCACCTGATGCCAACCGTGGTTTTGACATTGCACCGGCGGTCATCACGATTGGCGATGTTAGTATTCGCACCACGACATTATTGTTACCTCTCCCTACCCCGGATTTCAGTATGCCGTACAATGTGATTATCCTCACGAGTACGGTGATGGCGCTGAGTTTCGGGTTTATCTTTAATCTCTTGGTGAGGCGGTTTGTGGGCATAGATGAGGCAGAGAAGTGGGATGTGAGGGCTGTGAGGTTGAAGATTGCGGCGGTGGTGAGGAGGTTTGTGAGTAGATTCAGCAAAAAGGAGAAAGTAGAGAAGAAAGAGTGATTTTTAGAAATGTAATGAATATGATCCATTGACTGGTCTGATTTGCAATTTCCGATTGTGACTAAAATTGGAGATCGAACTGCTCTTCTTGATCGCTCTTTTGGAGATGGTTCTTTTTCAAATGGCAAGTAGTCCTCCTGGCGGTGTACATGGCAAGAGTAGATGTCCTGTCTTCTGATTCTTTCGTGCGGGAACGGCTCTCATGGAGGAGGTACCAAAATCCAATCTTCAAAGCTTCTCATCATAGACACAGATATCTCACGTCGGAACGAGTATGGCTCGGGCGCTTGCACCCCTCACGCCTAAAAATCACATATCACTACGACAAGCATATACCGATTCGCCAGAACCATTCCATTTCATATCTCAATCAGAACTATCTGAGTTCTCCAGGCAAGCAAAGCCACCCCTCAAGTCCGTAGACGAGTATTTTGTATCCCTACAACGCCAACTCCATTGCCATGCTTTCATTCCATGCTTCTAATATCCCCTCCACCCTTCTTAGGCGTCGAATTTCAAGTCTTTGACCACTGGACTCTCAAACTTCTAATTTCTTCTCTTCAATCGGCGTAGCCATTTCCTCTGCCCAGTCACCAGCTGGCTTCTCAATCGTTGGCGACTTGACCTTCTCGTCGGAGGTGATCTCTGTCTTTGATGTCTCTAGTGCCTTCCCAGGTGTTGGTAATGACGGGAAGTCTTCTGCGTTGGGTACGGCGGCGTTCGAGTTTCCTGCTTTTCCTCCTCCACGACCACCACGACCGCCTCGCCCTCGACCTCTAATTTCGAACCCACCACGTCCCCTAGAATTTTGCGTATCCTGTCCCTCCTCACCATCATCCACCGAGTATCTACTCCCAGCCAACCCACCACCCCTAATAACGCCCCCATGCCCACCCCTCACAAACTCCGAACTCCTCCCCTTCCCCCTGCCATCCACAATATCACTCTCAACCTTCTCACTATCCCACTCTCGTCCCCCCTGCGCCTTCATCTTCCTCTCCCTATTCTTCGCCCGCTCCATCTCCATCACGCGCTCGTTCTTCTTCTCCGCAATCGCCTTCTCGCGTCGCTCCTTGGCGAGCTCTTTCTCGCGGTGCTGGAACGCGGCTTGGTCTGCTTCGGTAAGGCGGTGTTTCTCAGCTTTTTGTTTGTTTAGAATTGCCATTTTGGCCATCTTTTCTGTAAGTTCTTCTTCGGTGAGTTTCTTGTGTGCGGGCCCGCCTGTGGCGGATCGGTCGCCGCGTACAGCATGCGTTCTTGTGTTGTTATTGCTGCTGCTATTCTCTGTTGCAAGTGGTGTGTTTGAGGAGGTATGAGGTGGCGGGGAGTCGGATTGTGTGGTGTTGGAAGGTGGGATTGAAGTTGAGGTTGTATTTGAGGGAGCGGCGGTACTTATAGGAGCGGAAGGCGATGATACGGCCTGCGAGACGGAGACGGAGGGAGAGGGAGAGGACTCGGCAGGTGGTGCGTATCTGGATTGGCCTAAGCCGTTTGATCCTCCGCGACCACCGCCTCGTCCTCTCCGCTCTCTTCCGCCGTCTTGTCTGCCGCCGTTGCGCTGCTGGTTTTGCTGCTGGTGGTGGCTTGGACCTGAACCTGGACCTGCTGTGGCCGGGGTCGTGGTTGGGTTGGGAGGAGGGGTTGGGCCTGGTTTGGTTGCTGCAGACCGAGGCTGATCGTGGATAGAGGAGGGATCTGGTTGTTCAACAACAGTGGTCGGCGTTGGAAGAGGTTCGAACTCATCGGCGAAGAGGTCGTCGTCCTCTCTTGACTGCGCGAACTCGTCCATCCTGGCTGCGCTGGTGGAGGAGGGGCAGCCAACACCGCAGATCGAATGAATGTATTGGCGGGGGGTGCGACCGAGCTTGGATCGATGGCACGGCGATATCTCTCAAGGGGAGCAGTGCCTTGAGGAATCGTACCAAATTCAACGGAGGCTGGAGTACGCTTCTTCTTGTTCTTTGGAGTATTCGCAGCGTTGGGGATGTCGATTGGGGAGGAGGTGGCAGAAGGAGAAATTGAGGAGGGGTTGTGGCCGTCCATAGTGCATTCACTCGAAAGGCGGTGGGGTAGCGTTGGCGGAAACGGTTAGCCTCGAATAGCCGAGTGGCTGGTGTTGATGTTGACTGCAGAAGGATGGAACTTGGTTGCGCAAGATCTTTTTGAATCGTGCTGTGATTGCTGCCTAAGAATTGAATCATTAGCGATCAGGTTGTTGTCATTTGTAAGAGTGAATCTGTCATCGTATTTTGGAAAGTGAACAGTTGCTGAATGTTCACGATGGCTTGGCAAGTGGTGGCCGCTTCAGCCATCTTTGTTTGGTCAACGCGCTCATCATGAGCTAGGTAAGTTTATAATAGACACTTGAACTAGATAGTATTCTCTGGTGAACCATTTCAGTTCTATAAAGTAACTTTTAACGTAAGTCAATAGTTTTATCTTGTTATTTTTATAGGTAGAGACCTTCATTTTGGCGAGAAAGCCTATTTCTCAAATAAGCGAGACCAGCCACTCCACACTTTCACATCATGCTTCCAAGCACATTTGAATCGGGTTACTTCAGGCAGTGAAGTCCTTGGATGGAGAACCTTTCTTTGCTTGTGTATCCATACCTTGGTGTTCAACCCCTGTACCCAAAAATGCTGACAATAGACAAGATCGTCTTTGTTTTTTTTCATCAAGCAGCTATAGATGAATCCACAGCCACTAGCCAGACGCCGAATTCTTACTGTGTTCACTGGTAACAGAAATAATAATCTTGAGTTCTCATGGCAATTTTGCTGTAGCAACATATCTCCTTACGGAAATACACAAGAATGTTCCCAGAATTTGGATTGGACTTGCCCAGAATCCTCATCATACTCTGACCCTAATGAGCGGATGTTACTACAAGTACCATTCTCTTCTCCCTCCAGCAACACTCATCTTCATTGAGATAGAAATTCCACTTTGATCTTCCTGCATGACGTCTTGGCATAGTCTGGAAATCTTCACATCCGGACAGTACACCAAGTCGAGACCAAGACGCTCGTCCCATCCATGAAAGCAACAAGTCGGAAATCCCCCATCGACTTTGGCTCTTTCGTCAATCAAACCTTAGATTCCAACCAAGGTAAGGCTCTAGACAAGGATATCAAGATTTCCCTTTCAAAGTGACCAACATGTGATGTCGACCATGTGGAGAAGTTGCTCCCCGATTTCCTGTGCCTCTCGGTCACTCCTCGTCGGCTGGCTAAAGGGCAATCTTCTAATCTGCAATAACGGCGAAGCAAGTTTTGGATCAGAGATGTATAGATACCTAGAATCCAAATGTAACGCCCCATAGCTTTGCCGTGTTGGTCCTTGCTCTTTCCGTGGGGAAGCTAAATTGATGTTGGTTTTGAGAATAGCCTGAATAGATGACCAACATTGACATTCTCAGAGATGACGATTGCCAAGCTTCATGTGAATATCTTCAGGCGTGAAGAGCGTCGAATAACATATATACTGGTCTCTCCTGCCATCGGGCTGGGATTATGGAAAGGAGAGTAGCTCAGCAGCTCCCATTGAGAAGGAATTCTTTGAAACCCGCAGAACTTCTCTGAACCTTTCAATAGTAGCTACCTGAACAAAAACCTGTTCACGCGTCTCAGTCCAGTACTAGCTCTTGAAGTCTGGCAGCAGTAGCTACCACAATGAGCGTCGAGATCACGCCTCCCCCCTGACGCCTCTCTCGATATCTGACCACCCCATCTCCAAATCCGAAACCACTTCTCCGTACACTGCCACGACCGCAACTTCAAAAGCGTTACCGTTTTTGACGAGGCCGGACAAGAACTATTCAGCGCCCAAAGTCCCGACGTGAAGTCCTGGTCATGGCGTCGTACAGTGAAAGGCACATCATGCCTCCCTCTTTTCGAGCTCCGCCATTTCAACTACCTGACCGAGAACAACTGGCTGGTAGAAAGTCCCTCTGGACGCGAGATCGCAAAGATCAAGCATACATCTCGTTTCGCCAAACAGCACTCGGCTTTGGACATGACCGTTCATAATGAAGCTGACAAGGGCAACGAGGTGGAACTTCATGTTCGGCCACAGGATCGAAGTGCAGTCACGACTTTGGTCACTCTCAATGATGCTTGTATTGCGGTGATCCAGCTCACTGGCTCAAATGAAATCACGGATCTGAGTAATGCTGATAGATCTACACGGTCTGTCCGTGTTGCCAGTGGCGTCGACCTGCCCTCGTAAGTAGACTACCGATTCGGATACCTACATGTATTAAAGCCTCACTAAATATACAACTAGATTCTCGTTATTATTCTCTGCCGGGCCGAGATGCATCATGTGTTTAGAAAGTAATATTGAACCATGCAAGAATAGGGGAATTGCCAATAAGGCTTGACCATGACCTTTTCTGTGATGACTATTGGAGGACTTCAGAAATCCGTCAATGGACTTTCAGCGTAAGGGTTTACAACGAATGTCGTTCAACGGGTTGTTCGACTTTGTCGTTTGCACGAGGTGTATTCTTGCCAATAATACTGCAGGAATTAAGTAACAAGACCTTGCACATTCACTTCGACGTCACGTCTCTTGGCACCTGTCGGCTAGTTTTGTTTCCTTGTAAATCTAGGTAGAATAGTCATGAAAGCCTTTCTATTGATATTTTCACTATTTGATCACCTGGAGCCAGCAGTGGAGTCTTTTGCCAGTCAGAATCATGACCAGTATTCAACATCGGCGCCCTGTTTTTACCCTTAAGTGGACTTGCTTCATTCCGGAACTGGCTTGGTTCCAAATGCAGTTCTTGACCTCAATACCTTTTCACCGCTTGGCTGGTACTGGTACGTACAAGAAAATCATCAGAATCGGTAGATATTTTCGGATTAGAACTACGTACGATCTAGTTACATAAGGTCAATCGATCTTTCGATCAACCGATGAAGCAAACAAGGAGATTAATTTGTGGGCATATAGTATCCCGGACATATGAGTGGCTATTCTAATACGCAAAGAGCATGAATATGCAAGAAAGATAGACAAGAATACGACAACAACAAAGAAAAAAAGGAAACATTCGTCAAATGCGTGTGATGCGCTGTGATATGATGTGCCAAGTGTCATAACCGGGACCAAAGAAATTTGTTTGTGGAAAGGTGTCTCACAGCTCCATGCTGTCCAATCCCTCCGTCCCAATGCACCGATTTCATCCTGCCAATCCCACTGATATCCAGCCTCCTGCTCTCATGAAGGCTAATCAATCAAATGTCCACCCAGAGATCTCAACTTAAAAGAAAAATGGTCGTTGACCAGTCTAACCGAGTCTTCGTTCCACCCGGTACTATTCAATGTTACCACATCCAAAGCCAAGCATCCACATTCGCTTGATTCTTCGCGAACGGCAGCACATACAACAACATCAGCCACAAACACCACAACTTAAACGTCTGTCTATCAGCCGCCAAATCCTTCTTAATCAACGTCCGAATCGCAATCGTAAACCCCAGGAATATCGGCAGTAGATATCCCGCCAAAGACAACTGCCAGAACGCCGGCGCGATAAACGAGAACGCGATGATGGTAAGCGCGTTGATCCGCCGCGTCTGGAAGTCGCCAATCACAATCGGCAACGTCCTCCTAAACCTCATGCGATCGCCTTCCTGATCCTCCATATCCTGAAATTGGATCGTGCAAGTGATGGCCGCAGCGATGACGGCAAGCCAGTAATATGTCGTGAGGTTGAGCGAGCCGCATGCTACTTGGGCGGCACCGGCGCCGAAGGTGGTGAAGCCGAGCGCGTTGTTGATGTGTCGAATCATGAAGTTCTCTTCAGCGGCGCCGAGGTCGTTGTAGATCCATGTCAGGACCATCAGGAATAGACTTTCTTTGCTTCCGCCTAGATACAGTGTTGTGAGGAAGACGGCGGGGATGGAAACTAGGAGGATTCGGCGCGCTTCTTCGGATGTGAGGCGTCCGGATGGGATGGCGCGCCATGGCTTGTTGATGGAATCTTCTACGACTGAGTTTGGCAGTCGCTGGTTTGAAAGATTGAATATCCAGAGGTTCATCCATGTCCAGACGATGGATTTCAAGAGTCTGAAGAGAACGGTATGAGGGTCTGATATTGGTTCCGTACTTAGGACTCCAGAGAGGGCGGCTGTGAATGCAAATGTTGTAGCAGGGAGGATCGTGGTCTTCACATCACTTTTGGTGATGAGAAATGCGGTCTTCACATGGAAGAGAAACGTCCGATCCTGGTACGGAGTCAGCATACAATATGTAGATATTTCGAGCGATGAGATAGATACCTCTGTTTGCGGAGGCAATTTGCCCTCCTCTGCATACTCCAAATCCAATGTTCCCATCATCGTTCAAGCATCTCGACGTCAATCAGCACCAGATAGAAAGTCGCAATGTACCACAAACCGGCAGATGCAGCATAAGTATGAGGGAGGGGGGACATTCGATACCTGGGTTGTCGAGCGTCCGTCGACAGTCTACCCAAAACGAACTACCACACCCACATACTTTTCTTTCGTTTGGCCCACCCTCCACCATGAGAGGAAGTTTTCATTGGCATCGGCGAACGATGCCGAGTATTGATATCAAATCGTATGATCGTATCCACCTATGGCAAAATGTTCCAAGCACCAGATCCAAGCCATGAGGTCTAGACGGGTTGAGAACTAGGTCGAATACGCACGGCCCGGAGATGAGGCCTTATGAAGACATCATGGGCGAACGTTCAGCTCAGCCCAAGGCTGTCTTAGTTCCCCTCCTGTTTGGCCGGTTCCTTGAAGGCCGCGAAATGTTTCCTCTGGGAGTATTGGTTTGTCAGGGAGACTAAGCTATGGGCGTTCTGTGGCGTCGATCTGTGGAGACGAGCTGGGGATCGAGGTCAAGATTACGACTATCAGAAATGTTGCCTTTTCCCCTCCTGACTCTGGCTGGCTAGCTGTGCATCAACCATGAATTCTCAAAACGAATCATGATGTTACCTGATGTTTATCCGGACTTAATCTGTTCTCCATGACACAAACCCGCTGTAAGATAAGACCTGCACTGACGTCCTCGGTTGCCTTGAGGGGGCTCTAAGGGAGCTCTGAGCGGTGACTTGCAGATTGTTTGGACTTTGGACGAGTCAGATCGTCTCAAGCATAAAGATGTGCACGAGTATTGGTGTGAAAAGTCGTCACTTGCATAAAAGAGTGGTTTGGCGGTTGGGATTGGGGACTGTGATTCGTTCAAGATGGTTCAACCATTTTCAATTGAGCGCAGCTGGCTGTAGATGACTAGGCCCGAGCTTACAATCGATAGTGATGTTATAGTGAAGTGAAGTCTGAAATGAAATGGTGGTGCTGCGATGTGATGTCGCTGTGTGATATCGTCCAGGCTAGCGTTATCAGGGGTTCCCAGGGGAAATCTGCAGCTTGGCCCAGGCTAAAGAAACTAGAGATGCGCCCAGGACACTCGGCAATCGCTAAATGATCGCTGATTTGCCCAAAATGCTCCCCTGTGGCTGATCTCTTTGGCAAGCCCCCCCGGTGAGGATCTGCTCGCTGCAGGAACACGGTCGTTCAGGGGCTCGTGCCCGTCCGTGCCCACGTCCGTGGGTGCTGCACTCGGTCATCACGCTGCCTTCTGGTGCTTCTCATGCTTCTGCAGCAAACTTTTAGAGACATCCAGAGACACGCTCATCAGTCAGATAAGAACGTTTCGAAACCCTAAACATCTGCACCCACAGACCTCACAGACTCAAACTGCGGGGTATGAACTGCATCTCATACATCAGTTCACATTTCCCCCTCCTTGAAATGCAACGCAGTGCTGCAGGTCAAGTCTTCGCTTTCATCCGAACCAGAAGTTGCTCTGTTTCGGGTGCGGGTTGCCAGCAAGAGCACAAGCAAGCAAGCAGGCAAGCACATGTCGGTCAAGATGCTGGGACTCTCGCTGTTCATGCCGAATGGAGGCATTCCGTCCATCCCACAAAACGAGAACATCAATTTCGTGGCGCCCCTGATTAGCGGAAAATCAAGGAAATTTATAGCAATGGTCGACAGTTATGGGCAGTTATGGGTGGTGTTGGCGAGTGGTGAGTGGTGGCACATCGGTACAGTGGTACCTGGAATTTGGCCCACCAGCTGCTTGGCCTCCCGCTCGACCTGTCAGAGTTTCAGCCTCCGCCCATCTCGATGAGCTGATCGACCCCCCATAATTCAAAATTTCCCGCTTCCACGGCAGGAATAACCTGGGACTAAGGGAAAATCACCGATCGCTGGTTGAAAGCCCTCTTGGTCTTGGTCTTGGTCTTGGTCTCTACGGAGGTAGGAAGATCCTAGGACTTGCCGAGCACAAGCTATTCTGTAATGAAAATTTCCACGATAATGAACGCTCACAATTGCCACGCTGTGAGGCGTTCTGCAGCATCATTCTTCATTATCTCACGAGTCACAATCGAAGCGATGCGGTACACTCCAAGTGCAGCACGGCGATGGGCGGTGTCCACTCTGCCACTGCACATCAGCTACGAACGGAGTATTGCCCGGTGTCCGCTTTGAACCTCCAGGGGACGTCCTGGAGAGGTCATGCCGTGCCCGAACACCTTTCTAGATGCAGGGCACGGCCCAAAGGCGCCACGCTTCTAGCTGATATCGGCCTCAACCGAGGAATCAACAAGTCATTCAACACGAAAGACCATCCAGGACTAGACCCTAGGACATTTCTCTCGACGACGGCGGCATCTGATTGCTCGCATAGGTCTACACATGCCCTTAACCCTGAACGTGCATCGTGTTCATGGCGGGCGTCTTTTTCCCCAATAGTTCGAGTTCGATCAACTTGGTTTCGACATCTTTTAGGCAAATCCAACATGCTGGTGGTGTGGAGGATGAGCTGAAGATATATGAAAAACATGCTTTTCTCCCTTCCCCCCTCATCACGTATACTTACCACCCGTCTTCTTCTCTTCCTTCCCACCACCCTCCAACTCGATTCACTTCCCGCTATAATCTCCTTGCGAGATTAGAGACTAGGCATCTGAACTTTCCTCCTCGGCGAAGGGTCTTGAAGAGCTACCGGTAGTTCATAAGTCCGTCTTCTGCACTGACCTCGACATCCACGTACAATCATCGAACCTCATTCTATCTTCATCTTCATTTCTCAAAACCATTCCACATCTTCAAAATGGTTGACCTTCAAGCTGCCTGCTATGGAATTGTTTCTACTTTCTTCGTTGCTTCAACTATCACCATTCTTCTTCGCATTTACTCCCGTGGCTTCGTAGTGAAGAGCTTCGGGTGGGATGATTGGTGTATGACAGCAATCTTGGTACGTCCAGTCTTCATCGATGACCAACAAGCAGACTTGCTGACATGTATCAGTTCTTCAACTGTGGACAACAAGTACTTCTGTACTACTTCATCTATTATGGCGGTGGACTGTAAGCAATGTTCGAAGTGAGAACGGCGAACTGTCACTGACTCTTCCCAGACATATCGAAGAGGTTATGACCACCCACCCAGAATGGCTACCTAAACTCATCACAGCTCTCTTCGTTGAAGAGCTATACTACGTCCTCATGCACTGGGTCATCAAGATGGCATTCCTACTCTTCTACCTCCGATTTGCAACCAAGCGTTTCAGGACTCTAGTGTTCTGCACAATTGGCCTGAATTGTGCGTTCACTGTCATTCAATGGCTCATCTACTGCCTCCAATGCATTCCAATCGATGCTTTCTTCCACCCAGAACTTCATCCAGGAGTCAAATGTATCGACAACTCGATCCTAGCGTTCGTTCCTGCTGCTCTGGTAAGTCCTCCATTCACCCCACTCTCTGGGACTTCCCGCCTGACGATACCAGAATATCTTCACAGACATCTGCATCGTCGTCCTCCCAATCCAACCCCTCTGGGCGATCCAAATCTCCCTCCGCAAGCGCCTCATGCTCCTCAGCATTATCTCCCTCGGCGGCGTCGTCGTGCTAATCTCCATCCTCCGCCTCACCGTACTCCTCGAATTCCAAAAGATGACCGACTTCACCTACTCCCTCGGCAAGATCGTCATCATCTCCTGCATCGAGCTCGAAGTCGCCATCATGGCCGCCAACGCCCCGTCCCTGCGCATCCTCTTCAGCAAAGCAACGGGCGGCTCGCAAGCTGCAACCGGTGGCCATCACACCCTCACCAACATGTCGAGACCGCAGTCGAAGCCGAGATTCGCTACTACGTCGTCGACATGTCATATCACCAGTAAGGGCGGAAACAGGGAGCTCACGCATGAGCACTCGAACCAGTCGAATAGCTCGGAAGAGTCACTGACGAAACATGTCAGCGAGTCTGGCATTCTCGTCACGTCGATCATCGGTATCGAATCGCATGATGCGAAGAGGGATTCGAGGAGGTCGAGGGCTGCTAGTGATCGGTCGGATATGGTGTGAGGAAATATGAATCATCAGAGTCATGTATTGATACAAGCGCCGGCGTTCTGGGGGGCAATACTCACATGGAGTTTAGGTTTCTTTGGTTGGGTTCTCAATTTACGGGGTTTCGCTTCGACACAAATTATCACTACGCGTGATATCGCAGCTAGAGCAACTAGCCTTATTGCAATGAACAAGTAAATTTCTTCCGAAAATGATGCGAAAACTGTCACAACAATATTGTCGCACTTTTGACTCGGTCATCCTGCACCCTGCCCAATGTTCAATGGTGAAGTCGCCTCGCCAATGCTTGACATGCCAGCCCCTCCTAATGTTCCCGTCCAAGTCACAACTGGCCTCAAGATGGCCTCACGGCACACGAACTATCATTCCAAAAACTTCCTGGCCAAAGGCTAGGAGCGGCATGGAGATGCAAAAAAGGATAATCAAGTCCTTGCATTGATATCACGAACTTAAGTGACGTGCGCGGTACTTTGGCGATGGCAGAAGAAATATCTTGACACGCAATGCCCCTGGGATTAGCTAGATGATTCACGACACGGCATTACTGTAAGCAATGGCAATCTCGCATACAGGAAAGAAGTAATGACCATGCAATTGTGAAAAAATTACCATTTCATGACTATTGAAACAAGACATGGAGCCAAACTCATGTCTGTGCCCTGCCACGCGCGCGCATGCGAAAGACGCATCAAAACAGCTTCAAGATTACTTGACAGAAGATTATACTGATTAAGAAGTGTACAGATTTTCTCTCCCTCTCATGGGTATGATGAACAGGTCGCAGAAAATTTGCAGATGAGCAAAGAACAGAAGACAAACGTGCAACAGAGTCCCGTGACATGAACAACATTTGAAAGAAAGCTCAGGCAAAAGCACACAATGAAGCCACACGTAGAAATACAGCCACGTAGATCCGAAAACTCCAACTTAATCCAAAACAATCGCTGGAGGATTAAATCGCCCACCTTCTGAAACCGTGCTGCATCCGAGTAACAAACCAAAACCTATGCACAACGCTGATCCAATCTCCAATCTCCAATCTTCAATCTTCAAACCCCGCAGAACATGACTACTCTTCATCATACAACCCTACAAGCGCCTGGAAATGCTCCAGCGCCGTCTTCCTCTTCTTCAGATCCGCTCCATTCCGCTGCAGCCCCTCCAACTCCACCTCCCTCGACTGCCCCAGCTCGCGCTGCTGCGTCTTGATCAACTCGTGCCTGCCTCTATACCGCTCCTCAATCTGCCTGACCGCCTCGAGGATCTCCTTTTCCCTGTCCTCTTCGAGCGCGTTCTCCTCGTGCGTCATGTCGTCGATGCGTTGGTCGATCAAGCTGATTCGGTGGAGGCGCGCGGCTTTGTCGCGGTTTAGGTTCTCGATTTCCGTTTGGAAGCTGGAGACTTTGCTGGACATCCATTGCTTTTCGTCCGAGTCGTTGCTACTGGAGCCAGGCTTTGGTGGTGGCGGTGAGGCGGAGAGTGGTTGCTGGTGGAAGGATCTGTGGTTTAGATTTGGTTCGGATGGTGGTGCCAGGGGTGGTGGCGGTGTTGCGAATACAGGCCTGCCGTATGGGTGTTGGTTCGATAGACGGCCATGATGAAACGGCAATATATGAGGCGTTGGCGTTGGTGTTGAACCAGCGCTCGCCAGGCTAACAGGTTTGGATTCTCTGCCTCTTGCACTGTTGATCGGGTTCCAGTCTGCACCTGAGGCGGGGGTGGGGAAAGAAGGAGACTTCTTGATCTCTGGTCGGTGCTCCTCCTGCCTCCCTTTCCCGAGATTATGGAGCGCCAAGTCGCCTGTTGGAGGATATCGTACAGTTACATCTACAGGAGAGAATGATGCCATCGATGTCGCTGCTGAGTCTCGACCGATTGACGAGTCGGCAATCGATGAGTTACGTGATGGGTCAATTGAGATGGAGCTGCCAGACGATTGCCTCATCCCAAATCCTTTCTGAATTCCAGAATCTTCCGTTGTACCATTGCCAGACATGGTATTGGTGATCATCCGTGGTTCTTCGTGGTTGTGGTGGCCATGATCGTCTCCCAACCTAAGCCTTTTCGCATGATGACCACCTATACCCTCATCGATGGAAAAACTGCTACCGGCACAGTCCGCAGTAAATGGTCTTCGCTTGGCACCGGAGTCGGGAGGGGCAGAAACAGGAGTCGAGCCTTCACTAAAAAAGGAGTCCTCATGGTTATTCGGCCCTGGAGTTGTCACGCCCGATATGATGTTCTGGCCTTTCTGCGACCGACGGTGGATGAACCAATTCTACAATCAGTTAGAAATAGAGTCTGAGGCGAGCTGGGTTTCCAATACTCTGATAGTTTTCTCCTCCACCCCGAGATCACGGGCCAGCGCCGCCCTTCGATCAGAGTCTGGATATGGCCCATGATTCGCGACTTGAGCCTCCAGCACTGCTCTTTGCTCTGCGGAGAAGCGAAACCCTCGTCTCATTGGTAGTTTAGGAGACAGTGGTTTTGGCGGTGTCACATCAGCTTTCGTTGGAGTGTGAGACATCTTGCTCTTTGTAGGCTCACCTAGACTACCATTAATTTCAAGTAAGAAGCCGCTGGAAGAAGGACTCACGTTGCCGTGGTTGATACGATTCATCATCTGACGGATCCTTTTCTGATGGAGCTGGGGTAATGGACGGGGTGAAGATTGAGCTTGCATTCGATAGCAAGATGGACTTGGGCTCTGGCAAGTCCGTTGGGATTTCCTCCTGCAATGATTGATCATTACTGGAATCAATCGATACTGAATCGTCACCACTGGCCTGGTTTGGCTTCAAATTCTCCCCTTCGGCCTCAATCCCGATGTCAACCACAACCTCATCCTCGACCTGATCCTTGGCATCATCAGTCTTCCGGATCTTTGGCATATCGGGCACAGGCTCATAGTTGTCGACTGAAAAGTCGTATCCAACCTTCAACCAGTAGGCCGAACAAGCATTCGGCGTCCGATTATACCCGTTCTCTTGAAGACGAATCGACACCTTCTTCCAATGCTTGGGCCATGGAATCACGGCACTGGGATCTTCTCTTTCAAGTGCGAGTTGATCTTCCGTCATTCCCAGTAATATCTGATGCTCAGAATCGTCCCATCTTGGACCCGCAGCTTCCTCATTGGCCTTCTGGGTCTCGACAACACGCTTCCAGTAGCTTTGACAAGCTGTATTGGTCCGGTTGTACCCCGACTCGTGAAGCTTGGAAGACACTTGCCTCCAGTGCTCAGCCCAGGAGATTTCCTGTGTATGATCCTGTGACTCCAGCTCAATTTGGTCGTTGGTCAGTTGGACGAGGATCTGATGCTCTTCGTCGGTCCAGCGTGCCAAGGTGGACGACGTGCTAGTGCTCATACTGCCGCGCCCACGCGCGGGCACCGCGATTAGCTTTATGAGCCCGAGAATGAATGGCTAGGTGGGTGCAGCATAGCCAGAGCGCGAGGGTCGGTTGGAATGGGATGAGATGGGATGGGATGAAAAGTATATTTGGCGCGCGTTACGGAACACGGTGAAGTGAGAGGTGGATAGTGGTAGTCAAGCCAAGTGAGCGTTGCAGAAACCTGAGACGCGGTGTAGGCGAAGCGGCGTGGCGCGTCCCGTTTTACGAGTAAATGCTGTATTGCATCGTCCATCGCAGCCTGGATGCCTCATATCGGCGATTGCGGAGATTACTCTGGTATAGTTGACACCATGTTTGCCCATGACATGTGAAGATAACTGGAATAAATGAACAAGTTGTGTTGCGCCAAATCGAGGTGGCTTGGAAGGTGACACTATTTAAATCATGGTTCATAGCTACACGGAACGGTACCGGTGCCATGTTCCAACTCTGGCAGTTGCAAGATAAGGCGTCAAATTACTACAGAGTCTGCACATTACAAGTTTGTTTATAGTAGAGACGTGTGGCAAGACTTCTGGTCGGCACTTTCAGAAGACCCTCAGACTTCGTGTCGTACATGGTCCTATTACCGGCATATTCTTGGTGCACTCAGCTCACGAAGCCCAGTTTCAAAGTCGGGTACAATATGATCTCCTCTTCGCCAGTCCCGTCGAGATCCTCTCGTCCTGATGGACGTGTCTGGTAGCCGTCAGTATCGGCCCCCAACGTTCTTCCTGCCGTTGTAGGTCTGCTCGGCATGCGCTGTGTATGATGGTGGTCGGTTCTCCAGACAATGCGAGTCGTAACTGTTCCATGTCCCTATCGCCCACCTCCTCATTACCTCGAGGTCCACAGTGATGTACCTAATGCGATCTTCCCGTGAGTATCAAATCATTGTGTTCGTCGCGTGCCATCGTCCGCAGTGCTGGGGCTTGCGGTGATTAGGATTCGGGAGGAGCATGTCGCTCGAATCGGGCATTGGCACATGATGGATTGGACTTGGCGTCGCAGCAGATGTACGCCGTGTAAGTCCATAACTGCCTTCGATGGAATATGAAGTACGGACTCGTCAGAGGATGGGTCATGGTGGATGCTGATGTTGAACAGTGTCTTCACGTTTGCTCGCTCATGTGGATAGAAATAGAGGCGCTAGTTACCCCTGAATCCATGCCGACTATAACCGAGATACCATCTCTTGGAACAAATAACTCGTAACAATCGAGGCAGAATGAGCAAGACATAGAGAAATGATTACGCGGTCAAGAATCATGTTCCTGCAAGCTTATACCATGACTCATCTAACCATTGTTCATGCATTGGGTACTCATATTTTCCGTCCTCTCAACCAATCCTCTTTCTTCTCCTGGTTCAACCACCCACGACCAAGCCCTTATTCTCATGTCCTCTTTCCACGCATTATACTATTTCACTACCGTACTCAACACACCCTAGTAGCTGACCTGGTCATTCCAATACATTGTTTCGTGGGATACTTCCGGACCCGTGGCCGCAAAGCCCCAGTCGAAATTGTTCTTGATATACTGCATCAAATGGCTCGCCAATTTGATATGTCCAACATCCGTTGGATGCCACACTGGATTTATATCATTGTGCTGGAGGATCCCCGTCGAATTGAAGTAATGCACAAACGGCTTCTGTCGCCCCGAAAGATAAGATCGACTGTTGAAGTGTTTGTACACATCGTAGATCTCCGTAATGTACGCTCCTACTTCTCTGTAGGTTGTTCCGCTTTTCTCGAAGCCGTTCCAAAGGGACTTTGGACAATTTAGTGAGCGACTTTAATATCCTCTCCTTCATGCCTGGAGCAGGAGGATTGGGGGAACTTAAGGATACTGACCATCAATACGATATTCGCTTTCGGGTATTTCTCATGGACTCCCTGGACTAGCTTCACATAACTCTTATAGTAATTCTCAGTCCCTACATTGTTGGCCGAGTTGTTGTCGTTCGTGCCCAGGTTTATGATGACCAGGTCAGCGGCAGGATGTTTCTTGAAATCCCAGGGCTCGGGATTCGTGCTGTAGATAGCCGCTGCTCTTGGGCTGGTATCTGAAGTCTGGTACCATTGGTACGTCTGTCCTCGTGGGTTTCCCCAGCAGTTCTGATCGTGCACACAAATTCCTGGATATCCCGTGACGCTCCATTCGGTGTCTCCAAGTCCTGCACCAAGTCCGTAACCGAAACCAGAGAGACCTTCATAGGTGCCTGAATAGCCAGACGACAGAGAATCGCCAATGACTTCGAGACGACGCTTAAAGTCGGGAGCTTTGAAAAGAGTTGAGTTCGGTGCAGTATGGACGGACTTAATCTGAATTCCGTACGCGTAGTTGGTCACACGAATCTCAAATAATGAGGGATGGGATACATCCATAGCTGGATCACTTGAGGCGAAGAGATGTGTTGCACTGGCACTGATATTGGTGAATTGCCAATCTAAACCATCGAATCGAAAGCCCACAAGAACACCAGGCGAAGTCCAGTTGCCGAACGAAATTGCAACTTGGTTTCCAGTCACGCCGAATTTCAATCCCGGTGCACTATTCAAGTGAGCCAAGGATTATATGAAGAGGGGCAATGTTCACCTCCACCATGAGATATACTTCGAATCCCAGCGACCTTTGTAACTTAATTCTTTCGAACCGGGCTTGTAAGTCTTCCAGTTGGTCAAGCTTTCAGTGAGGATAGTATTGGGGAAGTCCACGTCGCGGACCTGACCATTTTGGAAAATAGTGGCATGAGCCACCTGGGTGAAGAAACTGGCCAAGGCAATGGCCTGACCAAAAAAGCACCTCATAGCGAGCACAGAAACGATAAATTATATGAAATCATGTTGACGGAAGTCAAATGCTTTTTATACAATTTCACACTCCTACGGGAAAATCCCGACTCGCTGGAATAAAGTTTTGGCGGATCGCATTAGGCTAATATCACGAAGTCCACACATGCACCTGCGACTCGTTACCTTAGGACATGCACCACTCAAAACTTACCTGGGCAATCTGTTGACCCCGGCATCCGGTAAGTCCTGCCGCAATATGGCTCCAGACGAAGAATGCAGTGTTTGAATATGTTCTACTTGGCACTACTTTTCTCCATCGACCCGGAAGCTCAGAGCCTCGGGCCGTCAGCCCTCATTTGTTCCCTGCTAATCTTGATACTTCCGTCTATTGTCTTCACCGATTCCGACATGATTTCTACTCGAGAATCGGGTTGATCCCATTTTACCTTGGAGGATCCTCCTCGCCATGAAGGCTGCAGTGCTTTCAATTCCGTTTTCAGCAGCTTCTCGCCCCAGTATGGCACGAGTGCGCAATATGTCGACCCTGTTGCTTGATCTGCTTCTCATCAGCTTCAAAACATTTCGAACAAAATAACACTACCAACAGCTTTCTCCATAGCAGGGAATGAAGCAGTGGCACGAACCTTCTGAGCCATAGGCAAAAACTCTTTTGGCAAAATCCACATCCTTGTCGAAAGCCCAAGAACTGGTGATGACTTGGCTTCTAGTACCTGGTGGGCTTGCTCTCAACAGAGCCACGGCATCAATTGCCATGGCTTCGGCTGAGAAGTCAATTTCTGGATTCAACTCCAGTACTACGTCCATCAAATCATTCATTCCGATGTACCAAATGTCCGTCTCATCAATCCCCAAAGCTGTAGCAAACCTCTCCTTCACATGCAGTGGCGGCTGAAGCCTATCGACCACAGGTGAAGCAGGGAATTGCATCGAGACCGAAACTGTGTCCTCATCATTTGCCCAAGTCTGAGATGTAGTGGAAACAGATGCCCCTGTCTCAATCCCCGTAATCGTCACGAACTCGAATGTTGTCAATCCCGTTGAAAGATGCAGAGCATGAGCAGCGCCCAACATTCCATGGCCACAGAATGGTTCTTCCGCATACGGCGTGAAGAATCTGATATCATAAATGTTTGGTGTGGAACTGGGCCGACGTCTTACAAACACTGTCTCTGAATGATTGAGCTCCCTCGCAACAAGTTGCATAGAATTTTCTGGGAGCCATTCTTCAAATTCACTCAATACAAGTACTGGCGTTGCATTTCCACAGAATGGCGTTGATGTCATGGTATCATACACCGACTTGAATTGTCAGCAATATCCTGGCCTGGGCTCAGAAACTTACAAAAGACAATTGTTTAGCCATCGTACCTGCGTGCGTATCCGCAAAGCTTAGATTGTGAAGAACTACTGTTCTAAGAAGACTTCGAGAAATTTCGTATCTGTTCGAGGTTGAATGTTGTTGAAGGAGATGGTGGGGTTGTGGCGGGGTACAGGGGAACTGATGTCCCGATTGGGGAAACCTACTCGGACAATTCTCGCCACACGACGACCTGCATGAGGAGTTATCTCGGTGTTGGCAAACTCTCTCCAATCTAGTGCCCATGCTGTTGCAGATGATACACAGAGTTCCACCCCACTTGTAATGCATATCTGGGGGTCGAAGCAAGCAAGGTCAAACAATCTCTGGCCTGTGGGCAACATCTGAAGCAAATACCGAGTACCATGTTCACCATTCCCCGTTTCATTGTCTGTATCTCTCGAAACATTGCTTTTGAAACCATAACCGAATCTCACTATATTTGACCTACACCCCGAACGCCACTACTTCCTCCCAATAGGTAGTTCAGGTCATTCAAACAAAGACATCGCTCGCATATCGATCACTTTTGATACCTGCAAACCATGCCTCAACCTCATCGTCAGACTTAGTCTTTCCCAAGCTCTCAGCTGCTTCTTGGTAAATGCGTTTGGTGGTACTTGCAACCCCTTCGCCAACCATGCTACTCCCGCAGACATACAACGATGCCCCTTCATTGAACACCTTAACCATTTCTTCTCGCTCCTCCCAGAGTCTGTCCTGGACGTAGCGGCATCCCTTACTGTCAGAGCTCGCCTTGGAGAAAGCGTAAAACAGTTTCACAATGCCGTCCTTCTCCCACTGGGACAACTCGTCGCTGAACAAAGCATCCTTCTCAGGGTGGGCACAACCTATGAAAAGATAAGCTGGAGCAAGCTTGCGACCTGCTTGGATCTGTATGGCCCGTTCCTGGACAAATCCTCTGAATGGAGCTAGGCCTGTTCCTGCGCAGAACATGATGACTGGAGTGTTTTCGATATCAGCAGGAGGATGGAAGTTGCCATGACTGGGCTTGACCGCGACATGGATTCGATCACCCTCTTCAACGCTGGAGAGATAGTTCGATGCAACACCCAGAAATCGTTTGGAGCCTGCCGCTTTTGATGGAGTATCGAGGACAGACCATGTTATCGTCGCGATGGTAGGGTCCGCGAGAGGAGAAGATGAAATTGAGTACTGGCGGATTCGCATAGGTGGAAGCATCGCCAAGAAATCACCAAGTGGCAGTGCAGCAGTGGGGTATTCTTCCAGAATGTCGAGTGGGGATCTTCGCTTGCCGAGTATCTCCTGCTCGAACATATTGCCTCCTAGTGCTAATATCTCAGAACGAATCTTCTCGTCAGCACAAGATGCTGCAATTCGTGCAATGTTCTATGGGCACTGTCAGACACTCGGTACATGATCCAGTTTGAGGGCTTACCTTGCGAGTTGCGGGTTGGCTGAGCTCTACATACATCCCCAAGATATCCATCATCGATATTGGGTAACCTGTAGGGAGTGTGGTGTTCGCTCCATCCTTGATGGTCAGCATGGTATCCCAAGGCAGATGTGCCCATTTCAGGACTCGGCGAATATTTTTGGGGTTGTTCATCGGGAGCACGGCGAGGTAATCGCCTGCTTTGTAGGTCATGCCGGTAGGCAAATTCAAGACAATATGGCGTTTTTCGGGTACCCCTTCTTTGGTAAGAAGCTGGTTACTTATGACAACTGCTTCCTTGACATCCTGGCGCAATTTTGATCGCCTCGAACCCGTATCAATATCGATTTCCAGGCCGACTTCCTCCTCAGGCTCCGCATCACTGCCAAGAGCAGACCACAATTGCTCATCCTGCCATCGGTCAAAGTCGTTGAAGATATCACCAGCTGCAACATCTCCAAGACCCATACTCGCGATCTGCACCGCTCCGTGACCTTCAAACCCAGAATTGAGCAGTTTCGGAACTCGGTGAAATGTTGAAACCCAATCATCTGAACGCGTTAGAAGATTTACAAGGTTACCAAAAGTCGCCAGAAAATCCCATGCAGGGGGGAGGGCCTGCTCAAGATATGGAGTTCGGGCACATACGATTTCCGCACCCAAAGACCGCATATTTGACACCCTTGAGTGCTGGACCTTCCAAATTCTGAATCCATTCTAAGAAGTGTGCTGCATTATCGGGAGGTTGGCCCTCGTAGCTTGAAGAGATGAGAATCACTGGTTGATCCTTTGGCACCTTGTCGACTGCGCTGTCGAGAGGCTCAACATGGGCGTTGTAGCCGCGACCAGGAGCCATTCTTGCCAAACTTTGGGCGAGAGCCTCACATGTACCAGCATTCGAGCCGTACAAAATCGTCATTGGCTTCTTGGACTTGCCATTCGTTGCCTTATCGATGTTCCTAGCCTTGTCATGTGCCTAGTATCAGGGTCAGCGTTTAGGGGATCCTGGAGTCAGGGCCGTGAGAAGAGAGCGCAAGCCTCTAAGAAGACTGCAGCGCCCCCGAAGAGGATTCTTTAGTCACTTACTTTACCCTCATTAGATGTGTCTACGTGGAGCATCTTTTCGAGATAGACAGGATCGATGTGCTCTCGAAGCGATGCGTGCATGAAGAAGTCCTTGGGCTTGATAGTCAGAGTCTGTTTGATTTGCAAAGTGTAGCTCGCGTCATCTTGGCGAAAATTGAAGGTTTGGAGCAACATTGCAGTTGTCAGGATGGCCTCTTGCCATGCAAAAGGTCGTCCAATACATCCTCGCATCCCATTGCCGAACGGCTTCCAGCTGTTGTTGGGAAGTTCAGAGAATGGCCCGTCAAGCATTCTCTCTGGCTTGAATGCTTCGGCATCAGATCCAAAAACCGCCGGATCTCGATGAACCGAGCCGAGTAAAGCAATGATTGACTGTCCCTTTTTGATTTTATATTTGCCACCGAGAGTGGTATACTCATCCGGTGAGTCGGGAAGTGGCTGGAGTGTGAAAGCAGGGGCGGTAGGCGTCAGTCGTAGGGTTTCTCTAAGGCATGCTTCGATGTAGGGAAGCTTTGACATGTGATCGACTGTTATTGGACCCTTCCCAACAACTTCGTCGACCTGCCGCTGGGCCGCCTGATATGCTCCTGGATTCTTCAAGAGGTAGTAGAACAAGAATGAAAGCATGCCGCTTGTAGTTTCATGGCCTACGATGGGTTAGGCCACTTCCGTCAGGGCGGTTGAAACATACCAGCAATCAAAAACGTGATCATATTGTTGAGAATGCTTTCCTCCGATAGCCCTTCACCAGTCTTTGGATCTCGACCATTTATCATGGCATTGAGCAGGTCTTTTTTGTCGGTGGGATCTGTCCTCCTCTCCGCAACCACTTCTGCAGCAACCTTCTTCAATAGAGCAATATCCTCATCGTATTTTTGCTGGGCAGATCTGTAAAAGTAATTCGCGACTGCTGGCCGCCTCGCCCTTGCTGCAGATTCCTGTAGAAGCCCAACCATGGCATCAACGAAGGGATGCATGTCTGAATGGTAGAAGCTATTGAATCGTGTATCCATGGCACAACTATTGAAATTAGCTGGGTAGGTACGAAGGATGAGAAAACCTACAGAGCGATGGAGTCCAAAGTCAATCGTGTGAAGTCGTCTGGAACATTGATCTTCTCCTTCGGGCCAAACCTAGCCCATTTGACCACCAGCTGAGAAGCAATATCATGCATTTCGTCAAACATTGATCGGATAGAGAGTGGCCCAAATGCTATACACATTAGCCTTGCACGCAAGCTCATCATAAATGCTCTTTACCAGGCATCAAAACTCTGTGTGCTATCTCCCAATTGTGTTCCCCAGGATATGCTGTGAAGAGACCATCGCGTACACCATTTCGAATCTCATCGAGGGCGCCAGACACCATTTTTGTGAATCGTTTCTCGTCGCAAACCTCGTTCATCAGTGCATGAGTGGATATGAAGACTTTCTCGCTGCCTCCGAGCGTGAGTCTGTAGATGGGACCTGGCAAATTAGAACATGGATCCATATGGGGGAGAATGAGCTACCGTATGTATCTGCCAATCTGAGCAGACTTGCCATAGAATCTGCTGGGTCAATATCATTGATGTTTCCCAATAGTGGAAGGCCTGGCGGGCCGGGGATTGGCTCAGTCATGACTGAGGTATGAAGAAGGACGAAGAGCTATGTAGGAGAGAGAGGAAAAAGGTAAGATTCGCAGGTAGAAGAATAGAAAGGAAGAAAGAAAGGAGCTCATATGGGGGTGCCTCTTATGGATCTCAAGTAGAGACTAGTAGTGATTGACAGGCACGGAGCAGAGGAATGTATGGCGCCGACAGTGCGTGGACCCGCCCGTACCAATGCAATGCGATGCAATGTAATGCCGCGAGCCGCCAGGAGATCAACAGCCGAGGAGACGAGAGGAGACGAGAGGAGAGGAGAGAATGCAGTCCATGCATGTAATGTTCGACAGATGTATATCGTCGCAGCCCACCTGTGGTCTCCGACCAAGCGTCTGTGCAAGCCACCGGCCGTCAACAACTGCACCAGTAGACAAGAACATGGCTGACGCTCTATCGTCTTGTATGAGAGTGAAATTTGACGGGATCGAAGTCTCGTCCTCCGCAATGCAATAGTAATGTGTTGTTGTTTCACATGCAATGAATGAATGAATGAATGAATGAATGTCGGTGAGGCTGGAACAGGGACGGGCAGTATTCCGCAGTGGTCGATTAACATGTGGCTGAGGCCGAGCTTGGCGCGTGTGGCTTGTCAATCGGGACACGGGGATTCACGCGCCGATTGTGAACTGCCGTGCCGAGTTTGGATTCGGAGAAACTTCCGTCCAGGCCAGGGCGCAGTCTGGGCTGGGCTGGATGTCAACAAGGGTAGGATCTGGCATCGTCTTCCTGCGCAGTTGATCATTCTCCATGGCAGGCATTATTGATGCTAAATTCCGAGATCGACCCTTTGACTCTTGTAAAAGTCTATATTGAGGTTAAACACAGTGCTCTACTGGCAGGGCTGTACGACTCTATGCCTCGCCCTTGTGCCGAGGCTAAACACACGAAAGCGAGGACACACTTCGATACATAGCGGACCTGGTGCAACTTTATCCTGTTTCCAATTGACAGTGTGTCATACGTGTGGCCATCACCTTACCACCACATATGCAGTGTGAGCCACTTTTCCATGCTCTACCATCTCGACAATGTTCTGAGGTACCGAGTCTGTGCAGGCCTAGCTATCTCCCCAAGTCTTCCCCGATGTAGCCACTTATGTATGCATTGCATACGCCTGACTGTGTTGCTTGAAAGTCTGCTAAATTGTAGGTCTAGGGTATCAGTATGCGTTATTTAGATTTTTGAGCCTCCCGGTAGCACGCAAGCACATCCTCGGGATCGACAACTGAGTTCGATAGGACTATGTGCGTAAACGCGCGTTTCAAGCAAGGAACATCGTTTTCGCATTGACCTTGGCTACGAACTTTATCCTGCTAAGCTCACAAATAGAAATTTTTGGTCATCACAAGTTTCACAAGCAAAAACCAGAACAGGAAGTTGATGGCATCATATCAAATTGTCACGCGTAAAGACAGAACGGGTATGTACAAAAGCAAAAGAGTAAGAGAGATCAATGATCCTGACTATCCAGCCGGCCATGATCTCAGAGGTATCGTAAAAGACGCCCACCTGCATGATACCCTTTGAAACTTCTTCGGATGCCAAGGTACTCTGGAAGACCTAGAATGGCTCATCATCATAAAGAGAAAACAAACACGTTGCGACAAACATCATTTCCAGTTATTCCATCCATAACTCCAGCCATGTGCATTTCCATCCATAATCAACGACGAGCTTGTTGTTCATGGCTTTGCATCCGGACCTCCAATACCTGGCTCATGTGCTGCAAGTCAACTCGTGCCTTCTCGTCTTCTTCAAGGATTCCACGAATGATTTGCCACTCGACTGGCCTCATCTGGTAGGCCTGTGGCATCAAAAATGCCACAGTGGGTGCATCCTTGTACGGGCCAAGGATCTCGGCTGCAGTAGCCTCTCCCGCTCGCTGATCTATTTTCTGCTGTTCTTCCATATGCCGACGCTGTGCATCATCGTGAGAGAACCCTTGCTGGGGAACAGGCGGTGTGGAGAAGGCTCCCTGAGGGTTGATAGGGGACATAGCTGGGCCAGCGCCGACTCCGGACATTGACATTTGACGTTGCGGGTGGTTCACGACAGATGGCGATTCGGCATTGATTCGTGGCGGCTGCTCGACGTTGATATCGTTACGGATAACCAGTGCAACAAGCAGCATCGGGTCAGAGCGGCTTTCTGGCACAGTATGACCTTCGAGATTCGTGATAAAATCTGGCAGGCTTCCGGGACTTGGTGGGACAGGAATTAGGTACGTATCGCGGATGTTGCCCAAACCCTTGTTTGTCAACACGCCATACCGCTTCCTGGACTCGAAGTACCGATACAGCGCAAGGAAGTCGGACTCGGAAGATTCACCAATAGGCGTAATGCTGACAACAGCGACATCTGTTGGAGGGCTGTATCGTAGACTGCAGAGGTATTCATTTGCCTTGTCTTGATCAATCCGTCCTGCGATCTTGAGATCCTTTTGAAGGTTGTCCTTCCAAGACGCAGCGATTTTCTCTGTGAATCCTGCAACATGCTTTGCCGAAGCAGGAAACCTGGCAATGGATTCCATCGTCACACTTCCATGCCAAACAACGTCGGGGTCAGTCGGGTATTCGGCCGGCGAGTAGGCATCGGAATCTCCGTCGTCATCTTGAAGCATCTTGTCGATCTCTGGATCAATACCTGGGCCACTGACTGGTGGCGCATTATTTGAAGATTCTCGACGAACATGTTGGGAAGTGATTGGGGATGGGGCGACCTGGGAGATGACTTTGTTGTAATCGAAATCGGGCTGGGATGGCTTCCTTGTCTGAATCGCTAGTTTCGGAGCAGCATTTCCTCTAATATCATCAGTGCCACGGTACGAGTCGATGTCTTCGGGCTCGACGTTTCCTGGGGAGTTCTCTCGGGAGCGGACAGCCATCTGTGCGTTCGGATCAAGCATGCTTCGCCTGCGAGAAATTGGCATAGCATCACTTGCCATGGCAAAATTGTCGTCCTCGATGACTTCCTCTCCCTTGTGAGTTCGTCGCATTCTTGGGCCATCGTCAGTGACCATGATTGCCTGCTTGTCTGCTCGTGCTTTGAGTCCTGCCACCTCCTTCTTCAACTCCTTACTGGCCATATCATCCGATGACATGGATGCAAGTGTACTGGGCAGCAACGTTCTTTTGAGAAGACGATCGGTCAATTCTTGATTCGTCTTGAGATTGGCAGCTATCATTCGACACTTGGCTGTATAAGAATGTTTGTCCCCGTGGGCCGTCGCAACCGCATCTTGAATCTGAATAGCAAGACGTTCCACCTTTGCATCTAGTGTATCATTCTGGGCTAGGCTGTAGACGTGATTGTTGATAGAATGGGAGATTGCAGTCTTGAGGTTCTTCATGATGATTTTTGCGCCACCCTCTTTGAGGATGTCGTGAACATCGGAGAGCTTGACAGGAAGGTCAGAAGGTGGGGATTCTTGTCGTGGCGTCTGTGCTGCAGATACTTTGCGAACTTTTGATTTGGGTTCCTGGCTGGTCAGCAACGAATTCAAGGACACGAAAGTTGGACATACATCTTGGGACTCATCTCTGACCTTCCGTTTGGCACTGCCCGCACGGGGGGTGTCTTTCTTCAGTGGTGTAGATGGCGAACTGGCCTTGCCGTTGGTAATTGGATCGCTGACTCGCTTGCCTTTCTTCTTCCCCTTCGGCTTCTCTTCTTTCTCTTCCTGTTCGGCATGGGCCTGCTGAAGGAGGTGCTTCTTCTGGCGCAACTCCCAAACCTTGATCCCCTTCTTCAATCCGTCCAATAATTCCTTGTGACCTGCCGGACCACATTGCTCACAGAGATAATGTTCGGGTATCTCATCCTCGAAGGTGGTGACTCCGACGCAGACATTGTGCTGCCAGACAGTACAATTGTCGCATGCGATCCATGGTTCCTCGTCGCCTGGGGGGCTGCTGACTGCACCGCAGACACAACGGATGACTTCGGCTTCTTCCTCCTTCTCAACCTTCTTCTTCTTGGATCCTTTCTTCTTGGGTTCGGGGGTAGAGTCTAGGTCCATCTTTCCAGTATGCACGCCCTTCGTCGCGCGAACAGATCTTCGAGGTTCATCTGTTGATGTTAGTCTTGCTGTTGCTGGCCTTGAAGAGGGGAGACACCTACCGGCCATGATGGAGCTTTCGCGCGATTGCGATGCAGAGTGTAAAACAGAGTGCGGGACTTCACGCGATCTGAACCTACAGAGTTGCGGAGGAAGATGCCGGGGCGAGACAGAACTCGTGGACGCGCCCAGATTGCCCCCACGCGTGATTCTTTGGATCGGAAGAGTTCAGCAGGAAAACTTGTACCCTTGTGTCGCGTAGACGAGGCGATTGTGACGAGGTCGCGCAGATGTCGCTAGTGCGTCGTTGGTGGGTAGGGAGACTGTTGTTGTTGTTGTTGTGGGGAGGAGTTGAGGTTGGAAGCAAGCGGCGACAAGAAGCTAAAGTCACAGAGCGGTCGAGCTAAAAATCGGAGCCACCAGAGCCGACTTTTCTGCGGGAAGTCATATGACTTGACGGGGCAAATGGCGCTAAGGCAGCTCGAACCTCAAAATATATCATCAGTCAATTTGAGCAGACAAGCATCGGACACATCAATTCGCACACATTGGCCAATACTAGCGGAATACACACAAACTGCCTTGCGCACAGCAGTGGCAATCGATCGAGCGATATACCTACTGTCAGAACCACCATTGCACAAGACCAGCATACTTCTATTTCATCATACCTTCCCAGTACATCAGATTGGGCTTGACTACTCAAGATCAACCACCTGCGTTCTTGATCCCATAGAAACAAGAGAATAGCTGTCCGCCGAATACCCTGTGCCAGATCAACGCTCGACGATTGACAAGTCATACTTCTGGTCCTGCTCCAGTTCTCCTGCCTGCAAATCGGCCACGCAATCTCCATAGCAACCTCCATAGCGACCCGCGTTGCGAAACCACATTTAACAACCTTCTCTTTTCATCGGTCACAGTACAATCCACGAGGCCTACCTGCGGGCTCAGATCTTGCAAAATACCTCCCACTCCAGGGAGGTCATACATCGACTCCCAAGATCCAACTTCTCGCGCTCCCCGGTCACAGCCCTGGCAATCCACATCCCAATATCCTCCCTTCCACAACAGCCTCAACCATACCACGTATACCCAGCCATGGCTGATGTTAGATCACTTCTGAAAAGCGAAAGAGCCGCACGGCGAATACAGCACCAGTATGCAAGCTACACAACAGGCGGATTGTCTTGTACAGTATGTCACGTCCAAATGAAAGATGCGTTATGGGATGGACATCTACGATCTGCCGGACACATGATGCGAGTTGAGACACAGAGCGCTTCAAAGAAGCGGAAGGCGAGTGATGAAAATGGAGAAGACACAATCAGGAAGCGAAGCAAGCCTGGCAATGGCCTTCCTGATGGATTCTTCGACGGACCTGGCGAGACGATGGAGATGCCTTCACGACCAGCGACCCCTTCGAAGCCAATAGCCAAGGTGGACGAGGATGAGTGGGCTGCGTTTGAAGCGGATATTGCTACGGCAGAGGAGCAGGTGAAGCAAGCGAACGATGCGGTGATCTCAGCACCTGCAATAATGGCAGCAGATGTGGTGAAGGAGGAGAGCATTACATTGGATATCGAAGGAGAGAAGGAGGACGCAGCAAGGAAAATGGAAGAAGAGCTGGAAGAAATGGAGAGTTTGGAAGCAAGGGTGAAGAGGTTGAGGGACAAGAGAGAAGAATTGAGAAAGAGAACCGTAACACCTGTTGTTATTCCAGAGCAGGAAGGGGACGAGGACAGTGATGATGATGACGAGATCGAGGATGGATTCTAGAGACTTACGATCTTCGCTAAGCAAACTTTACCGAAGGCTTCCGATTCTGTGGGTGTCTGGCTATGATGTATACGTCTTACTACGCCTACGGGTTGATGTAGATGAAACGGTGCGCAACGGCGCTGCTGTGGTATATTGCATTGTGCTTATCGAGTTGAGTTCGCCTCGATTACGCAGTGCCTGATTCTCACATCTTACCATCTCAACGCTAGCTTATAGCCTAGGCAAGAGCAGCGACTTTCCAGCGACCCGCGTGCTTGATTAGACCCGGTATCTCTGATGATGTACAGATAGATTTATGAATACAAAGACGAGTCATAAATGTTGGTGCATCATGGGGTCTTTCTCGTCGGGGATATCTCGGCCAAGCTAATTTGCACTTAGGTAAATCCGAGTCTGCCATCATCAATTGTACATTATTTACTCATGGTACGAAGTAGTTCGCTAGATTTGCAGAAGTCCCTAGACGAGCAGGGTATCTCACGTGCACACGGCGGTTGGGTCTCGCCGAACTCACCTCAGTCCATAAGCCCAAATCCACTTGACTCAACGTCCTCGTTTCAAGGTTTCGTCCAATACTCTCCAAATTACGACCGACCGGCGAACCTTTAGCACATTCCTGCCCCGGCACGTTTACAGGGATCCCGACCGAGCCGGATTGTTATCATCTATTGGGACTTACGGCTCAGTGGTTTGGCCGGCATCGGCAAGTCCGCGAACACTGGTCGCCGAATATCCGTGATGGCTTCTGGTGCTTATGACTCGGGTAGTTATCGCCTAATGAACGGCTCACATGCTTACAAAAGGAAACTCAGCTACAATTTGGAGCTGCAAGTAGCTCGTGGAGATCCGGACCTTCAGACGTATCCTCCAAGCTCGTCGCGTAGCTTGCCGCCGCGCTTTGCCGGTGAGCCACTTCAGATATCTCACATTGCGGCGGCAACCGTCCTCTCGAACAAACGCGGCGATGCCTCGATCGAATTGGAGATTGCTGATTGGCGGGAGAGTGACAGCCGCAATCACATTAAGTGGGTGCACATTGCGCAGACAAACAAGAATCTTGAGGAGTTTGTACAAAGAACGCTGGACCTTCCGGGGATCTCTGAGGATATGTCGTTGGTGGTGAGACACCTAATTTCCCAACTACGCGCCCACGTAGAAAAAGAATTTGTTCATGGTCGATACATGCTCCCTGGCTGTACGGAGTGTAATGGAAGAGATTTGACCAAGGAGGATACCCAGGCGGTGTGGTTATCACTCCCCTATTTCGCCTTGATGGACCTGGAGAGCATGAACAGATATGTTTCATCTACATCGACCCTTCATCCGATCCGAACACTGACGCAGACACAATACGATGACGAGTCCACAAGGGATCACGACATAGACCAAGTTCTGAAGCTTTGGGAGGAACAGCGTGCCGGAGAACTTCTCCATGTCCCCCAAGTATGGTGCCTTATCCTTGGAACTGGTAGGTATGACAAAGGCTCCCCGATTCCAACGAAACTTATGCAGATCTAGAGATGATCATTACTTGTGCACACGATTCTTTCACTCGATACATCCGAGTGCGTTCGAGTCGACAGCCATACAAATTTCGCCTAGTAAAAGTTATTGATCCGTATAAGAGACAATTTTTCTTCCCTATCGCAGACTGCTCAACCTTCTTTGTAGGTCTCTGTCAGAAGTTCACACTGCACTCTGGCGCTTTTCCCAGTTCTGAAACTAACGCCGTGAGCAGGAACTCAAGCAAATGATTACTGAGAGATGTCTCGGCGAGGAATGTATAAAATCTGTTGACGACTGTCTCCTTCTGCTGGAGGGTAAGGAGCGTCTGAGCGTTGAGCTATGGACTGAAACAATTCGGTCCCGAAATTCTCTGATCATCATGGTGTGCGTGATCGAGAAAGGGAACGAGGAAATAGAGTCTCTATCGATCACCTCGGTCATGGACAGGAATGCTGCGCTTCACAACAACAATGAAACGTCCAATACGGAGTCGGAGCGAGTAACAATGATATCGGAGAAAGGTGCGCAGGGCCGAGTCATGGCAATCGATCTTGACTCAACATTACCCTGTGCCAACGAATACGCATCACCAGAACAACAAAGTAGCAAGAAAGTGGTAGTACTCCCGGTTCCTCAAAAGGAAACACCTAAAACAGCCAAGTGCGGTCCGACGCCGGACCTTCTATTGTCGCGAGATCAAGCAAAGCTCCACTTGGAGAATGCTTGTAAGTCGGTGAGTTTTACAGCAGCAGGGCCTTATTCCATTGTCCTTGAGATATTCGGGAACCTTTTTGCCGCAAATGTGGCCGCGAATTTGGATATCGTTACATGGTATGCGAAACGCGCTTCTGGGGTGGTATGTTTCTGCGGAGGCTCCTGGCAGTACAGCACAAGAGCTAATCGAAAATCTTGCTCAGAAGTACAAGATATATCACAAAACACCTCGTCGCCGCCTCCTCGGAGAAATCCAATTGATTCAAGAAGAAATGTCTACCGTAATCACTATACTTGTCCAACAGCGAGATTGCATTGGCCAATATGCTCTCATTTGCGATCCCAACAATTTCCGAACGAGCAACCCGGCCCGCAGCCAGCAGTATGAGCTTGAGATGATTCTGCTTAGTAGTCGTCAAGTCGAACTAGACACACTTATAGAACGCATGGAACAGCAACTTCAAAACCTGACAACTTTAGAACAGAGGGCTCGTCACCGGATCGAGGTTCGGGAAGAGGACAACAGCAAGACTATTTTTGTCCTCACCGTCATCGCGGCGATCTTCCTGCCGCTTTCATTCATCACAAGCTATCTGGGCATGAATACAGCCGATATTCGGGATATGGACAAGTCTCAGACCATTTTCTGGATCGTCTCTGTTCCCACAACGGTCGTGGTGTTAGTTTTGGCGTTGTTGGCAGCAAACAAGGGGGACGGAGTTGGAGAATGGTTATTGAAACGAGAATCGAGGAGGAAGAAACAGAAGTTTGCAAAGAAGCAGTTAAAAATATTAAATGACAAGAGCTGATCCAAAGAGTATCAAAATCTGGCAGAATTTGGTTTCGATAGCCGTCTAGAAAAATAGCGCTCAGTGTAGTAGACGAATCAGGGGGCTTAGGGTTTGAGGTCTGGGTTTTATTTGTTTCTAACTACGCTAGCTTGCGACAGGTGCTTTTATTTTTCTTATACAGTGTAGAAGTGTTGGTTTATAGGACCTGTACCGAGTGTTTGATGTATTTACGTTAGGAGTCGGCTGGTAGCTGGAAGGGTTTTAGGGGGGTTACGGCTACGGGTATAAATCCTTTGCCTTTTTGCATTTCTTTAACTAAACAATTTGAATATATTAAATTATTATTGCATTTATTTTTGTTATTTTTATTGCTTTTGTAATATTATATATTGATGCATCAAACGGCTTCACAAGAGAGTGATTTCCTTGAGGTCCTGGACCCTAGGCTGCGGCCAGGTGCGGTCGATCGAGAAGCGCGGGAGTCGCCGGCACGCGAGGCGAACGCGTCAATCCGAACATCAACAAATGAAGCTATCACGATAGAATTCTACAACCCGCAAGGAATAACAAGCAAGACACGCAAGATCATCCCAGCACGAAAGCGAGCTAGGAAAGACACAGATTCCAATGGAGACACCAACCACACCGGTGCTTTTGAGTTCACCGGACGAGATGGAGGCAAAGGCACCTGGATGGAGGAAGTGGCCTGGCTGATTGCGGAACTCAAGAGCACGATATCAACTCAGACTAAGGCGATTGAAGCATTGAAAACGGGCCAAGAGGAGCTCAAACGGGAACAACGAACACTGGTGGCCCAAAACGAGACCCTTCGAGGGGAAATCCGGTCCCTACGGGAACAGATCAAGTCCCCAAGCCCGTCATGGGCAACCGTCGTGGCAACGCCTTCTACTACCCCCAGCCAACTCGCACGAACAAACACACAAGGAAGCAAGGAAAACACACTGAGAATAACCACCCCATTTCTTCCATCTGATCCTAACATTGATAACATGAACCTCACGCGCTACATGGAAGCTCCACGAGCCTCTTCCCTCATCACTAAAGCACTGAAGAAAGATACCTCGACCCGATACGTTCAAGTGGCTGGGGTAGGGACAACCAAAATGGGCTACCTTGTCCGCTTTAAAGACAAGGGAGCAAAGGAAGCAGCGAGGAAAAGCAAACAATGGCTTGAGGAGCTCGGGAGCGGAGTCAAACTGGTTAAGCCACGCTTCAGAGTCGTAGTCCATCGTACCCCCACAAACGAGGTCCGACTACAAGAGGACAAGGAATGGACCATAAACAAAATCATGTCCGAGAACGATCTGGCAAGCAGAGGATTCGGTATTGAAGAGATCGTATGGTTGAAGAAGAAGGACTCCCCATTGGGAGCAGCAGCATCGCTGGGTATATGGTTTGATAGCGCAGAGGCAGCTGAATGGGCGATACAAGATGGCATGCTCTTTGGGCTGAGATATGTTGGTAGCATTGAGCCATACAAAAGAAAGGAACGTCGATGCTTCAACTGCCAGGGCCTCGGCCACGAAGCATGGAGCTGCAAGGAAAGACAAAGGTGCGGGCATTGTGCTGCAGAACATGACAAGAGGGATTGTCCACCAGGATCGATAGCACGATGCGTTGATTGCGATGGGAACCACCCCACGGGTGCCAAGGAGTGTCAGACAACCCCAAGTACCAACCCCCAATTATGACGAGCCCCCTACAGATGCTACAGTTGAACATTGCCAGATCCAGGGCACGAATGGAAGCCTTGATAAATGACACAGCAATACGAGATCTTGACATACTCTTAATCCAAGAACCACTGGCACAACAACACATGACGCAAGTCCAGCATCGAGAATGGACCTGCTACCGGCCGACATACGACGAGGAAGTAAGACGACGAAGCCTCATATACATCAACAAACGATTCTCCGCCTCGACCCATCGCCAAACCCCATGCAGCAGCCCAGACGTTACGGCAGTACAGCTCCAAACACCAACGCAAGCAATACTCATCTTCTCTGTTTATATACCCCCGGTCGAGAAAATCGCAGCCGTGGACGAAGAAAGGCTCCACAACACTACTCAAGCCATACAGGGAACGATCCAAGCACACTCGGTGAACCCAGAAGCCGGCCCAGACATAATTATGGGAGGCGACTTCAATCGACAACACCCAATGTGGGGAGGCGACAATATCAATCGAAAACGCATAACCGAAGCATCCAGCCTCCTCATGTTCATACGGGACCACAACCTTCACAGCCTCCTCTCAAGAGGGACGCCCACATTCTGGTCGGTGAATAAACCAGGCACCCGTTCCACCCTGGATCTCACTCTGAGCAACATCCCCACCCAACTTCTCAAATGTCAGATATACCCGGAAAGCTACGGATCGGACCACCGAGCAACATACTCCGAATGGGACCTCTCCCCGCGGCGTCGGGAGCAAGCACCAGCTCGTAGACTATACCAAAACACAGACTGGGAGGAAGTAGGGAAGAGGGTCCAATGGAGCTAAACCTACAGGACCAGATCACGTGCGCAGAACAGCTAGACGAGGAAGTTGGAAAGTTTATCAACACGGTATCGACTATTGTGAAGGATCTTACGCCGATAGCAAACCCCTGCCCATACTCCAAACGATGGTTCACACCGGAACTGAAAAGACAACAAAAGGAGCACAACAAGCTACGACGGGCGTGGCAAGCAGGTTGTGCTACCCAAGGGAAGGATCACCCAAACACTATCAGCCAGTTCATGACAATGCAGAATAGCAAGAGAGAGTGGACCAGAGCGATAGAGAAGGCAAAAGCTAGCCACTAGAGAGATTTCCTTGACGGAGCGAGGAGTGGAAACCTACTATGGAAGGCTGCGCGATACACTAACCCTAACATCCCACCACTAAAGACAGGAGACAATGAAGCTTGCGAAGATGGGGATAAAGCGACACTCTTCTTAAACACCTTTTTCCCAAGCCCGCCCCACATGAGACCCTAGACGAGGGACACCCGCCACCTCAAATACCCTGGAATCCGATCACCGAAAACGAAATCCAGAGATCCCTAGTAAGAGCTAAAGGGGCCTCGGCGCCAGGCGAGGATGGTCTCCCCATGTTGGTATGGAAGAAGATCTGGCCGAGCACATCAACGGTTATCACCAAGATCTTCAAAGCAGCAACCGACCTAGGGCATCACCCTAAAGCCTGGAGGAGGGCGGCCATAGTGGTCCTTCGAAAACCAGGGAAGCCGGACTACACGACCCCTAACGCCTACCGACCTATATCTCTGCTCAACACCTTAGGCAAACTTCTGGAAAGTGTAATGGCAAGACGCCTGACGTACTATGCCGAAAGATACAACCTCCTGCCAGACACCCAATTTGGGGGACTCCCAGGGAGGACCACGGAACAAGCGCTCCTCATCCTCACTGAAGCTATAGTGAAAGCCTGGAGAAAATCCAAAGTGGTCTCGCTGATGGCGTTCGATCTAAAAGGTGCCTTCAACGGAGTCGCCAAGGGAGTGCTGGACCAGTGTCTGAGGAGAAAGGGAATCCCAAGCGAGGCTAGGAATTGGGTCCAAAGCTTCATGACTGACAGATGGGCCTGCGTCAAGTTCGACGGATACACATCGGCAGCGACGCGAATCAGATTTCCCGGCCTCCCGCAGGGATCCCCCTCTTCCCCGGTCCTTTTCACCTTCTTCAACTCTGCTCTCGTCGATCAACCAGTGAACAGCGGCGGAGGCGCATCGGCTTTCATTGACGACTACTTTCGGTGGAGAGTAGGGAACTCGGTAGACGAGAACCTCAAAGGCCTTCAAGAGTTCGATATACCGAGAATCCAACACTGGGCCAAGGCCACAGGATCCACCTTCGAAGCAAGCAAAACGGAGCTAATACACTTCACAAGGAAAAGGAACCAGCAACGGCCTATCCCGATCCAGATGAACGACATGGAAATTCACCCAACCGAGAATGTTAAACTTTTGGGTGTGGTCTTTGACCAACACCTTAAATGGCGAGCCCATGTCCAACGTGCGGTCAAAAGAGCCACCTCGGCGAGCATGGCGATAGGCAGACTGAGACAACTCCGACCAGCACAGATGAGACAACTATACCAAGCCTGCGTAGTCCCAAGGATGGACTACCCGTCGACGGTCTGGCATAACCCAGCCAAGAACAAGTGGCAAATCACTGCCCTCAACACGGTGCAAAGGCCAGCCATGATCAAAATACTCTCCGCATTCAGGACCGTCGCCACACAGGCTTTGGAAGTGGAAACGTTCCTGCTCCCAACCCACTTGCGATTAGCACAGCGCGCTAAAATGGTTACTTATTTCTGACCTCCTTCCCCTTTAAATAATTGAGTTTTTAGCTATTGATAACTACTACTGTGGGCTTTTAATGGCCAGCTTTAATTATTCTCAAGAACCGATCACCTTTGCTATAAGTCGTATTCGTTGCGCGGTTTTATCATGTTTGATCTTGATAAGATAAGTTTCAAAACTTTAAAGCTCTCACAATCTACAGATCAAGAAGTTTCCAAGATATTGATACGCTTTGTCGATTGCTTAAAAGTTGTGATTTGGAGTTTTTCCACCTTGAAGATGTTGTCCCTGGGGGTTGGGGACCAACATTGGCTAAAGCAATTCCCAAAATTTAAAAAGTTTCAAATCCTTTGCCTGCAAAGATTCGCGCCTGAGATCCCCACTATCAGCCAGAACTGCATCCAAAAGATTGCAAAATGCCGACATCTACGGGTCATCGATATCGCTTTCTTCAAACTTGATGACGCAAAAGCGCTCCTTGATATCGCCCGTAGCTGCCCGCTTTTACAAAAGTTTAGCGTGAGGCATCTGGGCTTCAGGGAGAAACCGGAGCTAGCAGAAAACCTGTATATAGAACTGCTGCGTGCCTTACCTCGCCTGGAGCACTTTGAACTTGACTTGAGGTTCCGGATAAATGATGCAAGTTTTCAAGACTTCGCACATCACTGCCCGCAGCTAACCGTTCCTGCGCTGCCTTGGGCTCGATTATGTCTCTCTCTCACGCTGTTGGCAGAAGCTCATCTTTCCACCGGTTAGAGATCATGCACTTCGCAGGAATATTCTTCGAGGATCCACGGCGCTCGATGCAGTAGAACACAATCCAGGGTATTGCAGCGGAGTGGCGCAGAACATTCCCAAAGCTTCGATCAACGCCATGCCCAGCGGATATCTACTCTTCGTATATGGAGGAAGATAATTTGAACGCAAAATCAAAAAGAGATAGTGTAAGTGCTAATAAAAGAACGTCACTGAGTGAGCCCGGGCTTGACTTTGACGACTACGAGTCTGACTAGTTTATTTTACGGACGAAGTTGTAGAAGGTTTTTGGTTACCTAGTCATCCGTAATAAGATCCAATATTTGTGGCAAAAGAATCTGGAAATCGAGACAATCGGCTGGCCTGTAATGCTCCTGATGGCGTTTTCCGACCCAGACCTGCACTCCACAACCGCTAAATGCTACCGGTAACTAGAGGCGTAGCCTGTTTGCTAGCGGAGTACCCGATAGGTTTCTAGGTGTCCTCAATGGACTGTCAATGGATGTTTCACGTGTAAGTTAGTGTTTGCTGATATTGAGATGTATCGTCTAATGCCACTTAATGGATGTGAAGACATCGTTGCGGAATTTGCACTACAGTTCGAGAAGCAAAACAGTCGGCTCGTGACCTCCAACCGGCCCTCCCTTCTCCTGCCTCCATCTCTCCATCTTCTTCTAGGCTTCTCAAACTCGGCCACGTCCTTTGGAAGAGCTGCCAATAGTCCCCGTGCTATACTGTGCCCTCTAGCATCCCCAATCTTTCATTATCACAGCCTCTAACGACTCCCTATCAGAACTCTGACGAATCAATTCCCAAAATAACCCACGCGCTTTGAACAGTGCGGCCGGGCTTCCAGACTCACAAATCTTTCCTTCGTCCATCACAAGGATATTATCGAAATCAGCAATAGTGGACAGGCGATGAGCTATGACTACGCGAGTTGAGTTGGGGAGCTCTGTCCGTAAAGTACGTTGAATTGCCATGTCAGTCTCTAGGTCGATTGAGCTAGTTGCTTCATCAAGCAAAATAATCTTTGGCTTGGTGAGAATAGCACGCGCTAGGCATATGAGTTGCCGTTGACCCTGAGAGATATTTAAACCCCCATCGCTTATAGGCGAGGATAAGTCCTGGAATATGTTTGTTGACGAATTACACGACAACTGGTCAGAACCTATCTCCCTAGGAATATATGGCTCGGGTGATCGTTTCGAAGCAGCAGGTGTTGATAGGGTGGGCTGGACATGTGCTAGAGCACTGTGAATCTCGCCGTCAGTTCTCGATCTGTCGAGATCGAGGTTGTCCCGAAGTGTTCCGGAGAACAAGAAGGGATCCTGAGGGATGATACAGAGTCTACTGCGCAGATCATGCAGTTTCAGTCCGGAGATGTCGAGACCGTCTATGTTAATACTGCCCTCCAAAGTTTCAATGAAACGGAAGACTGCGCTTGCTAAAGACGATTTTCCCGCCCCAGTACGTCCAACAATACCTGTCCTCTGGCGAGGAGCAATGGACAAGCTTAAACCTCGTAGGACTGGTGGCAAGCTCTCATCATACGAAGCTACTAGATTTCGTACCTCAATCCGGCCCTCAGTTGGCCAAGAGGCAGGTGCTGAATCGCCCAACTCTGATTCTGTCGGAAGCTCCAGGTATTGTGTGACCCTTCCTACCGCATCGAAACCAGCTTCAGTTGCCGCTGCTTTACGTAGAAGTCCGGTCACAGCTCTTGTGTACTGTAGGGCGAAGGTAAGTGCAAATCCTGCAGCTGCTGGATCAATGCTACCCTCTAATAGAATCATAATAGCAACTGCAGTGACAAACATGGCTCCCAATGCTCCCAGTCGAAAGTCCATCCATCGTGAGACGAGGGCCAGATACCAGCTAGACCTCAAATTGTCATCCATGAGAGCATGCATCTTCTCGGTGTAGAAATGAGTCCTGCCAAATGCCCTGATAGTGGTCAGGCCTGAAGTGACGGAAATGAATTGATCGAGTATATTTGAGTTCGAGGCTGCGTTTAGTCTTCTCAAATCTCGTGCAGCTGGCCAATACTGCTCAGCGATGGAGTAGTAGATGGCCAGAAGACTGAGAGCGAATATCATGACATGAGGAGAGACCGAGAGGCTGTTGCAACATGAGTTAGCAACTTGAATAGTCCTAGAACTCTGGGAATAGATTACCTAGCAGCTGAAATTATTACTAGACGAAAGAAGAACTCGAGAAGAAACCCGAAGTCAAGTGCGAGCCGTTGGTCAATAGTGTTGAAATCTGAAATAAAGGCATTGAGTATCTGGCCAGTTGGAACAGTATCAACCCATCGAAGTGGTGCTCGGAGTACTGCGTATGTCATTTTCTTGTATAGTGTCCGAGATGCGTTCATGCCTCCACTGTAGAGCACAAGTGCTTGTACTGCCGACGCGATACATGTCGTTACGGAGATTGAAACATATACTGCAACATAAAATGTGACCGAACCGCTGTTTAGCTGGGTTCCCGCCGCACTGGTAGTATAGTTGCTGGCCCATAATTTCAGCCACCATGCTCCGCTGGCCGAGAGGAGTTGGTAACCCAAGATCGCACCGATTGCCAGAATCCAGAAGGACCATCCTCCACTTGCTTTCAGATAAGTGAGATACACCTTCCATCCAGTACTTGTCGCCTGAGCCCTGCCTGACTTGTCGTTTTCATCGCTCTTCTTCCTCGCTTCTAGAGCTGAACCCCCAGGACCCGCGGGTGACACTTGACCGTTAGGCTTGAGTTTCTTTGTGATTTCATTGTCTGCTTTGGTGATTGAGGTCGTTTCCATCTCTCCATTTGCATCGTTATTTTCCATGACCTCAGCGCTGGCTACAGTGCCATTGGCGAGACAGACACGATACTCAATCTTCGAACGGCAGTCAATAGGATTGTAGGTCGCCAATATTCGAGTTCGATTCTTACATAGTTCTCCGCAAAGCGAGTTCTCAATGATCCAGCGGCCAACACCACTATCGACAGCGCTCAACACATCGTCTAGAACCAGCGTTTCAGCACGGGAATAAAGTGCCCTGGCAAGCGCAACACGCCAACGCTGGCCTCCGCTGAGCGAGACTCCTCTTGGTCCAACTTCAGTCTCATCGCCGTCGGGGAGGACTTTCAAATCTTCTCCAAGGGCGCAAGACGATATGGCAAGGTTATATCGAGATCGTTCAAGGGGTAAACCGAACAGTATATTCTCCTTAATGCTGCCATTTTCTATCCAAGGAGGCTGCGAGACGAATGCTATTGAGGACGGCAAGATCCAGTTACTTTCATCCGAATGCTTTCCTTGGTGAATTTCAGATGAAGAACAGATTGGAGCCCTAATCTGACCCGCGGATATGTTTGCCTCGCCAATGATGGATGCAAGCAACAAGCTCTTACCGGACCCTGTCTTCCCAGTGATGATGCTTAATTTGCCTGAAGGAAATGTCAAGTCGATGTCCTTCATCGAAAAACACCTCGATCGGTTTCTTTCATCCAAGGGCCAGGAGAACTCTGCATTCTCGAACCTGACTTCGTCTGCCGGTAGAGCTTTGTTCTCTCTGTCTGGTTGGGAGAGAAATTTCTCCAGCCGAGTACAGCTTATCCAAGCCTCCCACAGATAGGTTCCCATTAATGGTAGACTACCCAAAGCGTCCTTCAGGCGCTCGATCAGGCCAAGAGCCGTAAATGCCACTGAAGGCGTGAGCCGACCATTTTGCAATGCGAAAACCGACAAAGAAACTGCGGCAAGAAACACAGGACCCAGATCTACAAAGAGAACTAGAAAAAACATTATTATGTTGCCCTTCCAAGCATGATTCAGTTCTTGATCACGCAAACGTAGAATCTTGTCTTCCCATGTTTTCTCTGCGGCCAAGAACCTGATTTGTCGGATGTTTCGCAAAGTTTCGGAAAGGAGACTTGTCTTCAAATCACGATATTTACTGAGCCCAAATTGCATAGCTCCTGATTTTTTAGAAAGCTTCTTTGTCAGTGGAGCAATTGCAAATGAAGCGAAAAGTCCTGCGAACAGGCTTTTCCATCCAATCAACGTTTTCAAAAACACAGAGGCCACTACGAGCTGGGTAAAAGCCAGAGGAAAATTGGAATTGTAAAGACAGAACATGGTTACTCGGCCGCTATCTTATCGTCAGAAGTGAAACCCTCAGCGCGCAAAGATACCATATGCTTCGGAACATACCTATCAAGCTTCATGTGGTTGATAACAGACTGACGAGGAGGCGGCTGGTCGTCTCTATCAGGCTGTCTTTTCTTAGGTGTTAAATTTGGTGGATCATGAGCATCTGGTAGTTTCATGGTCTTCTCAAACACCATCGAGGAGAGAAGCCCTCGTACAGGAAGCTCTAATTGACTCAAAGTCCACCATTGGAGCCAGTTGTCGATTAAAACCTCGAGTAAGAGATTACTTCCAAGCCCTGCCACCCACAAATATAAACTTGAATCAGTCGCTGATTCAATTGCCCGATTCTCAAGTGCTTGGAGGAAACGGTAAACAATGTAAGGAGATGCAAATGCGAGCAGTGACTTCAGTAGCGTAAGGGACGACTGCATCAAAAGCGGATGGGCATGTGCATAGATCAGACGGCGCCAGAGTCTGCCGGATTTGATGCTATTTGAGAACCTGGAATTCAGGTTTCGCGATCGCTTCTTGTAGTCCAGAGCAGGCAGATCAGATAAATGCAGTGTCTTGCATTTCGCGGCTTGAAGAATCGTTCTCGCCCAACCGAAACTGTATTTCTGCGAAAGGGAAACGGTCCTTTGTTGATCAACCGGTCTTCCATGGGAAAATACATGAGGTCGCTGAGGAATTGAAATGAATCCTATAGCTGCGGTGACGGCTGAAAGTAGCTGCAGTTGCGGCCAATACCATTTAAGGCTGGAGAGACTGCCAAATTCCAGATGAGGACCTTCCACGAAGGAGCCGACCATAGGGCTCAACAAGATCGAAATCAGGACAGTTGTAGCACCAACGATTGCGCAGTAAAACTTCTTAGCTGGTTGTTCATGATAGTGAATACCAATCACCTGTATGGCAATTAGCACCTATGATCAATCAGTAAGCTGATGCCCAATATGGAGAAGCTATTGACAACCCAAACCACAGGTTTCAACCAGTATTTCAAGAGGAAAAGGGCAGATGCCGTTCCCAATCGCGAGGCATTCGCAACTTTGAGTTCCAAGGTTGTGATAATCAGACCCAGCGCTGTTCCGACGCACAGAGCAAGCCTGGAAGCATGGACTCTGCTCGCAAATGCCTTTTCTGTTGAGTCGTTCGCTGAACCATCATCGTCTTGATATTCGCTAGTCGTCGCGTCGCTGGTTGGCGCCGTCGACAGATACGAATGGTCCCTTCCTCTGCTTGGCGAAAACTTGGAAACAGTGAAACGAGTCATTGCCGTAGGATCAACACAAGAAAAGTTGCTGTCCTCTCGGATGCTTTCGAATCTTCGCTCCTTATGCTGACGGATCGATGGGACCGGAGTCACCCCTCGGGTGTTCTGGTAGAGAGTGAGTTGGTATGTGATTTATGAGTTCTATGGGAAGTTGCAAAAGTTGGCCTTTTCGCCGGCGGATTTCCGTGGTGGGCAGAACCAGGAGGTGACAAAACTTGGCAGTTGTAGTCTTACATCCTTGCACTTGCAGCGATCACCTCACCGCTTGGAAATCAACGACAATTGCTTACTGCACTTCACACCCCTCGCTGTTATTTGACAGACAATATTTTCACTTCCATATTCACTTGCTTATTTGTTTCAATCTCTACTTGCTCTTCCGGGCTGTGTCGTTCTTTCTTTGTGACGCAAGTGGTATCATTTGTCCTGTACCATTCGACCAAGATTTCATTCATGTTGTCACTTTCATGGAAGTCTGCAATAGAATACTACCCAAACATGCTGTCCACGGTATCCCCGAGTTTCCAGTCCCACGAATCGAGCGGCTTCTCAATCGAACTTCGAACCGTCCTCCACAACAGGTCAGTGTCCTTGCATTGATGCTCAGAACCAACCCCATCTACACCACTGGTGACAATTTTCCCGGTCGCATCTTTCTTGGTCCACGGCGATTCAATGCTGCTGTCTGCAGAGCAGATTATAGACTGATAACACAGAAAACACGAGAATCAGTCCGGGATCACAAATGCCGCGCTGGTCACACATACCTGAGCAAGATAGCCGATACAATGTGGTATGTGTGCCTGGTGTAAGAACTGTGCCGACTCAGCTTGGCTATGGGAGCTATGCTGGGAATGCCAAGCCGACGCTGCCTCAGCCAAATTGTCTTGTAGCATTGTTCGTAAAAGCGACAAGCAGTGGAGGGCATGGAACATGGAGATTCCCCAATCCATAACATATGTCTCATTGTGTTTCACTCTGATAAAGCCACTGTTAGGTGGCATCAGAATCTTTGACCACGCATTGTCGTTGGCGTGAGACATGTTCTCGAAGGTTGGTATCTCGGCAAAAACTGTCGACAGAGCTGAAAGGGGTGGAATTTTCTTTTCCCCTTGGGCTTCAGTAGGTTTGCTGAGACCATTATTCGTGTGTGCACATATTTGAGATGCTATATTAGAGCGTTGTTGGAAAATGAGAAGAATCGTGAACAATATGAGCATCGTAGCTGCGAGAGCGCTACGAACTGGGTGCCTTTGGGAGTTCATGATGAGAAAATGGCCATGGGACCGGATTGCCGCTGAATTGAAGAGCGAAAGCTTTGGGATTGATAGATTGATGACTTGTCCTCCCCACCCCCAAAAATAAGGAGTCGTTACCCGATTAAGCAAAGTGAGAGCCTACCCGTACTAGTATGATAATTATACTTGTAGTCTGTACTGTACCTCCGTACTCCCTCTTATCATGAGTCCCATGACCTTCCTATTCTAGAAAGATTTGCAAGCTGCATGTTGGTAATATTATCAAAATACAAACCAACACAATATACGCCAAAGAGGAATGTCTTGACGAGAGTCGGAGAGATGAAAGTGTTACTATCGGGCGTTGATCATGTAACGTTGCTAGATAACCAACATGTGGATTTTCTCTACAGAGAAGGTGGTATCGGTGAGGACTCCGAGCGTGGCCTGCTCCATGCAATGATTAACCACGTAGGTGTTAGTCTAAGTTAATCTATCCGGATTGAGCCAAAACTCTCCCCCCCTGTTACCAACAACGTGCATAATGCAATACGATTCACGCGGACATATCAGGATGTCAAGATGGACCGATTTTCGGAACTTTGACATGGCTTTCCCTTATTGCCGCGTCATAAACAGAGAAAGCCCTCATATGTCATTTCCACATCAATTCACTTTTCCCCATTTCTCCTCGAGATAAATGCCAGTTTACAGCAATACTGCCACAAGCAAGATGAAGAACATTATGGTTAGCCTCCTAATTCTCCAAGCTGGAGTTGGGGCTTTAGCTCTGCCTGTTGAGCGACGTGTAAGTCACTCCTGTACTTTAAACACATTGTTTAATATCCCTAGGACACTGTCACTGCTTTGAATGGCAATTCGGGCTGGTCCCCACCACCAGATAAGCGCGTAAGTGGCAATTTGAACCATTCGGGAAATTTTCCTTGACGCTTGATAGAACACTGTCACTGCTTTGAACGGCAACTCTGGCTGGTCCCCACCACCAGACAGGGTCTAGAACCTCCTCTACTGGAGATCTAAAAGGTATGGAGATGTGGCCAAATACAAGGAGGACAAGGTGGCAGATGAAATTGAGGTAGAGACGGAGAATGTTAAATGAGGTGGGTTATTCTTCCGGGTAGTACCGCCAATACCACACAATGCACGTTCTCCTGAAAATTCTTGTAGGAAATTTCAGACCCATTGTGACTCTAAAAAAATCTAATTAGATGACTGGGTAAAGTTGTTATACCCGCCTGCACTTTAGAATTTGGAAGAATCAAAGGAGTTGCAAGAATTTCAACCATTTGGATTTCTAGTATGAGTTTGCTTCTTTCGTGGAAACTTCAAGACATGCCAACCACTCTCTCACTTTGGCATCTTGAGCCAGTGAGTCTCCAGAACGTTTGTAAGAAACATGTTTGCATCAATTTTATATGAATACAAAATGCCTGACTTCTCAAGTTTCCACATAAAAACTAGCATTAAAATCTACCGTGGCTCTATGATCCTTCGACCATTCCCAGATTCTCTCAAAATCTCGACACTGGTGAACAATATCACCGTGACCGAGCGCCTTTTGTGCCTTCTCGTTCCACTGCCACACAATTACGCCGATATCTGAAGCACACATAACAGCCTCTCTTAGCGCATCCAAGCAATGACTGACGTGCTTGGCACCATGGTCACCGTCAATATCAAATTCACCAACCGCAAATAGAGGCTCATAGTAGTCTCTGTGGAGAACCTGCCGGAGTACGTTCAAACAATGAAGCTGATGAAATACAGCCAGCTCGCCGATCCAGTATCCCTCATCTTCAGTAAACGGATATGTCTTGTTCGGGAGTCGCTTGGCTTCTGATTCAGACATCTTAATGATACCAATGTCTAGCTAGAAATCAGCAAGGTTGAACAATAGAGATTCAATCAGCCATAATGACTACCATCATATAATGCTTCCCATGCTCTATCAACATTCGGGGAAGGCTCTTCTTGATAGATTGTTTTGTCCTGATCAAAACCTCGGTGAAACTTCCTGACCTCACTCCTGAGCGCTTCTTGAGCAGGTGCTGGATATGCCGAATCAGCAGCATCATAAAGTGAAGGACGGAAGGATAGTTGAACTCACAATATAACAATGCTGGAGTTCCTCTGTCACCGATTCCTCTTCCAGGAATAGTGTGAACTAGGAATGAAGCATTGAAAAGGATTGAAACAAGGAGTAATACTCTCGTAAAAGTCGGTTGATAGCGCGAAGAGAACCGAGAAACCCTTCTGGTGTGCATATCACAATCTTCAGATAGAACATCTGCGCTCTCACGGCCATTTTCGCTCTCTATCCTATTCTTTGGTAAGAGTGGACTCGACATTCTGAATGAAATAAATAATCGAATGATTTGGAACACCAAACAATACTGTCCGTGACTCTCTTGGGCTCAGAAAAAATAGATCTGCCAGTCGTTGGCCGAAAATAACACAACCATATCCCCCTCATTTAGGGCGCAGCACGGACAGTACCTACCCAAGGGTACTTTTTACCCAAAAGTGCCCAGGGGTAGACAAGGAACAATTTTGTAACCAACACTAATTTACCCTGAAGGTAGAGTAGGCACCTCACTACTCACCCAGTACCCACCGTGCTGCGGCCTGCCCCACCCCCCCTTTTCAAAGCCGAGTTTACCGCCCTCATTGCCTTCTCTGGTGCAACTGCTGTTATGGTGTAGCGTTGGTAGGCATGTAGGATTGCATCGCATGAAAGGTGTGTGGCTATATCGGGGTAGGGTAAAAATAATAGTAGTGTGATAGAGTGAGTCAAGAGCAACCTTGGCCTCATGCAGTTACTATCCCCCCGCCCCTGAACAGAGCAAGGTGCAGACTTGGAGGACTGATTAGAAGCAAGGGGGTGTCTGCCAATAAATAGTAATCATGATCTCCACCAAAGAATCTTCGAGATTCCTATTGGCGCACCACCCTTGTCACTACACAGCCGCAAAATGTCTCCATCTTGCTTTGTTCAGGGAGGGGTACCAATTTTTTTGGTCGATAATACTCGTATTTTATTCGTGCCACCTGTGTAAAAATCCATAGATAACAACTTATACTGAAAAGGTGATAAGCCGATTGGCCTACCTCCCTAGACACCCTTATCTCAACTTCTGGTATTTTCCCTAGGACAAAGGGATGCATTGCGATGTATTGGGAAGGTCATAGAACGGGTAAAATAGAGGAGTGCTTAAGCAACGAGAGAAAGACTGGACGGACAACGCATCCTTGGGTCAATAAATCTACCCCCTGAGGGTCTATCCTTCTCCAGCTTTCTACACGCACAATTGATCAGAGTAGCGCATTGGTTAGGTCTGCTCTTGCTCCGAGTCCTCAAGGGGTGAGCTTATTTATTCAAGGACAAGGTAATGATCACTAATGTACCTGTCCGTCTTATCGGCAACTCTACGACTGGGGAAAAGTCACGTCAGGATTTGAAAGCTGGAAGGCACTAAATCGGTTGAAGATTTTTCCAAGCCCTCTTGACAGACCGTGATGCAATAGAAGTAGCTTCCTTGACGCTGCCCCTTTCCCTCACTCAAGACGATACGCCATTCTCCACCAACACTTCCTTGACTGGTTTGTTTACGCCTCCTGCTCTGTATCTACAAGCTACTCACCTGGAGCACGATGTTCTTGCGAAAACTTTTGTTATTCTCGTCGCCATCTTTCCAGAAATACCACACCCTTCAAACAAGTTCTTCACTCAGCGACGTGGAGTTTCTTCCTCGCCACTCGATTTCACCTGAGAAAGAACCACCAGCTCAACAGGATCAACGAATCTCCTCGCCATTCGGATATTCATTATTATGGGCTCTCTCTACTCTGTTCTTCGCTTCCTTGTCTTTGGTACTTTGGCTTCGACTTCCCTCGACTTCGGAAACCGGCTCCTTCGAGAAAGGGTTCGCAACAGAACTTGGTAATATGATGGTGTTCATTTTGGGCTGAATCCACATATTTTCTTGAGTTCATAAATGGAACTGAAGCTGCGATATAGGATGCAGCTAACACTGTCTAGCGGATGCAAGATCGTCAATTGAGATTGAACAAGTTAAGTTTTCTGGAAGTCCAGGTTTCAGAGAGGATGGGCATGAATACATGCCAGATAGGCCTCACCAGCCAAGATATGTTGGGCCACCTGGTCCAGATATTGACGAAGCTTGGAAAAGATTGGTTAGTGGTCAGTTTCAGTTTCCTTTCCCTACCATATCTTGCTTCCTCCTGTATACTTTCTGGCACGAGTGAGACATGCTCAGGTGTAACAGGAAGATATATCATTCTGTCCGCCGACGAAGCAAGAGAGGCTTGGGGAGATGGGTATCAAGACTTTTGGCATGAGAGAGCTGGTGGATATCTTGCTGGGTAAGCTTGGTTCTTGAATTTCCTGGGGGAACGGACAACAACGGAAGACTAAAAGATTTCAAACAGGCTTGATATGATGCATACGTTACACTGTCTGGTGCGACAGCCCTTCCTTCTACTAGAGAGTGTACGCAAAAAGATGTCAACCCCATTCTCATCTATCGAACATAGGATCACATCCGACAAGCCTTCTACCCCGAATATTATCCTCAAATTCCGATTCATGGGATAATCCATCGCGGTATTTCCCCTTCGCTCCATGGACCTTTCTCCTATCGCTCCCTCATACAATCTCTCCTTCTAACATTGGAAGACAGATCACTGTATAGACCACCTCAGGCAGATGGTTCAATGCTATGGTGATGCGACACCTATACCAACAAGGTGGTATGAAGGAATAGGCCAGAACTATATTGACTCAGATAGGACGCATACATGTAGATCGTTCAAGAAATTGAGAGAATGGAACACGGAGAGATTCAATGGAAGTACTGCTATTAAGGAGGGACCTGTATTCTAATTCTTAGGAGTTACGTCAATGACTCCAATTTGCCAATGACTCTCACACGCCATGGTTATTTCGTGGCCAGCCTGATAGTGTGGCAGATTTGAAGTATATAGTAAGAATCGAAGGTGTTTTTTCAAGAAACCAATATTCCAACACTTCTTGTAAATACAGCATCCGCACAAAAAATTACAGGCCAAGAGAGTGATAACGCTGCCTAAAAATCTGAGACTAATCTCAGATATCCACATAACTCCTCCAGTAAATCAGCTCTCTAGATTTAATACAGGTTAAGAGACTGCTTCTCGAGATCTCTTAGTCTACCACGTCTTAGAAGAACCCTCATGAATAGCCGTCAGCGAGCAACAGTCAGAGACAATGGTGATGCTGCCGTTTGGCGTGGCTCACGAAGTGGATCACACCACCTAAGAAGGCTGAACAACCTTGATAAGGACACTGGAACCCATCAAAGGTATTCCGTCTCGCAAGATGCTGAGCTCGGACGTGCCTCTGGAGACTGTCCGAGCGAGGATACACATACCCTCGCTTTCGCGGCCCTGCTTCTTCATCTCCCCACCTGCAAAAGGCACAGTATAAATCGGTGTCGGTATTTGATAGATCCTGGGTGCTGTCGAGAATGCTCTCTGAATTAGTGGTGGCACCGATGACGCTTAGGGTCAGGGTTTGAGGTTTGGGTTATATTTGTTTCTAACTACGCTAACTTGCGACAGGTGCTTTTATCTCTCTTATATAATATATAAGAGCTTAGAAATACAGAATGAACATGCTAATAATATAGGAAATAAGAGCCTGAAGATATAAGGAATATAAAAGGTAATATGCTAAAAAATAGAAGGAAATTTCGCAAAAGTAGTTATGTTGTGAGGGCCTCTAAAAGCTTTAAGGTAAGTGTAATATAAGTTGCAAGGTAACTAAGTTATAAAGGCCTCTAAGAATTTTTAGGATAAGTGTAGTGTGAGCTACAAGGTAACTAAATTGTGAGGGTTATTAAAGACTTCAAGATAAGCGTAATATAAATTGCAAAGTAATTGGATTGTAAAGGCTACTAAAAGCTTCAAGGTAAGTATAATGTAAGTTATAAAGTAGCTAGATTATGAAGGCCACTAAAAGCTTCAAGGTAAATGTAATATGAGTTGCAAGATAGCTAAATTGTAAAGGCTACTAAAAGCTTCAAGGTAAGCGTAGTGTAAGTTACAAGCTATTTGCGTGCTAGAATCGAAATTGCAGCGATCTCTCGAGCTTGAGTTAAGATATTGGCGATATACCCGTCTAGCCATTTAACCCTAGAGTGCTTTAATAGGCCCTGTAAGGCCTTATAGGGTTAGGGTTAGGGTTAGGGTTAGGGCTTAGGGTTAGGGTTAGGGTTAGGGTTAGGGTTAGGGTTAGGGTTAGGGTTAGGGTTAGGGTTAGGGTTAGGGTTAGGGTTAGGGTTAGGGTTAGGG